>TARA_R110001583_G_scaffold195522_3_pt1 | contig 136874 bp, 151 predicted proteins | sample TARA_R110001583 | Tara Oceans TARA_R110001583 (sample SAMEA4398432) | marine metagenome | biome: Polar Biome; feature: [MES] marine water layer (ENVO:01000295) within the mesopelagic zone...; material: water (ENVO:00002006), including particulate matter (ENVO:01000060) such...
CCGGATTTCGCGCATCCCTGGTCTCTTCGCTATGATGCCAGCCACCCTTCATTGCGCAGCGCCCAATGCCTCCTGCCCTCAAAGCCCTTGTCGCCCAGATCGCGGGCTGGTTGATCGCCTACCTGCTGGGTCGCGCAAGTGTCCTGCCACCGGGCCTGTGGCCACTGCTCATCGCGCAGGCACTTGGCGCCACGCTGGGCGCTGCCTTGCTGCGCAGTGCGCGCTGGTGGCTGCCCATCCATCTCGCGTTCACTCCGCTGGCCGTCATCGCGCTGCGCATCGACCTCGCACCTGCCTGGTACCTGGCCGCATTCACCTTGCTGGCGCTGATCTACTGGAGCAGCTTCCGCACCCAGGTGCCGCTATACCTGAGCAACAGAAAGACCGCGACTGCATTTGCAGCCTTGCTGCCTGCGGAGCGCCCGCTGCAGGTGCTGGACATTGGCAGCGGTACCGGCTCCCTGTTGCGGGTACTCGCGCGACTGCGCCCGGACTGCCATTTCACCGGGATCGAGAGCGCGCCCGCGCCCTGGGCGCTCGGCTGGGTGCTGGGCCGGGGCATTGCCAATCTCGACTGGTGCCGCGGCGACTTCTTCGCCCGCTCGTGGCAGGGGCAGGACGTGGTGTATGCTTTCCTCTCCCCGGTGCCGATGTCCGCGGTGTGGCAGAAGGCGAGCCGGGAGATGTCTGCGGGCAGCATGCTGGTCAGCAACAGCTTTGCGATTCCAGGCCAGGAACCCGAACGCATCATCGAAGTAGACGATCGCCGTGGAACCCGTCTGCTCGTCTATCGCATCAACCCGGCGAAAGCGCGGAATTAGCCTGACGAATCGCCGCTTTTTCACGCCTGCCTTTGCTTGCAAAAGCGAAATAATGCAAGCGTACGGCAACCCCTTGCCTTGAGCTGAGGAATGGATTCATGGCTGAGATCATCTGCGTGATCGGCAACAAGGGCGGCACCGGCAAGACGACGCTCTCACACATGCTGTGTCAGGGACTCGGACTGCTGGGGCATCGCTCCGCCTGCGTGCTGACCGACACATCCCGCGAACCGCTCTCCCCCGAAGGGAGGCGCTACATCACGGCCGACGCCCGCACCCGCGACGCACTGACCAAGGTGGTCGACAAACTGCGCATGCTCGACGACTGGATCGGCATCATCGACGGTGGCGGCAACCGCACCGAGATGGACCGCAAGCTCTATGCGCTTTCCGACATCGTGCTGCTGCCCTTTCGCGAATCGCACGAGGACATCCGTACCGTGATCCGGGACCTGGAAATGTTTCCGCGCGCCTACGCAGTGCCCTCACAGTGGCCGAGCAACGCCTGGCAACGCGACGCCGCCGACCGCAATGTGGCACACCTGATGAATACCTATCGCCACCGCATCCTGAATCCGGTGGGCGCGCTGTCCGCATCCAAGCTGCTGCTGCAGAAGCAGGTGCCCGACCAGCTTCCGACGCCGCTGGCAAACGCCTGTCGCGCGGTTGCACGTCAGGTACTTGAAGTCCTTGAGATCGACGTTGGCGACGCCTGCGAAATGCGGGGTGAAACCGGGACGGCGGACCGACTGCCCCTCGCCGAGATGCCGATGCGGCTCAATGTGACATCACGTCGCCCGCACTGAAGCACGGAATTCGCGTCTGAGCTGCTGAAACCCGCGATGCTCCGCTCCCTTCCCGCGCGGGAGAGCGTCGGGGGGGAAAGTCGCATCTGCGTTACAGCAGAATCAGAACGGGAAGACTCAGAGCCGGGTGCCGTGGCGCGAGATGACGACCAGCGCCTGTGCGCGATTGGAGACACCCAACGCACGGAAAATCGCCGACATATGCACCTTGACCGTGCCTTCCGAAAGACCGAGGAGATCGGCGATCTCGCGGTTGGTCTTGCCCTGGGCAAGCAGTTCGAGCACGCGGGTCTGCGCGGCGGTCAGTCCAAAACGCTCGCTGACCGGCGCACCTGAACGGCGCCCCGGGGCGCGATCGGTCGTGTCCGGCGTATGCACGCCACCGGCGAGCACCACCCTGACAGCCTGCAGCATCTCTTCGCCGGAACTGGACTTGGACACGAAGCCGGAAGCGCCGCCCTTGATTGCGCGCCGCACCGAGGCCTCGTCATCCATCGCCGAAACCACGATGGCCGGCACGTCGGGGAAGCGCTTGGCGAGAACGGCCAGCAGGGAAAAGCCGTTCATGTCGGGCAGCATCAGATCGATGACCGCCAGATCCCAGTCGGTCGAAGCTTCCAGCTTCGCCAGCGCATCGTCCGCACCCTTGGCTTCAACGCACTCGACACCCTCCTGAAGACGCGACAGCGTCTGCGCTACGGCCTCACGCACAAGCGCGTGATCCTCAACGATGAGTATCTTGATCACAAAGGGCTCCATAAATCACTTTCATCGAGGCGTAGGATGCGCGGAGCATATCACAGCAGCGTTGCCATTGGTTTTTCCGCTGTCTCTGCAGCAAAAACCGGCGAGACGCTATGCCGGATACGCTGTGCACTATTCCGATCGTCATAAGGCCCGGGCAATGAAAGTGCAAAACGTTGTGAAAGTGGCGCGGGCGCACTCACCGATCCCGTCAATAATGCCTGCTCACGCGACTGAAGGCGAGATCTCCGGCTCGAACTTCCTCGACGCGCTTCCGATCGGACGGTCCGCCGCCCGCCTGCCCTGCCCGACGCGGAACGCACCGTGCGCGGCGGTCTTCATCGATCGCGACACGGTCCACGCCTCGCGCAGGCGCGCCATCCGTGAACAGGTCCGTCGCGTGCCCGGCCTTCGGTGCGGCACCATCAACGAAGTCAGGCAGTCACTCGCGATCATCGCCACAGCGGCAAACAACTGTGGCAGACGTGCAGCTGCCGGGCTATTCCCGGCTTCTGCCCATGCTGATAACATCTATGACACGGATATCGCACGTGATGGCAAGGCGCTCGAGCATCCTGCAGACCTGACGTACGACAGACATCCCCTGTGGGACGGCTTTCCGTGAAGAAAAGGCTCTCATCGTCGCCGTTCTTTGCCCGCAAAAAGGCACTGGCGTGCCGCTCGACCCGACTTTCTGGATACATCCAATGGCGCCTCACCCCGGAACTTCTCGCGAGCATCGGTGCAATTGCAGAGTGCAGCAGCGCGGATGATGCGCAGGAACGACCCAGCGTTGGCTTCACCAAGCCTCTCGGTGACGGCCGGACCTTGTGCGCTGCCACAGGCAAGCCCTGCCACAATCTGCTACCGTTCGAGCGCCATGTCGACATGCGCCGCGACGAAGCGGTGACGAACACCTTGCCGCGCTACACTTTTGAGCCTGGGCCGGATGCCGAGGCCGAACGCATGCGGGCTCGCGAACCCGGCCATCCTGTAGCGTTCAACGCCATGATACCCGCCGACCTCCGATCCGCCAGCCGCTTCCAGCCGGATCCAGCGTGCAATGCGCTTGCGTTCGCCTGCCCGGTGGCCGGGCCTCACGACACAGGCGATCTGCGACACCAGAAACCCGGGCCCGTCTCACTCGCAAGCCTGTTCATGGCGCACTGAGTCCCGATGCGACCGTCTGGCGTACTGCTCTGGCTGCTTGCCGCGGCGCTGTTACTGGCAGGTGGCCATGCACGTGCAGGAGGGCAGATCGTCGTTATCATGCGCACGACCGATGACACGCATCGCGAGACCCTTGCAGCGATCAGGAGCGGCTTGCAGACCTCCCTGCCCGGCCTGCAGATCAATGCGATCGATATTTCAGCCACCTCAACGACCCGCTTCGCCGAGGCCAGCGTGGTCGTCAGTCTTGGCTCGAGCGCAGCGCATGTCGTGGCCGACAGCCAGCTAACCCAGCCGGTCGTTCACAGCCTGTTGTCGGAGAGTGCGTGGCAAGGGCTCCCGACTCACCCGGACCGCGCTGGACGTCCGCCCGCGGTCGTGCTGGATCAGCCCGCAGCACGTCAGGTGGCACTGCTAGAATTGGCCCTGCCGGACTGGCGGCGTGTCGCGCTGCTTGCCGGGCCAGAGACAGGGCCGGCTCAACGGCAGCTGACGACGGCGGCAAAAGCTGCGCACTTCGAGGTGAGAGAAGCCACCGTCAGTACCGAACGCGAGCTCTTCCCTGCGCTGCAAAGGGTGCTGCGAGAACCGGCAGTGCTGATCGTCACCCCAGACTCACGAATTTTCAACGGCTATACCGTGCAGAACGTGCTCCTGACCGCCTACCGCCATCGTTCTCCCGTCCTTGGCTTTTCCGCAGCCTACGTGCGCGCCGGCGCATTGCTGGGCCTGTATTCGACGCCGGCCCAGATTGGGCAGCAGACCGCCGACATGATCCTGCGTCTGCTGGACGGGCAATCGCTGCCTCCGAAGCAGGCGCCGAAGGCGTTCGAGGTCGCGGTCAACACCAACGTCGCCCGCTCCCTCGGCATCTCGCTCGACAGAGCCCAGTCGCTGACCGCTGCGCTCGCCCGGCAGGAGGCCGGAGGCAGATGAACAGGCGCTGGGGCATCCGCGCACGGGTAATGCTGGCAGCCGTGCTGCCGGTATTCGTACTGGCGGTGGTACTGACCGTGTATTCCACGCGCTCCCGTCTGTCCGACCTCGACGACGCCCTGAGCGCGCGGGGCCGGGCCGTCGCCCGTCAGTTGGCGGCGGCGAGCGAGTACGCGGTTTTCTCAGGCAACCGCGATGCGCTGCAGCAGATTACCGGTGCCGTGCTGTCCGAAGACGACATCGCCGGCATCAGTATCGTTAATAACGCGGGTGAGACTCTCGCCCGCAGCGGCATACTCGATGGTCAGCTTCCGCCCTTGCCGGCGAACCCGGTGAGCACCCCCATGCGCCTGGTCAAGGGGCCGACCCTGCGTCTGATCGAGCCCATCCGTCCCAGCCGCCTTGAGCTCGACGACGGCTTTGCGGCCATTACCCCTGGCGTGGCCGCACAGTTGGGCGAAGAGCCCATGGGCAGCGTCGTAGTGGAGATCTCGCTGCGCCGCCTGCAGCGTCAGCGCGACGATCTGCTCTGGACCACAGCAGGCTCGGCGCTGCTGGTGATGATCGGCAGCATCCTGCTGGCAACGCGACTCAGCCGTGGCGTCAGCGTGCCCATCCGCGAGGTAGCCGAGACCGTGGCGCGAATCGGGCAGGGGCAACTGCATGAACGCGTCCCCGTCCTCGGCGGCGGCAGCCTCGCCACGCTGGCCGAAGGCGTCAATGAGATGGCTGAACGCCTGGCCGGTGCGCACGACGAACTGGTGCGCAAGGTCGAAGAGGCCACATCCGAGATGCGCGCACGTAAGGACGAAGCGGAACGCGCCAATCTGGCCAAGTCACGCTTTCTGGCCGCAGCCAGTCACGACCTGCGTCAGCCGATGCACGCACTGGGCCTGTTCGTGTCGGAGCTTGCGCAGCACACGCATGCGCCCGAGAGCCGCCGTCTCGTGCAGCGCATTGCCGCGTCCGCGGAAGCCATGGACAACCTGCTCGACAGCCTGCTCGACATATCCAAGCTCGACGCCGGCGTGCTCCATCCCAATCCGCGACCGTTTGCGCTTCAGCCCGTCATCGAACGCATTGCCGCCGAGCAACGGCCGGCAGCCGAAGAGCGCGAACTGCGCCTGAAGGCACGCCCGACGAGTTACTGGACCTACACCGACCCGGTGCTGTTCGAGCGCATCATCACCAACCTCGTGAGCAATGCCATCCGTTACACGGCCAGCGGCAGCATTCTGATCGCCTGCCGCAAACGCGGCGACAAGGTGCGCGTCGAGGTACGCGACAGCGGGGTTGGTATCCCGAAAGAGTCTCAGGACATCATCTTTCAGGAGTTCATTCAACTCGACAATGCGGAGCGTGCGCGGGTCAAGGGACTCGGGCTGGGACTGGCAATCGTACGCCGCCTCGCAGCACTGCTGGGTCACGACCTCAAACTGAAGTCGGACCCTGGTCGCGGATCGGTGTTTGCAATCGAAATGCAGTCCGCAGCCCCGGAGCATGAACCTGAACTTTCCGCTCACGCCCGCGCGCCGGGGGATCTGAAGGGACTGCACGTCGCGCTCGTCGACGACGACCCCCTCGCACGCGCCGGCATGGAAAGCCTGCTGCGCTCCTGGGGGTGCAGGATGATGTCCGCCGAATCACCCGACGTCCTGCTCAAGATGATGACGCTCAGCACCTCGCCACTCGACCTGATGATCAGCGATTTCCGCCTGCACGGCGAGCACCACGGCATCGACGTCATCCATGCTGCACGCGGCAAACTCGGACCAGGACTGCCCGCCATTCTCATCAGCGGCGACACCGGCACCGAAACCCTGCGGCTCGCGCAGCAGGCCGGCATCCCCCTGCTGCACAAGCCCGTGCGACCGGCTCGCCTGCGCGCGCTCATTCACCGGCTCATCGGCAACAACTAAGCTGCGTTAATACCGATGCTGCTGTGCGCCATGCGCTAACGCATACGCATCGGTTACCATGAAAAAGTGGCTCAACCGGGAGAACAGGAAATGTCAAACGATCAGGCAGCACAAGACCCGCTCGAATTCGTGCGCGGCATGTGGAGCAACATGGGTTTCAACCTGCCCGGCATGGTGACGCCGACGCTGGACGTTGATGAGCTCGACAAACGCATCGCCGACATGCGGGCGGTCGAGGGTTGGCTGAAGATGAACCTGAACATGCTGCAGATCTCGATCCAGGGTCTGGACATGCAGCGCGCAACACTCGCCGCAGTGAAGGCCATGAGCCAGCAGGCGCGCGAAAGCAGCGATCAGGCATCCAGCGGGGAGAACCCCTTTGCCTCCGCCGCCGCAATGTGGCCGTGGAGCATGATGTCCCAGGCCGCTGCGCCGGAAAGCACCGAAGCGGAGGACGACAAGCCGACCGAAAGCAAGCCTCGCCCACGGCGCAAGGCGGCTGAGAAGTAAGCGGCTTGCTGCAGGCCGTTTCAGGCTTCAGATGACGCCTGCGTCTCGCAGGCGGCGGATTTCCTCGATATCCAGCCCCAGACCCGACAGCAGCGCGTCGGTATCTGCGCCGGCGCCCGGTGCGGGCGACGGTGTGGGCGGCACATGGCCGGACAGCTTCACCGGCGGGCCGAACTGGCGCACGCCACCAACCTCCACCACCATTCCGCGCGCCTGCACCTGCGGGTCAGACATGCTCTCCTCGAGCCTCAGCACCGGGGTCACGCAGCAATCGATCCTGTCGAACAGCGCGGCCCAGTCGCGCTGGCTGCGACTGCGAAAAATCGCCGACAGCGCCTTGCGTGCAGCAGCGCCGGCCGCCCCGGTATCGAGATGGGCGGGCTTGAGATCTGGCCTGTCGAGTGCATCGCACAGCAAGTGCCAGAACTTTTCCTCCAGCGCACCGACCGCCATATGGCGGCCATCTGCGGTTTCATACACGCCGTAGCACGGCACGCCCCCGGTGAGCAGATCCTCTCCACGCGGTCGGACTGCGCCCCGCGCCAACACCTCGACCAGCGGAAAGATTGCGTGCGCGAGCGCGGCATCGGTCATTGCCACATCGACGTGACGGCCACGCCCGCTGTTGCGCGCTTCAAGCAGCGCGACCAGCATGCCGACCACGGCCGCCATCGTCCCGCCCAGCAGATCGCCGATCTGCAGATTTGAGATCGCCGGCGCGCCCCCGGCCGTACCAGTCTGGTCGAGCACGCCGGCGTAGCCGATATAGTTGATGTCGTGCCCCGCCCTGAGCGCATAGGGCCCGGTCTGCCCGTAACCGGTGATGCTGCAGAACACCAGACGCGGATTGATTGCTGCCAGTTGCGCATAGCCGAGTCCGAGCTTGTCCATGACCCCGGGCCGAAAGCCTTCGACCACGGCATCGGCCGTCTCCACCAGGCGCCGGAACAGGGCCCGGCCAGCCTCCTGTTTGAGGTCGAGACGCAAGCTCTGCTTGTTGCGATTGACCACCTGATAGAAATAGCTGCTGTCGCCAGCCATCGCCCCCATCGTGCGGGCGTAATCGCCCGCACCGGTATCCTCGATCTTGATCACCTCGGCACCGTAGTCAGCCAGATGCTGGGTTGCCAGCGGGCCGGGCAGAAGCCGGGTGAGGTCGAGGATGCGCAGGCCGGAGAGCGGTTGAGTTTGCATGGCGGAACTCGGCTAAAGCGAAAACGGGAAGGGCCGGACCAAGCGCCCGGGCGTCAAAAAAATCGGCCCGGCATCGCCGGGCCGAAGCTGCCCACACACAACACCGGGTGCAGTACTAGTCGTACTTGCGGATATCGTCGATGAGCTTGCCATCGTTGGCCAGACTGCCGGGCGCGCAGAAGCTCACCTCGCCGCGCAGCTTGGTCAGTTCGCGAATGCTCGCAGCAATGCTCGCTGCAAGCGTATCACCGCCGACCGAGCTCTCACAGTGCAGCGTCATGCGGTCGTTGAGCCCCGGGTTGTCGACCACCAGCCGCCCCCGGCCGATCTCGGGATGGCGCCGGACGACGTCGGCAATCTGCCCTGGATGGACGAACATGCCCTTCACCTTGGTGGTCTGATCCGCCCGCCCCATCCAGCCCCTGATGCGGACGTTGGTGCGGCCACAGGCGGACATGCCGGGCATGATTGCCGACAGGTCGCCGGTGCCGAAACGGATCAGCGGATAGTCCGGATTCAGGGTCGTCACCACCACCTCGCCGACTTCGCCGTCAGGCACCGGGTCGCCGGTGCCGGGTCGAACGATCTCGAGCACGATGTCCTCGCCGACCACCATGCCCTCACCACCCGGCGTCTCGTACGCGATCAGGCCGATGTCGGCGGTGGCATAGGCCTGGCTGGCGCGAACGCCGCGCGCGGCAAAGGCATCGCGAATGCTCGGCGGAAAGGCTTCTCCCGAGACGAAGGCCTTGGTGAATGTGGGCCTGACCCCGACCTCATCGGCCTTGTCGAGCAGAATGCGCAGGAAAGACGGTGTCCCGACGTAGGCATTGGGCTGCAGGTCGGCCATTGCAGCAAGCTGCAGTTCCGTCTGCCCGACGCCGGCGGGAAACACGGTGCAGCCAAGCGCATGGGCCGCCGTCTCCATCATCGACCCCGCCGGGGTGAAGTGGTAGGCGAACGTGTTGTGCACCAGGTCGCCTTCGCGAAAGCCTGCCGCATACAGTGCGCGTGCCAGCCGGTAATAGTCGGGGCGTGCGCCCTCCGGTTCGTACAGCGGCCCGGGAGACGAAAACACGCGCTTGCAGGCCGAACCCCAGCGCACCGCGGAAAAACCGCCGAAGGGCCTGGCGCGCTTCTGCTGCTCGAGCAGTTCGGACTTGCGGATGACCGGCAGCCGGGCGAGCGCCTCGCGACTCGTCACCGTTGCCGGGTCGATCCCCTTGAGGCTCGCCGCGAAAGCGGGAGCGCCGGATTGTGCGTGAGCGATCTGCGCAGGCAGCCGCGCGAACAGGTCGCGCTCGCGCTCTGCCGGATCGCGAATCTCTCTGTCATCGTAATGGCTCATGCGTGGATCCTGAATATGAGTAAACCCGGCGGCCTGACAAGGCGCGGCCGCAAGCGGGCGAAGGCGTATGGTCGGGTCTGGATGGGTTCAGCTGAGCCAGCGCTTGCGGCGGCGATAGTGTTTGACGTCACGGAAACTCTTGCGCCCCTCGCCTGCGAGGCCGAGATAGAACTCTTTCACGTCCTCGTTGGTGGCGAGCTCGCTGGCAGCGCCTTCCATCACGATGCGGCCGTTCTCCATGATGTAGCCGAAGTCGGCATACCGCAGTGCGACCATGGTGTTCTGCTCGGCGAGCAGAAAGCTGACCTGCTCCTTGCTGTTGAGGTCCTTCACGATCTCGAAGATCTCTTCGACGATCTGCGGCGCCAGGCCCATCGACGGCTCGTCGAGCAGGATCATTTCCGGCTTGGCCATCAGTGCGCGACCGATGGCACACATCTGCTGCTCTCCGCCCGAGGTGTAGCCGGCCTGCGACGAACGCCGGGTCTTGAGCCGGGGGAAGTAGTGATAGACCTTCTCCAGGCTGTCCTTGAGTTCGGCGCGCGAGATGCTGCGGGTGTAGGCACCGGTCAGCAGGTTCTCCTCGATGGTCAGGTGGCCGAAACAGTGACGGCCCTCCATCACCTGAATCACGCCACGCTTGACCAGATCGTTCGGCGTCATCTGGTCGACGCGCTGGCCCTTGAACTCGATGCTGCCCTTGGTGACATCGCCGCGCTCTGCACCGAGCAGGTTCGAGATCGACTTCAGCGTCGTCGACTTGCCCGCGCCGTTGGCACCGAGCAGGGCCACGATGCTGCCCTTCTCGACCTGCAGGGACACGCCCTTGAGCACGAGAATGACGTGATCGTAGATCACCTCGACGTTGTTGATGCTGAGGTAGGGCGCCGCGCTGGCGGCGTTTGCGGTGGCTGCATTAGTCATGGTTTTTGCCTTGTGTCTCCGTCCCACCTCCCCGGACTTGCCGGCAGAGGGTCTGCAGGATGCTCGTACGGACCATACAAGCGCCCTGCAGACCCCCGCTTGCGCGGGGAGCCTGCACCGCCAGGCGGCTGCCGGGCGGCTTCGTCTGCGTTCCAGGCCGTCTGGCGGCCTGGAAGCGTGCGCGACTTACATCTCCTTGGAGCAGTCGCGCGGGGTGATGCCCTTTTCCTTGGCATAGGCCGCAGCCGACTCTTCGATCATGCCGCGCACCAGAGGCTTGTCGGCTTCGACCCAGTCGGTCACGACGTTCCACTTGGCGCCGTCCCACTGCTGGAACTTGACCTTGCCTGCACCCTCGTGATCCTTGCAGCTGATCTTGAGGTCAGGCATGAAGCCGGCTGCACCCAGTGCGGTAAGGCGCTTGGTATCGAGGTTGAGGTTCTCGAAGCCCCAGCGCATCTGCTCGCCGGTCATCGGCTTGCCCTTGCCGAATTTCTCCTGGGCAGTGCGGATGGCCTCGACGGTGATGATGCCGTGCACCACGCCACGGTTGTAGAGCACACTGCCGACGCGCTCCTTGTCTTCCATGTTGCCGGCGTTCTTGGCGTAGACGTTGGTCTGGATGTCCTTGATCACCGGGTAGTTGGCGCCTGCCACGTTGAAACCGGCAGCCACGAAGCCCTTGGCGGCATCGCCTGCCGGGATCGCGTCCTCTTCGGAGCCCGCCCACCACACGCCGATGACCTTGTCGCGCGAATAGCCGGTCTTGGCAGCGGTGCGCAGTGCGGTCGCGTTCATCACGCCCCAGCCCCACAGGATCACGTAGTCGGGCTTCTGCTGGCGAATCTGCAGCCACTGGGCCTGCTGCTCGTTACCCGGGTGGGCAACGGCCACCTTCTGCACTTCGAAGCCATGCTTCTCGGCGAGCTTGTCCATGATGGCGTGCGACTCCTTGCCGTAGGCCGAGTCGTGATACAGCAGGCCGATCTTCTTGCCCTTGAGCTTGTCCATGCCACCGGCCTTGGTGCCGATGTAGTTCACGATGGCCGAAGCCTGCGACCAGTAGGTCGTGACCATCGGGAACACCCACGGGAACACGCTGCCGTCGGCAGCGTCGGTGCGGCCGTAGCCGATGGTGACCATCGGAATCTTGTCCTGCTCGACTTTCTCCAGCACCGAATAGGTGATGCCGGTCGACAGCGGCTGGAACACCGAGTTACCGGTCGGCCCCTTGTTCTTCAGGCGCTCGTAGCACTCGACGCCACGGGCATTGTTGTATTCGGTTTCGCATTCTTCCCAGGTCAGCTTGACGCCGTTTACACCGCCGTCACGGGCGTTGACCATGGCCATGTAATCGATCCAGCCGCCATACAGCGAGGCGCCGTTGGAACCATAGGGGCCGACGCGATAGCTCGGCAGACCGATGAACTGTTCCTGCGCGGCGGCATAGCCGCTCACGAGCAGACCTGCGATGGCGGCGCCGATGAGTGCGGATTGCTTCAGTTTCATGAGTGTCTCCTCTCTTATGTGTGTGGTGCTGCTTGGTACTGCCTTGAAACCGGCCGACGCGGCAGCGTCGGCCTGATGCTCGAAAATGCTCAGTGCGGGAATGGCCACAGGCGCAACTTGTCCTTGGCCAGGGTCCACAAACGCGCCAGGCCGTGCGGCTCGACGATCAGGAAGAAGATGATCAGTCCGCCGAAGACGATCAGCTCAAGGTTCGAGCCGAGGCCGGCAGGCAGGTTTCCCGCAAAGATCGTGTGCATGAAGACGTTCAGGAAAATCGGCAGCAGCACGATGAACGCGGCGCCCAGGAAAGAACCCAGAATCGAGCCCACGCCTCCGATGATGATCATGAACAGGATCTTGAACGACAGGTCGAGGTTAAAGCCTTCGGGCTCCACCGTCCCCAGATAGGTGTAGGCGTAGAGTGCGCCGGCCACACCGCAGTAGAACGACGACACGGCAAAGGCACTGAGCTTGGCGCGCATCGGACGGATGCCGATCACTTCGGCAGCCACGTCCATGTCGCGCACCGCCATCCAGCGCCGGCCCGTCGCAGACCTCACCAGGTTCTTGGCCAGCAGCGCCAGCACGACGACGATGGAAAGCGTCAGCAGATACTTGAGGATCGGTGTATTGAAGGCGACGCCGAGGATATTCACTTCCTGTGCGGAGATCACGCCCGAGGACGAGTAGTTGGAGAACCACGAGAACTTCACCAGTGCCCAGACGATGAAGAACTGCGCAGCAAGCGTCGCCACTGCCAGGTAGAAGCCCTTGATGCGCAGACTGGGCAGGCCGAACGCAACGCCGACCAGTGCCGCACACAGACCACCGAGGATCAGCGCCACGATGAAGGGCATGCCATCGATGCGCAGCATGAAGTTGTACGCACCGAACGCCCCTACCGCCATGAACGCAGCCGAGCCCAGCGACAGCTGCCCGGCATAGCCGGTGAGGATGTTGAGACCGATCGCGGCGAGCGAGAAGATCAGCACCGGGATCAGGATGGCCTGCAACCAGTACTCGCTGGCGAACATCGGCACTGCGAGAAAGAAGATGGCGAGGATCACCGCCATGCCGATCCTGTCCTGACGGATCGGCAGGATCTGCTGATCCTCCTTGTAACTGGCCTTGAACTGGCCGGCTTCACGATAAAGCATGTGTTGTCTCCGAAAACCTTGTCGTTATGACAGCCTGCCTGGGCGCTCGCGGGCGCCGGCAGGCTTTCGCGGTCAGACCCTGTCGATGTGCTTCTCGCCGAACAGACCTTCCGGGCGCACCAGCAGGAAGAACAGCGCGAGCATGTAAGGGAACCAGCCCTCGATACCGCCGCCGACGAAGGGGCCGATATAGACTTCGGCCAGTTTCTCCGACGCGCCGATGATCAGACCGCCGACGATCGCCCCCGGCACCGACGTGAAGCCGCCCAGGATCAGCACCGGCAAGGCCTTGAGCGCGGTGAAGGTCAGTGCGAACTGAACCCCGCTGCGAGCGCCCCAGATCAGGCCGGCGACCAGGGCGACGAAGCCCGCAACACCCCAGACGATCGCCCAGATGTGCTGCAGCGGAATGCCGATCGACAATGCCGCCTGGTGATCATCGGCCACGGCACGCAGGGCGCGTCCGACCTTGGTGTATTGGAAGAACAGCGCCAGCGCCGCCACCAGGATGCCCGCCAGCGCCGCCGCGAACACGTCGAACTTGGACACGATCATGTCCGCGCTGTCGAGAATCCATTCAATCGGCTCATCGGTGATGCCGAGGTCCAGGGCACGGACGTTGGCGCCCCAGATCGCCTGGGCGATGCCCTCGACGAGAAAGGTGAGACCGATCGTGGCCATGAACAGGGTGATGTGCGGCTGGTTGACCAGCGGCCGCAGCACCACTTTCTCGGTCAGGATGCCGAGCACGATCATCGAGGCCAGCGCAAGGATGAAGGCGAGCCAGAACACCACCGCGCTGCCCTCTTCCAGTCCGGTCCAGCCCGGCAGCAGCTCCTGAAAGCCGACAAAGGTGAGTGCGGCAAAGAACACCATCGCCCCCTGGGCGAAGTTGAACACGCCCGAGGCCTTGTAGATCAGCACGAAGCCGAGGGCGACGAGGGCGTAGAGCACCCCCGAGAGCAGTCCGCCGATCAGCACTTCGAAAAAGAAACCCATTGTTGTCTCCTTGTCCTTCTTGTTCTGGCGGGCTCAGTGCGAGGTGCCGAGGTAGGCCGCGATCACATCCGCGTTGTTCTTGACTTCGTCCGGAGGCCCATCGCCGATCTTCTTGCCGTAATCGAGCACCACGACGCGGTCGGAGATATCCATCACCACGCCCATGTCGTGCTCGATCAGCACGATGGTGGTACCGAACTGGTCGTTCACATCGAGAATGAAGCGGCACATGTCCTGCTTTTCCTCGACGTTCATGCCGGCCATCGGCTCATCGAGCAGCAGCAGCGTGGGCTCGGCTGCCAGTGCGCGGCCCAGCTCGACCCGCTTCTGCAGGCCATAGGGGAGGCGCCCAACCGGCGTCTTGCGGATGCTCTGGATTTCGAGGAAGTCGATGACTTCCTCGACCTTCCTGCGGTGCTCGATCTCTTCGCGCTGGGCCCGGCCCCAGAACAGCGCATGTTCGAGCAGGCTGCACTTCATCTTCAGATTGCGCCCGGTCATGATGTTGTCGAGCACACTCATGCCCTTGAACAGCGCGATGTTCTGGAAGGTGCGGGCAATGCCCTGTGCCGCAGCGGTGTGCGGGTCCATCTTCTGCCGCGGCTCGCCGCGGAACAGGATGTTGCCCTTCTGCGGATGGTAGACGCCGTTCATCACGTTCAGCATCGAGCTCTTGCCAGCCCCGTTGGGGCCGATGATCGAGCGGATTTCGTGCTCGCGCACATCGAAACTGATATCGGTCAGCGCGTTCACCCCGCCGAAGCTCAGCGAGATGTGCTGCAGATCGAGAATCACCTCTCCGATCCGGCGACCGTCCCCGGTCGCAGCGTCCTGCGCCATGTCATTCATCATCATCCCTGTCTCCTCAAGCGGCCTGCTTCGCGGCCTGCGGCGTGAAAGTCTTCACGTCCTCGATGCGCAGGTCGGCACTGACCTTGCCGGTGCGGCCGTCTTCGTACTTCACCTGGGTCTCGATGTACTGCGACTTCTTGCCGGCATAGAGGCCATCGATCAGCACCTGATAGCGCTCGGCCACGAAATTGCGGCGTACCTTGCGCGTGCGCGTCAGCTCGCCATCGTCGGCATCGAGTTCCTTGTGCAGGATGAGGAAGCGCTTGATCTGCGAGCCGCTCATCTTGGGGTCGGCCGCGAGGTCGGCATTCACCGCCTCAATGCCCTCCCTGATCAGCTCGTACACCGCGTCCTGTGCGGCCAGGTCGGTATAGCCCGAATAGCCCATGCCTTTTCTTTCGGCCCAGTTGCCCACCGCTTCGAGGTCGATGTTGATGAAGGCAGTGACGAAATCGCGACCGTTGCCGAAGGTGACGGCTTCCTTGATGTGCTGGAAGAACTTGAGCTTGTTCTCGACATAGTTCGGCGCAAACATCGAACCGTCGTTGAGCTTGCCCACATCCTTGGCGCGGTCGATGATCTTCAGGTGGCCGTCTTCATCGAAGAAGCCCGCATCGCCGGTCATGAAGTAGCCGTCGGCGTTGATCGACTCGGCCGTGGCATCCGGACGCTTGTAGTAGGTCTTGAGCAGCATCGGCCCCTTGACCAGAATCTCGCCGTTGTCGGCGAGCTTGACCTCGACGAAGGGTGCCGGCTTGCCGACGGAGTCGAGCTTGATCTCGCCATCGGGCTGCAGGCAGACATAGGCGCAGGTCTCGGTCTGGCCGTAGAGCTGCTTCAGGTTCACACCGATCGAGCGATAGAAGCGGAAAAGGTCGGGCCCGATGGCTGCGCCTGCGGTATAGGCCACGCGGATGCGGCTGAAGCCGAGCACGTTCTTCAACGGGCCGTACACCAGCAGATTGCCGAGCCAGTACTGAAAGCGGTCGCCTGCGGAGACCTGCTTGCCGTCGAGGATGTCGGCACCGCAGCGACGGGAAACGTCCATGAAGTGATGGAAGATCTTGCGCTTGAAAGCGCCCGCATCCTCCATCCGGATCATGACCTGGGTGAGCAGGTTCTCGAACACGCGCGGCGGCGCAAAGTAGTAAGTCGGCCCGATCTCGCGCAAGTCGGTCATCACCGTTTCGCCCGACTCCGGGCAGTTGATGGTGAAACCGGCCAGCATGGCCTGGGCAAACGAGAACAGGTGGTCGCCCACCCACGCCATTGGCAGGTAGGACAGGATGTCTTCCTGATCCGTCAGCTTGTCGAACTGCACACCGCCACGGGCGGCCGCGATGAAGGCGCCGTGCGTCTGGCACACGCCCTTGGGCTTGCCGGTGGTCCCTGAGGTGTAGAGCATGATGGAAATGTCGTCCGACGCCCCCTTGGCCACTTCACCGTCGAGGAAGTCGCTCTGGTTGCGGTCATGGATGCGACCCATTTCCTGCAACTCGTCCAGGCCCATCAGCAGGGTCTGGGTGTAGTGACGCATGCCGCGCGCATCGTCGTAGATCACGCGCTCGAGCAGCGGCACCTCGGGCTGGATCTCGAGCATCTTGTCGACCTGCTCCTGATCCTCGACCACCGCAAAGCGGATCTCGGCATCCTGCAGCACATAGGCCATTTCCTGTGCCACCGCATCCTGGTAAAGCATCACGGGAATGCCGCCGAGGCACTGGCAGGCTGCGACCGACCAGTACAGGCGGGGGCGGTTGTCACCGATGATGGCAAGACGGTCGCCACGCTTGAAGCCGAGTTCGGCGAGACCGCAGGCAATGGCCCTCACACTCTCGGCCACCTGCGCCCAGGTATAGGTTTGCCAGATGCCGTACGCCTTTTCCCGCATCGCCGGCCGGTTCGGCCTCAGCTTTGCGTGCTGCATCAGCAGCCGTGGAAACGTGTCGAGCCCCGTCTGCCCGTGAGTATCGGACATGCCCATCCTCCTTCGGTTGATCCTGCCTGTCTCCGCACCCGGAATTCGCAGCGTTTCCGCTTGTCCGGATGTGGCGCACTGTTGGCGCCTTGGTCTTTTGTCAGGTCTTAGTGTCGCAGGGCATGTTTGCGCAACTGTTTGCGCAATGTACTGAATTGTTGCAACTGGCAGGAATCTTGAAGCGCGCCGCGAAAACTGGTGCAGGTTTGGCTGAATAATTACGCGACAGGTGGGTTGTGCACACTGCAAACGAATTGCTACGCGTAAAACAGCCTCAGCAGGTCAGACCCAGCAGACGGGCTGTTCTTGCAACCACGACACAGCCCCCGTGTGCGGGCACCACGACCCATAGAGCCGCCGGCTAGTCGCCCCCCACGACCTCGTTTGCGGCGTCCCGCTCGACCCGTCCGGCGTTACAGGAGCGCGATACGTTGTCGTCCCGAGACCGTCTCCGGTATGCGTCAGAAGCGCCAGGCCGAGCACCTGTGCGCTGTAGCGGATCATGTTGATCTCGCGCGCGTAATCCACAGCGCCGTCCTGATAGAGCACCCGCGCAGATCCAAATGGAAACCCGGCAAACCAGTTACCGCTGGCGGGCTGCGGGAATGCATCAAGACGGGCAGAGTCATCCCTCAGCATTGTCGGAGGGACAGGGTCTATCGTCTCAGACCCGGAGAATGCAACTCCGCCAAACGAGCCGGACCATGTCGCAGTGACCGTGTTAAATGCCGGGGACAGCCCCCATTGCTCAGTCGCAGACATTGATGCACTCCCGGACTCCGACCAGACCTCTACACCATCAACAGCGAGAGACACCGACACCGACGCGGTCGCTGCACGCGAACGCTCGGCCACAGTCGGGAATGTAGAAAGCATTACCGGGGGGTTCATCTCGAGCCAGCGCGAGCGATCCATAGACAGCGTGCACTCAGACCAGCCGCCACCCGGCTTTGCCATGATCGAGACGATGCTAGACCTCGATCCAGATGCGCTGCGATTGTGCGTCTGTGGATGAACCGAGAACCCGTAATAGGGTTCCGTCACGCCAGGCGGCGGGTACGGATCGCCCGGGTTCTCGATGTACGCCATGCTCGATGCGCCACCGTTCCAGTAGACCTCGATGACGCCATATTCGGCCCCGTCGGTCAGCCCATCTATATCCCATGGATCGCCCGTCGCGATGATCGTCTGCGCCCGAGTGCGCAGCACTGACAGCGACACAGACGCAGCGCCACCGAGGCCAGTTATCGACAGCTCAAGCCAGCCCAGCGCGTAGTGGACGTGGTTGTCGATAACTGATGACCCTGCGCTCATCGCTGTACGCGGCGTCGGGTGCAGCATGAACGCCGCAGCCTGCCCTTGCGGTTGCACTGCCCACAGCGACACCCATCCCTGGGTCTGACTGACACCGCCGAACGTCGCATCGGGCGTCGCCTGGCCGACGTCAGACAGAGATACCGAATACGTGTAAATCTCTGCTGGCCGGCCGAGATCGCCGAAACGCTCCAGCGTCACTGAGAAGAGCAGCCCGGTTGCCCAAGTCTGGTATGCCGTGGTCAGGGTTCCGGTTTTCACCAGCCACCGGTCGCCGGCGCTATCAATATAGATCCAGCCATCCAGCGGCACGCCGTAGAGCTGCATGCGACTGCCGGACAGCATCGCGACATCACGCCACTGATGGCCGTGTGATGCGTAGATCGCGTCCTGCAGCGGCGTGCTCGACAGCGTTGGCGCAGAGGGGTGCCGCACCATGTGCGTCGCCCCGGCGAGATCCGGCCATGCGCCGAACGGCTGCGGGTACGTGATAGCGGCCCCGGTAGGGAGCGTGAGCGATCCACCGGTGACAAGGCCATGATACGGCGACCCGAACGCGCCGAGCTTTGCCAGCGGGTGCTGCGGTAGGATGCCGCCTTTATCCATCAGACCGGCTCATCGAATGCGGCGGCTGTCCCACCAACGAGTTCGATGGACTTGATTGGGCTCGCATAGACGACCATAAGCCCGTCAGACGACACAGCCACGGGACGCTCTGTCCAGTACTGCCGCAGCGTGTAGTCGGACTCCTCGAACACCAGCGTTGCGCCGGCCGTCGCGGCTGACGACGGGCGGCCGGTAGAGCGCTGCCCTGGGCGGCCACCCTGAGCCGGTACTCGGTCAAACGCTTTCCAGCCTTTCTGCTCATCCTTGAGCTTATCGAGCGCTTCCTTGAATGTGCGCGATGACATATCAGGCCTCGATATACGCGTTGGTCGTGAGGCTGAGATCGGAATACAGCCCCTCCGTCAGCGAACCGCGCAGCGTCCTGACATACACCCGCACGCTGTTTGCAGCGCCGCCCGACAGCGTGGTGCCGATCACCAGGGGGGCGCCCGCTACGGCAGAATCCAACCCGCTATAGGAAAGCGCGAGCTTGATTGCGGCCGAGGCGATGCCGCCGCCTGCAGCGTCAACAACGCTCACCTCGATCGGATCGACCCCGGGGTCAGATGCGGCCTGCAGCGTCGTACCGATGTCCGGCGAACCAAAAACTACGAACCGGTCTGTGCTCGCTGCGTCCGTTGAAACCGCCGCACCGCCAGCGTCGACTGCGGTGAGTCCGTCGTCAGAGTAGAACCGCCAGTTGCCTGCCATCAGAGCATCTCCAGAATATCAGTGGGCACATCCACGACGAACTCGGCCGCGGACTCCAGCGTGCGGGGGTCACGGTCCTCAGCCGCCAGCGAGGGGCTGAGCACTTCGAACTTGTCGGGGTAGTAGTTGTAGGCAGGATCGGCACCGCCCTCGTAGTTTGTGCAGAAGCCGATCATTGTTGCGTCGTCAAACGGAGGCGCACCGAACCGATTTCCGATAAACGTGCCGATCTCGAAAGAAAAGGCGCTCAGCGGCGGGGTGTAGTTATCGACGGGTGCAACAGGCAGTGCCCACGATGGCTGCGCCGCGCTTGCGTTACCCGGCAACCCGACAGCAAGCGTTAGCTCCGACGCCGCACGGCCTGTGGCCACGTTGATGGTGTGAATAATCTCGTCGACATCGCCCGATGCGCGCAGCGTGTAGTCCTCTACCGTCACACGGGTGTCGAGCCAGATATCAGGCCGACACGGGATCGTGAACGTCACCGATCCAGACCGAGACGCTGAATATAGCGACACCCATGCCCTATCGAGCAGAGTGAGCAGCACCTGGTTGCGCGCCGTTTCGTCGTAGCCGGACGGCTTCCAGTCCAGCGACGCATCGCCGACGCCGGATGCGCCAGGAATCGCCGGCTCCACGCTCGGGTCTGTCCCCCAGTTTGGCTGGTCGAACGTCGCTTCGAGCGTGGCGCCAATCTCCTCCGCTACCGCCGTCCCGAGTTGCGACTCAAGACCGCCCCACACGACCGACAGCGACCAGTCCTCTGTGATTGTCTGCTGCCACTGGGTCGAGTAGCGCCCACGGACGGACAGGACAAACTCCGACGCATCCTGGCCATCGATCGTGTAGAAACCATCTGTCACGGTCGGGCCAATCAGATAGCTCCGCGCCACCGGATGCTCAATCTGCAGCGATCCCTCCAGCGTCCAGCCAGACGGCGACGACAACGCGCCTTCGACCATCGATATTTTCAGCCATGTCACGCCCGGGTAGTTCAGTGTGGCCGTCTTGCGCGGGCGATACAGCCACATGTCCTGCGCGTAATATGCCTCGACGCCGCGCCAGCGCAGGCGCGTGAATCGGTACTGCATGCGCACATCCACACGCGTGCGCAGCGATGATCTGCTGGGCAGCGACACCGACACCGATCCGCCATCAACATCCGCCGACCGTACAGTCACCATGCGAGACGTGTCACGCCACGGCAGAATGCGCGGTTGCTGCCACACGTCGAGTGCCCACGATGCGGGCACCGACTTGATGCGCTCACCCAAGTACGCGAAGTTGTCCTCGGGTTCTCCAGAGACTGCGACGTGGAAGCGCCCGCCAACGATCCCATCGATCGCGTCGCGCGAGGTGTTTGCCCAGATCTCCTGCGCTTGGTCGTGACACGTGCAAGTGATTTTCCCAGTCAGCAAATCAACAGACGGCGTCTCGACCACCCCGGTGAACATGCGCTGCATATTCACCCCTCCGGATTGCGAGAACGCGATCACGACTTGGCGACCAATGATGTCGAGCGGCTGAATTGCTGATGCCGGCAGCAGGGTGAATGTTGCGACCGCAGCAGCATTCCGGAGCCTGCGTACAGTGATCTCGCCCTCGATGCGGGCAGACACATCAACCCCATCGAGATGCACCACATGCTCCCACTCGCCAGAGGGCGCCGCGACCCACGATGCCGCGCCATTCAATCCGCCCAAAACAGCGGCATCTACCACACGCACCGCCCATTGCAGCGTCGATACCGCCGGCGTAGCCACGCGCACGGGCCATACCAGCGTTACTCTCCGCTCCACAGTAGCGGTCACCGTTACCGGCCATGCAAGCGTCGACACAGACGATGCAACATCGCTGGGCGTCTCGTTCGCGTAGCCGCCGGGGTACCCCATCGCGCTACCCGCGCCGACGTCGACGTAATCAAAATACGTCGGGGCGCCGGTCGGGTCGATCGCCGTCCATGTCGATAGGTCAGTCGAATACAGCACCTCGGGGGCTGTCCAGACGTTGCGGAACAGGAACACCCGCACCCCGTCAGACATGACCTGATGATTTCCGCTCGCTACGCCGGAGATATTCGACCAGGTAGCGCCGCCATCTGTCGAGATACGCGATGTCTCGTAATCCCCGTGCGACACGACGATACCGTCCGGCACAATCGCCACACTGCGGCATACAGATATGCCGGGGCTTCGCTCAGTCCATGTATCCCCGCCATCTGTCGAAATTGCAATGACGTTCCCGCCGTTGGCAACAACGACAGTCCCGCCGAGCGACGCCACGCGCTGGTAGTAATACGATCCGTTCCAGTCGGTCAGCTCGTGGCGAATATCCCACGTATCGCCATCGTCGTCAGAGATCGAGATGTAGCCCTGACGGATTGCGATCAGCCGGGCGCCATGCGCGGCGAGCCAATCGACCTGAAACCCGAACAGCAACCCCTCGAACATATCCGTAATGGAAACCTGCTGCCAGGTGGCGCCGGTCAATCCGTCCGTGGATCTGTGCAGCGCCCCGGATGTAGCCACATACAGCCGTGAGCCGTCACTTGCGGCTGCGATAGGGCCATTTGCGTCGGTCGGCAGCGTCCCAGAAACGAACGTCGAGAGATCCGACGAGACATAGACAGCATCGGAATTTGCGCCTCCGATGACCCATCGGTCAGCTGTGCGCCACATCCGATACGGCGTGTCACCTCCCGGCAGGCTGATCTGAGACCATGCCATGCTCACACCTCCTCAGCTTGCAAATCCCACCCCGAGATGCACTCCTGCGCATCGAATCGCTCGGTCGGTCCATCAGTCAGCACAGTCAGCAGTGGGTAGTAGTAGACGAGATACGCCGACGCGCCCGCAATCACGTCCAGCGTCGCGACGTCACCCGCTACAGACACGGGCGTCGCGCGTAGCTTGCGGCCATCGTCGACGACCGCCAGTGCATACGGGGCCGCGTCGGATCGGCGCGCGGCAGGCAATGTGATGACCGGGCTCACGGATTGAATTGACCGCGGCTCAACACACCCCAGCACCACCGGCAGGTCCCAGTTGATCGCCGCGGTACCGGGCGGGATCAGCCCCGACGCGCTCAGCGTGGTCGCGAGCTTGCGCCAGCGGGTCTGCCGGATTCCAGTCCCCGCACCGAGGCGCATTGTCGAAAACCCGCCGATAGGCGCGTACTCCTGCATGATCTTCCCGACTGCATGCGCGGGCAGCACGAGGCCGTTGATCGTCAGATCCGGTTGTTTGCGTGCCATCAACGCCTCCCCACTTGCAGCGCCGCCAGCTGCAGCTGCTGCTGCAGATCGTCATGCACCTCTTTACTCGTCTGGATCGGATACTGTCCGAGCCCCGGAATTACCAGCGTCGAGCCAACCATCGGCCGCTGAGATGCCGCGGTAGCAACCGCAGGCATCGAGACGCCTGCCAGCGGCGATGACGCCCCGCCAATCTCCCCTCCATACGCATAGCGCGGCACGCGGCGGGTCAGCAGGTCGCGCATGAAATCCGCGCCGTAGTGCTGCACGGTCGGGATGTCGATGACCCACTCGCCCGGCGTGCCCATGTACAGCTGGTTGTCGCTGCGGATGCCCTTGGCGATGCCCGGAAGCGGGCCGCCGTAGGCGCGGGCGGGGATGTCCGCCGTTGTCACTGTGGCGCCGTCTGGCACGGTGCCGTTTTGCACGACGGTCACCGTTACCGTTTTGTCCTTGATCTCGGCGATCTGGGTCTGCAGCGCCGCGATCGTGGCCTGCGCCTCGGCTGTGTCGGCATCGATCTTGACCTGCTTGATCGCCTGCAGCTCGGCTTCGATCTCGCGGATCTTCGCCAGCTGGGCGTCGGCGGTCTGCTCGAACTCAGCCTGCTCCTGCTGCTTGAGCTTGGCCTGCGTCTCGATCGCGGCTTTCTCGGCGGCGCCGATCTGCTCGAGCATGCGCGCGGCAGTGCCATCGTCCTGCACGCGGCCGGCGTAGTCTGCGGCCTCTTTAGAGAGGTCAAGCGCCTTCTGGGCGTAGGCTTGAGCCTCTTTCGCGCGGCCGTCGATTGCTGCGTTCTGAGCGAACGTGGCCTGGGTGGAAGCGGCGTCGGTCAGCTCGGATGCGCGGCTGGTGTTCTTCGCCTCCGCCTCATCCGGGGTCAGGCTCTTGTCGCGACGGTCTTGCGCCTGCTTGCTGCGGCTGCTCTGGGCATCTGCGGCGGTTTGGAACAGTTTTGCGGCCTCTTCTCCGGCCTTACGTGCTCCTTCTCGAGACGACTGCCACGCCTCCATCATCCGCGTGCGCCACGACTCTAGATTCTTGATCTGCGCCTTGGTCCGCTCGTTATCAGCCTGCTCGATGGTCTTGTTCACATCGACGATCTCACCCGCGGCCAGCTTTGCCAGGCGAACACGCTCTGAAGCCAAATTTGCCTCCAGCGCCTTCAGGCGATCGACCTGCTGCTTGGCATCACTTTCTTCCCGTGCCGCTGCCGCCTGGCGCTCACGCTCTGGGGCTGCGTCGAGCTGGCGATCGATACGCGCCGAGAACTGCGGCTGCGCCAGAATGGCCGCAACATCGTCACCCAGCGCCTCATAGATCGCTTTCGCTTCCTTGACATTGCCCTTTGCCACCTCGACAGCCATTGCCGCATACGCGCCGATGCCTACACCGACGATCTCGACCATACGCGCGGCGCCATCGAGCGCGTCGACCATAAACCCCACCGCCTTCGCGCCCCGGGTGGCCCACGTTTCAAGCCCCCCACCGTCGACCAGCTTGCCCTGCTCTTTGTACGACTCCAAAAACGCTTGTGCCAGCAGATCAAGCGCCGGCACCACCGCCATGCCGATCTCCTGCGACACGCCGCGCATTGCCGTCTGCAGCCGCACCAGGTCGTCGTTAAACTGTGCCGCCTTGGCTGCGGCCTCGGCGGAGATGGTCTTGCCGAATCGGTCGGATTCGTCCGCCAGCTGCTTCAGCCCCTCGCGCCCGTTGTTGAGCGTAGGGATCAGCGCCAGCCCGGAGCGCGAGAACAGATCCACCGCCAGCGCGGTTTTCTCGGCGCCGTCCGGCATCGTCTTGAACTGCTCAGCGAGGTCTGAGAACACCACATCCACGCCGCGCAGGCTACCGTCGGCGTTCTTTACCGAAATCCCCAGCGCCTTGAACATTGCGCTGCTGTCCTTGCCGCCCTCGGCCGCATCCTGCATGCGCTCCGACAGCGTCTTGAAGCCCATCTCAAGGTCGGCCGTGGTAGCGTCCGACAGGCTTGCCGCATACGCCAGGCGCGACAGCGATTCAGTGCTGATGCCGGTACGCTGGCTCAGCTTTCCCATCTCGTCCGCTGCGGTTGCCGCCGATGTGGCCACGGCCACCAGACCGCCCGCGATGCCGGCGCCGCCAATGCCAAGGAAGCCGGCCAGCTTGCCGAGCCCCGCGCCCAGCGACGACACTGCGCCGCCCAGCCCTGACATCGAGCCGCGCAGCTTCGCAAACGTCCCGTCCGCCTTCGCGGCCGGGGCCTCCATTGCGCGGATCTCGGCGGCCAGCTTCTTGAACTGCGGGCCCGCCTTGCCGCCCTCTTTCGCCAGCCGATCCAGCTCGGACGCCAACTGGCCGACAAGCTCGGCCTTGGGCGTTTCCGTTGTGATCTTCAGGGCAATCTTGCGGTCGGTCATGAGCGGGTCACTTCTTTTTCAGGGCATTCACGGCGGCGAGATACGTTCGCCACGGGTAGTGCCATGCGTTTGCATGGCCGAGGCTGATCAAATGAGCGACGCTGTTTTCGAGGCTTTCGAGTTGCCGCTCGGCTGATTGCGCCCCGCCTCCAGGCGCCCGAGCATTGCGAAAAAATGCGAGTTGATCGCTTTCACGCGGTCCCACAGATGCGCCAGCTCGCTCGGCGTGTAGGCCTCGGCGCCGGTCGGGTTCAGGTCGGTAAAGTGCGCCAGGTCGGCCACGCTGCCCTGCTCGAGCAGGGCCGCCGACAGCCAGTCGGTGGTTTGGTTGTCGGCGGCTTGCACGAGCCACTGACGCAGCTGCGCCAGTGTCAGCTCGTGGATCTCGACATAGCGGGTGGTGTCGCCCATCTCAAACGGCACCACCTCATGCGCAGCGATCTGCATGTCAATCCAGGATTACGGCGCGGCCAAACAGGCCGAACTCGTCATCCACCGCCTTGCTGGTGTCGCTCAGCACCGTTGCAGACAGCACCACTTCGCCGCGCGACTCGTTGATCAGCTGCATGGATGCCGGGGAGGTCTGCAGGCGATACCACTCGTACACCATACGGGGCTTTGTTCCGAGCGTGTTGATGCCATTGAATCGCCCCCACCACTCACGCTGCGTATCGGTGAGCATCTTGACGTAAGTGATATCGGTGCCCGGCGTAAAGCTCTTGGTCAGCGGCCCCACGAACGGCCCGCCGGTGGTCAGGTCGATGATGTCGATCGTGCCGGTCTTCGGATCGATCGTGTAGTTGACGTCCACGGTGAGCGTCTTCGGCGTGCTGGGCGTGCTGTCCTTGATCACTGCCGATGCCACGTCGAACGCACCGAGCAGCAGCCGCTGACCGACCTCCGGAGTGGCTACCAGCAGCTCGTCCGCGACTGCGGTTGTATCCTGCAGGTGCGTCTGGCCGCCCAGCAGAAGCTCCAGCTGCGCCGTGTTGACCTTGTGCAGCGTCAGGCTCAGGGCGCCCTCGGTGCCCTGGTCGATCACCAAGTCGATACCGCGCGCACCGGACGTGTTTTCCTTGAACTTCTCAACAGTCGGGGTTGCGCTGAACTCTGCGGCCGAGCACTCGCCGATCATTCGGCCTGGGCCCGGTAGGCCATTGATGATTTCATGCAGGCTGAACTCGCCTTGCAGCGAAAAATACTTGAGGACTTCACCGTTCATTTCTCTTCTCCATCGGGATCAACAGCGGTGCCCGAGGCGATCAGCCAGCGGACGGTTTCGGCATCCATGCCAAGGTCGGCGGGGTAGATCACCTCGCCATGTGGGTACGACTTGCCGCGATAGCGCATGCCTTTTTCCAGATACAGGGGGGCGGGCAGCGCGCTTTCAGTGGTTGCGGCGGGGGTCTTGCGGGTCATGATTCCTCCCAGGTCTCGGTGGTCAGGGTCAGGTCTGCGGCGTGGCACAGCACACCAGCAAACATCACAGGGCCGGCGCCGGTCAGCTGCGCGCCAATCTCGCCGTCGGGCGTCAGCGTGCTCGTGACTGCGCCGCCCAGCGTGGCGTCATCCTCAAGTGCCCGGCGGATCGCATCCACCAGGGCATCGAACTCCAGCTCGGATTGCGTTGAATCCTGCAGCGCCATCACCCCGCGAATCAGCCATGTTGTGAATACCCGGCGACCGTCCATGCCGTCGCGCTCCACGCGAAACGACAGCCGGCGCACATACCAGCCGCGCAGCTGATCGGTTCCCGCACCGGTCGGCACCACATAGAGGGCGCGCAGCTCCGGGTGCTTGGCGGCATAGCGTTCATACGCGTGCACCACGCCAATGCCCGGCACTGCATTCAGCAGACCAACTATGGCTGCGCGGGTGGTCTCGGTGGTCTCGGCCATCAGGCTGCACCCCCTGCAATGCGGCGCTCGATGCGGCTCACGCACTCGCTGAAACCGGCCGTGATCTGTGCCTGGTTGGCGTCCCAGGCATTGGCAAACATGAAGTGCCCAGTTGTGCCAACCCGGGCGATCTTGCGGGCGATGCCCCACGCAGCGCGGTAGGCCTCTTTGCCGGTAGCGCCCAGCTTCTGCCGTGCCCACTGAGCCAGTGGCTCAATCGGCGGCATGTGTGGTTTGGTGCCCAGCTCGACGGGGATTGCATACGAGAGCGACGTGCCAACGATGCCCTCGAACCCGATGCCGTCAATCGGTCGCACGTTGCCGATGATGCTGGTGCGCAGCGTGCCGTGCGTTGTGGGGGTGCGGTCCTGCACCTCGGCCTGCAGGTGCAGCGTGGCCGTGGTCACGAACCGGCGCAGCTCGTCGGCCACAATCTCGGGGGCCTGGCGAATTGCGATAGCCAGCTTGGCAACGTCGGTCGTGTCAGGGCCAATGGTCTGCATCGCTCAGCCCCTCCGGTACAGCCGGCCGCGGCCGGTGGTGCTGGGCAGCTCCATATCCACAACCACGCCCGCAGCCTCCATGCGGGGCTGTTCAACGCCCTGGGCGTTGATCTCGATCCCGAGCGTTGCAAAGTAGCGGTTGCGGTAGCTCTTAGCGCGTGCGGCCCATTCGCGTGCAGGGTGGCTGCGGTCGACGCTGTCTGCGGAAATCGTGGCGTCGGACGAGTTTGCATGCACCGTCGCCACTTGCTCGGCCAGCAGGCTGGCGGCGTAGCACGCCACGGCTTCGATGTGATCTGCGGGGACGGTGTCGTCAGTATCTGTTAGCAGGTGCAGGGCGCTGTACGCCAGGCGTGCCGTCGTGCCCGGCGTGACCGCGCTGACCAGCCCGATCTGCTCGCCCAGCGGCGTGCGGTAGATGTACCAGGCGGCTGAATCCAGCGGCACCGGCGGCGTCACTACCGGGCATTCGACAGTGCGCAAATCGCTTGTGCCCTGGCCCCATGCAGTGGGCAGCGGGATCTCCACGCCGTCTGCCACGATCACGTCTTCCACCAGCTCGCGCGGTCGGTCTTTGCTGTAGCGTGCGAGCGCCAGGGCCACGGCGCGATCGCGCTGGGCGGGGCTTACCCACTGCGCGGCATCGCGCACCAGGTCATCAACGAGATCTTGGAAATCAGCAAGCACGGCAGCGGCTCCATGGGGTTAGCCGACATGGTGCCGCGCGCGCGCGAGTGCGCTACTTCAAAGGGTTTTTGCGTTTTCGGGGGGGGTGTTCGGGCTTACCGGTGGGCGGCTTCCAGCGCCGACTCCAGCCGCTTTTGCGCGGCCTTAAACCTGCCGGATTCGATGGCCTTCACCAGCTTTGTTGCAGCGGCTTCGACACGCTGCAGGCGGGCGAGCCGAGCCTCGAGCGTGCCCACCTGCTCTGTGAGCCGTTTGTATTCTGCGGTATCGCGCACACCGTACATCGTGGCCTCCGGCGGTTGTGGGTTGATCCAGCGCACAGGCTGGTCGAAGAATGGATCGATCCGAAGCGCACGCTCTGCCAGATATGCCGGATGATCGGGGCCGTAGGGCTCGTCCATGGCGAGCGTGTCAGTAGCGCGGAACCGGCGATACCCGGCGGCGGACAACAAAATCCCACCGCTGCCGGCGCCCTGCTGCCGTTTGAACCACATTGCTGACAACGGCCTCGCGGGTGCCCACATCGAGCGCCACAAATACATTCGTCACCAGCCCCGACTGCCCCGGGCTCGTGAGCGTGGCGCCAGCGGCCTGCCACACGGACGACACAATCACGTCGTCGTCTGGCACCAGATCAGACCAGTCGCGCCCATAGTCCAGCACGTCGTCAATGCTCTGCTCAACAACCAGCCCCGCGGCCTCTCGCTCAAAAACAGTGATCATGCCGCTCTCCGGATAGGGGCAAAAATACGCGACCGAACCTCGGGCGCATGAATGCGAAAACTCGGCACGTCGCGCACTGTGCCGTCCAGCATTCCCGCCGCCACTGCAGCCGAAACAGCAGCGCCATCAAGCGTGATCGACGTCGTCAACGACCCCGACGCCAGCGCCTGCGCCAGCGAATGGCCCTCGATCTGGATATTGAGCGTCAGATCGCCTGTTGCACTCGATACCGCCGCGGCCGCGCCAGACAGCAGAATCGGCACGCCAAGCGCGCCAGATGCAGAGACGGTTGCAGTAGCCTCGCCGACCAGGGCAATCGATGTACCCAGTGCGCCCGATGCCGTCGCAGACCCGGCGGCGGCGCCAGACAGCCCGGACGGCAGCGTCGATAGTGCGCCCGTTCCCACTGCCGCAGACAGCGCCGAACCGGACAGCCTGATTTCAGCTGTGAGCACGCCGATTGCGGCGGCCAGCGCTTCCGCGTTACCGGCCATGCTGACTCCGGTTGTCAGTGCGCCAGATGCCGTTGCTGCGCCAGATGCGCTGCCGGAAAATGCGCTCGACCCTGCGGCCAACGCTGCCGACGCTGCGGCCTGAGCGAGTGCTGCGCCGGATAGCGTGATCGAGGTGCTGAGATTCCCGGACGCGACGCTGACGGATGCAGCAGAGCCTGAGAGCGAGATGCCGGCAGTCAGCGCACCTGATGCCGTTGAGATCGAGATTGCAGCGCCGGATAGAGCGATGCCGGTCGTCAGTGCAGCCGTTGCGCTCGCAGAAACATTTGCAGCGCCAGACAACTCTGCGGCTGCAGCGACAACTTCCGCCGCGCTCTCGGCAACGTTAGAATAGTCCGTTCCGTCGTAGAGCACGAACGCGGCCTTGTAGCCCCCCCCTACGAGCCCAGTGACTTGCGGAAACGATGTCACGCCAGCTGGCGGCAACTCTGTGTAGCCGGCTGCTACTGCGCTCGACCAAGCAAGGCCGGAAACGATTTGCGCAGCGGTAGGTGTCGTCGTCGCAGAATCGTATACGACGTAGTAAAGGCCGCTGGCAATCGGGATCTCTGCCACAGTAGTGCCGGCGAGCGGAACGAGTTCGTCGTATGACCTCAGATCAGAAGACGCGGCGGTAACGGAGACTACGGCTGCTGCCCCCCAACTGCCCGAGTCGCGCACGAATTCTGCAGACGACAAGCCGGCCCGCGTCCAGGCCCCTGGAACCACTTCACCTTCTTCCGTGACCGTAAGGCCCGTGGGGTCGCCAAGGCACCGGGCGGAAAGCTCAATCGCCAGCGAATCTGCGCCAGTTACCAATGCAGACGAAATTACCGGCGCTGCGTCCCCATCCGGGTCGCCAAGCCTAAGTTCGACTGCTTCTACGAAAAGCGTGTCAGATACTACGCTGAACCGCGGATTTAGCGGAATGCTTGTTGTTGCACCAGTAGCAGTGAACACAGAGACTAGGTCGCGGTTCTGCCCGATGAACTCAACCGTCGCTGTTGATGGTGTCCAGCGCAGGCCGGCCTTGTGCCTCCGCGTCGCGCTTCCAGACCAGTAGTTGCCGATGTTCGCATAAGCACCGGTAACCCCGGCGTCCCTCACTCTCAGCTGAGTGTCGTAACTGATTGAGCTGTATGACACAGCCATCACACCAGTATCTGTGTCCCCAGGCCCCGTCGTGCCGATTTGCAATACTGGGACTCGCGCTCCAGTCAGTGCGGAGTATCCGCACTCTATGTACCACTCAATCCAGCTTTCGTTGTCCGGGATAATAGCGTCAGTCGCAACGATGCCTGCAGCACCTGTAAGGACCACCCCATCGCCCGGTGAAACAGAAACAGTGCCGGAACCCTCTGTTGTCAGCCACGACGGGAGGGAGGATTGCCCGAGTGCAGAGAATCGCTTTGTGGTGTAGTTCTGCCCCTGAATTGCAGTGGTTTTTCCCGCAGTAGGGTTAAAAGACCCCACTGCCAACATGAGCGAGTTTTGAGCGGAAACGGAACCCTGATAAAAACAAAGGACTTCGCCGCCGTACTCTATCGTGCATGGCTGTCCGACTTCATTCGCGTCGTAAGCCCCTACGGCCCCTCTCTGAATCACCTTTGTGGCATTGCGGCTTGTTCTTCTGCCATCACCTGACAGCACAAGCTCGTACACTTCGGAGTTCCGTACACTGGCGCCACTGCCTATAGTAGTCAGCGCACAAAGCGCTACGACCTCGCCATTGCCAATGCTTCTGACGCTGTTAGGATCAAACTCGTTCCACGTAAGCTCGAATCCTGAATCAACTCCTGGAACGGCAGGCTCCTGCTCCCTGAGCGTATTAACTTCCCACACCGCGCCGTCGCTTGACGTGTAGAAAGCGAAGCGGGCCATATCCCCGCTGCCGAACAAGCCTGTACCGAAATATGCCCCTGCGATGTCCGGGAAGTTGTTCGCACCCCATCGGAAATAACCCGTGTGGTGGCCTGCAGATTGCGGAAATTCGCTCTGCTGTGGCGTATCCACAGAACTCAACACTGTGCCGCTGAGTGTAAAGTTGAGCGGGTAGTCGTTTGCTATATATGCAACTGTGGTCTGCCCGGAGAGCCCGGAAACAACCCCGTGGCAAGTCAACACAAATTGCGTGCCGATCTTTACTACGTGCGGCGTTTCATAAAAGCCTATTACCGGGTTTGCGGCCGGCTTCGTTGCAAAGCTATCGAACGCGCCTCGTGCAACCGCAGCGTCGTAACTCTCCCAGTTTGCAGGCACCTTTGGGTCGCCCGCCGCGCCGTACATGTAGACACCACCGTCCGTGTGGTCGGTGGAGGAGAACACCGTTACTGTCCACGGCCAGCCAGCTAAATCAGACGTGACCAATGCGCAGGGCCAATACGCCTGCACATCTGGAAGAAGTGTGCCGACTTTAGAAAAGGTGTAGTGGCTCATGTCAGTACGTCACTGTTACGGACGGGATGCGGCCCGCGAACGAAGCAGCGGACAGCGCTTGAGTTGCTGGATTAATCTGTGCTGAATAGATGTGCTCAGGCTCGCTGCGAAATAGCCGCCAAGGGTGTGCCGACAGACGTTCCGCGTCGGCAAGTTCGATGTATGGGAACATCCCTGCTAGGTAGACGCGACCTGACAGTCCGTCTACGTTGCGGGACGCGCCGATTTTCATCTGCCCTTGTCCCGCCGTGAACGCAGGGGCGACAGTAATACCGAAATCGGACACCCCTGCGCCTGAATTCACAAAATACGCCCGCCCGCCGCCCCGAGGAGTCCATGACCCAATCAAACACCGAGCTGTGCCATCAAGCAGGGCTGCTATTGACACCCCTGTCGATATTGCGGAGCTGCCGCCGTGGTACAGCGAAAGCGCGTCGCCGGAGCTGTTGCGCTGCCATGCAAGCCCTTGTGTAGTGCCATTGTCAGATGTGCGTGAGAAAAAACCAGCCCACGTTGCGAGCGCAGTGAACTCCCCGAACAGCAGCCAAGAGTATCCATTGCGTGGGTCAAACCGCCCGCCGTCCAGCAGGTGGTCCGCAGCAGCGCTGTATGTGCGAGCAAGCCCGTGCCGCGCAGGGGTGATCACCCTACCGCCGCTGCCGGCAGTGACCGAAAGCCCGGCCGCTACGTCGCAATACGTGTCGCCGGACGGGACGAGCAGGCTTGCTGGAGACAAGCTCATACCCAGATCGGACAACAGCAGCCGACCTTGGGGTTGGCTGTATGCTCGGCGCGGGACGTATATGCGGGCCATGACTTAGTATGCGTATGTCGTGACGTGTGCTTCCACGGTCGGCGCAGTGCCCGTGCCAGAATCAAAGCGCACTTGCAGGTATGCCACGCCGGGTCCGAACTCGAAGCTCTGGGACGTGCTTGCGCTGGCAGTCGTGCCGCCGCCGAACACCCACACCTGCTTCCAGTTCAGATCACCCGTGCCTTCAGCCGCAGCGGCGGGCATCGAGGTGTCTTTATGCGCCACGAGTACACGACAGACGACCTGAGCAGTCGGTCCGGTCGCCGCGTTGGTGATTCGCATCGTGACCAGACCACCGTCTACGCCTGTGCAGTCTACGGTTCCACTGTCACCAGAAACAAACGACTTACTCGATACCAGAGCAGTACGTGATTGAGTTTTTGCCATGGTCAGTTATCAATCTGCACAGTCAGCGCACCCGCGCCAAAGCTCGGCGCAGCGTCACCGCTGTTGATCGTCTTTCCGGTCGCCAGAGGCGCGCAGATCAGCAGGTTCCCAGACGTGCTCGCGTCGGCAATGAACCAGTGCGTGACCGCCCCCCAGTTGCCAGTTGGAGCCGGAAATGTGACTGCAGTCCCGTTGGCGACGGTTCCGTTGCCAGCCGTGGGGCCGGTCCAGTTTGTACCGTTGCTGGCGACGGCCACCCGGGCGTAAGCGCCCCCGCTGACCTCAGTGCCAAAGCTGCTGTCCGAGCAGGCGGTGGTGGAAAGGCCCACGTAAGTGGTGGCCGGGCCAGTGTAGGCAGTGCCCTTGAATACGTGGCCGAGCAGGGCGTTTTCGGTGTAGTCCGACAGCGCCGCGGCATTGGCCATCGGTGCAGACAGGGCGACGAGCACGAGGCCGAACAGCGCCACGACAGAGTGAAAAATCATTTTTTTCATTGCGAAATCTCCAGAATGATGCGGTATTCGATGGGCGGATTTGTCATCAGAAGTCCCCTGCAGGCCAGCCACCGACCGCCTCACGGCGCCGCCCTGCAGGATCATCCCCTCTCGCCGGGGGAGTGTCCGGTTACGCCACGACTGCCTTGTACAGGCCGCGGTAGTCGGTGACGGCCCCGCCGTAGATGTGGCGGATCTTGTAGGTGACGGTGTCGTTCGCGAACAGGCTTCCCACAGACGGGCTGTCCTGAACGAAGATCTCCGGCTCGCGGTTACCATCCAGGAATCCGATTTCGACACTGGGTACGTCCATCTGGTCTGCCGATGCCGCCCAGTCGTTCGCGTCGGTCCAGTACCACACGGGGACGATCCGCGGCGCCTGGGTTTGGATGAAACTTTGGTCGTTGTTGGTTCCGCGTTGCTGGAACAGGTTGAACGCCGTCTCTTCCAGCGCTGCCGGAACCCACAGATTGCGCGGCGGGATGCCGAGCGGATCATTCGATCCGGCCTCCTGCTGCGACATCATCGCCAGTCGGCCGGCCGCCCAGCTGCCTGAGGCGAGCGCAGTTGTGCCCAGGTTTCCGTGCGATGCGTGGAACAGCGCTACGCCGTCGTAAATGGCAGGGTTGGTGCGAATGAAGTCCAGCACGAACTTACCGAGGGTGCGCTTTGCGGCGCGGCTGAGCTTGGTCGGGATCTGGCGGATCATCCCCACGTCGTCGTTGCGGATCATCTCCAGCGTCACGCTGGAGAGGCGGCCGACCTTCGCTGCCTTGTAGGTCGCGGCCTCGTCATCCGGCACAGCTCCGTCGAGGTAGTCCGCGCCCTCGGCTACGGCCGGAAGGTCTCCGAATCCGCCCCAGCGCGTTCGCTCCTGTACGCGGAAATCGCTCACTGGCACCACGTTTGCGAGCAGCTGCCACACGTCGTACTGGCTCTGGGCGCGGTAGTCGGCGAGCATCCGGCGAGTGATCGAGTCGCCCAACGCCTGAGCAAACGTGGCACTGGTCATGGTAGCTTCAACGAAGCGCCCGCCCAGGCTCTCGCGCAGGCGACTGATGTCGCAGTTGGCCATCTGGCCGGTCACGCGGCGGTCGCCGGTGATCTCCACATAGCATTCCTTGAAGCTCTGCGCCTGACCGTGGTCCTTGTGAGCCGGGTCGAAGAACGCGTCGAGCATGCCGCCGATCTTTACCGAGCGGTCCTCGAGCTGGATGGTCTCGTCGAAGTGGATCACGGGCTTGCCGCTCTCTGTGAAGCGCGCCAGATAGGCCCGCTCGTCGTCGATCGCCTTGGTGACATCGGCCGACGTAAAAGGGGCGGTGGCTTCGACGAAGCGCGCCACGATCCGGTCTTTCGCGGGCTGTGGCAGCTTGGCGCCGGCCACGAGCTCGCGCGCCGTGATGCGGCACTCGATCAGGCGCACCTGGTCGAGTGTCAGCGCGTCGGTTGCCGGCTTGACGGCGGTCACCGTACCGCCAACCACCGACTCGCGGAAGGCCTGTTCGATCTGCTCGTCGGTCGCGCTTGCGCCGTCGAACTGCGGGTTCTTGGCCTGGATGGCCTCGATCATGCGTTGGCGAAGTGCCATGTCTGCATCCTCCTGGAGCGGGTCTTGGGTTTGTGCTTCGACGATGCGCAGCAGGGCACCGCCCGCACCGGGTTCTACGATCAGATCCACGGAATGGACCTTGGTGATTGCTGTTGCCTGGCGCACCTTGCGCCCGCCACGGCTGACGATCTTGGCCTTGGCGTCTGCGTCGATTGAGAAGCCGAACAGGTCGGAGAGGCCGCGGGCATGGGCTTCACGCACACGCAGCGCGACGTCGCCGTCTGGCTGGATCAGGTGCAGGTCGGCGTGGATCTCGCCGCTGTCTGGCGTGGCGCCCTCGACGAATCGGGCATTTTTCAATGCCCCGACGAGGTTGCGGAACGACTTACCCGGCGCGACCCCGGTCTTGCTGTCGGCTGCGGCCACGTGCTCGCTGTCCGATTTCTCGAACACCCGCGCGCCTTCGACCAGGCGCACTGCGTCGCGCAGTACCTGGTCCGTGTAGTAGTTGCGGTTGCCGGATTCGCCGGCACGGATCACGCGGATCAGCCACACGCCGCCGGCGGGGTCTCCGCCAACGGCTTCGATGAACACGGTGTCGCCATTGCGGGCGGCCTCAACCATGCGTGTCACGGCGTCGACGTGTTGCATGACAACCTCGCGCGGCTCACCGAGGGTCACCGCGTTGTCGTCGCCGATGGTGTAGGGGTAGGCCACGAGACGGCCATCCTTGGCAACCACGATGCGGTCGGGGTACAGGGCCTCGGCATAGGTATCGACCCCCTTGGTGCGCAGGGCCATCACCACCAGGTCGCGCACCGCCCGCACCTCGGTGGCAGCGGCTTCGATGAGCCGCGCGCCGACAATGCCTTGCGCGGGGATCTTCATCACTCGCCGCCCTGGGCCTTGGCAGGCTTGCCTTTCGGCGCCTTGCCCACGAGCTTCTGGCCGTCAGTGGTGATGACGGTGATCACATCGCCGCGCACCGTGTTCGACAGCACCTCGGCCGGCGTCACCTCAACGGCAAACTCTTCGCCCGTGGGGGTGCCGTCTTTGTCGCGCTCGATATCGACGCGGTTCACCAGCTTGGCCGCCACGTCGGCGGGCAGGTCCATGCGGTGCTGCGGGGTTTTCTCGTCCATTGTTCGCTCCGTATCCGTCGGTTGTGTGGATTGACGGGGCGATGATGGGCGCTCGCGCGAGGCGAGCCGGACTAAAGGGTTTTTGGCTTTTCAGCCCTGTGACTGGGCAGCTTTCAGGGCCGTGCGGGCGCGCGCCTTTTCGGCGGCTGCGGGGTCTTTGGTGGTGCGCTTGAGGCCGTAGGGGTTGTCCTTGGGCACTACGGGCACAGACACACAGCCGCAGTTGATGGTGTGGCGGGCCGGGCCGGTCGGGTCGCCGGGGTACATGAGCTTGACCGAACCGCCCTCGAGCAGGAAGGGCTTATCAACCGGCTGCTCCTGTCCGTGAATCGCAACATGCTCGGGCCGCGGTTCGCGCTTGCCGGATTGTACCCAGCGTTTCATCAGCCCGGGTACTGCCTCGGCGCTTTGCTCCATGCGCAACTGGTTTGCGGTGGAGAAGGCCCGGTTCAGCTCGGTGTGCACGATGGTGGTGGCGCGCTTGTATGTGGTCTCGTTCAGCGTGGTGGTCACGGCCTTGATGGCGTCGAACGGCGTTTGCGCGCCCATGGTCACCAACCCTAGCTGCATGTTGATCCGGTTCGCGGCCTCGGTCGAGATGCCGCTGATCTTCTCAGTGAGGAAGGATCGCATCGCGCCCAGCTGCACCACGTCCAGCTGCGGCAGCGCCGCGCTGATGCCGCTGGCGGCGAGCGAGCTGTCAACCATTGCCGAGCCCCCGCGCCATGCTGCCACCTGCCCACCATCTACAACGGCAGCAGCTTCGGTGCCGAGCGCCTCCATCACACGCCCGATCTCGGCGCGCAGCTGCGGCAGCAGCCACTGCTGGTAGTCGCTCGGGGCGCTGGCGAGAATGGCCATCACCTGCTTGTTGGCCTCGGCCAGCAGCGCCTTCAGCTCGCCCGTGGTGCCGTTGATCAGCCGGGTGCGGCCGTTGAGTGCGGCCAGGATCGCTTCGGTCGGGGTCATGCGGCCACCGGTGCGCGGGTGTTCCAGGCGCAGGCTGCGGCGTACTCGGCCTCGGCCTTCGCGCCACCGTCAGGGCCTGGGCGATATTCGATGTCCTGCCCCTGGGCGCGGCACTCTGTGCAGGCACACACCACGCGGCGACGGCCAAACAGCCAGTCAAGGTTATTCAGCGCCGGGCGTCCGCCGCAAAACGGGCAGGGGATCAGATCGGGGATCATTGCGCCAGCGCCGGGAAGGGTTCGGCAGCGCCGTCGGTGTTACCGTCCGCAGCGGTATCATCTGCAGGATCGGCGACACGATCCGGGTCTGGCGGCGGGAACAAGTCATTGCCGGCGCTATCGTCAGCCTCTTTCCGCGCGGCCTTGAGCTCCGCAGCCGGGTCGATCTCAACGCCAATCCGGCCGGCAACAGATGCGATCATCGCCACGGCCGTCTCGCGGGCAATCAATCCCTCGCCGAGCGCGGCAGCGCAGGCAATCACCACCTGCTGCAGGGCACTGGCGTATTTCGTGGTGTCGCTGGCGGTCATCTCGGGGAAGATCGCCTCCACCTGCAGACGCTCGTCATCCCAGTCCGGCTCCTTGGATTCGGCAATGATGCGCTGGCGGATCACGTAGCGGCCCACGCTCTCGAGCATGTATTTCAGAAAGCGCTGGCGCATGCTGAAGGTCTTGAACGTGGGCTCGCCCATGCTCTCGCCGGTCGCGCGGTTGACGTCGGCACCGCCGCCAAACCAATGCTCGGGGATGGTCGAACCACCGAGCACGTGGTTTCGGAACAGGCGCGCGCCCTCGCTGGTGTCGCCCGCTTTGATGTCGGGGCTCTCCGCCCGCCACGTCTCGCCCTCGTTGTGCACCCGCACGGCACCTGGGGCCGGGGCCTTGATGGTGCGGGCCTTGGCTTTGACTTCCTCCGGCGTGGCGCCGTTGAGCGTCACGTCCCACACAAAGGCGCGCAAAAAACTGTAGCGCTCGATCTCGCCGAACAGAAACTGGTCGTAGGCATCCACCCAGTCAGCGGGGGCGCGCAAGTCGCTGCGGCCGCGCCGGCTCACGGACAGGTCATTCACGCAAAAGAAGAAGGCATCGCCGTCGGTAAATGTCTGTCGGATCGCCTGGGTGCGCTCGGTAAAGACGCTCTCCGGGCCATTGACGATCACGCGGTAGCGCAGCGCCACGCCCTTGCGGTCTTTCACCGTCACGATCCCGATCGGCTGTTCGGCGTTATCGGGGTCAACGACCACGGTGCCGATCAGCGCCGGGTCCAGATAGCCCAGTCGCACATGGCCGTCGACCGTATTCACGAAAGTGGGCCACACCTGCTCGCCGAAGATCGCCAGCTCGCGCACCTTCTTCGTCAGTTTCACATCCATCTGGTTGATCGGGTCGTTCCAGAAGCGGGTGATCGTGTCCTGGTAGTCCTCACCCGCGCGCAGCTCAACGCCCTCGCCGAGCATGTAGGCTAGCGGCAGCTCGATGATGCGGTTGGCCAGCAGGTTGGCGTCCCACAGATAGAGCGCCGTCTCGCGCATGCGCTCCTGCGACAGTGGCGACAAGTCGCGCGAGCTGTCGCCACTGAGCCGGCGCCAGCCGTCCTCATCATCGGGGTCAATCGTCGCGCCGCTGGCCTCGACCATGCGCACCTGGTCATCCTCTGAATCGCTGCCGAGCAGCCCGAAAGTGAGTTTGTTGAGAATGGACATACTGCTATCGCTCCCGCGCTGTGTTGTAACGCGTGTTACATGGGTTACAAGGGGTCTGAAGCCGGTTCCTGCACCGTTCGGACGCAGCTGAGCGGTTTTGGAGGCTGTAGAGGCTTAAATTCGCTTGCGGTGTTCTGACGCTCAGCCGGGCCAGCCGGGTACGCGCCCAGGCACATCAATGTGGGTCCATACGTCCGGATCGAACGTGACCATGCGCTGCCACGACCCGGCGTTGTACCAACCTGGACACTCTCGATGTGGTAGCCACACCACCGCGATTGCGGGGCGTGGTCCGCGCTGGGGGCAGTCCGTGAATTGACTCGGATCAGAAACGCGGGGGTGCCCTGACACGCTGAACTCCTCGCGCTCGTCCCGGTAGTAGCTCTCAGCCGCGAGGATGAGTGTGCCGTCACGCGGCGCGGTGGATATCGGTTCCCATTTCATCTTGTGATCCTCTGCTGGTCTATCAATGGTGTCCAAGAAACTCGCCACGCCCGCCATTGCCTCGCCACCCGCCCGGTCGGCTGCTGCGGTACAGATCGGGATCGGCTTCCACCGTCTCGCCCTCGGCCGGCTCCGCCTCGGCGCAGCTTGCTGCCCAGGCCAGCAGGATGGCCACGCCTGAGTCGCCGTGGCGCTGCTGCCCGTCCGCGCCCTTGGTGCGCACGTCGGGTATCAGCGGGATGCCCTTCACGACCTGGAAGGCGCGCAGGTCGTCGAGCACGTCGGCCGAGCGCGGCAGCAGGATGGTGCCGTCCTCGAATGCGGCTTTCAGCGGTGCGGTGTTCTCGCGGTACCAGGTCTGGCTGAGCATCACGCACTCGACGCGCGACGCGCCCCAGCGCTGCTGCGCTTTTTCGGCGAGGTACTGGCCGTTGCCGCGCGCGTCGAGCTTGGCCGAGCGGAACCGCGGCAGGCGATCGCCGATGTAGAACACGGCCTCGCGCTGCTGGTCGAACGGGCAGTTGGCCAGCTCGAGCAGGAAGGGGAATCTGCGCGTCAGGTTGCGCTCGATCTGGAACGGGGCGATGACGGTCAAGTCGCCCGAGCGCCCGAAGTCTTCGCCGAAGCCGCTGGTCAGATCCTTGTCGAGCGGCAGCAGCAGCGGAAGTACATTGGCTTCGAGCCAGTCGCGCATCTCGGCCGTGCGCTGTTCGTCGGACCACAGCACGAAGTTGTCGGCGGGTGGATTCCAGCGCAGCACCGGGGCGTCGTACATCCGGGCCTCGATCAGCGCACGGTTCAGCCAGGCACCGCCCGAGTTCTTGGGGATGCAGTCCAGCTCCTCGGCCGCGTTGTCGCGGTACTGGGCGCGGATGTCTGCCACCCACTTGGCCTTGCCTTCCTCGGTAGGCTCTTTGCCGGTGCGCAAACACACGCGCTCGTACAGGCCATCGGTGACGGCATCCTCGAACGTGACCCGGTGCAGGGCATACGGCACCTTGCCGGCACGGATGTCCTGGCACAGTTCGTTGAACGGGTTTTCGGCGCCGTCGTGGGTGCTTATCACATGCACCTCACCACCCCAGATCAGCAGCGCCATGGCGGCCTTGAGCAGCTCGCCCAGCGCGGTGTGGAATGCGGCCTCATCAATGATCACCCGGCCCTGCTTGCCGCGTAGGTTGCGCGGGCTGCTCGACAGCGCGGTGACGCGCCAGCCCGAGGCGAAGCGGATGGTGAAGGTGAGGATGCTCTGGCGCTCGTCGCCGTCGATGAACACCTCTTCACCTTCTTCGATCTCGCCTGCGGCCAGCCCGTACATGCGCGCCCAGTCCGCACAGTCGCGGATGAACTCCTCGGCCATGTCCTTGGTGTAGCCGATGTACCAGGCATCCATGCCGGACGTCGACGCGGCCATCAGCGCGGTGTCTGCTGCCTCGCCCCAGCTCAGACCGATCCGGCGCGACTTCTCCATGACCTTGACCTGCGTCTTGTCCGCGCACCAGCGCTGCTGGTACGGCAGCAGTGCCATGGGGGTGCGGGCCTCGCGGGGTTCCAGGGTGGAACTGGCCGCCGTCGATAGCGTGGTCGGGGTAGTGGCCAGCTCAGTCATTGGGGCCGTTCCTCGTCGTCAAAGCGCATGTCTGCGGGGTGCTCGACGGCGTCATGGACGATGACGCCCCACGTGTCGGCCGCGAGCCATCGTCCGCATACCACGCACCAGTATCCTTGCGTGGTTTCTTGCTGCGGTGATGCATCTGTTTGCGTGACCATTTCAGCATTGTCTCCAGGCGGCTGTGCTTCACCGCTCTACAACCAAGGCGAGATAAGCACAGACAACGCCGGTACCGATGAAGAACAGCGCACACTTTCGCGCGTCTGGCCACGACAGGTGTGGCGCAACGATGATGGCTGCCACCACAAGAAAGAATCCCGTCATTACCGCGAAAATATTGCTCATGACACCAGCACCATCAACAGCGGCCGCAAGGCCACATCCCACAGCCACGGGAGTCCGAAGAACAGCCCGAATCCGATCAAGACGCCAATGCCGATCAGCACGGCGATAAAGCGGTTCCAGTCCGAGTCGTAGAACATCACACCACCCCCAGAATCTTCTGCCGGATTAGCTCGGCCGCTTCGTCGCTCAGCCCCTGCGCCTTGGCGGTCTTCACCGCCTCCACGGCCGCTTTCTTCGCCGTCTCTTCGCGGATCTTCAGGATGCGCTGCGTGGTGAGCACGTCGGCGCTGGCGAGATCCTTCATCGCCTTCGCCAGGAACATCACCTCTTGCGAGTCGGCGCCTTCTTCGCGGTCGCCGATGCTGCCCAAGGTCTGGAACGCCACCGAGCGCAGCATCTCTGGCAGCAGGCGGGCAACGTCGCCGTCGGGCTCGTTCTCGAACTTGTTCACCCACACCTTGGCGACTTCCTGCGCCTCCTTGTAGCGGCGCATCTGCTCTTCGGCGCGCTGGGCGTAACGCCCCAGGGCCGAGCGGCTGACGGGGGCCTCGCCGCCGTTGAGCTTGGCGAGGTGGGCCACGATATCGTCGAGCGTGAAGCGACCCTGGCGGATCAGCTCGTCGACGGCACTGCGCAGGCGGGGGTCGAGCTGCTGGATGGATGATTTACGCGCCATTCTGTGCCTCGGCTTTCATGTCCTCTTCAAGGAGCTTGGCCGCATCTTTATGCGCAGTTCGAACACGCTCGAAGAATGTGTTGATCAGGGCGCGGTCTGCAGCAGGAATTGTCTTTAACCAATGCTCGTAGAATCCCGGCATGACTGCCTTGTCCATGCCGTGAGCCATGACGGCATGGGCAAGGACATCAACCGCGTGACGTACCGGTGCAGATAGCTTAGACACGACTCAGCCCCCCGGTGCCGGGCGCTTTACGCCGGGCACCACGCTGCGTCCGTTGGCCACATCTGCACCGCGCTGGGTGAGCGTGGCAATGCCCACGCTGCCCACGGTCTCGAACTGCACCAGGCCCTGTTCCATCAGCCAGTGCAGGTCGGTGACAAGGCGGTCCATGCCTACGGCGTGGCCGAAGCCCTCGAGTGCGGACTGCAGCAAGTAGGCGTTGCCGCGATAGTCCGGGGCCTGCTCGAGTAGGCGCAGGATGACGAGCCGGCGGTCGGCAATCAGTAGGTCGGCGAACTGGTTCATTGTTTCCCCTGGAGCAAGTAGCCGTGGATCAATTGCAGCGTGTGGTTGGCCCCTTTGAACTCGCCCTCGAGCCCGCGAATGCCGCCGGCAAGATCGTCGATCCGGGCGTGCAGGCGCTTGAGGTCTTCATGCGTCGGGGCGTGCTCGAGGTCTTTCTCGACCCGCGAGAGTCGGTCGGCATGCGTGTCGAGACGGCGGTCCATGTCGGTTCCGATGGATTCGATGCGCGCATTGAGCGAGCCCTGCAGGCTGCTGATGCGCTCGTTTGTTACGCGGTTGCGGTTGGCCTGCCACGTGTAAATGGCCACCGCCCAGATGACGACGGTGTTGATGATGCTCAGCCAGGTCTGCAGTTCTTTCGGGTCCATATGCGTCACGGTCTTTTGATGGTCGGGTCGTGCCAATCGATCAGCGCATCGAAGCGTCGGACGCATTCGGCGTACTGCCCAGCGGCGGCTCTGGCCCAGAGGGCCACGTCAGTGTCGGCTGCAGCTGCGCTGGCATCTTCAATCCCATCGAGCGCGGGATCGGCTGTAGCACTGGCGGCATGCGCTGCAGCAGGCTCGCGGGCGGCCTCGGGCACACCAGCACGGGCGATGCCTGGGGCACTGTCGAGCAGGCGCAGAGCAGCCCCATCGAGACAGCGACGGCCAGTCGTGGCCTGGCGAATTTGTTCATCGAGCTTCTCCTGTACGAGCATTGCAGCGCGGTTTGCGCTGTGCAGCTGGTGGGTGATCTCATCGCCACGGGTCTGCGCGTCCTGCAGTGCGGTGCGCGCGGCCTGCTCGGCCTGCTCTGCGGCCTTTGCATGCGTCTCGCGCAGTGTCGCCAGCTCGGCGTTCTTCGACCACGCGACAAGCTGTGCGCCCGACGCGGCACCCGCGGCAAACACTAGGGCCCATAGCAGCCAGCGCGGCACGAAGGCGGTGACGATCTGAGTGATGGGCGTCATGGCTTCAGCCCCTGATTTGTCACGATGCGCAGCATTGCGTTGAGCACTGGCAGGCCGACGGCCATCGCCGTGTAGAGGTTCACGGGCAGCATGGGCTGCAGCTTTCCCGTGACTGCTTCAAGTGCGACCAGCCCCGCGGCGATCGCATTCACCCACAGGGTTTTGCTTTTCCACCAGCACTTGGGGCATGCGGCGCTGCTCATTGCGGCGCCCTCTTTGAATGCGACCGCGCGAGCACGCTGGGCAGATCCATCTCCCACAGCGAGTGGTGCTCACCAACATGCACCAGGTGGCCACCGGGCAGGCGGCGGCCATTCTCGCGCCATGCGCGGATGGTCTTCACGCCAGCGGCCAGCAGATCCTCGCCCAGGGCGCGCAGGTCGGCGCGGGTGAGTTCTCCGGTGGCCGCAGACAGCACTACGGTGTCGGCGAACTCCCACGTGATCACGACACAGCCACGGCGCACGCTGGCGCCGGGAACGCCATCCCAGGCGCGCACGACTTCGACCAGCGGCTCGCGGCTGATGCTCATCACGCGCGCTCCGGCTCGCCGTCCAGGGGCTCGCGCACCACCAGCACGTTTCCCGCATGTAGATGCACCGTGGCCGTAATGCCAGCGTCGATGCGCTGCACGCGCACGGGGGTGTCGAGCACCTGGCCGCACACGTCGACGTTGAACACCTCGGCCAGCAGGTGGCGGGGGTTGTCGGGCTCGTGATGGGTAACAGACACACGGATGGTCATTTCGATTGCTCCAGGATGTGACCTGCGAGCGGCTGCATGCCCCCCGCCAGCCAGTCGGAAACGGAGAAGCCGGGGCACAGCTTTTTTGCGCCGGTGTCGCGATGGCCGCACACCCCGCGCCAGTACGTCTCGGGGGTGGCGAGCTCAAGGGGGATGCGGTACGTCTTGCACAGGTGCTCGACTTGCTGCCGCAGCTGACTCCACTGCACCAGGCTGAAGCTGTCTGTGCCGATCAGGCACAGACCAAGGCTGGTGGCATTGAGCCCGCGAGCATGCGCGCCCACCTCCGACATGTGCCGGCCCGTGGCCAGCCCGCCGTTGGTGTAGATCACCCAGTGATAGCCGATATGGGGAAGGCCCGGGTTCCAGGCCTTTTGTTCAGGGGAGGCGAGCGTGCGGCGGAACCCCGCCTCGCGGTGCCAGTGGTCGATATCCAGCACGCTGGTCCACCGCCCGTTGGGGGTGGCCGCGCAGTGGATTACAAGGGTGTCGATTCGTCGCGTCGTAGCCATGCATGGAGGCTACGCGCGCGCGGGGGGATGGCTGGGCTAAAGGGTTTTTGCGGTTTTCTTGTTCGATCTGCACACTGTTTTGCTGTTGAAAACGCGTGGTTCACTCGTCGAACACGGAAACCCGTTTTGATGGCGGGCACTCGAAGAAGCTGCGCTCGGATGCGTCTTTCGCTTTCTGCTTCTCGCGCTTGATGTTATCGGGATGGCGAAACTCCTTCTCCCATCGCTTTGCGTCTGCATGCCGTTCGCGCAGCTCGTCGCAGTAGTCGCGGGCCGGCGGTGCGGCGCGGGCCCGCTCGCGGCGCTCCTCGGCTTTGTCACGGGTGGCTTGGGTGGCGGCTTGAATGCGTATGCGTTGCACGCGCTGGCGCTCCAGTTCGGCTGCGGCCTTGGGGTCGAACTCTCCGCGAGCGGGTCGTACATCGATCACCTTCGAGTCCGGGCTACAAGGGCGATCTGCGAACACGGTCTTGCCGCCTTCCTGACACTTATAGACTTGTGCGTGTACGGGGATGGTCACCGCGAGAGACATGAAAAACACGACGGTTCTCTTCATGGCCGCAAGAACCCGAAGATAGCTGGTATCGCTGCCGCAATGGCAGCGAAAAATGCCACAAGCAGCAGGAATGCCGGGACGGACGCAAGCACCCACTTGATCATGAACGTCACCATCGACTCGAACCCCACGTGTACATCCATCACCACAACCGGCTGACGAGTATCTCCGAATGGTCTTCCACAATGTGGGCAGCTTGCTGCCAGCTTGCTGACAATGCCGCCACAGTCTGCGCATGCAGCAACCGGCGATGCTGCAGCAGCACGGCGGACGCTATCCTCATGTAGCCGACGGGCATCTTCATTCCTGCGTCTCTCAGCCTCTACTGCGGCTCTTTCATCCTTATCTGCTTTCTCCGCACTGGCGATTGAAAGTTCAGCCTGCCTGGCTTTTGCCTTTGCATAAACAACCCCGCACCGGGGGCACTCGTAGTCTGGTGCTGGGTCATTCGGATGGCGGACATATCCACATTTTGGGCAAGTTACGGTCACGTCCATTCTCCCATTCTGTGGTCAGCTTTCCTCGTCGGTTCGGCGTGACCTGACTCCTGGTGCGAGGAGTAGCGCAACACCACTCCCCTTTATCGTAATGCGGACACCACAGAACTCGACCTTCATCTCGGACGGGTCTGACTGCTGCGGAGTGTTTCCGCGCAGCAATGCACTCACGCGCTCACGCGCCCAATTGTCATCCATGTTGGCACCTCAATGCTAGTACGAGAAGCATTGATCATATCTACGCCACATAGATCTCGTGATTTCATTGCGATGAATACGTGACCATATTCACACAATCGAAGAAACCTTCTTCCGGGCTGTATCGCGCCGAATATCGCCGTTCTCATCAAGGCGTAGAACAACCAGCACAGCAGTCACCAACTCCCGAAACCTTCGCCCGTTTGGCATTTCTGCGCCAGTGTCCTTAGAGAGCAGAGCGTCATACACAAGCTCTGCCACCATGGGCCATGCAGGATCGGCCTCAGTTCCACGCGCAAGCGTCTCACGACCAGCAGATTCTGGACTACGGACACTATAGGTTTCAGTCTGGTCACTGACTCCGTGCTTCACGTCGTTGTCCAGCTTCCACGGCCCCATTCCGGTGAGCAACCACTCCGCACTCACCCCGCCTGCAGCAGCGATCTTGTTGATCTGAGTCATGCCTGGCTTCGACCTGCCGCTGACGTAAGACCTCAGCGTGCTCTCGGCCATCCCCGCGCGCTTTGCGAATGCATTGACGCTCTCCGCGCCAATGGTCTTCTCAAGCCTGTAAACGAATGGAGGGGGGTCGGGCCACGCGGCCGAATCTTCCGACATAAATATCTCCTCAATTCGCACAATTGTGTTGACATGACTCGCACAATTGCGCGAACATTAAACCACACCGTCCGACCACGAACGGCAACTTAGACGACACGCAATTGCGCGCCGCTGCCCCACAGGAGCAACCATGAAACTTCGTACCGCTGATGAAGCCCGCGCAGCCCTTCAGGCGAAGGGCATCTCCATCACCCAGTGGGCGATCGCCAACAAGTTTTCGCCCAACCTCGTATTTGAGGTTCTCGGTGGCCGCAAGAAGTGTGTGCGCGGCCAGGCCCATGAAATCGCCATCAAGCTCGGGATGAAGGACGGAGAGATCTGTACCGACCCCGCCCGCGCCCTAGTTATACCCACCCGCCAACGCGCAGCCGCCTGAGGAGCAATGCCATGCATATCCGCCTTCAAACCATCGTTTACCTCACCGATCTCAATCCCGACTTTTGCGACGCGTTCGCAGACACCTTCATGTCCGTTGGCATGGAGGCTGGCACCTGCTTTGCCATCGGGGCCTGAACACACCCCGATTTTAGGCCACGAAAACCGCTTTTCTCACATCCAAACGGGTTTCGTTTTCTACCCCTCACGATCAGGTCATATCGAATGAACCGCCATTCTTCGAAACCCTTGCCGACCAGCCTGCGCGCTGCGTTTGAAGCCGACAAGGCCCACGCTATCAGCAAGCGCCGCCTCAGCATCGAGCGCCTCGCCGAGCTGATGGCGATCACCCCCGCGACACTTTACAAGTGGCTCGAAAACGATGCCATGCCGGTTAACCGCCTGCCGCTGTGGGAGCACATCACCGGCAGCGACTACGTGGGGCGCTACCTCACGGCAAACGCGCACCGCGTGGTGATTGACATCCCAACAGGCCGCAGCAGCACAACGGCCGACGTGCAGTCCCTGCAGACCACGCTCAACGCCGCAGTGGGCGCGCTGCTCGCGTTCATGAACGGCGAAACAGACCGCGACACCACGCTCTCGCTGCTGGGCGCTGGCCTCGAAAGCCTGGCATGGCATCGCGAGAACGTGCGCAAGAACGATCAACCAGAACTGGAGCTGAACTGACATGGCATCGCGTTACGACAACGCAGCACAGCAGCGCATCTTGCGCGCCGTGGTGGTGCTTGCGGGGAACGAATTCATGGGCATCGCGCCCGGCGAACTCGCAAAGGCCCTGGGCGAATCGCCTAGCACCGCAACCCGCGACCTTCACAACATGAAAGAGGCCGGGTTTGCCGAGCAGATCGAGCAGACCGGGCGTTGGAGGCTGGGGCCAAAGATGGTGCAGGTCGCGCTTTCTTTCTCGCATGAACTCACCCGCGCTAGAACTCGCCTCGACGAGATCACCCAGCGCTACACACGCAGCATTTGATAAAGGAAAAGATCATGGCTAGAACTGCACGCCAAGCCGTAATTCAAGAATCCACAGAGCCAGATTCAAATGTGATCGACCGTGAATCTGCGGAGCTGAATGAGCTTGCTATAGCCGTTCAGACTCAAGACTCGATGGTCCGCGCCGTTGCTATTCAGGTTGGCTATCAGTTGCCAGCGGATTGCACAGACCCTGATCTGATTCAGCGCGATATCAGCGCCAACATGCGCCGCAGCGTTGAGGCATGCCTCGAGGTTGGGCGCGGGCTTTCAGTCCTGAAAGCCGCGTGTGACCACGGACAGTTTGTATCCAGGCTGGATGTACTTGGCCTTGACCGCACCGTCGCCGCGCGCTTTATGCAGGCCGCTACGAAGTTTTCAAATGTTGCGACGTCGCATCATTTGACGAAAGCGATTGGGTCGCAAAGCAAACTGCTCGAGATGCTCGTGCTCGACGACGAACAGATCGAAGAGCTTGAACTCACCGGCCAGACGGGCGAGCTGCATCTCGACGATATCGCGACGATGAGCGTGAAAGAACTCCGCTCAGCACTGCGCGATGCCCGCGACCAGAGCAGCGCAAAAGACCGCCTGTTAGCCGACAAAAACGCGAAGATCGACGAACTTTCGACAGGCACGAAACGCCACAAACCAGTGGTGACCGAGGTTGACGAGAAGGTCGGCGCATTCAAAGCCGAGATCGCCGCAGGCTTCGATGCGCTCGAAACCACCATAAGCCAGATGTACCTGGTGCATGGCGCGATCCTGAAAGAGGACGTGCAGTGGGGCGACACCGACGACGCCGAGCGGCTGATCCTGCGCCAGTTCGCCACGCTTTTTGGCGACCGGCTCAACCGGTCCGCACAGCAGCTCGCGGAATTGTGCGATCACTACGAAGCGACTCTGTCCGGGTGGCGTGCCGAGCTGGATGGACACGCCCTGCAGGTGGGTGTTGCCGCAGACAGCGCTGAGGCCTGAGGAGCACATCATGGCCATCACGCCCGACACCACCCGCGAATACCTGCAGCAGCTCGCAAGCCGGCTCGACGCCGCCGCTCACGGTGGCAAGGGCGCGCTGCTCCAAGAGGCGCGCACCCTGTACGGCTGGAGCGCCGGCAAGCTGTATGCCGAGCTGGAGCGCCAAGCCGGCTGGACCAGCGGCCGCAAGACCCGCGCCGACAAGGGCAGGAGCCGCCAGAGCATGGAAGCGCTGGAGACGATTGCCGCAATGCAGCGCGGCAGCGTGCGCGCAAACGGTAAGCAGACCATGTTCACGCCGGTGGCCAGCAGCATTGCAATGATCAACGGCCTGGACGTGTCTGTGTCTGCCCGTCAGATCAACCGCCTGATGCGCGCAACCCGCATCAACACCCGGCAGCAGTCCGAACAACGGGCACCGGTGGCCCTGCGCAGCCTGCACCCCAACCACGTGCATCAGGTCGATCCGTCGCTGTGCCTGGTGTACTACCTGCGCGGCGAGCAGCGCATCATCCGCGACGACGAGTTCTACAAGAACAAGCTCGAGAAGCTCGCCAAGGTGCAGTTCAAGTGCTGGCGCTATGTGCTGTGGGATCACGCCAGCAGCACGCTGATCCCGTGGTATGTCGAGGCCGCGGGCGAGAGCCCCGCCAACCTGTACCGATTCCTGATGTACGCCTGGGGAGCGCAGCCGGGCCGGCGTTTCCATGGTGTGCCCAAGATCCTGATGTGGGACAAGGGAAGCGCCAACACGGCATACGCGGTGCAGAACCTGCTCAAGGCGCTCGAGGTTCAGAGCATCACCCATGCGCCCGGCAACGCGCGCGCCAAGGGCGGCGTGGAGGGCGGCAACAACATCGTCGAGACGCAGTTTGAAAGCCGCCTGCGCTTTGACCCCGTGCATACGGTGGAAGAACTCAACGCCGCGGCATCTGCATGGGCTGAGGCCTACAACGCGAATGCGATACCGCACCAGGACACGCGCCTGCGCCGCGACGGCATGCCCGCCACCGCGCGCTACGACCTGTGGATGCGCATCCGCGAAGACGAGCTGCGCCTGCTGCCGCCCGAGAGCGTGTGCCAGGCATTCCTCGAAGGCCGCGTATCCCCGCGCACGGTGGCACGCGATCTGACGATCTCCTTTGCACACCCCCGCGCCGGTGGCACGCGCACCTATGACATGGCTGGGCTCGCTGGCGTGTGTGCTGGCGACAAGCTCGATATCTCACCGCTGCTGTTTGGCGACTGCGCCATCAGCGTGCGGGTGCCGCGCTACGACGGCGAGGACATCACCTACCGGCTGGAACCGGTCGCGGTGGATCTCGACGGCTATGGCCGCCCGATGTCCGCACCCGTCATCGGCGAGACCTACGCATCGCGCCCCGAGACGGATGCAGACCGCAGCGCCAAGCAGCTCGACGGCCTGCTCTACCCGGGCATGACGGCGGACGAGATGGACAAGGCCCGCCGCAGCAATGCCGCACTGATGGGCGGAAAGATGGACGCCGTGCGCCACCTGGCCGACGTCGAAATCCCTGCCGCTTTGCCGCGCCGTGGCACCGACATTTCCATCAGCGCGCCGATGTTCGAAACCGCGCCGATGACGCACTTCGAAGCGGCCAAGGCGCTGCGCGGCCGTGGCGTAGAGCGCAGCGATCTGCACCCGTGGCTCGTTGCGCACTACCCGGACGGCGTGCAGGAGGCCGAGCTGGAACACATTGCTGCCTCGCTCAAGGGCGAGCGCGCTGCCCCCCGACTGGCGTCGGTGGGGTGAACGGATTCGGCCCGGTGCGCGCCAACGCACCAGGCCGAGAAGGTGGGTCTGCAGCAGCAACTGCGAAGCCCGATGCAACAACTGCCAGGAGATTGTACCGATGGAAGCAACACGAAGGGGCGTCGCGGAATCCCCGCCCCCCACGACAGACCAGCCAGAGGCCATGCCGCTGCGCCTTAAGGCCACGCTGCTGCGCCATGGCATCCGCCACGAAGAGGTGAGCGACCGCCTGATCCAGCGCGGTGGTAGCCGGGCCGGCCAGCCACTGAGCCGCAGCGCCTTCACGCGCATGCTGAACCACAGCTGGCGCCCGAGCTACACGCCGTGGGCCGAGATCCAGGCGGCCACCGAGCAGCTGCTCGCCGAGCGCGGCGTGCCGCCCGAGGAGTTGGCCCAGATCTGGGAGGAAGACGGCATCCGCCGTCACAGCACAAAGCCGCTGAACACCCGCATGGGCGAAGACCGAAAGCACGCCCGCGACAACAACAACGCCATCGAGATCGAACCTGAAATGCTATCTGCTCAAGCCAAACGTCACTTCTCTCTGTTCCGCGACCCGTTCCAGGATGATGTCCAGGGGCCGGATGACCTCTTCATGAGCGCAGACCAGCGCTACGTGCGCGAGGCCATGTATCAGGCGAGCAAGACGGGGGGGTGGTTCATCGCGGTAGTGGGCGAGTCGGGCAGCGGCAAGACCACGCTGCGCCGCGAAACCATCGATCGCATCAACCGCGAGCAGATCCCGGTGGCAGTCATCCAGCCGAAGAGCTTCGACAAGACTGCGCTCAAGGCTGCACACATCTGCCACGCGATCCTGGCCGACGTGAAGCCCAACGAGCACCCCAAGCGCAGCCTCGAGGCGCTCGCCCGCCAGGTGGAAAAGGCCTTGATCGAGTCCGGCCGCAGCGGCCAGACCCACGTGCTGATGATCGAGGAGGCCCACGACCTGAGCATCCAGACGCTGAAGTACCTGAAGCGGTTTTGGGAGATGGAAGACGGCTTCAAGAAGCTGCTCTCGATCGTGCTGATCGGCCAGCCCGAGCTGAAGGAAAAGCTCAACGAGCGCCAGTATTTTGAAGCCCGCGAGGTGATCCGCCGCTGCGAAGTGGTGGAGCTGCTGCCGCTGGACAACCAGCTGGCGGATTACCTGACGCTCAAGTTCAAGCGCATTGGCTGCGACCTGGCAAACATCATCGACAGCAACGCGATCGACGCCATCCGGCAACGGCTCACATTCGTCGGTCGCGGCCCACAGCGCAACCAGACTGTGAGCATGACCTACCCGCTGGTCGTGAATAACACGCTCACCAAGGCCATGAACGCAGCGGCCCATGCCGGCGCGACCAAGGTCACCGCCGATATCGTGAGGGGGTGCTGATCATGTCCGCATTGGATGCCGAGTTCATCGAGTCGAAGGTGCTGCCGATCGTGATGGCCTTTGCCGGTGGCGTGCTGCTGCACAGCGTCTGCGCGGACTACCGCACCGACACCCGGCTGGCCGCAGCCCGAAACACGATCCACCAACTGCAGATGCATGCCGATGCCTGCGCGCCGACCTATGCAAACGCCTATCTCTACCCGCAAGAGGTGACCAAATGAGCATGACCCCCGCAGAAGCAGCAGAAATTCTGCTGACCAAGCCCTGCCTTTCCGAGACTGAAGACGGCCGGCTGCTGATCGATAAGGTCATGAAGGCGATCGACGGCGCACTGCTTTCGTCGGATGTTGAATGGGTGCTCGAAGAGACGCTGTATCAGGCCGCACTGATGAGCATCAAGCAAGGTCGGCCGCTGAACTTCGGCTACATCGGCACCGCCGTTTTCTCGGCACAGTGAAGGAGTAATCATGGAAAACCCGTTCTCACTCTTCGCTCAAGTCGCAGCCCTCGGCGCACACGGGCAGACGGTCTCCAGCCTCTCAAACCGAGTGCCGCCGAAGAAGTCCCCGAGCCAGTTGCGCAAGGATGCTGCGCGTCTCGCTCGCACGGATTTTATGCGCGCCCAGGTGCTGGCGATGCTGGTGCACAAGCGCAGGTCGGTGGTGATAAATGACCTCGTTTCCGAGAACCCTGGCACGACTGAAGCGCAGTGGCCCTGGGTCTTCAAGACGTTGTGCGAACGCAACCTGGTGCGCCGCTGCAACACCTCTCGCGGGCGCATCGCGCAGCGCTTCGAGCTGACCGAAGAAGGTCGCGTCAAGGCCGAAGAGATCATCCGTAAGGCCGGCATGGCCGCAAGCAAAAAGCACTGACAGGAGCCTCAAGAATGGCAAAAAAAACAACCCGCCATAAGGCCAGCAGCATGGCCGTAATGGTGCCGCAAAGCATCGCCCAGGCAAGCGACTACATCCGCGAGATCGGAGAGCATCAGCGTGACATCACGCGCATCGAAGCCGCGATGAACGATGAACTAGCCGGCATCAAAGAGCGCCACGAATCGCAAGCGCAACCGCTGAAGCAGCGCATCGAGTCGCTGACGAAGGGTGTGCAGATCTGGTGCGAGGCCAATCGGGAGCAGCTCACTCAGGGGGGCAAAACCAAAACTGCAGCGCTGCCCAGCGGGGAAGTGGCGTGGCGAACCCGCCCGCCATCGGTCCGCGTCACCGGCGCCGAGGCGGTGCTCGACATCCTGCGCAAGATGGGTCTGGACCGATTCATCCGCCCGAAGACCGAGATTAACAAAGAGGCCATCCTCAACGAGCCGGCAGCGGTGGCAAACGTGCCCGGCATCAGCATCCAGCAGGGCGAGGATTTCATTATTACGCCGTTTGAAACCGAGCTTTCCGAGGTGCGGTGATGGAAGTCACAACAAACGATGAAGTTGGCGAGATCTGCCTAATGGTCGTGGAATGGCATGAAAAGAGACTGGCAACTCTGCAGTCTGTGGTAGATGCAAACACCTCCGAAATTCGACTGAATTGTGGAGGTGAGGACGTCGTGCTCACTGGTGACATACGGAAAGGGTTTATTGCCGGGCTTAATGTTGCCATCGAGCAGTTCTCGAGCTTCCCGCTCAAGATTTCCAGGAGTGTGGAAGAGGAGGACGACGATCTATGACCACCACAAAGTTCTTCCCCGTATTTCACGACGGCAGCGCCGGGCCGGTAATGGACGCCGAGGTCATAGACTTTGGGCTCGTCATCCATACCGGGCTGGACATCTACGGCCACCCTGCGCTCAGCGAGGGGCTGACCATCTCTGACCCGGTCACCGGGTTTCGTGTGGCCGGCGGTGACAGCCGCGAGCAAGCGCTTTTCAACCTCCAAGTGTTCGTCGGCAGGATGGGCGGAGCTGACGTATTCCCGGCGAAGTTGTCCGAGCGTCGTGCCGAGATTGCTGCTATGCGCGAAGAGTACGCAGCCCGACTCGAGGAGATGAGGGTCGCAATGGCTGAGGTGCGTGGCGCGATGCGCTATGACGAAGAGGACCACACAACATGACCGCAACGCGCCAACTCAAAGCCAACTCACGCGGCAGCTGGGCGAACATTTTGAGGTTTCCAGCAGACAAGTCCGAGCAAGTGAAGGACGCCTGCGAGCAACTCCTGCAGGCCGCTGGCGGATCGGTCAGCTTCAAGATCACCGATGACAAGAACGTAACCCTGTCCGCACTCGACACCCGCTTCGAACCCGTCGGCTGGTCCGACCGCTGAACTCTACAACCCGAGGAAACCGTGGGGACATAACGGAACCAGCCGGTACGGAAAAATCAAAGAGCGCCTTCGGAGAAATCCAAAAAGCTGCCGGGAGCCGGCACCTCCACTGCGACACAAGACGACGGGAGGCACCATGAACATCATCGAAACCATTGCAGGCTGGGCGCACGATCTGCTGCTGTGGATCATGCCGGTCGAAGAGGAGTAGCACACATGCCGTCATTCAACTTCAAGCCGCAGTTCTGCGCGGCAATCCGGTCCGGCCAAAAGCGCCAGACCATCCGCACCAGGGGCAAGCGACCGGCGCCCAAGCCGGGCCAGATCGCCTACCTCTTCACCGGCCTGCGAACGACCAGCGTCTGCCGCCTTGGCGAGCATCCCATCACCTCGGTAACGCCGATCTCGATTGGCTCCGCCAATCGCACCGTCTCCATTGCAGGCGAGCATTCCTGGCAGCAGCTTGACGCAAGCGAGCTCGAGCAGCTCGCCCGCGCCGACGGCTTCAACTCTGCCGCCGACTTCTTCGCCTTCTTCAATGACGAGTTCGGCCCCACGTTTTCCGGCTATCTGATCAAGTGGTGAACACGATGACTTTTGACGAATGGATGGCAACGACAAACATCACCTTCATCGCGGCGGAGGAAGAGATCTCGAGAGCGGCATGGGACGCTGCCTATGCAGCTGCTCGCGAGGAATGCGCGAAGCTCGCTGAAGAGGTTGCATTTTCGATGAAAGGTTGGCAGGTATTTCATGCAGACCAGGGGCATCAGCGCCTGGTGTGTACGCTGAGATAACCGGCGCCGACAGGCGTCCGATTGAGCGCGTTGTTATGGCGCGGGAGACACAAGTGACCACTTGCAAACACGGCGTAAAACACCCTCACCCTTGCCGCGACTGTGAGGACTCCGTAGACACTGAGGCGGCAGTCGCGTGGTATGCGTATGAGTCGGTAGCAACCATCTTGGAACCGCACATGGCCCGGCCCGCGAACCCTGATTCTCCCCTGCCAGCATCTATCACGGACTCAGTGCAGATGCTGCTGGATCATTGGCTGGCTACAAGATCGCCATAATCGCTTAGCTGAACGGCGCGCAGCGAAGCGGAGCGTCCGCTTCGAGCGTTGTGTTCGACGGCAAACGTATCCACAACGAAAGGACAGTAATGAACCACAAACTCGACACCGACAAGCAAGTGTTCTTCTACGAGCAGGACTTCTACGTCCTGTCGAATTTCTCGGCGTTCGCGCTGATGTGGAAAGGCCAGCGGTTTGACACATCAGAGGCCGCGTACCACTGGGAGAAATTCCCCGACGAGCCCAGCGTGCGCTACGAGATTTTTACCGCCATGTCGGCGCACGAAGCATTCAAAGTGGCCGAGCGCAACAAGGCCATGCGCCGTCCTGACTGGGACAACATCAAGGTCAAGGTGATGCGCGACATTCTCCGCGCCAAGGCCGAGCAGCACGAGTACGTGCGTCGCAAGCTGCTGGCGACCGGCGACCGTGAATTGGTCGAGGACTCCTGGCGCGATGACGTTTGGGGCTGGGGTCCGAATCGAGACGGGCAAAACCTGCTCGGGAAGTTGTGGATGGAGATCCGCACCGAGCTGCGGGGTTTGCCGTCGAACTACGAATCAAGGTCTCTACAAGCGACGCAGCTGGCTCTGCATATTCGCTCCCGCAATGGAGTGGCAACATGACATCCGCCCCCTTCGCATCGGCCCGCGCACAACAGCGCGCCCGCCTGATCAAGATCATCCACACCGGCCGCCGTGCGCTTGGTATGGACGATGACACCTACCGCGACCTGCTCGCCGCCAAGTCGGACGGCAAGCGCTCCGCGAAGGATCTCACCATCGCCCAGCTCCAGCTGGTAGAGCAGCACATGCGCGCGAGTGGGTTCAAGACCGTAAAGCCGGCCAGCGCAAAGCCCCGCGAATCCCGCAAGCTCGACACCGCCGCCGAGTCAACTAAGGCCCGCGCGCTGTGGCTGTGGCTGCACCAGGTCGGAATCGTCCGCGACCCCAGCGAGGCCGCGCTCGCTGCATTCGTGCGCCGCACTGCTGGCGTCGATGATCTGCGCTGGACCCGCCGCCCCGACAAGGTCATCGAAGGCATCAAGATCTGGTCCGCTCGCCATATTCCTGCTGTGCTCGCCGCCCGCTTCGATCGCATGCAATCAGCAGGCGAGGTGATTGGCGCAGCATCGGCAGAGCAGCTTGTGCGCTTGGTCAGCCCCACGCTCAACCCATCCAGCTTCAATGCGCTGCAACGCGCCTGGGAATACCTGGACGAGATCGAGACGCAGCCGGCTAGCGCAGCGCCCGTTGCCACGTCTCAACAATAGGAGGCCATCCCGCCATGTCACTGATGCTCGACGACGACTACCCGGAGGCGCTGGGCCTGATTGCGAACGCGGCCTACACCTGGCTCGTCGAGCACCTCAAGCTCGACCACCAGACCGCCGCCGAGGCCGCGCTATCGATCGCCGAGCGCGCCCGCAAGGAACTCGGCGGCGGCCATCAGTACATCCCGAAGGGCCGCGACTACGAACTCTCGCGCCGAGATCGCCAGATCTACGGCAAGTTCCACGGCGACAACTACACCCAGCTCGCCCGCGAGTTCGATCTCACCGAAATGCGCATCCGCCAGATCGTCGACCGCTGCCGCAAGGCCGACATTAAGGCCCGCCAGACCCGGCTCTTCTGAACGCAAAACGGGGCCGTCGATTGGCCCCGTCCGCATTTGCGCACCGTACAAACGGCTTTCACAGCCCGTCCCGTTTCCTCCCCTACCGTCCCGCCGTATCCCGGACTTTTCTATCCACAGCCCCCTGAGTTTTCCTGTCTTCTCTCAGAATCTGCATTCGCAGCCGGTCATGGCACAGAAAAAACGGCGCCGAAGCGCCGTTTCACTGTTACCCCTTCGTGCGAAGGCGCATCGCGGCTTACATGCTGCGACGGTACTGGCCGCCCACCTTGTAAAGGGCTTCGGTGATCTGCCCCAGCGAGCAGTAGCGCACGGCATCGACCAGCACCGCGAACACGTTGCCGTTTTCGATCACGGTCTGCTGCAGCTTGGCCTGCCACTTCGGCGCCTCGGCCTTGTTGCGGGCATGGAAGTCCTGCAGGCGCTTGAGCTGCCCCTGCTTCTCGTCCTCGGTCGAGCGTGCGAGTTCGATTTCCTGCTGCGCCTGGCCCTTGGGGTTGAGGAAGGTATTCACGCCGATGATCGGGTAGGAGCCGTCGTGCTTCTTGTGCTCGTAGTACAGCGACTCTTCCTGGATCTTGCCGCGCTGGTAGCCGGTTTCCATGGCACCGAGCACGCCGCCACGCGACGCGATGGCCTCGAACTCCTTGAGCACCGCCTCTTCGACGAGATCGGTGAGTTCGTCGATGATGAAGGCGCCCTGGTTGGGGTTTTCGTTCTTGGCCAGGCCCCACTCGCGGTTGATGATGAGCTGGATCGCCATCGCACGACGTACCGAATCGTCGGTCGGCGTGGTGATCGCCTCGTCGTAGGCGTTGGTGTGCAGGCTGTTGCAGTTGTCGTAGATCGCGATCAGTGCCTGCAGCGTGGTGCGGATGTCGTTGAAGTCCATCTCCTGCGCATGCAGCGAACGGCCCGAGGTCTGCACGTGGTACTTCAGCTTCTGGCTGCGCTCGTTGGCACCGTACTTGTTCTTCATCGCCACCGCCCAGATGCGGCGGGCGACGCGGCCGATCACCGAGTACTCCGGATCCATGCCGTTGCTGAAGAAGAAGGACAGGTTGGGCGCGAAGTCGTCGATCTGCATGCCGCGCGCCAGATAGCTCTCGACGTAGGTGAAGCCGTTCGACAGCGTGAAGGCGAGCTGGCTGATCGGGTTCGCACCGGCCTCGGCGATGTGATAGCCGGAGATCGACACCGAATAGAAGTTCTGCACCTGGTGATGAACGAAGTACTCCTGGATGTCGCCCATCATCTTGAGTGCGAACTCGGTGGAGAAGATGCAGGTGTTCTGGCCCTGGTCTTCCTTCAGGATGTCGGCCTGCACCGTGCCGCGCACCGACGACAGCGTCCATGCGCGGATCTTGGCGTACTCGTCTTCGGTCGGTTCGCGGCCGTTGTCGACCTTGAACTTGGCAATCTGCTGATCGAGCGCGGTATTGAAGAAGAAGGCCAGAATGATCGGCGCCGGACCGTTGATCGTCATCGACACCGAGGTGGTCGGCGCGCACAGATCGAAGCCGTCGTACAACACCTTCATGTCGTCGAGCGTGGCGATGGACACGCCGGAGTTGCCGATCTTGCCGTAGATGTCGGGGCGCAGGTCGGGGTCGCAGCCGTACAGGGTGACCGAGTCGAAGGCGGTCGACAGACGGTGCGCCGGCATGCCTTCGGACACGCGCTTGAAGCGGCGGTTGGTGCGGAAGGCATCGCCTTCGCCGGCAAACATCCGGGTCGGATCCTCGCCCTCGCGCTTGAACGCAAACACGCCAGCGGTGAAGGGGAAGGAGCCGGGAACGTTCTCCTTCATCAGGAATTTCAGCGTCTCGCCTTCGTCGTCGAAGTTCGGCAGGGCGACCTTGCGGATCTTGCTGCCCGACAGCGATTGCGACGTGAGCTGGGTGCGGATCTCCTTGTCGCGGATCTTCACCACGTATTCGTCGGCCGCATACAGCGCCTTGGTGGTCGGCCACTGTTCGAGCAGCTTCTGCGCAGCCGGCGTGAGTTCGCCATTCTTCCAGTTGATCAGCTCGTCAAAGTGCTCACCCGGTTTGCCGCATTCCGCGAACAGTGACTTGGCAATCTTCAGCGACTGGCGCTCGCGGGCGACACGTGCCTGCTGCTCGACATGCTTGTGGTAGCCGCGCACGGTATCGGCGATCTCGGCCAGATAACGGATGCGCTCGGCCGGCACGATTGCACGCCCCTGGCTGGAGGCGCGGATGGTGACCACCGGCAGCTTGCCCGGCTTGGCCTTGAGGCCGGCCTTGATCAGCTCGGGCAGCATCGCCTGATACAGCGCGGTCACGCCGTCATCGTTGAAGCGCGCAGCCATGGTGCCGAATACCGGCATCTCTTCGGTCGGGCTGGTGAACAGTTCGCGGTTGCGCTGATACTGCTTGCGCACATCGCGCAGCGCGTCTTCCGAGCCCTTGCGGTCGAACTTGTTGATGGCGACGAAATCGGCGAAGTCGAGCATGTCGATCTTCTCGAGCTGACTGGCGGCGCCGAACTCGGGCGTCATCACGTACAGCGACTTGTCGACAAAGGGCACGATCGCAGCATTGCCTTGGCCGATACCCGAGGTTTCGACGATGACGAGGTCAAAGCCGGCGAGTTTGCACGCGGCGATCACTTCGGGCAGCGCCGCGGACACTTCAGAGCCGGTGTCGCGGGTGGCCAGCGAGCGCATGAAGATGTTCTCGTGCTCGATCGCGTTCATGCGGATGCGGTCACCCAGCAGCGCGCCGCCGGTGCGCTTGCGCGAGGGGTCGATGGAGACGATGGCGAGCTTGAGCCTGTCGTCCTGGTCGAGGCGGAAGCGGCGCACGAGTTCGTCGGTGAGCGAGGACTTGCCCGCACCGCCGGTACCGGTGATGCCAAGCGTGGGCACCTTGGTCTTGGCCGCCGCGTCGACGATCGCCTTGCGAACGTCGTCGCCATAGCCGCCGTTCTCGAGCGCGGTGATGATCTGGGCCAGCGCACGGCGGTCACCCTTGGCCAGCGCCTTGAGCACCTCGTCCGCCTTCTTCGGCGCAGCGTTCGTCAGATCGATATCCGAGCGCTCGACCACACTGTTGATCATGCCCTGCAGACCGAACTTGGCACCGTCCTCGGGCGAGAACACATGGGTCACGCCGTAGTCGTGCAGTTCCTTGATCTCGGACGGGACGATCACCCCGCCGCCGCCGCCGAAGACCTTGATGTTCTCGCCACCGTTGGCCTTGAGCAGGTCGATCATGTATTTGAAGAATTCGACGTGACCGCCCTGGTAGCTGGTGATCGCGATGCCCTGCACATCCTCCTGCAGCGCCGCATTGACGATCTCGCCGACCGAGCGGTTATGACCCATGTGGATCACTTCGGCACCGGTGGATTGCAGAATGCGACGCATGATGTTGATTGAGGCGTCATGGCCGTCGAACAAGGCCGCCGCCGTCACGAAACGCACCTTGTTCTTCGGCTTGTAGGGCTGCAGCTTCTGGGCCACGCTCAGATCGGTCATGTTTGTCTCCCCCGCTTATAGAGTCTGATGATGGCATCTTAGAAGCCAGCCGGCCGGAATGCCATTGCCGCAGCCGACGTCCATCGTGCAAAATCCGCCAATCATCCGAATGCACTCCGAACCCACGGCGAGGCCATGAACGAAGCCCCCCCACACCCTGCCCACGCGTCCCCGCGCCGCAGTCGGGCCAGAGCATCCGTCGCAATGGGCTTTGTGACCGGCATGCTTTCCGGGCTGCGTCAGCGCGGCCGCGACGAGACCCCCTTGTTGAGTGCGGCAGGAATCGATCTTGCAGATGCCGCCAGTCGCATCCCGGTCGAGCGCTACGCGCGGCTGTACAACCTGATCGTGACCGAACTCGACGACGAAGGCTTCGGCCTGTTCTCGCGCGCAATGGCGCCAGGCAGTTTCGAGTTCCTGTGCCGCGGCATGATGGGGGCGGCCGACCTCGCCGAAGCGCTGGCGCGCGCGCGACGCTTTCTCCATATCGTCCTGCCCGACCTGGACATCCGCATCGAGCGCGACGGACAGCGCGCCGAACTGCGCATCATCGAAGTCACGCCGGTCTCGAACGAACGCGATGCCCCGGCGCGGGTGTTCGCGCTTGAATGGCTGCTGCGCCTGCTGCACGGCGTGGCGTGCTGGTTCGTCGGCCGCGGCATCGCGCTCGACGAAGTGAGTTTCCCCTACGCCCGTCCGGCACACGCAGACGACTACGCCCTGGTCTATACCGAGCACTCCAGCTTCGATGCGACGGCGCTCTGCGCCCGATTTCAGGCCAACCTGCTCGATCTGCCGATCCGCCGTGACGAGGCTGCGCTGGAAAGCTTCCTCGAAGGTGCGCCGGGCAAGATCAGCATGCTCTACCGCCGTGACCGCGAGATGGTGTTCCGGGTTCGCGACCTGGTGCGCGATGCCTTGCCGGACAACCTCTCGCTCGAAGCGGTCTCCGCGCGCCTGCACGTGTCGCCCCGCACCCTCGCCCGCCGACTCGAGGAGGAAGGCTCAAGCTTTCGCGCGATCAAGGACGCGACCCGGCGCGACATCGCCTTCGCCCGCCTGACCAAGACGCGACAGCCGATTGCCCGGCTAGCCGCAGATCTGGGCTATGCCGACCCGTCAGCCTTTTACCGCGCTTTCGTCGCCTGGTCCGGCATCTCACCTGAACAGTTTCGCAACCGCCTCGCTGCTGGCGCAGCGGGCAAAGCGGCCCGCGACCACACGGTGCGCGACAGCGCAAACTGAGCACAAATTCTCGTTTTCGGCCCGGATTGGTTAACGTCGACGTCAACTTCGGGCACACTATTGTGCTGAAAAGGAGGCAGTTCCTGATTCCGGTCACGTGCCGGGAGTGCTCGCCCTCCGCACAATAAGTACGCACTCGAACGAGGAGACAGGCCGCACATGGTGCAAGCCGGCAACACCTCACTGACGCCGGAACAGCGCCGGCGCTACGACCTGCTGCTGGCCGGGCTGGATCTGCTCGACCAGGCAATCGCCGTGTTCGACGCCACCCCCAAGCTGGTGACCTGGAACAAGGCCATGCTGCGCCTGCTCGATTTCCCCGAGTCCATGGTGCGGGTCGGCACACCCTTCGAGGACTTCGTCCGCTTCAACGCAGAGCGCGGCGAGTACGGCCCCGGCGACATCGAGACCCTGGTGCTCGAGCGCGTTGCCTCCGCCCGCGCCTTTCAGCCCCACTACATCGAGCGCGCACGCCCCAACGGCAAGGTGCTGGCGGTACGCGGCGTGCCCATCCCCAACCTCGGCTTTGTCACGCTGTGGACCGACATTACCGAGCAGCGCCGCTACGAGTCGGTCATCCAGCAGCAGAACGCCCAGCTCGAAGCGCGGGTGCAGGCGCGCACCGCCGAACTGGAACGCGCAAACCACGAGGTGGATCAGATCGCGGGGGCACTGCGCCAGAGCGAAGAGCGCCTGCGCCTCATCCTCGACGCCATCCCCGCGCTCATCGCCCATGTCGATGCAGGGCAGCGCTACCGCTTCGCCAACCGCAGCTACGCCGAATGGTTCGGCCTGAGCAAGGAGAGCATCGTCGGGCGCAGCGTCGAGGAGGTGTTCGGCCCCGACGCCTACGCAGCGGTCAGCCCCTATCTCGACGAAGCCGCTTGCGGCGAGCGCGTCAGCTACGAATATTCGCGCACCACCGCGGACGGACGCATGGTGCATGCCCGCAGTGTCGTGGTGCCCGATGTCTCGGTGGAAGGCGGCTTCCAGGGCTACTTCGTGCTGTCCATCGACATCACCGAACAGAAGGCCAACCAGGCGGCGCTGATCCAGGCCCAGAAGATGGAAGCAGTCGGCCAGCTCACCGGTGGCCTGGCCCACGACTTCAACAACCTGCTCACCATCATCATCGGCAACCTGTCGGCGCTGCAGACCCAGCTCGGCCCGGCGCAATCGGCCGATCATGTCGACCCGGCGATGCAGGCAGCGCGCCGCGGCGCCGAACTGATCCGGCGCCTGCTCACCTATTCCCGCCGGCAACCGCTCGAACCCACCAGTGTCGAGGTTGGCGCGCTGGTGCATAACATGACGCACCTGCTGGTGCGCTCGCTCACGGAAGCCATCAAGGTCCGCCTGCGACTGCCCGGCGAGCCCCTGTTCGCACTCGTCGATCCGCATCAGCTCGAAAACGCGCTGCTCAACCTTGCCCTCAACGCGCGCGACGCGATGCCCGAAGGCGGCGAGCTGACCATCACCGTGTCTGAACGCGACCTCGATAGCTACGTCTCGCGCCTGGTGGAAGTGCCGCCCGGCAAGTACGTGCAGATCGACGTCACCGACACCGGCAGCGGCATCGAGCCGGAACTGCTGCAGCGCGTGTTCGAGCCTTTCTTCACCACCAAGCCCTTCGGCAGCGGCAGCGGTCTCGGCCTGTCGATGGTCTACGGTTTTGTCCGCCAGTCCGGCGGCAACATCCGGGTGGTGAGCACTCAGGGCAAGGGCACCAATGTGCGCTTCGTGCTGCCGCGCTCGGCACCGCCCGACACCAGCGTGGTACAGGTGGAGCGCACCGTGGTGTCACCGCGGCTGAGTCAGGGGCCGGTGCTGCTGGTCGAAGACGAGCCCGACGTGCGCAAGATCATCCGTCTTCAGCTGACCGCGCTCGGGCATGTCGTGATCGAAGCCGAGAACGGCATGGAAGCCCTGCCGCTGCTGGAGAACGTCGAGGACATCGCGCTGCTGATCAGCGACACGGTGATGCCCGGCGGCCTGGGCGGGCGCGAACTCGCGGCGCGGGCGCTGGCCTTGCGCCCCAACCTGCCCATTCTGCTGATCACCGGCTACGCCAGCGCTGAAGACGAAGACGAATCGCTCGGTGCCGGCATTCCGGTGCTGCGCAAACCTTTCGACCAGACGGCGCTTGCCGCCGCACTGAACGAACTTGATCCGCCCGAGGAGACCCGCTGAGATGAGCAGCCCCCACCCCGAGTCTGGAACGCCCCGCATCTTCGTCCTTGAAGACGAGGCCGAGATTGCCCGCCTGATCTGTGCCAGCCTCGCCGAATATGGCTTCCGCTGCGAACACCTGTCCACTGGTCGCCAGCTTCTGGCGCGCGCGCGCCAGGCGACGCCCGATCTGTGCATCGTCGATCTCGGCCTGCCCGACATGGACGGCATGCAGGTAGTGCGCGAACTTCAGGAAGGCAGCCCGTGCGCGGTGCTGATCCTGACCGGACGCAACGATGTAACCGACCGCGTGCTCGGCCTCGAACTGGGCGCCGACGACTATATCGTCAAACCCTTCGAACCCCGCGAACTGGTGGCTCGCGTGCGCTCCATCCTGCGCCGCTACCAGCGTGCCGCGCCGGTCGAACCGGTAGAGCGCAGCCTGGCGCGTTTCGGTACCTGGGTGTTCGACAGCGGGCAGCACACCCTGACCGCTGCCGACGGCCGTGAAGTCGGTCTCTCGGCCGCCGAAGCCGGCCTGCTGACCACCCTGCTGCAGCGTCCGAACAAGATCCTCTCGCGCGAACAGTTGCTCGGCGAGCGCGACGTCGATCCCTTCGATCGCAGCATCGATGTGCGCATCTCGCGCCTGCGCCGCAAACTCGACGACGACCCGCACAACCCGAAGCTGATCAAGACCGTGTATGGCGCGGGCTATCTGTTCTCGACCCAGGTCAGCTGGGAGTAGGAATGCGTGCCCGCACGCCGGGTACGGCCATGCCGCGCCATGAGCGATTCCGCTCTATAATTATGAATTCTTAATCCATACCCTGACAGGAGGCTCAGCCATGTCCCAGCGCCCGTTCAAGACCCTCGGCATCCAGCAGATCGCCATTGGCGGCCCGAGCAAGGAAAAGCTCAAGACGCTGTGGGTCGACATGCTCGGCCTCGAGGTCACCGGCAACTTCGTGTCCGAGCGCGAGAACGTCGACGAGGACATCTGCGCGATGGGCGCCGGCGCGTTCAAGGTCGAAGTCGATCTGATGCAGCCGCTCGACCCGGAAAAGAAGCCTGCGGTACACACCACGCCGCTGAACCATGTCGGCGTGTGGATCGACGATCTGCCCAAGGCCGTGGAGTGGCTCAGCGCACAGGGCGTGCGCTTTGCACCCGGCGGCATCCGTCGCGGTGCAGCGGGTTTCGACATCACCTTCCTGCATCCGAAGGGCAATGAGGAATTCCCCATCGGCGGCGAAGGCGTGCTGATCGAACTGGTGCAGGCACCGCCCGAAGTCGTTGACGCCTTCGCCCGCCTGGCAGCGGCCTGATCCTGCCTCCCGCCCCCTGATGTCTCAGCGCGTGGCGACACTGAAGGTGTCGCACGCGCGCAAGGTGCCTGCGTTCAGCCCGGTGCGAAACCACTGCGCACGTTGCGCGGCAGTGCCATGGGTGAAGCTGTCGGGCACGGCGTAGCCGCGCGCCTGTTTCTGCAGATGATCGTCACCGGTTGCGGCCGCCGCGGCCAGCGCCTCTTCCACGTCCCCGGCCTCAAGCACCTGACGGCTGCGGTCGGCGTGATGCGCCCACACCCCGGCCAGGCAGTCAGCCTGCAGTTCGAGCTTCACTGATAGCCGGTTGGCTTCGCGCTCCGAGAGACGCTGCCGCGCCTCCTGCACCTTTGCCGACACACCGAGCTGGTTCTGCACATGATGGCCGACCTCGTGCGCGATGACGTAAGCCTGGGCAAAGTCTCCTGGCGCGCGGAAGCGGTCACGCAGCTCGTTGAAGAAGTTCAGATCGAGGTAGATCTTGCTGTCAGCCGGGCAATAAAAGGGCCCCATTGCGGCCTGCCCGAGCCCGCACGCGCTCTGGGTGGCACCACTGAACAGCACCAGCCGGGGCTCCTGATAGCGTCGCCCACCGGCGCTGAACACTGCGCGCCAGGTGTCCTCGGTATCGGCCAGCACCATCGACACGAAACGCGCCGCATCGTCCGCCCCAGGTCCGCTCGAGACGCGCGGGCGACTCGTTTCCTGCGCCGGCGGATTCGTCACGCCAGCCCCGTTGAGCACCACACTGGGATCGATGCCAAAGTACATCGCGACCAGCGCGAGCACGATGGTACCGAGCCCGATCCGGCCGCGACCGCCGAGGCCACGCCGCGGCGCCTGCTGCCCACGCCGGTCTTCGATATTGCTGCTTTCCCTGCCATTGTCGAAACGCATCGTGGCTCTCCGCCTGCCTGTGTGCGTATCATCCCGCGATCGGGCGCGGCGTCAACAGAAAACGGGCCCGACAATGCGGACCCGTTCTGTTGATGCCTCCCTGTGCTGATGCGATCAGGCTTCGGCACCCACCTTGTCGTCGCGGATGGCGTTGTATTCGTCTTCCCAGAACCACTTCTCCTCACCAAATGCCGGCTTGAGGTGATGCAGCCAGGTCGCCTGATCGTCGTACTTTGCGAAGAAGGGACGCTGCACCCAGTCCGGATTCCGCCCCTGGATGAAGCGCAGCACGAACACCTTCTCGCCGTTGATTTCGGACACACCCTGCACCTCGACCTTGCCCGGGCTGGCGCTCATGCTCGGACCACGCGCGGTACGGGCCAGGCCGGAGACCTGCTGGATGGCTTCGCGATAGATCTCCCACGCCCGCGCCAGCGGCACCTCGAAGTAGTTGCGCGCACCGGTATCGCGCTCGACGAAGAAATAGTAGGGAATGATGCCAAGGCTGACCTGCGTCTTCCACATCCGCGCCCACACTGCGGGATCGTCGTTGATGTGCTTGATCAGCGGGCCCTGCGCACGGATGACCGCACCGGTCGAGCGGATACGCCGGATTGCCGCACGTGCGGCCGGCGTTTCCATTTCGCGCCAGTGGTTGTAATGCGCCATCAGGGCCACATGCTTGCCAGCCTTGACCATGCGTTCGAGCAGATCGATGAGTTCGTCTGCATCCGAAGCACCAAGGAAACGGTGGGGCCAGAAGCTGAGCGCCTTGGTGCCGATACGGACGGTCTGGATGTGGTCGAACTCCGGCGCCAGCAGGGGCTCCAGATAGCCTTGCAGATGCTTGGTCTTCATCACCATCGGATCGCCGCCGGTAAACAGCAGGTCGGTCACCTCGTGATGCTCGCGCAGGTAGCCGTGCAGCATCCGCGCTTCTGACGCCGCAATGCGCAGCGTCTTGTCACCGACAAACTGCGCCCAGCGGAAACAGAAGGTGCAGTAACTGTGGCAGGTCTGGCCCTGGCTGGGGAAGAACAGCACGGTCTCGCGATACTTGTGCTGAATGCCTTCGATGCGGTTGCCCTCGGCATCGCGCGGCATGTTCATCTCCATCTGGTCCGCAGGATGGGGATTGAGCTCCAGCCGCACCTCATGCGCAGCAGCCTCGATCACGGCCTTGTCGGCACCGTCGCGATAGAGCTGGGCGATACGCTCGAAGTGCGCGTCGGTCAGCATGCCGCGCTGCGGGAAGGTCAGCTGGTAGATCGGATCGTTGGGCACACGGTCCCAGTCGATCAGTTCGTCGACAACGTACTGGTTCACCCGGAAGGGCAGCACGGTGGACACCACCTTCATCTCGAAGCGGGCTTCTTCCGGCATGCGGGTGAGCGGCTCGATGCGATCGAGGTCGCGCTGCGTGAACACACGGAAGGGTCGATCTTCAACCTCATCAACACGAGCGATGGGCCAGGAACGAGCCAAGGTCGGCGTTTGTTGTCTCATTATCGATCTCCTCTTTGCGTCGGACACCACCCCCTGAGGCGACAGGGTCGTCAGGTTTTCTGTAACCGGAAACGGGTGGGGACCGGGGGCTGCGTGGCCAGTGGGCGAATGCCTCAATGCCGGTCCGGGTGAAGCCGACGAGTGAAGATGCCGTCGGCGCTGAGTCGAACCATTATATGCAGCCGGTTAGTTTTGCGCAAATATATCCAGTGAGAACACACTGATAAGATGCGTCAGCCGAAGTCGAGTTCCCCGGCCTCGAGCGGGTGCCCGAAGAGATAGCCCTGACATGCAGAGCACCCGAGCCGGGTCAGGAAAGCCAGTTGCTCGGCAGTCTCAACGCCCTCGGCGATCACGCTGAGCTGCAGCTGTCGCGCCATCGCCACCACCGTCGACACGATCATTCGATCGTTCTCGTCGTCGACGATATCGGCCACGAAACTGCGGTCGATCTTGAGCGCATCGACCGGAAAACGCTTGAGATAGGCCAGCGACGAATAGCCTGTGCCGAAGTCGTCGATGGAGAACTTCACCCCGATCGCCTTCAGCTCTTCCAGTACCCGGACGGCCTGGTCGGGCTTGTGCATGACCGCGCTCTCGGTCAGCTCCAGGGTCAGCATGCTCGCCGGAAAGCCACTTCGATCCAGCACGCGACGCACGGTATCGACCAGCGCGCCGTCCGCAAACTGGCGCGACGAGATATTGACCGCGATCGGCATGACCCGCCCCCCGTCGAGCCAGGCCCGCCCCTGCCTGCACGCCTCCTCCAGCACCCAGATGCCGAGCGGCACGATCAGCCCGGTCTCTTCGGCCACCGGGATGAAGCGCAGGGGCGAAACCAGTCCGTCAGCCGGATGGCGCCAGCGCACCAGCGCCTCGACCCCTGTCGTGTAGCCGGACGCCACTGCAACCACAGGCTGGTAGTGCAGCACGAGCTCATTGCGCTCCAGCGCCCTGCGCAAGGCGGTTTCCAGCGCCAGGCGCTCCTGCGCGGCAATCGTGAGCGCCTCGGTGTAGAAGCGATAGACGTTCCGTCCGGCCGCCTTGGCCTCGTACAGGGCCGCATCCGCATTGCGGATCAGCTGCTGACAGTCATCGTTGTCGTCCGGGTAGATGCTGATGCCGATACTCGCACCAACGAACACCTCTTCCCCGCTGCGCAGCTGGAACGGCTGGTTCATCAGCTCGATCATCTCGAGCGCAAAGCTGGCGACGTCGTCGACCCGGTCGATGCGGTCGAGCAGGATCACGAACTCGTCTCCACCGAGCCGGGCGAGCGTATCTTCCGCCCGCATCCGCCCGTGCAGCCGGCGTGCGATCTCGACCAGCAACTCGTCACCCACAGGATGGCCAAGACTGTCGTTGACGTTCTTGAAGCGGTCGATGTCCATGAACAGCGCCGCCATGATCTTGCCGCTGCGCCGGACCCGTTCCGCGCCGTGCTCGAGGCGGAGGTTGAGCAGCACCCGGTTCGGAAGGTCGGTCAGCGCATCGTAGTGCGCCAGATGCTGGAGCTGAGCCTCGGCGTGCTTCATGTGGCTGATATCGGAGAACACGCCGACGAAATGGGTGATGAAACCTTCCTCGTCACGCACCACCGACAGGGTCAGCAGTTCGGGGAAGATCTCGCCATTCTTCCGCCGGTTCCAGATCTCGCCCTGCCAGTGGCCGGTGACGCTCACTTCGCGCCACATCTCGCGGTAGAAGCGCGCACTCTGCCGCCCCGAGCTCAACATGGTCGGCCGCTGGCCGATGGCCTCCTCTTCGGTAAAGCCGGTGATCACGGTAAATGCCCGGTTGACCGCCACGATGCGCTGGTCGACATCGGTGATGAGCACCGCTTCCGCGGTGTTCTCGAACACGGCTGCAGCCTGCTTCAGTTTTCCTTCGGCATGCTTCTGTTCGGTGATGTCCTGTGCGGTGCCGAGACCCGCGACCAGGCGCCCCTCGTCGTCGTATTGCAGCTCGGCACGCTCATGCACCCATCTCACGCAGCCATCGACAATGACCCGGTGCTGCACGTCGAGCCCGGCCCCCGCGCGCGCCGCGCGCCACGCGGCGTCGACCCGGAGGCGGTCCTCGGGATGCACCGCGTTGAGGAAACTCTCGTAGCTCACCGGCGTGCCCACCGGCAGCCCGAAAATGCGATAGGTCTCGGCCGACCAGATCAGCTGTCGTTCGACGAGACTGATCTGCCAGCTTCCCGTTCGCGCCACCGCCTGGGCCTGCTCCAGCGACGCCTGGCTTGCCCGCAAGGCCGCTTCGGCCTGCTTGAGCGAAGTGATGTCACGGCTGACCCCCATCAGGCCGGAGAAGCCCTGGGCACCAAAGAAAGGCGTTTTCAGGGTGTCGAGCAAGACCTCGCGACCGTCGGGATAGACAATCCGTTCTTCCTGGCGAAGGGCCACGCCCGACTCTCTTACGCGCCGGTCCAGCTCCTGGTAGGAAGCTGCAAGCTCTGCGGCGAAGAGGTCGCCATCGGTGCGTCCGATGATCTCCGCTTCCGTCTTGTTGACGTAGGCTTCGAACGCACGATTGCAGCCGAGATAGCGCCCCTCTTCATCCTTGAAAAACACCAGATCGGGAAGCGCATCGATGAACACGCGCAGCAAGCCCTCGTCCCGGTCGAGGAGCGAGCACGCTGCCGAAATTTCGTTCAGGGATGCGGGCTTCATCGAACATCCACGCCTTCTGGCTATATCACCGTCATTTTGACCCATCGCCGACGTTTTGCGAAATTCATTTTCCGAGCCCGCATTGAATCGACCCGGTTAACGAAAAAGGGCCCGCTTGCGCGGGCCCACCCTCCGACGGGCACCCCGCCGGACAAGCCGGCGACGTCTCCCTCCCCATCGAACGAAACAAGGATCGGCCTGACAGCCGCCGATCAGACGAACTCGATGATCACCTCATCCACCGACAGGCTTGCACCCGGTGCGACCACGATCTTCTTGACCGTCACGTCGCTGTCGGCCTTGAGCACGTTCTCCATCTTCATGGCTTCGATGACCGCAAGCTTCTCGCCAGCCTTCACTTCCTGACCTTCGACCACCGAAACCTCACGCAGCAGGCCGGGCATCGGCGACAACAGGAACTTCGACAGATCGGGCGGCAGCTTCTCGGGCATCAGCGACAGCAGATGGGCGGCGTGCACCGTCATCACCATCGGCTCGACCTGCAGACCGAAGTGCGAGATGTAGTAGCGCAGGCCGCGGCGCTCGATCTGCAGGCAGATCGGCTTGCCATTGGCCGAGCCCTTGAACAGCAGGTCGCCAAAGCTCCAGTCGGAGACGATGTCGTAGGTCGTGTCGCCATGGGTCAGCGACAAACCGCCCTCGATCTCCCGGATGGACATCGGGTACTGCTTGCCCCCCATCACCACCACCCAGTTGGTGGCAACCTTGCGGCCGTGACCGGCAAGCTGACCGTCGATCTGCACCGCACGGTCGATGTAGCGCTTGCGGGCAAAGGTGGCCACCGCGGCGAGCAGCGCGGGATCGTCGTGCGGCACCATCGACGCATCGAAGCCCTGCGGGTACTCCTCGGCGATGAAGCCGGTGTTGAAGTTGCCCGAGCAGAAACGCGGATGCTGCAGCAGCGCGGCCTGGAACGGGATGTTCGAGCTGATGCCACGGATCACGAAGGCGTTGAGCGCGTCACGCATGCGCTCGATGGCTTCGTTGCGGTCCTTGCCGTGCACGATGAGCTTGGCGATCATCGAGTCGTAGAACATCGAGATCTCACCACCTTCGTACACGCCGGTATCGACGCGCACCTGACCATCGACCTCGGCCGGGGGCTGGAACTTCACCAGACGGCCCGTCGAAGGCAGGAAGCCGCGGAAGGGATCCTCGGCGTTGATGCGGCACTCCATGGACCAGCCGTTGATGCCGACATCGGCCTGGCTCAGCGGCAGCTTCTCGCCGTAGGCGACGCGGATCATCTGCTCGACGAGGTCGAGCCCGGTGATGAGTTCGGTGACCGGGTGCTCGACCTGCAGACGGGTGTTCATCTCGAGGAAGTAGAACTCCTTTGTCGCGCCGCTCACCACGAACTCGACCGTACCGGCCGACTCGTAGTTCACCGCACGCGCCAGCGCCACCGCCTGCTCGCCCATGGCCTTGCGCATCTCGGGGTCGACGAAGGGGCTGGGCGCTTCCTCGATGACCTTCTGATGGCGGCGCTGAATCGAGCAATCGCGCTCGTTGAGATAGACGTAGTTGCCGTGCCCATCGCCCAGCACCTGGATCTCGATGTGGCGCGGCTCGAGCACGTATTTCTCGATGAAGACGCGGTCGTCGCCGAATGCGTTACGCGCTTCGTTGACGCAGGAGGCGAAACCTTCATGCGCCTCCTTGTCGTTGAAGGCCACGCGCAGACCCTTGCCACCACCGCCGGCCGAGGCCTTGATCATGACCGGATAGCCGATGTTCTTCGCGATCTCGACCGCCTCGTCGGGACCGGCAATCGCATCGTTGTAGCCCGGGATGGTGTTCACACCGGCTTCGATCGCAAGCTTCTTGGACTCGATCTTGTCGCCCATCTTGGCAACCGAGTAGTGCTTCGGACCGATGAACTTGATGCCCTCTTCTTCCAGACGGCGCGAGAACTCGGCGTTCTCGGACAGGAAGCCATAGCCCGGATGCACCGCTTCGGCACCGGTCTGCTTGCAGGCAGCGATGATCTTGTCCATCGCCAGATAGGACTCTTTCGACGCGGCGGGGCCGATACACACACCTTCATCCGCCAGCTCGACAAACAGGGCGTCCTTGTCGGCCTCGGAATAGACCGCAACGGTGGCGATGCCCATCTTGCGGGCCGTCTTGATGACGCGGCAGGCGATTTCACCGCGGTTTGCAATCAGAATCTTCTTAAACATGTCTTTTGTCCTCGTGCGGCAATCAGAGCGGAATGTTGCCGTGCTTGCGCCACGGGTTCTCGAGTTCCTTGTCCTTGAGCATGGCCAGCGAACGGCACACGCGCTTGCGCGTTTCGTGCGGCATGATCACGTCGTCGATGAAGCCACGCGCACCGGCCACGAACGGGTTGGCGAAACGGGACTTGTACTCGGCCTCGCGCTCGGCGATCTTGGCGGGATCGTTCTTCTCTTCACGGAAGATGATCTCCACCGCGCCCTTCGGGCCCATCACCGCGATCTCGGCAGACGGCCAGGCGAAGTTGACGTCGCCACGCAGGTGCTTGGAGCTCATCACGTCATACGCACCGCCGTAGGCCTTGCGCGTGATCAGGGTGACCTTGGGCACGGTGCACTCAGCGTAGGCGTAGAGCAGCTTGGCGCCATGCTTGATGATGCCGCCGTACTCCTGGCTGGTGCCAGGCATGAAGCCGGGCACGTCGACCAGGGTCACGACCGGGATGTTGAACGCATCGCAGAAGCGTACGAAACGCGCCGCCTTGATCGAGCTCTTGATGTCGAGGCAGCCGGCCAGCACCAGCGGCTGGTTGGCGACGATCCCGACCGGAGAGCCTTCCATGCGGGCGAAGCCGATGATGATGTTCTTGGCGTAGTCGGGCTGCAGCTCGAAGAAGTCGCCGTCGTCGACCATCTTGACGATCAGTTCCTTCATGTCATACGGCTGGTTCGGGTTCGCCGGCACCAGCGTGTCGAGCGAGAAATCAAGGCGATCGGCCGCATCCACCGCCGGAATCGCAGGCGGCTTCTCGCGGTTGCTCGAGGGCAGGAAGCCGACCAGACGGCGGGTCATCATCAGCGCTTCGACGTCGTTCTCGAAGGCGAGGTCGGCGACACCGGACTTGGTGTTGTGGGTGATCGCGCCGCCCAGTTCTTCGGCGGTGACTTCCTCGTGGGTCACGGTCTTGACCACTTCGGGACCGGTGACGAACATGTAGGAGGAGTCCTTCACCATGAAGATGAAGTCGGTCATGGCCGGGCTGTACACCGCGCCACCGGCACACGGCCCCATGATCAGCGAAATCTGCGGCACCACGCCGGAGGCCATCACGTTGCGCTGGAACACGTCGGCGTAGCCGCCGAGCGAATCCACGCCTTCCTGAATGCGTGCGCCACCCGAGTCGTTGAGGCCGATCACCGGCGCACCGACCTTCATTGCATGGTCCATGACCTTGCAGATCTTCTCGGCGTGGGTTTCCGACAGCGAACCGCCGAACACGGTGAAGTCCTGCGAGAACACGAACACCAGACGACCATTCACGGTGCCATACCCGGTGACGACACCGTCGCCCGGGATATGGTCGGCATTCATGCCGAAATCGTTGCAGCGGTGCTCCTTGAACATGTCCCACTCTTCGAAGCTGCCGTCGTCGAGGAACAGTTCGATACGCTCGCGTGCAGTGAGCTTGCCCTTGGCATGCTGGGCGTCGATGCGCTTCTGGCCACCGCCCAGACGGGCTTTGGCGCGCTTCTCGTCCAGCTGACGAATGATGTCTTGCATTGATAACCTCCTTGGCGGGTTTCCTGTGTGCGCGTTCGCTACTTCAGTGCGGACGCGCAATCCTTTGCTGCGTGTTTCAGTTGATTCGGGTGATTCAATTCAGGTAGCTCAGAAGCGTCAGCGCCGCAGCCGACGGCGTCGTCGTCCCCTGCTCGACCGCGCTCGCCAGATCCGGCAGATCCCGCCTCACCTGCGGGTGACTGCGGAAGCGGCTGCGCAGGCCGTTGTCGATCATGTCCCACATCCAGGCCAGGGCCTGGTGACGACGCTTGGCATCGAACTCACCGGTTCTGGTCAGGGTGTCGCGGTATCGCGTCACCTGCTCCCAGAATTCGGCGACCCCTTCATTCCTGAGCGCTGACAGGGTGATGACCGGCACGATCCAGTTCTGACTCATCGGGCGCAGCATGTGCAGCGCGGTCTTGATCTGCGACTTCGCCCGCATCGCGGCGGAAGGGTCGATGTCGGCCTTGTTGATGACGATCAGATCGGCGATTTCCATGATGCCTTTCTTGATCGCCTGCAGGTCGTCACCGGCATTGGGCAGCTGCAGCAGACAGAAGATGTCGGTCATGCCGGCGACCGCGGTTTCCGACTGCCCCACGCCAACGGTCTCGACAATGATCACATCGAAACCGGACGCCTCACAGACCAGCATGGTCTCCCGCGTTTTCTCCGCCACGCCACCGAGGCTGCAGGCCGAGGGACTGGGGCGGATATAGGCGCCAGGATTCTGGCTCAGGTGCTCCATGCGGGTCTTGTCACCGAGAATCGAGCCGCCGCTGACCGACGAGGACGGGTCGACCGCCAGCACCGCCACCCGAAAACCCTGCTCGATCAGGTACAGCCCAAGGCCTTCAATGAAGGTCGACTTCCCCACGCCCGGCACACCTGAGATACCCACCCGGATCGACTTGCCGGTATGCGGCAGCAGGGCCTCGAGTACGGCGCGCGCGCGGGCCTTGTGATCCTCGCGCTGAGATTCGATCAGGGTAATGGTCTTGGCAAGCGGGCGCAGTTTGCGCGCAAGCACGCCGTCGACCAGTGCCTGGTCGGCGGCGTCGATTGCCGGCAGCGGAGGGGACACGGAATCGGAAGCGGTCATCGGTCTCGGGGCAAAGACGAAGGTAACGAACTCAGGCGCGGCGAAACGGAGATACGGCCACCCGCCGCACCTTCCGCAATCAGGCCTTGGCCCGTGCGGCGCGAATCTGCTTGAGCACTTCGCGCGCAGACTTCTGGATCGGCGTGCCCGGCCCGAAGATGCCCTTGGCACCGGCAGCGTACAGCGTGTCATAGTCCTGCGCCGGAATCACGCCGCCGACGAAAACCACGATGTCGTCCGCACCCTGCGCCTTGAGGCCGTTGATGACCGCAGGCACCAGCGTCTTGTGTCCTGCCGCGAGGCTGGAGCAGCCGACCGCATGAACGTCGTTCTCCACCGCGTGACGCGCGACCTCTTCCGGGGTCTGGAACAGCGGACCGACGTCGATATCGAAGCCGAGGTCGGCAAAGGCCGATGCCACCACCTTGGCGCCGCGGTCGTGACCGTCCTGGCCGAGCTTGGCGATCATGATGCGCGGACGGCGACCCTCTTCGGCCACGAAGGCTTCGATGTCGGCCTTGAGTTCTTTCCAGTCGCTGTCGTTTTCCACCACGGCTCCATACACGCCGGACACGGCTTGCGGGTTGGCACGATAACGGCCAAAGACCTTCTCCAGCGCGTCAGAGATCTCGCCCACGGTTGCGCGCAGACGCACGGCCTTGACCGCGAGATCGAGCAGATTGCCTTCGCTCGTCTCGGCACAGCGGGTCAGCGCATCGAGTGCGGCCTGCACCGCAGCGCTGTCGCGACTTGCGCGGATCTTCGCCAGACGCGCCACCTGCGACTCACGCACCGCGTGGTTGTCGATGTCGAGAATGTCGATCGGGTCTTCCTTGTCGAGCTTGTACTTGTTGACGCCGACAATCACGTCCTTGCCCGAATCGATGCGGGCCTGCTTGTCGGCTGCGCACTCCTCGACCTTCATCTTCGCCCAGCCTGACTCGACCGCCTTGGTCATGCCGCCCATGGACTCGATCTCCTCGATCAGTTCCCAGGCCTTGTCGGCCATGTCCTGAGTGAGCTTTTCCATCATGTAGGAACCGGCCCAGGGGTCGACCACGTTACAGATGTGGGTCTCTTCCTGGATGATGATCTGGGTGTTCCGTGCGATACGGGCCGAGAACTCGGTGGGCAGCGCAATCGCTTCGTCGAGTGCGTTGGTGTGCAGCGACTGGGTGCCGCCGAACACGGCCGCCATGGCCTCGATCGTGGTGCGCACCACGTTGTTGTACGGATCCTGTTCGGTCAGCGACCAGCCGGAGGTCTGGCTGTGCGTGCGCAGCATCATCGACTTCGGGCTCTTGGGATCGAACTGCTTCATGATCCGCCACCACAGCAGACGCGCCGCGCGCATCTTGGCGATCTCGAGGTAGAAGTTCATGCCCACCGCCCAGAAGAAGGACAGGCGGCCGGCGAACTTGTCTACGTCCATGCCGCTGGCGATACCGGTACGCACATACTCCAGGCCATCGGCCAGCGTGAAGGCGAGCTCGATGGCCTGGTTCGCGCCGGCTTCCTGGATGTGGTAACCCGAAATCGAGATCGAGTTGAACTTCGGCATGTGCTGCGCGGTGTAGCCAAAGATGTCGGCGATGATCTTCATCGACGGCGTCGGCGGGTAGATATAGGTGTTGCGGACCATGAACTCCTTGAGGATGTCGTTCTGGATGGTCCCCGACAGCTTTTCCTGCGACACGCCCTGCTCTTCGGCAGCGACGATGTAGCCGGCAAGAATCGGCAGCACCGCACCGTTCATGGTCATCGACACCGAGACCTTGTCCAGCGGAATGCTGTCGAACAGGATCTTCATGTCTTCGACCGAGTCGATTGCCACGCCGGCCTTGCCGACGTCACCGAGCACACGCGGATTGTCCGAATCGTAGCCGCGGTGCGTGGCCAGATCGAAGGCCACCGACACGCCCTGGGCGCCGGCAGCGAGCGCCTTGCGGTAGAAGGCGTTGGACGCTTCGGCCGTGGAGAAGCCTGCGTACTGCCGGATCGTCCACGGCTTGACTGCATACATGGTGGGCTGCGGACCGCGCAGGTAGGGCTCGAAACCCGGCAGGGTGTCGGCATGCGGCAGATCGGCAACGTCAGCGGCAGTGTAGAGCGGCTTTACCGTGAGCCCTTCCGGCGTCGTCCAGTTCAGCTTGGTCACATCGCCTTCGGGGGCATGCTTGGAAGCGGCTTTGTTCCAGGCATCCAGACCAGGCTGGGAATAAGTGGGCTCTTTTGCATTCGACATGAAAAACCTCTCTGACACATTGGCCGCAATGGCGGCGTTGCGTTGCTTGGCGGATTTGCCGCGACTTCCACACGACGACGAGACCGCCCGCAATCATTCGCGGGCGGTCGCCGACGCTTCGCTACGCGGCGTAGTCCCTCTCATGTTCTTCGGGTTTTCACCCGAAGCCTCCCATGCTACGCCGCGCCAAGGAAGTTGACTTGTTCAACAGCACGAATAATACTTTATCCATAATTATGAATGCAATGGGTCGAGGACATCTCCTTGAATAAGCTATGATCTGCGACCCTTCGGAGATCCACTCTCGCCATGACCGAAACCCGCATCGCCCCGCTTGCGCTGTACCAGGAAGTCGCAGAACGCCTGCGTCAGCGCATCTTTGCGCACGAACTCAAGCCGGGCACCTGGGTGGACGAGCAGGCACTGGCCGAGGATTACGGCATTTCCCGCACGCCGCTGCGCGAAGCGCTCAAGGTGCTGGCATCCGAGGGGCTGGTAACGCTCAAGCCGCGCCGGGGCTGTTATGTGACCGAGATCTCCGAGCGCGACCTGGATGAAGTGTTCAAGGTCATGGCCATGCTCGAGGGAGAGTGCGCACGAAGCTCGGCGGGTCGCGCCACCGAGGCCGAACTCGGCACCCTGAAAGCCATTCACGCCGACCTCGAGAAAGCGGCCAGCGCGCAGGACATCGACGCCTTTTTCGAGGCCAACCAGGCCTTCCACCACGAACTGCAACGTATTGCGGACAACCGCTGGCTGCTGCACGTGATCGAAGACCTGCGCAAGGTCATCAAGCTGTCGCGCCACCACTCGCTGTTCTCCGAAGGCCGGCTCGAGCAGTCACTGGCCGAGCACCGCGCTCTGCTCGACGCCCTGCTGGCGCGCGACGCCGACGCCGCCGACCAACTCATGCGCGAGCACATCCGCGGCGGCCGCGAGGCCCTCGCCCGCATCGCCGAGGCGCGCAACCGCGTCGCCTGACCCAGTCGGCAGCGCCGCAACGCCGACCTTCAGCCAGCGTCCTTGGTCACCAGCACCTGATCGATGCGGTAATTGTCGATGTCGACCACTTCGAACTTGTACCCGGCGTAGATCACATGATCGGTGCGCTTGGGCACCTTGCGCAGCCGGTACATCAGAAAGCCCGCGATCGTCTCGTAGTTCTCGAAGCCCTCGAACACACGGATCTGCAGCGCCTGCATCACGTCCTCGATCGGCGTCACGCCGTCGATGAGCCAGGACTGATCGTCACGACGCACGATGAGCTCTTCCTGAAACGGACTGCCGAGATCGCCCATCACCGTGTTCATCACGTCCTGCAAGGAAAGCAGGCCGACGACCAGCGCGTACTCATTGACGATCAGCGCGAAATCCTCCTTGGCCGCGCGAAACTGCTCCAGCGCCTCGAACAGTGTCAGCGTATCGGGCAGCACCAGCACCTTGCGCACGATCGGCTGCGTACGCAGTGACAGTTCCAGCCCCTGCAGAATGCGGGGCAGGATGTCCTTGGAGTCGACATAGCCGATCACGCTGTCGATCGAGCTCTCGCACACCGGAAACTTGCCGTGCGGATGCTCGGCGATCTTGCGCCGGATACTGTCTTCGGTCTCGCCCAGGCTCAGAAAGACAATGCTCTCGCGCGCGGTCATCGCCGACGGCACAAAGCGGGAATCCAGTTCGAACACGTTCCTGATCAGGTGCTGCTCCTGACGCAGCACGCCGCCGGCCTGCGCACCGGCATCGGCCATGGCCACGATATCGGCGGCGGTAATGCTCTCGATGCGTTCGCCCGACACGCCGAAGAAGCGAAACAGGCGGTTGGCAAGTCCGTTGAATATCCACACCAGCGGGGCGAACACCCTCATGCACAGCAGCATCGGCCGCACGATGATCAACGCGATGCGTTCAGGCTCGACCATGGCCAGCCGCTTGGGCATCAGATCGGCAAACAGCACGAAACACGAAGTCACGAAGGCAAAGGACAGGGCAAAACTGATGGAGCCGAGCATCGGCCCGTCGTACGCAGGACGCAGCATCGCCTCCAGATGCGGCGACAGGGCCTTCTCGCCGACGATGCCGCCGAGAATGGCGACCGCATTGAGGCCGATCTGAACCACGGTAAAGAAGTTGCCGGGGCTGCTTTGCAGCAGCAGCACGCGCTGCGCATTGGGGTCGCCGCCGTCAGCCATCAGGCGCAGCTTGATCTTGCGCGCGGCAGCCAGTGAAATTTCGGAAATGGAGAAAAATGCGCTGATCGCAATCAGCAGGGAAATGACGAATATATTGTTCAGCAGGCTCACGATGACTCCAGGCCCGACAGCTGGCGCCATCTGCACCAGCCGGAGCACCTGCTGTCGAGTCTATCACCGCGGCGTGACCTCGTCCTCCGCGGAAGCATGCGTCATGTCCGCCGGCACCACCCAGCGGTCGTAATCCTCTGCGCTCACTTTCCCGCTCGCAATCGCCGCCTCACGCAGGCTCAGGCCCTCGCGATGGGCGTGCTTGGCGATCGCCGCGGCGTTGTCGTAGCCAATATGGCGATTGAGCGCAGTCACCAGCATCAGGTTGGCGTCGAGATGCTTGCTGATGCGCTCGAGATCGGGTTCGATACCACGTGCGCAGTGGCGCTCGAAGGCATCGCAGGCATCGGCCAGCAAGGCAATGCTCTCGAGTACGTTGTGTGCCATCACCGGCTTGTAGACGTTGAGCTGGAAGTTGCCCTGGGTGCCTGCAAAGGCCACCGTGGCATCGTTGCCGAAGACCTGCGCACACACCATGGTGAGCGCTTCGCACTGCGTCGGGTTCACCTTGCCGGGCATGATCGAGGAACCCGGCTCATTCTCCGGGATGCGCAGTTCGCCAATGCCGCAGCGCGGGCCGCTGGCGAGCCAGCGCACATCATTTGCCATCTTCATCAGCCCGCCCGCCAGCGTGCGCAGGGCTGCCGAGGTCTGCACGAGGGCATCGTGCGCCGCCAGCGCAAAGAACAGGTCAGCCCCACTCACGAACGGATGTGCCGTCAGCTCGGCGAGCCGGGCGGCCGTGCTCGCACCGAAGCGCGGATGCGCATTGAGCCCGGTTCCCACCGCCGTGCCGCCGATGGCGAGCGAATACAGGCCGGGAAGTACAGCACGAACACCCGCGATCCCGAAATCGATCTGGCTGACCCAGGCCCCGATCTCCTGCCCCAGGGTCACTGGAGTGGCGTCCTGCAAATGCGTACGGCCGGTCTTGACCACATCGCTGAAAGCCGCTGCCCGCGCCGCCAGCGTATCGCGCAGACGGGTGACCGCCGGGAACAGCCGCTGATCCAGCTCGGCCACCACGGCGAGATGCATCGCCGTGGGAAAGGTGTCGTTCGATGACTGCCCACGATTCACATGATCGTTCGGGTGCACCGGATGCTTGCTGCCCAGCGTACCGCCAGCCATCTCGATGGCCCGGTTGGCGATCACCTCGTTGGCGTTCATGTTGGACTGCGTACCGGAACCGGTCTGAAACACCACCAGCGGGAAGTGGGCGTCGAGCTTGCCCTCGATCACCTCGTCGGCCGCGCGCACGATCAGCGCACCGATGTCAGGCGGCAGCTCGCCGAGCGCCACATTCGCCTCTGCCGCAGCCCGCTTCAGCAGGCCCAGCGCCCGGATCATCGGTCTTTGCCAGCGAAAGCGCTCGACGCCGATGGCAAAGTGGTGCAGCGAGCGCTCAGTCTGAGCCCCCCAGTAGCGGTCGCGCTGAACGTCGACCTCGCCCATTGAATCGGTCTCGATACGCACGGTGTCCATGATGCTCTCCGGATTGGCTTCGTGAATCTTTGATCATCGCTGAGCGGATTTGATCCGGAAAAAGCAAAAAACCCCGCAGGGCGACGAGCACCATGCGGGGTTGAGTCCGGTTTCGGGGCATGCCCCGAAAGATCACCCGTGAATCAGTGTGCAGCTGCAGTCGCCGCACCCACGCCGGTTTGCGCGCGCACGTACTGGTCGCCGAAGGCTTCACGTTCGTTCTGCGCTTCGCCACTGTTGTCGAGCAGCGAAACGATGATCGTGGCAAGGAAGGCCAGCGGCATCGAGAACAGTGCGGGCTGAGTGTAGGGGAAGATCGGCGAGGCATAGCCCAGCACATCCACCCACACCGACTTCGACAGCACGACGAAGGCCACCGCGCTGAACAGGCCGAGGTAGCCGCCCGCGAGGGCGCCGCGCGTGGTCAGGCCCTTCCAGTACATGGACATGATCAGCACCGGGAAGTTGGCCGACGCCGCCACGCCGAAGGCAAGCGCGACCATGAAGGCCACGTTCATCTTCTCGAACACCATGCCGAGCAGCACCGCAACCACGCCCAGACCGATGGTGGCGAACTTCGACACGCGCAGTTCGGTGGACTCCGACGCCTTGCCCTTCATGATCACGCGCGAGTAGATGTCGTGCGAGATCGCCGAGGCACCTGCCAGCGCAAGCCCTGAAACCACGGCCAGGATGGTGGCGAAGGCCACTGCCGACAGGAAGCCGAGCAGCAGGTTGCCACCCACGGCCTGCGCAAGGTGCATCGCGACCATGTTGTTGCCACCGACGATCTTGCCGCCAATCTCGCCGCCCTCGAAGTACTCCGGGCTCTGACCGACGATCAGGATTGCAGCGAGGCCCATCAGTGCGATGACGTTGAAGAAGTAGGCCACGATCCCGGATGCGTACAGCACCGACTTGCGCGCTTCCTTGGCATCGGTCACGGTGAAGAAGCGCATCAGGATGTGCGGCAGGCCGGCAGTGCCGAACATCAGGCCGATGCCGAGCGAGATCGCAGTGACCGGATCGGCCAGCAGGCTGCCCGGGGCCAGCAGCTTGGCGCCCAGACGATGCACTTCCATTGCACGCGTGGTGAGCTCGTCAAAGCTGAAGCCGAACTGGCTGAAAGCGAGCAGCATCACCGTGGTACCGCCGATCAGCAGCAGGCAGGCCTTGATGATCTGCACCCAGGTGGTGGCAACCATGCCGCCGAAGGTGACGTACACCATCATCAGCGCACCGACCACGAACAGCGCAACGTTGTACTCCAGCCCGAACAGCAGCTTGATCAGCTGACCGGCACCCACCATCTGCGCCACCAGATAGAAGCACACCACGGTGAGCGAACTGACCGCAGCCATGGTCCGCACCTTGCCCTGGTTGAGGCGATAGGAGGTGATGTCGGCGAAGGTGAACTTGCCCAGATTGCGCAGGCGTTCCGCCATCAGGAACAGGATGATCGGCCAGCCCACGAAGAAGGCGATCATGTAGATGTAGGCGTCGACGCCCTGCATGTACATCATCGCGGTCAGGCCTAGCAGCGTGGCCGCGGACATGTAGTCGCCCGCGATCGCCAGACCGTTCTGGAAGCCGGTGATGCCACCGCCGGCGGTGTAGAAGTCTGCGGTCGTCTTGGTGCGACTTGCGGCCCAGTAGGTAATGGCCAGCGTCATCACGACGAACACAAAGAACATGCCGATCGCGTGCAGGTTGAGCGGCTGCTGAACAGTGGCTTCAACCGCAGGCCCTGCCAGCGCGACAGCCGAGCCGGCGAGTGCGCCGGAAGCGACACCCAGACGGGAAACGATGGAGGCGCGCATTATTTTTCTTCCTTCCACGCCGCACGGACGATCTCGTTGTTGATGTCGTCGAATTCGCCGTTGGCCCGACGCACATACACGAGCGTCAGCACCCAGAACAGCGCGAACTGGAACAGGCCGAGCGCGATACCGAGCGTGAGGTTGCTGCCCTCGAAGAGGCGCATTGCGATCACGTCGGGTGCGAAGGCCACCGTCAGCACGAAACCATAGAAAATCACCAGCACCACTGCGGAAAGCCTTGTAGCAAACCGCGTACGCTTGGCCACGAGTTCCGCGAATCGCGGATTGCGCCTGATGTGCGCATACATTGATATCGACACGTCTACTCCCCCTCCAAGAAAACAACGAAAAAATCGTCGCTTCCTCCACCCTCCTCCATGTGGCTGTGCCGTCTTCCGCGGCGCATGCCAAACGGGCGAATGATATATCATTCACAAGAGTCCATACTATTCCGTATGGAAAAATAAATAATTTTTTTGCTCGTGGGACAATCGTGGTTTTCCACACTCAGGCGCGGCACGCTTTGCCGTGCATTTTCAGCCCCTTTCGCGCCCACCTTCGACCGGAGTCAACACAAGATGGATAGTCAGATCATTGTCGATCGCGCCGACGGCATCGCCACCGTTTCACTCTCCAATCCGGACCGGCTGAACGCGGTCAACGCTGCGATGTGGCGGGATCTGCGCACGGCAATGGAACACTGCGGACGCGATGCAGAGGTACGCTGCGTCATCCTGCGCGGGGCAGGCGACAAGGCTTTCGCCGCGGGTGGCGACATCGAGGAATTCCTGACCGTCCGCGCCACCGTGGATGACGCCCTGCACTACCACGAGGAACTCGTGGCCGCGGCGCTGGACGCGATCCGCAACTGCCCGGTACCCACGGTCGCCGCGATTCAGGGCGCCTGTGTCGGGGGCGGACTGGAGATCGCAGGCTGCTGCGACATCCGGATTGCGGGTGCGTCCGCCCGCTTCGGCGCGCCGATCAACAAGCTCGGCTTCTCGATGTATCCGGGCGAAATGGCCGGCCTGCTGGCGCTGGTCGGCCCCGCCGTCGTGCTTGAGATCCTGCTCGAAGGCCGCATTCTGGATGCGCAGGAAGCCCTCGCAAAAGGACTGCTGACGCGGGTTGTCGACGACGAGCGCGTCATCGACGAAGCGCTCGGCGCCGCCGGACGGATTGCCGCCGGCGCACCACTGGTTGCGCGCTGGCACAAGCAATGGGTGCGCCGCCTGATGACGGGCGCGCCGTTGAGCGAGGACGAACGCCGCAGCGCATTCGACTTCCTCGCCACCGACGATTACCGCGAGGGCATCGACGCCTTCCTCAGCAAACGCAAGCCGGTGTTCAAGGGGCACTGAGCGCCCGCGGGGGCCTCAGCTGGCAGCAGCACGCATCAGGGCATCGATGTCGATGGCCGACTCGATCGAGTCGGCGAGTCGGTCGAGATCTGCTTCGCGGCGCGCGGCGAGGTCGACGCGGTCCAGCGCCCCTTCCGCGCCCGCCCAGCGCAGCAGCGCATCAAGGGCGGCGGGCGAGTCAAACAGCCCGTGCACATAGCTTCCCATCACCTGCCCGTCGGCCGACAGGGCGCCGTCAGGGCGGTCGCCGGCCAACATCAGCGCCGGACGCTGCAGGGCGGGGCCGCTGGATACCCCCATGTGAATCTCGTAGCCGCTGACGACAGGATCGCCCCCGAAACAGAGCGTCCCGTGGACGTTCTCTAGCTGCTTCTCGCGCTCGAGCACGGTCTCCATGTCGAGCACACCGAGGCCGGACACGGTGTCTGCCCGCCCCTCCACGCCATGGGGATCGCCGAGCGAGCGCCCGAGCATCTGGAAGCCGCCGCAGATTCCCACCACCTTGCCGCCGTAACGCAGGTGCTTCAGGATCGCCTGGTCCCAGCCCTGTTCGCGCAGCCATGCGAGGTCCGACTGCACGCTCTTGGAACCGGGCATCACGATCAGGTCGGCGGGCGGCATCTCCTGCCCCGGCCTGACCCAGCGAAAATCGACCTGGGGATGGAGACGCAGCGCATCGAGATCGGTGTGATTCGAGATGCGCGGATACACCGGCGCCACCACGCGCAACACCGGCACCTCGCCGCCGCCATCCACGGTCGCATCCGCAAGCGCATCCTCGGCGTCCAGAAACAGTCCGTGCAGATAGGGCAGCACGCCGAACACCGGACGCCCGGTGCGGGCTTCGAGCCAGTCGAGCCCCGACTGCAGCAGGCCGATATCGCCGCGGAAGCGGTTGATCACGAAACCCTTCACCCGCGCCTGCTCCGAGGGCGACAGCAGGTCGAGCGTTCCCACCAGATGTGCGAACACCCCGCCACGATCGATGTCGGCTACCAGGATGACCGGCACATCGGCCGCTTCCGCAAAACCCATGTTGGCGATGTCGCGGTCGCGCAGATTGATTTCCGCCGGGCTGCCGGCGCCTTCGACGAGAACGCATTCGTAGGCATCGGTCAGACGCTTCCACGACTGCATCACGGCAGCCATCGCAGTGGGCTTGTAGTTGTGATAGTCCCGCGCCGAAAGGTTCGCCGCCGGCCGCCCATGGATGATCACCTGCGCACCGATGTCGGAAGAGGGCTTGAGCAGGACCGGATTGAAGTCGGTATGCGGCGCCACCCGCGCCGCCACCGCCTGCAGCGCCTGCGCCCGGCCGATCTCGCCGCCGTCGGCCGTGACCGCCGAATTGAGCGCCATGTTCTGTGGCTTGAACGGTGCCACCCGCAGTCCACGGCGTACCAGCGCACGCGCCAGACCGGCAACCAGCGTGCTCTTGCCCGCATCGGAGGTGGTGCCCTGCACCATCAGCGTGAAGACCTTGGTCAGGCTCATGCGTGCCCCCCATCCGGAGCCCGCGCCATCACCGCGCCAGAGTCAGTCAACGGGACAACGCGTGCCCCCAGTTCCAGCAATCCTATTTCCACGCAAAGACGCCCCACAAAGTTTGATGAATGAGCGTTACCAGACGCCACGATTCGATATTGTTTCGAGCAGATGAGGCCACTCCCGAGCCCAGCAGCACCGATGATCCGCAGCATCCACGATCCGCACCTGGATATCTGCCTCCTCACGAAAGCGGGACCGATACGCACGATAGACCGTGATCGGTACGGTCTGATCCAGTGCCCCAACGAAATGAGTCTGCGGGATGCCCTCCAGCCCTGGCCAAAAATCAGGCGGATTCAGCGACCCCTCAAGCGGTGAAAGACCGTGCAAACGGCTCCAGACAGCGTGATCGAGATTTCCCGCCACCGTGATCAGATGCACGACATCCGATCGCTGCGCAGCAAGCAGCGCTGCAACGGCCCCGCCCCCCGAATAGCCCACGAGCACCAGTGCGTTCGCGCCCGACTGCAGCTTTACCTGATTCAGGGCCACATTCAAGGCATCAATCACCGCTGGAGCGAAACGCTCCGAGGTCCAGTAGCGGGCATCACACTCCGGGGAAACGACGCGGCTGTACTGGCACGGCCGTGCGATGTAGGCCACATTCCCGCCGTCGGCGACAGCCAGACGCAGCGCGACCGGATCAATCGGCGTAGGGTCTCTTGAAGGACGGTGCCGGGTAACCCAGGCAAAACCATCTCCCTCGATGTAGACACTCAGGACATCTCCCTTCCCCGGTTTCACGAAGCCTGTCAGCCGAAACGTGCCGGTCTCGAAGGTCCCGCGGGTCAAATGGCTGCCTGCGGCAATCTCCTCCGCCCGCCGAAGTCGTTCTTCCGGATCAAGCGCACCCGCCGCACACGCCGCCAGCATTAACGCGCTGACGACGATCCAGCAGGCTCGAAGGCCACCCATCCCCACTCAGGCATTCCCCGGTGCGAGATGCGCAAAAAGGCCTTTGCGGACACTCGGGTCACGAACCCGCCAGATGCAGCTGTCCACAAAGTAATGGTGAATGCTGACTGCGCTCGCCACCGCAAGCGCAAACGTATATGCGCCCGACAGGTCGGAGAAATACTCCGGCAGATGGAAGACGAACAGCCCGATCAGGACGAGCACTATGTAATAACGCCCACTCCAGAACAGGAGACGCGTGCGGTTTGACGCCCCTGCGAACAAGCCCGCCCGGTTCAACTCCATCCTCAACGGAAACACCAGGTACTGCAGGGAGTGTGAGAATTGCACTATCAGATACGCCGCCGGTTCGAAGAACAGCAGCAGGTACCACATGTAGATTGCCAACCAGGAAGCCAGAATCCTGCGGTCAGGTGCCCGCCCAGTGCGTGCGCCAATCCTGAACCAGATCACCACACCGACCAGGAAGGCACAGCAACAGACAAGATTCATGAACCGAAGTGCGGCTGGAATCATTGAATGCAGCGCGCCCAGCCAATGAGCAGGAAGATCCTGAGCCCCCCACACAACATGCCACACCAGCAAGGTACGCAAGCCCACCCGAAGTAGCCGACGCTCTCCTGGGGACAGCTCCAGGCCGGTCAGCTTCGAGAAACACGCCACCATGCCCCACGCCTGGCCGGTGTAATGCCACGCCAGGTAGAAGGCCGCACCGAGCCAGAGTACATAGACCAAGTCTTGATGCACGGCGATTCCGCCGTTCGGACCGGGCGTTCCCAGGAAGACCGCTGCTGCAACGATCAGGATCAGCGCAAGCGGTACATATATCGTTGCGAGCGGGTACTTCTTGAGGTTCGTGCGCGGCCGGTACAGCAGACTGTACGCACCAATGAAATGAGGCCAGTTGATCAGGACCTGGAAAATGATTGCGCTGCCCATCAGTCCGCCAACGCTCGCCGCGGGCAAGGACGACGATATGCTCCCTGCCCACCACAGGTAAACCAGCATGACGCTGACGACCACAATGGAAACACCGCCAGTCACCCAGAAATCAAAAGCCGGCGAAATGATGTAACCATTCCGGAACGAGGCTGCAGTGCGTTTTTCGGCCTTGCGCCTGGGGATTTTCTTCATACGTTCTTCCAACGCCCGGACACCCCAGGCTCAAGATTCGATTTTCCAGTTCCGAGGGATCCGGCAACCCCATTCTGGCCCGACGTTCAGGTGGCCGGAGCCATGGCGCCCATCGCACGCAGCGCCAGCGCCTGGATCGTCAATCCGGGAGACTCTCCGCCTCCCGTGCTCGGAAACACGCTGGCGTCGACGATGTAGAGATTGTTCCAGCGATGGCTGCGGCACCATGCATCGACAACCGAGTTGCGCGGATCAGTTCCCATGCGGCAAGTACCGAATACATGCGTCGAACTGAAAATATCGTAGGAGCTGAACTCCTCGAATATCGGCCCGGCTCCGGACGCCTTGAGAATCTCCCTGCAGGTCTTGGCCATGAAGGCGATACGCTTGATCGCCATGTCGTCGACATGACTGTGAATGCGTGCCACGGCCACGCCGGTTGAATCCTTCACCGACGGGTCGAGTGCGACATATGACTCTGGGTGAGGGAGACTCTCGCAGATACCGGACAAGGAAAGCACTCTCCCAAATGACGCCCTCATGGCCTGCTTGTGCGCACGCCCCCAACCCTTCACGACTCTTTTCGCATAGTTTATCGGCCCCAGGAGATCCGACTCGGCAACCGAGGGCGAGAAGCGACATCCGCCAACGACACCCGGAATCGAATCCGGAGCATTGTAAGTCCAGCAGATGCTATCCACTGGCAAACCGCGATGGCTGCCAAGGTTCTCCGGACACAGCGCATTGCTGGTCCAGAGCAGTGTCTCCATGAAATTCCGCCCGACCTGTCCGGACTCGTTGGCGAGCCCCTTGGGCGAGCGCATGTCTTTTGAGGCAAGCAACAGCCGCGGGGTTTCGATGGCACCGGCGGCGAGCACGAGTTTCGGCGTTTCAATGAACCCGGCGCCATTGCGATCACGGTAATGAACTCCCACGACCTTCCCTTCCGCACCGGTCTCGATCCGCACGACCGTGGTATCCGTGCGGATATCGCACAAGCCGCTGACCTCGGCCGCCCTCAGGTAAGTCACGTCGATCGTACCTTTGTCCGTTCTCGGGCAACCCTTGAGGCAGCAACCACAATAATTGCAGGCAGGGCGATTTTCGCGTGCCTCCGGGAGCACGGCGAGCGGGTTCGCCACCAACTGCATACCCTTGGCCGCAAAACCTTTCTGCAGGAAGCGGGTGCTGTAGGCAAATGGGTGTGCTTCGTAGGGGAGCGGGGCCGAGCGAGGCCGATAGGGATCTGCCGCTGGGCCAGCGACCCCGACAAACCGCTCGGCCTCCAGGTAGTGCGGTTCAAGGTCCTGATAGGACAGAGGCCAGTCGGCGCCGACCCCGAAGCGACTGTGCAAGCGCATGGACTGCTGATTCAGGCGGTGCGCCTCACCGGTAAAGTGCAGTGAGCTCCCCCCCACGGCCCTCACGTGGTGATAGCCGAAGGAAGCGCGCCTGTCACCCGGATTGAGCAGACCGGATACATGGTTCCATGACCGGAGCTGAGACCACTGCCCGGACAAGGCCTGCATTTCACCGTAGGTATACCGCCCCTGGCTGCCCGCCTTGACCGGGAAGCCCTCCTCCCAGTCCCGTGTGCTCGCCTTGTAATCCTTGAAAGGGTCATAACGCGGCCCAGCCTCAAGGATCAGCACCCTCAAGCCCTTGCGGGTCAGTGCCCATGCCGCTGCACCGCCGCCCGCCCCCGAGCCGACGATCACAGTGTCATACACCCGCTTGGCCATTCGCCCTCCTTGCCGGCGCGAGCGTGTAATCGGGATATCCCCTGGGCTGAGGCGGCGATTCAAAACCCATTCCAACCCAACTTGCCGGCTCTGCGTAATAGAAGCTCATCAGATCTGCCAGCACTCGGTCGAAAAACATCTTCGGAATGCCGTTCCTGGGGCTTGCCTCAGCCTGCGCCACGATACGATCGCGCTGCTCCGGCCGCAAGGCTTCGAACGCCAGTCCGTATTGCGCGGACGCCTGGGCATCGAGCCACTGTGCTCCGAGCTCCAGCAACTGCGGATAGTTCACAATCCTGGCCGCATGCGCAACGAGGCGCCGATCAAGCTTCAACTGTGAGGCTGAAGGCGTCAAGTCCATTGGAATCAAGGTATCCACAAAGGCAGCAAGCAGTTTTCCCCGCCATTGAGCCGCCCCCCCGGCAGCACGCAAAGGCACCATGCGCGTCAGCGTCCCGAAAAATACCGCAGCCCGCACCCCATGCCTGAGGAACCGGCGCCTGCTGTTGTGCACATTCATCACATTCAACTCGTACCAAGGACCGTGATGGGCTCCCGGATTCAGGGCCAACGCCCACCCGCCCGACGCCCCGTCGGACTATAACGTAAGCCTGAGCAGCCGACAGTGCGATCCAAGGTTGCAAAAAAAGGGGGCGCCCTGAGGCGCCCCCTTTTACGCAAACCAAGCTCAGAAACGCCAGCGACCAAACACCTGGCCATTAAGACTTTGATATTTCTCGCCTGCTTCCGCGCCGAGCTCAAGTGCCAACTCGAAACGATCGCTCATTTCCCAGTTCAAGCGCCCGGACAATGCATAGACGTCGCGGATGGCCTTCTGGCCTGTCGTCTCGAACTGGCCACCACCGCCAACAAATGCGCTGTTCGCCGTCGCGCCGTCGTTCTCGAACTCGTGGCGCCACAGCAGCTTGACTGCCGGACTCAGCACACTGCTGTCCGCGAGCTTCATGCTGGAGCTCAGCTCGACCCCCAGCAGCGAACGCAAACGACTCACATCATCGCTTTTCACTGCCAGCGAAAGGACGCCTGCGCCAGATTCGGTATAGCCACCCTGCTCTACGCGAAAGGTTTCGAAACCGAGCAGCGGCGTGAGTCGAAGCTTGTCGCTCAGTGCAAAGGGCATGCCCGCGATCACACGCATACCGTACAGCTGGCCGTCGAAATCGCCCTTGGCAACGCCGGTCAGGTGGGTATTCCGCTTGGTCGAGTAATCCTGATAGGCATACGCGACCATACCGTCGATATACCAGCGTTCAAACGAACGTCCAAAATAACCCGTCAACTGATAGGACGAAATGTCCGCGGCATCACCACTGCGGAAATCGTTCATGTCGACATCGGTCTTGGCATACGAGAACGCGCCACCCAGCAGCCAGCCGTTGCTCATCTGCGTATCGAATCCGGCCATCATGCCGTAAACATCGCTCTCCGAACCGGCAAAGCCACTCTTGGCACCCACCTTGGACTTGCTGCCAAACGCCTTCAGCCAGAAGCTGCGATTGAGTGCTTCGTCACCGGAGGACATGCCTTCCTGATGATCGCCCGCATGGGCGTTGTGCGCCGTCCTGAAACCGGACTGGACGCCGACACCGGTGCGTAGCGCATCAAGCCGCACCTGAACCGTGTCGAGCGCGGACGACGAAGTGCTCAATGCGGCCCCGCCCAGCACCACACTGCTTTCTGGAGAGATCAACTTCATCGCCAGACGCTGGCTATCGGGCGTCATCGACGAGATCGCCGCAATGACTGCCCCCATCTGCCCTGTCGACGTTCCATTGAGGGCATCGAGCACCCGTGCGACATCCTTCTCGCCCTGCTCGGCCACCGGCACGAAACCGCCGCTCCCGCCCAGTTGCGATGCACTCACTACCTGCGCCTGGTTGATGGGACCCGCGCCCGTGCCGTTGTAGGTGTCCCCTGCTGTGCCACCTACCGTATAGATGCGATAGCCTTCGAACGTAAACTGACCGGCGGTGGCGATAACTGTCCACGTCGCCTGTCCGGTCGGCGAAATGCCCGCAGCAGCCAGGCTGGTACTGTTGATGTTGAAATAGGAACCGTCCTGCGATCCCCCGGCGGCAACCATGCCGTCGTACGTGAAGGTCTGAGTCCATGACCCGATGGTAAGCTGGATTGCATCACCGGCAGACCACGCGGTCGCGGTCGCGCCGCCACTGAAATTGACACTGACATCACCATTACACGAGCCACCGCAGTTATTCTCAAACGTGAGCTGCGTAATCTGGATACCCTGCCCGCTGTTCAACGCAACGGGGGTGTTCGAACTTGCCTGTGTAAACAGGTGACCCGCACTTGCGGTCAAGGGCAGCAGCATGGCCGCAACGAAGAGCAGCGCTCCGCCCGACCACGCTCTAAGAATCTGAAAATATCGGATCACATTGAACCTCGGTTATTGTTTGTTACAAAACCCCTGAGTTTTCATTGTCTTTAGACATAAAGCACGCGTCAAGACAATTCAGGCACTTATCAGGTATCTGCTACCCGCTTAATCTCTAAAATGCTACAAACCGCCAAATATATAGAACCTCTTATATTCGCGAACTCTTATTCGCGAGCGCAATTTGTACCAAATCAGCCCGAGAATCACAGATCAACCCAGATCCATCAAACGCCGCATCACGGTTTATTTCACGCCGTATGCGAGTACTGCAAAGTCGGTCGATATCAGGCATTCTTTCGCACCTGACTGAATCAGCCCGAATATTCAGCGCCCCCAGGCGATTGCCAGGACCTGAAACGCCAGCGGGTTATCGCGCCAGCCTGATCCACTCAAACCTGAATCAGCAGTATTTCCACCATTGAATTCGAGTGTCACCATGAAAAAGTTCAGCCATTTCCTGCTTTGCCTTCTGCTTGCGAGCGGAATGAGCACCTCGGCGGTCGCCGACTTCAAGGCTGGGTCGGACGCCGCAAGCAAGGGCGACTTCGCAACAGCACAAAAGGAGTGGCAAACCGCAGCGACCGCCGGAAATGCCGACGCTCAGTTCAATCTGGGCGCATTGCTTCTTTCAGGACGGGCAGGCAAGGCCGATATCAGGAATGGCGTGAAATGGCTAGAAAAAGCGAGCGCCAATGGGCACACGGAGGCCTCATACGCGTTGGGCATGATTTATTTCAACGGCTCGGGCAATGAGTTGAAGATGGATCACCAGCGCGCGTTCAAGGCTTTTGAGCTTGCAGCGGCAAAGGGGCACCCCCCCTCACAGTTCAGCGCCGGCATGCTGCTTCTCAATGGCCAAGGAATGAAACACGATCCGTCGGCTGCGGTCGCATGGCTGACCAAGGCAGCGGATCAGGGTTACGTCATGGCCCAATACAATCTGGGCTTGTTTCATGCAGGCCAGCAGGGCGCCAAGGGCAAAGCCTTCAAGTGGTTCCTCAAGGCCGCCGAACAGGGGCTCCCGCAGGCTCAGCACACTGTTGCACGCATGTATATGGAAGGTCAGGGTACCCCGCGCGATCTCGCGCAGGCCAAGTCGTGGTTTCTTCGCGCAGCAGACAAGGGAAGCGTCGAGTCACAGTACGGCGCAGGATTTCTGCTGTATGCCGGGATGGGCGAACAGAGGAACCCTGCCGAGGCGCTCAAGTGGTTTGAACGCGCTGCGAAGAACTGGGACAGAAACGCGCAGTTCCGGCTGGGGCAGATGTACCTGGAAGGCGATGGCGTTGCGAAGAACCTGACTGAAGCATACAAATGGCTGGACCTGGCCGCCTCTGGCGGACATGAAGACGCCCACTACCTCCGGGCCGCGGCCGGCCTCCAGATGCCGGACGCTGACACTGAACGCGCTCATCGACTGGCTCAGGAATGGTTCGATGCCAATCACAAGACCCCGCACAAGCATCAGGACCTGAAGCCCCACGGCCACTGACGCCCCCAGCACTCCATGAAGGGACTCCTGGGGGGAACTCTTCCGCCCGTTAGCACTCAGACGCATCGAGTGCTAACATGCAGCTTGAGGAGGACCTGAATCAATGTCACAAGCTTTGTCGTTTCCCGTACCGTCAGCCACAGGCAGCATCGACCAGTACATCCAGTCGGTGAATCGCCTTCCGATGCTCACCGAGCAGGAAGAGGTGAGCCTGGCGACCCGGTTGCGCGACGAGGGTGATGTCGAAGCAGCCCGTGAGCTCGTCATGTCACACCTGCGCGTGGTTGTTTCCATCGCTCGCGGCTATCTGGGCTATGGCCTGCCGCATGCCGACCTCATCCAGGAAGGCAACATCGGTCTGATGAAGGCCGTCAAGCGCTTCGACCCTGCACGCGGCGTGCGTCTGGTGTCGTTCGCGATCCACTGGATCAAGGCCGAAATTCACGAGTACATCGTGAAGAACTGGCGTCTGGTCAAGATCGCCACCACCAAGGCGCAGCGCAAGCTGTTCTTCAACCTGCGCAGCCTGAAGAAGGACAGCAGCACGCTGAACCCGGGTGAGGTGCAGACGATCGCCACGCACCTTGGCGTCAAGCCCGAAGAAGTGGTGGAAATGGAAACCCGTCTTGGCGGACGTGAAGTGCCGCTCGATGGCAGCAATGACGACGATGACGAGCGTTTCGCGCCGATTGCCTATCTGCCCGACCCGCACGCCGAGCCGTCCGAAGCCCTTGAACAGGCCGAAAACGCGCGTCTTCAGGACGAAGGGCTGCGCGATGCGCTGGGTTCGCTTGATGATCGCAGCCGCGCCATCGTCCAGCGTCGCTGGCTGACCGAAGGCGACAGCGCGACCCTGCACGAACTCGCTGCAGAGTACGGCGTGTCTGCCGAACGAATCCGCCAGATCGAAGCCAAGGCCATGCAGAAGATGCGCGGACTACTCGCCGAAACGGTCTGAGCAAGGTCTCCCGGCAACACACCCGACAAACGGCAGCGGCAACGCTGCCGTTTGCGTTTCAGCGTCCGGCGAGCAGCCTGCCGATGTCTTCGCTGATGTTGTCTGCGGTTTCGCCATGCTTCACATACAGCCGCAACTTGCCTGACGGGTCGAAGACATAGGTCCCGGCCGAATGGTCGACCGTGTAGTTACCACCCTCGGTATCGCCACTTTTACGATAGAACACGCGGAAATCCTTCGCCACCGCCGCTGTGGCATCGAGATCGCCCACCAGCCCCAGGAAGCGCTTGTCGAACACCGGCACATACTGCGCCAGCAGCTCTGCCGTGTCGCGTTCGGGGTCGACGGTGACGAACAGCACCTGCACCTTGTCCGCCTCCGGGCCAAGCTTGCGCATCACCTCGCTCATGGTCGACAGATTGGTCGGGCACACGTCCGGACACTGCGTGTAGCCAAAGAAGATCGTCACCACCTTGCCGCTGAAATCGGCCAGCGTTCGAGGCGTGCCGTTGTGGTCGTCTAGCGCAAGCGTCTTGCCGTAATCGGCACCGGTGATGTCGGTAGCATGAAACGAAGGCGGGGGCTCGGCGCATGCGCCGACCAGCAGCATGGTGGCTGCCACAATCAGGGAACGAAGCATCAGGAAGGGGTCAGAAGCGAAGATAGTGGTCCGCAAGCAACGCGGCGAAAAGCAATGATAGATACAGGATGGAGAAGCGGAAAGTCCTGCGTGCCAATGCGTCGCTGTAATCGCGATACAGGCGCCATGCGTAATGGATGAAACGGGCGCCGAGCGCAACGGCCGAGGCCAGATAGATCAGCCCGCTCATCTGCGTGGCAAAAGGCAGCAAGGTGACGCCGAACAGGATCAGCGTGTACAGCAGCACCGACAGCCGGGTGTACTCCGACCCGTGGGTGACCGGCAGCATCGGCAGGCCGGCGCGCGCATAGTCGGCCGTGCGATAGAGCGCCAGCGCCCAGAAATGCGGCGGCGTCCACGCGAAGATGATCAGAAAGAGCAGGAGCGCGTCCCCACTCACGTCGCCGGTGACGGCGGCCCAGCCAAGTACCGGCGGCATCGCACCCGAGGCCCCGCCGATCACGATGTTCTGCGGGGTTCTGGGCTTCAGAAACACCGTGTAGACCACGGCGTAGCCGACAAACGTGGCGAGGGTGAGCCACATGGTGAGCGGATTCACCGCCTGATGCAGCACGAACAGCCCGCTGCCTCCGAGCACCGCCGCAAAGCCGGCGACCTCGCGCGGCGCCAGCTCGCCACGCGGCAGTGGGCGCGCCCGCGTGCGTGCCATTCGCGCATCGATCCCCTGCTCGATCAGACAGTTCATCGCGGCCGCGGCGCCCGCAACACATGCAATCCCGATGGTTGCGGCAAACACCGTCGCGGCGGATGGCAAACCGTCCGGAACGGCGAGGAACATGCCAATCACGGCACAGAAGACGATCAGCGCATTGACGCGTGGCTTGGTCAGCACGTAGAAGGCACGAAGCCGGCCACTGCCGAGTGCATGCCCCACGGTGAGGGTTTTCATGAACGCACTCCTTTGTTTGGTTTCACCGTCTCAGGCCCGGCGCTGCGAACGCGGCGAAAACGGCAGCAGACGCCCGAGCCCGGCCGGCGCCGGCCGCGCGATCCCGCGGGCCTGCAGACGGAAGTTGATCCACACCATCAAACCCACCAGCACTGCCGCGCCGGCGTTGTGCATCGCCGCCAGCGGCAGGGGCAGTGAAAGCGCAACGTTGGCGACACCGAGACAGATCTGCATCAGCACCGCAGCAATCAGCGCCACGCCTGCGCCCGCAGTAGGCACCCGCCGCGCCAGCGCCCAGCCCAGCATCAGCAACACCCCGCCGGCAACCAGCGCCCCCAGGCGGTGCGACCAGTGAATGGCGGTCAGTGCGGACAGTGAGAGCAGCTCGCCATCGGCCGTCATCCCCAGTTCACGCACGACGTGAAAGGCGTTCGCATAGTCGGCCACAGGCCACAGGCTGCCGTGGCAGGTCGGAAAATCGGTGCACGCCAGCGCGGCGTAATTGGTGCTGGTCCAGCCGCCCAGCGCAACCTGTACGGCCAGCACCAGCAAACCTCCCCGGGCAGCCCACAGAAGCCGGGGCGGCACGACCTCGCGCCGCGCGCCGGCAACCCGTGCGGCAAGCCACGCCAACAGAGCCAGCGTCGTCAGCCCACCCAGCAGGTGGCCGGTGACGATGGCGGGCTTGAGCAGCAGGGTCACCGTCCACTTCCCGAGCAGGCCCTGAAAGATCACCACCCCCACCAGCAGCGTCGCCACCCATGGTGCGGCGCCCTTGTGACTGCGGTGTCGCCACGCCAGCACGGCAATGCCGATGATCATCAGGCCGAGACTGGCCGCCAGATACCGATGCACCATTTCCTTCCATGCCTTGGGCAGACTCACCGGCCCGTGGGGATCGGCGGCGTGTGCCCCCAGGATGTCTTCAGCCGCGTGGTGAGGCGTGATCTTGCCGTAGCAGCCGGGCCAGTCCGGACACCCGAGGCCGGCATCGGCCAGACGCACGTAGGCGCCGAACACCACAACCACCGCAGTCAGCATCAGCGCCGCGAAGATGAGGCGGCGATATGCGTTCATTCGCGCCCTCCCCGGCCCAGCGCGGAGTACTTCAGCAGACGCTGCAGGTCCTTGTTCATTGCACGCGCGGCAGTCGTCGTATCCGGCTCATCGGCAAAATGCATCATCACGTTGCCCAGCGGATCGACCATCCATACCGAGCCCGGCGCAGCCGCAGGCAGTGCAGCCAGCCAGGCACTGTCGGCGCGTGCCAGTCGCAGGTCCTCGTGTGTCTCGAGCAGGGCCAAATCGGGCTCAGCCGCATCGGCGAGCAGCCAGACCCGCCCTACCCGGTCCATTTCCTTGGCCTGCGCCACCCGCGCCTGACGCGAAACGTAGAGCGCGCGCCCGCAGGCCTCGTCGCATGCTGCGGGGGCAACAAGGAGCAAGGTCCATCTGCCCTCAAGTTCGCTGCGCTGCAGGGGCGCCTGTCCGCCCGCGCCCTGCAGCACCGTTGCCGGCAGCGCGGCAGGTGTCAGCAGGTCGCCGTGATTGACCCGTCCCTGAGGCGGCCACACATAGAACATGAGGTAGGACGCGATCACCGGCAGGACGCACACGAAGGCCAGCAGCAGCAGGGTGCGACGCCCCTTGCGCCGGTCGGCGGCTGTCACCGGCGGGCGGGTTTCAGCCACGGGCGAGTCGAGTTGAGCGGTCGTCATCGGATCTCCGTGTAATCAGGCGCCAGGCGGACCAGGCGCTCAGGCAGCCGGCGAGGCCGGCCAGGGCGTACCACTGAAATGCATAGGCATGGTGACGATCGATGCCAGCGGCCGGCTGCGGCCAGTCTCGCACCAGTCCGTCGGCGGCCGGAGAGCGCTGCTGCAGCACCCACGCGGCGAGCAGGGCAGGTGCGACCAACGCTGCATGGCGGCCCGGGTCGACCTGCTGCCATACCGGCGCCGCCGCCCCGCCACTGTCGGCCGCAAGCATGAACGGCGCGCGCTCGGGCAACCTGAGCACGCCTTCGAGCTGTTGTTCGCCTGCCGGCGTCGGCACGTGGGGCAACTGCCGGCGGTCGCCCACGGCCACCCAGCCGCGGTTCACCAGGACCGCCCCCGAGCCGTCGCTCAGCAGCAAGGGCGTCAGCACGTGATAGCCGGCCTGGCCCTGATGCGTGCGGTTGTCGATCAGCCGCGTGGCGTCCTTGAGCCACACGCCCAAGAGCTTCACCGGCTGCCACTCCTCCAGCGTCGCGGTGTCCGCGCGCAGCGGACGCGCAGGCGCCTGCAGGAGGACATCGATGCGCGCCTGCAGCACTTCCTTCTCTGCGGCACGGCGCTGCTGCCAATTGCCCAGTTGCACGGTGAGCACCATCAGCGCCACGCCGGCAAGCAGGGGCAGGATTCGCAGCAGCCGGCGCTTCATTGCACGCCCCCTGCACAGAAAACAGGGGACAGCCGCGACGATTCGGGCAAAAATGCGCCATCAGCCTTCTGCATCCGGAGTGCCGACATGCGTATCGTCATAATCGTCTTCCTCGTCCTGATCCTCGTCAGCCTTGGCAGCGCGCTGGCTTCCATGTTGCGTGAAAAGGGCAGCAGCGCTCGCACCGCGCGCGCACTGGCCATCCGGGTCGGGCTGTCGATTACCCTTTTCCTGATGCTGATGGCCGGATTCGCCACCGGCCTCATAGACGGCAAGCTCTGATCACGCATCCTCTGCCATCCTTGCCCCTGCCTCCGTCACAGCCAGTACACGACGACGAAGAGGAAGAGCCACACCACGTCAACGAAGTGCCAGTACCAGGCCGCGGCCTCGAACGCGAAATGATGCTCGGCACTGAAATGCCCCGCGATCGCGCGAAACAGCATCACCGTCAGCATGATCGCGCCCACCGTCACATGCAGGCCGTGAAAGCCGGTGAGCAGGTAGAAGGTCGAACCGTAGATGCCGCTGTCGAGACGCAGATTGAGCTCGGAGTAGGCGTGGGTATATTCGTAGATCTGCAGCGACAGGAAGATCGCCCCCAGCACCACGGTCGCCAGCAGGCCGAGCTTGAGCTGTCCGCGCGCGCCCTTGAGCAGGCCATAGTGCGCCCACGTCAGGGTTGCCCCTGAAGTCAGCAGGATCAGGGTGTTGATTGCGGGGATGCCCCACGCGCCCATCGGCGTGAAGGCATCTCCTGCACGCGGCCCGCTGCTCGGCCAGGCGCCGGTAAAGCCCTCCCACAGCAGCGCCTCATTGTCTCCGGTGGACAGAGACGGCAGGGCAAGCACCCGCACGTAGAACAGTGCGCCGAAGAAGGCGGCGAAGAACATCACCTCGGAAAAGATGAACCAGCCCATCGACCAGCGGAAGGACTTGTCCACATTCTTGCCGTAGAGCCCGCTCTCGGATTCGCGCACCACCTGGCCGAACCAGCCGAAGAGCATGTAGATCAGGATGGCGATGCCACCGAAGAAGATCCAGGGACCGGCGCCGACCTTGTTCAGCCACATCGCGGCACCACTGCCGAACAGGAGCAGCGCGATCGCGCCAATAATCGGAAACTTCGACGGCTCGGGTACGAAATAGCGTTCCAGTGCTTCGGTCATTGCCGCTTCTCCATGACTAGCTCACCACCCAATTCACCACCGCCACGATGGTGAGCACGAAAATCAGGCCGCCCAGCACGCCGGCGACGATCACCGCCTTCGGGTCCAGCGACGACGCGTCGTCGTGGTAGTCCTTGCGCTTGCGAATGCCCACGAAGGACCACAGGACCGCCTTCACGGTGCCGATGAAGCCGGCACGCGGCTGCTGACCGCTCATGACTTGTCCGCAACCGAAGCTTTTGCTGCGTTGCGCCCCTGAATCTCGAAGAAGGTGTAGGACAGCGTGATCGTGGTCACGTCCGCAGGCAGTTTTGGATCGAGCACGAACACCAGCGGCATCGTGCGTTGCTCGCCCGGCGCCAGGGTCTGCTGCGTGAAGCAGAAGCAGTCGAGCTTGCGGAAATACTGCCCCGCCACCTGCGGCCCGTAGCTCGGCACCGCCTGCCCGGTAATCGGGCGGTCGCGCTTGTTGCCGACCTCGTATGCGACATGCACCATCTCGCCCGGATGCACCGTCACCGAGCGCTGCTGCGGCTGGAAGCGCCACGGCAGGTCATGCAGATTGGCATCGAACTGGACGAGCACCGTGCGGGAACGGTCGACCTGGGTGTTCTCCACACTCACCTTGTCCGGCTGCAGCAGATTGTTGATCCCGGTTGCCTCACAGATCTGCTCGTAGAAGGGCACGAGCAGAAAGCCGAAGCCGAACATCACCAACGCAGAGACCCCGAGACGCACGAGCAGGCGACGGTTCTCACCTGCAATCCGGTTGGCACGACGCTCGCTGCTCATTGCCCGAACACCTTGTACTTGATGATGACAATGGCGAAAAAGACGAACGCCACCCCGGCCAGGATGAGCCCGGTCCGCAGGTTTGCATTACGTCGATCGTCTCGTGTCATCAGCTCATCCATACACATTGCGCAGCCACATGAATGAGAGTTTGGGGCGGAGCCTGCCCTCTCCCGACTCTCCGCTCCGCCCCCCTCTCACGACAACGCTGTTCATGCCTTGGCCAACACCGGTGCGTCCTCGAAGGTGTGATGCGGTGCGGGCGACGGCACCGTCCACTCCAGGCCTTCCGCACCTTCCCACGACTGCGCTTCCGCCTTCTTGCCGCCACGGACGCACTTCACGACGGCGACCAGGAAGATCAGCTGCGACAGGCCGAAACCAAAGGCACCAATCGAAGCTATCGCGTTGAAATCGGCAAACTGCAGGGCGTAATCCGGAATCCGCCGCGGCATGCCTGCCAGGCCGAGGAAGTGCATCGGGAAGAAGGTGATGTTGAAGAACACGATCGAGCACCAGAAATGCAGCTTGCCGAGAAACTCGCTGGGCATGTGCCCGGTCCATTTCGGCAGCCAGTAATAGGCACCGGCGAAAAGGGCGAACAGCGAGCCTGCGACCAGCACGTAGTGAAAGTGCGCAACGACGTAATAGGTGTCCTGCAGCTGGATGTCGATCGGGGCAATGGCGCAGATCAGGCCGGTGAAGCCGCCCATTGTGAACACGAAGATGAAGCCTGTGGCCCACAGCATCGGCGTCTCGAAACTGAGCGAACCGCGCCACATGGTCGCCACCCAGTTGAACACCTTCACCCCGGTGGGCACCGCGATCAGCATCGTCGCGTACATGAAGAACAGCTGCCCGATTGCCGGCATGCCGGTGGTGAACATGTGGTGTGCCCACACGGTGAAGGACAGGATCGCAATCGACGAGGTCGCGTACACCATCGAGGCATAGCCAAACAGCGGCTTGCGCGAGAAGGTCGGAATGATCTGGCTGACGATTCCGAAGGCCGGCAGGATCATGATGTAGACCTCGGGGTGACCGAAGAACCAGAAGATGTGCTGGTACATCACCGGGTCACCGCCACCGGCGGCATTGAAGAAGCTGGTGCCGAAGTGGCGATCGGTCAGGATCATCGTGACCGCACCGGCCAGCACCGGCATCACCGCGATCAGCAGATAGGCGGTGATCAGCCAGGTCCAGCAGAACAGCGGCATGCGCATCATGTTCATGCCGGGGGCGCGCATGTTGAGCACGGTGACGACGATGTTGATCGCGCCCATGATCGAGCTCACGCCCATGATGTGGATGGCGAAGATCGCCAGATCCATGCCCATGCCCATCTGCACCGAAAGCGGTGCGTACAGCGTCCACCCCGCAGCAGTTGCGCCGCCGGGCACGAAGAACGAACCCAGCAGCAGGATGGCCGCCGGCGGCAGGAGCCAGAAGCTCCAGTTGTTCATGCGCGCGAAGGCCATGTCGCTGGCCCCGATCATCAGCGGGATCATCCAGTTGGCGAAGCCGACGAAGGCCGGCATGATCGCGCCGAACACCATCACCAGGCCGTGCATGGTCGTGAGCTGGTTGAAGAATTCGGGCTCCACCACCTGCAGACCGGGCTGGAACAGTTCGGCCCGGATCGTCAGCGCCATCACCCCCCCGGAGAGGAACATGATGAAGCTGAAGATCATGTACATCGTGCCGATGTCTTTGTGATTGGTGGTGGTCACCCAGCGCATCAGGCCGGTGGGACCATGCGCATGACCGTGCGGGGGGTGAACGCCGGGCCGATCGTGAGTCAGTGTATTCATGCACACGCCTCCATTGTCGCGCCCACGCGCGACAGAACCTTGCCATCGGGACCGGGACGGCCCCTACAATCACACCGCAGCGAAACCCGCTTCGACCTCAGCCTCAGCGCGCGGCGACAACGTCTGCCGGCTGCACCGCCTCGCCCGACTGGTTACCCCAGGCGTTACGGGTATAGGTGATCACCGCAGCAAGTTCGGCGTCCGACAACTGGCCGCCGAATGCGGCCATCGCGGTCCCCGCCTTGCCCTTCAACACCAGTTCGATCTGGCCGCTTGCATCGCCCGTCACCACGGGCGAGCCATCCAGCGCAGGAAATACCGGCGGCAGCCCCTTGCCATCGGCCTGGTGGCAGGCTGCACAGTTGGCCGCGAAAACCTTCTCGCCGCGCTCGACCAGCTCGGCCAATGCCCACTCCCGGGCGTCGTCCGCAGAGGCGGTCGTGGCCTGGGCCTGCTGCGATGCGACCCATTCGGTGTATTTCTCTGCCGAGACCACATGCACCTCGATCGGCATGAAGCCGTGATCCTTGCCGCAGAGTTCGGCACAGTTGCCGCGATAGATGCCTTCCTTGTCTGCGGTGAACCACGTGTCGCGGATGAAGCCGGGAATCGCATCCTGCTTCACGCCGAAAGCCGGCATCCACCACGAATGGATCACGTCGGCGGCGGTCACGAGCACGCGGACCTTCTTGCCCACCGGCACCACAACCGGATTGTCCACCTCAAGCAGATAGGTATCGCCTTTCTGTTCGCCACCGCTGATCTGGGCGCGCGGTGTGGATGAACCGGACAGGAAGCGGATGCCCTCCCCTTCTCCCTGCAGATAGTCGTAACCCCACTTCCACTGATAGCCCGTGGCCTTGATGGTGATGTCGGGGTTGGAGGTGTCCTTCATCGCAATCACGGTCTTGGTGGCGGGCCACGCCATGCCAAGCAGAATCAGCACCGGGATCACGGTCCACGCGATCTCGACCGCCGTGTTTTCATGGAAATTGGCCGCAACCGCGCCGCGGGACTTGCGATGGTGAATGACAGACCAGAACATGACGCCGAACACCGCGATGAAGATCACCAGGCAGATGATCAGCATCAGGGTATGCATGCTGTAGATCTCTGAGGCGATCCGCGTCACCGGCTGCTGGAGGTTGTAACGGCTCGGCGCATCCTGTGCGAGTACGCCGGAGACGTACCCGAGAAGAAGCGAAGATCCTGCGATACGACCGGCAAAACCCATGTCGACCCCCAGCAAAGAACACGATGAGCAGGTGGATCGATGTTGCCACAGTGAAAATCAGGGTCGCAACATACTTATTTGATAAAAATCAATATGCTGCGGCGCAATATCTGATAATCATCAAGCCGCATAAAGCCCTGTGACGAGCACTCGGGGTTTTCCCGCAGGCATGTTTGCTGCATGACAACAAACTGCGTTTCAGCCCTCCGTTGCCGACAGCTTGCGCCTCAGCAGGCGCATCAGCGCACCAATCAGGGGCAATCGGGCATACAGCTCCTCAGCCGCATCCCAGTAATCGCGATGGACGTCGACGTGCCCTGCTTCGTCGAAGGACAGGTGACTGACGCCGCGAATGACAAACGCCCGGTTACGCAGATTGAGGTGAAAGTCCCAGGCAAGCATCGCCTGCTGCCCCTCGGCAATGATGTTCGTGATCACGAAGCGGGGAGACTCCACGGTCTCGAACATGTGCTCGAAGATGCGGGTGATCGCCTTCAGGCCCGCAACATCGTTGAACGGGTCCTTGAAACGGGCATTCTCGGCATAGAAGGCGTCGATCTTCCCAAGCAGCAGGGGCGTGAGGTTCTCGTAGAACCGCGCCACGTTCTCGGCAGCCGCGCGACAGTCGAAGGAGGTCATTACAAGCCCGTTGCCCGCCGGATGAGCGGAAAGTAGAGGCGCCGCGGCAGGCACTGCAGCAGCTTGAGAAAGCGGGTGAAACGCTTCGGGAAGTGGGTCTCGAACTCACCGCGGGCAAAGCCGGCCATGATCTCGTCGGCCGCCTGCTCGGCGGTGATCAGGGCGGGCATGTGGAAATCGTTCTGCGCCGTCAGTGGCGTCGCCACGAAACCGGGACAGATCAGGTGCACGCCCAGTCCGCGCGGCGCCAGATCCATGTAGAGCGTCTCGGAAAAGTTGATCAGCGCCGCCTTCGATGGCCCGTAGGTGGCGGCATTGGGCAAGCCTCCGTAGCCTGCGACCGAGGCCACGATGGCAATCGCCCCCTGCCCGCGTTCGAGCATCCCGGGCACCACCGCGGCCACCCCATCCATGACTCCGAGCAGGTTGATGTTCAGCGTCTTCCGAATGCGCTCCGGTGTCAGCTCCCACGCCCGCAGCGGCTGATAGGTACCCGCATTCAGTATCACGAGATCGAGCCCGCCCCACTGGGCAAGCAGACGGTCGCGCACGCGCTCGAGTTCGCCTGGTCGGGTCACGTCCATGGCCGCGACGACCGCGCCCTCGCACTGTACGGCCAGCGCATCCAGGCGATCGAGACCGCGTGCGGACAGCGCCACCTGCGCGCCACCTGCCGCCAGCTTGCGCGCCAGTGCCGCGCCGATGCCGGTCGAGGCGCCGACCAGCCAGACCCGCTGCCCGCGCCAGTCGGTGATCGGCGGATTGAGGGGTGCGAACAAGGCCATCATCGCGCCCGTTTGTAAAAGGACAGCGTGACCTCGCCGAGGTGCACACCCCACTTGCTCATCGCCGAGCGGTTCAGCATCACCTTGTCGTCCATCAGGAACATCCAGTCGTCAAAGTCTACGTTGTAGACCTTCCCATCCACCGGCAGTGCCATTACATAGCGCCAGCGCAGTGCGTTTCCGCGCGCCTCGCCGTGTGCCTGGCCGACAACGTCATCTGCCGTGCCGATGTACGACTCGGAGCCGCTGCGGGTGATGGTCCATACGCGGCGCTGGGTGCTTCCATCCGAGTAGGTGAAGCGCTCGTCCAGAGTCCCCACGTCGCCCTCCCAGCTGGCCTCGATCACCACCTGGAAACGCTTGACCACTTCGCCGGAGCGATCCTGGAAGACGCCGTGGGCGTCGATCGTACCGTTGAAGTAGTCGCGCAGATCCAGCACGGGCGTGGTGCCCCGGTACTTTTCGATATCCACGGACGAGCACCCCGCCAGACTCATCAGGCCGGCGAGCAACAGAACCAGTTTTCGCATCATGCTGTTTCTCCATGTTTGGGGGCAGGCTCAATGGCGCTGCGCCAGTGCCACAGCAGCCCGATGGCGACGAACTTGAGCGCCACCGGCAGCAGGGCATACACCGTCGCCAGACCCGACAGCGCGTCGGCGCTGCGCACGCCCGGCGCATAGCCGAGCCAGCCGAGCAGCGGCAGCGAAAGGCCGGCCGCCAGCGCCAGATTGGCCTTGGTCACGAAATTCCACCAACCGAACCACGACCCGGCACGTGCATCGCCGGAATCGCCCTCGCCGGCCAGCAGATCGGCGAGCATGGACGGCGGCATCGCCAGATCGGCGCCAAGTGCCATGCCGGAAAGAATGCAGATTGCCGCGTAGGCCGTGGTCTCGCCGGCGCCGAGCAGGCTTGCCCACGCAAACACCAGCACTGCAAGCACCATGCCGGCGAGCCAGGTCTGCAGTTTGCCGATACGCCGCGACAGGCTCGCCCACGCCGGCAGGCTGAGCGCGGCGCTGAGGAAATAGAGCACCAGGAAGAGCCCGGCCAGCTGAGGGGCCTGCAGCACGTCGGCAACGAAGAACAGGACCGTTGCCGACGGGATGGCCGCCGCGATTCCGTTGGCAGCGAACACCAGCAGCAGCTTCCTGAAGGGCCGGCATGACAGCGCTGCCAGCAGGCCGGCCAGTACAGGCTGGCGCATGTGCCGCCGCGGTGGCGCAAGCGGGGCGGCGAGCAGGGTCCATCCGCCACAGAGCATGAGCAGCGGAATGAACAGCCACGCCATGCGTGACAGGCCCTGCGCCTCTCCTCCTTCGGCCGCGAGCAGCCCGGGCAGTGCCGCCGCCATCACCACGCCGAACAGGGCAAAAGCCTCGCGGCTGGCCACGACCCGGGTGCGCAGCGCACGCGTGGGCGCGACTTCCGCCCCCCACGCGTTGTAGGCGATGGTGGCCACCGAATAGGCGAGCGACACCAGCGTGACCAGCACCGCCAGCCACAGCGCACCTGCGCCTTGCGGCGGTACCAGCAGGCCGACCATGCCCGCTGCGAGCAAGGGCAGCGCCGACAGCACCAGCAGGCGACGCCCCGCGAGCCGGTCGCTGAGCCAGCCGATCAGCGGGTCGGAGACCGCATCGAAGACTCTCACCCCGAGCAGCACGAAGCCTACAGTCGCCAGCGACAGGCCGAGGCTGTCCGCATAGAGTCGCGGCACATACACGTAGATGGGCAGTGCGGCGAAGGCCAGCGGCAAGCCCAGCGCACCATAGGCGAGAATGGCGGAACGACCGAATCCCGCGTCGGCGGCGCTCATTTTGCAGCGCCCGTGCTTCCCAGCAGACGCTCACGCAAGCCGGGCTCGCGCGTGCGGTGATCCAGCCAGATGGCGAAGAAGGCGCGCGCGAGGTCGGGGTCGGCAAACGCGGCGGTGGCCTGCCCCTCATGCCAGAAGCGCGCCCCCGCGCCCGGCAGCCGCAGGCCGACCAGTGTTTCGCCCGCCGCGACCGAGGGCAGTGCGCGCGCAAGCATCTCGCGCCAGGTCGCCAGCCGCGCCTCGTCTGCAAACCCCATCCTGCGCATCTCGTCGATACTGGTGTCGACCAGTCGCTCGCCCTCGATGTCGCGCGCATAGCGGATGGCGAGCGCAAACATGCCGTCTTCCGACCAGCCTGCACCCGTCGGCACCCACAGCGCAGCGTCGTACACCTTGAAGCCGAACCAGCGCATCTCTCCGCCCCCGAGCGGACGCATGCCCCCCGCCAGCGGCTGCACATGGGACACCACCGCTTCCGGCAGTGCGACCTGCCCTGGCAGCGCGGCATGCACGGGGGCGGCTTGCAGGCACAGCGCGAGCACGAGGACGGCGACAGGAGACATGACTGCACGCATGGCTCAGCGCGCCGCCGCGTGGGTGAAGGTGTAGTGGCGCACACCGATGTCGCCGGTGTTGAAGCCGGCCTCGCAGTACGCCAGATAGAAGCGCCACATGCGGATGAAGCGATCGGGAAAACCCAATGCCCTGACCTCGGCGACACGCGCCTCGAAGGTCTCGCGCCAGCGCGCCAGCGTGCGCCCGTAGTCCGGCCCGAAGGCAAAGTCGTCCACCACTTCGAGCCCAACGCGCCCGGCCTGCTGCTGCACCACCGCGGGGCTGGGCAGCATGCCGCCCGGGAAGATGTGGCGCTGGATGAAATCGGTGCCGCGACGGTAGCGCGCAAACAGTTCGTCGGCGATGGTGATCGACTGCACAACACAGCGTCCGCCAGGCTTGAGCAGCGCCGAGAGCTGCCTGAAATAGGTGGGCCAGAAGCGCTCGCCGACGGCCTCGATCATCTCGATCGACACGATATGGTCGTACTGTCCCTTCACGTCGCGGTAATCGCACAGCTCGAGCTGCACCCGGTCGGAGAAACCGCCGCGTTCTGCGCGCTCGCGTGCATGTGCGAGCTGCGACGGCGACAGCGTCAGCCCCAGCACCCGACAGCCGAACTCGGTTGCCGCCACCTCGGCGAAACCACCCCAGCCACAACCGATCTCGAGGATGATCTGCCCCGGGCGGACATCGAGTTGCTGCAGGATGCGGCGGTACTTGCGCTGCTGCGCCGCCTCGAGCGCCTCATCGGCGTGCTCGAAGAGCGCGGCCGAATAGGTCATGCCCGGGTCGAGCCACAGTTTGTAAAAGTCGTTGCCAAGATCGTAATGGGCCTCGATGTTGCGCTTCGAGCCCGTACGCGTGTTTGCCCGCAGCAGATGGGTGAGGCGGTGCCCGATCAGACGCAGAACCCGCCCGTAGATCGCCTTCTTGAGCTGTTCGCGGTTCGACGACAGCAGCGTAAGCAGCCCCGTCAGATCCTCGGTGTCCCAGTCCCCATCCATGTAGCTTTCGGCAAAACCGATGTCACCGCGCGCCAGCGCCTCGCTGAACACTGCGTGGTCGCGAACCCGCAGATGGGCGACGAGCTGGCCGTGCCCTGCCCGCAGATGCTGGTTGTCCGGCAGCTCAAGCGCCAGCGCGCCGCCTTCGAGGCGGTCGAACATTTCAAGCGCCAGCCGCGTCGCGCGAGGCAAGTGGCCGAGGGATTCGAGCGCCAGGGGGCGCACGGCATTGTCGACGGCGTTCATCAGGTGGTCTCCTCGATCGGCGGCAGCGGCTTGCGGTGAAAGCTCACCCGTTTCAGCGCAAGTCGCAATGCCTGCCAGTGGATACGGGCAACAATGCCCAGGGTCATGAAGGGGTAGCGCAGCAGCCATTTGCGCATCGCGCCACCGGTCAGCGCCTGTGCACGACCGCCGACGCGGGTGGTGAGCTGTTGCTCACCACCGTCCCAGTAATCGATCGCGACCGCATGCACCGCGCCGCGGCTCTCGAAGCGGAAGCGGTATTCGCCCCGCACCGGAAAGAAGGGGGAAACATGGAACACCTTGCTGGCGCGCAACTCGTCGCCATGCTCGATCGGGCGGCAATCCGGGTGATGGACAAGGTAGTTGTGGTGCTCGCCAAAGGTATTGCTGACCTCGGCCAGCACCACGCGCAGCTTTCCGGCTGCGTCATGGCAACACCAGAAGCTGACCGGATTGAACACGTAGCCGAGGACGCGCGGCATGGTCTGCAGCACCACCTCGCCGTCGCACACCTCGGCCACGCCGTGATGCCGAAGGATCCCGCGCATCCAGGGCAGGAGGGGTGAGCCATCGCGGCGACCATGGTCTCGCGACAGGAAGGCGAACGCGTTGAAGCGGTCGATACCGAGCAGCGGCACGCTGAGCCGGTCGACACTGCCGAGCGGCAGTCGCAGGAAGGCCGTCGGATAGACAAAGCGGTTGCGGGCGCCGACGTGACGCTCGTGCATCACCGCACCGAAGCACACGGTGGCGTCGAGCGGACCGGCCACGCCCGGTGCGGCGGCCGCTTTCATGCCCCCGCTCCGCTGTGAGCCAGCGCAGTGTCCGCATGCCACGGAATCTCGGCGCCCAGCCCTTCGGCAACGGCGACCGCCGACTTCAGCCCGTCTTCGTGAAAGCCGTAGCCCGTCCACGCGCCGGCGAACCAGCTGCGGTTCCGCCCCTGAATGCTGGGCAGCGCCGCCTGTGCGTCGATCGCAGCCTGATCGAATACCGGGTGCGCGTAGTGGATGGTGCGCAGAATCCTGTCCGCGCGCGGCGGCCGGAACGGATTGAGCGACACCACCACCGGCGTGTCGAAAGGCAGCGGCTGCAAGCGGTTGATCAGATAGCTCACCGACACCGGCCGCGCGTCGACCGCGCCTGCACCGGCAAGATAATTCCACGCCGACCACACCTTGCGCCGGCGCGGCAGCAGGGCCTCGTCGGTATGAACCACGGCGGTGTTGGCCTGATAGCTGACGCCTCCGAGAATGCGGCGCTCTTCGACGCTGGCGCGGTCGCCGAGCAGGGCGAGCGTCTGGTCGCTGTGGCAGGCAAATACCACCTCATCGAAACGTTCGGCGCCGGCACGGGAATGCACCCACACACCATCCTCGTCGCGATCGACACGCAACACCGGCGAGGCGGCACGCACGTCCTTGAGCGAGGCGACGATCTTCTCGACGTAGCTGCGTCCGCCGCCGCGCACCGTCATCCACTGCGGACGATCGAGCACCTGCAGCAGCCCGTGGTTGTGGCAGAAGCGCACAAAGGTGGCGAGCGGGTAGGCAAGCATGGTGCGGGTCGGGCATGACCAGATCGCGGCCGCCATCGGCAACAGATACCAGTCGCGGAAAGCGGTGCCGTAACGTTCGCGCTGCAGGAACTCACCCAGGCTGAGTGCCGGCATCGAACCCTCTGCAGCCATCCGGGTCGTGTCGCGGTTGAATCGCATGATGTCGCGCAACATGCCGAGAAAGGAGGGACGCAGCAGGTTGCGGCGCTGGGCGAACACGGTACCGAGGTCGGAGCCGGCCCACTCGATGGCAGGCGATTCAAGGCTGACCCCGAAGCTCATCTCGCTCTCGACCGACTCGACCCCCAGATGCTCGAACAAGGCGCAGAGGTTCGGATACGTGCGACGGTTGAACACCAGAAAGCCGGTATCCACGGGATGCGTCACCCCCTCCACCGTCACATCAATGGTGTTGGTATGGCCGCCGACATAGCTCGCGGCCTCGAACAGGGTGACCTGATTGCGTGGCGACAGCAGCCAAGCGGCACCCAGTCCGGCCACACCACCGCCCACCACCGCGATGCGACGGCTGCCGCCGGTGATCACCCGTTCGATTTCACCCATGCGCATGGGCTGGGCCCTCCGGATTCTCGCCTTCGATCAAGGCATAGGCAGAGTGGTTGTGAATGGACTCGAAATTCTCGGACTCGACCGTCCACGCCGCGATGCGCTTGTCTGCGCGCAGTCGCAGGGCGATGTCGCGAACCAGGTCCTCGACGAACTTCGGGTTGTCGTAGGCGCGCTCGGTCACCCACTTTTCGTCCGGACGCTTGAGCAGGCCGAACACTTCGCAGGACGCCTCCTCTTCAGCCATGCGTACCAGCTCGATCACATCCACATCGGCACGCAGGCGCGCCGAAATGCTGATGTGCGAACGCTGGTTGTGGGCACCGTATTCGGAGATCTTCTTCGAGCACGGGCACAGGCTCGTGACCGGCACCACCACGGTGAGCGTGGTCTGCAACTCGCCACCGGGCGACTGCGCCACAACAACCCGGACATCGAGGTCGAGCAGACTGCCGACACCCGAAACCGGCGCGGTCTTGTGCATGAACCAGGGGAAGGCCGCCTCGATCCGCCCCGAATCTGCTTCAAGACGCACCAGCATCTCGGCGAACAGATCGCGCAGACCTGCCAGATCGAGCGCCTCGCGCTCGGCCTCCAGCAGTTCGACGAAACGCGACATGTGCGTTCCCTTGACCTCGGGAGGCAGGCCGACCGTCATCTCGATCGTGGCTACGGTGTGCTGCACACGGCCGTCGTCGCCCGCAAGGACGAGCGGATAGCGCAGGCCGCGAACACCGACATGCTGGATGGCAAGCGCACGCTCATCGCGGCTGGCCTGGACGTCAGGCAGAAAGAACTTGTCGGGTGCGTTCATGCTCGCTCCTGAAGATATGAAGACAATGAAGAATCAGGGCCGCGCGTCGAGCAAACGCTCGATCGCACTGACCAGAATCGGGCTCTCGGGGCTGACCTGGGTGGGAAAGCTCGTCACCCTCGCTCCGCTGCGGTCGACGAGATACTTGTGAAAATTCCACCGCGGACGCTCGCCGGATAGATCGGCCAGTTTCAGATAGAAAGGGTTGGCCTGTGGTCCGGACACCGTGCTGCGGGCAAACATCGGAAACTGAACGCCGTAAGTCGTGCGGCAGAAATCTGCAATCTCGGCGTTCTCGCCCGGCTCCTGATTGAAGTCGTTGGACGGGAAGCCGATCACAACCAGCCCGCGCGCCCCGTACTTGCGGTACAGACGTTCGAGCCCGTCGTACTGGTTGGTATAGCCGCAATAGCTCGCGGTATTGACGACCAGCAATACCTTGCCTGCGTACTGGCACAGCGACTGACTGGCCTCGTCCTGCAGACGCGGGAAGGCATGGTCGAGCAGTGCCGGGCAGGCCGGCGGTGCAGCCACCGCCGGCATCATGGCCGTCAGCAGAACGCCCGCGACGATCAGCTTCAGGCCGCCAGTCACTGTCCGACGCTCCGGATCGGGGCCTGCATGCCTGCATCGCCACGATGAATGAAAATCATCAGATCGAGGTCATGACCAGCCTGTTTGTCCATGACAGCGTGACTGGACAAGACTTCCGGTTCCACCGCGGGCGAGTGCCCCGAATTACCCGCAAATGCCGCAAATGAAACGCAGACCGCAGCCGTAATCAGCGCAGGAGCCACGCGTTTTCCTGTCGTGAGGTGCGCTTTGTTGTTCATGGTCATTGTCCTAGACAAATGAGTTCGATGACCCTAAGATAGATTCAACAAAACCACTTGTCAACGGTTTGTCCACGACAAAATGAAAACCACACCGAACACCGAAACCGAGCTGAGCATCGCAGCGGTCGAACGCGATACAGGACTTTCCAAGGACACCCTGAGGGTGTGGGAGCGCAGATACGGCTTCCCCACGCCAAAGCGGGACAGTAATGGCGAGCGCCTTTACCCCCAGCATCAGGTAGACAAGCTGCGGCTGATCCGGCGCCTGCTCGACACCGGGCACAGACCGTCCCGAATCATCTCCGCCACGCCGGAGGAACTCGGCGCGCTGCTCGATGCGCAACGTAACAAGGCGAGTTCGCCCGAACAGCAGGTGCGCGAGCAGGCACTGCTGCAGTACGTGCGCCTGCACCGCAGCAGCGAACTGGTATCGGGCCTGCATCAGGCGCTGATGAAACAGGGCCTGCAGCGTTTCGTCCTCGAAACCATCGCGCCGCTCAACGAAGCCGTGGGAGAAGGCTGGATGCGGGGCGAGATCGACGTGCCGGAGGAGCATCTGTATACCGAGCAGGTGCAGAATGTGCTTCGCAGCGCCATTGGCGCCAATGCCGTGTCCGGGGGGCACCCGCGCGTGCTGCTGACCACCTTCCCGGACGAGCATCACATCCTCGGCCTGCTGATGGCGGAGGCCACGCTGGTTCCGGAAGGCGCGTCCTGCGTCTCGCTCGGCACCCGCACGCCGCTAGCGGACATTCGGGGTGCTGCGGTCGGAGGCAATTTCGATATCGTCGGCCTGTCCTTCAGCATTGCCTACCCGGCCCGTCAGGCCATCGAAGGCCTGATCGAACTGCGCGCCGCGCTCCCCGAGCACATCACGATCTGGGCAGGTGGCGCAGCGGTCAAGGGCAAGCAGCGCCGCCTGCCAGGCATCCGGGTGATCAACGGCCTGACCGACACCGTGGCCGCCCTGCATGAGTGGCGCGCCGCCCACCCGGGCTGAAGCCACATCCGTTGCCCGCCCCGGGCGCGGCTTTCGCCCTCACCGCGAGCGCATTTGCGCACACCGGGCACGACATGGCTCCCTCCCGCCGAAAGTGCGCCTCGTGCGACGCAACGCAGAACGCTTCGGACTGAAACGCGGCCCGTTATAGACTGTGCATCGGAGAAGCATTCGTTGCACATAACAAGGGGAGACGACCCACATGCTTTACCCAGAACTCTTCCGCACCCTCGAGTCGGCACGCTGGAACATGGCGGAGGACATCCCCTGGTCCGACTTCGACCCCGCACTGCTGACAGACGAACAGGCGGTGACGATCAAGATGAATGCGATCACCGAATGGTCGGCGCTTCCCGCCACCGAGATGTTTCTGCGCGACAACAGCACCGACTCCGACTTCGCCGCCTTCATGTCAATCTGGTTCTATGAAGAGCAGAAGCATTCGCTGGTGCTGATGGAATACCTGCGCCGCTTCCGCCCCGAGCTGCAGCCGACCGAAGCCGAGCTCGACGCCGTGCGCTTCGAGTTCGATCCTGCCCCGCCGCTCGAAACCCTGATGCTGCACTTCTGCGGCGAGGTCCGCCTCACCCAGTGGTACCGCCGGGCGGCCGAATGGCATACGGAGCCCGTGATCAAGAACATCTACGATCACATCTCGCGCGATGAGGCACGCCACGGCGGGGCCTACCTGAAGTACATGAAACGCGCCATCGAGCGCAGCGGCGACGAGGCCCGACGCGCCTTTGCCAAGCTCGGTGTGCTGATGGCCAACTCCTCGCGCAGCGCCCGCCCGCTGCACCCCACCAACCTGCACGTGGCGCAGCAGTTCTTCCCGCGCGACACCGTGCAGTCCCGCGTACCCGACCCCGACTGGCTGGAGCACTGGCTCGACACCCAGATCGACTTCGACCGTGACTGCGAGGCGCGGGTGGTCGGCGGCATCCTGCGCAACCTGTCGAGTCTGTTCGGGCAGAAGTTCGACACCGTCAGCGAGCTCAACCGCTACCGCAAGTCGCTCGCCTGAGCGCCTGTCGCTCGACCCCCCGGGCGCCCTCCGGAGGAAGCCCGACTTGCCCGGGCACCCCGTGCTCGCACACAATCATGCACTCCTGCGCATTCTGCTGAAGGAGTCCCGTCCTGCCCACTGTCACTCCCACGTCATTCGAAGTCATCGGCGGCCTGATCGGCGGCCTCGGGCTGTTCCTGCTCGGCATGCACCTGCTCACTGACGGCCTCAAGCTCGCGGCCGGGCGTGCGCTCGAAGACATGCTCGAGCGCTGGACCTCGACGCCGCTGCGCGGTCTCGGCGCCGGCATGCTGATCACCACGCTGGTGCAGTCCTCAAGCGCGGTGACCGTGGCCGGCATCGGCTTCGTCAACGCCGGTCTCCTGTCGCTCAGGAATGCCTTGTGGGTGATTTTCGGCTCCAACGTGGGCACCACCATGAACGCATGGCTGGTCGCCGCACTCGGATTCAGCTTCAAGATCGACGCCTTTGCCCTGCCCTTTGTCGGCATCGGTGCAGTCCTGATGCTGGCCACGAGCCGCATGCGCCCGCGGGCGCTGGGTCAGGCCCTGTCCGGATTCGGCGTCCTCTTCCTCGGCATCGACGTGCTCAAGGACACCTTTTCGGCATTCGGCAGCGGAATCGATCTGCAGCAGTTCATCATGCCCGGGCTCACCGGATGGGTCATGCTGGTCGCCATCGGCACCCTCATCACCATCCTGATGCAGGCCTCCGGCGCCGCCATCGCCATCATCATCACTGCCGCCCAGACCGGGCTGATGAGCACCGAGGCCGCCTGCGCCATGGTCATCGGCACCAATATCGGCACCACCTCGACCGCCATCCTGTCGGCCATCGGCGCCACCGCCAACGCCCGCCGCCTGGCTGCGGCCCATGTGTTCTTCAACCTCGTCACCGGTGCGGTCGCACTCATGCTGCTGCCGCTGCTGATCGGCCTCCTCGGGCTGCTCAGCGAGTGGCTGGAGAAGCCGGCCACCCCGGCGGTGATGATCGCGATGTTCCACACCACCTTCAACCTTCTCGGCGTGGCCTTGATGGTGCCGGCGGCGAAGTTCCTGCTCAGCTTCCTGTCGGCGCGCTTCCGGCGCAGCGACGAGGAAAGCGTGCGTCCCCAGCACCTGGACGCCAACTCGGTGAGCGTTCCAGACCTCGCGCTGCGGGCGCTGCGCATGGAACTCGGACGAACCCACGTGCTGGCCGGAAACTGCCTGCGTGCCGTCATTCACAGCCCACCCGACACGCCACTCGTGTCGCGTAACGGTGACGCCTTCGTCGCACTCACGACCGCCATCGGCAGCTACACACGCGGCGTCACGACCACGAGCCTTCCGCTGGCCCTCGCCGAAGCGCTCGCCCGCAATCTGCGTGCGCTCCAGTACCAGGAGAGCGCGGTAGACGCCGCGCGCTCGGCGGCAGAGCTCGGCGAAGCACTCGGCCTTCCACCCGCACATGGCATCGACGAGGCCTTTACACACTTTCGCAACGCTGCCGGCGAACTCGCCGACGCCAGCATGCCGGGAAAGCCCGGTTTCCGCAGCGAAGACATCGAAAGACTGCTCGCCAGCGCCGAGACCCGTTACGCCGCCCTCAAGGAAGCCCTGCTCGTCGCCGGCGCACACGCCCACCTCGATATCCGCAGCATGCAGGACTGGCTGCGCCTCGCGAGTCTGCTCAGACGTGCGACCGAACAGATCGCAAAGTCCGCACGGACCCTGGCGGCCCTGGAAGACGGCCTGCCCCAGCCCGTCCTCGAACACCGTGGCGACGACGAGAGCGGTAACGACCAATGAGCGGCGTCATCCCGGCCTATGTCGGGCGCTTCGCGCCCTCGCCCAGCGGTCCGCTTCACTTCGGCTCGCTGGTCGCCGCGCTCGGCAGCTGTCTCGATGCCCGCCACCACGGCGGCAAGTGGCTGCTGCGCATCGAGGACGTCGACACCCCGCGCACCGTCCCCGGTGCAGCCGACGCGATTCTGGCCACACTGGAACGGTTCGGCTTCGCGTGGGATGGCGAGGTGGTCTGGCAAAGCCGGCGCACCGATGCCTATCACGCCGCGCTCGAACAGCTCAAATGCAGCGGCGCCGTCTTCCCCTGCGCCTGCACCCGTCGCGAAATGGCCGATTCCGCACTCGCCCGCGACGGCTCCCGGCGCTACCCCGGGACCTGTCGCGACGGACTGCCGCCCGGTCGCAGCGCCCGTGCCTGGCGCGTGCGTGCCGAGGGTTTGATCCGCTTCGATGATGGGGTTCAAGGCCCGCAGCAGGAGGACCTAGAGCGCGACGTCGGCGATTATGTCGTGCTGCGCGCGGACGGCCTGTTTGCCTACCAGCTTGCCGTCGTCGTCGATGACGCCGCAGCCGGCATCACCCATGTCGTGCGCGGTGCCGACCTGCTCGACTCCAGCGCACGCCAGATTCACCTGCAGCACCTGCTCGGCGTGGCGCAACCCGCCTACGCCCATCTGCCGGTCGCAACCAATGACGCAGGCGAGAAGCTGTCGAAGCAGACGCTTGCCCGCGCCATCGAGGACCAGCCACCCTCAATTGCACTGGTCGCAGCCCTCGCCTTTCTCGGACAGAATCCGCCACCTGAACTCGGGCAGGCTGCGCTCGACGAGGTCTGGTCGTGGTCACACGCGCACTGGCGGCTGGACAAGGTGCCGCGCCTGAGACAAGCCATCGCCCCACTCTTCTGACAAGGATCGACCCATGCTCGGCACCGACACCGAACTGAAACAGCTGCTCGAATCGACGCGGACCATCGCCGTGGTCGGCATCTCGCCGAAACCCGAGCGCGCCAGCCACGAGGTGGCCCGCTACCTGCAGCATCACGGCTACACGATCATCCCGGTCAACCCCGTCTGCGACGAGGTGCTGGGCCTGAAGTGCTACCCCAGTCTGCGTGAGGTGCCGGTGAAGATCGACGTGGTCGATGTGTTCCGGCGTTCGGAGGAAGTCATGCCCGTGGTGGAAGATGCCATCGCAGTCGGCGCGCGTGCAGTCTGGCTGCAACTGGACGTCATCGCCCCCGAAGCCATCGCCCGCGCCGAAGCGGCCGGCCTGAGCACGGTCATGGATCGCTGCACCAAGATCGAACACCGCCGCCTGCTGACGGGCGGATGAGCTGAAGCAGCCGCACGCCCAAACAGCCCGAGCCACCACCAGCACGAGTAGCGGAGGCACATCAACTTCGGACTTCAGCACCAAGAAATAGCCTCAGTGCTTCCCCCCAAACCCCGCAATACCAATCGCCAGCCGCACCCCCTGATACGCCAGCCAGCTGAGTAGCCGGCGAAAGCGCGGCAGTCTTCGCCAGTCGGCACGTCGCAACTCGCGTGCGCCATCCATCATCGCCGCGTCCAGGCTGGCACGCAGGGTCGCGGCAAAGCCGCTGTCCTCCACCACGACATTGGCCTCGCGCGCCAGCAGCAGACTGAAGGCATCGATGTTGCTGGAGCCCACCGTCACCCAGCGACCATCCACCACTGCCACCTTTGCATGCAGCACGCTGCGGTGATACTCGAACAGGCGGATGCCGCGCTCCAGGAAGAACGGGTACAAGGCCCGCGTCGCATACTGCTGCACCGGATGATCGGCCAGGCCTTGCAGCAGCAGGATGACTTTCACGCCGCGCGCCGCCGCCTCCACCAGCGCCTGGCGAAAACGCCGCCCCGGGAAGAAATAGGCATTGGCAATCACCACTTCATCGCGCGCGCGCCCGATCGCATCGAGGTAGGCGTTCTCGATGTCGTGACGGTGGCGAAGATTGTCGCGGATCAGAAATGCCGCGCGAAGATCGCCCGCCACCTCCACCCGAGCCGGTGCCAGCACCGGCACGCTCACCCGCCGCCGGAAGCTCGCCCACGCCAGCATGCGCCACAGACGGTGCGCCGAGTCGACGATCGGCCCCAGCAGCGGCCCCTCCACCCGCACCGCATAGTCATAGCGCGGCGGCCGGACAGCATCGCCGCTGACATCGTCGACCACGTTGATCCCACCGACAAAGGCCACCCTGCCATCGACCACCACCACCTTGCGGTGCATGCGCCTCAGCCGGTGGCGACGCAGTGAGAGCAGGCGCAGCTCCATTCGGTAGATGAGCACCTGCACGCCGCAGGACACCAGATCGGACATCAGCTCGCGGACGAAAGCCCGGCCGCCGAATCCATCGACCAGCAGATGCACCGCGACCCCACGCGACGCCGCTCGCACCAGCGCAGCCGCGATGCGACGCCCGGTATCGTCCGGATCGAAGATGTAGGTCTGAAAGAAGATCTCCCGCCGCGCGCCATCGATTTCATCCTCGAGCGCGGGAAAGTACTGCAGGCCGTTTTCCAGCAGGGCAATTGCATTGCCACCCGCCAGCACGCTCAACGCGCAAACTCCAGATCTGCGGTGAGCGCGGCGTGATCGGAAATCCTCGACCACGGCTCGCCGAAATGAACCTGCGCCCGGCTCACGCTGAATCCGCGCACGTAGATGCGGTCGAGGCGGAAAAAGGGCAGCGCACTGGGAAAGCTGCGCGGTGGCCGCCCGCCCTCGCGGCCAAAGGCTTCAACCAGGCCCAGCCGTCGTCCCAGCAGATCGTCGGCACGATTGCGCCAGTCATTGAAGTCGCCTGCGATGATCAGCGGCGCACCATCGGGCGCGAGCCGCTCCATGCGTTCGGCCAACGCCTCCATCTGCCGACGCCGGCTCCCCGCCATCAGCCCCAGGTGCACACAGACGCAATGCAGCGGCACGTCCAGCCCGGGCAGGGAAACCTCGCAATGCAGCAACCCGCGGCGCTCGAAGCGGTGATCGGAGACGTCCTGATTGTCGCTGCTGAGGATGGCGTGACGGCTCAGGATCGCGTTGCCGTGGTGACCGTGGTCATACACCGCGTTGCCGCCATAAGCGGTCTGGCACCACACATCCTCGGCAAGGAACTCGTGCTGTGGCCTTTGCGGCCAGTCGGCATGGCGCACCGCGTGATTGATGTGCAACCCCTGCACCTCCTGCAGGAAGACCAGATCGACGTCGAGGCTGCGCAGGCGTTCCCGCAGGTCGTGCACCACCATGCGGCGGTTGAACTGCGAGAAGCCCTTGTGGATGTTGTAGGTGCAGATGCGCAGCGTCATGGTCGCAACGCTCCGGCCCGGTCCAGCGTGGTCAGGACACTGCCAGCATGCGGTCGAGCGCGATCCGTGCCAGCTCCGCCTCGTGCGCGGGCACCTGGATGCGGTTCACCACATTGCCGTCGGCAAGGTTCTCCAGCGTCCATGCCAGGTGCTGCGGGTCGATGCGCTGCATCGTCGAGCACATGCACACGGTGGGCGCCATGAACTGCACGCTCTTGCCCTGCGGCTTCATTTCCTCGGCCAGTCGGTTGACCAGATTGAGCTCGGTCCCCACCAGCCAGCGCGTATTGGAAGGCGCAGCAGTGATGGTGTTGATGATGTACTCGGTCGATCCGACGTAATCGGACTGCTGGCACACCTCGAGACTGCTTTCCGGGTGCGAGATCACCAGTCCGTCCGGATTGGCTGAACGCCAGCGCTCGATATGGGCCGGCTGGAACATCTGGTGCACCGAGCAGTGCCCCTTCCACAGCAGCACCTTGGCCTTGCGGATCTGCTCGTGCGTCAGGCCGCCGTATTCGAGATCGGGGTCCCACACCACCATCTGGTCGAGCGGGATGCCCTTTTTGAATCCGGTCCAGCGCCCCAGATGCTGGTCGGGGAAGAACAGCACCTTCTCGCGACGCGAAAACGCCCAGTCGAGGATCGTCGGCGCATTGGTCGACGTGCATACGATGCCACCGTGTTCGCCGCAGAAGGCCTTCAGGTCGGCAGCCGAGTTGATGTAGGTCACCGGCGTGATGTGTTCGTCGGGCTTGTCCAGCACCTCGGTCAGTTCGCGCCAGCAGCGCTCGACCTTGGCCAGACTGGCCATGTCGGCCATCGAACAGCCGGCGGCAAGGTCGGGCAGGATGGCCATCTGGCTGGGCTTGGAGAGAATGTCGGCGACTTCGGCCATGAAGTGCACGCCGCAAAACACGATGTAGTCAGCCTCGGTCTGCGAGGCGAGTCGCGCCAGCTTGAGCGAATCGCCGGTGAGGTCGGCGTACTGATAGACGTCTGCGCGCTGATAGTGGTGACACAGCAACACCGCCTTGTCGCCGAGACGGGCGCGTGCCGCACGAATGCGCTCCTGCGCCTCGGCGTCCGCGAGCGCGTTGAAGCGGTCAAAACTGATGGTGGCTACTTGCATGAGACAGAACTCGCTTTAGAAATGCCGGGGTTCACCGGTCACACAAAAACGGATACCCGGCACGCGCACACGCCCGGGGATGAAAACGTCAGCCCTGTTGCCAGGGCAGGCCGGCATGGCGCCAGCCCCCGATACGGTTGCGATGTCCGGCGGCATCCCTGTCACCCTCGAACCCTTCGAGCACGTTATAGCAATTGCTGAAGCCGGCCGAAATCGCGGCCTTGGCCGCAGCGTCCGATCTGGCGCCGGAACGGCACATAAACAGCACCATGGCCTCGGGGTCGACCTGATGGCGCAACTGCGCGAGGAAGTCCGGATTGGGCTTCATCGCGGGGTAGGCAAGCCATTCGATCTCGACGGCGCCCGGCACCCGGCCGACCCAGTCCCATTCGGCACGCGTGCGCACATCGACCAGTTTCGCGCCCGGGGCCAGTTGCCAGACCTGATGTGCCTCCGCGGGTGTCAACGCTCCCTGATAGGGCAAATTCATGTCAGCAGCCCGCTGATGAGCAAGCTCGAGCAAGGCAGAGAGGGTTCCCATGGCAGCATCCGGCTAGAATTCGTCAGACACGCAGTATACATCCCCTCCGGCCATCCACATGCCCACCTCAGAACACACCGTTTCCGCACCGCCGACGGCTGGTGACAGTGCCACCCTTCGCAGCCGCGGCATACAGCGCACCGCCCTGGTCGCCATCGTCACCAATGCCGTGCTTGCGGTCAGCCAGATCATCATCGGCCTGTTTGCAAACGCGTTCAGCCTGGTCGCCGACGCCGCCCATACCTTTTCCGACCTCGTGACCGACCTGCTGGTTCTGCTTGCAGGCCGGCACGGCGCAGACCCGGCCGATCACGACCACCCCTACGGCCACGGCCGCATCGAAACCATCACGTCGCTGCTGCTCGGCGCCGTGCTGACCGCGGTCGGCATCGGTTTTCTCCTCAGCTCCGGCGTACGGCTGCAGAACATGGATGGTCTCCCCGCCCTGCATCCGGCCGCACTGGTCGTGGCGGTCATCACCCTCTTCGCCAAGGAAGGCCTGTTCCGCTACACCCTGGCTGCAAGCCGCCGGCTCAAGGCCCCGATACTGGAAGCGAATGCGTGGCACGCGCGCTCGGACGCCGCATCCTCGCTGGTGGTTGCCGTGGGGATCGGGGGCAGCCTGTCGGGCTACGCATTCCTCGAGCCGCTGGCGGCCGCCGTCGTCGGCTTCCTGATCATGCACATGGGGCTCAAGCTGGCCTGGAAGGCCGTGCGTGAGCTCATCGATACCGGCTTGCCGGAGGAGGACGTCGCGCGACTGCGCCAGACCATCGTAGCGACGCCCGGCGTGATCGGCCTGCACGAGCTGCGCACACGGCGCATGGCCGACCGCGTGCTGTGCGATGCCCACGTTCAGGTCGATCCCCGCATCACCGTATCGGAAGGGCACCACATCTCGGACAGCGTCTACATGGCGGTGCGCACCGCACATCCGGAAGTCAAGGATGTGCTGGTGCACATCGACCCCGAAGACGACGATGCCGTGCCGTCCGTGCCGCTGGGCCGCCTCCCCGAGCGCAGGATCATCGCAACCGACCTGCAGGCCCTGATCGGGATCGACGGGCCGGCACCGCGTCGCACTCAGGTGCATTACCTGGGGCAACGCATCGAAGTTGACGCTTTTTTTGCCGAGGATGATGCACCGGCCGCCATGGATGCACTCAAACGGCGCACGGAGACCTGGATGCGCGCGCATCCACACTATCGACGGATCTCTTTCTTTGTCGAGATTGCACCACACTGATGCACACACCTCCATTTACGCACCTTGTTGGTGCAATCAGGATGCCTGTATCGGCAAGATGCCCTTGTGGCACAATGATCGGAGGACAGAATTTGGGTGGCACGGATACTGCTAGCATCCGCGACAACGGAAGTCTGGCCGTTATCTGACTGATCTTTTCGAATAACTTGCCTCATCTCACCAGGAGTGAATATGAACGCTCAAGACGTCATGAAAATGATTCAGGAAAATGAAGTCCGCTTCATTGACCTGCGCTTTACCGATACCCGCGGCAAGGAACAGCACGTTGGCCTGCCGGTTTCGGCCTTCGAAGAAGATCACTTCGAGCATGGTCACCCGTTCGACGGTTCCTCGATCGCCGGCTGGAAGGGCATCCAGGCCTCCGACATGATCCTGCTGCCGGAAGCAAGCTCCGCCTACATCGACCCGTTCTTCGACGAGACCACCCTGGTCCTGACCTGCGACGTCATCGAGCCGTCCGACGGCAAGGGCTACGACCGCGACCCGCGCTCGATCGCCAAGCGCGCCGAGGCATACCTCAAGAGCACCGGCATCGGTGACACTGCCTTCTTTGGCCCGGAACCCGAATTCTTCATCTTCGACGCAGTCGAGTGGTCGGTCGACATGTCCGGCGTCTTCAGCAAGATCATCTCTGAAGAAGCTGCCTGGTCCACCGCCGACAAGTTCGAAGGCGGCAACACCGGTCACCGTCCGCGCGTCAAGGGCGGCTACTTCCCGGTTCCCCCGGTCGACAGCCTCAACGACATCCGCGCTGCAATGTGCCTGGCACTCGAAGCTGCTGGCGTGCCGGTCGAAGTTCACCACCACGAAGTGGCCAACGCCGGCCAGTGCGAAATCGGCACCAAGTTCAGCACCCTGACCAAGCGTGCCGACTGGACCCAGGTTCTGAAGTACATCGTGCACAACGTGTCGCACCAGTACGGCAAGACCGCCACCTTCATGCCCAAGCCCATCGTTGGCGACAACGGCTCCGGCATGCACGTTCACCAGTCGATCTGGAAGGACGGCCAGAACCTGTTCGCAGGCAACGGCTACGCCGGCCTGTCGGAAACCGCGCTGTACTACATCGGCGGCATCATCAAGCACGCTCGCGCGCTGAACGCCATCACCAACCCGGGCACCAACTCGTACAAGCGTCTGGTTCCCCACTACGAAGCGCCGACCAAGCTGGCTTACTCCGCCCGCAACCGTTCCGCCTCGATCCGTATCCCCTACGTCGCCAACCCGAAGGGTCGTCGTATCGAAGCACGCTTCCCGGATCCCCTGGCCAACCCCTACCTGTGCTTCTCCGCACTGATGATGGCGGGTCTGGACGGCATCCAGAACAAGATCCACCCGGGCGATCCGGCTGACAAGAACCTGTACGATCTGCCGCCGGAAGAAGACGCGCTGATCCCGACCGTGTGCACCAGCCTCGAACAGGCGCTGGAGTACCTGGACAAGGACCGCGAGTTCCTGACCCGTGGCGGTGTGTTCTCCAACGACTTCATCGATGCCTACATCGCACTGAAGATGGAAGAAGTCGACCGCATGCGCGTGACCACCCACCCGGTGGAATTCGACATGTACTACAGCCTGTAATCTTCCGATTACGTCGGCATCGAAAGGGACGGGCATTGCCCGTCCCTTTTTTATCGGGTCTAATCTCCTACAAGGTTGCTTTTCGACCCGGCATGCCTCGCAAACGCTTGTGCAGCCATGATCTCGACAACTTCAAGAGACCCATGCGAACACTGCCGCTGATCCTTGCTCTTTGTATCGCCCCGCTGGCACACGCCCAGGTTTACAAGTGCGTCGACGCGGAGGGCAGAACCACTTACACCAACGATCGCAGCCTTGCCCGCGGTTGCAGTCAGCTGGAGGGCGACCAGTCGGTCTCCTCCATCCCCGCACCACGGCCATCCACTACGCAACCCACGCCATCGAGCTTCCCCAAGGTCAGCCCCGATGCGCAGCGCGAGCGCGATGATTCCCGTCGCAAGGTACTTGAATCCGAACTCGCAACCGAAGAGGCTGCCCTGACCGAGGCGCGCAAGGCGCTGTCCGAGCAGGAAGCCATCCGCCTCGGCAACGAACGCAACTACCAGAAAGTGCTGGACCGTCTGCAACCGTTCAAGGACAAGGTGGAACTGCACCAGCGCAATGTGGACGCGCTGCGCCGGGAGCTCTCCGGCCTCCGTTAGCAAGAGCCTGGCGTGGTTCTTGCGTAGTAAATCGCAAACAACCGAAACCACCCATGGCACACCATCCGCATCCTCCGGTAACAGGCCCCTTCGCCGGGCTCGAACTCCTCTCCTCGGCCGTCGTTCTGATCGATGAGAAGCTGATCGTCCGTTACATCAATCCCGGCGCCGAAAACCTTTTTGCCATCAGCCGCCGCAAGCTGATCGGCCTGCCCTTGTCGCGCCTGCTTGGCGAGCCTCCAGGACTCGGCACCGCGCTGCAGAACGCGTTGCGTACGAGCTGGAGCTACACCGGTCAGGATCTGAAGATTCAGCGCTCCGAAACCGAGACCATCCATCTCGACTGCACGGTCAGCCCGATCGATGCGACGGGGGTGCGCCTGCTGCTGGAGTTTCGCCCGATTGACGCGCAGCTGCGGGTGGCGCGCGAGGAGCAGTTGCTGCAGCAGCAGCAGGCCAACCGCGAGCTGATCCGCAACCTTGCGCATGAGATCAAGAACCCCCTGGGGGGCATTCGCGGCTCCGCGCAATTGCTGGAACGCGAACTCGCCGATCCGCTGCTGCGCGAATATACCGAGGTCATCATCGCCGAGGCGGATCGCCTGCAGGATCTGATGAACCGGCTGCTGACCTCACACAGCATGATGCGCCCTGCGCAGCTCAACATTCATGACGTGCTCGAACGCGTGCGCCGACTCATCCTGGCCGAGTTCCCGGAACTGATCATCCGCCGCGACTACGACACCAGCCTGCCCGAACTGACTGCAGACCGGGAGCAGCTGATCCAGGCCATTCTCAACATCACGCGCAACGCCGCGCAAGCCCTTGAAGGTTGCGGCGAGATCATCCTGCGCACGCGAGTCGCCCGTCAGGTGACGCTTGCCAAGCGTCGCTTCAAACTGGCACTGGAATTGCAAGTGGTCGACAACGGCCCCGGCATCCCGGAAGAGATCAGCGACAAGATTTTCTATCCGCTGGTTTCGGGGCGAGACGGCGGGAGCGGCCTTGGCCTGTCACTGGCACAGAGTTTTGTGGAGCAGCATCAGGGCATGATCGATGTGGACAGCCACCCGGGACGCACCTGCTTCACCATTCTGATTCCGATTACCGAGCGGACCTGAGCATGTGCACAGCCGTCCGCACCAAAAAAGTGCATAGATCATGAATACTGTCTGGATCATCGATGACGATCGCTCCATCCGCTGGGTCCTGGAGAAGGCGCTCAGCCGCGAGGAGATCAACCACCGCAGCTTCGCCTCCGCGAATGAAGCGCTGGAGGAGCTCGAATCATCCAGCCAGCCGCCCAACGTCATGCTGTCGGACATCCGCATGCCCGGCGAATCGGGCCTGACCCTGCTGCAGCGGGTGAAGACCCGCCTCCCGCAGGTGCCCGTCATCATCATGACGGCATACTCCGACCTCGAAAGCGCGGTGTCGGCGTTTCAGGGCGGAGCTTTCGAATACCTGCCCAAGCCGTTCGACGTCGATCAGGCCGTCGCGCTCGTCCGGCGTGCGCTGGAGCAAAGTCCGCACCAGGAAGGTGCAATAGAGGAAGCCACTGTTGCACCGGAAATCCTCGGTCAGGCGCCTTCGATGCAGGAAGTATTCCGGGCCATCGGCCGCCTGTCCCAGTCCCATGCGACCGTGATGATCAACGGCGAGTCCGGCACCGGCAAGGAGCTCGTTGCCCGCGCGCTGCACCGTCACAGCCCGCGGCGCGATGCGCCCTTCATCGCCATCAACACCGCAGCCATTCCGCGCGACCTGCTCGAGTCCGAACTGTTCGGCCATGAGCGCGGCGCCTTCACCGGGGCCGCCACGCAGCGTCGCGGCCGCTTCGAACAGGCTGCCGACGGCACGCTCTTCCTCGACGAGATCGGCGACATGCCGTCCGAGCTCCAGACCCGCCTGCTGCGGGTGCTGTCGGACGGAAACTTCTACCGCGTCGGCGGTCATCAGCCTATCCGCGCCAATGTGCGCGTGATCGCGGCCACCCACCAGGACCTGGAAGAGCGCGTACGCCAGGGTCTGTTCCGGGAAGACCTGTTCCATCGCCTCAACGTGATCCGCCTGCGCCTGCCACCCTTGCGCGAGCGGCGCGAGGACGTTCCCATCCTGGTACGTCACTTCCTGCTTCGCAGCGCGCAGGAACTCAGCGTCGAGAGCAAGCGCATTTCGGATGCAGCGCAGAAATACCTTCAGGCCATGCCTTTCCCCGGCAACGTGCGCCAGCTCGAGAATCTGTGCCACTGGCTCACGGTGATGGCCCCCGGCCAGGTCATCGAAGTGGCAGACCTGCCGCCGGAGATGCGCGATCAGCCGATGCGGGAGTCGCCGGTCAACTGGGTCGACGGCCTCGGCCTGGAGGCCGACCGCCTGATCTCGACCGCACCCGGCGAAGTGTTCGATCGTCTGACCAAGGAGTTCGAGCGCACCCTCATCCGGCGCGCCCTGACCGCCACCGGCGGACGCCGCATTGAGGCCGCACAGTTGCTCGGCATCGGACGCAACACCATCACCCGCAAGATTCAGGAACTGGGCATGGATGACGATCGCTCACCGCCCAGCGACAGCGATCAGGAGAGCTGATCCGCCCCGGATGAGGCGAAGGCCTCGTAGATGACCGCCAGATGAAGGATAATCCCGGGCCAAATGCCACCCGGGACGGTCCGCTTGAGCTCTCTCTCTGACAATACCGCGCCAGACCTGTCAGCCGTTGCTGCGGCGCTGGGTTCGCTCGCGCACGATTTCAGCGTGCGCTGGCTGGAGACCTGCGTCTCGACCAACACCGAGCTGATGACGCACACTCCGGCGGACGACGGCCGGATTCACGTGCTGGTCACCAGCGCGCAGACCGGCGGCCGCGGCAGACGTGGCCGGCAGTGGCTCTCGTGGCCCGGACACAGCCTGACCTTTTCCGCCCTGTGGCGCTTCATGCCTGGCGCCCCGGTGCCGGCCGGGCTGTCGCTCGTGGTCGGGCTGGCGCTCGCTCTCACCTTTGAGAAGCTCGGGGTCGAAGGCGTGCAGCTGAAGTGGCCCAATGATGTCCTTGTTCACGGACACAAGCTGGCAGGCGTGCTCGTCGAGCTGATTCCCGGTCGTGGCCGCACGATGGCGGCCGTGGTCGGCATTGGCATCAATATCGGACTGCCAGCCGGCGTACACATCCCGGAGCAGGCGGGCGTCAGCGATCTCACCCGCGAGCTGGGGCGCGCGCCCAGCCGTGAAGCCCTGCTCGGCCTGGTCCTGACCGAACTCCACGGCCTGTTCCAGACCTACGCCGTCGCAGGCTTCGATGCCTTGCGCGGCGCCTGGGAACAACACAATGCCTTTGCCAGCCTGCCGGTCAGGATCACCGGTGAAGGCAAGGACGTCGTCGGCACCTGTGTCGGCGTCGACGAAGACGGCGCACTGCTGATCCAGGGCGACAGCGGCCTGGTCCGCATCCTGTCGGGCGAAGTCTCACTGAGGCCAAACACATGATCCTGCTGATCGATGCCGGCAACACCCGGATCAAATGGCGCCTGCACGGCACGCCGACGCCCGTCGAGGGCGCCTGCGAGCACGACCAGCTCGAGGCGCTCGATGCCGTCCTGGCAGAGACCCCCGGCATTCGCCGCATGATTGGCGCCAACGTGGCCGGCCCGGGCGTAGGCGGCCAGATCGGCACGCTCGCAGCACAGCGCGGGATGACCCCGGAATGGATCACCCCGGACGCTGAACGCTGCGGCGTGCGCAATCTCTACCGCCAGCCCGCGCAGCTCGGTGCCGACCGCTGGGCCGCATTGATCGGTGCGCGTTCGCAACACCCCCATGCCTGCCTCGTGGTGATGGCGGGCACGGCGACCACCATCGATCTGCTTGATGCTGCGGGCGACTTCCTTGGCGGCCTGATCCTGCCCGGCGTCGCGCTGATGCAGCGCGCACTGGCCTCGAACACGGCGCAGCTGCCGCTGGCGAGCGGCCAGTTCAGCCCCACGCCGCGCAGCACGGCCGACGCCATCCTCTCCGGCTGCCTGCAGGCACAGGCCGGCGCGGTGGAGCGGATGTTCCGCCAGATCGAATCGTCTGCAGGCGCGTGCTGCCTGCTTGGCGGTGGCGCGGCAGACGCATTTGCCAGCCTGCTGTCCCTGCCCGTGCAGCGGGTCGACAATCTCGTACTCGACGGCCTCGCCCGCATCGCTCAGGATGCGTGAAACGCCGCGGAGACGGGGCCGTTACCCTGTGCCGTTCGCAGCCTTTTCCGACTTATTCACATCGTCCCTGATCGGGTAAGCTTCAGGCATGACAACCTTGCGCTTTCTGTTCATCCTGCTGGTCATCCTCAACGCGCTGGCTTTCGGTGCACTGAAGGGCTGGTTCGGCTTTGCGGCGCCGGCAGGCGAACCCGAACGCATCAGCAATCAGCTCCATCCCGACCGCATCAGACTGCTGGCGCCGACATCGACACGCGAGAACAGCGCCGCAATCGAGCCGCCCCCTGCGCCCGAACCGGCCGCCCCGCCCGACGAGATCGCGCCGCAGCAGGAGCCCGCCCCCATCGCCGCAGCAGCGGTGCTCATCTGCCAGGCATGGTCTGGCCTCAATGCCTCCGATGCCGACCGGCTGAGCGCACGCCTGGCGGCATCGGGGATGACACCCAGACAGCGCAGCACGGAAGTTCCGACATCATGGTGGGTGCGCATTCCGCCCCAGCCCAATCGTGATGCGGCGGAGCGGCAGGTCAGGGCATTGCGCGCCAAAGGCATCGACGACCTCTTCATCGTCCAGGAAGCCGGCCCCAATCAGTACGCGATTTCGCTGGGTCTGTTCAAGACCGAGGCCTCGTCCAACGTGCATCTGTCCCAACTGCGGGCAAAAGGCGTTCGCGGCGCGGGCATTGCGACGCGCTCGACGGTCGAGTACCGGATCGAGGTCGATGGTGACGAAGCACAACTGGCATCGATTGCCGAGGATGAGGCGCTGGCGCGGCACCGCACGGACTGTCTGCCGTGAGCACGGCAGGCCCGGTCGTCATCGGCCTGACAGGCGGCATCGGCAGCGGCAAGAGTGCAGCGGCCTCGCGTTTTGCCTCGCACGGCATTGTCGTGGTGGACACCGACCAGATCGCGCACACCCTGACCGGCCCCGATGGCGCGGCCATTCCCCGCATTGCCGAGGTCTTCGGGGCGGAGATGATCACGCCCGACCGTCGCCTCGATCGCGCCCGCATGCGCAACCTGGTGTTCGCCGAGCCGCCCGCCCGCAAGCGGCTCGAGCACATCCTGCATCCGATGATCCGCGCCGAAAGCGAGCGCCAGTGCGAACAGGCATCCAGCCCCTACGTGATACTCGCCGTACCACTGCTGATCGAGTCCGGCACTTACCGCGAACGATGTAGCCGGGTGTGCGTCGTGGATTGCCCGGAAAGTGTGCAGATCGAGCGCGTCCGCGCGCGCAGCGGACTGGACGAAAACGAAGTGCGCGCCATCATGGCCACCCAGGCCACCCGCGCCGCAAGGCTTGCCGCAGCCGACGACGTGATAGACAACAGTGGTACGCTGAAAGCGCTGGAAACGCAGGTCGACGCCCTGCATGCGTCCTATCTGGCGCTTGCCGGCTGAAGCCGCAAGTCACGGCTGCCAGCCTTTGGCCGAAGCGTCTGTAACCCCTGTGCTATCATCGTCCGCTAACCCGGTACTTCCACCAGCCTTCGGAACGTGTGCGTGATCAGCTACGAATATCCTCTCAATGAGCGTATCCGCACTCTGCTGCGCCTCGAGGACCTGTTTCGCAAGCATGCCCATTTTTGCAGCAGCGATGCGCCGCTCGACAACCACGCCGGCCTGCTGAGCCTGTTCGAGATTCTCGAAGTGGCCGGCCGGGCCGACCTCAAGGTCGACCTCGTCCAGGAACTCGAACGCCAGCGCCAGATTCTGATCTCCTTCCGCAACAACCCGGAGATCTCGGAAGAAGCCCTGTCGGGTGCGCTCTACGAAATCGAGCAGGCCTCATCCGGGTTGCTCGCGATGGCGGGCAAGATCGGCCAGTACCTGCGCGAAAATGAATGGCTGATGGGAATCCGCAGCCGTGCGGCGATTCCCGGTGGCGTATGCCAGTTCGACCTGCCCTCCTATCACTTCTGGCTCAGCCGCGAGGCCGACGCGCGTCGGCGCGACCTCGACACCTGGGCGCGGCCGATGGCACCGATACGCAGCGGTCTGGAGATCGTCCTGCGCCTGCTGCGCAGCAGCGGTCGTCCAGAAGAGCTGCGGGCCAAGGCAGGCACGTTTCAGATGACGATGGCGGGGCGTACGGCCCAGATGCTGCGCATTCGCATTCCGCGCTCGGAGCCGGTCATCCCCGAGATCAGCGCCAACAAGTACGCGCTCAACATCCGCTTCATGCTGCCCGAAACCGTCGTCCGGCCACGGGTTGCCGAGCGCGACATCCCCTTTGAACTGACCTTCTGCAGCCTGTGAACAAACCCGACCCAGCACCCCGCATGGTCCGCTGTCCGCAGTGCGGAAAGATGACCGAATGGCGCACCGAAAACCGGTTCCGCCCCTTCTGCTCGGAACGCTGCAAACAGCTCGACCTCGGCGCATGGGCGTCGGAAAGCTATCGCGTCCCGACCTCCCCACCGGACGCCGGCGAAGACACGCCGTCCTAGTCGCGGCGCGGCGTGCGCCAGCAGGACCGGATCGCCGCCACACCATGCGCCCCGGCAAGACGGGCATCCGTCATGTCGGCGTCGTCCAGCCCGCCCAGGGCGAACACCGGCATCGGCAGGTCTGCACGCAGCGCCGCAAATGCATCCCACCCCAAGGCAGGCTGCCCGGGATGGCTGAGCGTTTCCTTCACCGGCCCCAGCAGCACGTAGTCGAGCTCCAGCGCTGCGGCCCGCTCGAGCTCCTCGCGGCTGTGACATGATGCCCCGACCCACTCGAACGCCGGTCGCTGCGTCAGTTCCGCGAGCCGGCGGGCGGGCAGATGCAGACCGTCCGCTCCCGCCTCATCAGCCAGAGCCTCGTCATCATTGATCACCACCAGTGCGCCGACCGCATGGGCGCGACGCACGACCTCTGTCGCAAACGCCCGCCGCTCGCGCGCGTCCAGCCCCGCTTCGCGCACCTGCACCATCCCAAGCCCCTGTGCGAGCGCCTGATCCAGCGCATCGAGCTGGGCGGCAACGCCCATCGCTGCAGCACAGGTGATTCCCATCCTGCGCGGCAGGCGCAGCGCCTTCAGGATCGGACCGTTCGCGGGCAGCATCGGCGAACGGTCGACATGCCCCGGTTGCACCCAGGCCAGGGCGCTGTGCACATGATCGTTTACTGCGCCCTGCCACTGCGGCACTTCAAAGAAGTGCAGCCGCACATGCGCGTGCTCGTAGGCGTGCTCCCTGACCAGCCACGGATATAGGCGCTCGACACGGATACCGAGTTCCTCATCGAGCTCACGCTTCAGCGCATCCGCCGGCGATTCGCCCGCCTCGACCTTGCCACCGGGAAACTCCCAGTAACCCGGATAGAAGGTTCCGGGCGCACGCTGTCCGATGAGGAAACTGCCATCTTCACGCGTGATGACGCCGGCCGCCACATTGACCACCTTCCTCGACATCACTCAGTCCTCCAGCTGGCCCGCGTAATCCCGGGCAAACTGCCAGGCCACCCGACCCGATCGCGACCCCCGCATCAAGGCCCACTGCAGGGCTTCCTGGCGGGCAGCGGCCAGCTTGCGCTTGGGAACACCAAAGACGCGGAGCCAGTGCGCAACGATGTCGAGATACTCGTCCTGAGCGAAGGGATAAAAGGAGATCCAGAGGCCGAAGCGCTCGGACAGCGACACTTTCTCCTCCACCGCCTCGCCGGGGTGAACCTCGCCGTCCACATGCCGCGCCTGAAGGTTCTCGTCGTGATACTCGGGCATCAGGTGGCGACGGTTGGATGTCGCGTACAGCAGCACATTGTCTGCCACGGCAGAGACGGAGCCGTCGAGCACGCTCTTGAGCGCCTTGTACGCCCCTTCCCCCTCTTCAAAAGAGAGATCGTCACAAAACACGATGAAACGCTCGGGACGTCCGGCCAGCATCTCCATGATCTCGGGCAGGTCCGTCAGATCGGCCTTGTCCACTTCGACCACACGCAGGCCCTGGTCGCCGTACTCGTTGAGCAGTGCCTTGATCAGCGATGACTTGCCGGTGCCACGCGCGCCGGTCAGAAGCACGTTGTTGGCGCGCTTGCCGGCGAGGAACTGGCGCGTATTGCGATCGATGCGCGCTTTCTGGTCATCGATGTCCTGCAGATCCTTCAGACGAATCCCGTGCGGCACGCCCACGGCCTGCAAGCTCCCGCGCCCATGACGCCGCCGCCACAGGAAGGCGTGCGCCGCGCTCCAGTCGGGTGGCGCTGCCGGTCCCGGCAGAATGCCCTCCAGCCGCTCAAGCACCCGCTCCGCCCTGCAGATGAGGGCACTCAGTTCATTCATTTCCATCGTCTTCGTCCATTCTGTTCTTGCGGCGCGGCCAGGTCGTCCACACGATGATCAGCAACAACAACAGGGCAAGCCCCGCTTCAAGGAAAATGACCCACATTCCATGCCTCTGTGCGTTACAGCCCGGTTACCGGATTCGGAAGCTGACCCCGGTATACTGCGGGGCCGGATGCCCCGAGTTTAACCGATCCCCATCATGAGCCAGGCCCATCACCGCCTTCCGCGACACCTCGCAACCGCCACGCTTGCAGCCCTTCTTGCCGCCTGCGCGACACCGCCACAACCGGCATCGACACCGGTAACGGAAGCGAAACCGCAGGCCTGTGTGCGGACACAAGCCTGTCCGGCCTGCCCTGCATGTCCGCCTCCCGGCGCAACGGCCCCGACGCCTGCCCCGAGTCCGGCGCCCGCGTCCGCTCCCGTGCCCACTCAAGCGCCGCCGGCAGGCCAGGCCGGCACGATGAGCATGTCGACCTGGACGCAGCTCCCCGGCTGGGCCGAAGACGATCTCGCCGCCGCATGGCCGGCCTTCCGCGAGTCCTGCGGGACACTCTCGCGCCGCAATGACTGGAAAGCCGTCTGCGCCCTTGGCGCACGACTGCCCGCCCGCCCTTCAACGAATCAGGTCAAGGCTTTCTTCGAGCAGCACTTCACCCCATGGCGTTCGCTCAACGCCGACGGCTCCGACACCGGACTGGTGACCGGCTACTACGAACCCCTGATCAAGGGTAGCCGGGTCCGCTCCGCCCAGAGCAGGTGGCCGATCCATGCCCCGCCCGAGGACATGCTGACCATCGACCTCGCCAGCGTCTACCCTGAGCTCAAATCGCTGCGCCTGCGCGGGCGGCTCGTCGGCAACAAGGTCGTGCCGTACTGGACGCGCGCCGAACTGGATCAGCGCCAGGAGCTCCTTGCCCCCAGGATTCTGCTGTGGGCAGACGATCCGATCGACCTGTTCTTTCTGCAGGTGCAGGGCTCTGGCCGCGTCGAGCTTCCCGACGGCAGCCGGCTCCGCATCGGTTACGCGGACCAGAACGGACATCCGTATCAATCCATCGGTCGCTGGCTCGTCAGTGAGGGCGAACTGACGCTCGACAAGGCTTCAATGGAAGGCATCCGGCAGTGGGCGCGGGATAATCCCGCCCGCCTCGGCGAGCTGCTCAACAGCAACCCAAGCTATGTCTTCTTCCGCGAACTTCCCGCCAGCACCAGCGGCCCAATCGGCGCCCTCGGGGTCCCGATCACGGAAGAGCGGAGCATCGCCATCGACCCTGCCTACATTCCCCTGGGGGCACCTGTCTTCCTCGCTACCACATGGCCGTACAGCAACCGTGCGCTGAACCGGCTCGTGCTGGCACAGGACACTGGCAGTGCGATCAAGGGGCCGGTACGGGCCGACTACTTCTGGGGTTTTGGTGCGCAGGCCGGAACACAGGCCGGAAAGATGCGGCAGAACGGCCGGATCTGGGTATTGCTCCCGAACGGGGTGAAACCAGCGAATGCGCTGGGTAAAGGCTGATTACGGCAGGGGGCGGCCTTGCACCGCCCCCTGCTCCGATCACTTGGCTGCGATCGCGCCAATCGCCTTTTCCAGTTCTGCTGCCGGCACATAACCACCGATGCGGCTGCCGTTGGACAGGAAGATCGTCGGCGTGCCGTTGATCTTCAGCTTCTGCCCCAGTGCGACGTTGCGATCGATCACACCCGTGTCGCAATCCGCCGTCGCCGGCACCTTCGCGTCGACGATCCAGTCGCTCCAGGCTTTTGCCTTGTCCTTAGCACACCAGATATCACGCGACTTGGTCGTCGAATCGGGACTCAGGATCGGATACAGGAAGGTATAGACGGTCACGTCCTTCATCTGCGCGAGCTCCTTGCCGAGCCGTTTGCAGTAGCCGCAGTTCGGATCCTCGAAGGTGGCGATCACCCGCTTGCCGTTACCTTTGACGTGCTTGATCGCCTGATCGAGCGGAAGCGTCGAAAAGTCGATGGCCGAAAGCTGGTTGAGCCGAAGTTGGGTCATGTCGCGACGGGTCTGTGCGTCGATCACACGACCATCGACAATGAAGCTGACCTTTTCATCGGTGTACACGAGCTCGCCGCTCTTGAGCACAACTTCGTAAAGCCCGGCGTATGGGGTACGCGCAACAGACTCGACTGCAGGCGCACCGACGAATGCCTCCATACCTTTGCGCACGGAAGCTTCATCGGCATGCGCACCAGCACCAAACAGGGACAGGCTCAGTGCAAGCGGAAGCGCACGGGCAAGGCCGGGAAAAGAAAACATCAGGATCTCCAGGAGTTAGAACTTTCCACTTACCGCGTATCGGGTAAGTGCGTTGGTTATGACCGGCAAACGATCGGTGAGGTTCATCCCGACATTGCGCAGCAAGGCCGACACGGGATTACGACTCGCAAAGAGGCGGTTCAGGCCGTGGGTCGCATACTGCAGGAGGAAGGGTTCTTCTGCGCGCGCTCTGGCATAGCGCCGCAATACGCCATGGTCTCCGGCGCCCTGCCACGGCTTCAGCTCACCGAGCAGACTGGCAAGCATCCGGGCATCCTGGAAACCAAGATTGATGCCATGGCCGGAAAGGGGGTGGATGGCATGTGCGGCATCGCCGATCAGCGCGACGCGACGGCCGATCATGCTTTCAACCCGCATCAGCCGAAGCGGGAACGCGGCACGCGGCGACTCCATTTCAAACCGCCCGAGCCGCCGCCCACCGGCATCCGCGACGCGCTCGCAGAAGGACTCGTCGCTCATCGACATCAGATCTGCGGCGACGGCATCTGGCGCAGACCAGACGATTGAAATGCGATTGCCGGGCAAGGGCAACCACGCAAGCACGCCGTCGTCCCTGAACCATTGAAACGCAGTGCGCCGATGCTCTTGCTCGCAGCTCAGGTTGGCGACAACACCCATCTCGTCATACGGCTTCACGCTTGCCTTGATTCCCGACTGCTGGCGCACCCAGGAATCGCGTCCGTCGGCCCCGACTAGCAGCGCAGCGCTCAAGCTTCGCCCGTCATCGAGCACCAGCCTGGCTTCGGACTCGCTCATATCGAGCGCGCCCGGATGCGCGGGCGCAAAGACCGTGACGTTGTGCTGGCGCTTGAGACTCTCCCACAGTTCGCAGTGAATCAGGCTTGACTCACCAATCCAGGCAAGTTCGGAAAGCCCGCTCTGGTAAGCAGAGAACTTTACGCTGCCATTGCCGTCGCCCTTGATATCCATGGACTCGACCGGACACATGCGGGTCTGATCGAGGCGGTCCCATACGCCAAGCTCGCGCAGAAAATCCGCATTCGCCGGACTGTAGGCGTAGATCCGGGTATCCCATCCCGCTGGTCTGGCGGGAAGGCTGCTTTCCACCAGGGCGATCTTCAGCCGGCTGGCGCGAAGAGCCACCGCAAGTGCCGCTCCCGCGAGCCCGCCGCCAACAATGATCAGATCGAATTTCATGGCCCTTGCCGTCGCAATACGAGTCCGTGATTCTGCCCGATGACGCCGGTCAGGTCACGGAGATGGTGCCGTTGTGAGCCGTGGACAGCAAAAACCCCGCTGAGGTTTGTCTCAGCGGGGTTAA
>TARA_R110001583_G_scaffold195356_1_pt1 | contig 130850 bp, 107 predicted proteins | sample TARA_R110001583 | Tara Oceans TARA_R110001583 (sample SAMEA4398432) | marine metagenome | biome: Polar Biome; feature: [MES] marine water layer (ENVO:01000295) within the mesopelagic zone...; material: water (ENVO:00002006), including particulate matter (ENVO:01000060) such...
CAAATACCAATGGCGAATACTCCAGAAACAAGTGTCGGGCTACATTTCGGGCTTTGGCCTGGTGAATTATGACCGGGGTGTGTGCACTGGTGCTGCCATACTGGAGCAGGAGGTGTTGTTATGACCGCGCCATTGACGACCCCTCCCAAACGCAAGGACCCGCTGGTCAGGACCCGGGCCGGGAACGTACCACCAGGATTGCGCAGCCGTGCGGCCAGGGCGATGGCGGTACGGGCAGGCCAGGGAAGGTTTGTGCTTCAGGTTTGCGACAGGTGCGCTGGCGTCACCTATCCCCCACGGGATCGTTGCCCCCGTTGTTGGGGTGAATTGAGCTGGAAGGATCAAGCCCGGGGCGCTGTTGTTACGGCCGAAACAACGGTGCGGGCAACGATTGACCTGTTTTTTCGCGAACATTTGCCCTGGCGAATTGGCTCTGTTCGGCTCGATGCCGGTCCGATGGCTATTGTGCATTTGCATGGCGACGTAAAACAGGGCGATCGCGTGCGGATGGAACTGCGACTTGACCGGGGTGGTGCCCCCACGCTGTTCGCCCTGCCAGAAAAGGAAACCCCGAACATGGCCGATGATGCGCAATTGCGCGAATTTTCTGCTGATCCCAAATTTCGCCGGGTTCTTGTAACCGATGGGCGCAGCCCGATTGGTCAGGTCGTGGCAGAGGCACTTTTGAAAAGTGGGGCGCAAACGGTGTTTTTGGGCAATGCCGAACCGTTGATGCGCTATCCAGGACAGGATCATATCGAGGCAATCGACGGTATTGAACCGGTCGCCCTGAACCTTGTCCATACACGCAGTTGTCAGGAACTGGCAGCACAAATGGGTGGCAGGATCGATATTATCGTTAATACAGCAGCCTTCGCCCGGCAGGGCGGAGTGGGCTTTGGCGGTAAACTGACCGACCTTCAAACAGGGCTGGATATTGAGGTTATGGGCCTGATGCGCTTGGCTCAGGCTTTTGCGCCTGCAATGTCCGGACGGTCGGATGACGGGGTTAATTCAGCGGTTGCTTTTGTCGATATTGTTTCAGTGCATGGGCTGACGGGCAAAACCGGCTATGCCGGGTCCGCAGCAAGTGCGGCAGCACGTTTGTCGTTGATTGCCAGTCTGCGCGGTGAAATTGCCAAAGCGGGGATCCGGGTTATGACCGTTCTGACCGGGCCGGTTGACGATGAATGGCATCAAAATGTGCCGCTGCCAAAAACGGCACCAGAACAAATTGCCAAAGCCGTGATTGAAACACTGGTTAAGGGACAGGAAACCATCTGTGCGGGAGATATTGCCAGGGATGTTTTGTCCCGCTGGCAGTCCGACCCGCTATTGACAATTCGGGAGGAAAACCAATGAACCAACAATTGCTTTCGCGCCTGGCTGGCGCACTGACTTCGGGCCAAGTTCGCGTCATTGATCTCACCAACACGCTTAGCCCGGAATTTCCGGTGATCGTTCTGCCGCCCGAATTCGGACAATGTATGACGTTCAGGATGGAGGAAGTGTCACGTTACAATGAGAATGGTCCGGCGTGGTACTGGAACAATATCTCGATGAATGAACATACAGGCACGCATTTCGATGCACCGGCCCATTGGGTAACAGGTAAGGATTTGCCGTCAAATACCGTGGATGCCATTCCGGCCCAAAACTTTGTCGCTCCCGTCGTGGTCATTGATATCTCAACAGAAGCTGCGGCAGATGCCGATTTTGTGGTAACACGGGACTTCCTGGAAAACTGGGAAAAGAAGAATGGTCCTATTCCCCTGCGGCACTGGATTGCTTTACGCACAGACTGGCACAAGCGCGTTGGAACACCAGAATATCTGAACCTTCAGGAAGACGGGGCGCACTCTCCGGGGCCGGATGCGGGTGCAGTGGAATTCATGGTTCATGAGCGCGACTGCCTCGGTCTTGCCGTCGAAACCGTGGGCACCGATGCCGGTCAGGCGTTTCATTTCAATCCGCCATTGCCTGCACATTCAATTTTGCATGGCAATAACCGGTTCGGCCTGCAATGTCTGACCAATTTGGATAAATTGCCTACCTTTGGTGCGATTATCGTTGCCTGTCCGCTTAAAATCGCGGGCGGTTCGGGCAGTCCTTTGCGTGTTATCGCCCTGGTTGACGGAGAAGACGCATGAAGACGACCCTGATCACCGGTGGCAATTCGGGCATCGGGGCAGCAATTGCCGGGCTGCTGCTGTCCCGTGGTGAAAAGGTTGTGTCTCTTGGCCTGGAACTGCCCCGGGCAAAACATGAAAATCTGTTTGGGTATACTGCTGACCTGACAGATAGTGCCAGCACGGGACAGGTTGCAGCAAAGATTGCGGCCACCCACCAGATTGATGCACTGGTGCATAATGCAGGCATGATTCTTCCCAATCTGCTGTCTGATGCTGTTCCGGAAGATATTTTGACATTGGCCCAATTGCATTTGGCCGCGCCAATGGTTCTGACCCAGGCCGTGTTATCCGGTATGGAAGAGCGTGGTTGGGGACGAATTGTGTTTATTTCCTCCCGTGCGTCAATGGGTATGCCGACCAGATCGGCCTATTCGGCGACGAAGGCCGGTGTGCATGGCATGGCACGAACCTGGGCACTGGAACTTGCTTCCAGGGGAATTACGGTAAATGTCATTGCACCAGGTCCGGTTCTGACCGAAAATTTCTGGGGCATTGTCCCAAAGGATGGCGCATTACAGGAAAAAATTGCCAGTGGTGTGCCTGTCAAGCGTATTGGCACGGCAGATGATATTGCCAATGCCGCTGTTTTTTTTCTCGATGACAAAGCCGGTTTTATCACGGGTCAGGTGCTGTTCGTTTGCGGGGGAACCAGCCTCGGTGGTCAATCCATATAAACCAGCCGCGTGATTGCCCTGTTCGGGTTTGAGGCGTCATACCCTTTCATTCTGACGATGCGGGTCTGAATGTCGAATTGATCCCATGCAACCGGCAAAATTTTGCCGGTTTACGTCTTCTGGCCCAGAATGCGGATCATGGCCGGGAAGTCATATTCAATCTCGCAGGTTCGATATCCGCGTTTGCCATCCGGGGCGCAGAGCACTCGGTCATTTGACCATTGTCAAGGTGACGAAACTTCATTCGATAAATGATCGCCCGATACCGTTTTGGGGACAGAGCGGTCATCGAAATTTCAATCGGAGTGAGGTTCGTTCACATGTCGGAACGTCTGACAAAATCCGCCGCGCGGAATATTTTCTACGGCGGGACGATCTTCTTTCTGGTCATCTTTCTCGGGCTGACCCTGCAAAGTCACAATTACATCGTCACAACATCCACCAATGAGGATGAACTGACGTCGTCTGTTGTCGCGGGCAAGCATATCTGGGAACGCAATGCCTGCATCAATTGCCATACGATTTTGGGGGAAGGGGCCTATTACGCCCCTGAACTTGGCAATGTCTGGGTGCGGTATGGCGGCAAAGAAGACCCGGAAGGCGCGCGTGACTCGTTAAAAGCCTGGATGCAATCCCAGCCCAGCGGCATCGAAGGCCGACGGCAGATGCCACAATTCAACCTGTCGGATCAGGAACTGGATGAACTTGTCGATTTCCTGAAATGGACAAGCGAAATCAACACCCAGGGCTGGCCGCCAAACGAGGCGGGATAACACGATGCTGATCGAAACGAGGTCACAATGAAATATCAATCCCAAAAGGTGGCACTATATTACATATATGGTGCCCTGACATTGTTCGCAGCTCAGATTCTGTTCGGTGTTGTTGCGGGCACGGTTTATGTCTTTCCAAACTTCCTGTCGGAATTGTTGCCGTTTAACGTTATCCGCATGATCCATACCAATGCCTTGGTCGTGTGGTTGCTGATGGGGTTTTTCGGGGCGGCTTATTATTTGCTGCCCGAAGAATGCGAAACGGAAATTTATAGCCCGAAACTGGCGATTATACAGTTCTGGTTGTTCATGGCTGCGGCAGTTGCGGCCGTCGTCTCCTATCTTCTGGGCATTCATGAGGGACGCGAGTTTCTTGAACAGCCATTGGTGATCAAGGTTCTTATTGTCGTCGTTGCCCTGATCTTTCTGTATAATTCAACCCTTACCTTGCTTAAGGGGCGTAAAACGGCCATCTCGAATGTTTTGATTGTCGGGCTTTGGTTTGTCGCCTTGCTGTTTCTGTTTGCCTTTTACAATCCGGGCAACCTGGCCGTCGATAAAATGTACTGGTGGTACGTTATCCATCTGTGGGTCGAAGGCGTTTGGGAACTGATCATGGCGTCCATTCTGGCCTTTCTGATGATCAAGATGACCGGGGTGGACCGGGAAGTGATCGAAAAATGGCTGTATGTCATAGTGTCGCTTAGCCTGTTTACCGGCATTCTTGGCACCGGCCATCATTACCTGTGGATCGGAACACCCGGTTACTGGCAATGGATTGGCAATGTATTTTCCACCCTGGAAATTGTGCCGTTTTTCGCCATGGTTGTGTTTTGTTTTTACATGGTGTGGAAAGGGGGCCGGGATCATCCCAACAAGGCGGCCTTGCTGTGGGCACTGGGATGTTCGGTAATGGCCTTTTTCGGGGCCGGGGTGTGGGGTTTTATGCACACCATATCTTCGATCAATTATTACAGCCACGGCACCCAGATTACAGCAGCACACGGGCATCTGGCCTTTTACGGGGCCTATGTAATGCTTAACCTGGCAATCTTTACCTATGCCATGCCGTATTTGCGGGGCCGGGCACCCTATAACCAGCAGCTTAACATGTGGGGTTTCTGGATTACGACCAGTGCCATGGCCTTCATGACCTTTACCCTGACTTTCGCCGGGATCGTCCAGGTGCATTTGCAGCGGGTTCTGGGCATGGCCTATATGGAAGTACAGGACCAGATTCAGTTGTTCTACTGGATGCGGCTGGGGGCCGGGGTGATGGTTTTGATCGGTGTCACCCTGATTATCTGGTCGCTGGTGGTTGCGCCGCGCGTGCAACCGGCACGAGGTACGGTCCGCCAATCGGGCATATGACCGTAAACAAGGCAACGTGTCGCCGTCCATGCTCCCCTTGGTGATAGACACGTCGCAGACAATGGCCGGTTAACATGGGGAACCGGCCATTGTCTTTTGATCCCCCCTGCTTTGTCGGATAAATGCAAATGTCTGTTATTCTTAAAGACAGCCCTGTTGCCGATGATATTCCGTTTTATCATGTAACGGGCAACGAAGAACGCCTGTTTGAAACCGCTTTTGCGCAACATCTTCCCTTGTTGTTAAAAGGGCCGACCGGGTGCGGGAAAACCCGGTTTGTCAGCCATATGGCAGCCCGGTTGGGCGTGCCACTTTATACCGTTTCCTGCCACGATGATTTGACCGCCGCCGATTTGACCGGGCGATTTTTAATCAAGGGCGGCGAAACCGTGTGGGTGGATGGCCCGTTAACGCGCGCCGTGCGCACCGGCGGTATTTGTTACCTTGATGAGGTCGTCGAGGCCCGCAAGGATGTAACCGTGGTATTGCATCCCCTGACCGATGACCGGCGTATTTTGCCGCTGGACCGCACCGGCGAACTGTTGCAGGCCCCGCCCGGTTTCATGCTGGTGGTATCGTATAATCCCGGTTATCAAAATCTGTTAAAACAGCTTAAACCCTCCACCCGGCAGCGTTTTCTGGCAATGGAATTTGATTTCCCCGACCCGGAAAGCGAAACGGTGGTGATTATGCGCGAAACCGGGATCGACCGGGCTCGGGCTGCCACGCTGGTGCGCATTGCAGGTAATATTCGCAAACTTTCGGGCATTGATCTTGAAGAAGCCGCATCAACACGCCTGTTGGTTTACGGCGCAACATTGCTGATGGCAGGGGTTGATTTTGACACTGCTGTTGGCGCTGCCATTATCGAACCCTTGTCAGATGATGCCGACATCAAGGCCGGGCTGCGTGAAGCTATCGCCATTATCCGGGGCTAGGAGGCGAAAATGAGCTTTGATTTTCTGGAATTTGAAGAACAGATCGGTATGATCTGGCACCGGCTGGCTTCTCGCAATCAGGAAAGCTATGTCGAATATAAATCCTGCGCAGTAACATTTGCCGAAATGCGTGGATTTTTACCAGTCATATTTCGTGCTCTTGGCGGTGATCCGGCACTTGAATTTGCCCGGATCGACAAACGGGTGTCGGCCCATCGCCTGAACTGGCGCCAGAAAATCGGCCTGGTTGACGAACAGATCGCGATGGCCGAAATGACGGAAATGGCCGTGAAGCTGCCACCGGAACTGTCGTTATTTCCGACACAGGCGCTTAATCGCGATCTTTATATCTGGTTGATGGCGTGGTTTGCCGCATCGGCACGTTATCCGCTTCCTGTGCAGGCCACATCGGACGCGCTGGCGATGGATATTTTGCGGTTGCGTCGCGTCTGGCATATCGATAAGGCGATTTGCATTTTGTTTCCCGGCATTTTGGCAATGCGTAACCGGTTATATGATGCCTTTTTGCAGGTCCGTCCTGCCCGGGTTTTGCCAAAGGTTGAACAACAGGTCGAAGAATGCGTTTTAGCGATTTTACGCCCGGCCCGGACAAGCGTAAAACCTGATTTATGGCATTTTGTGACCTGCCCGCTGAATGAACTTGACGATATCGGAATGCTGCAAAAAACAGCGGAACGCCGGCAAAGCCGATATGCACCGTTTTTGCCGGTTCCGTTATGGGGTGATGTGTTTTTCACCGGCACGACAGCGCGAAAACACAACAATGATGACGAAGACGATATGGAAGCAGCCGACGGGGACCAGGACCGGAAAAAAAGTGCCCGCCGCCGTAAGAACGACCAGGCCGGGCGCGATGATCCGCTGGCACTTAACCGGTTCGAAAAAATTCTGTCGATTGCTGAAATGGTCAATGTGAATCGTCCGATGGACGATGAAGATCCTGACGATGCCAAAAAGGCCGCGAACGAACTGGAGGAAATGGAAGTTTCCGACTGCAAGCGCAAAACAGCAACCAGATTGCGTTTTGATCTGGATTTGCCGCCAGCAGGGGCCGAAGACGGGCGGATTAATGGGGAATGGGTTTACCCGGAATGGGATTATCGCCGTCAGGCGTATCGCCCGGATTATTGCAAAGTTATCATGCAGGGTGCCAGTGACGTACAGGATGATGCCAGTCTATGGTATCCCGATGAAACTGAACGCCGCCAAATCAGCCGTGTTCGTCGTCAGTTCGAGGCATTTCGCCCCCGAAACGAGATTTTGCGCGGCCAGTTGGAAGGCGCGGAGCTGGACCTGGAAGCTTTGGTGCGGGCCCGGTGTGACCAGAATGCTACGGGCGAATTAAACAGCCGCGTTTATCTGGATCATGTGCGTCGCGCGCGTGATTTGTCGGTTGCGGTATTAATTGATGTGTCATTATCCACCGATGCCTGGGTTAAGGATCATAGGGTGCTTGATGTTGAAAAACAGGCATTGTCGGTTCTGGCAAGCGGGCTGGATGCCTGCGGTGATGAATTTGGTATTTTCAGTTTTACCTCGCGCCGTCGTGACTGGGTGCGCATAAATGCCATCAAGGAATTTGCCGAGGAGTGGTCCCCCCGGTGTCAAAAACGTATTCAGGGATTGCGGCCAGGATACTATACCCGGTTGGGTACGGCGGTTCGCCATATGGGAAAGCTGTTGGCGGATCGGCCGCACCAGAACCGTTTGTTGCTGGTGATTACCGATGGCAAACCCAACGACGTTGACCATTATGAAGGGCGCTACGGGATTGAAGATAGCCGCCGGGCTGTCCGGGAATGTCGACGTGCCGGGCTGGGTTTGTTTGGGGTGACGGTCGATCACCAGGCGCAGGATTATTTCCCTTATATTTTCGGGGCGGCGGGCCATGCCATTGTTGGCGCACTTGAAAATCTGCCCGCCGCCCTGCCACGTATCTATCGGCAGCTTGTGCAATGACCCGCGATATGGAGAACCCCCAACCGCCCGAACCGGAAATAGACGCAGATACAGGCAATTGGGGCGGTTTGGAATTTTTGCCGGGCCATCCGCTAATGTGGGTTCTGATTTTATCGGAACTTGTGGTGTTCGGGGCGTTTTTGCTGGTTTTTTCGGCGGTGCGGATATCGGATCCGGGTGGTTTTGCCGCTGACCAATTGCATTTAAGCCCTGTGGTCGGCGGGATAAACACAATTGTTTTACTGACCAGCGGGTTAAGTGCGGTTTTTGCCCTGCGTGCGGTCGAACAGGGAAAAATTGCATATTGCCGGTTATGGCTGGCGCTAACGGCTGTGTTGGGGCTGGTTTTTCTGATTGTAAAGCTGGCTGAATACGGGGCGAAAATTAATACCGGCTTCACGATCGACACCAGCACATTTTTCACCCTTTATTTTCTGATTACGGGGTTTCACGCCCTGCATGTCGTGCTGGGATTGGGGATTTTGGGGGTGGTCGCTTTTTGGCCCAGCCGGATCAATCTCGAAACCGGCACGGCATTCTGGCATATGGTTGATTTGATCTGGGTGCTGGTTTTTCCAGTGATTTATCTGGTGCGGTGATGGCACATAAAATCATTTCTGTACGGATGGCGACGTGGGTCTGGGCGGTGGCAAGTGTTGCCACGATGATAGCCCTGGGGGCCAGCCTTGATCATTTACCCGGTCAGCATATGCTGCCGCTTTTTTTGCCTGTCGTCATTATCATGCTGGTGGCAAGTATCAAGGCCTGGCTGATTTTACGGTTTTATTTGGGGTTGCGAAATGCCCAGGGTAGCTGGGCAGGATTATTCGTCGCCTTTTTAACGGTGATTGTAATGGGCGTTGTTTCGGCACAGGCCGCAATCATTTTGATCGGCCAATAAGGGGGGATCGGTATATTCCCTCAGCCGAAATAATATGGCGGTTGCCATGCCTGAAACCTGCGGCAAGGTCTTGCCAATTTGACATGGAACAAGTTTGCGGTGCCCGAATGATGTTAGACTAATTTTAGATTGCTTGTCGTCGTTTTCGCATCACGGACCATGTCATGACAAATAATATTGCGCGTATCGCCGGTGTTCTTGGCGCTGCGCCTTATTTTCGCAGTTGGCCGACGCAAGATATCCTTGACCTGGCCGGTCTGTGCCAGTGGGTCCGGCTTGAGGCCGGCACTGAAATGATTGCCTCGGGGCAACCGGCTGAAGCCCTGTATCTGATAGTGAATGGCCATGTTGAGCTGTCTTTTGAAGATCGTGATGGCAAAAATGGCCTGATCGATCTTCTGGGCAATGGGCAACTGGTTGGTGAATGTGCGTTGGTCCCGGGCGGACTTTACGAGGTTTCGGTTCGTACTCTTGATGCGACCACCGCAATCCGCATTGACGGGCCTGGTTTTTCCAATTATTTGGCCGATCATTTTGACCGTGCCCTGACCATCATGACGGCAATCACCGAACGGTTATGTCAGATGTTACGACAGGCTGAAGAATTGAAATGCCGTTCAGCCGCCCAGCGCCTGGGGATTTATTTTCTGGCCGATGCCGTGGCAATTGACGGTGTATATGAAACGCCGCTAACCATTGAAAAATCGGCCTTGGCGCGCAAACTGGGCATGACCAGCGAAACCATATCACGGGCCTTGAAAAAACTTGCCGATGTCGGGGTGTCGCAGCATTCCAACGGGCATATTATCCGGATCGCCGATGCCGAAATATTGTCGGAATGGTGCGGGCTTGCAGGCAACAAGGGAGACGAAAATGCGTTCAAGACCGCTGTCTGAAACGGAATATGATCTTGTTGCAACGGCACCGTTATTTACCGCCCTTGGCGATGACCGTTTTCGGGAACTTGCAGGTAAATGCCGGATCGAACATCGCGCTGCGGGCGATCATTTGTTTCGCGCAGGTGATATTGCGGCCAATTTGTACTTTTTATTGTCCGGTCAATTGCGCCTGGTCAAGATTTCGGCCCAGGGTGACGAAACGGTTATGCATTTCCTGACCCTCCCTGGTGCCTTTGCCGAGGCAATTTCGCTGGCCGGGCGGGCGTTTCCGGTAAATTGCGAAGTGATGGAAGAATGTGAAATTGTTGTCGTCCCGCGCGACGCCTGTATTGCACTTTTGCGCAGTACACCGCGGGTGGCAACGGATGTTCTTATTCGCCTGATTGAATGGGAACGTTTCCTGTTGGGCGAAATTTATCAGCTTCGTCATGCAAAACCGTTACAGCGGATTGCATCTTTTCTGATTGATTTTGAAGATCGTAGCAGTGAACAGCGACCGGATGATAATCTTACCGCTTATCCGGAAAAACGTCTGATCGCCAGCCGTATCGGTGTTACACCCGAAACATTTTCCCGGTCCCTGCGCAAGCTGGAGGCCGCTGGCGCAATTGCCAAGGGCCCGCATCTGAAAATTCTGGATCGCCGGGTTCTGGAACAGGCCGCCTGCAATACCGCGCCCTGAAATTCACCCGCCATCCTCCTGTCAGGTGAGGATGGCGGGGGGTAATCTTGCCGATATTGGCGGGCCTAGTTGGTTACAAGGGCCTTGTGCGCCAGACACCAGTCCATAATATCATTCACGTCATTTGCCAATGGCTGGGCAAGGCCATCGGTAAATGTCTCAAATGCTTCGCGGTTAAGCGCATTTATCCCGGTGATTACCGGAATACCACGCATCAGCGCGTCGCCAATCAGGGTGCGAAAACCACGTCCTTCGGCTTCGTGTTTGCCAAATTTGTTCAGAACCAAAAAGTCAATCGGCGACCCGTCGGCAAACATGGTTTCAACGCTGGCAACTGCTGTTTCAAGCGCATTCGGGTCAAGACGGCACCCGTGCGATTCTGCCCCCAGATTTTGCGAAATACGCACGACTGGCCCTTTGGGCAGAACACGGACATCCATATCGCAATGATGGGTGCCGGGGCGATCAAAGTTGGTTTGAACAACGCCAGCCAGCCGAAAACCCTGTTTTTCAAGTTTGGTGGCAACCTGGGCCAATACCCTGTCCGTCCCCCCGCGTTCGCTGGAACTTATGAATGCGATTTCCATAATATCATCCCTTTTCTGACATCGTTATTCCGGGCGCATATCGATGCCCGAAATATCGGCATGGCTGACAAGATCGGTGACAAATTCGTTGGCGGCACGCGTCCATGCAGCTTTTTCTGTGGCTTCGGCAATGCGGGGTTTGGCATTTTCAAATGGCAATATGTCGCCCGGTGCTTTGGCATCAAGCCGCAATATGTGAAAGCCGAAACGGGTTTCAATCGGTTCCGGGGCGATGGTGCCCGGTTCTAACTGGTCGAGCATCCGGTCAAATGCTTCGACGGTTTCCCCCCGGCTGATTTGCCCCAGGCGACCGTCTGACTGGCGCGATGTACAGTCGCTTTCGTTACGGGCCAGGTTTCGGAACTGGTCGGGGTTATGCGTAAGGATGCCCAATGCGGCAACCGCCCGGATGCGGGCTTTTTCGCGCGCAGGGGCTGTTTCATCGGCTGCAAACAGAATATGCGACGCCTCGTATAAGGCCGGTGCCCGGAACCGTTCGAGGTTGGCATCGTAATAGGCGCGTAACGCTGTTTCGTCCGGGGTGGTTTCGGGCAGGGCCTGTTCAAGCAAGGTCCGGATCAGCGCTTCGGTCTCGGTCTCGTTTTTACCGGGGCCAATATCGTGGGTGTTTGCATCAAGATTGCGCTTTTTTGCTTCTTGCAACAGCAAGGCCCGAATGGCCAGGGCCCGTGCGGCCCGACGCCATGCCAGGGCCTGTTTGCCCTGTGGGACATTGTGATTTTGCAGTTCTGCCGATACGTCACTTGCCGGAATCGTATCGCCATTGACCACGATATCGGGAAAAAATGCGTCGCTCATGATTTTACTCCGCCGGTTTGGTCAGATTGGAACGCGAAGGCCGTGGTGTGGTCGCGCGGCGCGGCGGCAGGGGAGTTTGACGGCGTGACCGAACCACCTGATAACCGGGACGCCAGAAAAACCGGACCGGCACCGACAGCATGTGCACCAGCCGGGTGAAGGGGAACAAAACAAAGATCGTCAGCCCCAGCACCAGATGAATTTTAAAGATCCATGCCACATCGGTAATATGGCTGGCAGCATTGGATTGAAGGGTGAAAATACCCTGTGCCCAGGCCATGAATTTGGTCATTTCATGACCATCAAGATGTTGTAGCGACACGAAAATAGTGCTGATACCCAACACAAGCTGGATAAGCAAAATGACCAGAATGCCCGTATCGGCAAAACTTGACGTCGCGCGAATGCGCGGGTCGGTCAGGCGGCGGTGCAACAGCATGGCACCGCCGCTCAGGGCCATAATTCCGGCAATGCCACCCGCAGCAACCGCCAGTATCTGTTTGGCACCATGGCTGATGCCCAAGGCGTCAAACAGTGCAATCGGGGTTAGCAAGCCCACAAGATGGCCGGCAAAAATCGTTAGCACCCCGACATGAAACAGGATTGACCCGGCAATCAGTTGTTTGCGGCGCAATAACTGACTGGAGGACGATTTCCAGGTGAAAGGATCACGCTCATACCGCGCAACGGAACCCACGATCAGCACGGTTAACGCGATATAGGGATAAACACCGAAAAGAAAATTGTGCATTGTGTTTTCCTTTACTTCAAACCGGTTGTCGCGTGCTGGGGCAAAGCGCGATCATCCATGCGGTTCAATATGTCGCGGACCTGAGGGCAATCCCCGTTGGGATCCGGCCCAAAGACGACTTCGCTTTCTTCCCAAACCGCATCAAGGGCGGCGAGATCATCGGGGTCGTCTTCGGTGATCGCCAAAAGTTCGGCAAGGGCGGTTTTGTTGGTTTCGCCAAGGGCAAGTTCGTTCAGGGCCTGAAAAACCCCGGCATAGGGACTGTCGCGCCGGGAAAGACGGTCGCGCAGGGCTTCAAGGATATGGGCCGCATCGGCCAGGGTTTCGCGCCCTTCATTTAGCGGGCGGGTTGCCAGAAATTCCAGCAATACCGGTAAATGGTCGGGCAGTTCGGTGGTGGCGGGTTCAAATCCGCCCGCCCGATAGGTTTCAAGCAAATCAACCATTGCCCCGCCGCGGTCACGGCTTTCGCCGTGAACATGCTCGAACAGATTAAGCGACAGCGTGCGGGAACGATCAAACAGCGTCACAAAACGTTCCTGAAGGTCATAGATATCGGATGTCGCAAGCTCGGTTAACAGCGGCTCGATCTGGCTTATGGTGGCAGGCGACAGCAGTTTTTCATTGCGCAAAACAGGCACAATCTCTGCGCACGCGTCCTGAAGCTCCTGACCGGGATATGTTAACAGCGCCGAGAGGACCTTGAATGTCATGATCATCAGAATGCCTCCGAGGGAAGGGTCATCGTTTTCTTTTTGCCGCCACCAAACAGCGACGCCTGGCTGATCCCGCCCGAACAGCCATTACCATCGGTAAAGCCGCAGCCGCCGCGCAGGTCATAGGCTTCTTCAACAACTTCGCGGTGCGTGGTGGGGATGACAAAACGGTCTTCGTAATTGGCCAGCGCCATGATTTTATACATGTCTTCTATCATCGCCGGGCTAAGGCCGACCCGGTCGGCAACGCCGGTATTGATAACGCCGTCGATGGTTTTGGACCGCATATAGGTGCGCATCGCCAACATGCGTTCCAGGGCCGAAATGACCGGGGCTTCGTCACCTGCCGTTAGCATATTGGCAAGGTAACGCACCGGAATGCGCAGGCTGCGGACATCGGGCATTTCGCCGTCATGGCCAATTTGGCCTGCTTCGGCGGCATTTTGAATGGGCGAAAGGGGCGGAATATACCAGACCATTGGCAAGGTGCGATATTCCGGATGCAGCGGGAAGGCCACTTTCCAGTCCATCGCCATTTTCCACACCGGCGAGTTTTTGGCCGCTTCTACCCATGCCGCCGGGATGCCATCGGCAAGGGCCTGTTTTTGTATTTCCGGATCGTTCGGGTCGAGGAAGATATCAAGCTGGGCCTGATACAAATCTTTTTCGTTTTCAGTGTTGGCAGCACTTTCGATGGCGTCGGCATCATAAAGCATGACACCAAGATAACGGATCCGCCCGACGCAGGTTTCCGAACAAACAGTGGGATTGCCACTTTCGATGCGAGGATAGCAAAAGGTGCATTTTTCCGACTTGCCGGTCGACCAGTTATAATAAACTTTTTTGTAGGGGCAGCCTGAAACGCACATGCGCCAGCCCCGGCATTTTTCCTGATCGATCAGGACAATGCCATCTTCTTCGCGTTTGTAAATTGCACCTGACGGGCACGACGCCGCACAGGTCGGGTTCAGGCAATGCTCGCATAACCGGGGCAAATACATCATGAAGGTGTTTTCGTATTGTCCGTAGATTTCCTTTTGAATGCCTTCAAAATTGTAATCCTGCGATCGTTTGGAAAATTCGCCGCCCAGGATTTCTTCCCAGTTGGGACCGGAGGTAATTTTTTCCATCCGTTCGCCGGTGATTTTTGAACGCGGGCGTGCGGTTGGAAATGCCTGCATTTCCGGGGCGGATTTCAAATGGTCGTAGTCGAAATCAAACGGTTCGTAGTAATCGTCAATTTCAGGCAGCGACGGGTTGGCGAAAATATTGGCAAGAATGCGCCATTTCGCCCCCTGTTTTGGCTGAAGCTTGCCCGATTTGGTCCGTTCCCAGCCGCCATTCCAGCGTTTCTGGTTTTCCCAGTCATGCGGATATCCCATGCCGGGTTTGGTTTCGACATTGTTAAACCAGGCGTATTCAACGCCGTCGCGGCTGGTCCAGACATTTTTACAAGTGACAGAACAGGTATGGCAGCCGATACATTTATCAAGGTTCAGCACCATGCCGATTTGTGCGCGAATTCTCATTGTGCGGCCTCCTCGATGGCGGCGGGCTGGTCGAGCCAGTCCACGCGGTTCATTTTGCGAACGATGACAAATTCATCGCGGTTGGAACCAACGGTGCCGTAATAGTTAAAACCGTAACTTTGATGGGCGTAACCGCCGATCATATGGGTGGGTTTAAGGGTGGTGCGTGTCACCGAATTATGGATGCCACCGCGTTTGCCGGTTTTTTCCGACCCCGGGGTATTCACAATTTTTTCCTGCGCGTGATACATGAACAACGTGCCGTCCTTGATGCGCTGTGACACCACAGCCCGCGCCGTTAGCGCGCCGTTGATGTTGTAAACTTCCACCCAGTCATTATCGACAATCCCTGCTTTCACAGCATCGGTTTCGCTGATCCAGACAACAGGGCCGCCCCGGTTGAGCGTCAACATCAGAAGGTTGTCGGTATAAGTGGAATGGATGCCCCATTTCTGGTGCGGGGTAATAAAGTTCAACACCACATGGGGTTGCCCGTCACGCGCATCGGAATTGACTTCCCTGGTGACGCTCATGAGATCGACCGGCGGGCGGTAACAACACAAACCTTCGCCAAAGGCCCGCATCCATAAATGATCCTGATAAAGCTGCTGACGGCCCGTCAGGGTGCGCCATGGGATAAATTCATGGACATTTGTGTAACCGGCATTATAGCAAACGTCCTCGCTTTCGATCCCCGACCAGGTCGGGGACGAAATGATTTTACGCGGTTGGGCCGCAATATCGCGGAAACGTATTTTTTCGTCTTCCTTGGCGCGTGCCAGATGGGTGTGATCGCGCCCGGTAAATTTACCCAGGGCTTCCCATGCCTTGATGGCGACTTCACCATTGGTTTCCGGTGCCAGCATCAGAATGACTTCGGTGGCATCAATATCGGTGACGATTTTGGCGCAGCCTTTGGCCGGGCCTTCGGTCCATTCGCCGTTAAGGTCACGCAGATGCTGTATTTCGGTTTTGGTCGGCCACGAAATACCTTTGCCCCCATTGCCCATTTTGTCGAGCAACGGGCCAACGGCTACGAACTGGTCATAAAGGGCGGGATAATCGCGTTCAACGGTAATATAGTTGGGGGCTGTTTTGCCTGGAATAAGGTCGCATTCGCCTTTTTTCCAGTCGCGAACCTGGTCCTGTGCGATTTCGGCCGGGGTGTCGTGCAGGATCGGCAAGGCAACGACATCGGTTTCCACGCCCAGAATTTCCGGAGCAACCTCGGAAAACTTTTTGGCAATGGATTTAAAAATTTCCCAGTCGGACTTTGATTCGTAGGCCGGATCAACCGCCGCCTGAAGCGGATGGATGAAGGGATGCATGTCCGATGTATTCAGGTCGTTTTTTTCGTACCAGCTGGCCGTTGGCAAAACGATATCGGAATAAACGGCCGTGGTGGACATGCGAAAATCAATGCAGACCAGAAGGTCAAGTTTGCCTTCCGGGGCTTTGTCATGCCAGGTGGCTTCTTTGGATTCAACGACGCCCTCTTGCCCCAAATCCTTGCCGAGAACACCATGATCGGTGCCCAGAAGGTGCTTGAGGAAATATTCATGTCCTTTGCCCGAAGACCCTAAAAGGTTCGAGCGCCAGACAAACAGGTTGCGCGGCCAGTTTTCCGGGGCATCGGGGTCCTCGCAGGACATTTTCAAATTGCCCGATTTCAGATTCTGGACGATATAGTCCTTAACATCGACCCCGGCGGCCTTGGCCAGTTTTACCACTTCAAGCGGGTTGGTGCGCAATTGCGGGGCGGATGGCAGCCAGCCCATGCGTTCGGCCCGGATGTTATAGTCAATCAGGCTGATATCCCAATCCCCGGCAGGGGCAGTTGGCGACAGGATTTTATCAGCCTTAAGGGTTTCATAACGCCATTGGTCAGTATGGGCGTACCATGCCGATGTCGCGTTCATATGGCGCGGCGGGCGGGACCAGTCCAGCCCAAATGCCAGCGGTTGCCAGCCGGTTTGCGGGCGCAGTTTTTCCTGGCCGACATAGTGGCTCCAGCCACCGCCAGATTGCCCGACACAGCCGCACATCACCAGCATGTTGATGATGCCACGATAATTCATATCCATATGGTACCAGTGGTTCAGACCGGCCCCCAGAATGACCATCGATTTGCCACGGGTCTTTTCTGCATTCAGGGCAAATTCGCGGGCAACCATCGTAATTTTTGCCGCCGGAACGCCGGTAATTTTTTCGGCCCAGGCCGGAGTATAGGGTATATCATCGTCGTAGCTGTTGGCGACCCAGCCCCCTCCCAGCCCGCGATCCAGGCCATAATTGGCACAAAACAGATCAAATACCGTGGTGACTTTGGCCGTGCCATCGGCAAGCTCAACGTTTTTGACGGGAATGTTGCGGGTCAGAATATCGGGATGTTCGCATTTGACAAAGCTGTCGCTGGCGGCTCCGCCGAAATAGGGGAAATCAACCGCGGCAATTTCGTCATGATCCTGGTCGAGAATCAGCGACATTTTCAGGTCGATTTCGCGACCATCGGCACGGTTTTCCAGGTTCCAGCTACCGTCTTCGCCCCAACGAAACCCGACCGACCCATTCGGGGCAACAATGTTTCCCGATTTCTGGTCAATCGCCAGGGTTTTCCATTCCGGATTGTTGGTCGTGCCAGCTTTATTGCTTAGGTCATCGGCGCGCAAAAAGCGCCCGGCGATCAGTTTGCCGTCTTTTTCCTCCAGGCGGACCAGCATTGGCATATCGCTGTAGCGGCGGCAATAATCTTCAAAATATTCGGCCTGCCGGTCCAGATGAAACTCACGCAAAATCACATGGCCCATTGCCATGGCCAGGGCGCTGTCGGTTCCCTGCTTGGGGGCAAGCCAGATATCGCCAAATTTGGCGGCTTCCGAATAGTCCGGGCAAATAACGGCCGACTTTGCCCCGCGATAACGGGCTTCAGTATAGAAATGGGCATCGGGCGTGCGCGTTTGCGGCACGTTTGATCCCCATAACAGCAAAAAGCCGGCATTGTACCAGTCGGCACTTTCGGGAACGTCGGTTTGTTCGCCCCATGTCATCGGGCTGGCCGGGGGCAGGTCGCAATACCAGTCATAAAAGCTCATGCACACGCCGCCCAGTAACGACAAATAGCGTGAACCAGCGGCATAAGACACCATCGACATTGCCGGGATGGGCGAAAAGCCGAACACCCGGTCCGGGCCGTATTTTTGGGTGGTATAGGCGTTGGCGGCGGCAATAATTTCGGTGGCTTCGTCCCAGGTGGCGCGCACCAGACCACCCTTGCCGCGCATTTTGACATAAGATGCGCGCAAGATAGGATCATTTTGTAATGCGGCCCATGCCTGGGTGGCATTCATGGTCTGGCGCATTTTACGCCAGGCCCGCAAAAGCCTGCTGCGGATCAGCGGATGTTTGACCCGGTTGGCCGAATATAAATACCAGCTATAGCTGGCACCACGCGCACAGCCGCGCGGTTCGTGGTTGGGCAGGTCGGGGCGGGTGCGCGGGTAATCCGTTTGTTGGGTTTCCCAGGTAACAATGCCGGATTTGACATAAATTTTCCACGAACACGACCCGGTGCAATTTACCCCGTGGGTCGAGCGCACAATTTTGTCATGGCGCCAGCGATTGCGATAGGTATCTTCCCAGTCGCGGTTTTCACGGGTGACCTGGCCGTGACCATTGGCAAATGTTTCGAGTTCTTTGGACTGAAAAAAGTTCAGCCTGTCGAGCAGATGGCTCATTTTTCTCTCTCCTGTAGGCGGGGGCGTGGCAAGGCGGGACTTGCCAGCGCAGCATCAGCAGGGAACCGATGCCCCTTTGCGGGCATAGCAGGCCCAGGTAATGACGACGCAAATCGCGTAAAAGGCGGCAAATAGCCAAAGGGCAGCTTCGGGGCCACCGGTCAGCCCGATTGACGTGCCATAGGCCTTGGGAATGAAGAATGCGCCGTAAGCGGCAATCGCCGAGGTGAAGGCAATAATCGCGGCACTTTCGCGTTCGGCCTGTTTCAGGGTCGCTGCCTCGTTAAGGGTGGGCATCAAACGCGGGATTTCCTGGCGCATGATCGACGGGATCATTTGAAAGGTGGAGGCATTGCCAACCCCGGTCAGGAAAAACAGCGCCATGAAGCATATGAAAAAGCCCCGGAAGTCACCTGGTACATTTCCGGACGGCAGGTAGTGCAAAACGCCGATTACTGCCACGATCATGGCAATAAATGTCCATAAGGTGACACGCCCGCCGCCAAAACGATCCGAGATCCAGCCGGTGGCAGCGCGTGACAGCGCACCAACAAGCGGGCCTAAAAAGGCAAATGCCAAAACATCGACGCTGGGAAACTGGGTTTTCATCAGGAGCGGGAAACCGGCAGAATAGCCGATGAACGAGCCGAAAGTGCCCGTATAAAGGATGCACATGATCCAGTTATGGCGGCGTTTAAGGATCACTGACTGTTCTTTGAAGCTGGCTTTGGCATCGGCAATATCGTTCATGCCAAACCACGCCGCGATAGAGCCGATAATTAGAAATGGCACCCAGATAAAACCGGCGTTTTGCACCCATAGCTGCCCGCCATCGGGAAGCGGTTGTCCTTCACCGCCCAGCACGCCAAAGACACTGGTGGTAATGGCCATCGGTACGGCAAACTGCATAACCGATACACCCAGATTGCCCAGTCCGGCATTTAAGGCCAAGGCATTTCCTTTGCTTTTTTTAGGGTAGAAAAAAGCAATATTGGCCATTGACGAGGCAAAGTTGCCGCCGCCCAACCCGCAAAGCAGGGCGAGGATCAAAAAGATATAATAAGGCGTATCGGGGGATTGCACGGCAAAACCAATACCGATTGCAGGCAGTAACAGCGAGGCGGTTGACAGGGTTGTCCACAAACGGCCACCGAAAATCGGAACCATGAAGCTGTAAAAAATACGCAAGGTCGCGCCAGATAAACCGGGCAGGGCTGCCAGCCAGAACAATTCGCCTGTGGTGTAGTTAAATCCGATGGCGGGCAATTTCGCCACAACCACGGACCAGACCATCCAGACGGAAAAGGCCAGCAGCAGACAGGGAATGGAGATCCACAGGTTGCGAGTGGCAACAGAGGCCCCGGTTGTATGCCAAAAACCGCGATCTTCCGGGCGCCAGTCGGTCAGGACATAGCGACTTTGGCGGGTTTGAGTATTCATGATGATTTTCCTTTTAGCGCGCAGTTGGCCGCCCCGTGGCCGTGCTGGTGGAAACAGGGTTTGATCCGGTGGGGGAGACCGGAGCGTCGAGGGGACGGTCGGGCAGGTCGGAAAGATATATTTCGTCGGCAAGGGCCGGGTGACGGCGATGTTCCATCTTGCGGATCACGACATGCATCCACACCGTTGAAATTGCGACGATGGCAAATAACAGCATGAAAGGTGCCGTCCAGACCCCGGTCGCATCAAGCAGCATTCCAAAGGCCACCGGCAGAAAAAAGCCGCCCAGCCCACCAATCATGCCAACCAGACCACCAACGGCACCGACATGGTGCGGGTAATAAACCGGTATATGTTTGTAAACGGCAGCTTTGCCCAAACTCATGACAAAACCAAGCACGACGGTAATGGCGACAAAAACGGGCAAAGACATCCCGAATTCAAACGCGATCGGCCCGTGAATGCCCGAAATTGTATAGGCGGTTGTAGGATAGCTTAGAAAAAACAGGCAGATTAACGAGACGATGAAGGTAAGATACATCACCGCCCTGGCACCCCATTTATCCGACATCCAGCCGCCAAGAGCCCGAAACACAGACCCTGGCAGGGAATAAAGACCGGCAAACACGCCAGCCATTGTCAGTTCAAGGCCATATGCCCCGACATAATAGCGCGGCAGAAATGACGCCAGCGCCACAAAGCCGCCGAAAACGAAGAAATAATAGATCGAAAAACGCCATACCTGCATGTTTTTGAGAGGGGCGAGTTGAGCACTGGTCGATACAGGGCCTTCACCGGAGCGTTTGCGTGCCTGGTGTATCGGGTCTGTTTTGGCAAACACGAAAAAAAGCACCGCGATGATTGCCAGTACAATGGCATATACTTTGGCTGTACCTTGCCAGCCTAAAGCAACGACAAGGAAGGGGGCGGCAAAATTGGTAACGGCGGCACCGACATTGCCTGCGCCAAAAATACCCAGTGCGGTGCCCTGATGTTCTTTGTCAAACCAGCGCGAAACATAGGCCACACCAACAATGAAAGATCCACCGGCCAGCCCAAGGCCAAGGGCGGCCAGCAAAAATACCGCATAGCTGTGAACGGATGTTAACAGCCAAACCGCAATGGCCGTAATCAGCATTTGCAACGGAAAAATGATCCGGCCGCCAAATTGTTCGGTCCAGATGCCCAAAAAAATGCGGCTGATCGACCCGGTAAGGACCGGCGTTGCCACCAGCAGACCAAACTGGGTATCGGTCAGGCCAAGTTCACCTTTGATTTTGACACCAATGATGGAAAAAATGGTCCAGACGGCAAAACATGCAGTAAATGCGAAAGTGCTTAGTCCCAGGGCGCGGCCCTGATCGGTGCGGGTTACTCCGTCGAGAGTATGCATTTTGATCCCCTCTTGTCCGTTGGCGCGATGTCTGTGCGCCCGTCGGAATGCAGTAATGCGTCAGAGAGAGGTGAAAAACTTGATCAGTATCAATTAATAATTTTCGATTTACAAAATAATTGATGGTATGAAACATGACATGCCAAAGTAATCATAGCGTGATTTACTGTTAAATATATTTCGTGTACTTGATTGAATTATTTGTTATTTATACTTGATAATTATCAAGTTATAAGGAGGACGACCCCATGCGCCCCTCGGATGTGCCCGATTTACGGGATCTTGAATTGTTCCGCGAAATGTCGGAGGAACGATTCGATGAATTGATGCGCGGGGCTTATGTGCAGACATTTCCGCCAATGGTTGATCTGATCACCGAGGGCGACATGAGTGATTTTTTGCATGTGGTGTTGGAAGGGCGGGTTGAGCTGTTTGCCTCCTGGAATGGCCGTGAAACCACAATTGATACAGTGGAACCGATCTCGACCTTTATTCTGGCTGCAACGATCAAAGATGCCCCTTATCTTATGTCGGCACGAACATTGGAAAAATCGCGATTGATTTTATTGCCCTCGTCAGATGTGCGCCGGGTATTTGATGCTGATGGTGCCTTTGCGCGCAGCGTGGTGAGCGAATTGTCCGCCCGGTATCGGGCCGTTGTGAAAAATATAAAGAACCTGAAATTACGCAGTTCGATTGAACGGCTGGCAAATTACATTTTGCACCAATATGAAATACACGGTCAGGCCCCGGTATTTGATTTGCCAATTGAAAAACGCAAGATTGCGTCATTCCTGGGAATGACGCCGGAAAACTTATCCCGGGCCATTCGCGGCCTCAGGCCTTTTGGCGTTGAAATCGACGCCCAGCATGTCACGATTGCCGAGCCTGATACCCTTCGGAACCTGGCAAAACCCAGTGCCTTGATCGATGAATCCGATGCCCCGTCGATGAGATAACCTTGTTCGCTGGTTCATTCTTGCGGCGGCGGGGTCCGGACAAGGACAGATCAAACAAAGCCCGGCAGGAGATGACCCGCCGGGCTTTGTGAATTGATTGGCGCTGACGGATGGATCAGACGCCCGGTTTAACCGACGCACCGGTCTTAAGCGATTGAACCGCCGCATCGGCCAGTTCAAGGGCCTTCAAACCATCATGCCCGCTGGGGAAGGCAACGTTTTCGCCGCTCAGCATATTGCAGAAGGTTGTCAGTTCAAACCGGTAGGCATCGGCATAACGCTGCATGAAAAAATCCAGCAGTGGTTCGGTGGTATAACCATCGCCATTGGCAATCGTTACCGATGTTGCCCTGTGGTTTTCGGCCTGCACCATGCCCTTTGACCCGTGCACTTCAACGCGCTGATCATAGCCATAAGTTGCCCGGCGCGAATTGGTAATGACGGCCATTTTGCCGCTGGCCGTGCGCAGCGTTGCAGTTGCTGTATCGACATCGCCGGTTTCCTTGATCGCCGGGTCGGTCAAAACGGCACCGGTGGCAAAAACGTCGCTGACTTCTTCGCCCAGCAGGAAACGCGCCATGTCAAAGTCGTGGATCATCATATCGCGAAACAGGCCACCAGAGCGTTTGATATAATCGACCGGCGGTGCCCCCGGGTCGCGCGAGGTGATTTGCACCAGTTCAACATCGCCAACATTACCGGCGCGGATTTCGGCATGTACACGGGCAAAGCTGGGGTCAAAGCGGCGGTTGAAACCAACCATCAGTTTGGCACCGGTTTCTTCCACCACCTTCAGGCAGGCCCGGACACGTTCGGACGAAAGATCGACCGGTTTCTCGCAGAAAATCGCCTTGCCAGCCCTGGCGGCCAGTTCGATCTGATCGGCGTGAAGGTCGGTCGGCGTGGCAATAATGACGGCACCAATGTTGGCATCGTTCATAATTTCCTCGACCGAGGCGCGTTTGGCCCCGGTCAGGGCAATGGCAGCGTCGGCCGCAGCATCCACCGGGTCATATACCGCAGCGATTTTCGCATTGGGTACGCCCAGTACGGCTTTGGCATGGGTGATGCCGATACGTCCGGCACCGAGCAGTCCGATATTAAGCATGGCTATTTTCCTTAACCAAGGGTCGGCATGGTGAATTCAGGGTCGGTCCGCTGGCCGGTCGGCCACCGGGTGGTGGTGGTTTTAAGGCGGGTAAAGAAACGAACGCCTTCCATGCCATGCATGTGGTGATCGCCAAAGATTGATGATTTCCAGCCGCCAAAGGAATGGAACGCCATCGGCACCGGGATCGGTACGTTAATGCCCACCATGCCGACTTCAATATCCTGGCTAAAGGCACGGGCAACATCACCATCGCGGGTAAAAATCGCTGTGCCATTGGCATATTCGTGGCTGTGGATCAAATCAACCGCCGACTGGTAATCCGCGCGACGGACGATGGACAAGGCCGGGCCGAATATTTCCTCGCGGTAAATTTTCATATCGGGGGTGACGTAATCAAACAGGGTGCCACCAATATAATAGCCATTTTCATAGCCTTGCTTGTCCTGGCGGAAGGTGCGGCCATCAACAACAATTTTGGCCCCTTCGGCTTCGCCACTATCGATATAGCCACGTACCTTTTCAAGGTGCTGCTTGGTGACCAGCGGCCCCATATCCGATGCCTTGTCCGACGCCGGGCCAATTTTAAGGGCCTGGATTTTCGGCACCAGTTTTTCGACCAGCGCGTCAGCAACGGCGTCGGTCACGGGCACAGCCACCGAAATCGCCATGCAGCGTTCCCCGGCCGAGCCATAGGCTGCCCCCATCAGGGCGTTCACGGCCATATCAAGGTCGGCATCGGGCATTATCACCATGTGGTTTTTCGCCCCGCCCAGCGCTTGGACGCGTTTGCCATTGGCCGTGCCGGTTGTGTAAATATATTTGGCAATCGGGGTGGAACCAACAAAGCTGATGGCTTTGACATCGGGGTTGTTCAACAGTGCATCCACTGCTTCCTTATCACCCTGAACCACGTTGAAAACACCGGCAGGCAAACCGGCTTCGGTTAACCAATCGGCCATCAAAAGCGATGCCGACGGGTCCCGTTCGGATGGTTTCAGGATGAAAGTATTGCCGCACGCCAGGGCGACGGGGAACATCCACATCGGCACCATGGCCGGGAAGTTAAACGGGGTAATCCCGGCAACCACGCCCAATGCCTGGCGGACGGAATGGCTGTCAACACCGGTGCCGACATTTTCGGTAAATTCGCCTTTGAGCAGGTGCGGGGCACCGGTGGCAAATTCCACCACTTCCAAGCCACGGGTCACTTCACCCAGGGCATCTTCGTGGGTTTTGCCGTGTTCGGCACTAATGGCTTGTGCCATTTGGCCGGCGCGTTCCCACAAAATGGTTTTGAACCGGTCCAAAATGCGTGCCCGGCGCAGCGGCGGGGTTTTAGACCAGTCGCGCCATGCGGCCTTGGCGGCGGCAACGGCCTGGTCAATTTCGGCGGTCGATGCCAGGGCAACGGTTTTTTCAGCATCCCCGGTGGCGGGGTTAAAAACATCCTGCGACCGGCCCGATGTGCCAGCAACATGTGCGCCATTAATGTAATGGGCAATCTCGGTCATGGGTAAAATCCTTTGGTTTTGGGCATTCGCGCCAGCTTATTTGCTGTCGCGCTGATATATCCAGTCATGATCGGGGTGGTTCTGGAACCGCCATTTACGCATCGGCCCGGCCATGACATTAAGGTAATACATCTCATAGCCATAAGGTGATCCGCACGGATGATGTCCCTTGGGCACCAGCACCACATCACCGCTTTGCACGGCCATGGTTTCGTCAAGCGCGCCGTCTTCGGTGAAAACCCGCTGAAAGCCAAAACCCTGTTCCGGGTTCAAACGGTGATAATAGGTTTCCTCAAGATAGGTCATCTCGGGGTAATTATCTTCATCGTGGCGGTGCGGCGGATAAGACGACCAGTTGCCTTGCGGGGTGAAAACCTCGGTCACCAGCAGGCTATCGGCCACATCCGATTCCTCCATCGCAATCGGATGGATATATCGGGTATTGGCCCCTTTGCCGCGTTCCACCATTTGCACGTCGCGAATAACACGGGCAGGGTAATTGCCTTTGCCCGGTGCCGTGCAAACCGCAAGGGTGCATTTGGTGGTGGCCTGTGCTGTCCAGTTACTGTCATTAGGGGCATAAACGCAGTGGGGTGATTTGCGTTCAAACACACTCATGCGCTCGCCAAGCTCGCCAAAGTTTTGGTCATTGACCGAAATATCGGCTTTGCCCTCCACCAGTACCAAAATAACTTCGCGATCATTGGTGGGCTCAGAAGCGGTTTCGCCCGGTTCAAGGTGATAAAGCCCAAAACCGACATAGCCCCAATTGGCTGATTGCGCGGTAATGTCATGCACCTTGCCGTGGGTGCCGGTGGGTTTGCGTAGAAGGTCGGCCATCAGGCGTCTCCTTTGTCCAGTCCGGTTTCTTTGGCCATCGCACGCAGCGATTTAAGGCCAAGGGTTTGATATTTCAGCGGGTTGCGTATCGCAGGGTCCTGTTCGGCTTCAATCACCAGCCAGCCGTCATATCCATGTGCGGCGGCAATTTTCAAAACCGGTTCAAAGGTGACTTCGCCTTCGGCATCACCCGGAACGGTAAATACGCCGCGGCGCACCCCTTCAAGGAAGCTCAGTTTCTCGCCTTCAACTTGCTTGCGAATGACGGGGCGTACATTTTTGCAGTGAATATGCCCAACGCGATCCATGTATTTTTTTGCCAGTTCTTCGGGGTTCGCACCGCCAAACAGGGCATGTCCGGTATCAAGCAGCAACCGGGTAGCAGGGCCGGTATGGGCCATAAAGGTATCAATTTCATCGCCACTTTCAACAATGGTGCCCATATGATGATGATAAACCAGCGTCACACCCTGATCGGCACAATATTGTGCAATGGCCTCAACATCGGCGCCAAATTTTGCCCATTTCTCGGCAGGCAAAACCGGGCTGTTGGCAAGGGCCATGTCATCATTGCCGTGAATGGCATTGGATGTTTCGCACACAATGCACACCTTGCAACCCATGGCCTTTAACAAATCAAGATGCGGTTGAATGGCCTTTTTTTCGTCTTCGACCGAATGGGCCAACAGGTTTAACGAATGCCATCCCGAAACAAATTTCAGGCCGTTTGGCCCTAGCACGGCTGCAAGGGCGGTGGGGTCGGTCGGCATTTTGTGGCCTTTTTCAATGCCGTCAAAGCCGATTTCCCCTGCTTCGCGCAGGCAGGTTTCCAGCGAAATATCTGCGCCAAGGGTCTGGTCGTCGTCGTTGGACCACGCAATAGGGTTGGTGCCGTAAAGGATCATGGGGGCTTAATCTCCGGGGCGCTGGTTTTTCAGCGCGTTTTGGTAATTTTTGTGGGCTTCATTTACACTGGGGCGCACCGAAACCTCGGGTATGGCAACGTCCCACCAATTGCCACCGGCCTCGGTTGAGGGCAGGGGGTCGGTATCAATGACAATGGTATAGGATTTATCCGCCGCACGCGCGCGGACCATTGCCTGTTCCAGTTCGGCAATCGAGGAAACCTTTTCGGCAATTGCCCCCATTGAGGCGGCATGGGCGGTAAAATCAATCGCCGATGGTTCAACATGGCGGGCGGTATCAAGCAGGTTGTTAAAACTTGCACCACCCGTTGCCATTTGCAGGCGGTTGATGCAGGCAAAACCGCGATTATCGAGAATGACAGTGATAATTTTGTGGCCCAGCATCACGCTGGTCGCCAGTTCGGAATTCATCATCATGTAGGACCCGTCGCCAACCATGACGACAACATCCTGATCGGGCCGGGCCATTTTAACACCCAATCCCCCGGCAATTTCATAGCCCATGCAGCTATAACCATATTCAACATGGTAGCCATTCGGTTTTGCCGTTTTCCAAAGCTTGTGCAATTCGCCGGGCAGGCCGCCTGCGGCACAAACGATAATGCCGTCTTCATCCAGGCTGCGCTGAACCGCACCAATGACTTGCGCGTCGGTTGGCAGGGCATTGCCTGTTGGCGTTGCCGTTGCGGCATCCACGGCGGCAATCCATTCGGCTTTCAGGTGGGCATCAGGGCGTTTTGCACAATAATCACCCAGCGCGTCTGAAAGGTCGCTTAGCACGATTTTGGCGTCGCCGATCAGGGGCAGGGCATTGTGTTTGCTGCCATCAAAACCGGTAATGTTTATGCCCAGAATGCGGCGGTCGGGGTTTTTAAACAGCGACCAGCTACCGGTGGTGAAATCCTGCAAGCGGGTGCCAATGGCAATGATCAGATCGGCGTTTTCGGCAACGCTGTTGGCACTGCTGGCCCCGGTCACACCAATGGAACCAAGGTTAAGATCGTCATCCCACGGCAAGGCCGATTTACCGGCCTGGGTTTCACCAACGCCCATGCCATGTTTGTGGGCAAAGTCGCGAAGGGTTGCGCAGGCATCGGCATAATGCACACCACCCCCGGCAATGATCATGGGGTTTTTCGCGGCCTTGATGGCGGTAACCGCAGCGGCCAGCTCATCCAGATCGGGGCGCGGGCGGCGCGGCTTCCATGTTTTGGGGGCAAAGAAACTTTCCGGCCAGTCATAGGCTTGTGCCTGCACATCCTGACAAAAGGCCAGTGTTACCGGGCCGCAATCGGCGGGGTCGGTCAGGGTTGCCATGGCACGGGGCAGGGCGGTTAATAAATGTTCGGGCCGCGAAATGCGGTCAAAATAACGGCTGACGGGTTTAAAACAATCATTGGCGCTGATTGTCGCGTCACCAAAATCCTCGATCTGTTGCAAAACCGGGTCCGGGGCGCGGTTGCCAAATACATCGCCGGGGATCAGCAAAACCGGCAGCCGGTTCACATGGGCCAGAGCCGCAGCGGTCACCATATTGGTGGCACCGGGGCCGATGGAGGTCGTAACTGCCATTGCGCGTTTACGGTTCGATGCCTTGGCATAGGCAATGGCGGCATGGGCCATGCCTTGTTCGTTGTGCGCGCGCCATGTTGGCAAGGCATCACCAATGCCGTGCAGGGCTTCGCCAATGCCCGCCACATTGCCATGGCCGAAAATCGCCCAGCAACCGCCAAAAAATGGCACGTCATCGACGTTATATTGCACACTCAGATACCGCACCATGGCCTGGGCGGCTGTTAAACGGATGGTCTTCACGCCGTTCCTCCGATGTTTTTGCGTGCCTGATCCCATGACTGGCACAGGGCACGGTATTTGTCCGCCATCTGGGTGGTGGCAGTTGCATCATCTATGGTGCCGGTCAGCCAGTCGCGCGCGGTGGCGGCAAAAATCGTCCGTCCCACGGCAAACCCGCGTACCAGCTTGTGGCGGGCGGCGGCCTCGAAACTGGCGGTCAGTTCCTCGGTCGGGGCTTCAAGCCCCAAAACAACCACACCACGGCAATAGGGATCATTACGCGAAATGGTGTCACATGCATGACGCCATGCCGCATCGCTTTTCATCGGTTCCAGTTTCCACCAGTCGGGATACACCCCAATGTCATAGAACCGTTGAATGATTGTTGCCGTTGTCTGATCATCGCATGGCGCAACCTTTGAGGGAATGATCTCGAGCAAAAATTCCAGCCGATTTGCGCGTCCGGCATCAAAAAGGCGTAAAATGGTTTCTTCCTGCTGCGCTTTCATGGCGGCATCATCATCGGGATGATAAAAACACAGAACCTTGATCACGTTTTCCACCGGCCATTCGGCCAGTTTGCTGCCCAGATCGGGGCCGATTTCAAGCTGCAACGGGCGCGATCCCGGCAGTTCAACCGGTCGGCCAATCCATAATCCTTGCCCGGCGGCGGCATAAAGCGCATCGCGGCCCAAACGACCATCGCATAACAGGCCATAACCGGGTTTGCCGTCGGCCACTTTTTCAACCGCGCTCAGGCACAGTTTCTTAAACGGACCAATTTTATCACGTGATACGCCCAGTTCATCGGCCATATCTTCCAGTTGCATGCGGTGATCAAAGGCAAATACCCGCATTTCGGGCCAGTCACCCGTGCGGTTGGTGGCCCAATGAACCTGTTCAAGTTCCGCATCATGGCGCAATGCCGGGGTTTTCATGCCGCGTTTAAAGAAAAACTGCAATTCTTCCCAACTGGGATAGGCCGGGGTGCAGCCGTGGCGCGACACGGCAAACGCCCCGCAGGCATTGGCATATTTAAGGCTGGTTTGCCAATCCTCGCCGGTCAGCCAGCCTTTTAACAGGCCCGACATAAACCCGTCGCCCGCCCCCAATACGTTAAAAACATCCACCGGAAAGCCGGGGCCGGAAATGCCGTCATCCAGACTGTTGCCTATATCGCCACTAAAGGCCGAAGCCCCCATGGGGCCGCGTTTGCACACCAGTGTGGCGGTTGAAAGGGCGCGAACGGCGCGCAACGCCGCCAGCGTATCGGTGGTGCCGCCAGCAATGTGAAATTCTTCCTCGGTGCCGACGATCAAATCAAACAGGGCCAGTGTGGCCTGCAATTCGCTGGTGACCTTGGTCGAGGCAATAAAACGGTTTTCCCCGTCGCCATGCCCCGAAAGCCCCCACAGATTGGGGCGATAATCAATATCAAGGGCGGTTTTGGCCCCGTTGGCCCGGGCCAGTTTCAGGGCCTTTAACACCGCAGCGCGCGTGCGCGGATGTGATAAATGTGTGCCGGTAACGGTTACACAGCGGCTGCTGGCAATATAGTCCGGGTCGATATCGTCTTCGCACAGCGCCATGTCGGCACAGTTTTCGCGGTAAAATATCAGTGGAAACTGTTCCTGGTCGCGAATGCCCAGTAACACAAGGGCCGTCAGGCGTTCGGGGTCGGTAATCACCCCTTGCACATCAACGCCTTCGGCCAACAGTTGTTCGCGAATGAACCGGCCCATATGTTCGTCGCCCACCCGGGTGATCAGGCCCGATTTAAGGCCCAGCCGGGCGGTGCCGCACGCCATATTGGTGGGGGACCCGCCAATATATTTGTTGAAGGATGCCATGTCCTCCAGGCGGCCGCCAATTTGCGCTCCGTACAGGTCGACCGACGATCGGCCGATGGTAATGACATCCAGGGTCATCAAATGGTTCCTCCCAGCGATCCTTCAAGTTCGGCCAGTTCCTGCCCGCCAGCCATCAAATCCTGCAATTCTTCGGGTTTGATGTCGCCGCGCATGGCGGTGCCATGGGTTTGCCCGCGATTAAGCACGGTAAACCGGTCGCCAACGGCCATGGCATGGCGCACATTGTGGGTAATAAACACAACGCCGATCCCGGCTTTGCGTACCCGGTCAATCGTGGCAAGAACGTTTGATGTTTGTCGCACGCCAAGGGCCGATGTTGGTTCGTCCAAAATCAACACTTTGGCACCAAAATGAACGGCACGGGCAATGGCAACACTTTGGCGCTCGCCGCCCGAAAGGGTGCCAACCGCCTGGTCGGCTTCACGCAGGGCTATACCCATGCGGGCCATTTCTTCGAAAGTAATGCGGTTTGCTGTTTTGAAATCGATCCATTTAAACGGGCCAAACCCCTTGCGTGGTTCGCGTCCCATCCAGAAATTGCGCGTCACCGACATCAGCGGAATCATCGCCAGATCCTGATACACCGTAGCAATCCCGGCGGTCATGGCATCGCGCGGGTTGTTGAAAATGGTATCCTGACCATTAACGCGGATCACACCGCCGGTCGGCTTGTGCACGCCCGACATGGTTTTAATGAAGGTCGATTTTCCGGCACCGTTATCGCCCAGCAGGCAGTGGCATTCACCGGCATAAATATCAAAGGACACACCGCCCAGCGCAATCACGGGGCCAAAATTCTTTTTGATGTTATCCATTTCCATCAAGGGTGTTGCCATCACCGTTCTCCTGTAATCATGCGGCGGATATAGGTGTTCATAATCACAGCCAAAATCAGGATCGTGCCCAGAAATACCCGGAACAACGAACTTTCGGCCCCGGCAAAAAACAGCCCCTGTTGCACAACCCCAAATATCAGGGCCCCCAAAGCCGCCCCGATGACAGAGCCATACCCACCGGTCAAAAGGGCGCCGCCGATAACCACACAAATGATGGCTTCAAATTCCTTAAGCAAGCCACGGTCTGCTGCGGCCGAGCCAAATTCCATCACCTGGCAGGTGGCAAAAACAGTGGCGCAAAAGGCGGTAAACATGAACATCAGGATTTTAACCCGGTCGACCGGCACGCCCACATAACGTGCTGCTTTGGCGTCCCCGCCTGCGGCGAAAATCCAGTTGCCAAAACGGGTACGGGTCAGCAGGAAGTGACCAAAAATAACCAGCACAATCGCCCAGACCACCAGCATCGGAATGCCTTCAACAATCGGCTGTCCGGTGCGTGTGCCACGGGTAAAGGTTCCAACCCAGCCCATATCGCCAAACCACTGGAACAAATCCTTGAAAATCACACCACCAAACAAAAAGGCCAGCGGGTCGCCCACGGCGGCTTCTTTTACGCCGCCAATAATGGTTTGGCGGGTGGTGGTAATGGATAACCAGATCGTTAGGCCACGCAGAATATATAAAAATGCCAAGGTCACGATAAAGCTTGGCAAGCCGGTTTTGATCACCAAAAACCCGTTTAATGCGCCAATTGCCATTGCAACGACAAAGGCAGCAATGATGGCGGCCCATACCGGCCAGCCCATATGCACGGAAAGAATGGCGATGACCACACCGGAAAAACCGATCATGGAACCGACCGAAAGATCAAATTCGCCGGCAATCATCAACAGGCAGGCACCCACGGCAATGATGGCAAATTGTGCCGAAACCACGGTCCAGTTTTTGATGCCTTCCGGCGCGAACATGCCGCTGTCGCCTGCGATCATCAAAAAGAACACAAAAACCAGAATTGCGCCGCAAATCGCGCCCAGTTCGGGCCGGATCATGGCACGACGAAGGCTTGAGACTTGCTTTAATCGCTCGTCCGTCATGGCATTACTCTTGTATTTTGGGAAGGGAGAGTTGCCAGGGGGCGGTGGCGTGCACGCACCCCCTGACGGGAGGAAGAAGGTTTGGCGATTAGCGATATTCGCCCGCATATTTTTCCACCAGACCGATATTTTCCTTGGTGATGAAACCCGGGCCTGAATTGATGTCGCCCGACGGCAGAACCCCATAACGGACATAGTTGGTCAGGATCACAACCGGCAGATAGCCTTGCAGGTAGGGCTGCTGGTCAATTGCAAAGTCGATATCGCCTTTTTTGATGCCATCGGCAATTTTGGCCGACAGATCGAAGGTGCCAAACGGAATGGCACCGTTCATGCCCAGTTCACGCAGGGCATCCAGGGTCGGTTCAGCCGAATTCGGGCCAAGTGCCAAAACGGCACCAACATCCTGATGGGCATTAAGATAGGCCGAAACTTTGTTTTTCACTTCCGACGGGTCCATGCCGGTATCAATCATCTGGTCGCCCAGTTTGGTGCCAATGGCATCGGCAAAGCCACGGCAACGTTCAACCGATGCCGGGTTGGTGATGTAATGGTTCACACAAACAAATGATTTAACACCTTTGGCCGCCATGCGTTTCCCTGCGCCAAAACCGGCATCATATTCGGGCTGGCCGACATGCATCAGCGCGCCAAGCTCGTGCGATTGTTCGATCGTACCGGAATTAATCGTGATAACCGGGATGCCTTTGGCAATCGCATCTTCAACCGGGCCTTTCAGCACGTTAAAGTCGGCGATGGTCACAATGATGCCATCGGGGTTGGATGCAGCGGCCTGCTGAACAATGCGGGCCATATCGGCAAGGTCGCCGGTCGGCGGGTTGCGGTATTCAACATTGACGTCCATCTGGTCGCCAGCAATTTTGATGGCGTTTTTGATCACGTTCCACCAGCTATCGGAATCCGGCGCGTGGCTGATCAGGACAAAATTTTCCCCTGCGGCCTGCGCGCTGGTGGCAGATGTGGCCAACCCGGCAAATGCCACGGTTGCGGCGGCAATGGCGGTCAGTGTCTTTTTCATTTTCATCTTGGTCTTAGCCTCCCTATCGGCTTTTGGTCGAAACACCTTGGTAGGATCGGTGCGATGGTTCTGTGCCGTTGTCTCGGCATTTTGCTTTACGGCTTCTTGTCGCGGCGGACCGCTTGGCAAAAAAGGAAAGCGGTTGGCTTGCCCTTTCATGTTTTCAGATAGAATTTTTATTCCATTAAAAATGAAATGCAACAGAATTTTCTATTTTTCTGTTTGATCACGTCGCGCCCCAATTGCAACGGCAAGGGAAATCGCCAGCGACAGCGTGGCCGACAGGGCGCGGAACGCCCCGACATCGACCTCGGTGACATGCAAGGTCAGGGCGCGTAATTTCTGAAGCGGGCTGGTGATGGTATCGGTTATGGCAATGACTTCATTGCCGAGTCCGCGGGCATATTGTGCCAGTTCCACGGTTTCCTGCGAATAAGGGGCAAAGGTAATGGCAATGAGAACATCGCCTTTGCGAATGGTGTGGCGGTGGTTCAGCTTGCCAACCCCGTCGTGGAAAACGGCGGGAATATCCATTTTTTCCAGCGCATAGGACAAATAGGACGCCACCGGAAACGCCCGGCGCAGTCCGATGATGTGGATCATGGGCGCATGGGCCAGCAAATCTACGGCCTGTTCCAGTGTTTCGGGGTCAATCGAGGATGCCAGATTTTCCAGCGACAGCCGCCCGGCCTCGACAAATTCGGCCAGCAAGGCCGACGGGCTGTCGGCCCCGGATGCCTTTAAATTATCCAGCCTTGTGGCGTAATCCGGCCATTTCAGAGCATAGGTTTCGCGAAACATTTTTTGCATGTCGCTAAAGCCAGCAAAGCCCATCAACTGGCAAAACCGCATAAAGGCCGATGGTTGCACACCGGCAGCAGCCGAAAGTTCGGCCACGGTTGAAACCGCAATGCGGTCGGTGTTTTGAGCAATGTAATCGGCACATTGGCGCAGGCGTTTGGGCATGGATTCGGAAATGTCGAGCAGGCGGTGATTAAATTCTTCCAACGAAACGGGGGCGGTTTGATCGCTCATGTCGTGCCTTTTTTGTTTTTTCTTGACGAATGACATGTTCCATGGTCATCCAGATTATAGAACAAAAATTCTATTTTTATTTGGGCGAGGAGTCTAGGAAAATGAGCAGCATTGGCGTAGGCCTGATTGGAACCGGTTTTATGGGCAAGGCCCATGCGCTGGCTTATGGGGCCGCAAAGGCGGTTATGGGCGATGTTCCCGACATTCGAATGGAAGTTTTATGCGAAACGCCGCTTGATAAAGCGCAAAAAATGGCCAACCAGCTTGGCTTTGCCCGCGCCACCGATAACTGGCGCGATTTGCTGTCGGACCCGGCAATTGATGTTATGTCCATCACCACGCCCAACATGCTGCATCACGAAATGGCGCTTGCCGCCATTGCTGCAGGCAAACATGTGTATTGCGAAAAACCGCTGGCCTTAACGCTGGATCAGGCGCGCGAGATGCGCGATGCCGCCGCCAAATCCGGGGTGAAAACCATGGTCGGCTATAACTATATTCATAACCCGGCCTTCACCCATGCCTGCCGATTGGTTAAATCCGGCGCGATTGGCCGGGTGGTGCATTTTCGCGGCTGGGTGGACGAAGATTATCAGGCCGACCCCAACCTTACCTGGACATGGCGCAGCACCATTGCCGATGCCGGGCTGGGGGCCTTGGGCGATATGGGCTGCCATTTGGTCTCGATGACCTATGGTTTGCTTGGCCCGGTCAACAGCCTGATTGGCGATATGCAAACCGTGCATGAAACCCGCCCGCTGGCCGATGGCACCGGCCATGCCCGTGTTGAAAACGAAGATACCGCAACGGCGCTGATCCGCTTTGAAAGTGGTGTGCAGGGCAGCATTTCAACATCACGTTCGGCCTGGGGCCGCAAAAGTCGCCTGGCCTGGGAAGTTCATGGCAGCGAAGGCATGATCTGTTATGATCAGGAACGCATGAACGAATTGCAGCTTTATCAAAACACCGGCAACCCGGCCGAGCAGGGCTTTAAAACCATCCTCACCAGCCCGCATCACGCCCCCTATGGCAATTTCTGCCCCGCACCGGGCCATCAGCTAGGCTTTAATGACCTGAAGGTTATAGAATGCGCTACCTTCCTGTCGGCCCTTGCCAAGGGCGAGGATGCCTATCCCAATTTCAATGATGCCTTTGAATTTGAAAAACTTATCCATGCCGTGGCGACGGCGGCGCGCGAAGATCGCCGGGTACATGTTGCCGAATTTGACTAACGGCAAATATCAGATGGGGTGACGTAAAAGAACACCCCGTCTGCTTTTCATGCACGTTTATTGCACCGATAATCCTTCAAAATCCTTCAGCACGTTTAAAACGATCGATGTTTTAACGTGCTGAACCGAATCATGGGGCAACAGCACATCATTCACAAATCGCGATAAATCGTTCAAATCGCGGGTGACGACTTTTAAGTGATAATCCATTTCCCCGGTCAGGGCATAGGCCTCTAACACCTCGGGCAAATCGGCCAATAACTCGCCAAACTGTTTGGCGTTATCGCGGTTATGGGTGGCCAGTGTTACCGAAATCACCACCATCAGGCCCAGCCCCAGCTTTTGTCGGTCAATCGCGGCGTGATAGCCCGAAATATAGCCTTCGGCCTCCAGCCTTGTGCGCCGGCGCGAACATTGCGAGGGTGACAGGGCAATGCGATCTGACAGCTCGTTATTGGTCAGGCGGCCATCCTTTTGCAGTTCAGCCAGTAATTTCAGGTCCATTTTATCGAGATGCGTCATCTATGCGCCATTTGATATTTTGATGCGTGTTTCGTGCAAAATACTGCCAAATCACCCCAAGAATGCAAGCACATTGTGCGCCATTACGGGCAAGATTGTGAGAACTTCATAATTAGACAAATACAAAATCAGGAGGCTTCCCATGGGTCCGTTCCCGCACGATGCGCCGCGCGCCACCATTAGCGATGAAAACCCGGCTGGCACCGACGGGTTCGAGTTTGTAGAATTTGCACATGATGACCCGGAAAAACTTGCAGTGCTGTTTGACCGCATGGGCTATGTGCCGGTTGCCAAACATAAAAGCAAAAACATCACCGTCTGGCGGCAGGGCGATATTAACTATATCGTTAATGCCGAACCCGGTTCGCATGGCATGAAATTTGTTGAAAAGCATGGTCCGTGTGCACCCGCGATGGCATGGCGTGTGGTGGATGCGCAACATGCCTTTGACCACGCGGTGGCCAAGGGTGCCGAACCTTATTTGGGGGGTGACAAAACCCTTGATGTGCCTGCTATTGTTGGCATCGGCGGGTCGCTTTTGTATTTTATTGACCGATATAACGATACCGGTTCGGCCTATGATGGCGAATTTGACTGGATCGGCGAACGTGATCCGAAACCCGAAGGGGTTGGCTTTTATTTCCTCGACCATCTGACCCATAATGTCTATCGCGGCAATATGGACAAATGGTGGGATTTTTATCGTAATCTGTTTAATTTCACACAGATCCACTTTTTTGACATTGCTGGTAAAATGACCGGGTTGGTCAGCCGCGCCATTACCTCGCCCTGTGGTAAAATCCGCATTCCGTTAAATGAATCGACAGATGATAAAAGCCAGATCGAGGAATACCTTAAAAAATACAATGGCGAGGGTATTCAGCACATTGCCGTTGGCACCGATGGCATTTACGAAGCCACCGATAAACTGGCCGCCAATGACCTTAAATTCATGCCCGGCCCGCCGGAAATATATTACGAACAATCGTTTAACCGCGTAAACGGCCATGACGAGCCGATAGAGCGCATGAAAAAACACGGCATTCTGATTGACGGTGAAGGTGTTATTGATGGCGGCATGACCAAGATTTTGCTGCAAATATTCTCAAAAACCGTGATCGGGCCGATCTTTTTTGAATTCATTCAGCGCAAAGGCGACGAAGGCTTTGGCGAAGGCAATTTCCGCGCCCTGTTTGAAAGCATCGAAGAAGACCAGATCCGCCGCGGTGTTTTGAAGGTGGATGCGGCTGAATAAAACCATTCATTGTGGTTCCAGAGGTGCGTGAACAGGTGCGCCTCTGGCTTTTTGTTTTCGTGTTTATCTCACGTAACGTCCATTTTTATCAAAGTACAGTACGTCACCATCTGAAAATTCGACCCGGGCAAGTCCCTTTTCAAACGGATCGGCGTCTTTCGCCTCTATGGGGGCAAAGGCAAACTGGCCGTCAAAATCGTAATACCCAAACAAATACTCGCCATCATCATTTCGATCAGCATTGGATCGAAGCACGAATAACCCTTCCGAATAACCCTGATAGTGCCAGTTCTCGGGCAGGGACATTTTCAGCTTCATCCGGGTATCGTAAACAAAGTCCTGTTCTACGTCATTTTCTTTCCGGGTCAGAACCAGATAACCGTCATAGAACCTGAAACGGTAGGGTTCAAAGCCAAAGAAGTCTGCGGCATTGCCTTCCTGTGCCAGGGTCTCGCCGCGTGAATTAATGATCGTCCATTTTGTGATATTTTCTGTGTGTGTCGTGTGTGAGACGGTGCCGCCAGAACAACGCCCGCTGCAAAGTCCAAACATTGGGACGTTTATTTCCCGCGTGCCGACAATTTTGTTAACAAGGCCAATCCCATTCAGGCTTGCGCTACAGTTTGTATATTCCGCCTCCAGCACAACCTTGCCCTGCTTGTTCTTGTACCCACAGCGAGAATCGTTGCCTTCGTCAACCGAAAATTTAACAAGTTCATCAAGCGGCGAGGGCAGGCAAGCACGATAGCTGACAAGGGCTTCGGGGGCGTCTTCAAACCCGTCGGGTTGATGAAAAGACGGGCAGCTTGCAATTTGTTGTTTTAAATTTTCCGCACGTGCAAGCAAATCCTCATTCACCGGTATATCGGTTGGAAAACGGTCCTGTATTTGTTCAAGGCGTTGTGCGCGAAACGTGCTTTCAAACAGGTTTTGGATGTCTGCTTCGCTGATCTCTTTTTCCGGGTCGTCGGGAATGTCGTTTTGGCGCGTACGGGCCTGGTCGAGTTTGTCCTGTGCTATTTTCTGGTCGCGCTTCGCAAGCCATTCTCCAACTGCATACAGATTAATGTGCGCCTTTTGCACTTCATGCAGTGCGTTAGTTTGGACTTTGCCGGTTTTTAGCAGGTCGCGATAATAGGATTTTGCGCGTTTTGTGGCGTCTGAAATCTCAAATCCGTTACTTTGGAAAAGATCGTCCCAGCTTGGGCTGCCGGGGATGTTAAAGCTGACGTTCGGGTCGCCCGAGGCCCCAAAAATACCGGGGTCACATTCGACCCATACATTCTCAAAAAGGCTCGAGGAAAATTTCAGGTCGACGCTGTAAAGATCAATCTTTTCGGCAATGTCATCAGGCACATAGGTGCCAACACCTTTTATGGTCGAGACAAAACTGTTGTTGGTTTGGGCTTTCTTAAATGTCCAGTTTGCCGTGCAATAAACAACGGGTTCCCCCCATAGGGTATAAATCAGCAGCTTTGCCCGAATATCGACCCAGGCCGTTCCTTCCCCTGTTGCTTCCCATCCGTCTAACATCGGCGCGGGGAAACGAACCTGCACATCTTTAAAGGTAATGACGTCGGATTCCACTTTGTCAATGCGGGTGATGTCCTCTTCATCGGCAAAGGCGGGGGGATGGAGCGATAAAATCAGGGTAACAATTAAAAATACAAACCGGATGACTGAAAATTTCATAACTCTTTCCCCTGGGCGAGTATCCGGGCCTCGTTCTTAAAGACAGCGCAGTCTCCCGACAGGGCAAGATAGGTATTGGCATAATCTTTGGTGTATCGCGCAAACAGTTCGGTTGAACTTGAATATCGTTCTGAATGAGAGAGTTTTTGCACCATATAGGCGTAATAGAAATAATAGCTGCCCGGCAGATCGCGGGTTTCTTTGCGGGCTAATCCCATATATTGCAAGCCCAGTTCGAAATCCTGTTCTTTAAAGGCGTGGGCCGCATATCGCAGCAAGTTTTCGGCCATCGTCTTTTTATCGTCATAAAGGATTTTTTCGGCTTCGCGGGCGTGGGCAATCTTTTTGTCGGATAGGTTGAATGTAAGGTATTTGGGTAAATCGACTTTCGGGGGTTTCTTTTGCAACAGACCCAAACGCTGCATCAAGGCGGGAAGGGCCTTTGGTGCGCAAGATGCGCCTTCTGTGTCTGAAACAACATTCGAGACCATGGCCGTAAGGTTTTTACGAAAGATCTTTGCGTCCCAGATGTTAGAATAAACAAGGGTTGCTATCGATAGAAGCGGAACAGCAACCACGCAAGAGACCTTGAAAAATCCGCTGACCCGTGAGGCATCCTTGTCGCGACCGGTAATAAGCCGCAAAAGCCCATAAAACGCCAGCAAGATGGCAAAGGTAGCCAATATTTGCTCAACAAAAAGCCAGTTGCCAAGCCATTTGGTGGCCAGCATCAAACCGACAATTATTGCCGCCCAGCCGATGTTTTCGTTTCGGCTGAGCAGGAAATTACCGGTCACAATGACCGCAATAAAGGCGATGATGCGAATACTGGTATCAAGAAACGTATCTGTGCCAAATTGCGTGATCAGCCACCCGTTTGCCACAACGACAAGCCACAGCGCGCCCGGCAATATGAGATCGGTTACCTTGTTTTCATGTCTTGGCTGATAGGCTTTGGCCTTTGGCGCGACAGGTTCTTCGGTTTCTGTATCGTCCGGTGTCTCGCCCGTTTCTGTTGCGGGGGCAATAAAACCGGTACTGGCAGAATAGTGAAAATCGCTTTTGCATGACGGGCAAATGATTTTCAGGACCGTCTCCCTGAGAGGTATTCTGGTGGGTCCACCGCAAACCGGACAGTTAATAACGATCTTCTGCTCATCCATAACCGATATCCGACTTTTACTATAGGGTTGTATAATCCTATATCTCGGTATGTTTGATTTTGGGAAGAATTATTATGATTGAAACAATATGTCAGGTATCCGACTTCTTGTACCCACAAGCCTCAATGAACCCCGAATTTAACATAGGAAACCCCGGCGTTCAGAGCAGGCAGTGCGTGGATTATCACCATAAATGTGCGGCTTGTGATCCTTTAAGACGATTAAGACGATCCGCTTTTGGGCGGGATAAGAGGCTGCGAATCATTGGGCTTATGGACGTAGCGATGGAAAATTATTCTCAATAAATTGTCCGGTGCGGCGGTAGTGTTCTGACAGAAGTTGGGTGGCAAGGGTCGTGTCGCGCGCCAGGGTCGCATCCATGATGGCTTGATGTTCACCCGGGACATTGCGTTTGGTTATCGCTTCTTCGTCTCCGCCCGCGACGATCAATCGGCGATAACGCTCTGTCTGGTCGTAGAGCTGAGCCGAATATGTCGTGAGCCATTTCGAGTCATTCGCCGAAATCAGCGAGACATGAAAGTCCCGATGGCGCGCTTCGAGTTCCCGATAGTCCGCAGTTTCTTTGCCCGATTCATTCGCCATAATCCGTCGAGCATGTTTTGAAAGGGCGTGAAAAGCCCCTACAACGCTGGCTTCCCAGTCGTCATCACCCTTGAGGATAGAGAGTTCAAGAGCTGCGGTATCAATCAGAACGCGCGTTTCGATCGCATCCCACATTTCATGCACAGAAATTTCGGCAACTCGGAAACCTCTCAGAGCGGTCAATTGGACCAGTTTTTCGCTGTTCAGGCGATTTAGGGCTTCCCTGATCGGTGAAAAACTCTGCCCGTAGCGCTCTTTAAGGACCTCTAAACGCAAGGGAGTTCCCGGGGCCAGTGCGCCTTCGATTATTTCGTTGCGCAAAAGATTATAGGCGCGTGATGCCATCGTCGTCGTTTGCTTCTCGTCGGCGTTTCGCTTGTGATTGTCGGCTTTTGCAGAAGATTTTGCCCGTGCTGCAAGTGTGGCTTGCTCCATGATGTCCTCCAAAGTGTCAGCCAGGTCCCCAAGGCCGCCCGACCATGTATGACGGCCAAACCTGGGATATTTGCGCGAGCTTGTATAACGAGTACCATTTCGAAAATATACCATTCTATATAAAAATACACGCCTTTCGATGAGGCAAGAGCGGATTTAGGGTCGCCTGTTCTGCGCAATTAAGAACAACATTTTCCATGTAAACGACCATATGACGGGCAATTAATAACTTGAAAAATCGCGAATATTGAGCGGATGAGAGGTGACGGCATCTGATATATAAACGAAAAAGATCAGATTTTCGAAAATAATGGTTTACAACGAAAATGTGCGGACTATCCTGTCTTCATCAAAAAAAGAGGGAGTCAGAACATGACTTTAATCAGGGAAAATTATCGCGAAGACGTGGCCGGGCGTGCCAATGTTGAAGATACGCCGGAGCTATTATCTTACTATGATGAACTTAAAGCGTTGGACATAGGGGCGCTTTGGACCGTTGCCAACAAGATTGAACCGTGGCAGCCAAAATCAACATCGCATCCGATGATCTGGCGGTACCGGGATCTTCGCGCACATGTTTTACGGTCAACTGAATTAGTTGTCCCTGAAAAGGCAGGTCGGCGTGTTCTTTATCTTAACAATCCCGGCCGTCAGGATGTTGCTGCCGCGGTAGGCTGGCTTTATTCGGGCTTGCAAGTAATGAATCCTGGCGAAAAAGCGTCGGCACATCGGCATTCGGCCTGTGCCTTACGTTTTATTATGGAAGGCGCAGGGGCCTATACCATTGTAGATGGTCATAAAATGAGCCTGAATGCGAATGACTTCGTCCTGACACCCAACGGAACCTGGCACGAGCATGGCGTAGAAGAAAGTGGCAAACCCTGTATCTGGCAGGATGGCCTTGATATTCCTCTGGTTAATGCTTTGGAGGCCAATTTTTATGAGGTTCATCCGGATTTAACCCAGGCGGTAGGATATGCCGTTGATGATATGGTCAAGACATGGGGCAATTCGGGGTTGTTTCCGGGGGGCGGGGCCTGGGAAAAGGGTTATTCACCCCTTTATAAATACGAATGGCACCGAACCTATGAGGCACTGAACCGCTATGCGGAGGTCACTGACGGATCCCCCTATGATGGTGTCCTGATGGAATATGTGAACCCGATTAATGCCGGTCCGGTAATGCAAACCATTGGCGCGAGCATGCAGATGCTGCGTCCGGGTGAGCGGACCAAAGCCCATCGCCATACCGGAAGTTTTATCTATCAGGTTGCGAAGGGCAAGGGTTATTCCGTGATCGGAGGTCAGCGTTTCGATTGGCAGGAACGGGATATTTTCTGTGTTCCCTCCTGGGCGTGGCACGAACATGGCAATCGTTCTGATGATGAGGATGCTTGCCTTTTTTGCTTCAATGATCTGCCGGTCATGCGTGCGCTTGGCCTTTACCGGGAAGAAGCGCTGGCCGACAACGGTGGGTATCAACCACAAAACTAATCAAGGAATTATCTGATGCGTTTGGTTACTTACAGAGCCTCAATCGAGGCCTCTGCGCGCCTTGGTGTGCTTGAAGGCGATAGTGTTGTTGATGTTCAGGCGCTTGGTGCCGCGTTTGGGGAAGATTTTCCGGCCTCTATGCTGGACCTTATTGACCTTGGTCCTGATGGATTGGCGGCCCTGAAGCGTTTGCTCGATAAAACGCGTGGTGCATGGCCGGTTCGCACAACCGTGCCATTTGTCAATGTCAGGCTTCTGGCCCCTATTCCACGGCCTCGCAAAAACATTTTTGGCATCGGCCTGAACTATGTAGAGCATGTTGCTGAATCCAGTCGCAGCCTTGATACGTCAAGTGATTTGCCGACGCAGCCGGTTATTTTCAGTAAACCCCCAACGACAGTGGTGGGGCCGGGCGACCCGATTGAGCACAATGCTGCAATTACCCGGAACCTGGACTGGGAAGTTGAACTTGCGGTTATTATGGGGCGGACAGCCTGTAAGGTAAGCGAAGACGCTGCGATGTCGCATATTTTTGGGTATAGCATTCTTATTGATGTCAGTGCCCGGGATAATCGCCGGGCAGGTCAATGGATATATTCCAAGGGCCAGGATAGCTATGCCCCCTTTGGACCTTGCATTGTAACGGCTGATGAAGTCGAAAATGTTCACGATCTTGACTTGTGGCTAACCGTTAATGGAGCGCGCAAACAAGGCTCGAATACCAAACATATGCTGTTCAAAATCCCGACATTAATTGCCGATATTTCCGCCGCCATCACGCTTGAACCCGGTGACATTATTGCGACAGGTACGCCTGAAGGCGTTGGTGCAGGTCGCACGCCTCAGGAATGGTTGTGGCCGGGCGATGTGATTGAGGCTTGTGTTGAGGGGGTCGGATTGATCCGCAATCCGGTGGTGGCCATTGGCAATGATTTTTCTCACGCCCGGAAGTTCGACTGAAGAAAACTTCGCACACAACGATTGTGCATTATCAGGGAGACATTTTAACAATGAAAAACGCGGTTAAACTGGTTTATACGGGTATTGTTGGTACCATGATCGGGTTTGCATATGTTGCTTCTGCAACTGCGGAACCGGTGCGTATCGGATTTATCACCACCTTGTCGACCCCGGCTGGCTATATTGGCCAGGATATTCGAGATGCCTTTGAACTTGCCATCGGTGACGATGGCAAGCTGGGCAACACAGCTGTAAAGCTCGAAATTGAAGATGATGGCCTGAAGCCTGCCAATGCAAAGCAGATAGCGGATCGTATGGTGCAGTCTGGTATCAAGCTTTTTACCGGCATCAATTTTTCCAATGTTCTGTCCGCTGTTCAGCCCACAGTGATGCAGTCGGGCGGGTTTTATATTAGCCTTAACCCTGCACCGTCTGTTTTTGCCGGTGCCAAATGTAATCCCAATTATTTCGTCGCCTCTTATCAGAATGATTCTTTTCACGAAGCCGGTGGCCTGGCCGCAAACGAGCTGGGTTATCAGAAAATCGTCATCCTGGCACCGAATTATCAGGCTGGCCGGGACGCGCTTAAAGGTTTCAAGCGGACCTATCAAGGCAAAGTTCTTGAGGAAATTTATACCAAGTTGAACCAGACTGACTTTTCGGTGGAACTGGCCCGTATCCGTGACCTTGCTCCGGACGCAATTTACCAGTTTCACCCGGGAGGTGCGGGGATTAATTTCGCCAAGCAATATGACAATGCAGGCCTAAGAAAAACCATACCTATGGTAATTCCTGCTTTTTCACTTGATGCGCAAATGGTTAAGGCAACCGGTGATGCGGCAGAGGGGGTTTATGCTGCTGCGTTGTGGACACCTCAGTTCGACAATCCGGCTTCGCGCGATTTCGTTGAAAGCTTCAAAAAGGCTTATGGTCGCACACCAACCATGTATGCCGAGCAGTCTTACGATACGGCCAATCTGATTGCGTCGGCACTGGATGCGGTCAAGGGTGACATGTCGAATGCGGATGGTTTTCGGGCGGCGATGCGAAAGGCCGATTTTAAACCAATCCGCGATCCATTCACATTTGGTCCGAACCAGCATCCGATCCAGAACTATTATCTTACCCGGTTTGATAAAGAGCCGTCTGGCGAAATTGTCCAGAATATCGTCGGGCGTATCGCCGAGAACCGTCAGGACGCCTACGCTAAAGAATGCAAAATGACGTTCTGACATCAAAAGAACGTTCTCCATCGCTCGATAACGGATGCGTCATGAACCTCTTTATTGAACAATCGTTGAATGGCCTGCAATATGGCGCATTCCTTTTCCTGCTGGCCTCGGGTCTGACCTTGATTTTTGGTATTATGGGTGTGATTAATCTCACTCATGGCACCTTTTATATGATCGGCGCTTATATCGGGGCGTTGGTCTTTGGCTCGACCGGTTCTTTTTTCGCGGCCATTGTTGCGGCTATGGTGGGGGCCGGTTTATACGGTGTTCTGGTTGAAAGTACCGTTATTCGCTGGCTTTATGATCGGGACCATCTCTATCAGGTTCTTGCGACCTTTGGCCTGATTCTTTTCACGAACGAAGCCACGACAATCATTGTCGGGCGGTCGCCAATTTTCATGAATATACCAGGTTTTTTGCATGGTTCGTTCATGTTGCTGCCAAACCTTGCCTATCCTTATATGCGACTGTCGCTGATCATTGCCGGTTTGTTGGTGGCCCTGTTTTTATGGGTGCTTGTCAATCATACACGGTTCGGCATGCTGATAAGGGCAGGTGCCGATGACCGGCAAATGGTTGATGCCCTTGGCGTCAATATGCGGTTGCTTTTCTTAAGTGTTTTTGGTCTTGGTGCCATGCTTTGCGGTTTGGCAGGCACGATGGCGGCCCCTTTGCTTGCTGTTGAAATCGGCATGGGTGAACGCATTTTGATCACAACTTTCGTCGTTATCATAATCGGCGGGGTGGGGTCTGTGCGGGGTGCCTTTGTGGGGGCCATGCTGGTTGGTATGGTCGATAGTATGGGGCGTGCCTACGCCCCCCAGATCCTGAGTGCGATATTACCGGCGTCAGTTGCCGATACGCTGGCGGCAGGTCTTGTTTCAGCAAGCATTTACGTTTTGATGGCGCTTGTTTTGCTCATTTGGCCCTACGGCCTGTTTCCGGCCAGGAGCTGATATGATGTTTAAACGTAACCGATTTATCGGAACAGGTATCATCTTTCTGGTGGTTCTGTTCATTGCACCACTTGTTCTTGCACAGGTTGGCTGGCATGGCGGCTTGTCTTTGTTTACCCGGATTGTGATTTATGCGCTGGCGGCCGTCAGTCTTGACCTGATCATCGGCTATGGCGGCCTGGTAAGTTTTGGTCATGCCATGTTTTTTGGCACGGGTGGTTATGTGGTCGCCATTATCGCGTTTCATACCAATACGGAACAATCGCTGTTTGGATGGGAAGGCAGTAATTCTGCTTTAATTCTTTGGCCTCTAGCCCTTCTTGTCTGCGCAATTCTGGGTTTGATTACCGGTTATCTCGCGCTTAAGACACGCGGTGTCCAGTTCATCATGATCACCCTTGCCTTTGCTCAAATGGTCTATTTTGTTTTTGTCTCGTTGCAATATTACGGTGGCGATGATGGCTTGATGATGGACATGCGCAACACCATGCCTGGTATCAACTTACGTGATCCTTGGACATTTTATTATCTGGCGCTTGGTGTGCTTGCCATTTGGGTGGTTTTTTGCCGCATGGTTGTAAATTCACGTTTTGGCATGGTGCTTCAAAGTTTATGTCAAAGTGAAATTCGGGCGGTCAATCTCGGCATCAATCCGGTGCCCTTCAAACTGGCGGCTTTTGTTCTATCTGCGGTCGGGACGGGGCTGGCAGGTGTTCTTTGGGCTAATTACGCCGAATTTACCACACCAGACATGGTTGCATGGACAAAGTCCGGCGAATTTATGGCGATTGTTACGGTGGGGGGGCTTGGCACCTTGCTGGGCCCGATCGCCGGCACGGTCGTTTTTATCGGGCTTGAGCAGATCCTGGCAATGTGGACAGAACACTGGATGATTGTGATGGGGCTGGCGCTGGTGCTCATCGCCTTGTTCGGCCAGAGAGGCATGCTGGGACGTTTTCTGAAAGGCAATCCTCATGACTGATGCACCAGTAGCGGTACTTTCACTTGATCATTTATGTAAATCTTTTGGTGCCTTGCAGGTGACCAATGATGTCACGATTGACCTTCGCGAAGGCGAGGTTCACGCGCTGATCGGGCCGAACGGTGCGGGAAAAACCACCCTTATTTCACAGATATGCGGGGATTTGCGGTGCGATAGCGGCCATGTTAATTTTAAAGGACAAGACATTACCGCTTTTAAAGCGCATCGGCGTGTTCGGATGGGGCTTGGCCGTTCATTTCAAATAACGCAGCTTTGCCTTGAATTTACGGTGCTTGATCATGTCATTCTGTCCCTTGATAGCATCGGGGGTGGTTCGTTTAATATTTTCTCCAATCCGCGTAAAAATCCGTCTTTACGCGAACAGGCATGTCAGTGGATTGCCGAAGTAGGCCTGGGCGGGCGCGAAAACAGTTTGGTTGCGAACCTTGCGCATGGCGAGCGGCGTCAACTTGAACTGGCTGTGGCGCTGGCACGAAACCCCGGCGCACTTGTCCTTGATGAACCCATGGCGGGCATGGGTTCAGAGGAAACGGCACGCATGATTGGTTTGCTTCAGGGGCTTAAGGGGCGTTATCCCATGTTGCTGGTTGAGCACGATATGGACGCCGTATTCACACTGGCCGACCGGATCAGTGTGCTGGTTTATGGTCGGGTGATTTTTACCGGAACAGCGGATGAAATTCGCCGCCATCCCGAAGTGCGCTCAGCCTATCTGGGAGACGAAGCATGCTGAAGATTTCTGGTCTTGAGGCAGGTTACGGGGTTAGCCAGGTTTTGTTTGGCATGGAGTTCGACGTGCCCCACGGAACGGTTGTTTCCTTGATTGGCCGTAACGGCATGGGAAAAACCACGACCGTTCACACCATTATGGGAATGGTCCGCGCCAGTTGCGGCGAGATCTTGTTTGAAAATCAGGATATTGTTGCGCTGCAACCCAACGTGATTGCCCGGCGGGGCATCGGTTTGGTTCCCGAAGGGCGGCGTGTGTTTTCCTCTTTGACGGTTGAAGAGAACCTTGTTGCCACGATGCGGGCAAAAAAGGGGGCAACCGGCACGACCTGGGACTTGCCGCTTGTCTATGATTTGTTTCCGCGCCTGCGAGAACGTCGCCGACAATATGCGGGGACACTTTCTGGCGGTGAACAACAGATGCTGGCAATTGGCAGGGCGTTGTTAACCAATCCGGCCTTGTTAATTCTAGATGAGGCAACGGAAGGACTGGCACCGGTCATACGGGCCGACATCTGGTCAACATTGCACGCGCTTAAGCGGTTGGGCCATTCGATTTTGGTGGTCGACAAAAACCTCAAGGAAATGAGTTCCCTTGTTGACCGGCATCACATCGTTGAAAAGGGCAAGGTCGTTTGGCGCGGAACACCGCAGGAACTTGCTGAAAACAAGGTGTTGATGCAACAGTATTTGGGGGTCTGAGGTGAACGATAATTTTAATACTTGTTTTTATCGTGGTATGGACCGCGCAATGCTTGAGCGCGAATATAACGCGCGCGAAAGTGTGGCCTCATTTGATGCTGAAATGGCAGAAGACAGAGCCGAAAGTGCCCGCGTTCAGAAAATGCACAAACGGATCGCCGATATTGTTTACGATCCCCAAAGTGGGCAAACCCTGGATCTGTTTCTGGCGGGGCCCGACAGCCCGATTTTCATCTGGATACATGGGGGCTATTGGCGGGCCGGAACAAAGGAACATAACAGCTTCGCCGCCGGCGGGTTACTTGCGCAGGGCGTTTCTGTTGCTGTGCTTGACTACGCATTGGCACCTGAGGTGAAGATCGGCGAAATTGTGCGCCAGGTGCGTACGGCTGTCGCCTGGATCAAAAATAACAGCGTAACTTACGGCTATAATGCGCAAACCATTCACGTCGGCGGATCATCGGCCGGGGCGCATTTGACCGGCATGTTGCTTGTCGATGGCTGGACAACGCAGATGGGGTTGCCTAATGACATGTTTGGTGCGGTGCTTGCCTTAAGCGGCTTGTACGAACTTGAGCCATTACAACACATTCAGGTAAATAAATGGATGCGTTTTACCGCCGAAGAAATCGCCGCAAATTCACCTGTTCGGCACATCCCCTATCGCAGTAAGGCCCGGTTAATTGCCTCGGTCGGGGGTTTGGAAACGGTCGAGTTTCAACGGCAAACAAACGCTTTTGTTGATGGTTGGCGTGCCGCCGGTCATCAAACAGACCGGGTCGAGATGCCAGGCTGGAACCATTTCAATCTTGCCCGCAGTCTGAGTGATCCGAACGGTGATCTGGTTGGCGTACTTCATGCCGCAATCGTGAATGGCAAAAAGGGAAATTTTGTATGAAGAAGTTCAAAGCAGCCGTTGCGCAACTTGCGTCACTTCCCGCTGACGCGCCGGGATCGGCAAAAAAGGCGGTGGCTTCAATTTATGAGGCGGCGGGTAAAGGCGCTAAACTTATTGTCTTTCCCGAAGCTTTTCTGGGCGGGTATCCTAAGGGCGCTTCTTTTGGTGCACCCGTTGGAATGCGCAAACCAGAGGGACGAGAGGCCTTTCGGATTTATCACGACCATGCGATCGACCTTGATGGCGATGAAGTCAGGCTGATTGCCGAAGCAACGGCGCAAACCGGAATTTTTGTTGTTATTGGCTGCATTGAACGTGATGGCGGTACGCTTTATTGCACCGCGCTGTTTTTTGATGGTGATCAGGGATTGATTGGCAAACACAGGAAATTGATGCCAACTGGCGCCGAACGGCTTATTTGGGGGTTTGGCGACGGCGCGACGATGCCCGTTTTTGAAACTACTCTGGGGCGCATTGGCGCGGTGATCTGCTGGGAAAATTATATGCCTATGCTACGGATGCATATGTATAGTCAGGGTATCAGCCTGTATTGCGCACCGACAGCAGATGATCGCGATACCTGGATCCCGACCATGCAACATATCGCCCTTGAAGGCCGCTGTTTTGTTTTGACGGCTTGCCAGTACATTACGCGTGGGGCGTTTCCGAACAGCCATGAAAGTGCGCTTGGGGATGATCCGAAAACGGTCATGATGCGCGGTGGGAGTGCTATTATTGACCCGATGGGGCAGTTGCTGGTCACACCTGATTTCGCAGGTGAGGCAATTCTTTACGCAGATATTGATATGGATGCCATCGTGCGGGGCAAGTTCGATTTTGACGTCTCTGGTCATTACGCCCGGCCGGACATCTTCCAACTGAGTGTTGATGTGCGATCCAAACGGCCCGTGACAACCATTAGCGATGATAGCGAGTAAAGGCGATGCGTTTTAAGCTGGACGAAATTGACCCGCAGATCGGCTATAAAGTGATGACAGCGACAATTGTGCCGCGGCCTATCGCCTGGGTGACAAGCCTGTCTTCTGAAGGTGTCATCAATGCTGCGCCCTATAGCTTTTTTAACGTTATGGGCCATAAGCCGCCAACAGTGGCGATCGGGATAATGGCGGACCCTGTTCACGGGTTCAAGGACACGTCACGCAACATTGTTGCGGGTGGCGAGTTTGTCGTGAACCTTGTAAGCGAGGGGCTGGCCCCGCAGATGAACATCACATCGATGGATGCGCCGTCCGATATAAGCGAGCTTGAATGTGCGGGCTTAACCCCGTTGGCCTCACACAGGGTCAAACCGCCTTGTATTGCCGAGGCTCCGGTTTCGATGGAGTGTGTCAGCCATACTGTGATGTTTACCGGGCCTCATCAGGCGTTGGTCGTTGGCCGGGTGCTGGAAATTCGCGTTGCAGACGAATTTGTTCTTGATGCAGAAAAAGGGCATATCGATACACCCGCCATTGGTTTGATCGCACGAATGCATGGTCGCGGTTGGTATGCCCGTACAAATGACATGCTGCAAATGGACAGACCGAGCTATGCGGACTGGCGGGTAAACCAGGATACTGCCAGGTAAAGCCAAAGCGGATGCGTTTTGGCGTTGGGAGATTCAAGGTTTAGGGCTGGGCGGGTAAATTATTACCCGCCCAGCCCTAACAGTTGCGGTAACCACATGATCAAACCGGGAATGGCAATCATCAGCACAACACGGATGAAATCGGCAGCGATGAATGGTAAAATGCCGCGCGACAGGGTGGTGATGGTCATATCGGGGGCAACCCCCTGAATAATGAACAGGTTCATGCCGATCGGCGGTGTGATCAGGCCAATTTCAACCACCGAAACCAGCAGCACACCAAACCATATCGGGTCATAACCCACACCGGTAATGACGCTATAGGCAGGAACAACCGTTAGCAAAATCATGGAAAGGCTATCCATGAAACAGCCCAGCACCACATAAAAAACCAGCAACGAGATTAAAACCGCAAGCGGTGAAAAACCCTGGCTGGTGATCCAGTTGACCAGGGTTTGGGTCAGCCCGCTGGTTTCGATGAAAAAGTTAAACAGGGATGCCCCGATCAGGATCAAAAAGATCATGCCGGTCATGCTTGCGGTTTCGCGAATGCCGCTGCGCAGCACGGCCCAGGTCAGTTTTTTACGAATGAATGCGAATAATAACGCCCCGCCCGCGCCGACGGCGGCGGCTTCGGTGGGCGAAAACAGCCCGGCATAAATGCCGCCAATCACCAGCGCGATCAACACAATCGCATCCCACATGCACAACAGTGCGCCCCAGCGTTGCGACCACGGGGTATAGGCGCTAATCGGCGCCAGTTCCGGCTTGCGCATCACCTGCAGGCGGATCGAGATGATATAAAGCACAGTCGCCAGGATGCCAGGAATCATCGCGCCGGCAAACAGCGCGCCAATCGACTGTTCGGTCATCAGCGCATAAATCACCAGCAAAATAGAGGGCGGGATCAACACGCCCAGCGTACCGCCAGCGGCAATGGACGCCCCAGCCAGGCTTTTGGCATAACCCCGGCTTTGCATTTCCGGCAGGGCCACGCGCCCCATTGTGGCACAGGTCGCAAGCGATGATCCGCAAATGGCACCAAAAATGGCACTGGCCCCAATGCTGGATGCGGCAAGTCCACCGCGACGATGCCCGGCAAAGGCGGTAATGCCGCGAAACAAATTACCCGACAGGCCGGAATGGGATGCAAACACCCCCATGAAAATGAACAGAGGCACCACCGACAGGCCATAGGGAAATATCGCCTCGAACGGCAGGCTTGCCATAACGTAACTGGCCGATGTCCAGTCCATCAGCATCAAGGTGCCGCCAATACCCACCAGCGCCATAGCAACCGCGACAGGTACGCGCAGTAATGCCAGGCCAAGGGCAATCACAAAGCCGATTAATCCTGCCCATTCCGTCGCCATCAAATCGCCTCGCCCGTCACGATAAATTTCAGAAATTTCACAAAGCAAACCAGCCCCGAAAGGGCGAGGCCGCTTAGCAGGAACACCCAGAACAAAATCATCGGAATGGCAAGGTTTTGTGACACATCGCCATAGGCAAGCTGTTCCATTGCCCGTTCCCAGGAAAGGTAAAAAAGAAACGCCATCAAGGCGGCACCCGTAAGCGGGATCAGGGCATCGATGATTTTGAAAAAGGCGCGAAACTGTTTTTTGCCAAACAAATCGACCGTGACATGCGCCCCGGTGCTGAAGGCATGGGGAATGGCCCAGGATGCCGCTGCCATGACGCAAAACTGGGTTAAATCAACCGCGCCGATAAAGGATTGCCCGCCAATCCTGCGCCAGACAATATCAATCACCACCACTGCAATGGCGCAAATCAGGGCGGACATACCGGCAAAGGCGAACATGTCGGTCATGCGGTTTATGACGCCATCAAGGCGGCGAATCGCAGCACGTAGCTGCGATTCATCGTAAGGATTGCGCGATTGGATCATTTGCCGTCCGCGTGATATTTGGCGTCAAATTCCGCGACCAGTTCCTGGGCGCGCTTGTAAATGGCGTCGGGGTCTTTCACACCTTTGGTTTTCAGATCTTCAAGGTAATCCTTGATCATGGGCTGAACGGCGTCTTTCCATTGTGCACGGGTTTTATCGTCAATTTCGATAATTTCATTGCCATGCTTAACGGCATCGGCCTTGCCTGCGGCTTCCCATTTATCCCACCAGTTGCCAAATTTTGCCACCAGCGGATCGCCTGAAATTTCATCAATCGCGTGCTGAACATCTTTGGGCAGCGAGTCATACTTTTTCTTGTTCATGACAAAATAAAACCCGGCCACATAGGCCCCGGCATCGGTATGGTATTTCAAAAGTTCGTTGGCCTTGACCGCATTGACCAGATCCCAGGTCGTTACCAGGCCATCAATATTGCCCTTTTGCAGGTTTTCATAAATGGCCGAAGGCGGCAGACCGACCGGCGATGCGCCATAGGCTTCCAGCATCGCTGAAACCGCCGGGCTTGGCGTGCGCAGGCGCAGACCTTTCAAATCGTCAAGGGCGCGAACGGGTTTATCAAGGGTGTGGATCAACCCGCCTTCATGGGTAAACAGCGCCAGAACCTTGAAATCCTGATAATCGCTGCCCAACATACCTTCTTTATAAAGGTTCCACAGGGTTTCGGACCCTGAATCGGCATATTTGACCAAAAATGGCATTTCAATAATCGATGCGGCTGGGTAACGGTCGCGTGGAATACCATTCAGGCCCACGGCCATGTCAATCACACCGGCACGAACCTGGTCGGCCTGGCGGTCCACTTTGCCAAAGGCCGATGTCGCGTCGTAAATTCTGACCGCAACCTTGCCATTGGTTTTTTCTTCCAGCTGTTTGGCCCAGGGTTCCAGAAAATCCTTTTGGAAGCCGTGGCTGGGCGGCAGGTAGTGGCTGATTTTAAGGGTAATGTCGGCGGCATTGGCACAGGTCGCCCCGGCAAGGGCGGTGGCACCGGCCACAAGGCCGATGATGATTTTTCGCAAACTCGGTTGTTTCATGTTTCTCTCCCTATTGATTTTCTGTGTTGTTATTGCGGTACGGCAGCAGCAAAGGCAGGCAGGCTTTGGCAATGTGCATCAATGGTGCAAATTGCCGGGTAGGCGGCAAGGTCCACGTCAAAGCGGCGAGCATTGTAAACCTGTGGCACCAGGCAAATATCGGCCAGTGTTGCCTGGGTGCCTAGGCAGAACGGCCCTTCATCGCGGTGAGGTGCGATCAGGGCTTCAATTGTATCAAACCCGGTTTTGATCCAGTGATGATACCAGGCACGCTTTTCATCTTCCGATGCACCCAGCGTTGCGGTGACATATTTTAAAATGCGCAGGTTATTGAGCGGATGAATATCGCAGGCGATAGTATGGGCGATTTCGCGCACCGCAAGGGCGGCCAGCGGGTCCTGCGGGATCAGGCGCGGGGTCGGGTATGTTGCATCGAGCCATTCAATCAGCGCCAGGGACTGGCCAAAGGTTTTGCCACCAAATTGAAAGGACGGCACCAGCCCCGATGGCTCCACGGCCTTATAGGGGCTGGCGGATTGTTCGCCGGTGCGAAGGTCGATGGTCGTGATGGTTTCGGGCTGCAACCCCTTTAAATTCAGGGCGATGCGCACACGATAAGACGCCGATGACCGGAAGTAATCGTAAAAGGTTAGGTCGTTCAGTTTCATCCCTGGCTCTTTTTTTGATGTGGCCTTGGCAGCGTTGGTTTTTCGCCCGCTCCGCATGGAAAAACCGCATTTCAGACGTTACCCCGGCGCACCCGCAAAAGCGGTGCGTTTGCCAACGGCATGTCATGATACGCGATTTCCTCTTTCAGATTGGAATTATGATATATATAATGAATTACGCAATATGAAATTTTCACAGGTTTTTGTGATTGTGACTTCAGTACAGCCCTATGACCCGACCGTGATTGATCTGGCGGACGACGAAACGAGCGATACCCGCAAGGGCATTCAGTCCATCGAGGTGGGCGGGCGCATCATTTCGGCCCTGTGCGATTTTCAATATCCGGTGCCGCTCAAAGATCTGGCGGCCGCGGTGGGGATGCCAGCGGCAAAGGTGCATCGCTATCTTACCAGTCTGGTGCGCATTGGCCTTGCCTGTCAGGATGACCAGTCGGGTCTTTATGGCTTGGGGCCTATGGCCTTGCGCATGGGGCTTTCGGCGATTGAGCGTAATGATGTGGTGATGCGGGCCGGGCGGCTTTTGCGTGTGTTAACGCTGGATTGGCGATCTTCGGGGCATCTTGCCATTTGGGGTGAACGCGGGCCGGTCCTTATTCGAACCGAACATGGCGGGCCACCGGTGATTTCGACGATGGGGCTTGGCACCGTCATGCCGCTTTTGCGCTCTGCCACCGGGCAGGCCTTTTTGGCAACCATGCCGCGTTCGGCCATCGAACATGTCATTCGTGCCGAACAGGAAATTCTGCATTGGGATGATCAACAGGTCGCTGATTTGATTGAAAAAAACCGCTTGCGTGGCGCTGCCGTGATCGAAGGCAATATTGTGCCGGGGCTTTCCGCCATCAGCGCGCCGGTTTTCAATTTGGATGGCTCGGTTGCCTGTTGTGTCACCCTGATGAACCCGCAGGCCAATTATTTTCAGCCCGGCCATCCGGCCTTTGCGGCGTTTTTGCGCGAAATTGCCCGGTTTAACCACGATTGGGGCGGGCGCGAACGTGTTGGGTCATAAGTTCGGTATTGCATGTTTCACATGGTTTCAAGCTTGCCAAGGAGGTTCATCAGCGCATCGAAATCCTGCCCGCCCAAATGGGCGCGCGCTTTCTGGTTAAAGACGTTGCCCGCCGTGGCAAGGGATGCAAAGGCGCTTTCGCCCTGTCTGGTCAGCGAAATCAGTGCGATGCGCCGGTCGTTTTCATCTTGCTGGCGTTTCAGCCAGTGGCGCGCTTCGATGGAGGCAACGGCACGTGAAACCTTGGTTTTATGCAGGCCGGTGCGGGTGCCAATGCCGGTTGCAGTTTGCGGGCCATATTGGCCGAGTGTTGCCAGCACCCGCCATTCCGAGCGGGTCATACGGTAACGGTCCCGGTAGATGTCGCGAAAACCGAAACTGACTTTTTCGCTGGTGTGATGCAGCACAAAAGGCAGGAAACCATGCAGGTCAAATTTTTCTGTCATCACACTTGATCGCTGTTTGATAGTTACAAAAATTATAGTTACGTTTGTAACTATATCAAATAAAGTTAGGGAGAAGACAATGGCCGATCACATTGTTTCTGCAAAAAAGAACCCGGTAAACAGCCTGGGCGGCTTGCAGTATATGTCGGGCTTTGGCAACGATTTTGAAACGGAATGCCTGCCTGGCGTTTTGCCACAGGGGCAAAACAGCCCGCAAAAATGCGCTTATGGTCTTTATGCCGAACAGCTTTCAGGGTCGCCCTTTACCGCACCACGCGGCAGCAATGAACGGTCCTGGCTGTATCGTATTCGCCCCGGCGTGCGCCATAACGGACGGTTCGAAAAATTCGACCTGCCCCATTGGAAAACCGCGCCCTGCCTGAACGATCACAGCCTGGCGCTGGGGCAGTTGCGCTGGGACCCGGTTGCAATGCCGTCTGATGCAACCGATTTTATTGCCGGTATCCGCACCATCACCACGGCGGGCGATGCGCTGGGGCAGGCGGGCATGGCCAGCCATGTTTATGTCTGCAACACCGACATGGTGGATGATTACTTCTTTAATGCTGATGCCGAATTGCTGGTGGTGCCGCAAATTGGCACGCTGCGTATTTTTACCGAACTGGGCATTATGGATGTCGCCCCGCTGGAGGTCGCTCTTATTCCGCGCGGCATGATGTTCAAGGTTTCGATATTGTCTGCCGGGCCGGATGGCGGGGCGCGGGGGTATGTGTGCGAAAATTACGGGGCCAAATTTACCCTGCCCGAACGTGGGCCGATTGGGGCGAACTGCCTTGCCAATCCGCGTGATTTTAAAACACCTGTTGCCGCTTATGAAGACAAGGAAACACCGTGCCGGGTGCGGGTTAAATGGTGCGGCCAGTTTCATGTCACTGAAATTGGCCATTCCCCGCTCGATGTGGTGGGTTGGCACGGCAACTACACCCCGTTCAAATATGATTTGCGCACCTTTTCGCCCGTCGGGGCAATTTTGTTTGATCACCCGGACCCGTCGATTTTTACCGTTCTCACGGCGCCATCGGGCGAGGCCGGTACGGCGAATATCGATTTTGTTATTTTCCCGCCGCGCTGGATGGTGGCGGAAAACACCTTCCGCCCGCCCTGGTATCATCGCAACATCATGAGCGAATTTATGGGCCTGATCGAAGGCCGGTATGATGCCAAGGAACAGGGGTTTGTCCCCGGCGGCATGAGCCTGCATAACATGATGCTGGCCCATGGCCCCGATACCGAAGGTTTCACCAAGGCATCGGAAAGCGAGCTTGAACCCGTCAAGCTTGATGGCACGATGGCCTTCATGTTTGAAACCCGCCTGCCGCAGCAGCTTACCCGTTTTGCCGCCGAACTGCCCGGTCTGCAAAACGATTATCAGGATTGTTGGCAAGGGCTGGAACGCCGGTTCGATGGCACCCCGGAAGGGCGTTAGAACTGATGCCCAAATTTCATTATTGGAAATATGATTTTAAATAAAGACCGGACATACCCGGCAAGGAGACAGGACCGATGAAATTTGCCACCCTGAAAGACGGCAACCGCGATGGTAAACTGGTTTTGGTATCGCGCGATTTGCGCCGCTGTGCCCCCATTGACGGGGTGCCAACCTTGCAATATGCGCTGGATAACTGGTCAGGGCTGCAAGGCAAACTGGCCGATATTGCAGTGCTGCTGGAATCCGATGATGCATTTGGTGATGCGTTTGACCAGAAACAGACCCATTCGCCCTTGCCGCGTGCCTATCAGTGGGCGGACGGGTCGGCTTATGTCAACCATGTGGAACTGGTGCGCAAGGCGCGCGGGGCCGAAATTCCCGAAAGTTTCTGGACCGATCCGTTGATGTATCAGGGCGGATCAGACAGCTTTCTGGCCCCGACCGACCCGATTGTTCTGGGTGACGAAGGCTGGGGCATTGATATGGAAGGCGAGGTTGCCGTGATTACCGGCGACGTGCCGATGGGCGTTACACCAAAAGAAGCCCGTAAATTCATTCGTTTGCTGATGCTGGTTAATGATGTGTCCTTGCGCGGGTTGATCCCCGGCGAACTGGCAAAAGGATTCGGCTTTTTCCAGTCCAAGCCGTCATCGGCCTTTTCCCCGGTTGCAGTAACACCTGATGAACTGGGCGATGCCTGGGACGGCGGCAAGGTGCATTTGCCCTTGAATGTGGATTTGAATGGCAAGCCGTTTGGTCGGGCCAATGCCGGGATCGATATGACCTTTGATTTTGGGCAGCTTGTTGCCCACGCGGCCAAAACCCGCCCGCTTTGCGCGGGCAGCATCGTTGGGTCGGGTACGGTTTCAAACAAACAAGATGGCGAACCGGGCAAACCGGTGGCCGATGGCGGGGCGGGTTATTCCTGCATTGCCGAAATCCGCATGATCGAAACCATCCGCGATGGCAAACCGGCAACGCCTTTCATGCGGTTTGGTGACCGGGTTAAAATTGACATGTGCGATGCCAATGGCCAGTCGATTTTTGGGGCGATTGATCAGACGGTGCAAAAATTCAGCGGTTGAAACGATAGCCAGGCCCCTGCCGTGGCAAAATGTCAGGGGCCTAGTTGTCGGATCATTATGACACGCTGTTATGTCAAGTTGGATCGCGGTCCAGTAACATCCCGGCGCGGCAGCCCTTGTTTGTCCCTTCGGCCCAGCTTTCGCGGCCATTCACCCAAACACTTTTGATCCCAAGGGCCGGGGTTTTGGGTTTTTCATAGGTCGCGCCCGATTCAATGGTTGCCGGGTCAAACAGCACCAGATCGGCAAAGGCGCCTTCGCGAATTTGCCCGCGATCCTTAAGGGCAAACCGGCGTGCGGGCATCAGCGTCATGCGTTTGATGGCTTCTTCAAGGGTGAATAATCCGACTTCACGCACATAATGCCCCAATACCCTTGGAAATGTGCCCCAAACACGCGGATGTGAATGATCACCGCGCGCAATGCCGTCAGAACAAATGATGGTATGCTCGAACGACAAAATGCGTCTTACATCGCTTTCATCCATGATGAAGAAAATACCGGTGGCGGGCAGCAAACGCTCCATTGCGGTGTCGAGGTCGGTGTCCCATTCTTTGGCAATATCGGCAAGATCGCGGCCGGCCATTTTGGGATAAGCCAGTGATTCCGCTACAATCACGCGGGTTGCCTGGCGATGACGACCGGAATTAAGCATGGTCGAGGACGCGGTCCAGGGTGTGGTGTCCAGGCTGACATCCTGATCGATCATGGCCTTGGTAAACATCGGCAGGGTGATTTCCGACTGGCCGTGATTGGCAAGACCCGCACATTTATGATGACTGATATGTACCCCGCAACAGGCTTCGCGCCCGATCTCAAAGGTTTCCTCAAGCGCTTCAATGCCCCGGTCGCCTTCATCGCGCATGTGGGTGACGTAAAGTTTGCCATGCGCCTTGGCAATACGGGCCATGGCAATGGCTTCTGCGGTGGTCGCTGCCCGCGCGGGCGGATAAAACAGGCCGGTTGAAACGCCAATCCCGCCTTCGTCCAGGGCCTGATCAAGCGACTTTTCCATCGCCTTTAGTTCTGCGGCATCGGCCGGGCGGCCAAGGTCGGCAACTTCGTTGATGCGCAATGTGCCATGCCCGATCAGGCAGGCGGAATTGACCGCCGCCGGGGACTGGCGCAATTGTTCGCGATAATCGGCAAAGCGGGCAAAGCGCGGGCGGCTGGATGTCAGGATCATGCCCAGCGGTTGCGGCAAAATCTCCATCGTTGCCCTCAGCGGAGCAATTGAAAACCCGCAATTCCCGGCAATGATTGTCGTTACCCCCTGGCTGAGCATGCAATCCATGCCCGGATCGGTCAACAGGGCTTCGTCGTGATGAACATGCGGGTCAATGAAACCGGGGGCAAGTGTCAGGCCGTTACAATCGATTTCACGCCCGCCCTGCCATTTCGCAAGGGTGCCAACGGCCACAATCCGGTCATCCCGGATGGCGACATCGCCGCGTTTGCGGGGCTGGCCTGAGCCATCCACAATATCGGCGTTGCGAAAAATGACGTCAGCTTGCATTGTCGGAAACTCCAGAAGACTTCTAATTTTTTGTTGTTCAGGCATGTTTGTGGATGCTCCGTAACCTGAAGGGGTGTTCCAACGGGTGCCGGTAGGGGGTGTTTGGGCTCAGGTAAAAGTGTCGGCCTTGGCCGGTGCCGAGGGTTGACCATCATCGCCCGCCCAGCGGGCAATGAGGTGAACCAGAATGATCACAATCATTACCGGCACTGCAATCGCGACCCATAATGTTGAAAAATCAAGGGCATCGGCTGTCGTTCGGCTGTGGCGCAAAAGAAAACCGCGTGCCGGATTGTTGCCAGGGCCAAAGAAACAGTACCAAAGAACAGGTGTGAGATAGATGATGACGACAGCAGACTGGACCGTGCCGGTTATGACGGCCATTAATCCGCCCCCGGTGCTGCTGCCTGTGAAAAGGGCAGGGTCAAAACGGCGCTTGAAGCTCATGGTTGCGCCGATCAGACCCGCCCAGATCATGGCATAACGTGCCAGTTCTTCTGTCCAGGATGGCGGTGAGGCAAAGACATAACGGGCGACAACCTGTAACAAGACCGAGCCTACCAGCACCGATAGCGCGATGATGGCAATGATACCTGCAAGTCGATCAAGGCCAAGGCTGATTGCCAGGGCTGTTTTTCGGATCGTGTTCACCTTCACCGCCTCCTGCCTAGTTGCGTACGATGTTGAGGGCGTCGAGATATTTCTGCAAATCATCTGCCGCCATAATTGACGGCCAGGTCTTCGCCGTTGCCGCGACCATTTTTTCGCGTTCGCCCGGTTCAAGTTGGGAAATGGTCACCCCGGCTTCCTTCATCCGGGCCATGACCTTTGTGCTCCAGTCGGCCAGCCATGCACGGTTGGCGGTCATGCCCGCTTCCAGCGCCTTGTCGATTTCAGCTTTTTCATCGGCCGACAGGGTTTCGTACCAGTCGTTGGAAACAAAAACAGCCCGGGTCGAGGGGGAAATATTGGCCGGTGTAAAGTGTTTTAGAAAGGCGGTGTGCCCGGTTCTGAGCGACGAGTTCGGCGGATTGAGATAACCGTCGGCAATGCCGACCTGAATGGCATTGGCAACTTCGGACCATGCGATGATGGTGCCGTTGGCGCCCAGGGCTTGTTCATATTCAAGCTGTTCCGGGTTGAGGGCCCGTAAACGCAACCCTTTGAGATCGGACATTTTGGTCACGGCATGCTGGCTGTTGTGAATGCCAATCCCGACGCCGATATAATTAAAACCGGCCAGGTGAATGCCGTTTTCAAGCAGGGGTTTGTTCATTTCTGCAAGAAGGTCGCTTTTGGCGATGACAGCGTCAAATTCGTCGCTGTCTTTAAACAGGAATGGCAACAAAACGCCCTTTAGCAGCGGGCTCATGCCGACACCGGTTGAAACGGTCGCGAGGTCAATTTCGACCAACCCCTGGGCGGTGGCATCAAAGCGTTCTTTTTCGCTGCCCAACGTATCAGACGGAAAAACGACCACCTTGAAACCCGTACCTTTAAGGGCATCGGCAAAACCATGCACAAAGGCGGCTTCGGCGTTGGTGACCGGATCGTCGGTGCCGTTCATGGCAATTTTGACCTCGGCGGCAAAGGCTGGTGTGATGATGGATGTGGATAACACAATGGCAAGGGAGGCAAGTGTTCTCCCCGACTTTGTAAACGTCATGTTACGTGATCTCCTCTGTTGTGCCCTTTTGTTTGTTATCAGCTCAGCCCCAGGGCGTGCGGCAAAGCCAGTGAGATGGCGGGAAAGAAGGTCAGCACGATCAAAAGTGCGACTTCGGCAAAGAAAAACGGCAATGTTGCGCGGATCAATCGCCAGTAATTGATGTTGCATGTTGTTGCCAAAATCAGCAGGACACCGCCAATCGGAGGCGATAGCAACCCGGTCGAGATATTGAAGCAGATGACAATGCCGAGATGCACCGGATCGATCCCCATTGCCAGCGCAACGGGGACAAAGATCGGGGCGAACAGTGCCACGGCGGCTTTGACATCCATCGCCATACCCGCGATCAGAAAGACGACATTGACCAGCATCAGGTATTGTAACGGGCCAAGGCCCAGTGCGGTGATTTGGGCGGCAATTGCCTGGGGCAGCCGATCAAGGGCGGCGATATAGGAAAATGTCGAAATCGCGCATAGAATGATGAACAGCGCCCCCAGCAGAACCGCCGTGCGAATGGCACTCTGGCGCACGGCTTCGCCATCAAGCTTGCGATAGGCAAAACCGATAATCAGGGCGGCGGCAACGGCGACAGCGGCGGCTTCGGCCGGGGTCATAACGCCAAAAAGGGTACCGCCCAGAATGATGACAGGCAGGGTCATGGCGGGCAGGGCGCGAAGAAAGGATTTGCCAATTGGCGGCATATCCGTTTGATCGCCACCACCTGGATGATCGTCGCGCCAGGCATAAAAGGCATTCATCACCATTAGTACGGCGGCCAAAAGCAGCCCGGGGATAACGCCCGCCGCAAACAGGGCCGCGACCGAGGTATTCATCAGCGCACCGTAAAAGATCAGGATGCTGGACGGTGGAATGATCGGGCCGATGATGGATGACGCCCCGGTAATGGCAACGGCGTAATCAAGCGAATAGCCCCGTTTTTGCATTTCGGGCACCAGTGAATTGCCCAATGCAGCGGCATCGGAGACCGCCGAGCCCGACACACCGGCAAAGAAAACACTGGTTAAAATATTGACATGGCCAAGGCCGCCTTTCACCCGGCCTAACAGCGACATGGAAAAGTCGATCAGCGCCGATGCAATGCCACCCCGGTTCATCAAATCACCGGCAAAGATGAAAAGCGGCATCGCCAGAAATGCAAACACGTCAAGTTGGCTAAACAGGCGCTGTGGCAGTGCCGCCATGAAATTGGCCTGACCGCCCATAATAAACGTTATGATGGATGCCGCGCCAATGACATAGGCTATCGCCGCGCCAGATAAAAGCCCCACTCCGATCAGGATAAGCAGAAATGCCGCCTGCATCCTATTCCCCTTTCTGTTTTTTATTGGCAACAAGACTGGAGCGATTTTTCGGGTTAGGAAATAGAAAACTTTTATTTCATCCATAGCTATATACTATGGATTAAGGACGCGATAATACGATACGGAGGCCCTTATGCGCGGAATAACGCTTCAGCGATTGCAGGTATTTTGCGAGGTTTATGAACGTAATTCGATCAGTGCGGCTGCACGGGCACTGGGCCTGTCACAGCCGACGGTCAGCAAGCATTTGCGTGATTTCGAGGCGGCATCGGGTCTGACATTGTTTGTTTTGGAACGCGGTCGTATCCTTCAGACCGCCGATGCCGATGCCATTTATAGCGAAAGCCGGTTTTTACAAGACGGTATTGGCCAGCTTGAGGGCCGGATCGAAGCCCTTAAGAAAGGGGTGGGCGGCAAGCTGTCGGTGATGTCGATTGGTCTTTTGATGAACTATTTCGTGCCGCAGGCTTGCGCCAGCCTGATGCAGAAAATGCCCCAATTGCGCCTGATCCTTGATATCAGCAAGGCGGCACATCAACTGGAATTGCTACATGCCGGGCTGATTGATCTTGGGATTATGGCCGGGCGGGTAACGATGCGCGATGAGGAATTTACCCTTTTGGGGCGGGGAAAATTAAAAGCGATTGTGCCGCGTGAAAACCCGCTTGCCCAAAAACGCCAGGTGACCCTGGAACAGGTTTTTGACTATCCGATGGTGGACACCACCGCACGCGGGCCAATTGGCAATGTCCTTGAAGAAGCCCTGAGAACGCGCGGGTTGAGCATGGCCGGGGCTGTGACCTGCAATTCGCTGGAAGCCGTGCCACCGATGGCGCAGATTTTGAAACGATCTGCCATCATTGACGAATTCACGGCCCGATCCTTGTTGCAAACCGACATTGTCTGCATCGATCTGGAGCCAGCGATAAACTTTGATATCTGGGCTGTGACCTTATCCTCGACCGGGAACCGGAACGCCATTCGCCTTTTTTCCGATGCACTGCGCGGCTTGTTGGCACAAAGATAAGGCGCAAACAAAACCCCTGCCATCGAAATGGCAAGGGTTTAGGGGGGGCACGGTGCAGTGACGAGGGTTAAAATGCCAGTCTTGGTAAAAACAGAACCAGATCGGGCAACATCAGCAGGGCAAAAACCAGCAGCAGGATCGCGGCCAGAAATGGCAGGGATTCCCGCACGTAATGTTCAACCCGGACATTCATGATCGCACAGACGGTATACATGGCAACACCGACGGGCGGCGTCATGGAGCCAAGTGTGACCAGCGTCATCATCAGGATGCCAAAATGAACCGGATCAACGCCAAGTTGTTTAATGATGGGCACAAAAATTGGCGTCAGCAACAATACCAGAACCGTGCTTTCAACAAACAACCCGGCGACAAACAGAATACCCAAAATCGCGGCAACAATCGCAGTGGGGTTGCTTAACCCCGACAACAGGGCACTGGAAACAGTTTGCGGAACCTGCAAAAACGTAATCGCAAAACCGACCATGCCCGACATTAAAATGATCAGCATGATCATGCCAATATCGGAAATCGCATCGGCAAGGGCGCGTTTAATATCGGCAAAGCCAAGTTCGCGGTGGCTGAAAATACCCACAAAAACGGCGTAAACCACCGCAAAGGAGCCAACCTCGGAGGGGGTAAATAACCCGCCACGGATGGTAATGATCAGCAAAACCGGAAACAGCAATGCCCATTTGGCTTCCCAAAATGCCACGGCCAGTTCGCGCACGGTTGGTTTGCGGGCGTCTTTGGCAACGTAATTGCGCTTTTTGGCGATGATATAGGCCGTAACCATCAACACAATCATCATCAGCACACCGGGAATGATCCCGGCCAGAAACAGCCGCCCGATCGAGACATTGCCGACATAGCCATACAGGATCAGCCCGATGGAAGGCGGGATGGTGGCCGTAATCAGCGAGCTTAGCGCGATAACGGCGGCTGAAAAGCCTTTGGAATAACCGTTTTCGATCATTTTGGGGCCAATAACGCGGGCTTCCATGGCGGCATCGGCCACGGCAGAGCCGGAAATGCCGCCCATCAAGGTCGACAGGATGATGGAAACCTGGGCCAGACCACCGGCCATCCACGAAACGGCGATGTTGGAAAATTTGAACAGGCGGTCGGTGATGCCGCTTTCATTCATTAAATGACCGGCCAGCACGAAGAACGGCACGGCCAGCAACGGGAAACTTTGCGACACAGCGGCAATTTTTTGCACACCAATTGACAGCGGCATGACATCGGATGTGACAAAAAAGGTAAAACCGGACAGGCCAATGGCAAAGGCCACCGGGGCACCAATGATCAGGAAAAACAGAAAGATGGAACCGATCAACAACATGGTCAGATGTCCTGCTTGGTCGTGGGAGATGTTGTTACCGGCGGGATGCTGTCGGGGCCTTCTTCGGGCAGCGAATAAACAAGGATCTGCTCGGCCCGGCGGTGCCGCCATGCATCAATAATATTGTAAATGATGGTGCCCCCCAAAATGACCGACCCGACAGGCACGGCAATGGTGACAAAGGCATAGGAAATGCCTGAATCGCCAAATTGGCGTTGCTTGTTAAGGATCGTCAGGTCGTAACCCTCGACCGCCAGCACGGCCAGCATGGCACAAAAAATTAATCCAACGGCGGTTTCAATGATCAGGCGATAGCGGTGCGGGGCGAGACGAACAAACAGGTCAACGCCAAGATGGCCGCGCTGGCGCATGGCCCGAATGGCTCCAAAAAAACACAGCCAGATAAACAGCAATTGCGCCATATCGACCGACCACATGACAGGGTGGCCAAAGGTCCGCATGATGGAGGCGACAAAAACCAGCATGACAATGGCGATGAATATTGCGGAAACCAGTGCAAACTCGGCCTGAGCCAGACGTTTTTTCATGCCCGGTTTTCCTCCCTTGGCTTGGACGCGCATAAGCGCCATGGATCGATGGTGGGATGGGTGAAATGATGTGTAAAAACGGCGTGCCGCAATGCTGTGGGCAACACTGAAGCGTGGGTGTGCGGGTTTTTGTCTGACAAATATACCGGTGCGATACGACAAAAGACGGGCGCTTAAAACGGCCCGTCTTTTGCCAAATGGCTTAATTGTTCAGGATTTTGTCAACCTGCTTGTGCAGTTCGCCATAACCAAGTTTGTCATAAACGCCTTTGGTGGCTTCCTTGAACGGGGTGGTGTCGATTTCGGAAACGTCGACACCGTCATCTTTAAGCTGCTGTTCGATGGATGCCAACGCATCGCGGGTGCCATAAGATGCAATATCGCCTGCCTTAAGTGATTCTTCGCGCAGGATTTTCTGCAAATCTTGCGGCAGGCTGTCAAACCAGGCGGCGCTGGTAACCAGCCCGGTGATCAGGTTGATATGGCCTGTTTTGGTGATATGCGTGATCACTTCCTGAAGGTTGGCGCCGATAACAGCGGGAAGCTGGGCTTCGGTGCCGTCAATTGTGCCAAGTTGCAGGGCGCTGTATACGTCGGAGAAAGGCATCGGGGTCGGTGTTGCGCCCATCGCCTTGACAGTTTCGATCCAGACCGGTGCGCCTGGTGTGCGCAAAACCAGCCCATTAAGGTCGGCAGGTTTGGTAATCGGCTTTTTGGTCAGCAAATGGCGTTCGCCCTGCCACCAGTTAAACGACAAAACCTGATGGCCCGATGCCTTGCGCAGTTTTTGCACCCAGGTTTCAAACAGGTCGGATGTAACAACCTTGCGAATGCCATCATACCCCTGTGCCAGATACGGGGCGCCAAGAATGCCGAATTCTTTTTCAAAAACGGCAAGGCGGCCCCCATCGACAATAACGGCAACCGGGGCACCGGCGCGAGCCTGTTCAAGGACGTCTTCATCCGGGCCAAGCTGCGAATTGGGAAACAGCGTTACCTTGATCTGGCCTTTGGTGCGCGCATCAACGTTTTTAACAAAGGCTTCAAGGCCCTTGTAAAGCGGGTCGCTGGTCGCAAGGGCAGTGTTAACACTAAGGGTATAATCGGCGGCATGTGCGGCCATTGCCATGGTCATACCGGCAACACCCGAGACGATGAAAGTCGTCAAACGTGAAATCTTCATTTTTTCCTCCCTGAATATGCCAGCTATAAATGCCAGCCTTGTTTGTCAGATAGCATACTAATATATCAGTGTCAATTAACGGCGGGCTAAAAGATGTGCTTCCGGCATTTGGCAGGATTTTCTCCGCCCTGTTTCGGAAGCCGTCCGGGGCGGCGGGGTGGATACGGCAAATGCGCTGCCTGTGTTTTTTGATGTTAATCGCGTTGCCGCAACACTGCGAATGCACCGGTTACAGGTAAGCATTGGTGCCGATCAGGCGCCAAACATTTCCCGGTTGTTTTGAATGATTGTGTCGAGTTCATTGAGCGAACCGGAAAGATGGTCGCGGACATGGGATTCGACAGTTTGCAGATCAGATGCGCGAACGGCGTCAAGGATTTTGCCGTGCTGGAATATAACCCGTTCGATCTTGCCCGGTGTGGGCAATTGCAAGCGACGAACCCGGTCGAGATGGCCGCTATGTTCGCGCACAACCTCCCACAAATCCTCGTATCCGGCTGCGATAAACAGGGCGCGGTGAAAGGCGCTGTCAAGGCGGGAAAAGGCGGCTGTATCCGTGCTGTTGAGGCGCTGTTCAGACAGGATTTTTTCCGCCGGGGCGATTTTAACCTTGTCTATTGCCAGGGCCAGGTTATGGGCCACTTCAAGTTCCAAAGATGTTCGCAGGAAGTGGGTTGATTTAACCTTGTGGATGCTGATCGGGGCAATCAGGGTTTTTGACTGCGGAAAGACCTCAACCAGTCCGTCCTTTTCCAGTTTTAAAAAGGCCTCGCGCACCGGGGTCTGGCTGACGCCATAAAAATCGGCCAGCACCGCACGCGACAGGCTGTAGCCCGGGCGCAAATCAAGCGAGACAATCCTGTCGCGCAAATCTTCATAGACTTGCAGCGCGACCGGTCGGTTCCGGCTGATCTGAAAGGGTGTTGTGTCGAGGCTTCCCTCGGGGATGCCGCTGATTATTTTTTGTCTCATCGTGCTCTTTCCTATGCCACTTCCTCTTATCGTACAATATGGCTTGCATAGGCAATACTAATATTTTACTATTCAGATACAGGCAAAAAATCCTCAGGGCAGGCGCGAAAAATTCGCGATATTTCGTACTCTCACCCGTGTTCGGGCTATCTGGCGTATCAGTTCCTCTTCGGGTTTGATCATCCGGAGACCGCTGAAGCGGCAGGGAAAGCCGGGTTTTGCAAGTGCTACCGGGATTAAATGCTGACCACATGATTATCGACCACCGTTCCGAGGAATTCATGACAAACAAGAAGACGATCAAAGCCGAAGACCTTCGCAGCGCACGGTGGTTCGCCCCCGATGATTTACGGTCTTTCGGGCATCGTTCACGCGCCATGCAAATGGGCCTGGGCCCGGAAGACTGGGAGGGCAAACCGCAAATTGCCATTATCAATACCTGGTCGGATGCCAATCCATGCCATGCACATTTCAAATTCCGGGTCGATGATATTCGCCGTGGTATTACCGAGGCGGGTGGTTTTCCGATGGAATTACCGGCCATTTCGCTATCTGAAAGTTACGTCAAGCCGACCACGATGCTGTATCGCAATATGCTGGCGATGGAGACCGAGGAACTTTTGCGTTCCCACCCGGTTGATGGCGTTGTGCTGATGGGCGGGTGCGACAAAACCACACCGGGTTTGATCATGGGCGCGGTCAGCATGGGGTTGCCAGCCATTTACGTGCCTGCGGGGCCAATGTTGCGCGGCAACTGGCATGGCAATGTGCTGGGCAGTGGGTCTGACGCATGGAAATATTGGGATGAACGCCGGGCAGGTAACATTTCGGACGAGGAATGGCAGGGTATTGAAGGCGGCATTGCGCGCTCTTACGGTCATTGCATGACCATGGGCACGGCCAGCACCATGACTGCGATTGCCGAGGCACTGGGTATGACGTTGCCCGGCGCAACCTCGATCCCGGCGGCGGATTCCAACCATATTCGCATGTGCACGGCATCGGGACGGCGTATTGTGAATATGGTGTGGGAAGATTTGCGCCCGGATCAGGTGATTACCGCAGCATCGGTGGAAAATGCGGTAACGGTAGCGATGGCAACGGGGTGTTCAACCAATGCGGTGATCCATCTGATTGCGATGGCGCGCCGGGCCGGGGTGAACCTGGATTTAAACGATTTTGACCGGTTAAGCCGGACAACACCCGTGATCGCCAATATTCGCCCGACTGGTGATAAATATCTGATGGAAGATTTTTATTATGCCGGGGGGCTGCGCGCCCTGATGAGCCAGCTTTCCCCCAAGCTGGATTTAACCTGCCAGACCGTAACGGGTGTGCCGTTGGGTGAAACGCTGGAAGGGGCGAAGGTACATAACGAAGATGTCATCCGCCCGCTATCGAACCCGATATACAAGGAAGGGTCGCTAGCCGTGCTGCGGGGCAATCTGGCACCGGATGGCTGTGTGATCAAACCATCGGCCTGTGATCCGAAATATTACGAACATGTTGGTCCTGCCCTGGTGTTTGACAGCTACCCGGAAATGAAGGCGGCGATTGATGACGAAAACCTCGATGTAACGGCAGACCATATTATGGTGTTGCGCAATGTTGGGCCGCTGGGCGGGCCGGGCATGCCGGAATGGGGCATGTTGCCGATCCCGACCAAGCTGGTGAAACAGGGAGTCCGCGATATGTTGCGTCTTTCCGATGCCCGCATGAGCGGTACGTCTTACGGGGCCTGCATGTTACATGCGGCACCCGAAGCCGTTATTGGCGGGCCGTTGGCTTTGGTTAAAACCGGCGATATGATCCGGGTGAGTATTCCCGATCGCACCATTGAAATGCAGGTATCGGACGAGGAACTGGCCAAACGCCGGGCCGAATGGAAAAAACCCGAACCGGCCTTTGCGCGTGGGTATGGCTGGATGTTTGGCCGCCACGTCAAACAGGCCAATGATGGCTGCGATTTTGATTTTCTTGAAACCGGTTTCGGCCCCACGGCTGGCGAACCCGATATTTACTGATCTGGCGGAGCATCCATATATGACCACCAAACTAAGTGTAGAAACCCGCGCAAAATACATGCAGGTCAGCACGGCCACCCTGTGTACTGCCCTGTTCAAACGTGGTTTGCGCAACCAGTTTATTCAGGATGTGCACCCGTTAAAGGCTGATGGCCCCAATATGGTGGGCGAGGCCTATACGCTGCGCTATATCCCCGCGCGCGAAGATTTGAACCCGATTACCGTGTTTCAAAACCCGCAACATCCGCAAAGGGTTGCGGTTGAGCAATGCCCGGCAGGGGCGGTAATGGTGATCGACAGCCGCAAGGATGCCCGCGCGGCATCGGCAGGGTCAATTTTGGTATCGCGCCTGATGGTGCGTGGTGTGGCAGGGATTGTTACCGATGGCGGGTTTCGCGATTCCCCCGAAATTGCCCAGCTTGCCATTCCGGCCTATCACAACCGCCCGTCCGCACCGACCAACCTGACATTGCATCAGGCGCTTGATATCAATGTACCGATTGGCTGTGGCGATGTTGCGGTTTTTCCGGGTGACGTTGTGGTGGGCGACCGCGAAGGCGTGATTATTGTTCCGGCGGAAATTGCCGGGGAAATCGCCGATGAAGCCGTTGAAATGACCGCGTTTGAAGATTTTGTGACCGAGCAGGTTTTGGCCGGCAAAACCATTGTCGGGCTGTACCCGGCAACCAACCCGCAAACCTTGGTTGATTTCCAAATCTGGCGCGAGAAAAACGGCCGCTAATGTTTAGCCAAACCGATTGCGAACAGGCACCCCGTACATGTTATGTGCGGGGTGTCTTGATTTGAACAGGCCGAGGCGTTGCGATGCCGAGGCGGTATCGAAAATCGTGAATAAGCCGCGTTTGCAACCAAATTTCACGAAAACGGGCCTTAAAGCTGGGCTTCGATTGCGACCTTGTCGAGAACCGACCAGACATTGATGATTTTGCCATCGCGAAATTCGTAAAAGACGTTTTCGGCGAATTTTATCTTTTTACCATTGATGTTAAGGCCAAGGAAAAGACCCTTTGGTGTGCAGTCAAACATCAGTCTGCTGGCGACCAATGGGGCATCCCAGCTTAGCATTTCGATGTTAAATCTCAGATCCGGGATTTGTAGATAATCGTTTTCCAGCATCGCCCGATATCCGGCAACACCCAGTTTGCGCCCGTTATGTGAGGCATCGGGATGGACATAGTGCCCGAGATTATCCCAGTCCTGATTGTTCAGACAGTCAATATAGCGGTGATACAGGGTGGCGAGATCGGCTTGGGTCATTTGCGTATCCTTGTTTCGGTACCGTGCAACTGCCCCTATTTTATGCCAGGATAAGTGCAGATACAAATCAACCGGAGACATAAATATGAAAGTTGGCATTGTTGGTGCCGGAATGGTTGGAAGTTCGGCGGGATATGCCATTGCCCTGATGGGCATTGCCAGTTCGGTGATTTTTGTTGATCGTAATGCAGACCTGGCCCGCGCACAGGCCGAGGATATTTCCCATGCCGTGCCGTTTATGTCGTCCTGCATGGTTTATGCCGGAGATTATGCCGATTTAAAAGGCGCATCGGTGGTGATTTTGGCCGCCGGGGTCAGTCAGAAACCCGGCGAAAGCCGGTTGGAGCTTTTGGGCCGTAATGCCGCTGTTTTTCGCGACGTGGTGGGCGAGGTTTTGCGCGTGGCACCCGAGGCCATTTTACTGGTCGCATCAAACCCGGTTGATATCATGACGCAGATTACCGTGCGTTTGTCGGGTTTGCCCGTCGGGCGGGTGATTGGATCGGGCACTATTTTGGACACCGCCCGGTTTCGCAGTTTGCTGGGGCGGCATTTGCGAATTTCGCCGCAATCGGTACATGCCTATGTGTTGGGCGAACATGGCGATAGCGAAGTTTTGGCCTGGTCGAATGCGCGCGCGGGGTCGGAACCGTTATTATCGTTTGCTGCCCAGATGGGTTTGCAGTTAACCGATGAGGTGAAGGTCAAAATTGACGATGGTGTGCGCAATGCCGCCTATAAAATCATTACTGGTAAAGGGGCGACCTATTACGGGATTGGCGCGGGGTTGGCGCGCATTGTGAAGTCAATTGCGCAGGACCAGCGCGATGTTTTGTCGGTTTCAATTGTGACAGCACATGTCGCCGGGGTGGATGATGTTGCCCTGTCGATCCCGCGTGTGGTGGGGGCATGCGGGGTAAGTGCCGATATGATGCCCACCCTTGATGCGCCCGAAAACGAGGCCTTGCATCGCAGTGCAAGTTTGCTCAAAACAACCATCGAAGCCGTGAAACTTTAACCTTTATGCGTAACGGAAACCCATGACCGAGCCATTGCAGGATTGTGCGAAAAACGCGGTATCATCGCCGATGCCACAGGACGAAGGTATTCTGGCATTTCAGGAAAAAACCGATGCCTTTTATCCGCCCGATGCGGTAAGTGCATCGATTGCACAACAACGTGCGTGGTACGATGCCCTTTGCGCCCGTTTCAGCCCTGCCGACCCCGAAGGGCTGACATTTGAAGATGGCACCATAGAGGGCGTGCCGGTGCGCTATTTTCACCCGGCCCGGCAAAATAGCAAATGCTGGTTGCTGTATTTGCATGGCGGTGGTTTTGTTGTCGGATCGCGCGATAGCCACCATGCCATTTGTGCCGAAATTGCCGATGATGCGGGCGCGGAACTGGTGGCAGTGGAGTATCGGCTGGCCCCCGAACATATTTGGCCTGCGGCGTCGGATGATGGATTTGCGGTGTTAAGCCATTTGATTGCCAAGGGTCACCGGGTGGTGGTGATTGGCGACAGTGCCGGGGCCAATCTGGCAGCAGGGTTAATGGTGCGCGCGTGCAAGGCCGGTTTAACCGGGACCGGGGCCATTGCCGGGCAGGTTTTGATTTACCCGGCACTGGGCGGCGATGCTTCGCGGGGGTCCTATGTCGAAATGGCGAATGCGCCGGGTTTGACCACACAGGATGTGCTTTATTACCGCGATATTCTGGCCGCACCCGACGATGATGCGGTGGCAAACCCCCTGTGTGCGACGGATTTAACAAATATACCGCCTGCCTATATCAGTTCGGCCTTTTTTGACCCGCTGCGCGATGACGGGCGGAGCTATGCCGCCCGATTGGCACAAGCCGGGGTGAATGTAACCTACCGGGAAGAGCCGCAAATGGTGCATGGCTGGTTGCGCGCCCGGCATATGAGCGCGGGCGCACGAAATGGCTTTAATCATATGTGCCAGGCCATTGCCGGGTTTTGCGAATAACCGCTGTTCAGGCGATTTTGGATGGTGCGATCAGGGTGTTCGCGCGGACTGCCCACCGGCAAAATCTGGCATAAAACAAACGGCCTGCAATGTGGTTTGCGGGCCGTTTGTGCGTGTCGTTACATGAAATTGCGCGGAATGGTGCGGTTCCAGGTTTTTTCGTAGATTTGTTTGTCCTGTTCTACCGCCGTGACGCTGGCGGTAATGTGCCAGTCGGTTTTGGTGCAGGTCAGTGTGGCGGTGCACACCGTGCGGGTAAACCAGCCAGGCCGTTCCATGTCGCAGGTCCAAACGGCGTGGCCGCGCATGGATGTGGGATCATCAAGCGTGATGGTCCATGTTTCATCGCGGATCTGGCGGGTGGAAAGGCCTGTGTCGGGATGTTCAAACAGCCCGGTATCTTCGGTAATGCAATAGTCTGTTTTATTTTGTGTCAGGTTGCGCCGAACCTCGCGCCGGGTGGAGGCCGGGCGATGTTCGATATAGGTCGGCAAGGGATCGGGATTTTCGGGTTCCGGCATATCGATCCTGTCGTGGTCACCCAACAGGGGCAGCGACAGATCGATGCTAGCGGTATCAATGGTCAGTCCGGCATTAAACGGGTCCGGCAGGATCATAGGCCAATAGGCGGTCGACAGGGCAAGGCGCAATTTGTGCCCGGCACGCAGGCGATACCCGCAGGCATCAAACACCAGTGTCATCGAAACCTTTTCGCCCTTTGGCATGGGTCCGGGGGCGTTATAGTTACCCGCAGGGTCGCGATGGGCAAGGTTTAACACGCCAAATGAAATGCGGGTTGCGGTGCCATCGGGGTGCACATCGACCAGCCGGGCGCACAGATTGGCCCAGTCGGCATCGCAGCCAAGCGCAAGGGTAATTTCCGGGCGCCCCAGCAAGTCGATATCTTGTTGCAATTCTGTACTGTCAAAGCACAAAGACCCGGCATCGTCGCTGCGCTGGTCAATTGCCATTTCGGCATCGGGTTTCAAGGTGAAATATTCGCCCGCCGCCGTGCCGGTATCAAGTGGCGATTTCACAAAGACATTGACGCTGGCACCTTTATCGCCCGGGAATGTGTCGTCTTGCGCCACCAGCCGTTCATTTCTAACCGTGAAATGGGCCATTTCCGGGGTTTGCCAGGTGTTTTTGGCAACCCAGAAGCCAGCATCATGGTCGCGCCGTGGGGCGGGTTTAACCGCATCAAGGATATAGGCGCGCATTTGCGGCACCGTTTCGGCACCGTTATCGATATTGCGCAGCCATTTATCCCACCAGCGAATGGCTTCACCGTGAAAATCGGCGCGGGGTTTGGGCCAGGCAAAATGCGGATATTTATGCACCCAGGGGCCGATCAGGGCCTTGGCCCGGTCTGGCATGCCTTCAACGGCATGAAGGGGGGTGTTGCGATAGCCATCGGCCCAACCGGCCATCACCATGGACGGAATTTTAACAGCCTCAAAATCCTCGCAGATCGAGGCATGTTTCCAAAAATCGTCGCGCTGTTGGTGGCCCAGCCATTCTTCCATGAAAAACGGTTCGTTTTCCAGGCGTTCCATCCACATCGCGCGCCAGCGATCCCCGACCAGATCGGGGTCGGGCGAGCGGGACTGATAGGCCAGCATGGTGGCCGCCCATGAAAGCTGTGCGGCCAGTTGGCAGCCATTCTTATAATGAATATCATCGTTATAACGATCCACCGTCGAGGCAATCGAGATGACAGCCTTCAGGGCAGGCGGTTGCAGGGCCGCGACCTGCAAACAGTTAAACCCGCCCCATGAAATGCCCATCATGCCGACGGAGCCATTGCACCAGGCCTGATCGGCGATCCAGGCAATGATTTCGCAGGCATTGGCAAGTTCAAGCGGGGTGTATTCGCCGTCAATCACGCCATCGGATTCCCCCGAGCCGCGAATATCAACCCGCAGCCCGGCAATGCCTGCGCGGGCAAATACCGGATAGGTCGATTCATCGCGCGGGCTGGTGCCGTCGCGTTTGCGGTAGGGCAAAAATTCCAGCACGGCGGGAACGGGGGATAAATCGGCACTGGCTGGCATCCAGATGCGCGCGGCAAGACGGGTGCCGTCTTTTAACGTGATCCATTTGTTTTCAATGACGGAATAAGGGGCGTTGGTCATTGTTTATCCAATCCTGGGGGACGGCGGCATATAAAAGCACCGCCCGGACACAGCCCGGGCAGTGTATGACATGTTAAAACCTAGTTGCCAGCACTTTCCATGCGGCGGGTTGACAGAACTTTTTCCAGCCAGCCCAGTTCCATTTCCGGCACCGATTTTAACAAAAGATCGGTGTAATCGTCGAACGGCGGCGACAACACGCTGGAACGCGGTCCAAAATCAACCAGTTTGCCTTGCAACATGACGGCAACTGAATCGGCAATGGCGCGCACAATGGCAATGTCGTGGGTGATGAACAGATACGAAACCTTGGTTTCCGCCTGTAATCGCATCAGCAAATCAAGAATGCCTTCTGCCACCAGCGGGTCCAGCGCCGATGTTGGTTCGTCACACAGGATCAATTCAGGTTCGGCCGCCAGCGCACGGGCAATGGCAACACGCTGTTTTTGCCCGCCGGAAAGTTCGGCGGGATAGCGATCATAAAACCCTGCACCCATTTCGATTTCGTCAAGCAGTTCCTGAACCCGTGCTGTGCGTTTTTTACCGCGCAGGCCGAAATAGAATGTCAGCGGGCGGCCAATAATTTGCCCCACCGTCTGGCGCGGGTTCATGGCGGTATCGGCCATTTGATAGATCAGTTGTATGCGGCGCAAATGGTCACGGCTGCGCTTTTTACGATGACTTGGCAGGATTTCATCGCCAAAGGTAATGGTGCCTTCGCTGGGCGGCAAAAGCCCGGTAATTACGCGGGCAAGGGTGGATTTACCCGAACCCGATTCACCGACAACCGCCAGCGTTTGTCCGCGCGGTACGTGTAGTGAAACATCGTGCAACACCTTGAACCCATTGCCATAGGATGCAGAGATATTATCCACCGACAGCAGGGCATTGGTTTGGTCTCTGGCCTCGCGCTGTTTGGTCTGGCGCACCGAAATCAGCGCACGGGTATAGTCTTGCTGCGGGTTTTCAATAATTTGTTGCACACTGCCATATTCCACGGTTTCCCCGTGGCGCAGCACCATGATGTCATCGGAAATCTGGGCGACGACGGCAAGATCGTGGGTGATGTAAAGGGCGGCGGTGCCGGTTTCCTCGATGGCATTTTTAATGGCAGCCAAAACATCGATCTGGGTGGTGACATCAAGGGCGGTGGTCGGTTCGTCAAACACAATCAGTTCCGGGTTGGAACAAAGTGCCATTGCCGTCATCGCGCGTTGTAATTGCCCACCGGAAACCTGATGAGGAAAACGGTCGCCAAAATTTTCCGGGTCGGGCAGACCCAGAATTTTAAACAGGTAAAGGGCGCGTTCATGGGCTTCGTCGCGGGTCATCAGGCCATGTTCAAGGGTGGCCTCAATCACCTGATCGCCCAGTTTATGCGCCGGGTTAAAGGCCGCCGCCGCCGATTGGGCGACATAACACACCCTTGCCCCGCGAATTTGGCGAATGCCTTTTTTACCGGCCTTCAATATGTCTTCGCCGTCCAGCAGGACTTCACCACCGGTGATGCGTACACCACCCCGGCCATAGGCCAGTGCGGCAAGGCCAATGGTCGATTTACCCGCCCCGGATTCCCCGATCAGGCCCAGAACTTTGCCCCGTTCCAGATCAAATGAAATGCCATGAACAATTTCGATATCCTTGGGGTTTTCACCGGGCGGATAGGTGGTGGCACCGATTTTAAGATTGCGTACCGATAACATATTAGCCATCCCCGCGGCCCCCCTTTAAGCTGGACGTTCGTTTCAAAAGCCAGTCAACAACCATGTTGACGCAAATTGCCAGTGCCGCAATGGCGCCGCCGGGAATAAGGGCCGCCGAAATACCAAAAATGATGCCATCCTTGTTATCCTTGACCATACCGCCCCAATCGGCGGCGGGCGGCTGAATGCCCAGCCCCAGAAACGACAGGGTGGAGAGAAAGAGGATCGAGAACGCAAACCGCAGGCCAAATTCGGCCAAAAGCGGGGTTAAGGTATTGGGCAGGATTTCGCGGAAAATAATCCACATTTTGCCTTCGCCGCGCAGTTTGGCGGCCTCGACAAACTCCATCACGGCAACGTCAAGGGCCACGGCCCGACCCAGCCGATAGACACGAGTGGAGTCAAGGACGGCCATCACCACGATCAGAATCCACAGGTTTTGCGGCAAAACGGCCAGAACAACCAGTGCAAAGATCAGTGTCGGGATCGACATCATCAAATCGTTAAACCGCGACAGGGTTTGATCAATGATGCCGCGCGATACAGCAGCGGTAAAGCTGAGAAAAATGCCGATTGAAAAAGACAGAACAGAAGCAGCAAGGGCGACAAACAAGGTGGTGCGCGCACCAAAGATCAGGCGCGATAAAAGATCGCGGCCCAGATTATCGGTACCAAGCAGGAACTGGTCATTGGCGGCAACCCAGATATCACCGACAATTTCGCGTTCTCCGTGCGGGGCGATCAGCGGGGCAAAGATGGCGCAGAAAAATACCAGAAAAATGCCGAAAATGCCGATCCAGGCGGTAATGGGAATTTCTCGTAATCTCATCGCGGATGCCTCAGTTTCGGGTTGGCAATAATGGCGATCAGATCGGCAACCATGTTAAGCAGGATGTAAACAGCCGCAAAGATAAGGCCGCAGGCCTGCACAACCGGCATGTCGCGTACGGTTACGGCATCGACCATATACTGGCCCATGCCGGGATAAACAAACACCACTTCAACCACGACAACGCCAACCACCAGATAGGCCAGGTTCAACGCGACAACATTGACGATAGGGGCAATGGCATTGGGGGCGGCATGTTTAATGATGATTTTAAACGCCCCCAAACCTTTAAGTTCGGCGGTTTCCATATAGGCAGATGACATGACACTGATAATGGCGGCCCGCGTCATGCGCATCATGTGGGCTAGCACCACAAATACCAGCGTTGCCGTAGGCAGGGCAATGGCAGCCAGGCGGTCGCTAAAGGCCATGCCGTCATAAACGGTGGCCGGGAAACTGGCGACGCCAAATTTAACGGCAAAAAACAGGATAAGCAGATAACCGATAAAAAACTCGGGCAGGGAAATCGCTGCCAGAGAAACAATGTTGATGATGCGGTCGGGAATACGATTGCGAAAATGGACCGCAAGCATGCCAAGGCCCACAGCCAGCGGCACGGATATGATGGCTGCACAAAACGCTAAAAACAGCGAATTGCCCAGACGTTTGCCGATTTGTTCTGAAACCGAATTGCCGCTGGCCCAGCTTTTGCCAAAGTCACCCTGAACAGCATTACCGAGCCATTCGAAATAACGGGTGGTTATCGGGCGCTCCAGCCCCAGCTGGGAACGAATGTTTTCAATGGCTTGCGGAGTGGCCGATTGTCCCAGATAGGTTTGGGCAAAATCTCCCGGCAAGGCTTCCACGCCACCAAAAATTAAAATCGAGACGGCCAGCAAAAGACCCGCACTTAGTCCCAGCCTTTGCAGGATCAGGACCGTTAGCGGATAACGCTGTTTCAGACGGCGACGGCTTGGTTTGCCGTCATCCATGGCTGTATCCATGGGGTGATCTCTCCTTGATGAGAGCCGGACCAGGAAGTCGGGGCATCAGGCATATTATCGTCGGGTCAGCCGGTTGTGGGCCCGGCCGGAATTGGGGGGCGCGTAACGATGATGTGCATGGTACAACGAATGCTGTCGCACGGCATAAAATGCTGGCAAAACGGCCCGTTGTTAATTCCTGTCCGGCAAAATCAGTTTAATCGACCTGCCAGGAATATCTGGCAGGTCGCAGGCAGGTTGCGAAACATCAATCGATGCTTCGCAATATCCATCAGCTTTCGAGCCAGACGCGGGTTGCGACATAGCCGTTGGACATGTCGTTGCCGATATCATGAACATAACCTTTGACCTTGTTGGTTGATGCATTCACAAAATCGTTGAACATCGGCAGGATCAAACCGCCTTCATCACGCACCATCATGGCCATGTCGCGATACATTTCCTTGCGTTTCGCCTGGTCCAGTTCTGCCCGGGCGGTCAGCAAAAGTTTGTCGAAATCTTCGCGTTTGAAACGGGTGTCGTTCCAGTCTGCAGTTGACAGATAGGCGGTTGAATACATCTGGTCCTGGGTCGGGCGCCCCCCCCAGTAAGATGTGCTAAACGGCTGTACGTTCCAGACATTGGACCAGTAACCATCACCCGGTTCACGTTTGATTTCGATATTGATGCCAGCTTTTTTCGCACTTTCCTGATACAGCACAGCGGCATCGACAGCGCCGGGAAAGGCAACATCGGATGTGCGCAGCAGAACCGATCCGTCATGGCCGGATTTTTTGTAATGGAATTTGGCTTTATCGGGGTCGTATTTACGCTGTTCAATGCCTTCGGGGAACAAGGCATAGGTTTCGTTGATCGGAAAGTCATTGCCGACCTTGCCGTACCCGCCAAGGATTTTTTCAACCATGGTTTCACGGTCCATGGCGTATTTAAGGGCCAGGCGCAGGTCGTTATTGTCAAACGGGGCGGTGTCGCAATGCATGATGAAGACATAGTGACCGCGACCCGATGTTTGCAAAATATCAACACTCGGCGCGCGTTTCAGCAAGCTGACGGTTTTTGGGTCAACACGGTTGATATAATGCACCTGGCCCGATGACAGGGCAGCAACACGGGCGGTTGCATCGTTCATGACGATCATTTCGATTGAATCGACATAACCGCGATCCGAACGCCAGTCGCTGTCGTTCTTTTCAAAGGTGGCGCGAACGCCGGCATCATAGGTTTTAAGTTTGTAAGGCCCGGTGCCAATTGCCGCATTGGGATCATCACTGCCGCCATCTGGCTGAATGATGAGGTGATAGTCCGTTAAAAGCAGGGGCAGGTCGGCATTGCCTTCGGTCAGGGAAACAACCAGTTTGTCGCCATCGGCTTTGATGTCGATGATGGACTTCAAAATACCAAGGGCACCGGATTCCGATTTTTCGTCGGTATGGCGATGCAGGGTTTTAACCACGTCATCAATGGTCAGTTCCTTGCCATTGTGGAACTCAACGCCCTTACGAATGGTGAAGGTCCAGGTTGAAGCGTCGGGCGATGATTCCCAGGATTCAGCCAGTGCCGGAACAGCGGTGCCGTCGTGCGGGTGACTTTCAACCAGCGTGTCGCCCCAGTTGCGGCCCAGAACAAAGGTGAATTGCGATTGTGATTTTGCCGGGTCCAGGATGTCGGTGGCAGCGCCGCCCTGAAGGCCCAGTTTGAGGTGCCCGCCCTGTTTGGGTTCGGCGGCTTTGGCTGTTTTGGAATACAGGCTGGTGGCAGCTGCAAGTGTCAGACCGGCAGCCATTGAACTGGCGATAAATTCGCGTCGGTTCAGGCCGCATGTTTTCACGCGGTCCGTCAAATGTTTAAGAAGGTCAGTCATCCCCGATTTCCTTTTTGTGTTTAAAATATAGTGGTCCTGTTGGCGCGACCCTTATTGTTTTGTTTTGGGGCCGAACCCTTCTGGGTATGGTCATTTGGCGGCCCCGACACCCGCCCATGGCAGGATTGGAAACGGGCCGTGTAACCCGAAATGGTTATGTGGTCGCATCCCCCTTAAATGGTCTGCTTGATACCTGTAAAATTGTGCCGGATGTTTCCAGGGCAGATGCAAGTTTTGCGGTTCAGGCAACGCTGCAACGTCGCGCACCGCAAATTGTTCCACCCCTCCACAGCGGTATAAACGTTACACCACGTTTAGATAGCGATTGCCAAGGTTGCACGACATCGTCGCTCCTGACAACCCAAGGGGTGAAGGTTATTGGTTGTTTTTATAGTAAGTCGTTGTTTTATAAAAATATTTATTGAGAGAATGATGGGTGGCATAGTGCCAAAATATACTTCGACATCAAATTAATTCGCGCTGGACGGGAACGAAAATTTAAGCGAATCAAAAACAGCGGCGAAACGGAACGGCTGCCTCATGTCGCGTGACGGGAACGTTAACGGAATAATTGTTACAGAGAGTTGAGCCAACTGGTGGGATATGTCGCCTTGTCGTGTTTGCTTGTTGGCATCAATGTTGAAACAAGCCCGCGTTAGCAGGGAAATAGCAGTTTGATTGGCTTGTCGATCTGTCTCAGGCCAGAAGCTGGTAGTTGTTATTTGCAAATCGAGTGACCCGTTGCGAGATGGTGACCTTGTCGTTTGGCGCAATAGATCGTCTTAAAATCAGGCCGTGTGCAACTCGGAAGGTGTCTTGAGACACTGTGAACTTTTAAAGTTGGCTCTTAAAGATGGTTGGATTTTTACAACCTGTTAAGGGTAAAACTGGTTGTAAATTCAATGTTTAGAGAGCTACTATATGGCCTAATGGTTGTGTCGCCGTTAGGAGAACAAGTATAGGAACTTAGGTTCGCGCAGGCTTTCGACGATAGAAATTGGGGATTTTCGATTACGGTGGCGCGTAACTGGCAGACATGGTTTATAATTTGGGGACAGATGTCTGAAATTCGATTGGGGGACTTTCATGGATTCGTATACTCCGCGGGGCCACTGTGCTTTTCCCGATGTAAAAGTCATTCTGATTGAAGCGACATCTTGCAGCGGTTTAAGTGATGGTTTGGTACACAAAGTTTAAAAATACTGTTTCCATCGTTCCTGATGGACCTTTGCAGTTTCTCGATATTCCTTTGAATCTGAACGCGCTTCCGCGCAAGGTACAGAGTGAGTTTTGGGAATATTTCAATAATGATAGTCAGCGATATATTTTAAAGGCACTGCTTCAGGACAAAGAAACGGGCGATTACCTGGACAGGCAGATCCATGAGCAAGCGACGGATCCGCGCAATGGGAAAAAAATCGCACCATTTTATTCGTTAAATGTCGAAAAAGCGTTGGAGCCATTCCTTGATAAATGGGTGCCTGCGCCTTTCCTGCGTACTGAGCCATCCGGGGATGATGTTGTCCAGCCGATGCTTAAAGGGTTGTCAAACTGGTCGCGGATGCGAATTGTTGCGCTGCCCGAAAGTGATATTGACGGCAATACACACGTTTTGACCATTGTCTTTGATCCAAAGCTTGAAAACCCGCGAGATGACGGTGTTACACCTGCAATTACGCGCGCGGACGTGATTGATTGTGCAGAAATGGCTCTAGCCTGCGAGGTTGCGCAATATGCCTGGTTCGTTGGAGAAGAATGGGTCGATCACTGGTTGCAGGATCTTTTTGTTTCCTTCCTTAAGAGTAAAAATCCGAACAGGAAAGTGCGCCTTGAAGAACGTGAACATAAGGTTGAATATATTGCCAGATATATAACGTTCATTGATGTTTTGGCCGCGACGGACGCTATCCCCCGGGTTCGGTTGATCAATACAGCCCAGGGAACTAGTCCTGTGGAGGTTGATCTTGTGCTTGATGTCGGAAATTCCCGCACATGCGGGATGCTGATTGAACGCAACGAGCAGGGCGGGCCGTCATTGGGCAACTCCTATGTGCTTGAGTTGCGTGACCTGACCCAGCCAGAACAACGCTATACGGAACCGTTTAGCTCTAATGTCTGTTTTGCAAAATGCAAATTTGGCGATCCTGAAGATCTTTCTTACGCGAGCCAGCGTGAAACGGACCCGTTTGAGTGGCCATCTCTTGTGCGGGTCGGGCCAGAAGCTGAGCGACTGGCGACACTGTCTCGACAGGAAGAAGGACTTACGTCAATGTCCAGTCCCAAACGGTATCTTTGGGACGAGAAATCCTGGCGTCAGCAATGGCGTTTTTGCCCGGACCCCGAGCACCCGGAGAATATTGAAGAGCCGGTAAATACCGGCGCGTTTGCGCTTTGTGTGAATGATCGTGGAACGCCGATCGATCATGTCGAGGACAGAGTTCTTCAGCGCAAGCCGATCACGCGCGGGCAGTCGGAGTTTCCGGTAACCAACCCGCATTTTTCTCGCAGCTCTCTGATGATGTTCATGCTTTCCGAGGTGTTGTTGCAAGCCTTGGTGAATATTAATTCCCCGGCGCAGCGTGCATCACGCCTGAACCCTGATATTCCGCGTCGTCTGCGCAGACTTATTATTACGGTACCAGCAGCAATGCCAATTGCTGAGCGCAATATTTTCAGGCGATGGGCATCCTACGCGGTATCGACCCTTTGGAAAGCCATGGGATGGCATGACAAACTTGAAGAACTTGCTGCAACATCAAGTGCTGTAATTGATTTTCGTGAGCCGCCTGCCGTCGTTGTCGACTGGGATGAAGCAACGAGCACTCAGATTGTGTTTCTGTATAATGAGGTGGCTGAAAAATTTGCGGGGGATGTCACACAGTATTTCGACCTTCGCGGTAAAATGCGTAAGGGGTATGAAGGTGCGAAGACTCTGCGTGTTGCGAGTATCGACATCGGCGGCGGTACAAGCGACTTAATTATTACGACATACGAATGCAAAGATCACCGGGGCCCTATTCATCGGCTTGAGCCGCATATTGATTTCCGGGAGGGATTTAATACTGCGGGCGACGATGTGCTTAAAAAGGTGATCGAACGGCACTTCATTGTGCCGCTCGGGCAGCGCCTGCGCGAGGTCGGAATTCCTTTTCCGGAAGATTTTTTGACGATTGCGGTTGGCCGGGATGTGGCCGATCAATCAGAAAGCTATCGTCGTAAAAGGCGGCAGTTTGTCAATCAGGTCACAGTTGCGTTCGGGCTGCACATTTTGAAGTTGAGCGAAGAGTGTGACTTGCGTCAGGGCGATGTGATCAAAACCGTATCTTATGCCGATGTATTTCGGCATCAACAGGTTCCCGGTGCAGATGCCATTGAATTCATCGACGAGAATGTACGTCGTGCTGGCGGCAAAGGTTTTACCATTCGTGATCTGAGCTTTGATGTTGATTTGGCGGATGTCTTCGCCACGATCAAGTCTGCGATTAGTCCTGTGATTATGGATCTGTGCGAGATCATTGGAAGTTTTGATTGTGACTTGCTGGTGCTTTCGGGGCGGCCTTCTGCACTTCCGGCAGTTCAGGCGACTGTTTTGAATTTTGCTCCTGTGGCACCGGATCGTGTGTATCCGCTAAGCGAGTATCGCGTTGGTAAATGGTACCCCTATTGGAGTAGTGGCGGGCGTATTCGCGATCCTAAAACGGCTGTTTCTGTTGGGGCGATGCTGTGTTTGCTGTCGAACGGGCATCTTAGCAATTTCAACATGCGAACCAGTAACCTTAAGCCGCGCTCAACGGCTAGATTTATTGGTTTGCTCGATCAGAATGGTAAAATTGCCAACGAAACATTACTGTTTGAAGGCATGGATCTAGAAAAAGACAAAGACGAAGAAAAGTCGGCAACGATTGATTATTTGGGGCCGACGCGTATCGGATTTCGTCAACTCCCGCTTGAGCGCTGGACGGCAACGCCGTTTTTTGCCTTGACGTATTCGGATCAGACCTCTTCGGAAGATCTCGCCGATAAATTGCCGTTCAAGGTAGAGATTTCATATACGCGACAGCCAGAGGGCGAAGATGGCGCCTTTCAGCAGGAACTTCCGGACGAGGGAGTTTTTCGGGTTGAAAGCATCGAGACCAGCACAGGGGACATGGTTCATCCATCGACTTTGAATTTGCAATTGAGAACGATGCTCGACGAGAACGGTTATTGGCTCGACACGGGCATTCTCAACATTCCGAACATCAACTGAGCAAAAGAGCGATCTGAGTATGCAGACCGAAAACAAGCACCTTAAGCATGATTGCGAGATCGTTAGAGACGCTGTTTCGCATGCGCTCTCCTGGGTTGAAAATACGACAAACGAGAGTGCTGCTAATAACGCCGGTTTGGTAAAGGAATTGCGCAAGTCGGTTGTACATGTCGGGAAACTGGCGAAGGCGGCAGATCGCAAAATGTGCGTTGGGGTATACGGTGCCAGTCAGGCAGGGAAATCCTATTTGATTTCGACCCTCGCACGGAATGCCGATAATCCGCTTTTGGCGCGGTACGGCAATAATACCGTCGATTTTATCAAACATATCAATCCCGAAGGGGGAGGGGAGTCAACCGGTCTGGTGACTCGGTTTACTATGGATCGCGCCCCTAATGCGACTAATGATTTTCCGATCAAGGCCGCATTGCTAAGTGAGCTCGATATTGTAAAGATTTTGTCGAACTCTTTCGTGTTTGATATCCGTCATGAAGACGAAATCGACACATGTGATTTCGAGGAAACCGTTTTAAAGACACTGACGGAGCTGGATACTGCGCCTGTCGGCGTTTCACCGCTTAAAATCGAAGACGTTTACGATCTTGAAGAATACTGCAATCAAAAATTGATCCGAAGCCCGTATTTTCAGGCGCTCAAGCGTATCGGGTTTTGGGATCGAAGTGCAGGCCTTGTCCCGCATTTGAGCAAGGAGAGTCGTGCGATCCTTTTCGCTCTCCTTTGGCAGAATATGCCGATCTTCAATCGTATTTATGCGGTGCTGACGGATGCTTTAGATCGGATCGGTCACGCAACAGAGGTTTTCTGTGCGCCGGAAGCTCTGTTTCGTACCGAAGGCTCGGAATGGTCCCGCGATACAGCAAAAAGCATTATAAATGTTTCCGCCTTGGAAGGGCTTGTGAACTCTGATGGCGACGATGGCATTTGTGTTCGTATGGCTTCAGGACAAACTGTTGAGGTTTCGCGCGCGCAACTCGGTGCTTTGATTGCAGAGCTGGTTATTTTTATGGAATATCAGCCACATGATTTCTTTGATTATACGGATTTGCTGGATTTTCCTGGCGCAAGAACACGTAGCCCGAATGAAAATAATCCACAGGAACTGGAAAAGCCTGAGAAAGTCGCGGGTATCTATTTACGCGGCAAGGTTGCCTATCTGTTTGATCGCTATTGCGATGAGCAAGAACTAACGAGCATGCTGTTGTGTGTCGGTGATTCAAACCAGGAAGTTGCAGAAGTTCCGATTACGGTCGAGGAGTGGATATCTAAAACCCACGGCAGAAGCCCTGAGGACCGAGCAGGAAGACAAACGTCACTTTTTTTCATTATGACGAAGTTTGATACCGGTTTTGTCAAGGCAGCAGGAAAAGGAACAGATAATTCACGTTGGAAAACACGGATGGATTATTCGCTTATTAAGGCATTTTCCCAGAAATCACCCAATACCCGTTGGGTTAATGAATGGACACCCGGTCAGCCGTTCAATAATGTTTTTTGGGTTCGTAATCCTTATTTTCTTCAACAAGGGCTGTTTGACTATATATCGACGGATCCCATTGTTGAGCGCGGTGTAAGAGAAGATGAAAAGGCGTTTGTCGAGGAGATTTTCGACGGATATCTTAAATGCGATGAGGTCAAAAAGTATTTCAGGGACCCTGCCCGGGCTTTTAATGCAGCAATGGAAGTCAATGACGGCGGTATTTCGTATTTGATCGAACATATTCGTCCAATCTGTAATCCAGATCTCAAACGCAACCAGATACGGCAAAATATTGAGCATGCTATATCGCAACTTTTAGGTCTTCTCGGTCCATATTATGTCGATAGCGATTTGGCAGTTTTAACCAAGAAGAAAACTGCCGAGGCTGTTCAGGTTCTGCGTTCGTTGGCTATCGTGCTTAAACAGCAGAAAATGGGGGAATTCCTCAATATTATTCGCATCTCCGAGGAAGAATCTTATGAGGTTTTCCTGGGAAGCGAGCATCTGGCTACAAGTGTCATTACTGGAACAGCTAAACAGCAGGACGATACAACGGGTAACGTTCATGTTTATACCGGCGGTGACGACATTGATGAAATGCTCGGACTGGGTGATTTTGCCAATGAAGGTACCGATACGGGTGCGGACGAGGTAGAACTAAAACAGGACAGCATCCCGCAACCACAGGACCTTGCAGCGAAGTTTGTCGTTGATTTGGAAGCTGCCTGGACCAGCAAAATGTTTGAGTTCGCGGATAATGTGAACGCACTGCACTATTTCGGACTGGAGGCGGAGACGGTCCGGACGATTGCACGGGAGTTCATGAAGGCTGCCCATGGCCGTGGACTGTTTGCCCAATTGGCAGAGCTGGTCCGTGACGCTCAGCAACATAAAGCAGAACAGCAGGAAAGCTATCGCTGGAAACAGGTCGCGCCTGTCTGCGGGATGTTCAACGAATATGTTGCGACGCTTGGCTATGGTGGCGTGTTCGCCGAGGAAGGTAGCATTATTCGAGATCTGGGTGATCGGCAAATCCATATTTTCAAACCGATGCAAAAGGTCGGTGCCGAGACGCTTCCCGAGAGGTTCACCGATTCATATCGGACCCGATTTGTTGATTGGAGCCAGGCCGTGCAAGCAACCATTCGCGATAATGCCAGAATTGATGCGGGGATTGCTGGTGACAGCGAAGATAATGAACGTTTGGGGCGTGTTATCGCGCAAATGAGATCCTGCAGCAAATGTGTGGCGGCGTAAATCATGTCAGAAATTAAACTTTCAGCTGTACCGAAGCGGGGTGTGCCGGGGGTGGTAACCGTGACGGCACACAATTGTCCGCTAGATTCCCAGAATGGCTTGAGGGTTGTTCTTGAGCGGCCCGGACATAACGAACCGTTTCTTGGCCAGAAGGGTTGGCAAACTGTGGAAGCAAGCCATGGCATCGACGTTGTAGAACAGGTTCAAAAGGGCCTGGTTTTTGAGCTTGGGCCACAAATCGTACAGTTTATGTCAACGGGTGGCTATCGCCTGAGGCTGTTTTCAGCATCATCGTCTGAGGCCTCCGTCGGCGTTCTTGCATGGCAACGCATCCCAATTTATCGCCCAAAGAAAGAAGCCGCCGGGGCATTTGACAGAGACCGGACCATTGAAAAAACCGCGCCCAATACGCCGCTTACCGGCCCGAAAACGGGAACGGGTGATGAAAAAATTGTGTCGCCGGGTGTTGCCGATGGTGCAGGAGTGGTTGGTGAAGAAGCACCGGAGAATACACAGAAACGCGGTAACGTCAGGCTCATTGCGCTGAGCATCGCTGTACTGCTTGTTTTCATCGCTGCGACCGGTGCTGGATGGTACATTCTGTCGGGGGGCGATCGAACATCTGAACCGAAGAATATCAATAACCAGCTTTCTGCATTCTTAGCCACAAATCCGACACCAGACAAAGTGTACGAAAAAGGGCAGGAGTATTTATCGGACGGGGAAACCGGTGCCGCTATGAGCCTTTTTCGTCGTGCCGGTGAGCAAGGTGTGGGGAGAGCATATCTCGCATTGGCTGAGATCTATGATCCAACTGTAAATGTATCTCATGATGGTCTTAATAAGGATGGTGGCAAGGCCTATTCTTATTATGTCAAGGCCAGGCATTTTGAGCCGGAACGTACCGCCGAGGCTGTAAATCGTTTGAAGGCATGGGCCAGCGATCTTGCCACAACCGGCGATGAAAAAGCACAACAGCTTACACAGATGATGGCAATCGGGAATTAGGTGGGGAATGAATATGATAATCCGGACCAGTAAGTCACTCTTCTCCAAGGCCGTTCGCAAGATTTTGGTGGTGGCCTCGTTTGTGTTCCTGATTTCCGTTGTGCCGACTGGTGCCTTAAAAGCCATGGAAGCGCTCAAAGTTCCTGATGCACCGGAACTTTATCGTCGGGTTTTGATCTTGCCAGAAGCAAAAATTCAGGAACAGCCGGGAGAAGAGCATTCTGCTGAATTCAGCACGCTACCAGTGTTCTCGGTTCGATATATCTATGGTGAAAAGCAGATCGACGGCGAAGGCTGGCTTGAAATCGGCCGGGAACCTGTCGGCGGCGGAGACGGTTGGCTGAAAACCAGTTTCACGGAAGCATGGAAAAGTATGCTGGTGATGCAGTTTTCTCCGCGGGGACAGCGGAAACGTGTTCTGTTCTTTAATGAGAAAGAAGGCTTGGAGCGGAGCATTACAGCCGAGATTCCCCAAGAGCGTTTCGAAGAGCTTTATACTGATATCGCGGAAGGCCGTCCCGACCGTGGGTTGCTTGCTGCCATGGAGCCGCAAGCTGCCATTGATGCATCTTCACAACCGTATCTGATGCCTATTCTCGATTGGGCGCCAGGCGAGTATGAAAATGGTAGCGAAATTACCATGGTTCAGGTTGCAGGTCTGAACGCGCAGACGGCGACCGGCGGTGCTGGAAATGGTACGGGTGGCGAAATGGCCGCGCAACCGGGTGCCGGTGCGGGTGAACCTGCACTGCCTGGGGCCGGAAACGAACCTTCCGGAGATCTTAGTGATTTCAAAATGGGGATCGTTTTTGTTATCGATACCACTCAATCTATGGGCCCATATATCGAGCGTACCTACGACGCGGTAAATGCGGTTTATGACCAACTTGCTCAGGACGGGACCATTGAAAAGGCATCCTTCGGGATTGTCGGTTATCGCGACGATGTGTCCTATAACAATCAAATCGGATATGTAACCAAGGTTTTCCAGAAACTGGATCCCCAAGCCCCGCGTGAAGCTGTGCTAGAGAATATTCGAAAGGTCAAGGCCGCCAAAGTGTCCACCGAGGGCTGGAACGAGGATGCGGTTGCCGGTTTGTATGAAGCAATTAATAATATGGATTGGGGACCCTACGCCGGTCGTTTGATTGTTCTGATCAGTGATGCCGGCGCGCGCGTCGGAACCGATCCACATGCTGCGCATCGCAATATGGCGATGGACAATATTCGCGAAATGGCGGCGGCCAAAAGTATTGCAATTTTTCCGATGCATTTGCGCACGGATAAGGCGGAAAGTGCCGGAAATGTGCCGTTGGCTGAAAGCCAATATCGCAGTCTTGGGACAACTGGTGACGTCAATGTGAACAAATATGTTGGCGTTGATCGTGGCGAGTTAAATACTTTTTCCAGTTTTGTTGGTGATTTTGCAAATCAGGTGCGTGTAAGTCTTCGGCAAGCGAACCAGGGGCAAACGGTTACCCCGGACCAACTCGATGACCTTTTAGAGCAGCAAGACCCGTTCCTTGACAATTTTGACAATGCACCGGCACCGCCAGAAGCCGACAATGCGGAAAACCAACCGCCTGAGGCTCCGCAAACTGATATGGGCCGAATGGCTGTAAACGAGATTTTCCGCGCCCAGATAGAATATATCGGGGCGCGAGACGGCGAACAGCTGCCGCCATTTTATCGGGCCTGGACATCGGATCGCAATTTGCCAAACCCGCAATTGGCAGCGCTAAGCGTGAATGTTTTCCTTAGCCGTAACCAACTGAACAGCTTAGCCCAAAGTTTACGTGAAATTGTTGATCAAGCACGCGCTGCCGAGCTTGATCCCGGTAATTTTTTTGGCCTGTTGCAAAGTCTTTCGGCAACAACATCCAATGATCCAAACCGGAATGATGGCGCTTTTGATAATCTTGCTGAAAGTGGCTTGTTGCCAACCTATCTAAGCCAGCTTCCTTATCGAAGTAAAGTGCTGCAACTAACGCAGGATGATTGGTTGAATTGGGGCATGACCGGGCAATTGGAGTTTATCGACGAACTTGAACTTAAACTGACGATGTATCAGCAAATGAACGATGATACGGATCGCTGGGTTGATTTCGGAAGCGAGGATTCCGGGCAGGCTGCTTATCCTGTTCCGCTTTACGCGTTGCCGTAGGACGGGATGATGGGGTGTGTTTATCAACTTAGAAACCTGATATTTCGTCGCCAAAGCGCAGAAAGCGAATTTGTGCTCAAAATTGACAAGTTGGATATCAAGCGGGGTGAGCTTGTCGCTTTCGTGGGACCCAGTGGCTGCGGCAAAAGCACGTTGGTTGACATTCTCGCCTTTTTGCTGGGGCATCATTGTGCTGATCTGTTCCGATTTTCTCCAGACGTTTGCTCTGATGTTGCGGATATTTCCACCAAGCTTAGCCAGAAATCTGATTTCCTGGCGCGGTTGCGTCGTGACTTTATTGGGTATGTTCCCCAGATCGGCGGATTAATTCCGTCTTTGACGGCATTGCAAAATATTGAACTGCCGTGTCGTTTGACGGGGCGATATGATCGAAACCACATACGTGATCTGGTTTCAGTGCTGAAGATCGGCGGATGTTGCGGCAAAAAGCCAGGCCAGTTGTCTGTTGGCGAACGTCAGCGTGTTGCAATTGCGCGTGCGATTGCGCACGGGCCATCCGTAATTATCGCCGATGAACCAACTGCAGCACTTGATCCTCACAACGCTGCCAGCGTTATGCGATTGTTTGTTGACCTTGTCCGCTCGCAGGGAAAGACGCTTATTCTGGTTTCGCATGATCGCGATGCGATACGGGAACTGGCAATAACGGAAATAGAACTGGTGCCGCAAGCCAATGCAGGGCAAGTCGTAAGTTCGATCCGTTATGCGCACGAAGAGGAGAGCTATGCATAATTTTTCTCTTCGCAGTTTATGGCAAATTTCCGGTGTTGCGGTTCGGGATTACATCCACGATGCCCGGCTTTCCAGTTGTTCAATCCTGGGGCTGGCGGCTGTATTGGCACCCGTTCTTGTATTATACGGACTCAAATTCGGGGTCGTCTCAACGATGGTTGAGAACCTTAACAATGATCCGGCGATACGTGAGATCAAGATCCTTGGGCAGGGAGAGTACAGGGTAGAAGATCTGGACGCATTTTCAAATCTTCCTGGTGCTTCTTTCCTGATCCCTAACACACGTTTTCTTTCAGCAACGCTGGATCTTAGCTCGGCTAAAAACACCAATCAGTTTGCAGTACGCTCTGAAATGGTTCCTTCCACGCGGGGCGATCCACTTTTGCCAACTGAGCAAAGCGATGGGCCTTCCGGAAATAACGTCTATCTGTCTGCTGCACTTGCCGCGCAGCTTAATGTTCAGGTCGACGACCATGTGACGGGAAAAATCGTAAGGGTTGCAAATAAAAAGCGTGAAGCAGTGCGCCTTGATTTGGTCGTTCAAGGTATTTTGCCGCTCAGCACGACCCAGCGAAAGCTTTTGTTGGTATCGCTTGATTTATTGCTGGCAGCAGAAGATTACCGCGAAGGCTTTGCCGTTCCTTCCATGAACTGGGAAGGATTGGCCCGGGACGGTTTTGTGCGTTCCTATGCCAGTTTTAGGCTCTTTGCTGCAACCATGGATGATGTAGAGGCCTTGCGTGCCGAGATGGCAAGTCGAGGCATCGAGACCAAAACCCAGCTTGACCGCATTGAAATGGTTCGAACCTTCGACCGCAATTTGACGGCCCTGTTTTTGATCATCAGTTCCCTGGCATTGTTCGGTTATGCGTTAGCGATGATCGTTAGTGTAATTGCCTCCGTCGCAAGAAAGCAAAAAGATATCAGCATTTTGAAGTTATTGGGATTCTCTGATCTCGATGTGGCAATGTTGCCGATTTTACAATCTATCCTGACCACGGTCGGCGGAAGTGTTTTGGCGATCATACTTTATTTTCTGGCGTCGGAAATCATCAATCGCAACTTCGCTACAGGTTTGCAATCAGGCGAGGTGCTGTGTTTGCTGTTGCCTCACCACTACCTGATAGCTGTCGGTGCATCTGTTTGCCTTGGCGGTTTGGTTTCTGTTGTTGGCGGTTTTAGCGCCGCATCAGTGATGCCTGCTGAAGGAGTGCGCAATGATTAACTTTAAGAACATATTTCGATTTGATCATGTCATGACTTTGCTGGTTGTTAGCAGTGGCATCGCCTTTATTCCGCATGTCGCAATTGCGGCTGACTCTCCTTGGTGCATGTATGATGACCCTGCTTTCTACAGGGCAGAAAAAGTTGGCAATGGGCAAGCTGGTTCAATATGCGGTGAGGTGGCCGAAAATCAGGAACTGCCAGAACAGATCGTTCTTGATATGCCCTGCGAACGCAAAATGGTCTTTAGGCGTGTTACAGTGCCGGTCAATAGTGTCCTTGATCATGCCGAAATTTCACTTGGCAATCTGTTGAACAATGCCGGGTCGGACAGCACCGATGAATTGATCAGCCAGCAACGCAAGGGCTTTTTGGCGGGCGGCTTGTCCATGAACCACGGCAAGCATCCGACAGGCAAAGATAACGCTTATCGTGGTCTGGATGGACGATCGTATTACATCGGCAAATACGAAGTTCTGGACCATCAGGCAGATTTGTGGCGCAACGGGCTTATGGCTTCCGATCCGACGGTTTCAGTGAATGCCTGTCAAAGTTATAATGAAAATATATCCAAGCTTAAGGTTAACAAGATTGTTCCTGCACAGGGCATTAGCTGGTTTGACGCTGTTGCTTTCTCGCGCGATTACACAAACTGGCTGCTGCTGCGCGACAAAGAGAAAATCAAGAAGGGCATAAAACCTCAACTCCCGTGGGAACAAGGATCTACATCTTATCTTCGTTTGCCCACGGAGGCGGAATGGGAATTTGCTGCGCGGGGCGGTGTTCTGGAAGAAGGGGCAAATTCCGGTATCTATGCCATTCACGACCCACGCAAGAATACTGTTCGCGCCGGAACTGCGCGAGAAGTTGCTATATATTCCGGATCAGGAACACAAATTCTTCAAAAACCCAAGGCTGCAGGTCTACGCGCGCCAAATCTTTTGGGGATTTACGACACTGTCGGCAATGTTGATGAAATTGTTTATGACATGTTCCGGTTGATCCGGCCTGATCGGGTTCATGGGCAGGCTGGTGGCTATATTGTCAAGGGTGGGAATTACCTGAGCCGAGAAGCTCAGGTCAGGGTCGGACAAAGACGTGAAGTCCCATTTTTCCAGTCCGAGGGTGAACTAAAACCCAAGACAACCGGTTTTCGACTTGTACTTGCTGTTCCTGTTTTTACGTATGGTGCAAACAGCAATAATCGCTGGGGCAATGGTGTATTAAACCAGCCGCTTGCTGATGCGTTGATTTCAGCAAAAGCAACAATCTCAAACAGTGCTGATGACAATCGTCAAGTCGCCGATAATCGACTTTCGGAATTGCGTGAAGCCCTTGAGAAAGGGCAGGTCGAACAGCAAGACCTTGCCGGTAGCCTTGCCGAGATCAAGGTCGCGTTAGAGAAAAGCAATGTGGAACTTAATGAGAAGGCGCGGCTGGAACGTCGAGAACGGTTTAAGGCATCGGTTTTGACGGCTTACAACGTCTTTTTAATGGGCCGAAACCTTTATTCTTCAGTACGTCAACTCAACGAATTTGTTGATAAATACAAGGTTGCCGAAATGGATGCGACGCTTCGGGCAAAGGTTTCGGAAAAGCTTACCGAGCAGCTTGGCAAGTATGAAGTTATGAACGGAGCCTTGGATAACGCTTTTAATTTTTACGTGTCCAATATTCAGAAGTTCGCAAAAGAACCGGAAGACGGCGTTAAAGACGCCGTCAGCAGTGTACGTTCAGAACTGAAGCAAGCCCAAATTGTCGTGTTTAAGCAGTTTGTCGAGCTAGCTGAGAATCACATTGCGAGTTTACGAAAGTCGGCGGGAACGTTGTCTCCGGCTTCGGTCGATGGATGGCTTAATGAAATTGATTCTGTAAGGGAAAGGCGCCTTGAGAGGCTCCACCACCTGGAACAATACCTATAGTAAAATGAGGGGATAGGTCATGAATGTTGTGTCAAAACGTATTCTCGTGCTGATGGTGTCAACGTCGCTGCTTTCGGGCTGCGTCACACCTGGCACGATGGGGAAATACGATGACAAGACCGATGCATGCTATGCAGAGCGCCAGCCATTGGTATCCATTGAAAAGAAGTTCAATGAATCACTGGTGACGGGTGCCGTTGTTGGTGCGCTTGTCGGGGGGATCGCTGGTGCATTATTGGGGGGTAAAAAAAACAGGACGGGAGGCGTCCTGGTTGGTGCGGGCGTCGGCCTGCTTACCGGACTTGCCGCCGGTTATCTGCAAGGCAAGCAGCAAAAAGGTTTAAGCCAACAGCAAATTCTTCAGGAGATCAACAGTGATACATCGACCGACAAGTTGCGTTTGTCGCAAACAACCGGTGTTGTGAAGAAGCTGACGGATTGCCGTTTTGCACAGCTTCAAAGGGTGCGAAATGGTCTTGAAGCCAATTATCTGACCAAAGAGCAGGCGACATCTGAGCTTAAAAAGATTCGAGAACAAATGGCGATTGATCAGAAACTTATTCAGGGAATTCTGGATGATTCTGAAAAACGACTGGATGCCTATGCGTCGGCCGAAGCACAAACCCGTCAAGTGGAAAAATCAATGGTGGTAAACACCAGTGCTGTTCCGACCTGGATCCCGCCCGAGGATAGAAAACCTGGCGCAGTTGAGTCTGATGCTGTGACTGAAACACTTTATGCTCTTGGCAATACCAATGTCCGGTCCGGATCATCAACGAGCAGCAGCGTCTTAGGATCCTTGCGTAAAAATCAAAAAGTCGAAGTTATTGGTCGTGCTAAGGATGCGCCGGAATGGTACGAAATTTCTTTTAAAGACCAAAGGGCCTTTGTCCATGGATCTCGTCTGACCAGCAACAAGGTCGAGGGGGTGAAAGATCCGGTTACTGTCGCAGAGAGACCTTTGCAACAAACGCAAGGCCTTCAGGACCCGGTTTTGGTTGGAACAACGACGGGGATGAACCCGCACGAACAGGCCGTTGTTGCCCAGGCCGAGGTCGCAGCCGTCAGCGAGACCCGATATAAGCAGTTGGCGGCAGAAATTGACGACATTGGATTGGTCGGCGGGCTTGATTTGCTTTTGCTTGGGCCAAACGGTCAACAGCGCGCCCAAGCCTGATTGTTGGCGCCCCTTAACAGCGGATAGTTTTAATGGCCCGCCTGAATTTCCTTACTGTAACAGATACCTCCAACTGGTTCCCCGTTTTGGGAATCGACGGAGCATTGCTAGCGCAACATGCCTTTGTTCGCAGTGTATTGCTTGATATTGCACCTGAGCTGGCGGATCTTTTTGCAGAACCTGTCTATAGACGTCAGCCGTCGGGAAAGATTGATAGCGTAACCTGGTACACGCAGGCGCAGGGGGCCATTAAAAAGCTTAACCATCTGGAACCGGATTTTCGCGAAAATATCATTGCTGATCTGACGGTCCAAATTGGCAAATGTGCTGAATTGTGCCGTCATGCCGAGATTGGAAATATTTTGGCGGGAATGCTCCAGCTTGGTGCACATGATTCGATCATGGTCGTTGGGCGTAAGCCTGTCTTGATCAATTGGGCATTGAATAATCCAGAAATTATCGATGCGGATCATCCGTTCCAAAGTATTAATGAATTTTGGCGGAATTTATTAAGCCAGCCGGATTTGGCTCTGTTGACTGAGACGATCCAAATCGACGCGCCACCCGAGACAGCAGAACAGGTGCTTGATAGCCAAGGCACGGAGTTGATACCTGCGGTTGCCGATAATTCTACTCAAGACGATGCGCCTGAGGACCTATCTGAGGAAGATAGGCTCGAATTTCGGGAAGGAGACGGCCGAAATACAGTTCAAACCAGAGAGAATGTAACTGCCGAGCCGTATTCTCCACCGGAAGGAGAAGCGATACAACGGAAACCTCAAGTAACTGTCGAGCCTCAACAGTTTTGGAGAGATCGCTTGTGGTTTTGGGGCGGCTGGATTGTCGCCGCTCTTTTGCTGTTTTTTCTGTTTTTTGTGTTGTGGTGGCATTTTTGGGGGCATTCCTGGTGGGCTCAGGGGCGAAATTCGTCCATGCTTGACGCGTTAAAAGCCGAAAGAGATCGTCTTTTGGAAATGGTCCAGGACCCTTGTGCGCCGGAAGCGCAGGGTTATCTGGAACAGAACGCTTTGAGTAATCCTGAGATCATAACGCCATCGCTTGATGGTGCGGGGGGGCCTACCCTGGCTGATGCCGCGACTGGATTGCAGAGTGAGGCAGCTGATGAAGCCCATGCCGAAGAACCGGCCGAGGCACCTCAAAAAATTCAAAGCGGTGATGACAATCATGACATTTCTTCTGCACAACCTAAAAGTATGACTGAACTCGCAAAGGCTGCCGAAAAGTCGATTGTCCTCATTCTTAGTGCCTCGAGGGACGGTAGTGCGAGTATGGGGACAGGATTTTTTATCAGTCCGGAGCTAATAGTTACTAACCGGCATGTCGTTGAACGAAGCCGTGACTCTTTTGCGTTCGTGACGAGTGAATGGCTGGGGAATGTTCAAAAGGCAAAAATTGTTGCCATGTCACCCGACGCCGAAATCGGTAATTCGGATTTTGCCCTGTTGAAATTAAGCAGTCAGTCAACCGGCGTTCCATTACCGGTTAGCAATAAGGTTGATAAACTTATGCGTGTCGTTGCTGCAGGTTATCCGGCCTTTTTGACCCAAGGTGACCCGGCGCTAAAGCGTTTGATTGGCGGGGATCGTAACAGCGCCCCTGAGATGGTTTTTACGACCGGAGAGGTAAGCGTTGTGCAAAAACACGTGAATAAGCCAGACATTGTTATTCATTCGGCTGATATCTCGCAGGGCAACAGTGGCGGGCCTTTGATGAATGCGTGTGGTGAAGTCGTTGGCGTTAATACGTTTGTCGGGCAGGATGCCCAATCTGGCAGACGGGGATTATTTTCAATTTCTGGCGCAGATCTGCAGGATTTTCTTCGACAACACGGTGCCAGCTTTGAGGCTGTAGATGGGCCATGTCGTTTGGTGGCCGGGGAGTAAAAGAATATGGATTTAATCCTGAAAACTAAGCTCTCTGAATTTACACCCTTGCGGGTGCACGGGCAAAATTTGCATCGACTCTCTCCCCATCTTCTCGCGTTACTTAAACGTAATAATGTGAATATGGCGGGGATCGAACTTGCGGAGCCAAAAACAAGCCGGGCGCGGGGAGAAATTCAATGGTTCAGTCGTTCTAAACTAAATTATGAACCCTTTGCTTCTTTGGATGCCTCCGAAAGGCAAGCTGTCAATGAACAGGTCGGACAGTTCATTGAGGCAGTGTCGGTGCTTGCCGATCGTCTTGAGGCGGAAACGGGGAATAAAGAACATAATGAGGTTCAGCTTCTGCGCGGCTGTATAGAAGGCATCGGTATCGATCATACCTATGTCGCCGACGATAAGGTTTTGCTATGTTGCTGGGGGTGCTCAGAAGCCGTCGCACAAGAAAAATTTCATGTTCTTAGTGCTGTGGGGAAATCTTCGCCGATACAGACAGATGATACTGAGCTTAAGAAAGATGCCCTAAAGGAGCCCTCGATTGAAGACGACGCGGAGGAATGTCGGTCACCAGCACCAGCCGTTGCGGAACCGGCGATATCGCGACCAGAGAACCAGACCGATCCCGCGCATCGGAAGTGGAATTGGGGTCGTCTTTGGCCTCTTTTGATGATGCTTTTGTTATTGTTGCTTTTACTGTTGTTCTTCCGCGGTTGTGGCGCGGTTGGCATTCCGCCCATGATGGGAGGTGGGTTTGGTCTGCCATCTATCGGGATGCCCTCAATTGGGCGAGGGGCTCCGGAGACGGAACAGTCTTTACGTGAGGAAATTTCTGAATTGAAATTGCGCCTCGCAAACGAGATACAAGCCTGCACTATCGATGATCCGACTGCCGACAATAGTCCGCCCATTGAAAATAATCCGACCGCAGAGCCAAGTGCCGAAGATCGCCTTGCCCAGGAAGGATCATTTGTCGGTGCCGTGAATATTTCTTTGGTTTGGAATAACCGACACGATCTCGACCTTTTGGTTGAAGATCCTACCGGAGAATTGATCTATTTCCAGCACAAACAGTCGGGAAGCGGCGGCTATCTTGATATTGATAAAAATGCCGGTAGAAGTCAAACCGACACGCCCATCGAAAATATCAAATGGGACCAACTCGATGCGGCACCGCGAGGCGTATACAAGGTCTATGTTATTTACTTCAATAGTCGTGCCGTCGACGCCGATATTGATCCGACCGATTTTACGATCACGACGACCATCGATGGTGAAAGTACTGTCACAGAAGGACGCGTGTCAAAGGACAGGTTGAAAGAAAAGATATTTGTTACTTCTTTTGAGCTTGAATAGGCTAGCAACCTGTCGGATTTGACGTTTTTAATGCTGCGCAGGTGGAAGGGCTGCGATAAGTGTCCGGATAAAGACCCGGTGCCGGGCCGAGGTTCAAGCACTTTCGCGGTATGTTCGCCGATTTCTATTGTTATCAGATCGGCAAGCGCCGAACTTGACAGACTGATAGCCGTGATCCTTCCGGGGTCGCGGAACCATTTGCGAAGGACCGGATCAAATCTGACATGTTTTGGTTTCTCGCAAGAGACATGAACGGAATTTTGCCGTTTATGCCTCAACGTTTACCGTGATTGTCGATTGAAGCCGGGTTTCAGAGCCAGTTTTGCACAAAACGTATTTGTCAGGTTCATGCTGCAAAGGCGACCGATCATTGGCGTCGCGAGAGATATTTGCGACATGATCCCGGTACACAGAAAAACCGCTGCATCGGGGTTAGGATGTTGTTTTGTTCATCGGGATAAGGGCAGACAGCCCGAACCAGGCTGTCTGCCTTTTTAGAACATCCTTTATGTTCTGTCTGAAATAGCTTTTTCCGGCGAGATTTCCGACAATGACAGATGTTTTTCCCGCAATTTCTGTCGCCAGCTATCAAGAAACAACAATATTGGCGCAGCGATAAAGATTGAGGAAGTTGTGGCAATAACCACGCCAAAGACCATTGGGACGGCGAAACTTTTGACTGCAATGCCGCCAGAAATAGCCATTGGCAAGATTGACAGCAACGTCGTCAGGGATGTGAAAATGCACCGTGCCAATGATTGGTTGATTGACATGTCGATAATTTCGCGCATCGGCTTTTTACGAAACAGACGCAAATTTTCGCGCATTCGGTCATAGACCACCACCTTGTCATTGACAGAGTAACCGATCAGCGTCAGTAGCGCGGCAATAGCAGTGAGGTTGAAATCCAGTCCCGTGATGGCGAAAAAGCCGATCGTTTTTGTGAGGTCAAGAACGAGAGTGACGATCGCACCGACAGCAAAGGGCCATTCAAAACGCCACCAGATGTAAACCAGCATGGCCAGGCCAGCGAGAATGACGGCAGTGACACCTGACGTTGCCAGTTCACCGCTAACTTTCGGCCCGACCACCTGGGTACTTGAAAACGTAACGTCGGAATCAAGGGCCTGCACGGTTGTTTTAACCGCGTCTACGGCTGTCGTCTGTGCTTTTTCTCCGCCTGACTGGCGGGGGACCCGGATTAGAATATGGCCGTCCTTATCTATGTTCTGCAGGCTTATATCGCCCAATCCCAGTTGAGACAGTCCGTTGCGCAAGGTCGGAAGGCCCAGCTCTATCGCGCCGGTTTTGTCGGTTCCGGGCGCGATTTCCATCTGGATGCCCCCTTTGAAATCGACGCCATAATTCAAACCCGGCTTGATGAAAAGGCCGACCGAAATTGCTGAGAGTAACAAGGATGCACCAATGCCAAAAAAGCGGGCCTTCATGAACGAAATGTTGGTTTTGCCGGGCATAAAGGGGAACACAGGTTCGATCACCAATGTCTTTATGTGTTTGCGCAAGACGATTTCAGTCATGATGACCCGGACGACGGCCACGGCGGTAAACATTGAAATCAGGATGCCAAGGCTCATCGTGATCGCGAACCCGCGGACCGGTCCAGATCCGAATTCAAACAGCAATGTCGTTGCAATCAGTGTTGTGATGTTTGAATCAATAATTGTGGCGTATGCACGCTTGAACCCGGCATCAAGCGCCATAAAGCCTGAAAGGCCCTTTTTCGTTTCCTCACGAATGCGTTCATTGATCAGGACATTGGCATCAACGGCAACGCCAATACCAAGGATAATCCCGGCGATCCCTGGCAGTGTCAGAGTGACCCCCAATACACTAAGAACACCAACGGTCAGCATGATGTTCAAGCCCAGCGCCAGATTTGCGATCAGACCCCAGCGCCCATACAGCAACACCATGAGGATCACCACCAGAGCAAAGCCAACAATACCGGTATAAAGCCCCATATGGATCGCATCCGCGCCAAGATCGGACCCTACGGTTCTTTCTTCAATAACAGTCATTGGTGCAGGAAGGGAGCCCGCGCGTAACAAGGCGGAAAGCGTTACCGTATCGGCCACAGAAAAATTGCCGCTGATCTGCCCCGAACCACCCGTGATGGCGCTTTGAATGACTGGGGCGCTTAAAACTTCATTGTCGAGAACGATGGCAAGTTCGTGACCTATATTTTTGCGGGTTATCTCGGCCAGTCGCTTCGCCCCGGATGTGTCGAAACGGAAATTGACGACTGGTCTCTGGGTTTGCGGATCGAAACCGGCATGCGCGTCGGTGAGATGCTCACCCGTCAGTACGGGGCTTCGTTCAACTTCATATTGGTGGCCGTCTTTCCCTGCCAGCGCCATCATACCGGACGGGACAGTGCGACTGGCCAGGGCTGCTTCATCAACCAGATGAAAGCCGAGCTTGGCGGTACTGCCGAGCACTTGCCGCACTTGCGCAGGGTTTTGCACGCCAGGCAGTTGTACGAGCACCCGATCAGCACCAACCCTTTGAATGGTTGGCTCTGCAATACCGATCTGGTCGATGCGGCTGCGAATGATCTCCAGGCTCTGCTGGGCGCTGGCATCAATGCGATTGCGAATACCGTTGTCAGACAAGGTTATGTGAAGTGCCTGATCATCAGAGGTCGAGGTTACAAACTCTGCTGCCGGTTTGTTCCCGGGTGCTTTGACCATGTTGCCGGTCACCCCGGCAAGAGCCTGCTTTGCGGATGCGAGTTGGTTAATGTTCTGTAGCGAAATGATGATTGTCTGATCCTTGCGCCGAATATTCTGGATCGCAATATTGGCCGCATGTAAGGTTTCTGCAGCTTCTTTGAGTGTGGTGTCGAGACGCTCGCGGATCATCGATGCGGTATCGATTTCCAGCACCAGCTGAGAGCCTCCACGCAGATCGAGGCCCAGAGAAAGCTGTTTGCCGGGCAGGAAAGATGGCCATTTAGCCAGTTGATCAGAAGAAAAAAGGTTTGGCAAAGCAGTGACGAAGCCCATGATAAGAATCAGGGCATAAATCGCCACGCGCCATGAAGAAACACGCATGTCACATGAACTCCGGATAGCCGCACCGCCGCTTATGGCCGGTGTGTCCTTATCCATTATTATTAAAGTTTATCGTCCGCCTGTCGGGACGGAACAATTTTTGATTGGAGATCAGGTGCGGGTTGGTGGAGATCTTGGTGCGTAAGGAACGATTGTGCGGGTGGCGACGAAGGAATTCCCCTCGCGCAATTGATGCCGTGTAAATCCGGAGAAGGGATTTGGAATATTGGCACCCTGAGCGCCCAATCCGAAAAGACCATCTGATGAACCGGGCAGTTTTTTGAAGGATTCATTTCGAGAGGCGATTAAAGATAAATCGCTGTTTGAAGGAATGACACCCTGTTTGTTCGGAAAATCATTGGTTGTAGAGAAGGGAGTAGCGGGTCGCGAAACGTGGGACGAGACCATGGAGGTGGGATATAAGATGCTCCCACTGATAACGGCAAACCCAATGAAGGCCAGGCACAGGACAATCCATCGCAACGGTGATGGGACCGTTGAACGTTGTGTGGATATGTCGTGTTTTATGGCTTTATCAGAAATCATATGAACCGTTTCCAGAAAAACGATCAGAAGATAGTCTTTTCACAATCGCAAGGCAATATGCAGGATGCAGAGATACAGCTGCTATGGTCTTCGCGTTTCGGTTGATATTTACACCCCCAACATTCCGAACGACCAGCGGATGGTTTGCCTGCTTTCGCCCAGCAGATTAATCACAAGTCGTCGGGACCAACCCTGTAACCGAGCAACCGGCAAAAATCACGATTTCGTTTTACGAACGGCCTGCCGGTCCGGCGAATGACGGCTGCGGAGGGTAGCTTTCAGGTAATTTGGGCGGGCTGGATTTTATCATCGCACGCACATCAATAATCTTGCATTTTACGTGAATGCAACTGGTGACGGCCCATGCATACCATGACTGTTTTAGAAGGGGCAGGGCAGTCGACATGTCGTTGTTTTGAAATATGTCAGATATATGAAAAACCTGTGATGCACATGGCGATGTGCCAACTGAAGTCATAAGATCAAACAGGCGTCGGCACGTCATATTTTTAATTTAAAAAAAGTCAATCAAATCAAGATTATCCGATAGTTTTGGCATAAAAAGAACCAATCAGTCGGTTTTTATATTTGACAGAAGCGTATGTTCACGGTTTCCTTGCGATGGGGAAAAGGAGCCGGAAAGTCATGGAATCTCAGCTACATCAAAAGCTATCGTTTAAAATTATGGTAGCAATAATCTATCTGTTCGGGTTGCTCCCGGTGATATCGGTCACCTATGTCAGCTTCTTCGATAGTCAATTCCTGAGTTTTCCGCCGCCGGGATATACGCTGAAATGGTTTGCCAATGTTTTTCAGCAGGCCGACTTTGTCGACGGGTTTATCACCAGTACAGAGGTTGCTTTTCTTGCCAGTCTTATTGGTGTCGTTTCCGGCATTCTTGCCAGTGTCGCCATTGTGTATTTCGAGTTCCCTGGCCGCGACGCTATGAAAAGCCTTTTGTTGGCCCCGTTGCTGGTTCCGGGGATCGTCATCGGCACAGCGTTATATATTTACTTCATTCAGATCGCCCAAATCACAGGGTTTAATGCAACCATGTCGATGACGGCGCTGCTTGTTGCCCACGTCACGCTGACAATTCCCTGGAGTGTGCGTCTGATTGTCGCTTCACTGGGAATGCTGGACCGATCCGTTGAAGAAGCCGCGCGAAACCTGGGTGCCAGTGCCTGGACAACATTTTATCGGATAACCCTTCCGCGCATGCGCTCCGGGATCGTTGCCGCCGGTTTGTTCAGCTTTGTTATCAGTTTTGAAAACCTTGAAGTTTCCGTTCTCCTGGTCAGTCCGGGCCACACAACACTTCCGATTGCGATGCTGCAATATCTTGAATGGGACATGGACCCCACGCTGGCTGCGGCAAGCACCGTGCAAATCATCATCATTGGTGCGTTGCTTTTAATTTCTGATCGTTTTGTAAAACTCTCCCAGGTGGTATGACGATGGCCGAACTCAATATCGAAAATCTCAAAAAAGATTACGGCAAATTCAGAGCCCTGGACGGGATTGATCTAAGGGCCAGTTCTTCTGAACTGATTGCGCTTCTTGGCCCATCGGGCTGTGGCAAAACGACATTGCTGCGTTCCATCGCGGGTTTCATCCCGGTGACATCTGGCAAAATCGAAATTCATGGCCAGGACGTGACATCGCTGGCACCCAATCGCCGCAACACTGGCATGGTTTTTCAGAACTACGCCCTTTTCCCGCATATGACAGTCGAAAAGAATGTTGCTTTCGGGTTGGAAATGCGCGGCGTTGCCGAGGGGGATGTTAAAAAACGTGTCTATGAAGCACTTTCGCTTGTTTCGCTTGAAGGACATGGCGGTCGCTACCCAAAAGAGCTTTCGGGTGGTCAACAACAGCGCGTTGCGGTTGCCCGTGCGCTTGTTGTTAATCCGGATGTCTTTTTGCTAGATGAACCGCTGTCAAACCTTGATGCCAAGCTGCGCCAAAGTGTTGGTATGCAATTGCGTGACCTGCAAAAAAATCTTGGCCTGACAACCGTTTTTGTCACCCATGATCAGAAAGAAGCGCTGATGATGGCGGACCGGTTGATCCTGATGCGTCAGGGTCGCATCGTTCAGGAAGGATCAGCCAAAGACCTTTATGCCTCTCCGGCGACACGGTTTGTTGCCGACTTTTTAGGGCTGTCGAACGTGTTTGTTGGCAAGGTCGATCCAGAAGGTTTTGCCACCCTTGGCGGAAGTTATTTCCGATGCAACACGACCAAGGCACCTGCCGATTGCGTGCTGTGCCTGCGCCCGGAAAATATTGTTCTCGGGGCGCAGGCAGATGCGCGCGTCAACAATTTCGACGCCCGCATTGAGGGGCTGACATATTTGGGGGCGTCGTCAGAAGTGACACTGCGCCTGCCCAATGGCGACCTGTTGACGGCATTTCATCAAAATACAACTGCCCAAAAGGTCGAACTTATCCGTGGCGATACAATACGCATCGGCTTTGACACGGAGGCCTGTCATTTGTTGATTAATGACATGAAAGATGCGGCATAACCCAGGCAGAGGCAAAATTATGACTAACTTCAATCTGACACGGCGTTCTTTTCTGATCGGTGCATCAATCGCCGGATCAACACTGGCACTTCCCGGATTGGCCAAAGCCCAAAGTGGCGGTCGCGTTATTGTGGGAACGTGGGGCGGTGATTATAACCGTTTGCTCAAGGAAAAAGTTGCCCCAATCGTTGCAAAGAACGGCTACCGACTTGTGACCGACACTGGCAGTGCAACCGCGCGTAAAACGAAAATGATCACAGCGGCCCAGATTGGCGGCGGGGTTATGGATGTTGCATGTCTTTCTGATAGCGACATGTATCACATGAATACCCAAAAGGTTCTGCGCAAGATCAGCGATCTGAATATCCCGAATTACGAGAACGTTTTCGCGCAATTCAAAACCGATTATTCCATTCCGCATATCTATAGTGGCCTCGTCATCGTTTATGACAAATCCCAGGTAAGCAAGGCACCGACCAGCATCGCTGATCTTTGGCGGGACGAATATAAAGGTGCCGTTGGTTTCTCCGACATTTTGTTCAACTACATGCTGATGGCCGGTGCCATGGCGCAGGGTGGTGATGCCAATGACTTTGATCTTGGCAAAAAGGCACTGCTTGACCTTAAAAAGGCAGGAAACGGCCGTGTGTTTCCGTCCAACGAGGCTATTGCCAACGCCTTTGAAGCCAAGGAAATCAAAGCGACCTTGATGTGGAAAGCACGGGCATTTCAGTGGCAAAAAGCAGGACTTGACGTTGCCGCCGTTGCCCCGACCGAAGGTGCAATTCCGGTGGCGTTCACCGCCGCCGCGACCAGTTTTGCGACCAATCCTGACGGGGCGGCGGATGTTCTGAATGTCATGCTTGACCCGGACATGCAACTGGAATTTGCCAATGCCATGGGCTATTTGCCGACGGTTTCAAATGCTCATATTTCTGACGAAATGCGTCAAACTCTTGGTTTCACCGATGCCGAACGTGACGCATTCGTCGCGCCTGATTTTGAATATATCGCCCATCAACTCCAGGACACGATCACGTGGTGGAATCAAACGTTTAAGGCATAGGCATGCGCACCAATAACGTCAATATGCGCCGGGCAGGTACCATTGCCGGGTTACTGTCGCCCGCAACCTTGCTGGTCGTGGGGAGCCTCGTGCTCCCCATGCTTACCCTGTTTCGATACAGTTTCAACGCGTATGACCCGCTAACGCTTATGCGGGTGACATTCACGCTTGAAAACTATGTTCAGTTCTTTACCACGCCCTATTTTCATGAAGTCATGATCACGACCTTAAGTGTCGCAATCATTTCCTCATTGGGAAGTGCTGTTCTTGGATTTCCCGTGGCATATTTTTTGGCGCGCACCCAAAGCCGTTTCAAAAGCCTGCTGGTTATTCTGGTTATATTTCCGCTGTTGGTGGGGAATGTCGTCCGCGCAGCAGGTTGGATCACGCTTTTCGGTACGAAGGGCGTGATCAATGTGACCTTGCTTAAGATCGGCCTGATCGATCAACCCCTTGAGATCATGTACACAGATTTTGCCGTAATCATTAGCACGCTGTCGGTGATTCTGCCTTTCATGATCCTTAGCCTGCAAAGTGTCATCGAGAACGTCGATTTCTCTGTTGTCGATGCGGCGCTTAATCTTGGTGCCAGCCGTTTTCAGGCGTTTCGCAGGGTCTTTCTGCCAATCGTCATGCCGGGTGTTATGGGCGGTTTTATCCTTGTTTTTATCTTGTGCATGAACGCTTACGCCACGCCATACCTTATTGGAGGGCCGGGCTATAAAATGATGGCACCCGCCCTTTATAACCAGATCGCCTCGGCGGCCAACTGGCCGTTTGGATCGGCATTGGCTTTCATTCTTATGGCGGTCACCGTCATCGCAACTTTGCTGGTTTCGCGCGTCGTTTCGCGTCGTCACTGATCCCTTACCGCCTGGACTATAAAAAGGAACTGAAATGGGTTTTTTATCTACTGATGTATTCGAATACCGCCTGAAGGGTATTCACAACATGATGAACCGCAAAAACCTTGATGCCGTGATCCTGTTTGGTGCAGATTCTGAATTTTATACAAACTGGATTGTCGATGTCGCGGTGTGGGAGCGTCCTGTTGCTGTGGTTGTTCCCAAGGAAGGCGAGATTTTTGCCGTTCTGCATTCTTTGTCCACGAACCATTTCCGCTTTGCGACAGAACGCAAAAGTTCATGGCTAAAGGATGTTGAATTCTATTACGAACACCAGCGCGAAGGCGTTCGACTTTATAATGGTTTCCACGACCATGTTGCAGACCGTCTTCGTGCCAAAGGGCTTGATGGGGCGCGTTTCGGGTATGACAGTGCTGCACCGCATATGCAAAAAATCATTGCATCCCTGGGGAGTGGACAGATGGCACCGGTCGAGAACGATTTACGCATGTTACGCTGGGTCAAACATCCCGAAGAAATTATGTTGATGCGCGAAGCGGCTGATATCTCGGACTGGCTTCAGGATCGCTATCGGGAAAACATCCGTGCAGGCCGGTTAATGCAGGAACTCGACCTTGAAATGACGCGCCAGGCTGTTGAAGAATCTGCGCGGCGCTTCCCCGAGCAGAATTGCGAGTGGCGCATTTATACCTTGCGGGGGCCACACTCGGCATCTCCGCATGGAAATGGCGCGCAAACCGGCGCCCGGATCGAGGAAGGTGACGGCCTTGTCAACATCATTATCCCGCGCCTGAATGGTGTTACGGTTGAAAATGAACGTATCTGGTTCTGCGGTCGTCCAACGGCAGAACAGAAAAAGGCATTTGGTGTCGCCCTTGCCGCCAACGAAGCGGCCATTGATGCGATGCGCCCTGGCAACCCGGTGTGCGAAATTGACCTGGCCGCAAGACGGGTCATTGAGGCCGCCGGATACGGCGAAAACATATTGCATCGTACCGGGCATGGTGTGGGCATGCGCGGGCACGAGTACCCGGCTGACACGGCATTTAACACACGTCCCTTGCAGGCCAACGAAGTATATTCGGCAGAACCAGGCATCTATATTTGGGGTGTTGGTGGTTTCCGTGTAGACGATACTGTTGTTGTCGGTGAAACACCCGAAGTCCTGACCAAGGCGCCAAAAGATTTGGAAAGCCAGACTGTTTGCTAATTAGCAATGCGCCCTGTTAAAATTAAGCAGGGCGCATCCTAACACTGAAAAGAAAAAAATGACTGCTACGGGATCCAGGAAACGTTTAACCCAGGCTGAGAAATCAGCGGCAATGCGGCTGCGCTTAAGCGAAGCCACATTGGACGCTTTGACCGAAGTTGGTTACGATAAAGTATCGACAGCGATGGTTGCCAAAAAAGCCGGTGTTTCGCAAGGCGCCTTAACCCATCAGTTTTCATCGAAAAATGATTTGATGGCCGCCGCATTCGAGCGCCTGTTGACGGAATGGCGACAGGATCGGCAGGCCTTTCTTTCAAGTTTGCCAGACGGCACTAAAATATCCGCCGACGAGTTTACCGAATATCTTTGGCGGACCGTGTTTGTAAAGCCAAGGTATGTTGCGGCCCTTGAATTGATGCTGGCCGCAAGAATGAACGAGCCCCTCGGGATTAAACTGCGCGATATTTTGCAACGCTGGCGCGAAGCACGCGATATGCTATCGGCGTGGATTATTGGTTCAGACCCGGAAAATCCAGAGGCGATTGAGTTCCTGCATCTCAATATTTGCATGTTGCGCGGTATTGCCGTTCATATCGGTTTTGATTGCGATGATCGCGACCGCGAAAAGCTTCTTCAGTCATGGAAGAAATTTTTAAAGAAAAACCTCGATCGTATTCCCGGATTGCCTCTTGATCCTGATACATTGGTATCGTTGCCGGCCACACCCGATACAAAGACAATAAGCACACAGTCCTGAACGCGCCGTAACTGCGCCGTTAAAGCCACCATATGACAAGGTTTTTAACATAACTTGAACAGACTCCCAAAAGTTGGTTGTCAACCTTCGGGGGCTTTGTGTGGCCATGCTAATTACCTTTCAGGGCAGGATCATTCAGTGCACGCCGTATTTGAAAACGGGGGCGTGACAGGTTTCCTGAAGATTCATCTGGCGAAGCCATTCGCCAGGCCGATACGCGCCAACAAGAATGTCGGTGCGTATGCGTTCTGCAAGGTTTGAGGGGATGTTGGTTTGTTTTTCGTGCAGATCAAGGTTTGTTATGTCGGCATTATGCGTCACGTTTTGTGACCGGCTTGCACATCATTGGCAAAAACAAGCACATCATCGGGCGAGATCCAGAGCGCGCCCGGGCCTGCCTCTGCACGTTGAGGGACCTGAAGGCGCAACCGTTCATTGCCGATAAAGGCTTCTTGTTCGTAACGGTCGCCAAGATAACTGGCCGCGCCAAAGCGGACCGACAGGCGACAAGCACCGGGGCGCGCGTCGAGATGCAGATTTTGCGGCCGAATTGCCAGTAGAATGTCGCTGCCCTGTGGCAGTGGGCGGGGGGCAACCCCTGTAAGGGTATCGCCATCGGCTGTGGTGACGATGGGCCTGTCCGTTGTGCCACCGGTAAGACGGGCACCGGCAAGCAAATTGGCACTGCCGATAAAGCTGGCGGCAAAGGGATGCACCGGCCGTTCGTAAATATCCTGGGGTGTGCCCATTTGAATGACGTGCCCACCGCGCATGACGACGATACGGTCACTCATTGCCAGGGCTTCTTCCTGATCGTGGGTGACATAAATGGCCGTAAGACCAAGTTCGCGCTGGATTTCCTTAAGCCAGACACGGGCTTCCTGACGCAGTTGCGCATCAAGGTTGGAAAGCGGTTCATCTAGTAATAAAAGCGGCGGGCGAAACACCACGGCGCGGGCCAGCGCAACGCGCTGTTGCTGGCCGCCAGACAATTCACCCGGATAACGTTTCGCATAGGGTGCCAACCCAACCAGATCAAGCGCTTCGGCCACCCGGCGCTTGCGTTCGGTTTTTTCGACTTTGCGCAAGGTAAGCGACAGAGCAACATTGCGCTCCACTGTCATATGCGGCCACAGGGCGTAAGACTGAAACACAACGCCAAAGCCGCGTTCCTCTGGTGATAGCCAGGTGCCCGACTTTTTATCGAACAGTAATGTGTCACCAAAACGGATGCTGCCTTCGGTGGGGTGATCAAGCCCGGCGATGGTGGCCAGGGTGGTTGATTTTCCACAGCCAGAGGGGCCAAGCAGTGTCAGGAATTCTCCGGCGGCAACTGTAAGGTTAATTCGGTCAATGGCATTGAATTCACCATAGCGGCGGGTGACGTCGGTCAGAACAAGATCAGTCATAGAGTTTTACCCGAAAAAACAGTCGTGTGGCGATGAGGAAAAGAGCGATGAGAACCATTTGTAACGTCGCAAAGGCGGCCGTCATCCCGACATCACCATTGGTCCACAGGCTGAGCATGGAAACACCCATGACCTCTAACCCCGGGGCAATCAGAAAAATTGCAATGATGTAGGATTTCAGATGGAAAATGAATAGCAGCGTAAACGCACCAATCATGGACGAGCGCAGCAATGGCAAGACAATGATCCGCATCGAGGTGAACCAGTTTGCCCCTACCGTTCGTGCCGCTTTATCAAGATCAGCACTGATCTGGACTACGGCTGGCTGAATGGCGCCAAGTGCCAGAGGCAGCGTTGCCATGACATAGGCGATGACAATGATCCAGATATTGCCACGCAGCAACGCCATTGGCGGAAAGACAATCGCGGCATAAAATATGCCAAGGCCGGTAATCATGCCGGGAATGACACGCGGCAGATAGGCAAATACTTCCAGTGTTTTTGCGAACCGGAAGTTGGAACGCTGGATCGTGAGCGCGACCAAAGCCGCCAGGATGGTGCCGATGCTGGCCGAAAAGAACGAGATCACAAAGGTGTTCTCAATCGCCCGAACATAGACTTCGGATGAAAACAGGGAGGTGAAGTTCTTAAGTGTCAGCATCGTCCAGGGGGCGACAAGGGGCGAAAGAAAGGTCGTGAATGCGCGCAAGACAACGCCGAGAATGGGAACCACAATCAGGAAAAACAGCCCAAGACCGATGATGATGGCGAGGGGCCAGCGCAACGCGCCAAGACGCAACTGCGATGTACGGCTGCCCTTGCCTTTTACCGTTTCGTAGCGATGCCCCTGTTTTAACAGCAATCGCTGGATCATAAGTGTTGAGCCAACCAGCACCACCAGAAGTAAAGATGATGCCGCAATCAGCCCGTGGTCAGGGTTACTGGCGGCAATGCCCTGATGATATAGATAGGTGGACAGCGTTTCGATCCGTGATGGTCCGCCCAGAAACAGCGGTATGGACAGCGTTTCGACTGCGATAACAAGGTTAAGCGCGGTAGAGGCGATAATCGACGGTATCATAAGGGGCAGGGTGATACGGGCCAGCACACTAAGCGGTTTTGCCCCAACGGTGCGTGCGGCATTTTCAAGGGCGGGATCAACCGAACGGACGGCACCGTAAAGGCAATAAAGATAGGCCAGCGGGATTTGCGCGATGCCGGCAACGATGCTCATGCCGCCAACGGAATAAAGGTTCCAGGGCATGCCACCAAGATGCTGGGCCAGCCACTGGGTAAAAAAACCGGACGGGCCATAGATGATGACAAAACCCATGGCGAAGATCAGATGCGACAAATAAAGCGGCCACATCAATACGCCGCCAATGGCTTGTCGTCCCGGCAAGTCGGTTCGCCCGATCAGCAAGGCGGCAGCAACACCGCCGACCTGGGCGATGACAACCGTAAGCAATGCGAAAATGGCGGTTGTTTTCAGTACCGAATAGGTTTCCCGCGCCCCGAACAGCTTGACCAGGTTCGCCAGCGTGAAGTGCCAACCGTCTGAATAGAGCGGGCGGTCGACAAAAACCTGCAAGGCGATTGGCAGGGTTGGTGCCAGCATCAGCACCGCTGTCATGATAAAGATCAGATATTGAATAAGACGCGAATGGTCTTTGGAAATGGCCGTGCTCTCTGGCGGTGAGGCCTGAAGTCTCTGGCTGTTGTTCATGGCTGTTCACCGTATGATGATTGGGTGCCCTGTTTTTATAGAAGGCTGCTTGCGGACCGGGTGCAGCTTCCCTGGTGCCCGGCTCGTTTGTCTTTTTGTTCAACAAAAGAGCCGGGATATATCCGGGCGGCATCATAATTGCCGCCCGGACAGCATCATTTTACATGTTGAAGGCTTTGCCCCAGCGCGCGGTAAAGGCTGCGTTGTCATCGATCATTTTAGGATCGTAATTGATGATGATCAGGTTTTTTTCGCCGCCTACGGCTTTTGCAACTTCGTCAAGCGAATAGGAAAGCGCGCCCTTTGCTTCCAGACCCGGGCGATAGGGCGTCAGTTTGCCATCGCCTACAGCTTCCTGGCCCTTTTGCGACAGCACGAAGTCGAGGAAGACTTTGGCTGCTGCGGGGTGGTTGGCCTTGGCGGTGATGCCGATGCCGCGCGGGAAAACAACGGTTCCGTCTTTGGGGAAGTTCCAGTCAATGATTGCGTCTAGCCCGTCGGCCATTTTGCTCCAGACGACCGGTGCGGAAACGAAGTAGGCGGCGGAAAGTTCGCCGCTAAGGGTGCGTTCGATCATGGCACCGGCACCGCCGCCGGGTTTGATCGACGGGCCTGCTTCTTCAAACCATTTCCAGGCCTGATCACCATGCCGCTCGACAAATGCATAGTTAAGCGCGCCGCCAAAGGCATAGCGCCCGTCATAAGTGCCAACTTTTCCGCCAAAAACATCGGGGTGTGTGGTGACGTTGGTTAAAAGGCCTTCCATGGTGTCCGCGCGCAGATTTTCCGGGACGGTCATTTTGTTATAAATGGTCACCATCGGGTCGGTTGAAAATGTGTACAGACCGGGGGCCGGGTGGCTCCAATCTGGCAAACTTGCTATTTCAGGTGACTGATAATCTTGCACCAGCCCTTCCTTGACCGCGCTTGTCCAGTCAACAATGGTGTTGGCAATCAAGATATCGGCGGATGAAACTCCGGTTCCCTCTTCGGCGCGATATCGTGTGAAGGCCTCAGACGGGCCCATTTCCAGACTTTCAACCTTGATGTCGGGATAGGCTTTATTAAAGGCCGTGATGACCGGTCCGACGTTATCCTGACTGAGATTGGTATAAATCAGCAGGCTTCCTTCGGCTTTTGCCTTGGCGACCAGCGATGAATAGTCTGCCGGGTAGCCCGCGGGCAGGTCTTGTGCGTTTGCGGCGCCCGCAACCATGATCAGGCCGACAGTCAAAAGAGCTTGAAATTTCATGGTGTCATTCCCCGTTTATTGGTGATGTCGGTGCTGTGTTTTTTACATCGATCCATCGCGCGATCTGGTCTGCGGCGTTAAGTGTCATGGGATGAAGATCATGCGCGACATCGGCAATTTCTCGCAGTGAGCTTGAAATTCCGGCGTTTTGAAAACTTGCGTGAAGAGTTCTCGCGCGTGCGAGACGACTGTCACCGGCCACGGCCTCAAAGGCCGAGCCATGCGGCGTTCCCAAGGGGCGGGCGACCAGCCCCCGGGTGCAGTCTTGTGCGCCAACCATGACGGCGACGGGAATTTGCCTGAGTGATTTCAGGTCTGGTGCCCGGTCTGTTTGGGCTTTGGCACCGGCAAGGCCGGGCCACCATTCCAGGGTTTCATCAATTAATGTGACATTGCCCGGTGCTGCAATGACAAGGCCGCAAAGATGTGCCGCACAAAAAAGACCATAACGTTCGGCAAACTGCGCCCCGCCGGAAAATCCATAAAGATAGGCCGTATCAAAATCGCCATCCAAGGCTTTGCTTTGCGCGATCATGGCATCAAGGACATCGGCATAGTCGATCCCGCCTGAAACCAGAAACTTATACCCGTCGGCATGATCGGCATTGTCGATCTGGTTGGGAAAGAACGGTGCCAGAATAGCAATTTCCCGGTCGCCAAACCCGTCGCGCAAAGCCGCGATCATGCCATCCACATCGCGATCAGACCCATGGATCGCAATGACCAGTACATTGTGGCCTTTTTTGCCAGGGGCAGGCGAGAAAACAAAGCCAAAGCGTGGGTCCGCCTGAAGCGGACAGTAGTTTGACGGGGGAAACAATGCTGACACGGGCGTTCTGCTCCTGTAATTTCCGGGCAACTGAATTTGGTTAACATAATGCTGATGACAAAATTATAATGCAGATGGCAGTTCTGTTTATGGTGATGCAAAGACCCCATCTGGCGTGAGGGGGATTTTACCGCCCTTCGACCATTGCACGGGCGCCAGAAATATCGGCCAGTTGTTCCCCGGACTGAAGCCGTGCCAGTACGGCGGCTTCATTTTCCTGTATCGCGATGGCCTGTTGGCACAGCGTTTCAATTGTATCGGGTTTAAGGACGACAACACCATTTTCATCGGCAATGATACCGTCGCCGGGATGAACCGCGACCCCGCCGATGCTGACAGCTACATTGATCGCACCGCCCAGACCAACAAACTTGGTTGTCTTTGAGGATGTTCCCCGGCACCAGACTGGCATTTCGTGTGTGCGAATTTCGGCAAAGTCGGTAGCGCGACCGTCGATAATGGCACCACAGACACCCGCCAGTTTTGCCGCAACGGTGACAACCCCACCCCAGCAAGCGTGGCTGTCATCACCGGCGCGATCGATCACCAAAACATCACCGGGCCGAACCATGCTCAGCGCATAGTGAAGGGTGGCGGAATCCGCTCCGGGAATGCGGATGGTAAAGGCCGTGCCAGCAATGTGGCGACCCGGTATTACAGCGGCAATGGCCGGAGTGCAAAATCCGTCATGCAGGATATGGCCAATGGTGGCGGTTTCCGTTTTACCCATCATGTTGATTAATGCCGGTGCTAACTGCGGGCGTGGCGGATGAATATCGTAAAGGGAGGATGTCATATCAGATGTCTCCCGTGCCGCATTTGATGGTGGTGACTGGGCCAATTTCCCGGTCCTGCATCAGGCAGGGCAGGCGGCCGCGCGTTGTTTCGACGTGGGTTGGGTCAATATCGGCCAATATAAAGCCGGGTTCGTCACCAAGGGCGGTGATCACTTCGCCAAAGGGGGATATGATCATGGTGTGACCATAAGTGGTAACGCCATCGCGCGTGCCACATTGGGCCGCCGCAATAACATAGCTTCCGGTTTCAATCGCGCGTGCCTTAAGCAGCGTTTCCCAGTGCAGGGGGCCGGTTACGGGTGAAAAGGATGCCGGGATCATTAAAACATTCGCATTCGCCTGTGCCAGCGCGCGAAACAGATAGGCAAAGCGCAGGTCATAACAAATGCTGAAACCAAGAGTTAGGTCATTCTCGCCCAGTTCGGCGACAACGGGTCCTGCTTCGCCTGGCCGCACGGCAAGTGATTCCTGAAAGTCGCCCGCACCGCCAAGTTTGACATCAAAGGTGTGCAGCTTGTCATAGCGCGCAACAATGTTGCCCAAGGGTGAAATCAAATGGGTTCTGTTCCAGACCCGTTCGCCATCGTCGGACAGGACCAGCAAGGACCCGTCATGCAGCCAGATGCCCAGGTCGCGTGCGAGATTTTGGCACAGTGCCAGTGTTGTGTCATTTGCTTCGGCAACACATGTCGTTGGATATAACATGTTGTCACGCAGCAGAATATTTGCGGCTTCTGGCAGGCTAACGACGGATGCCCCCTGATCGGCAGCCTTTCGAACAAGATCTTCGATCCGGGCGTTATTGTCGGCAATGCTGGCTGTACTACAAAGTTGAATCGCTGCAAAGCGGGTCGTCGTCATTGGTTTGTCCTTAATCCTGTTCGCCAAGGAACGCTTCAACAAAAGCCATTGTCTGTTGCCGTTCCTCGACATGGCACATATGTGCCGAATTCTCCATCATGACTTGCCTTGAATTTGGAATCAGCCTGACAAACGGTTCGACACAGGATTCTGTCGCCTCGTCATACCGCCCCGAAATAACAAGGGTTGGCACGTCGATCAGGGGCAGACGGTCAACCACGCTCCAGTCTTTCAAGGACCCGATGACGTGAAATTCGGTGGGGCCGTTCATGGCATGATAAACGGTCGGGTCTGCCGCAAGGGCCGCAAAGGTACGGTTGACCTCGTCGGGCCAAACCGGCAACCGGCAGACATGGTGACGATAAAACACGTCGCTGGCAGCTTGATAATCAGGATGATCATAGTCGCCATTGGCTTCATGCAGGGTCAGGGTATCTTGCACATCTTGTGGCAGGGCCGATCGCAGCCGAAGGGCTTCAGCAACCCAAACCGGCATCGAGGACGGCGAAGAAGCCAGAACAAGGGCATTCAGGCCGGAAGGCCGCCTGATCGCGTGTTCCGACCCCAGCATCCCGCCCCAGGATTGGCCCAGCAGGTTATAGCGGCTTCTAATCCCCAGGTGCCGCGTCAGATTGTCCAGCTCGCTAAGAAACAGCTCGATGGTCCAAAAATCCTGTGATGCATTGGGCAAGTGCGTTGATTTGCCGTTGCCGATCTGGTCGTAATGAATGACGGCACGACCGTTTAAAGCCAGATCTTTGAAGGAATCTACATAGTCATGGGTGCATCCGGGGCCGCCATGGGCAATGACGACGGGGACTTTGGCGGAAGACAGCTCACCTGTGACGCGAAACCACGTTTGGTTGTTGCCAAACGGCGCGTAGCCTTCCCTGATGACAGGCTGATCGGACATGAAATTCTTTCAACATTTTTGTTAATTGTTGGCAGAGTATGGGCAATAGGGTTGGCACCGCATACCTGTAAGAAATTACAGCTTGTTTTGCAGCGTTGCCGGTGATGCTTCTTGGCGGGGTAACCTCAGGAGGCATCATGAATACTGCGAGCACCCCCGCCAAAAGCCTGCGTGAAAGATTGCTTTTGCAACACCAGGTGCAAGGCGCATTCCTGTTTCTGGCCTCGCCGGATGTCGACGAGATCATGGCGCTTGCGGGATTTGGGGCCCTTATTGTGGACCGGGAACATGCATCGTCGGATCTTTCCGGCGCGCTGGCCGAACTTCGGGCCATTCGCTCGGTAAGTGATGTTCCTGTTCTTGTCCGGGTTTGTGATGCATCGCAAGCGGTTATCAAACCGTTGCTCGATGCCGGTTTTGACGGGATCGTGGTGGCCGATGTGCGCAGCGCAACCGAAGCCCGATCAATTGTCGAAGCCGCCCATTACCCGCCCCTTGGCAGGCGCGGAGCGCAGTTTACGGTGTCGCGCGCAGCCAGTTATGGCGGCCAGCGCGATGATTACGTGGAAAAAGCACGCCGGGAGACCTTGGTGGTTGCCATGATTGAGTCACGCGAAGGCGTTGACGCGATCGGGGATATTGCAGGTGTTGACGGCATCGATATGCTGTTTATCGGCCCGCTGGATTTGACATCAGGTTATGGGTGCTATGGTGATCTTGGCTCATCCGAATTGCGAGAGGCAATTGTTTTGGCGGAAAGCCGTATTTTAGCGTCGGGCTGTCTTTTGGGCGGGGCTGCTATTTCGGCCAATGATCTGTCATCGATGTTTGAACGTGGGTATGCTTTCGTCACCGCGGCCAGTGACACCGGGCTTCTGGTTCAGGCATCAAAAGCGGCGGTGCGCCCCTAAAGATAACCATAATGCGCTGCGCGGGCTATGGCCTGGGCGCGGTTACGTGCGCCAAGCTTGCGCGTGGCGGATGCCAAATGCATGACAATGGTTGATTCCGAACGTTGTAGCCGCCACGCGATTTGCTTGCTTGCAAGCCCTTCGGCGGCCAGTAATATGCATTCCTCTTCACGCGGCGTTAGTTTTGCGCCATAGGGCAGCAAGTCTTTTCGTTCAAATCGCGGAAAAAGGTGATGGTGAAGCACCTGTGCCAACAATGCTATGCCGCTAATGTTCGCACTGCGATCCGGGCCACATGCTTTGAAACCTGAATCGTTCCAAAAACCGGTTAACGTAGCAAAACGGTTGCCTGGCAAATGCAGGGGCACGGTAATTCCCCGGGTCAAATGCCAGTCATTAAGTGCACCGGTAACACGTTTGGCCTCACCGTCCAGCATATCAATGATGAAGGAAGGTTCTTCACGGCGGTATGACCAAAAGAACGGTCTTGAGACCTTCAGGGCCAGGTTTTGCACCGGATCATCGCGATAATATCCCTGATTGCACCAGAGGTCTGGCATCTCTTTTGGAATATTTCGCATCTGAACAATGTTGGGGATCAACATTTCGCCTTCCGGCGTTGCCGGTACGGGCGAAAAGTCATAGGCAATTGCGTCAAAACCCAGATCTTGCGCAAAGTCAAAGCAGCGATCAATGCTGGCGGAAATACCGCTGGCATCGTTAAAGGCGTGCTCCCATGCGTCGATCTGAAACTGCATTTCCGCTCTGTTCTCTCTCGCGCATCACTATAAATCCAAAGTAAATGATAAGACGGCTTTTGGGGCAATGGCAATAGATGAGCTGAACAGGGATGCTTTCCAATCGCCAGCTTTCGCCCATATTCGGGATGCAACAGCCAAAATCTGGTTGCCGCAAAAAACAAAAGCATCAGAGCATGAGACGCCCCGTGATGCCTGCACAGGCAGGCCAAAACGATTCATTCTTTAGCAAAGCACATTACGTTTGATTGGCATTTTGCCCAGGCTTGGGGCATTACTCGATAACTGCAACTGCCTCCCATCCGCCCCGAAACTGACAGGAACTGCCACGGGAACGTGCAATTCTGACAAGATCTTATATGGGGACCACTTTTAAAAAAATACTCTCACAGGAGGAACGTTCGTGATTCTTCAACTTTTTCCACTTTGGGCATTATTGCTCTCGTTGCTTGCTTTTTTCGTCCCCGGCCCGTTTAGTTCGATGAGTGCGGGAATTGTCCCGTTGCTGACCGTGATTATGCTGTCAATGGGGCTGACCCTGACAGCCAAGGATTTTGCCAACGTTGCCAAAAGCCGCAAGGCACTGATTGTTGGCGTGTGTTTACAGTTTCTGATTATGCCGGTAGCTGCCTGGCTGGTGGCAAAACTGTTTGGTTTCGATGACGATTTAACGGTTGGGATGTTGCTGGTTGGCAGTGTGGCAGGCGGCACATCGTCCAATGTGATGTGTTATCTGGCAAAAGGCGATACCGCGCTTTCGATTTCAATGACAGCAACTTCAACCATCATTGGCGTGTTTCTGACCCCGGTTCTGGTCGCATTTCTGGCGGGTCAAAGCATCGATGTGCCGGTTCAGCCAATGTTGATGGCACTGGTTAAAGTGGTTTTGCTGCCGGTCGTGATTGGCGTTGTCTTAAACGAAATTGCCGCCAAATGGGTTCGCAAAATCGATATGATCTTTCCCTATGTGTCGATGTTTGCCATTTTGTTGATCATAGCGATTGTCGTGGCACTTAATGCGGGCACCATTGCCAGCGTTGGTTTGATCGTTGCGTGTGCCGTGATCCTGCACAATGCCATTGGTCTGTGTCTTGGTTATGGTGTCACCGCACTTTTGGGGTTCGACCGTAAAATCTGCCGGACCATCGCCTTCGAGGTTGGCCTGCAAAATTCCGGTCTTGCCACCGCACTGGCCATGAAGTTTTTCAGTCCTGTTTCCGCCCTGCCGGGAACGTTGTTTAGCGTTTGGCACAATATTTCCGGCTCGCTTTTGGCCGGGTATTGGAGCCGCAAACCACTTGATGGTTCAAGCGATAAGGCATCGTCGGAAAAAAGTGGGACAGAGTCTGCCTGATCAAACATCGTAAGGGCCGGAGGTATGCGTTTTAAAACCTCCGGCCCCAATTTTCCAATCTGAAAATAGGGATCAATCGGCCACAGGTGTTCTGCCTGTAATGTGCTGCCCCGACTTTGGCCTGGCAGGCGGGGCTGTCAGTTTTTTGCTTTTTTGATGGTGCCAGCTGATCCATCGCTGACCCATGGGCGGCCGTCGCCATCAACAGCGACATACTGGGCCGAAATATTATTCACCTTATCAAAACTTTGATTGATGCCGTTCCATTTGCGCAGGGTATTGTAGATTTCGCTGACGTAAACCGTGCCGTCTTTTTTCCCGACACCGATCCAGTTTGCCTTTTGTCCACGCGCAGGGCGGGGGGAGAATTTTTTACCCGTCCATTGTTTGACATTGTTGTTTGTATCAATGATCCAGACATTATTTCCCGGCCCGACAGAGACCTTGAATATGTCGCCGTTGGTGCTGAATTTTGTGAATTTTTCGGAATTGGCCGGTTTGCTGTAAAGGTATTTACCTGAACCAAAATCAAATATGGCAAAGACGGTTCCGTCCGGGCTAACTGCGACCCCGGCGACAGAAGCACCATCAACTGTGTATTCCTTCCAAACGCGGTTTCGTTCCCGAATTAATTTCCGTCTCTGGTTAACAGAGGCGTCAGCCCAGATATCGCCGTTAGGCGCGATATCGAAATCATTAATATTGGCGTGATCGGTTTCAAATCGGGTATTGGCATCCACAAACTGTTTTGTTCGGGGATTATATTTTTCAACGGCATCATAGCCCGCCGCCCACACGATGCCATCATTGTCGCTGGCAAGGATGCTATATTGACCGGAACTTAAACCCGGAGCCGGGACGGTTTCAAAGACGATGTTTTTTGAAAATGTGAAACTTGACGTACTGTTGTCGGTGACCGTTCCCGTGGCACCGGTGCCTGTGGTGCCGTTTTCCGACGTTGATGCCGCCACGATCTGATCGCCGGTTTCATCGCGATCAAAAAATGTTGCCGCCAACACATTGCCAGATACGGTGGTTAGCCACGGATACCCCATCGGACCGACGGCGACAGTGGCCGGTATATGGCCTGGTGTTGGGATAATTTCGAAATTTCCATCCTTGTTCAGGCGCATCAGACGGTTGATGCTGGAAACAATATAAACGCTGCCATCGGGGCCGACCGAAATGGCGTTGGCCTTTTGCGGATAGATCTTGCAAGGGGTTACATCACAGCGTTGAACAAGTTTGTCCTTGCGGATGGTCCATGCTGTACCGTCCGGGCCCGTTGCAACATAAGCCACACCAGTGCCCGGGATCGGTTTAAAACGGGTTTTTGCGTCATTAAGTTTAAAAAGGCGCCCGGCGGCGTTAGACGCCAGGACTGTACCATCAAACCCGACCGACAGATCGGATGCCGTTGCGTTATAAATTTGTCGCCATTGGTTGCCGTCATGGCGAAATACGCGTCCAAGTGCCGATATCCCCCAGGGGTGACCTTGGGCATCAACGCTAATGCGCATTAATGCACCGGGGAAACTGTCGAACTTGTTTTTTCGATTAGACCAGCGCAGAATATTGCCGCCACGATCAAGGCCAAAGACGCTGCCATCCGCACCAATGGCGATACTTTGCGCTGTTTGCCGGGTGTCAACAAAAGTGATGCTGTCATTGGTGGTAACCGTAACAGGATCGACATAGCCAGGGGCAGACGCGGATGATGTGCCGGTTTTATCGGTGCGCTGGTCCGGGGTTGTGTCGGGAAGAACCGGGTTGGCTTCGACATTGGTGGCCATCGGAGCGAAGACAGTTGGAACCGGTGCCGTGGGTGTCAGGGCAATGATGGGCCTGGCCTGTTCGACGGGGGCCTGTGGTTCGCCGGGGCTGTTTTCTTCTTCTGTTTTTTCATTGTCTTGCAAGGTGCCATTGGCAAAAATAGCCCCATCTTCGACAACAGCCCATATCTTGTCGTCCGGGGTTACGGCAACGGCAGTTACATCTGCCACGCCATTGACCACGTCCCAGTGCTTTGCTGTATTGTTCCATCGCCGGATCACACCTGCCATGTCGGCAATGACCGTGCTACTTGCGCCCCCTAACGCAATATCACGCGCAGCACCAGGCAACGGCATCCAGGCTTTGCCATCAAATGACTGTATTTTGCCGTCTTGGGCAATCACCCATGGCTGGCCTTTGTCATCAATGGAAATGCGTTTGGCCGTTCCCTCTACAACCTGCCATTCACTGCGCAGCGAATACCATTTTTTAATTTGCCCGTTGGCCATGGCGATAAAGACATTGCCTTTGACGTCGGCGGCGACATCGACAACATCAGTCGCTTTATCCTCCCACCATAGGCCATTGTAATAAAATACTATACCTTCCGCATTAACCGCCCAGGGCCGGTTGCCCAAAGCCGCAGAAATACGTACAAAATTGCCTGACATACGCCGCCAGCGCTGTTCTGTCCGATCCCATCGCCAGGGGGTTCCGTCGGTGCCAACCGCATAGGCCTGGCCATCTGCATTAATGGAAATATCTGTTGCCGTGCCTGGCATAGGTTGCCAGGCTGGTTTGTTTTGGCCTTGTGCGCGTGATTGTTGCGGCAACAAAACCATGACAAAGGCAAGGAACATCCATAGCTTTTTTAAATGGTGCATCGTGCGGTTGCCCAACTTCACCCTGAATTTTAAAATGCGGCAGTGATCTGGTTGCCAAGCAATCTGTTGCGGACAGAGGCAATATGCTCCTGTCCCTTCGGATCATTTTGCCATGCTTCAATGTTGACATCGCCAGCACGGAATTCCTCAAAGAAGTCCTGCCCTTCAAGTTTTTCGCGCAATTCGTCGAATGTCGGGCGCGGCGTGTACCAATCGCCATGTCGTTGTTCGAGATGCTTTAATTCACGTTCCAGATCGGTCATTTTTTCACCGGTTTTGGCCCGGTCTGCCGCATCCTGACGGGCATATGTCGGTCGACGCGGGGTCATCAAAATCAGAATGGACCGTTCAAATTGCCGTTCGACCCTTTGCGAGAAAAGGTAGTTCACCAGCGGAATATCCATCAGGCCTGGCACGCCATTGGCCGATTTTGATGTTTCACGTTCACTTAAGCCACCAAGAACAAGTGTTTCGCCAAATTTCATGGTAACGGTGGAATTGACATTGGTTTTGGTTGTATCGAGGCGAAATTCAAAGACGACCGAATTTGACGGGTCGGTCAAAAATGTGCGTTCAGCAACCACATGCAAGCGGATCATGTCGTTTGGCAGAATTTCGGGGGTTACGGCCAGTTTCACCCCGACTTCCTTTTGCACTGAAACACTGTCGCCATTGCCGCCAGAAACCGCAGCGGCGAGAATTTCTGTGCCAGAAAAAAACTCGGATGTCTGCCCGGCTTGCGCCACCAGACTGGGTTTTGCCAGGATCTGGTTGTTGGCATCGGTTGAATTTGCAATATTCAACGAATATGTTACCGCCGGAATGCTGATTTGGCGGGTAATTGTCTGCGTACTTTCTGCCAGGCCCGTATTAAGAAAGTCTTTGGTTCGGGTGCTGCCATATCCAAACCCGGCGGCTCCGGTCAGGGGGTCGCCAAATTGCAATTGCAAACCGTTTAGCAGGTTTATACCGCGCGAGTTACGCACATCTTCCTGCGTGCCAATCAGCACGACATCAACGACGACCATTCCGGTATCGATGAATTCCCCACTGACATTGCCAACCTGCGCCGGGTCCGGGGTCTGCCCGGTTTGCCCTTCATACGGGTTCGATGTTCCATAGGGGGTATTATCTGAACCATAGGGGTCGGCGGGGGGCGCATCGGGCGGTGGCGCAGGGTCATAATAAGATTGAGCGGGGTCGGGGTCGATATAGGCATCGCCGTTAAACTGGGCTTCGATGATTTTGGCATCAGAATCATAAAAAGACTGCCAGCCCGCAATTCGGCGTTCAAGATTTCGGTTGGCATCAACACTGGTAACGGCATTGCGATAGGCCGATGCAAATTCCTGCGCGCCTTCCCGGTCATCCATTGCCGACAGTGAAAGGGCCGCAGCCTTGAGAATGCCGGGATCTTTCCTGGTATCGGGCGCAACTTCCATCAAGTGGCGCAATGCGGCCTCGGCTGTTTTGGGGTCACGCGCATAATAAGACGCAGATGCCAGGCTATAAAGAACAGCGGGGTCATCACCGTGATGAACGGCAACGGCCACAAAACTTTCCTGAGCCAGCCCATATCGACGCTGATCCATATAAAGCAGGCCCATTTGATAGCGTGCTGAAAGATTACCCGGATCAAACTTCAACGATTGTTTGTATCCCTGTTCGGCCAGTTCAAATTTGGATGCATCCCCCTGAACCCCCATCAGGTGATAGGTCAAACCGTTTAAAAACTGCAAATCCGGGTTGGTAACGTCAAGTTTCAGGGCCAGATTGATCAGCCGGGATGCCTCGGTCAGCTTGCCGTTTTGCAGGGCTTCGACACTTTGACGCACCAGCAAACGGATCGCATTTTCCCCGGCGGGTAAATCAACGACTGTTTTGGGTGTTTGCCCGGTTGTTGTCGCTAACGGTCCTTGGCCAAGCCCCGTTGTTTGACAGCCTGCCAGCGCAACAAGCGATACACCCATCATCATGTTGATACAAAATCGTCTATGATTTTTGCATTCTGACTTACGCGGATAATATACCATTTAAAATTCCCCATTTCCCCGGATCTGCCCCGAAATCAGCTTATTAGGTCGGGACATGTTTTTTATCGTCCCGATCAGATCGGGGCGGATCATACTGCATTATGGAAATTCACCATGATCCGCCGCCAACCTGTTGATTACAGAATGATTACGATTGCGACCAAACGCGCCAGATCTGCGATGGCGTTTGTTTAATCCGACAGGCCCCCAGCGTTACCGCTGATCCCTTTGCCGGTTTTGCATCATTGACGTTCAGGCACATACGGGGGCCAGGATTGACAAGGCGGATTTGCCCCATTTTTTGCAAAGCCCAGGTTTTTACTTTCGCAACCTTACATTTCCTGAGCATGACCTCTGCATTGGCAGACGGCCTTGCACCCTGAATGCTGACGCAATAATCTCCGGTGACATTGAGCTCGCCCGATGCCTTGTTAGGCGCGATCCATGGTGTATCGGGTGCTTTGCAGTCGCCCAGTGCCAGGCGTGCTAAATTGTCGCCCTGATTGCTCAGGCACAGGCCCGGTATTGCGGTAAATTCAAACCGAAAACCGCCTTCGGGTTGTTTTGCCTGTTGGGTCGGTGCGACAGTTGTGTTTGACGTGCTGCTTGATCCAATAACGTTTGAAGACAAAGGCTTGCCGCCCGAAATTGTCGGCATTGGTGGCGCTGCATCGCGTTTTTCGTTTTGAATAGAGGCCAGTTTTGTCCGGAATTCTGCACTGGGCGGCGTTTCAGCATTGGTCAAAGCCATCCAGTGAAACAGGAACTGTTCCTGGCCAGTTTTTTCCTGCAACAGCAAAGCAATGTCGGCCGGTTTGCTGGCGATGTTTTCGGCCTGGCGAATTTTACCTTCGGTTGCTTCGATCTTGATATATTTATCAAGTTCCATTGCCACCGTGATGGCCGTGCTAACAGCAGCAAGAGCGGGGCCTGCCGCGGCACTCACGAGCCGTGAGCCTGTGACGGAAAGTTTACCCAGTGGTGTGGCGATTTTTAAAAGGACATTTGCTGCCTTGGCACCTCGAACATAAGGCGCAAGCAACTTGAATGATTTTGCCAGGAAAATTGTCCCAACACTGGAACCCAGGGTTGTCGCCATCGACCCTGCCTGCATTGTTGCACTGACAATTTTGTTGAAATCAGGCGGGGTGTGTACCGCGCCGATAAACATTGTCATGTTGTTTTTGGATCGCGTCGCCTGGTCCACCGTTCTGGTCTTTATCCAGATGTCAAAAGCCTGTCGGGTCTGTGCGGCGATAAATTGACGGTTCCACTGAATTTGCCTTCCAAGATCTTCCAGTATTTTCTTTTCAGATGCGGTGCGCCTGCCAGCCGGTTTTTGGGCTGCATCAAGGATTTTCCCGGCAATAACAGCGGCGAGGACTTCGCTCTTCCACGGTTCGTTGTCCAAAATCAGCCATTCGGTTTTGGCAATGTCTTCCAGATTGGCGCCTTTGACGCGGCCCGCACCGTCGGCGATCGTCGCATCAATTTCTGTACGGTTCCGGATCAGCTCAATCGCCATGTCTTCCACCGCAGGACTAACCCCGAACAGGCCCGGCATGTCGCGGGTTGGCGTGATCCATTTCATTTCCTGGGTTTCACATGCCTTGTTGGTTTTAACGCCATAAACAGTGCGGATGAAGTTTTGCGGGCAGGACCAGCACGTACCCCCATCAATAAAATCAAAATGATCACCAGCTTTGCACGTTAAGGCTTCGATTTTGTTGGCAGGCTGGAAATCAAGAACCTGAACGCAGGCTTTGGCACCCGTGACATTGTTAGCGGTGCGATTAAAACCTTCGGGGCAGGTCCAGCATTCGCCGCCATTGCGCGGATCGGTAAAGGCACCAGGCGGGCAGGCGCGACCTTTGAAAGTGGCGCTGACAGCTTTTTTTAAAACTTTGCCACAGGCATTCCATTTATCAACACCGGCGGCTGTGCGCCCGTAACCCGATGGGCAGGTCCAGCATTCGCCGCCATTACGTCCATCCATGAACGACCCTGGCGGGCAGCTTTTTTTCTGAAGATAGGTGGCGGCAACGCTTTGTTTTGAAACCTTTCTATCGCAGGCTTTTTCGCTGGTGACAGCTTTTGCATTACGATTATAGCCGGTGGGGCAAGTATAACACGACCATGTACCAATATCGAAAAACGACCCTGGTGAACATTTGCCAACAGCCTTGGATACAAATTGGGCCGGTTCAAACCCGCAGGGCGGTTGTAATTGCCCGTTTTTGCCAAGGCCACCGCATTCGGAATAACCCTGTAATTGTTTCCAGTTCGGGTTGGCCCGGGCCGTATGTGCCCAGAACCCGCATATCATTAGAACTATTATTAATAGCCCAACCTGTTTTAGTTGTGCCCTCAGATCAGTCATCTGCATAGCCCCCGATTTATCTGATCCAGAACCCTGTCAATGGCGGCATGGTTGACACCATTTTGGGTTTTGACGAGATGAAGCAGGCTTCACCCGTAATATGTTTGTCAGGGATAGGGGGATAGCAGGCGGGTATCCATGTGAAAAAACGGTATTAATCCGTTTTCTGACCATAAGTGGATAGAGATTGCGTGACGTGGATAGCGGGGGTCAATTACTGCTTTTGACGGAGCGTTTCAGACGGCAATACACCAAACTGACGCGCATAGTTTTTTGCAAATCGCCCCAGATGAATGAAACCCCATTTTAGCGCGACATCGGAAACGGTTGTCCCGTTTTCGGCGGCAAGCAGGTCACGATGGGCGTGGATCATGCGCATCGATCTGACATAGGCCATTGGCGACATGCCATAGGATGTATTAAAGGCCGCCTGTAAGGTTCGATAGCTGCAACCGGCATGTTTTACCAGATCATCAAGCGTGATTGGTGTTGATGCATGGGCATGGATGTAATCGCGGGCGCGTTTGACGTATCGTGGAACCGCCGAGGATTGAGGCGTGTTATGTAATGCGGCTGAACAGGAGTTTGGCAGCAACATCAGGATGTTGGTTAACAGTAAATCGCGAAAGCCGTTTAAAATGATATCGTTGTTCCGGCTCTGAAACGGATTGTCCAGCGCATTGGCGATGTAATGCAATGTCTCGCGGATATGGCGCCCGCCCGGGGTGCGAAAATCCAGCCCGGTCTCAAATTCAAGATCTTCGACCGGTTTGATATCGTCAATCAGGTTGCGGCAGTGGCGTTGTAAACTGTGTAACGGCAAGTGTACGCCAAGGCACGAGAACTTGTCTTCGCAGGCGGACATGGGTTTGCGCATATCGCGCATCAGCCCTTTATCGATTGATATGTCATGGTCCTGCCCCTGATGATTTACCGCGCCCACACCGTTGGTCAGGGCAAGCAGGAAAAGCGACCTGTTATCGCTTTCCGGGGCCTGGATTTGCAGGCGGACGTCACCAAACGATGCATGTATGAAGTTTAGGTCGCTAAAAGAAGCCTGGTGAATAACAGCATCAACTTCGCCCATTTTTCCAACAACATCAATGGTATCAATGCAGTTCAAATCAGAAAGCAATGCGCGCGTTTCATGAAGATTGCGGGATGCTAAAACCTGATGGCTTTTAAGGTATGTCATCGAATTGTCCCATAGTTGGCAATCTGGATCACATAATGAATCCTTGGGTTATATTGTGCTGCCAGCGCTATGGGGCTGATCTGGATAATATTGGCTTTATAAGATGTAAAAGTATTCCATTTAAACGCTTTAGACAATTGTTTTGATAGAAGACATACCGGGTGCCAAAAGGCGTGCCAAAAGGGCAAGCCCGTTTTCCAGTATAGTGCGGTCCGGCGTGACACCTAGCGAAATTCTAACGGCATTTGTCGTGTTTGCCCCAACCGCAAATGCCGATGCCGGCACAACCGCAACACCGGCCCATTCAGCCTGTCGGGCAAAGCCGTCGGCTTGCCAGTGATCAGGCAGGTGTAACCACGCATGATGACCATTGCGATCCGCCGCGATTGCGGAGCCCAAATGTTGGGACGCCAATGTTTGCCGTGCGGCATTTTCCGCGCGGATTTGCCCGATGATCTTCGCAAGCAGGCCTTCTGCGATCCAGCGGCTGGCCAGTGCACACATCAAGGGCGGGGCCATCAGCACGGTGGCGCGCAATGTCGCCGCAAGTTGCCGGGCTTGCGCTGTACCCGGTGCGACGACATAGGCAACCCGCAAGGCGGGCGTTGCACATTTGGAAAGGGTGGCGATATGCCATGTAATATCAGGGCCAAGGCTGGCCAGTGCGGTTGTTTTGGTTTTTAACAGTGGCCAATAAGGATCATCTTCAAGGATGGTAACGCCATATTTTCGCGCCAGACGCACCAGATCGGCCCGGCGGTCATCGGGCAGGGTGGCGGTGGTCGGGTTATCAATATTGGGAACCAGATAAATCGCCTTGGGGGCGTTTTCAACGCAGGCCTTTTCAAAGGCATCGGGAACAATGCCGTGGCAATCCATCGTCAGACCCAGCAGGTGCAGGCCCATTTGCACGGCGACCGCCTTTAACCCCGGATAGGTCATATCACCGGCAACCAAAACATCGCCGGGTTGCAGCAGTAAATTGCAAATTGCATAAAGTGCTGTTTGCGCGCCGGCGGTTACCAGAATACGATCCGGGTCCACATTTTCAATGCGCGGCTGTAACCAGCCAGCGGCGACTTTACGGTCAAAATCCGACCCGCTGCTATCTTGATATTGCAAGTTTAGCATGCCGCCTGCGTGCGATAAAATGTCGGACATGCCTTGGGCAAAATGTTTGCGGAAATCCATGCTTTCAAGTTGAGGCGGGGTGTTCATGCCGAGATCGACAAAGGGCTGGCGTTGACTGACCACGCCGCCAACTTCAAATCCCTTGCGAACGAACGTGCCGCGCCCCGGGCTGGCATCAACAAGGTTTCGCCGCCGTGCTTCGTTAAACGCGCGGGTAACGGTGGTTAAATCAACGCCAATGGCCTGGGCAATAACACGCTGGGACGGCAGCCTTTCGCCGCGCGCGACCAGACCGTTTTTTATGTCGTCCTCAAGGGCATCAACAATACCGACATATTTAAGTCGGGCATTTTCTTTCACCCATGGCTGCCACATATGCTTGCCTTATTGTATGTCTTTAATGCCTGCAATGTTTATGTTATGCATGCATACAAGTACGCGATTACGTGGTGAAACAGGATGATGTTTCGGCGAAAAGTTATGCATTTTCAAGTTTATAATTATCTATTAAATATCTGATATATTTTATGAATGTAACAAATTTTTGAGAATATATAACTTTAATGCCACAGCTTGATACCATCGTCGCTTCATTTATAACATTAACCCATACAATGTCCATACATTAATGACATTATACCGGAGAACCTGGCATGTTGAACGATGATGAATGGCCGCCGATCCCGCCAATCAAGGTTGGTATCCTCGGCAAATGTCCGCGTTGCGGGCAAGGCCATATGTTTGATGGGTTCCTCAAAATCGCTAAAAATTGCGAGGTTTGCGGACTTGATTTTTCTTTTGCAGACCCGGCAGATGGCCCGGCATTTTTCGTCATCTGTTTTGCCTGTATCCCCTCGCTGATCATGGGGATTTGGATCGAGATGGCCTATCAGGCCCCCTATTGGGTGCATGTGTTCACGACCTTGCCCTTTTTGTTGCTGACCTGCATTCCGCCGCTTCGGCCCATGAAGGGATGGCTGATTGCCAGCCAGTATTATTACAAGGCAACCGAAGGCAAGCGTGTGGCCGAGGAAAAATAGCTGTCATCAGCAAGGCCAGGGCGGCGGCGATTTGCCGGAAATACCCGCACCTTTTGCCTTGGGGTATGCGCAGGTGATGCAAACAAGATGAAACAATGTGCTTGTCTTATGAATAAGGCAGCTTTTCATGAGACAAAGA
>TARA_R110001583_G_scaffold163735_3_pt1 | contig 128882 bp, 146 predicted proteins | sample TARA_R110001583 | Tara Oceans TARA_R110001583 (sample SAMEA4398432) | marine metagenome | biome: Polar Biome; feature: [MES] marine water layer (ENVO:01000295) within the mesopelagic zone...; material: water (ENVO:00002006), including particulate matter (ENVO:01000060) such...
GGAGGATCGGTGGAACCTCGACGATGTCCACCTCCAAAACCAATGGCTGGGGAGGTGGGGGCAGTTTATGTCCGAAGGCGATGGCAAAGAGAAACAGGATCAGGCCGTTGAGGCCCAATGATCCCACCACAAAGGGAAGGCGCTCGCGCGCGAACTCTTTCCAGGCTCCACCCATGGGCCAAAGCCCTAGCAGCCAGCCTGAGACGGCCTCAGTTACTTTTCGTACAGCTTGCGCCGTGCCGCCTATAGCGCCAGCTCCAGCCGACCATTGACCAGTGCGGTATAGTCATTGACCAAGGCTTCGGAGATCTGGCCCGGCTTGTATCGGTGCTCACCGATTTCGGCGACCGGCGTGATTTCCGCCGCGCTGCCGGTGATGAAGCATTCCGAGAAGGTCGACAGTTCGTCCGGGAAGATCGCCCGTTCGATCACTTCGATGCCGCGTTCCTTCGCCAGCTTGATCGCCGTCTGGCGCGTCAGGCCGTTGAGGAAGCAATCCGGGGTCGGCGTATGCAGGGCCCCATCGCGCACGAAGAAGATGTTCGCGCCGGTCGCCTCTGCCACCTGACCGCGATAATCGAGCATCAGGGCGTCGGCATAGCCATCGCGCTCTGCGGCATGCTTGGACAGGGTGCAGATCATGTAGAGGCCAGCGGCCTTGGCATGGCAAGGCGCGGTGTCCGGGGCCGGACGGCGCCACTTGGCATGTGTCAGGCGGATGCCCTTCATCTTGTCGGCAAAATAGTCACCCCAATGCCAGACCGCGACCGCGAGATGGATCGTGTTGTTCTGGGCCGACACGCCCATCATTTCAGAGCCGCGCCAGGCCAGCGCGCGCACATAAGCGCTTTCGAGCCCCGACTTTGCCAGGGCTTCGGTCTTGGCCTGCTCGACCTGGTCTACGGAAAACGGGATTTTGAAGCCCATGATCTCGGCCGAATTGTGCAACCGCTTGGAATGATCCAGCGAGCGGAAGATCTTGCCGCCATATGCCCGCTCGCCCTCAAAGACGGAGGAGGCATAGTGAAGTGCATGCGTCAGGACGTGGACCTTGCTGTCCCGCCACGGCACGAATTCCCCATCCATCCAGATATAACCGTCGCGGTCGTCATAAGCAGACATAATTGTTCAGCGCTCCTCGCTTGCACTTATAGCATTTTCGCGTTCATTTCAGAACATGGCCCCTGACGTCAACCTGAATAGACCTTTCGATCCGCGCCTTTTCCTTATGGATCAGGAGCTTGATAGAGGTGTCGGACTCCTGCTGGCAGGCAGCGCAGAACTGATGAGAGCCGCAGAAGAGGCCCGGCACAAGGCAGGGCTGAGCAGGCCAGAGCTGCAAATTCTCATGGCTATCCGCTATACGCCCGGCCAGACGGTGGGCGATCTGCGCGATTCCCTGAGCATGACTGTGCCTACGTTCGCCCGTATCATTGGCGAACTGGACAAGCGCGGCCTGATCGAACGCGAGCGCGAACAGGCGAGCGACAAGCGCCGCCGCACCCTCACCCTGTCGGATGCCGGCACAACGCTGACCACCCAGATCACCATTGTCCTGAGGGAGCGGCTGCGTCTCGCCTATCGCGCGGCGGGGCCGGATGCGGTTGAAGGGGCAAGGAAAGTGATGGATGCGCTCGTCAAATGACCCAGGATGCCGCTCATATTCTCGTGGTCGATGATGACGACCGCATTCGCGACCTGTTGAAACGCTATCTGACGCGCGAAGGCTATCGCGTGACCTCCGCCTCGGGAGCCGAAAGCGCCCGCAAGCTGATGAAAGCGATGGAGTTCGATCTCGCCATTCTCGACATCATGATGCCGGGCGAGGATGGCCTGTCCCTGCTGAAATCCATGCGGGAGGGTCGCAACCGGGAAAGCCCGGTCATGCTGCTGACGGCGAAGGGCGAAACCTCCAGCCGGATTGAAGGCCTGAAGCATGGCGCCGATGACTATCTCGCCAAGCCGTTCGAGCCGGAAGAACTCTCGCTGCGCTGCGCCGCGATCCTGCGCCGGTCGCACAAGGCCGAGCCGCCTGAAGAGGTCGAAATGTCGGGCCTCGTCTTCAACGCCCAGCGCGGCGAGCTGAAGGAAGGCGACACGCGCATTCGGCTGACGGAAGCCGAACTGCAATTGCTGACCATTCTCGCATCCAATCCGGGCGAACCGGTGAGCCGCGAGGAGTTGGCCTCTCTGACCTCGGCGGGGATGGAACGCTCTGTCGATGTGCAGGTCACGCGCCTGCGCCGCAAGATCGAGCCCAATCCGAAAGAGCCGATCCACATCCAGACCGTGCGGGGCGTCGGCTACCGCCTGATGCCGGACTGACGCGATGCTACGCCTGAGAGATATCACACCGCGCGGGCTCTATGCTCGCAGCATGCTGATGGTGATCGCGCCGGTCGTGCTGATCCTGTCGCTGATGTCCTGGTATTATTACGACAGCCACATCGCGGAAGTGAACCGCAAGCTGGGCCAGTCCATCGCACGTGATGCGAGCCTTGTTCAGGCCTATTGTGATCGCCGCCAGGATTCGCTTCTGGACCGCCGGACCATCGATGAGCGTCTGGACATGACCTTTACCTGCGACAGCGACGCGGCGAACATCGACCGGAGCAGCCATGTGAATGTCTTCTCCTATAGCCGCACGCTGGACGATGAATTGGAAACGCGCCTTGGGGTCCCGGTGGAGACGGCATTGGATCCGCGGGATTCGATGCTGCACCTTCGCTTCCCATCCGGCCCGCGCACGGTGGAGATCATTGTCGAGCGCAAGCGGGTGCTGACCGTCAATTCCCACTTCTTCATTGTCTGGGTGATCCTGTTCTCCCTGTTCATGGTGATGCTCGCAATCGGTTTCCTGAACCAGCAGGTGCGGTCCATCCTGCGCCTCTCCAAGGCCGCCCGCGCCTTTGGCCGGGGCCGGGATGTGCCGGATTTCCGTCCGTCCGGAGCCAATGAAGTGCGCGAGGCCGCCCGCGCCGTCATCGACATGAAGAACCGGCTGACCGCGTTTGCCGAACAGCGCACCGCCATGCTGGCCGGGGTCAGCCATGATCTGCGCACCCCCCTCACCCGCCTGAAGCTGGCGCTGGCCATGATGGAGGAGACCGACGACATCAAGGCAGCGCGGGCCGACCTCGACGACATGTCGATGATGCTGGACGAATACCTGACCTTTGCGCGCGGCGAAGAGGGCGACGACCCGGGCGATTTCGACCTTGCGGAACTGGTCCGCGATGCGGCGGCCGGGTTCGGCCCGCACGTCACCGTGGCAGGCCCCGAGCGGATCATGGTCAATGGCCGCCGCCTCGCGATCAAGCGGGCTGTGACAAATTTGATCTCCAATGCAACAAAATTCGCGACCGACACACAAATCACTCTTGTGGACGGTCCGCATGCGGCCGATATACACGTCGACGACAACGGACCCGGCATCGCCGCAGACCTGCGGGAGGATGCTTTCAGGCCCTTCATGCGGCTGGACGAGGCCCGCACCCAGAATACGCCGGGCACCGGGCTCGGTCTGACCCTCGCCCGGGACACGGCGCGCGCGCACGGCGGAGACCTCCGCCTGAGCGACAGCCCTCTCGGCGGCTTGCGAGCCAGCCTGCGCCTGCCCCACTGACCCCTATCCCTCCAGAGGCATTCCTTCGCCATGAGCAATAGCAAAGCAAAACTGATCATCCGCAACGCCACGCCGGATGACATTCCCGGCCTTCAGGGCCTATCGGCGCGCGTTTACGGTGAAGGCGAGGAATATTCCCGCGACCACCTCATGGCCCAGATCAACCGGTTCCCGAACGGGCAATTCATTGCCGAATATGAAGGCCAGATTGTCGGCCACTGCGCGACCTTCATGATTGCCTCCGAACATGCCTTCGGGCCGCACACCTGGATGCAGATTACCGGTGGTGGCTATGCCGCCCGTCACGATCCGGAAGGGGACGTGCTCTATGGCATGGATGTCGCGGTCGATCCGGCGTTCCGCCGCCTGCGCATTGGCCAGCGTTTCTACAAGGCACGGCGCGAGCTGTGCCAGTGGCTGGAACTGAAGGGCATCGTATTTGCCGGCCGCATGCCGGCCTATGCCCGCCGCGCCAAACAGTATCCGAACCCGGAAGACTATGTGAAGGCCGTGCGCGAATCCAAGCTGCGCGACCCGGTCATCACGTTCCAGCTGAACCAGGGTTATGTGCCGCTTGGCGTGCTGCGCCATTATCTGCCGGAAGATACCGACTCGATGGGACATGCCACGCACATGTTCTGGGAAAACCCGCTGGCGCAGGAGAAAATCCAGACCAATACGAGCTTTGGCGACACCTCCCTACCCGAGCGCGTGCGGATTGCCACCGTCCAGTTCCAGATGCGCCGCATCACCTCGATCGACGAGTTTGAGGGGCAGGTGGAATATTGGGTCGACATCGCGTCCGACTACCAGTCAGACTTTGTGGTCTTCCCGGAAATGCTGACGCTTCAGCTGCTGTCGCTGTCCGAACGCCCGCTCGGCCCGGTCGATGCGATCTCTCAGATCTCAGACTATACGCCCCGCTTTGTCGAATTCATGGAGAAGCTGGCGGTCTCCTACAATATCAACATCATTGGCGGCACGCATCCGAGCCAGATGGCGAATGGCGAGATCCTGAATGTCTGCCATGTCTTCCTGCGCGACGGCTCGGTCCATACCCAGCAGAAGCTGCACCCGACTCCGTCCGAGCGCCATTGGTGGAATATCCAGGGCGGTCGCGGTAACTCCGTGATCCAGACCGATTGCGGACCGATTGGCGTGATGATCTGCTATGATAGCGAGTTCCCGGAAATTGCCCGGCACCTTGTCGATCAGGGCGCGCTGATGCTGTTCGTGCCATTCTGCACCGACGAGCGGCGCGGCTATTTGCGCGTGCGCTATTGCTGCCAGGCGCGCGCAGTGGAGAACCAGTGCTATGTCGCCATGTCCGGCGTGGTGGGCAACCTCCCCAATGTCGAGAACATGGACATTCACTATGCGGAGAGCTGTATCCTGACGCCGTCGGACTTCCCCTTCTCGCGGGATGGCGTGGCTGCGGACACGGCGCCGAATACCGAAACCATCGCCCTGGCTGATCTGTCGATCTCGGACCTGCTGACCGCCCGCCAGTCCGGCGCGGTTCAGAACCTCAAGGACCGCCGGCTGGATCTCTACCAGGTGGCCTGGAAGAAGAACTAGGCTTTCCGGATCAGTCCAGCCCCCTGATGGCGAACATTCCCGACCGCCGGACTGACCGGCCATGCCTGCATTTCGGCTGCCGGATAGGGCGCGTAGAGATCTGACACTTTGCGATTGTCCGCGTTCAGCCAGCGAAGATGATCGGACGCCTTGAGGATGACCGGCATCCGGCTGGACAGGTCCGAGATCATCCGGTTCGGCCGGGTGGACAGAATGGTAAACGTGTCGATCTCTGAGCCGTCGATCATGGCCCGGTTCCAGAGCCCGGCAAAGCAGAACCAGGGCCGCTCCCTCAGGCCAATCGCGTGGGGCTTGCGATGGCCCTGCGGACCGGTCCACTCATAATAGCCGCTGACCGGGACGAGGCAGCGATGGTGACGGAACGGCCCGCGGAACGTGTTGGAGAATTCAAGGTCCTCACACCTTGCCGTAAATGTGGAGAATTTCTTCTCGCTGAGCGGCTTGTTCCACCAGTTGGGGATCAGGCCCCAATAGGCCGGGGCGAGTTGGACCGTGCCGGGCGGAACGTATTCGCCTTCCGGGGCCATGCGGATGATTGGCACGAACTGGCTGGGCGCAATGTTGTAGGCAGGCTCCGGCGGTTCGATGCCCGGCGGGGGCACAAGGCCGGTCGCCTCGCGGTAGTCGTCCCACGAAATATCCTGTCTGAAAAAGCGGCCCGGCATGGCGTTCCCTTAACCGGGGTCGCCCGCCCTGCCCAGCCCCGCATCAGGGTTTGAACACGGCCGCGCTGTCCTGCAGAAGATCGTAGGCGACATGGTGCTTCAGTTTTTCAGTCAGATCGCCCGCATCGCCTTGCAGCCGGTCCGGATGAATCATCTGGCCGAATGTCATGCGCACTTCCGCGCCGCGCTTGTTGAGCAACTCGTGGAACAGGGTGATATCGCGCAGTTCCGGGTTCAGCTCGCTGAAGAAATAGAACAGCCGGGAATTCCACGCATCGAGATTGAGCGGCAGGATCGGTGTTTTCTGTTTCCGGGCGAGGCCGACCACGGTGGAGAACCAGTCCTTCTCGATCAGCCGGCCATCTTCCTTCCGTGCCAGCCGGCCGGACGGGAAGATGACGACGCATTTCTCTTCGGCGAAGGCCTGCCCGGCCCGCTTCAGCGTTTCTCTTGTCTTGGCGGGGGTACGCTTCTCGGCGACCCATTCGACCGGGATGATGACATCCTGAAACTGCGGATTGACCCGGATCGCATCGGCATTGGCAAAGAAGACAATATCCTCGCGCACCTGCTTCAGCAGGTCCCAGACCGCCACGCCATCGGCAAGGCCGGTCGGATGGTTCGCAGCGATGATGATCCTGCCGGATTGGGGAAGGCGCTCAATGCCCTCCACGTCGAGCGAGAAGTCCAGCTGGCGGGAGAGATGGTCGAAGGATTCCCGCCCGGTCAGCTGCATGATCGTGTCGGCCATTTCCCGGGCGCGGCGATAGCCGAGCGTCTTGTAGAGGACCGGACGGACAAGCGGCCAGGACCAGCTGTCCCGGAGTTTCGGACAGCGTTCCTCGATCAGCGTATCGACGATATGCTGGTCAATGTTTTTTTCTGCATCAAGAAATGCAGACGCCTGCAAGGCGGGCGGTTTTGCGATCAGGCTCTCGTCACTCATAGGGTGCTGGCCACTCCGTTCTCCCCTTATATACATAGGGGTTCGGGCGAATCCCTCAAAGCGGGAAGTACAGGATCAAGGTCCCTCGGTGGGACGGCTCCGCAGCTGCATTGTGTTGAAATATAAACACTTCGGAAAGTTTCGCTTTACCAAGACGTAAGAGCCACGTGCCATTGTGAACGCCACAGGGGGGTTGGCTTAAGGCTTTCCTTCGCGGGCAAATTAATCGGGATAAGTGTAGATGAAAGTTCTCTGGGTTGAAGATCACGAGCCGGTACGGGACATGCTGGCGATTGCGGCAGACAAGGCAGCGCGTTCGCGCGTGCAAGTCGACCTTGTCATGGCGCCGACCCTGATGCTGGCAGAGTCCCGCCTGCGCCTCGAACGCTTCGACCTTGTTGTCCTGGACCTCGGCCTGCCGGATTCCTTCGACCCTGACATGACCATCGCGCGGGTTGCCAATATGGGCAAATACCGGATCGCCGTTGTCTCTTCCATGGATGTGCGTGACCAGGCCGTTGAGTCCGCCCTGCGCTGCGGCGCCAACATCCATCCTCAGGCCATCTTCAAGGCGACGCTGCCGTTCAATCGCTTCATCCAGCGCCCCGATGCGTTTGAAGACTTCCTGATGGACCTGATGCCAGCCGCAGAAACCAAGGCCGTCCGCGCGGCCTAACCCATCCGGGCGCTTGCGAAGCGCCCCTTCCCCTTGCTAAGCCGCCTTGGATACGTCCGGGCGGCTTTTTGCTGGGCGGCATAGCAACAAGGCGGTGACCCCGATGATGGAATTCCCCGTGACGATCAGCCTGATCGCGGCCAATGTCCTCGTCAGCCTGATCGGCCTGTCGAACCGCGACTTCTTTGAGGACAACAATTTCTGGATCGCCCCGATCCGGGATGGCCGGCAGTGGTGGCGTTTCGTGACCTCCGCCTTCCTGCACGTGAATGCGACCCATTTGTTCATCAACATGTTCGTCCTGTGGGAATTTGGCCGGGTGTTGGAACGTATTCTCGGTGCAACGACTTTCCTGATCATCTATATTGGCTCACTGCTGGCAGGGAATATCTGGGAATATGTCGACAAGAAGAACCAGCCGGATTATCGCGCGGTCGGCGCATCCGGTGCGACCTCGGGCGTGGTGCTCTCCTTCAGCGTGCTATTGCCATTCGCCATGCTGGGCCTGTTCTTCATCATTCCCATGTGGGCGATCGTGGCTGCCGCATTGTTCATTTCCGTCAGCTATTTTCTCTCACGCAGGCCTAACACGATGATCGCACATGGGGCCCACCTTGGCGGAGCGCTGGCCGGCGCGGCGCTGACCTTCCTGCTCGTGCCCGGTTCGTGGAGCCGGCTGCTGGCCCAGATCGCCGAGCGGCTGGGTTGAGAAATATGCCCAACGTGCTTGAGAAATATGAAGCCCGCATCGAGAGCGGCCAGCTGACGCCGGACCCGGTTCAGGCCACGGCCGCTGCGGCGCTGAACGATCTGGAACACCGACTGGCCAACCGCAAGACCGGGGGCTGGTTCTCGAAAGCCGAAACCGTAACCGGTCTCTACATGTGGGGCGGCGTCGGCCGGGGCAAATCCATGCTGATGGATCTGTTCTTCGAGAGTGCGCCGGTAGAAGCCCGCCGCCGGGTCCATTTCCATGAATTCATGGCCGAAGTACATGACCGTCTGGATGCCTGGCGCAAGCTGTCACAGGACGACCGCAAGCGTTCGGAATGGCGCGTGAAGGGAGCGGGCGACGACCCAATCGCGCCAGTGGCGAAACAGATCGCCTCCGAGGCGAGCCTGCTCTGCTTCGATGAGTTCCAGGTCACCCAGATCGCCGATGCGATGGTTCTGGCCCGCCTGTTCGAGGCGCTGTTCGACATGGCGGTCACGGTGGTGGCCACGTCCAACCGCCACCCCAATGATCTCTACAAGGATGGCATCAACCGCCCCCTCTTCCTGCCCTTCATCGAGCATCTGAAGGCGCATTGCGAGATTCTGGAACTCGCCTCGGAACGGGATTACCGGCTCGACCGCCTGATCGAAGCGCCGGTCTGGTATGCGCCGCTGAACGCGGGGTCCGAGGCCGCGCTGGACCGGGCCTGGGACCGGCTGACCCTTGGCGCCGAACCGCAGCATTGCGTGCTGACCGTCAAGGGCCGGAAGCTGGAAGTGCATCGGGAAGCCGCCGGGGTGGCGCGCTTCACCTTCGAGGAATTGTGCGCCCGGCCACTCGGGTCACGGGACTATCTGGCGATTGCCGCAAATTTCAACACGGTGATCCTGTCAGGCATTCCGACCCTTGGCCCGGAAAACCGGAATGAGGCGGCGCGCTTCGTGGCGCTGATCGACGCGCTTTATGAGGCGAAGATCAAGCTGGTCGCCAGCGCAGCGGCCGAGCCGGAAAGCCTCTACCCTGAAGGCGATGGCAGTTTCGAGTTCGAGCGCACCGCCAGCCGGCTCCATGAAATGCGATCTACGGATTATCTGGCCGAGGCCCGCGTCGAACTGGAAACCGAGTAGCGGCCAGGCCGTTTGTCCTGTGACGGGCACGTCATGACCATTCCGCCATCAAAACATGCGGGTGAGACGCCCGTGAAGGCGCTTGGAATTTGAGATCAGGTTTTCAGGAGCGCCAGGCGGTCAGGTGTCTGGCAGAGGCAGCGGCAAACCCGGCCCCTGCCCCTGTCGGTCGGCACGGGACGAGACGCCCCGAACCATGCGCATGGCAAATCGGGCAATCTCCAGCCCCATGCCGGACGGTGACACACAGCCCATCGCCACCTGAAATGCCTTTGACGGCGTGAAGGCCAAAGGATCTGGCCGCGCGGTTTCCGGCGCATCTCCGATGGCGGCGATCCAGACAGTGCCGCGGGCATCACACATTGTCAGAAACGGCGTGCCGCGCCCCTTCAGGCGGCGCACATAGAGGCGCAGCAGGACCAGTTGTAACCATATCCAGAACCGGAACGGTCTAAGGTGCGGCTTGAGCGGCGGTGGGGGCGCAAACAGGCTGTCCATGTGCGAGAGTATATCCCTCGCCTACCGGGAGGACGGATAAGGTCTGACCAAGGCCAGGCATGATTACAGGATCGGGGCATTTGGTGCAGGATACGCCCGCCGCTATTCCCTCTGTCGACGGCGTCAGCCTGCGCGCACATTGAGGTCGGGCGCGGTCATTTCCTTGCAGAGCACAGCCCGGCCGATCAGATAGCCCTGGATCAGGTCGCAATTGCGCGTGGCGAGCTGTTCCAGCTGCCAGCTGGTTTCCACGCCTTCGGCGCAGCTGATCAGATTCATTTCCCGGCACATCTTCAGACTGCCCGTCAGCACTTTCGGCAGGACGCCGGAATCACTCTTCTTGCCCAGCAGACTCTTGTCGAGCTTGACCTTGTTGAAGGGCAATTCTTCCAACAGGGAGAGCGAGGAATAGCCGGTGCCGAAATCATCGAGGGCAAGCGAGACCCCTGCCCCGACAATCTTGCCCAGCACCTGCTTGCTCGTGTCGATATTCCGGAACAGGACATTCTCGGTGATTTCGAGCTCGATCCGTTCTGGCGGGATGCCATGCCGCCGCAGCGCGTTTAGGAAATTGTCGGCAAATTCATGAGACGTCAGCTGCGACGGGGAGACGTTGAAAGACAGGAAGCTGGTGCCATCCGGCAGCCAGCGCAGCGCCTGATTGAGCATGGACCAGAAGAAGCTGTCGATCAGGCCGAGACGCTCAACCGCCGGCATGAACTGTTTCGGCGAGGGCTGGCGGCTGAACCCGCTATCAGGCCAGCGCGCAAGCACCTCATAGCCCGCTATCATATGCGTGCGCAGGTCCAGGATCGGCTGGACGGCGGGCTGGAAGCGATTGTCCTTCACGGCCCCGATAATGGTCTTGTCGAACTCTTCGGCGCCCATGTCGGACATGTCCTGCCGACGGTCGAACGCAGCAATTCCTCCGCCTTCGGATTTTATCCGGATCATCGCCTTGTCGGCGGCATACATCAGACTGGTCTCATCAGCCGCATCCTGCGGGAAGGCCGCAAGCCCGATGGAGGCTCCAACCGAGACAAGGCCAAGCTCTGTCTCTATCGGGGAGAGCAGCGCACTCTGGGCGTGGGCCGCCATGTCCAGCGCGAGCGCTCCGTCGCCGCCCAGCACAAACGCAAACTCGTCCCCGCCCAGCCGGCACGCAAACTGGCAGCCCTCCATCTCCGAGAGCCGGCTTGCCAGCACTTTCAGCACGCGGTCCCCAATGGCATGTCCATAGCGATCATTCAGCGGCTTGAACCGGTCCAGATCCACCAGAGCGCACATGAAGGGTGCCCCCTGCTCGACCAGGGACTGCACTTCCCGGACGAAGGCGCGGCGATTGAGGATCTGTGTCAGGGGGTCGGTGTCGGCCAGTTGCCGGATCTTGCGCTCGGCGCGCTCGCGCTCCTCGATTTCGGCCTGCAGGTCGGTCAGCATGCTGGCATGAATTTCGGTCAGGGCATGAAACACGCCCAGCGCATTCAGGCAGCCCGCATAGACGCCGTCCTCATGGATCAGGATCAGGCCATTGGTCAGCAGGTCTGATTTGTCCCGGATGCTGCCGAATACCGTCGCCGCATCCTCGGACAGGGCCATGACCAGCGGGTTGCGGTCCATGATCCCGGCCACCCCCTTCTTCTGGTTCAGGGCATATCCGAACGGGTTCGAGATTAGCCGCTGGAACGCCTGTAGCGAGACGAAGCCCACCGGCTTGCCGGTCCGGTCCACGATCGGACACAGGGTGGCTTCCGGGTTGCTGACAAAGAATGCCGACACCGCATCAAAACTGTCGCTCACATAGAGCGGCGAAAAATGCATCCATGACGTGGAGCGAAATCTCATAATAAACCCATCTGCCCCACCCAAAGGCACTCAGGGGTCTGCCTATCAGGACAGTCTGAAAACTTGGTAACCAGCAATATCCACAACAGCGGACAAGCCATTGAATTATGTGAATTTATTATGACACGCAGCAGTATTCACTTGCCCGTATGCGGCAGGAATTCAGCGTCAGGACTGGTCCGGGACACCCCGCACGGAGCGGGCGAGATGCTCGGGCGACACGCTGGCATTCTCGCGCGCAATCACGCTGAACGACGCGTCGGTTTCCAGCACGACCGCTTCGGCCGCTTCCACATGGGTGAGGCCATTTTCGCGGAGCGCCGCAAGCACTTCCGATTTGGTCAGGCGCTCATCCCGAATATTCTTTTCGAGATATTCCCCCCGATAGACGAGCAGGCGCGGGCTGGATTTGACCAGTCCCTCAAGGCCGCCATTGCGCGCAATGATGAAGGTCAGGGCCCATTGAATGCCCAGCAGGACCAGGATCGCGAACAGGGCCTCCAAAGCCGTGACACTGTTTGAGGTAATCCCGGCCCCGGCGATGGAGCCGAGCGCCACCGTCACCACCCAGTCAAAATTGTTCATCTGCGAGGTCGACCGCTTACCGGCGAGGCGGATGAATGCGATGATCGTGAAATAGATGACGGGCGCAGCCAGGGCGATCCGGACCAGATCCTTCCACCCGTCATAATAAATGGCTGAAATATCCATCAGACCGCCCCCGACGCGATCTCGTAATCAATCGGCTTGTACGCAAAATTGTTCGACTCTCCGGCCGAGCAACTGGTCATGCCGATCAGCAGATCCATGCAGGCTTCGAAGGTGATCGATTGCCCGGCCTTACTGAGCGGCGGCAGCACCTTGATCTCGCCGGTCTCGGGATCGGTCGCCACATGCATGAAGATGTTGAACGCGACGGGGATATCATCCGGCCCGATATTATAATCGGCGAGCGCCGCTTCCAGGTTTTCCTGACAGCCGCCTTTTGGGTCTGCCTCATTATACAGCTTGCGGAATGTGTCCTTCGAGCAAGGCGTCAGGGTGAAATCGTGACGCCCCACTTCGTCCTCGACAATCTTCAGCATGTCATTGCTGCGGTTCGAGTAGAGAATGTCTCCCTTGGTCAGGAACATGCGCCCGGCATAATCGAGGGAGCGACCGGACGAAATGACTTCCTTCCGGTCGTCCAGATTATACGCGACCATATCGCTGACCTGTTCGCCCTCGGGATCCGTTACGGTCAGGCGCTCGCCCTTGCGAAGGATAAAGGCGGCGCCGGATTTTGGCGGAATTCGATGGCTCATTTCAGCGGCTCCTGTGGGGTGAACGGACATTTCCAGTCGGGCCCGACCTCGCGGCCGGAATATTGGGCGGCTTCAGAGCCGCGACCGAAATCGGCCAGCATCGGATTGACCGATCCGGCCAGCGCCTTGTCGCGCTCGCGGATGATCTTTTTCATCTTATCGAACCTACCATCTTCCCGCAGGCGCTCAAACTGCTCATGCGAATTGAACACGAGCGCGGGAAACTCAAATCGGCGGGCCGGACGGGACGCGTCGGGGTGCAAGCCGATGACGAAGAACGCTTCGCCCAGCAGGCCCATGGAGAAATGCGCCGATTCCGGGTCGCGCTCGGCGCTCTCGGCCCACCCCCTGCCCTCGACCACGTCGAGATTGTGGAGGGATTGGAGCCGATTCCAGAGCGCGCGCTCGAATTCGGTTTCCGACATCTGGGTCGGCCCGGTGAAGATCGCCACGAAGGACTGAACGACCGGCGAATCAAAATCGAGCTGTTCGATAAACTCTTCGAGCGCCCGCCTGAGATTGATGTCCCCGGCGGCGGAGTCGATATCGCCAAACTCGGCAATCATCAGCTGGTCGCGGACCATTGCGGATTTTGCGCCGATACAGGGGAAGGTGTCGGATTGCACAAACTGCTTGAAGGCATCCGTGCGACTGAGAGTAGTGCTGCCCATTTTAGTATTTCCTGTTATGATACGGGCAATCAACCGCTTAACATTCAAACCGGTTCCGCAACTTCTGACAGGAAGGTGCGGCGTATATGCGCCCCCTTCGATGGCAATGGACAAGCTGGCCGCGGCAAGTGAATTCAGCCGTTCAAAACCCCTTCAAAAGCAGGGGTGGCGCGCTTATTTATGTTAATCCGCGATGACATACATGCGGATAATACGGGGCGACGCCGCCGCTTAGCGGGGCTAAACGTCAGGAAGAACATCTGATTGCCGGAACGATCGCCGCAAAGCGGGGTTGGTCTGCAAAGGAGGAGATTGGATTATGGCGAACAAAACCGCCAGTGCGAGCGTGGCTCTCAGCCCGGAACAGGGCCTGAGCCGCTACCTCACCGAAATTCGCAAATTCCCAATGCTCGAGAAGAACGAGGAGTTCATGCTCGCGCGGAAATGGCGTGAACAGGAAGACACCCAGGCCGCTGAGAAGATGGTGACATCCCACCTGCGTCTCGTGGCCAAGATTGCAATGGGGTATCGCGGCTATGGCCTGCCCATGGCCGAAGTGATCTCCGAGGGCAATGTGGGCCTGATGCAGGCCGTCAAGAAATTCGACCCGGACAAGGGCTTCCGCCTTGCCACCTACGCCATGTGGTGGATCCGGGCCGCGATCCAGGAATACATCCTGCGCAGCTGGAGCCTCGTCAAACTGGGCACCACGGCCGCACAGAAGAAGCTGTTCTTCAACCTGCGCCGCCTGAAGGGCGAGATGAAAGCCCTGGACGAAGGCGATCTGCGCCCCGAACAGGCACAGCTGATTGCTGAAAAGCTCAACGTCACGGAAGCCGAAGTCTATTCCATGAATGGGCGCATGTCCGGCTCGGACGCATCCCTGAACGTGCCGATGGGCACCGATGGCGACATGGAATGGCAGGACTGGCTGGCCGACGACGACCAGGGCCAGGCCGAGGAGTTTGCCGACAAGCAGGAATTCAATGCGCGGATGGAATTGCTGACCTCCGCCATGGAAGATCTGAACGAACGGGAACGCCACATCCTGACCGAACGGCGCCTGTCGGAAGAACCGAAGACACTGGAAGAACTCTCCGAGGTCTACAATGTCTCGCGGGAGCGGATCCGCCAGATTGAAGTGCGGGCGTTCGAAAAGCTTCAGAAGGCCATGAAGCGCATGGCGAAGGATCAAGGCCTGCCAAGCACGGGCGCCAGCGCCGCCTAAGGCCTGGCCCTGCCTTTCAGGGCCTCAGCGTTCCGACAATTGCGGATAGGCAGTATCATCCTGATCAGACGGCTCATGAAACAATGGGTCGTCTGTCAGGCGTCCCACACCCGCAGACTTCAAGTTCCATTTCGTGCGATTGGATGACCAGACGACGACGAGGCAAGCCCTCTCGCTTTGGTCGTCATGGCCATTCGCTGATGTCCCTTCGGGCCGGAATATGGATTCGCACACAATATCCGACCGTCTGGCCTGCACGGACTGGACAGAGCAGGTCAGCGCCTTGGGTTGTGGACCCACCACCGACCGGGTCCGGGCCCGTTGGCAAAGCGGCGCGGATAATCCTGTACGCCCTCCCCCATTCATCAGGACATGAACCCGTTGCATGTCTTCCGAAGAGAGGGCGTCCAGCAGGGCAGGCACCGTACTTGCGGCATTGTAGGCCGTCAGTTCGTCATTCAATTTGAGTTGCAGGCCGGAAACCTGCTCCAGAGCCGCCTGGCGATACATCTGCCGTCCCGCGGAAATGGCCAAGAGGCTCGCCGCCACCACTATCAGCATGAGCACCAATCTATGGTGCCACAGCACGACCATTGTTTTCATTATCAAGCTCATGCGCCCCCCGGCCAGCCAACAAATTCTGAATCGCCTTCTCAATATCTATTTATGATAGTGTCCACAATAGCAAAAGATTGAATTTTTCTCTCATTAGGGGAATGTGTTTGCAATTTACGCGCGGCAGGCGATCCGGGAAGACAGGCGATAAAGAGGCGCGATGACGACCTACGCGGCCGGATGTGTCTTTGACTTGTCCGCTTGCCTTGCCTACAGCCCCCTTTCCCTCCTGGCGCCAAGACAAGACAAAGCCGATGCCCCTGATCCCGGTTTCCCATTCAGATGATCCCCGTCTGGAGGCCTATGTCTCCCTCCGCGAAAAGGATCTCACCTCAGGTCATGTCGCGCGCTTTATCATAGAGGGAAAGGTGACACTGGAGACAGCGCTAACGCGCGGGCGGTTCGCTCTGGAAAGCGTGTTCCTGGCTGAAGGCCGGGTGGAGCCTCTGGCGGACCTGTTAGCTGAAGTGCCAGAGGAGATTCCGGTTTATGTGGCGCCGCAAACTGTGATGGACGCCGTCGCTGGCTTCCCGATGCATCGCGGCGTGCTGGCGTGCGGGCTTAAGGGGGAGATTACCGCGCCGGAGGCCTTCCTGGCGACGCAGGGCGCTGGCCCGGCCACCCTGCTCCTGATGTCGGACCTGTCCAATCACGACAATGTCGGCGCGTGCTTTCGCAACGCCGCGGCCTTCGGCGCAGATGCCGTGCTGATGGATGCACAATGTTGCGACCCGCTCTACCGCAAAGCCATTCGCGTCTCCTCCGGCAGCAGCCTGTGGCTGCCCTATGCCCATGGCGGAACGGGCCTGGACATGGTGAACGCGGCCAAAGCAGCGGGCTATGAAGTCTGGGCGATGACGCCGCGCTCCGAGGCAACGCCGATCACGCAAATGGATATGCCGGACCGGCTTGCCATCCTGCTCGGCGCCGAAGGGCCGGGCCTGACGGATGAACTGATCGCGGCTAGTATGCCGGTGCGCATCCCAATGTCGGACGGCTTTGACAGTGTGAATGTGGCGACCGCCGGAGCGATCGCCATGGCTCACATATTTGGAGCCAAGGCCTAGAAGACCCGCGGGCGTTCCGTCTTTTCGACGTGGAGGCCGCATTCGGACTTCGCCTGCCCGGCCCAGCGACCCGCGCGCGGATCGTCCGGATTGTCGGAGGGCTTCGTGCACGGCCAGCAGCCGATGGAGGGATAGCCCTGAGCGACCAGCGGATGGCGCGGCAAATTGCGCTGCTTGATCAGCAGTTCCACATCGTCCGGTGTCCAATTGGCCAGCGGGTTCACCTTGTAGCGTCCACTCGCAAACTCGAAGACCGGCAGGCTCATCCGAGCACCACCATGAAAGCGTTTGCGACCGGTGATCCAGGCATCAAAGCCCTCCAGAGCGGGCTCCAGCGGGCGCACCTTGCGCAGGGCGCAGCAGGCGTCCGGATCAGTCTTCCAGAGGTTGTTCTTCGGGTCGAGCACCTTGCGCTCGGTCTCACTTGGCGCAATTTCGCGCACGCCGGTCAGGCCGAGCTTTTCGATCAGCTCGTCCTTGTAGTCCAGCGTCTGCGGGAAATGCATGCCCGTCTCAAGGAAGACAATCGGCAGGTCCGGCTTCACGTCGGCGATCAGGGCGAGCATGGCGACGCTTTCCGCCCCAAAGCTCGACACATAGGTCAGGCTGCCGGCCCATTCGCGGACCATCGCGACGCGCAGCACCGTCTGGGCGGACGCATCGCGCAGCTCGCCATTCAGGCGTGCCAAACGAGTGTCCGAGGCTTCGGTCTTGCGGGCCAGGCTGTCGCCATAAGGCATAAGGATCAGCTTTCGTGTCTCTTGCGATAAACCGGCACCCGGCCAGCCGCGGCGGGCTGGTAGACATCGGAATATTCTTCCAGTGCGTTCACTACTTCATGTAGGTCAGCACGGGCGGTCTCGTAAGCGTCAAAGCCTGAACGGTTCATATAGAATATCTGATCCCGCAGAACGTGGCCCACGGCGCGCAGTTCGCCGGAATAGCCGAAACGACGGCGCAGGAGTTGGGCCTGGGAGTAGCCGCGCCCGTCGGTGTATTTAGGGAAACTGATCTCGATCAGCTGCAACCGGTCGAGATATTCCTCCAGTTCGTGCGGGTCATCGCCCGGCTCAAGCCGCACGCCAATATCGGTATTGCGGGCCAGCAGGATCTCCCGCTCGCTGCGGAAGCGCCCCAGCGAAACTGTAATACATCCACCAGGAGACAGCTCGCCTTCATCCGGCACGAAGGCCCAGATATTGTCGATCTCCGTGCCGTTCTTAACCAGCGGCATAAAGCGCCTCCTTGAAGGGATCGTGGCCGAGGCGGGCCAGTGTCTCGATGAACAATTCGCTCTTGTCGGCGCGTAGCTCGCGATAGGTGTCGACGACGCGTTTGAGGGCGCCGGGCACATCGTCCGCCTTCAGGCCGGGGCCGGCAATATCGCCGATCGCGGCCTTCTCATCGGCACGGCCCCCAAAGGTGATCTGATAGAATTCCTCACCCTTCTTGTCGACGCCAAGGATGCCGATATGGCCCACATGATGGTGGCCGCAGGCATTGATGCAGCCGGAAATATTGATGTGCAGGCGGCCGATGTCTTCCTGATAGTCGGGATCGGCGAAGACCTGTTGCACGGCCTGCCCGACCGGGATGGAGCGGGCATTGGCGAGGTTGCAATAGTCCAGACCCGGACAGACGATCATGTCGGTAATCAGGCTTTCATTCGCGGTATGGAGGCCGGCGGCCTTCATCTCGCGATAGACATCCGGCAGATCATCCAGTGCGACATGCGGCAGGACGAGGTTCTGGGCGTGGCTGACGCGAATGTCGTCATAGGCATAGGTTTCAGCGAGATGCGCGACCGTCATCATCTGCGCATCCGTCGCGTCGCCAGCGAGACCGCCAATCGGCTTCAGGCTGACGGTCACGGACGTGTACCCCGGCGTCTTGTGCGGATGGAGATTGATGCGGGCCCAACGGGCAAACTCGGCGTCTTCGGCCTTCAGCGCTTCGAACGCTGCGGACGTGTCCGACTTCGCGGCCAGTTTCGGCGGTGAAAAATAGGCATGGATACGGTCGATCTCGGCCTGCGGCAGGTCGATCTTCTCGTTCTCGCGCTGGGCAGCATATTCCGCGTCGACGAGGCGGCGGAATTCAGCCTCGCCCAGTTCGCTGACAAGGATCTTGATGCGGGCCTTGTACTTGTTGTCCCGGCGGCCGAAGCGGTTGTAGACGCGCATGATGGCTTCGAGATAATCGAGCAGCTCGGCTTCCGGCACGAACTCGTTAACCAGGGTCGCGAGGTGGGGCGTGCGCCCCTGCCCGCCGCCGACATGGACTTCAAACCCGACCACATCGCCGCGCTTGCGGATATGCAGGCCGATATCATGCACGCGGATCGCGGCGCGGTCATGCTCGGCTGCCGTGACGGCGATCTTGAACTTGCGCGGCAGGAAAGCGAATTCTGGGTGGAACGTGCTCCACTGGCGGATGATTTCGCACCAGGGGCGCGGGTCCATCAGCTCGTCTTTCGTCGCGCCGGCAAAATGGTCTGACGTCACATTGCGGATACAATTGCCGGAAGTCTGGATGGCATGCATCTCGACCTCGGCCAGCTTGGCCAGCACGTCCGGAATGTCCTTCAGGGCAACCCAGTTGAACTGAATGTTCTGGCGCGTGGTGAAATGGCCATAGTTCCGGTCATAGTCGCGCGCGACGATGGCCAGTTGGCGCAGCTGGCGGCCATTCAGCTGGCCATAGGGAATGGCCACGCGCAGCATGTAGGCATGCAGCTGGAGGTAGACTCCATTCTGCAGGCGGAGCGGCTTGAACTCGTCTTCCAGCAATTCGCCCGACAGGCGGCGGTCCACCTGTCCCCGGAATTGCGCGACCCGCTCGGAAACGATCCGAGCATCAAACTCATCATATCTGTACATTACGCAGCCTCTTTTGCGTGCGGTATATTGAGGGCCGCTTCGGTGCGGCTGACCCATCTCTCCACGGAGGGAAATTCCGACAGGTCGAAGCCGCCCTCATGGGCGACCCGTGTGTAGGCAACCAGCGCGATGTCGGCGAGCGTCATCGCCTCACCAACGATCCAGTCCGTATAGGTCAGCTGCAACTCCATCACACCCAGTGCGCGGCGGCCCTTGGCCATCAGCTGCGGATCGATCTGGTCATCCGGCGTGTTGAGATAATGCTTCTGGAAGCGCCGCACAGCGATGGCCGTCTCGTGGGAATATTGTTCCCAGAACAGCCAGCTCATCATCTGGGCCCGGCGGAATGTATCCGACGGCACAAGGTCGCTGCCCGCCTCTTCGGCGAGATACAGCATGATGGCGTTCGACTGCGGCAGCGCCCGGCCATCCGGCCAGCGTGCGAGCGGCACCTGGCCCGCCGGGTTGAGCGACAGGAAGTCTTCGGTCTGTGTCCCGCCCTGCAGGATATCGACCTCGACCCAATCATAGGGAATGCCGAGCAGGTCAGCGGTCCATTTCGGCTTCATGCAATTGCCGGAGATGGAGTCACCATAGAGCGTGAGCCGCGTGATCTCGCGATGGGGCATCAGGCGCCCTCTCCATAGGAAACGGTCGGTCCCTTGGCGCGGATCGTCTCGCGCAGGGTCTCACGGCCCGTGATTTCGCCGGTCTCGGTGACTTCCATGAAATACGGATCGGTGACAATCCCCTCCTGCGCCATCGCCTCGGCAAGGCGCGTCTCGGCCTCGTCGCCGGTGAAGGCGGCGATTTGCGAGACATCCTGGGTCCAGCTGCCACTCGCGGTCATCCAGACATTCTGGCCGGTGGCAGTTTCCCACGCGGTGACGGCCTTCGGCGTATCCGGCTTCAGTTTCGGGCGAACGGATGTCATGCAAAAGTCTCCTGGCCAATGTGGCCTGACAGGCCGATGGCGCCACTAGCGAAAGGGAGGCCGGCCACCTTACCGATAATCAGCAATGCCGGCCCCTGAATGTGGTTGTCTTTGATGAGGTCCGGCAGTTCCGCAAGGATGCCAAACACCTGGATTTCATTGGGACGGGTGCCATTCTCGATCACCGCAACCGGCGTATCCGGCGCGCGGCCCGCTTCAATCAGCTTGTCGGTAATGGCTGTCGCCGTGCCAACGCCCATGAAGACCGTGACGGTCTGATTCGGTTTGGCCAGCGAGTCCCAATCGAGATCAGGCACGCCGCCCGCCTTGGCGTGGCCGGTGACAAAGGTCAGGCTCTGGGCATGATCGCGATGGGTCAGCGGGACACCCGCCTGCGCCGCGCATCCGAGCGCAGAGGAAATGCCCGGTACGACAAAGGCTTTGACGCCGGCCGCGAGCACGGCTTCCATCTCTTCTCCACCGCGTCCGAAGATAAACGGGTCGCCGCCCTTCAGGCGCACAACACGCTTGCCGTCTCGGGCCGCGCGGATCAGCATTTCGTGGATTTCGTCCTGGGGCACCGAATGGTCGCCCTTGCTCTTGCCGACCGAAACCCGGTCTGCATCCCGGCGGATCAATGAGAGAATCTCATCACTGACAAGCCGGTCATAAAACACGATGTCGGCTTCCTGCAGCAGGCGCAGGGCCTTCAGGGTCAGCAATTCCGGGTCACCCGGACCCGCGCCGACCAGATGGACCACGCCCTGTGTGCGGCGCCCGGCCAGCGCATCGCGCATGGCCTGTTCGGCGGCCTCAATCTCTCCGGCATAGGCAAGTTCGGCGGCCTTGCCATTCAGCACCTGCTCCCAGAACTGGCGGCGGTCGGAAGCATCCGGAAGTTTGGCCTTTACGTCGTCGCGCATCCGTCCGGCCAGGGCAGCAAGGTCCCCGATGCGGGCAGGGATCAGCGCTTCCAGTTTTGCACGGACCGATTTGGCGAGCACGGGCGCGGACCCGCCGGAAGCAACGGCCGCCACGATCTCGCCGCGATCCATGATGGACGGGACGGTGAAATCGCAGAGATCCGGCCGGTCGACGACGTTCAGCGGCACGCCATACTGGCGCGCCCAGGTGATGGCGCGTTCGGTATTGTCATCGATCCGGCACGCCACGATGGCGAACCGGGCCACATCCAGCGCGGCGCCGGCCTCGGCCTGTGGCGCGATGGTGATGCGGCCGGCAAATTCCTGAGCAAACCCGGAATCGATGTCTTTCCCGATGATCACGGTAATGTGTGCCGGGGTCTTGGCGAGCAAGCGCACCTTGCGACGCGCTTCTTCGCCACCGCCAAACACGACGACGCGCGCGTCATCCATGTTGAAGAAAGCCGGGAACTGGCGCATGCGGGCGAACCCCTTTTTAGGCAAGCTGATCAATCAAGTGCCAAAATGGCTCTTGACGCGGCGGACGCAACCATGAACCCCTACAGCGATCCTTTAGAGAAACTATCCATGTCAGACCCATCCGACCGACTTCCCCCATTGAATGCGCTGAGAGCCTTTGAGGCCGCCGCGCGGCGGCTCTCGTTTACACAGGCTGCCGAAGAGCTGAATGTCACGCCCGGCGCGATTTCACAACAGATAAGGCAGCTGGAAGAATATGCCGGCACGCCCCTGTTCAAGCGAACGGGCCGTTCAGTTTTGCTGACAGATGCCGCTCAGGCGAGCCTGCCCCTCGTGCGGGACGCATTCGAGAGAATTTCTGAAGCCGGCCGCATCATGCAGGCCCCCGCCCGCAAGGGCCGGGTCATGGTCTCTTCGGCGCCTTCCTTCGCGGCGAAATGGCTGGCCCCCCGTCTCGACGGCTTCCATCGCGAGCATGGAGAGACCGAAGCCTGGATCTCGGCCGACATGGGGCTGACCGATTTCACGACGGCAGATGCTGATTTCGCCATCCGCTATGGCCGGGGCAATTATGACGGGCTGAAATCGGAAAAACTGATGGACGAGACCGTCCTGCCCGTCTGTTCCCCTGCCCTGCTGGAAGGACCGGACGCGATCCGCAAGCCTTCGGATTTGCGCCACCACACGCTGATCCATGACGAAAGCAATGAGAATGACCCGTCCTGCCCCGACTGGGCCAGCTGGCTGCGTGCGCGGAACGTGAAAGATGTCGAGGGCTCACGTGGCCCGCGCTTCAATCAGGCGATCCTGGTGATCGAGGCCGCTGCCGCCGGGCGCGGTGTGGCCCTGGCCAAACGCGCCATTGCCGCAGCTGACCTTGCTTCCGGCCGGCTTGTGGCCCCGTTCGCCGACGGCTCGCATCTGATCGATTTCGGCTATTGGATTGTCTATCCGAAGGGCCGTCATTTGACGCCGGATGTGCGCAATTTCATCAAATGGCTGAAGACCGAAGCGACCAACAGCGAAGTGGTTGGCGTGTAAAAGCCTGACGGGTCCAGACCCGCCTTACGGCTCATTGCCTTCCCAGTCGACGATCCAGTCCTCGGTGTCTTCCTCGAAGACCGTGTCTTCGGAGACGGTACGCTCCCGGATGGAGTGGCCTTCTTCATGGATACGGTTGTGGTCGCCGCACACGAGATGGTGCCAGTCGGGCAGATCCTTGCCTTCATGGATCAGGCGATAGCCGCAAGTCTTCGGCATCCAGCGGATTTCCTCTACCTTTTGCGGTGTCAGAATTACGCAGTCTTCGACAATTTTCTTGCGATTCTGGTAGTCGGCACACTGACAGGTCGCGCTGTCGAACAAGCGGCAATGCAGCCGCGTATAGGCAATTTCGCCGGTGTCTTCGTCTTCCAGTTTGAGCAGGCAGCACTTGCCGCAGCCATCACAGAGGGATTCCCATTCCTGCGATGTCATCTGACCAAGCGACTTTGTTTTCCAGAAGGGCTGGGTCATCCCCTCAAGGCGGCCCATTCGGGCGACTTTTCGATCAGGGCGGTGGCGAACCAGCAGGAAGACGACACCGTCTCGCCTGCGGCCATGATATCTTCCATCACCGTCTTCACCAGTTTTTTCCCGAGGCCGCGGCCACCGAGTTCTCCCGGGACAATCGTATGGGTGATGTGGCGATGGCCGGTGCGCGGGCGCTCATAGGTCAGGTACGCTTCCAGCCCATTCTCGAAATGGCTGTAGCGCATATGGTTTTCGTCATGGGTAATCCTGGTCGTGGTCATGCGAGGACATCCTGCCATTCGGGGTGTTTCTCGATCTGGGCCTTTGCGAAAGGACAGAGCGGAATGATCTTGATGCCATCCCGGCGGGCATCCTCGACCGCGCGCTTCACCAGGGCCACGCCGACCCCGAGGCCGCCAAGTTCCTTGGGCACACCGGTATGATCAATAATGATCCGCTGCGTGCCGGCCTTCGAATAGGTCATCTCGGCCTCATGACCCTTGACCCGCGTAACATAGCGCCCACCGGTTTCTCCGTCTTCGCGCTTGATCTCAATCTCGCTCATGAGCATCTGCCTTCTGCTGAGAAGTCCTATGTGGCGCGCGAGGCTACGGCGCGCAAGGAAAAGCCGCCCCTGATGGAGCGGCTTTCACAGTAGTGTGATGGGGCCTTACTTCTTGACGGCGTCCTTCACGTCACCCGCTGTCTTGCGGGCTTCGCCTTCGGCCTTGTCCATTTTGCCTTCGGCCTGCATCTTCTTGTTGTCCGTCATCTTGCCGACGGTGTCCTTGACTTCGCCTTCAGCTTTCTTGGCGCCGCCTTTTACATGTTCCTTGTCCATTGAGGTCTCCTTCACTCTGTTTGTATCGGCCGCATGATTGCGGTCACTCAATCAACGCGCATCTTGCAGGAGCGATCCGATTAAATCCTCGTCAGAATGTGCGCGGCGCAGGGGGACTGTTCAAAGGCCCATCACGCGGCTACCCCATCGCGCATGGCCCGCCTGCTGACGCATCCGACAATCGACTGGAAGGAAGATGGCACACCCGTCGCGCGCGAGGCGGGGGATGTCTACTTCACGGCGGGAGATGGCCTGGCCGAAACCCGCGCCGTATTCCTGCAGGGTTGCGGCCTGCCGGAGGCCTGGAACGGCCGGGACCAGTTCACCGTGGCCGAGACCGGGTTTGGAACCGGGCTGAATTTCCTCGCCCTGTGCGAGCTGTGGCAAGCGCGCCGCCCTGCCCCGGAGGCGTGGTTGCACTTTGTCAGCTTTGAAGGATTCCCCCTGACGTCGGCCGATGCGACGCAGGCGCTGGCCGCCTGGCCGGAATTGTCGGCGCTGGCTGGCCGATTGCTGGCGGACTGGCCGGAGCCGGTACGCAGCGTGCATCACCTTGTCTGGCCGGATCTTGGCGTCACCCTGACGCTTCATCTCGGCGACATTCACGACACCCTGCCCGCCAGCCGCTTCATGGCAGATGCGTGGTTCCTCGACGGGTTCAGCCCGGCGAAGAATGAAGAGATGTGGGCGGCTGATCTTTATGGCCTGATCGCGGAACGTTCCCGTCCCGGCGCGACCATTGGGACGTTCACGGTGGCAGGTGCCGTGCGGCGGGGGCTGGCGGAGGCCGGCTTCGACGTCGCCAGGGCGCCCGGTCATGGCCGCAAACGCCAGAGGCTCGAAGCGAGGCTCACCCAGCCTCCTGCCCCCAAGCCCGACATCTATGGCTTGCGCGCCTTGCCAGCACCGGCGCGAAAGATTGCGGTGCTTGGCGCCGGAGTTGCGGGGGCGAGCGCCGCACACGCCCTGACAGAGCGCGGCGCGGCGGTCACCGTCTTCGATCCGGTCGGTCCGGCAAGTGGCGCAAGTGGCAATCCGCTGGCGCTTTTGATGCCGCGCCTTGATGCGGGCGATACGGCTCAGGCCCGCCTGCTGATCGACGCCTATCTCGCCGCCCGCCGCACCTATGCGGGAATGATTGGGGCACACGAAACCAGCGTGCGACAAATGCCCAGGGACGAGGCCGAGCGAACCCGGTTCGCCAAACTGCTCGCCGACCCGCCTTTGCCCCTCGAAGACCTTGAAGCGATCTCCGGCGGCGGCCTGCTGCACAAGCGAGCCCTGATCCTTGAGCCCGCGCGCATAATTGCGGACTTGCTGGAAAGTGTACCGGCCCAGATCGGGCCCGTAGACGTATCGCTGGAGGCCCGGATGGTGAACGGTGAGGCGTTCGACGCCATCGTGCTCGCCACGGCGATGGAGACGAACCGGCAGCTGGACTGGATCAACCTCGAAGGACGGCTCGGCCAGGTGGACAGTGTTACAGGCGCGGCGCCCGTCGAGGCCGACGCGATGGCCAGCGGGCATTACGCCCTCGCGCTGGGGGACCAGCGTTTGTGGGGCGCGACATTTGAAAAGATCGCAGACGGCGTGCCGCCTCAGACGTCCGATGCGGCCCGCGAAACCAATGCCGAGGCATTGCGCGAACTGTCGCCCTGGTGGCGACGGGATGCGACCGCATTTCCGGTATCCTCCCGGGCTGCCATCCGGGCCACGACGGCTGACCGGCTACCCTTGATCGGCGCCGTACCGGATCATGATGCAGCCCTGGAAACTTTTGCCGGATTGCGAAAAGGGCGCCCTGCCGATGCGGACGCCCCAGTGCTGGCGGGCATATTCATGGTGAATGGATTTGGTGCGCGCGGCTTTACCTGGGGCCCGTGGGCCGGGCGGCTGTTGGCGGCGCAATGCCTGGGCGGGCCCTCCCCCGCCGAGGTGCCGGCGCTGGAGGCGGTCAGCCCCCTGCGCCTGATCCTGCGCGGCTTAAAGCGCGGCGATATCTGACTGGCCCAGCGAGCGGGCGATGCTGAGGCGAACGCCCCCATCCTCGTGCGGAGCAAAATTCATCTGAAGTCCGCCGAACTCCAGAACGGTTTGTCCGTGGAGGCTGGAGATGAAGAGTATCATCATCAGGATGAGGACAGAGACTCCTCCCAGCAGCCAGTTATTTGTCAGTAGCGTCCCCTTACGCATTTTTCCGGTCCTTCTTGTCGGATAGTTAGGGTGAATGGGCGCGGTCTAGTTGCCGCGCTCCAGGTCGCGGAATTCCTTGCGCAGGCGCCACTCGTCAGACGTGACCTTGCGTTCGATATCCCTGAGGCGTTCGTCGAGATCCATGAATGTGTATTTCAAATTTCCGAAGGTGGCGCGCGGGCGGTCATTCACATTACGCCAGAAGACATCTTCTTCCGGAGAGATGAGACGACCGCCCAGGGGCGTACGGGGCGTAATCATCCAGACCACGATGTAGGCGATCACGGCGATCGGCCCGGCAACGAAGAAAAAGGCGAGCACGGCCAGCAGGCGAACCAGGATCGGTTCCCAGCCAAAGCGCTCGGCGAGGCCGCCACAGACGCCGGCAATGACCTTGTCATGGCGCGAGCGGTAATAGCGCTTCGGATTGGGGGAGCCGTACTGGTCGCCTTCTGGGGCGGGATCACGGTAGGCACGGGATTGGCGGGACATATGTCTGGGTCCTTAGTCGTCAAAAGTGGGGCGGGAAGCGCGAGGCGGCTTGCGAGGGCTGTCTGCTTCGCTCTGCTCAAGGAGGGATTCCAAGGTCTCGATCCGGCGCTCCATCGCCTTGGCCGAGCGCCAGAGATCCTCCATCATGCGCTCATCATCCGGCATCAGGGTCTTCTGCTTCCGCCACAGGGTAATGTAGTGGAAGATCATGCCCGGGAGGACGATGAACAGCGAAACGATCGCTATGATTGGAATAAACTCATCCATCAGGCGGCCTCGTCAGCGGAGTTGGCGCGATTGGCGCGCGCCTGGGCGATGAGGCCCGGAGCGCAGACCAGCGTCATGAAGCCGGCAAGGCAAGCGAGTGAAAAGAGCATCAATTAGTCCTCCGATTTCTTGCTGGAAGACTTCGCCGATGACTTGGCGCGCTTCGCTTTCAGGGCTTCGAGTTCTTTCTCGACGCTCTCGTCACGCTCCAGCGCGGCGAATTCGGCTTCGAGGGTCGGCTCGCGTCCCTTGATTGTATCTGCGTAGGCTTCCATTTCGTCGACCTTTCGCTCGATATTATTGTAGCGGGCCAGCGCATCATCGACCTTGCCGTCATAGACCTGGCTGCGGATGCGGATACGCTGTTCGGCGGCCTCGCGGCGCATCATCAGCGCACGATGCTTTGCCTTTGCCTCGTCCAGCTTGGCCTGAAGTTTTGCCAGATCGTCCTGACGCTTCTCGAAGGCTTCTTCGGCAGCGTCCATCGCGACCTTGCGACGTTCGATTTCGCCGTCTGCCTTCTGCTTGGCGGTCAGTGCGCCCCGGGCAAGATCTTCACGGCCCTTGTCGATGGCGAGTTCGGCCTTGGCGGCCCACTCATCGCGGGTCGTGGTGAAATGGACGACTTCGCGTTCCATTTCCTTCTTGTCTGCCATGGCGCGGGCCGCAGCGGTGCGAACCTCAACCAGCGTATCTTCCATTTCCTGGATGATGAGCCGGGCAATCTTTTCAGGATTTTCGGCGCTGTCGAGCATCGCGTTGATGTTGGAATTGATGATGTCACCGAGTCGGGAGAACAAGCCCATTTTGGCGTCCTTTCGTGAGGGGTAGGAGGATTAGAAGAACAAACCGCCGAAGAAGATGCCGACGACGAAGAACATCCAGCTTTCCGCCGGGCGCGTCGCGAGCCACCGACCGAAACGGCCAGCGTCCGAGCGGGCTTCCGAAGTGTTGTAGCGATCTTCCATTTTCAGTTTGTCCTTCTTGGATATGTGAGCAACGCCCTGTCGCTCTGAGCCCTTCTATCATTTCAAGGACCGTGCCAGTTCAAAATTAATTTTATAATACTTTGTTTTATATAGATATTTTGTAATTTTGACTGGATGCCGTTTTTAATTTTTAGTCTTTTTCACTAAATGTGTTGTAGATTTAATCGCCGCTTTTGGTTATTTTGACTAAATGATTGATCAGAATACACAATTGCTGGGCCAAGCCCCCGCATGGCTCAGCGCGCAGGAGCATGTCTCCCGTGTCGCCCCGCTGGATCGCCCCATCCTCGTCATCGGGGAGCGCGGAACCGGCAAGGAGCTGATCGGAGAGCGCCTTCACTTCCTGTCCAAGCGCTGGGACGGACCGTTCGTGAAGGTTAATTGTGCAGCGCTGTCAGAGACTTTGCTGGATTCCGAATTGTTCGGGCATGAGCGCGGCGCGTTCACCGGCGCGACTGAAATGCGTCGGGGCCGGTTTGAACTGGCCGATGGGGGCACGATCTTTCTCGATGAAATCGCCACCGCGAGCGATCAGGTGCAGGAAAAGCTGCTGCGCGTGGTGGAATATGGTGAGTTCCAGCGCGTGGGCGGCTCAAAGGTTCTGGCAACGGATGTCCGCATCGTGGCAGCCACCAACGCCGATCTGCCAGGCATGGTTGAGGCGGGCGAGTTTCGCGCCGACCTTCTGGACCGGCTGGCCTTTGACGTCATCACCCTGCCCCCGCTCCGCGCGCGGCCCGGCGATGCCAGCCTGCTGGCCGATCATTTTGCCCGGCGCATGGCCATCGAGATGGCGCAGGACTTCCCGGGCTTTGCGCCATCGACCATTGCGGCCATCGAAGCACATGACTGGCCGGGGAATGTCCGCGAACTTCGCAATTTTGCGCAACGTCTGGCGCATCGGGCCATGCTGATCGCCCCGGACGAGCCGGTCCTGTTCGATCCCTCGGCGCTCGACCCCTTCGATTCTCCCTGGCGCCCCTCCGAGTCTGGCAAGACCGGACATCCCGACACCCCTCGGGCCGATCCGGTACGCATTCGCGACAATCCCGAGATCGCCGCGGATTTCAGCGCGCAGGTCGCCGCCTTCGAGATGCAATTGATTGATGAAGCGCTCAGCCTGTCACAGGGCCATCAGGGGCGGGCGGCAGATTTGCTTGGCCTGTCCTACCACCAATTCCGGGGCCTTTTGAAAAAGCATGATTACGGCCGCAATGCCGGCAAGGCCGCCGACCCGGAGGCCGGCACACCCATCAAGGGTCCGATGAGAGCCATGTAGGCGATCGCACTATTCGGACTCGGTCAGGCTTTTCAATGCATCTATCAGGCGCGGAAAATGTACCGGCTTGGTGTGGACCGCACTCCCGGCCAGGCTGCCCTTCAGTTCGGCCTGGTCATTGCCCGTCACGAATACGAAGGGGATGCCGAGATCCTTCAAGCGGGACGCCGTAGGAAATGACGTGACCCCGCCGAGGTCCATGTCGAGCACCGCCGCATGGACAGCCCCCGGCTGGATCAAGGCATCTGCGGCCTCATTGCTCGACGCCGGACCCACCACTTCCAGCCCGGCATCTTCAAGCTGCGCCTTCACATCGTATGCAATCAGGAAATCGTCTTCCACCAACAGTATTTTCGGCATGCTCCCCCTACCTTCTTACTGGAAAGCGAAACTGAGCTTTTAATCCTTTCGGGTCAAAGGTTAAGTTCGCTTTCCCCCCAAGAGAGTGCGACAGGCTCTGTTCGATGAGCACGCTGCCAAAGCCTTTCCGGGTCGGCGGTGTGACTGGTGGACCGCCACTTTCGATCCAGTCGACGATCACTTCCGGCTCCTCATCATGCTCTTCAACACACCAATTGATGCTGAGCCGTCCGGAATCATTGGAAAAGGCGCCATACTTCGATGCGTTTGTCGCCAATTCGTGCAGGATCAGCCCAAAAGCGTGGGATCCCTGCGGGCCGAGCACGAGCGGCGGGCCGGTCATTTCAAGCCGTTCTTCCTCTGCCGGGGCATAGCCCATCACCTGATCCCGGATGAGCCGGGAAATATCGGCAGAATCCCTTGTCGTCGAGACGAGAAGGTCGTGGCTGGCCGCGATCGCGCGCAGGCGCCCGGTAAAGGATTGGCGGAAACTCTCCAGCGTGGAGGCTTCCCGCAAGGTGTGCGCCGCAATCGCCTGGATCGTCGCCAGCGAGTTTTTCACGCGGTGGTTCAGCTCACCGAGCAGCATTTCGCGGTGAGCTTCGGCGCGCTTGCGCTCGGAGATGTCGACCGCAGACATGACAATGTCCGTCACCTGTTCGGCTTCATCGAAAATCGGAGCCAATTGCACATCCACCGGGATCAATCGGCCCCGGGAATCCCGGACTTCCGCATCAAAGCGCATGCGCCGTCCCGCCTTTGCCTGGCTGAACGCCGAAATCAACCGGTCCTGCATGGCAGGTGTGTGGGACCAGGCCGGGTGCTCCCAGATCGGCTGACCAATCAAATCCTCGCTCGCAGCACCCGTGAGCCGCAAGGACGCCTCGTTGATCTTGAGCAATGTTCCAGACGGCGTGGTCAGGCCGATCATCGACATGACCCCATCCAGAATGGTGCGGAGACGTTGCTGGTTCGCCTGTAATTGAAGTTCTGCCTGCTTGCGCGCCGTGACATCCTGAAAGGAGACGGCAAATCCGTCTCCGACCCGGGCCACCGTGAAGTGAAACCATCGCGGCTCCCGGTCTAGCGGATAGTATATTTCCCGCTGCCAGGGCTTCCCGGTCTCGACCGTCTTGCAGAATACGTCGAACAGGCCGCGCGTGAAGGCTTCCGGCATTTCCTGCGACAAGCGTTTGCCGACCAACGCTTTTGCCGTGCGCGCGGTCAGCTGTTCGGCCGCCGGATTCACGAATTCCCAGATGAAATCCTCGATCTCACCCGACATGGCGCGCAAGCTGCGCAGGATCATGAACCCGTCAGGATTGGTTTCCTGAACCGCGCGGAACCGGGTCTCGCTGTCAGCCAGGGCCCGGCTGATCCGCTTCTTTTCCGTGATGTCCTGAATGATGGAGATGAAATAGTCGACTTCGCCGCCCGCCCCCCGGACACAGCTGACCGACAGCGTGACCCAGACGATGCGTCCGGACTTGTGATAGTAACGCTTCTCGATCCGGTAGGTATCCCGCTTGCCTTCAAGGACTTCATTCAGGAGCCCGACATCCAGATTCAGATCATCGGGATGAGTGATGTCCTGAAAGCTGATCTTGAGCAATTCTTCGCGCGGATACCCGACAATCTCACACACACGGCGATTGACGTTCAGCCACTGGCCTTGCGGTCCGACATGGGCAATGCCGACGCTGGCATGTTCAAACGTGTTACGGAACATCGCCTCGCGCTCGGCCAAAGTGACCGGCGTGTCCTGCGGTTCCTCGGGCTCGGCAGTCGACATGCGTGGAGATAATCCTTGGTGAATGGATATTAATCCAGAAGACTACGCGAAAGTGTAAAACAGGTTACTCGAACTGAGCACCGCTTACCACTTTGTAGTCAGGGGATTTTTATCCGGCATCCTCGAAGGGCATGTGGAACGTATCGTATTGCCGCCTCATCAGAATGAGAGTTTTCAGGGAATTTTTCTACGCAGGCTCCCGCCAGGTCTTGAGGGCCCTTCCCTCCCGTCCCAAGTCTTGAAGATGAGGAAATCGATTCGCCTCGGCCGCATTTCTGCGCCATACTTGAATCCTGAAAAAACAAAGGAGACCGCCCGTGCAGATACAGATTACTGGCAAGCATATGGATCTCGGCGAGGCTCTGCGGAGCCGTATCGAAGACGGACTGGAGGCGGCAGTCAGTAAGTATTTCAACCGAACTGGCGATGCCCGCGTTTTCGTCTCCCAACAGGGCCCCTTCGTTGAAGTAGACTGCAATGTGCACCTGCCGTCCGGCATCATTCTCCAATCGACCGGCAAAGCGGGAGACCCTTACGCCGCCCTCGAAAACAGCCTCGACAAGATGGAAAAAAGGGTGCGCCGCTACAAGCGCCGTCTGAAGGATCATCACTCCGGAACATCAGCCCCGATGCCGAGCGAACTGGCGCCGGAATCCGTGTTTCGCGTGAACGGACACGACACGACCGATGAAGAGCCCACGGAAGAGGCAGATGACACGCCCCTGACCGTGGCGGAGACCTCGCACACAATTCGGACAATGAGCGTATCTGAAGCCGTTATGCAGCTCGAACTGCAGGAAGTGCCGGCACTCATGTTCAGAAATGCTGGCCATGAGGGGCTGAATATGGTCTACCGCCGACCAGACGGGCACATTGGATGGGTGGATCCAGCGAACGCCCCGAGGAACTAGGCCGGAAGACGGAAAGCAACTTCATGGCGACTGATTTGACGTCCCTGCTCGAAGGCGGGGTAATCATCCCTTCTTTGGAGGCGAAAAGCCGCAAACAGGCAATTCACGCGCTCGCCGAGGCCTTGGCCGACGCGACGGGGATTGGTCTGCGCGAGATCGAGGACGCGGTCATGGAACGCGAGCGCCTCGGATCGACCGGTGTTGGCGAAGGCGTTGCCATTCCGCATGCCCGGCTGGACGGCATTGAAGCGCCGGTTGGCGGCTATCTCAGACTGGTCCACGGCGTCGATTTCGAAGCCATCGATGACCGGCCCTGCGATCTTGTCTTCATGTTGCTGGCCCCGAAATCCTCTGGTGCCGACCATTTGCGGGCACTTGCCCAGGTCAGCCGCACCTTCCGCCAGAGCGCCGTGCGCGATGCCCTGCGCGAAGCCGGCACGGTTGACGAGGTGAAGGCCATTGTCTGCCGCGAGGCCGCCGAACAATCGGCCTGAGGCCACGCTTCAACAGCCTGAATTGAAAAAGCCCGCCGAAGATTTTCGGCGGGCTTTTCATTTGGGGGTTCGGTGTCCGATCAGCCTTCGCTGGGCTGCTGCTCGGAGAAGCCGCGCAACTTCAACAGCGGCTCGATGGTCGGATCGGAGCCACGGAAATTCCGGTAAAGTTCGTCTGCTTCACGCAGGCCACCGGACTCATAGACCCATTTCTTCAATTGTGCCGAAAGCTCAGGGTCATAGATGTCGCCCGTATCGCGGAAGGCGGTGAAGCCGTCAGCGTCGAGGATTTCAGACCAGAGATAGGCGTAATAGCCGGCCGAATAGCCGCCGGCGAAGATGTGGCTGAAATACTGGCTGCGATAGCGCGGCTCGATCTCCGGGATCAGGCCGTATTCTTCCAGCACCTTCTGCTCGAACTCACGGGCGTCCGTGATCTCTGCGGCCTCTTCGGAGGTCAGCATGTGCCAGCGCAGGTCGAGCAGAGACGCGGCAATGAATTCCGTCGTCTTGAAGCCCTGGTTGAACGTTGCAGCGGCATTCATCTTGTCGATGAGTTCCAACGGGATCGGTTCGCCGGTTTCATAATGGTTTGCATAAGTGGCCAGCACTTCCGGCGCGCCGGCCCAATGCTCCAGAATCTGAGCCGGGAATTCGGTATAGTCCCGCGGGCCATCCACGCCGGAGAAGGTTGAATAGCGGATCTGCGTGAGCAGGCCATGCAGGCCATGTCCGAATTCGTGGAACAGGGTCTCCACTTCGTCGAACCGCATCAGGGTCGGCTCGCCTTCGGGCGGCTTGATCAGGTTCAGATTGTTGGTGATGATCGGGCGGATATTGTTGCCGTTGACATTGGACGTGTCGCGGAACGAACTCATCCAGGCGCCGCCCCGTTTGGAATCGCGGGCATACATGTCGGCCATGAACAGGCCGAGATGCTCACCGGTCTCTGCATCCTTGACGTCATAGGCCGTGACGTCAGGATTCCAGCTCTCGACCTCAACCGGCTCCAGCGTAACGCCGAGCAGTTTCGAGGCGACGTCGAAGGCCCCGGCGCGCACAGCGCCCAGTTCGAAATACGGCTTCAGCGCATTGTCATCGAAGGCATACAGCTCCTGCCGGACCTTTTCGGCATAGTGCCACCAGTCATAGCCAGCAATCTGGAACTCATCGCCGACCATGTCCTGCATGGCGGCGCGCTCTTCCTTCGCCCGCTCAAGGCCTGGCTTCCAGACCCGAAGGAGGAATTCCTCGGCGCCTTCGGGTGTTTTCGCCATCCGCGTTTCCAACTGGTAGTGCGCATGGGATTTGTAGCCCATCAGCTCGGCCCGCTTGGCACGTAGCTGGGCAATCTTGATGGCGAGTGGACCATTGTCATGCTCGCCTTCGGAGGCGCGCAGGCGATAGCCGTCAAACAGTTTTGCGCGCAGGTCGCGGTTCTCGCTCTGCGTCATGAAGGTCTCGTAGACGGACCGGTCGACAGTCAGGACCCATTTGTCCTCTCCCTCGACTTTCAGGGCGCTCTTGAAGTCATCCGACAGGCCGGCCAACTCCGCTTCGTCCGTGATCCCGATCTTGAAGGCCTTGGTCGACAGCAGCAAATTGCGGCCGAATTTCGTGGTCAGGCCGGACAGTTCTTCATTGATCGCGGCGACTTCGGCCTTGGTCTCCGGCGACAGGGCCGCGCCATTGCGCAGGAATTCACGATGCGTCAGCTCCAGCAGACGGGCGTCCTGCTCGTCCAGGCCGAGGCGGTCGCGCTGATCATAGACCGCCTGAACGCGTTTGAAGAGGTCTTCATTGAAGCTGATCGCCGTGGTTTCACGGGTCAGCATGGGCCAGATTTCAGCTTCCAGGTCGCTCAGCGTGTCATTCGTGTCGGTATTGGTGATGTTGCTGAAGACATTCAGGACCTTGTTCAGAGAGGCCCCCGCCGTATCGAGCGCGACGACCGTATTCTCGAAGGTCGGCGCATCAGGATTGCTCACAATCGCATCAATGTCAGCGCGAAGCTCGAGAATGGCCTTCTTCGTCGCTGGCATATAGTGCTCGTCGCGAATGTCTGCGAAGGGTGGCACGCCATAGGGCGTGTCCCACTCCTGCCGGAATGGATTGCCTTGGAGTTCAGCGTCCGTCACGACGATCTCCGGCAGGCCCTGCGCTTCGACAGGCGTTTCGGCCTCAGCCGACATCGCGGGGGCATCGGTCTTGGTGTCACAAGCCGACAGCGAAAGCGCGATCGCCGCAGCGCCGCCTGACAGGAGATATTTTATCTGCATAATGTCCTCGTGAGTTGTTTCATACCGTTTAGCGATAAAACGCCGCAAGAACCAGTCACCAATTCCCCTCCTTCTGGAAGATATTACGCATTCGCACGATACTTGGCCGTCCCGCGCTGACCCTGGGCGGCCCCTATCTGTCGGTGCGGACAACAAGGAAGTCATCGAGATCGGGAACCCGGCCGAAGGCAATCTTTGCGCCTGCATACCCGCCGGGCGGCTCTTTCCGCGGGCCAAGCGACACGACACACCCGCCATTGCGGGAATTCAGGACATCCATGGCATCCGTCACGCGCTCCCACCGGGAGCGTTCAGCGGCCTTGTTGGCGTGCTCGAAGAGATCTGCACTGACCTCGCCGGGCTGACTGATATGGTGGAGCATCACAGAGACCTTCTTCAGGCGTCGCCCCTCCAGCGCCCTGATTCCGGCGTCGTAAACTTCGCAGGCCTTCCGGAGGAAGGTGTGATCGTCCCGCGCCGGAAAGAAGGTCGTCTCTCCCCCCCAGCGCATCCCGTCCTGTGTGCCGATTGAGACGTGCAGCGCACTGGCCAGATACCCTTCCCGGCGCAGGCGTCGGGCCGCCTTGGCCGTCAGCAGTCGCAGGCAGTCACGGGCATTTTCCGGCTGGCGCCAATCCGATGAAAGGATACGCCCGTGCCCGAACATGCGGCGCACGGTTTCCGGACGGGCCACCGCATAGCCTCGCAACTGCGCCCACATACGCTCGCCCTCCACGCTGTTCCAGATGGCGCGCGCTTGCTTGGGCGAGAGGTTCCAGAGCTGTTCGACCGTATAGATCCCGGCGCGCTCAAGCCGGGCATGCATGCGGCCTGAAATACCGGGAAGGTCTTGCAGTTCCAGTTCGAACAACCGGCCTGGCAGGTCTTCCGGGCGCAGCATGACGAACCCTTCGGGCTTGTTCATTTCTGCCGCGACTTTCGCAAGAAACTGGTTTGGCGCGAGGCCGATGGAGGCGGTCAGGCAAGGTCCGACATTCTCCTTGAGGCCCCGGCGGATATTCGCGGCGATCTCCTCGCCCCGCCCCCGCTCGGACCCGATCAGAGTGCACTCCATTTCATCGACAGACCAGACTTTCCGGACCGGGACATGCCGATCGAGCTCTTCAAGGATCTTGTGGTGAAGTTTCACATACTCATCATGCCGGGCGACCGGCAGGGCGATCTCCGGGCACAGCGCGCGGGCCTCCTTTACGGATGTCCCACGCTTCAGGCCAAACGCCTTGGCCAGATAGCACCGGGCAATCAGGCTCGTATGGTCTGACGCCAGCGGCACCACCCCGACAGGACGGCCGCGCAGCTCAGGGCGCAGGTGTTTTTCCGCATTTGCAAAAAAGGCATCAAAGTCGATATAGAGAGACTCAATCTCTGTCGGCAAACGCATGGCTATATCCCGGATACAAAAGTGAACATAAAGAGAACATTTGCCCGGTCAGAGTCAAGCGACATCCGCGCCCCGAAAGGATTTCCGGCATGATCCTGAGACCGCCCAATGCGGACGAGCTGCAGTCCCTGTCGGACATGTGCCTCCGGTCGAAATCGGTCTGGAACTATGACGATGCCATGCTCGACGCGTTTCGCAGTGAACTCACCCTGACCGAAGAGGATCTGGAAAAAGACGCCATCGTCGTGGCCGAGGACCGGCGCGGCGTGGCCGGGCTGGCCGAGATATCTGTCGATGAGACGGGCACGAGCCATCTCGACAAATTGTTCGTGGAGCCGACCCGGCTTGGCGAAGGCACGGGCAAGATGCTGTATGTCTGGGCCTGCCGCTTTGCGCAGGGCCTCGGCGCACATGAATTGGTGATCGACGCGGACCCGGACGCAGCGCCCTTCTACATCCATATGGGCGCCGAACAGATTGGCGAAACCGAGTCCGGCTCCCTTCCGGGACGCTACCTGCCCCGGCTGGTTCACAGGCTGTAGGGACGGATGACCGACCCCCAGGCGCCCCTGCCCCAGATCCTGGTTGATGCGGATGCCTGCCCGGTCAAGGACGAGATCTACAAGGTCGCGCTGCGCCATGACGTGCCGGTGGTGATCGTCGCCAATTCCTATATCCGCATCCCCGAGCACCGGCTCGTCAGCCGCAAGATCGTCTCCGACGGATTTGATGCGGCGGATGACTGGATCGCGGAAGCCTCCACGCCGGAGTCCGTGGTCATCACGGCGGACATCCTGCTGGCGGACCGGTCCCTGAAAGCGGGCGCTACCGTCATCTCCCCCACCGGCAAGCCGTTCACCGATGCCTCCATCGGCAATGCCGTCGCCGTCCGGGCCATTCATTCCGACCTGCGCGCTGGTCTGGGGGACGGGATTGCGCGCGGCCCTGCCCCCTTCTCCAAGGCGGACCGGTCGCGGTTTCTCTCCGCTCTGGATGTGGCGCTGGTCGCCCTGAAGAAAGCCCGCCGCTGATCGCGTTCAGCGTGCTGAGACACTTGCCCTTAACGCCTGAAGTGCTACAGCCTCGCCATGAACGGCATTACTCTTCACAAGGGCGACCTGCCCGCTGGTATCGACTTTGGCCCGGTTGTGGCGGTCGACACCGAGGCCATGGGCCTGAACCTGTTGCGCGACAATCTCACGCTCGTCCAGCTCTCGTCCGGCGACGGCACGGCGCATCTGGTGCAGCTGGACCGTGATTATGACTGTCCGAACCTCAAAAAGATCCTGACCGATCCCGAAGTGCTGAAACTGTTTCATTTCGCGCGCTTTGACGTGGCGATGATGAAACGCTGGATGGGCATTGATTGCGCGCCGATCTGGTGCACCAAGATCGCCTCCAAACTGGCGCGCACCTATACCGACCGTCATGGGCTGAAGGATGTGGCGCGTGAGATCGCCGGCGCCGACATGTCGAAGGCCCAGCAGAGTTCTGATTGGGGATCGCGCGAATTGTCCGATGCGCAGCTCCAATATGCCGCGTCCGACGTGCTCTACCTGCACAAGATCAAGGATGGTCTGGAGGCAATGCTGAAACGCGAAGGCCGGCTCGAATTGGCCGAGGCCTGTTTCGCGTTCTTGCCGATCCGTGCAGCGCTTGATCTGTCGGGTTGGGGCGAAACGGATATTTTCGCGCACAGCTGACGCGCTCGCCATGCCTTCGCCGCTTTTGTTTCAGAGGCTGGTCCGCTAAACGTCCCCGTGTAGTTACAGAAGCAGGCCCCTCTTATTCATGGACGCCGTCAAGCATCACGATCCGGCATCATTATGGGCTCCGCGGCGCCAGCTGACACTGGCCCAGGCGCGCAAGCGGTCGCAGGGGGTGCGTCTCCTGCGCCTCGCCTTCTCGGCCTGCGCAGCGATTTCGATCGGTCTGTTCCTCGGTTACATCGTGCGCAGCGCCATCGCGAAGGATGCAACCCCGGTCCAGGTGGCGCAGGGCGAAACCGTCACCATGTTGAACCCGCGCTTTTCCGGGCGGGATTCCGTTGGCCAGAGCTTCAACATCACGGCAGATGCCGCGCGGCGGCGCCAGACCACTGGCACACTGGTCGACCTGGTGAATCCCATCCTTACGGACCAGACAGGCAGCGAGATCCGCGCCCCCTCCGGCATGTATGATCGCGACGCCGGCATTCTGGAACTCTATGAGGATGTCCGCATTTCGGATGCGAACGGGTTCACCTTCATGACATCCGGCGCGCGCGTCTTCGTCGATGAAGGCCGCGTCGAGGGTCTATCGCCGCTGCAAGGCAGAGGCCCCCTTGGCGATATCAGCTGTGACTCGTATGAAGTTCTGGAGGATGGCAACCGCGTCATCTGCAAAGGCAATGTCAAAACGGTGCTGTATCCTGCCCCGGCAGACACAAATGAAACGAATGAAGGTGAGACAGATGGCTCTCAATAAGGTTCTTGTTTCGCTGGCCGCCCTGGCAGCCTTCACGCTGCCGGCGATGGCGCAAATCTCGTCGGAAGGCGGTCCGATCTATATCAATTCGGAGCGCACCGAGAGCCTTGAGCGCGAACGCAAAGTGCTGCTGATCGGCAATGTCGACATCCAGCAGGGCGATGCCCGGCTGCGCGCCGACACGGTCACCATGATCTTTGCCGAAAGACCGGCGGGCGCCACGCAGACGACCAGTGTCGGCGGCGGCTTCGGCCAGGTCCAGACCATGATCGCAGAGGGCAACGTCTTCTACATCACCGCCGACATGAAGGCGAAGGGCGATCGCGGTGTCTATGACGCCGCAAGCGACATCATCACCATGACCGGAAATGTGGCCCTGTTGCGCGAGCGTGACGTGGCCGAGGGCGCTGTCCTGCGGGTCGAGATCGGCAACCGCCGAACCACGCTGGATGGCGGCGATGGCCGCACCCGCATGGTGATCGATCCGGACAATCAGCCCGCAAACAACTGAATAAATTTTAGCGGGATCGTGAAGCCGATCTTAAGTATGTAAGGGTATGCCTGTTTCCGGGTGGCAAAATCCCAGTGGATTGAGGGAATTTAGCAGAGATGACGGATTCGGCCGAAGGCCTTGTCGTTAACAATATTGCCAAGTCATTTGGCAAGCGACAGGTCGTGCGAGACGTATCTCTGAGCCTTCAACGCGGGGAAATTGTCGGCCTGCTTGGACCCAATGGGGCCGGCAAGACGACCTGCTTTTACATGATCATGGGCCTCATCAGCGCAGATTCGGGTACGATCTCGATTGATGGCGAAGACGTAACCCGTCTGCCCATGTACCAACGCGCACGCCTCGGCGTGGGCTATCTTCCTCAGGAAGCCTCGATTTTTCGCGGCATGACGGTGGAAGAAAATGTAATGGCCGTTGCGGAACTGGTCGAAAAAGACCGGGCGAAGCGAATGGCTCAGGTCGATAGCCTGCTCAGCGAATTGCACGTGGAACACCTTCGTGGCCAGGCGGCCACATCCCTGTCCGGAGGCGAACGCCGCCGGGTGGAGATTGCCCGTGCGCTCGCATCCCGTCCGAGCTTCATGCTACTGGATGAACCGTTCACCGGTATCGACCCGCTCGCCATTTCCGACATTTCCGATCTTGTCCGCTATCTGAAGCAACGCGGCCTGGGTGTCCTGATCACGGACCACCAGGTGCGCGAAACCTTGCAGATCGTCGACAAGGCCTATGTGATGTATGAAGGTGAAGTCCTGTTTGATGGTACGCCGCAAGACGTGCTGACGAATGAAGACGTGCGCAGGGTCTATCTGGGTGAACAGTTCGCCGCTTGAGGAAAGGCGCGGGCTTGGGAATGAAACAGTCACTCGACATGCGCCAGGGTCAGTCCCTGGTAATGACGCCGCAGCTCCAGCAGGCGATCAAGCTGTTGCAGCTCTCCAATCAGGAACTCACCGAATTCGTGGAAGCGGAGATTGAGCGCAATCCCCTGCTGAACAAGGCCGAGGAAGACGCGTCCAGCGAGTCCGAAAGCCCGAAGGCGGACAATCGCGAACAACTCTCACTGGATGAATCCTCCGGACTTGGCGCCGCGCGCGACCAGCTTGATGCGCCGGGCGAGGATGTCTACGAGCCGGGCACAGGCTCCGACGCCGCAATGCCCGCCGGCAGTTCCGGCCCATCCGCCAAAACCGACTGGTCCGGCGCCAGCGGGGGCGGCTCCGGCGAGGATTTCGACTACACGGCCAATGTCAGCTCCGAAATATCCCTGCACGAACATCTGCACACGCAGCTGAACCTTGCCGGCCTGTCCGCAGCTGACCGCCTGATCGCGGCGCGCCTGATCGACGAGACAGACGATACCGGCTATTTGCGCGCCGACCTTGATGAAGTGGCCACGGCGCTCGGCGCCGACATCGCGAATGTCGAGGCAGTGCTGAATATCTGCCAGGGCTTTGACCCGACCGGCGTGATGGCCCGTTCCATTCCGGAATGCCTCGGCCTGCAGCTGAAAGAGCTCGGCCGCTACGATCCGGCCATGGAAGCCATGGTCAAGAATTTGCAGCTTGTCGCCAAGCACGATCTCAAGGGCCTTGCCGAGATCTGCGGTGTCGACAAGGAAGACCTGCTCGACATGATGACCGAGCTGCGCCAGCTGTCGCCCAAGCCGGGATCGAATTTTGCAGGCGATGCCTCCGTGGCGGTGACGCCGGACGTGTTTGTGCGGGAAATGCCGAATGGCATGTACGCGGTGGAGCTGAATTCCGAAAACCTGCCGCGCGTCCTGATGGACAAGGCCTATTACGCCGAAGTCACGGCCCTGCCGATGCGCGACAAGGAGAAGGAATTCATTTCCGAATGCGCCGCCTCCGCCACCTGGCTCATCAAGTCGCTCGACCAGCGCGCACGCACCATTCTGAAAGTGGCCAGCGAGATTGTGCGCCAGCAGGACGCCTTCTTCGCGCATGGCGTTGCGCATTTGCGTCCGCTGAACCTGAAACAGGTGGCCGATGCCATCGAGATGCATGAATCCACGGTCAGCCGTGTGACGACAAACAAATACATGTCGACCCCGCGCGGCCTGTTCGAGTTGAAATACTTCTTCTCTGCCTCGATCCCGGCAACGGGTGGCGGCGAGGCCCACTCGGCCGAGGCCGTCCGCCACCGGATCAAGATGCTGATCGACAGTGAAGAGCCGGACAATGTGCTCTCCGACGACCAGATCGTGGAAATCCTTACCGGTTATGGTGTCGATATCGCCCGCCGGACGGTGGCGAAGTATCGCGAGAGCCTGAACATCCCCTCCAGCGTCCAGCGCCGCCGCATCAACCGCGCCAGCGCCTAGGCCCTATTCTGCCTCTGGCATCTCCGTCAGGGCCGGATCAAACATCGCATTGAGATAGGCTGCCAGGCGCACGCCGCCCTTGCTCATCTGCTGGTTCAGGATCGGCCGGGCCATATAGGCATAATCATAGGACAGGATTTCGGACTCCGGATAGATGGTGTCGCGAATGGCCGCGCTCTCGTCGGCCCACTGGGCTGGCGTAGCAGCGCCCCACTCTCCAAGATTCGCCGGAGTAATTTTCTGGATCAGCCAATTGGCCCATTCGGTATAGGAGAGCTCTTCATACTGAATGAGCTTCTCATCCCAGACCTCGTGCAAATTCGACATTTCCTCGAAAAAGACGACATCGACCCAGTTCCCGCCCCGGTCGGTGCCGTTGCCGGCGTGAAGTGGTTGCTGGAGATCCCCGACAAGGTGCACGATGAACCGAAGCGCCAACTGGCGCTCCTCAAGGGACGCGGCAGGATCGAGCACAGTGGCCCGGAAATTCGCGAGCGCCGTGATGGCGTCTCCGTTCGCGGGCGGTGTCACATCCGCATAGGTCTGCCCTTCAGGGATCGTGACATAATGCCAGGGATTGGCTTCCGAGCGCCAGAAGGAGTCGGGATTGGAGCGCATATAGTCTGGCCAGTCGGCAGCCTCGGCGAGCCCTTCCGGTCCGAGAATGTCTTCGATAGCTGTTGCAGCGGGTTCGCTGAGATAGGTCGTGGCAACCTCCCCCACGATCCGGTGGCCGGTCTTGCCCCAGGCCGATGCCGGAAGGGCGAGCGCCGTCACAGCCAGCGCGCTGGCAATCAATCGAAACATGGGAATCCTCCAACCCTCAAAATCAAGTCCCAGAAAGCCCTAGCGGGGGCATACGTCAATTGCATGAAGGCGCCTGCGCCTGATCCTCAGAGATAGGGGTCGAGATCGAGGCGCTTCGGCAGACTGGGCTGCGCGCCGGGTCTGGTGCAGGCCACGGCCCCGGCAGCCACCGCGAAGGCGAGGGCCTCCTGAGGAGACTGGCCTTCGATCAGCCCGACCGTAAGGGCTGCGGTAAACGTGTCCCCTGCCCCGACCGTATCGACCACAGTCACTTTCGGCGGTGTTGCGCGGGCAATCTCCTGCCCCTTCCGCCAGAGCGTGGCGCCTTCGCTGCCGAGCGAGATGGCGATGTAGGCCTCAAGCTGATGCAGCGCGCCGCCATAAAAGGCGGCTTCGGTCTCATTCACGCTGATCAGGTCAGCTTCGGCGAGCAATTCATCCGGCACCTCCATGGCGGGCGCGAGGTTCAGGCTGACAAAGCCCGTGGCCTTGCGCGCCGCAGCGAGCAGCGTATCCGCGCTGACCTCAAGCACCCCCATCATGTGTTCGATCTCCACGAATTCGACATCTGCCGGGCGCAATACGGCATTCGCGCCGGGGCAGACCACGATCTGGTTCTCGCCATCCATGGATACAGCGATCAGGGCAACGCCGGTTGTCTCCCCATTCACGTGCTGAACGCTGGACAGGTCAACGCCGCCTGCCTGCAGGAGTTTCAGCGCCTCCTCGGCCATCTCGTCAGCGCCAACCGCCCCCACGAGGCGAACATCTGCGCCAAGCCGCCGCGCGGCCAGCGCCTGGTTCGCGCCCTTCCCGCCCGGATGGCGCGCAAGCTTTGCACCTGTCACGGTCTCGCCCGGCCGGGGCAGTTTCGGCCCGGTGGCCACGATATCGAGATTGATGGACCCAACGACGGTAATCATGACGCCTCCAGCAAATTCTTCACCAGCGCAAAGAAGCCATCCGCGTCTGCCTTGGTGATCCAGGTATGGCGACCGGCTTCAAGCCTGGACGGACGCGTCTGACCAAACCGCGCCCCGGACTCCGTTTCGACCGTCACATCTGCCTTGCGCCCCTCAAACAGATGCGGCGCGAGCAGGTAGGCAATGGTCGAAGGATCATGCATCGGTGTGCGCTTGCCCTTCCATTTCTGTTCCAGGGCATTCGCGGCCTCCAGCAGCTGGACCATGATGCGCGGCCGGTCGCCATCCAGTGTGCGGAAGGGAGCCAGATGGGAGTCGAGCGCCCGGACCTGATGCGTCACATCCAGAGAGAGAATTGTGGCTGACGCCTCGCTCCCCAGAACAACAGCCGCCGCATGGGGGTCTGCAAAGACATTGAATTCGGCAAAGGGCGTGATGTTGCCGCCCTCGCTGTCAGCGCCGCCCATCAGGACCAACTGGTCGATATTCGCCGCAATGTCCGGCGCCATGATGAGCGCCGCCGCAAGATTGGTCATCGGCCCTGTCATAACAATCGACAGGCCCTTCGGCCCAGCGGCGCGGAGCAGGTCGATCAGCGCATTGACAGCATGCGCTTCGGCAAGTGGCGTTTCCGGCTCAAACGGTTCAAGACCGGCAATACCGCTTTCGCCGTGGAAATCCTCCGCAGTGACCGGCGTGCGCACCATCGGACGCGGGCACCCGGCATGGACCGGTATGTCCTTGCGGCCCATCAGATCGCACATCATGCGCGCATTCCGGCTGGTCAGGTGCAGCGGGACATTGCCGGCCACCGCCGTGATCGCGCGCACATCAAGATCGGGGCTGGCCAGCGCCATCATCAGCATGACGGCATCATCCACGCCAGGATCACAATCAATTATAAGAGGAATACGAGACATCTGGCTCCGGGTGATCAGGCAATCGAGTGACAAGACTGACGACAATGCCTAAGCAGGAAGCCCGCACTTGGCCAGAGGATACCTGCGTGACCAACCCGTCCCCTTCCCTGATCGAGCGGCTGCAGGCCGCCGCCAGTGCTGCACGCGAACACGCCCATGCCCCCTATTCCAAATTCAAGGTTGGCGCCGCCGTTCTTGACGATCAGGGGCGCGTTTTCGCGGGATGCAATATGGAGAATGCGGCCTATCCGCTTGGCACCTGCGCCGAAGCTGTCGCGCTGGGCGCCATGGTGGTGGCGGGCGGCAAGACCTGCACGCATGTGCTCGTCATCGGCGGCGAGGGCGACCTGTCCCCCTGCGGCGGTTGCCGCCAGCGGATCGCCGAATTGTGCAGCCCGGACTGCATTGTGTACGCCCTTGCCGCGGACGGAACGGCGCTCAAGGAATGGAAAATGGCAGACCTGCTGCCATACGCCTTCGAGCTTGATCGCTAGGTGTTTTCGGCTTCCCGTTCGGCGTCGCGCGCCTGAAGGTCTGCGATGGCGTCAAGGTAACGCTGGCTGAGCTCCGGGCTTTCCAGGTCCAGTCCCATCGCCTCCAGCGCCATTTGCGTCGTCACCTTCTGCCGCCGCCGTCCCATGAGACGTGCCACCATGCGGCTTTCCGCGATGAGTTTGCCTTTGCTGTGAAAGCGATGGCGGAAGCAGATGTAGCAATCCTGCCAGCCAACCAGCTGGGTCGTCAGCTCGAATTTCTGCGGGAATTTCATCATCCGGTAGAAGGTGATGGATTCATGTTGGATGATCGGGCTCCAGCCGCGCTTGCGGTAGGTCATCAGCGCGCCCGTCCGGCCCATATAATTCATGGTCCCCAGATCAGTGAAGGACGAATAGCGCGAATTCGTCATATGCCCCAACGGATCCTGGTCGCCGATCCAGACGGCCGACCGGATCGTGTGCACATCCATCAACCCCGTCCGGTTCTTCGTGAAGAAGGCGGGAAGAAATATACGAAGAAACCTGAAGAACAGATTCATGGACTTACTCTACCTCGTGCACACCAGATCATGGTAAACAGAGATTTCGTCCTGAAGCATCAGATCACGCTGCGTCATTGGGATCCCCTCGTCTTGCGCGCTCACCTGTAACGGAGTGAGCCGGCAGAGAGGGCCTCAGCAAGTCGCGGGCCAGAATTGCAGTAAACATTACGCAAGGCAGAAAAAAACCGGCACATTCTGTGCCGGTTTCAGTCTTGATGGAGAAGCACCAGAGCGTTGCTTCATTTAGTCTATGCACGAGAGGCCTCCGGGTTCCTTTTTCACGAAACGCCTTGGTTAACGCGCCCCTCGCCGGCATTAACACGCGACCGGCCATACAGGATCAGGAGCGCGACCAGCCCGATGGAGGTGCCCTGACTGGAAAAAAGTTCGAGCATGAGCGCGAAGAACCAGCCTGGAATGGAGGTACGTGTCTGGGCCTCGACGAGGATGTCACCCGTGCCGGTGCCGAGCAGTTCGGCATTGGCTGTTTCGATCCGGACCAGGAGGTCGTCGCGTCGGCGCGCCAGACCCAACTCGTTCTGGGCATCCCGATAGGGCTTTTGGTGTGTCCGCCCCACGCGCTCGACTTCCTCAATATAGGCTTCCAGCCCCTCAACCGAGCGCGTTTCAGGGGGGATGCCCTCCAGCTGGCGCCGCCAGTCGGCGATCTGTGTTTGAAGAACGTCCCGGTTGGACCCGGCACGTACGAGTTCCGCCTCGGCCGCCTGATTGTTCGCGGCGATGTACATTTGCGTTCCGACAATGGACGTCCCGCCGCCAGCAAGCGCAAACAAGAGCGCGCGCACGCCTTCTTTCATTCGGTGATTGGCCGTATGCCAGTAGAAGAAGGTGAATCCGCCGAACGAGATGATCGCCGCAATCACGCCGGTCCATCCCCATACGCCCGACTGGAGCGGATCGGCGACCGATTGCGAAAAGGCCTGGTAGTTTGCAAAGCCGGACAGGGCAGCCGCGGCGAGACCCGCGCCCAGGAAAACAAGTGCCAAGAGCGTAATGATAATTCGCTCGCCCGTATGACGACCCTCCCGGGCTGCCTTGCGCGCCTGCTTTTCCTCCTGCCGGATTTCCTTTTCGGACCGGACGCGTTGCCCCTCCCCCAGATGCATCACCCTGGGCTCAGCCCGCGCCACGGCCTGGGCCGCGCGAATGGGCGCTTCGGAGAACTCGGCATCCAGTATGGCCGGTGCCTGGACTTCATGCGCCAGGTCTCCGCTCTCCAATGCGCGGACAAGGTCGCGGAACGAACCCGACTGTCCGCAATTGCTGCAATGGAATCTTTCGGTTCGCTGGTTCAGCGTAAGGCTGTTGTCGCCAGCCTCGATACAGTCCTGCGTCAGGGGGCAAATGCTTTTCAGCTCGGCCTCATCCTGGCTGGAATCCAGATCCAGCCCAAGATCGCGGAGCCTTTGCAGATCAAATTGGCGACGGTCGTCCACCATGCAGCGCCTCCCACAATAGCCCGGCACATGTTCCCGACGTGTTCTAGCGGGTTCAGGGCCGGTTCGTCACCCCCGGACCGCACGTTCCGGTCACGACTGCGTCAACGATGAGGTTCCATCTTTACGACAGCCGTCCTGCGGCTTTAAGTCTGTGTTAATCCGGCCCGCCGGACACTTCTAAAAAACCAGGGCCCGCACAGGCGAGGCTTTCAGGAGGAACTTCAATGACGCTGCCGCGCTCGCTCGCCATTCCAAAGACATGGAAGAATTTCAACCATGCGAGCTTCTTTTCGGCCTTTGGCTATCCGGCGCTCGGCCTGGCGCTGTTCATCACCATGATCGTGCTTGGCGTGGCCCTGAGCCAATTGACCTTCCATTGGTGGTACGTTCCGCTGGCCATCGCCGTGATCGGCGCCTCGATCTTCGTTTGCAATGCCGGCATCGGGCCGCTTCACCGCATCCTGCAGCATCGCGCAGGCGAACTGGCAATGCCCGGCCAGATCGTGACCATGCTGAATCTCGTTATCGCCATGCAGGGCAATGTGAAGGACTGGGTGAACTATCACTCCCAGCACCATCGCTTTTCAGACAAGCCGGGCGATCCGCACAATCCGTTCGAGTCCAAGCGCTGGGCATGGGTCGGCTGGATCCTTTGGCGTGACCATCGCGACACCCAGCGCCCTCTGGCAATGTGGTTGAAGAACCAGCCAGCTGTAGTGTGGATGGACCGCTTCTATAATGAGATCAGCCTCGTCGTTCATCTTGTGATCCCGGCCGCGATCTATCTGATCGTCTGGGCCGCTGGTGGCTCATTGCTGCTAACTGCGCTGATCCATGCGTCGGTTGTGATTGGCCGCGCCATTCAGTTCCATGCCACCGTTTATGGCATCAACGTGCTGGGCCATCTGAAAACCCCAATCTGGGCTGACCATATGATGGCGCTGTTGACAGGCGGCGAAGCCTTCCATGACCATCACCACGACCAGCCCATCAGCGCGCTGCACCGTCCGCGTCGCGGCGTCTGGAACCGGATTGTCGACTATAACGGCACGATCCTGCTCGCGATGGAAAAGATCGGCTGGGTCCGCAACCTGAAAATCGCGCCGCAATTTGCGTGAGGGTGAGGGCTGCCAGCCATCCCGCTCATGCCTTGATGTTGCTCAGCATGAGAGCTGAGAACGTTCGGCGCGGAATGCGACTATCCTGAGCGAACCAGAAGGAACAGTTGGCGAGACGCCCCATCTGACCTCTGCTGGAGTTCGGTCCCAAGTCAGAAACTCGCCAGTTGCCGTCAGTGTGGAAGGCAGGCAATACTGATCGATAAGATTGCCGACGGCACCAGCCTAAGGACGGAGAATGGGTGGGGGATGACTCTCGGGGATATCGGATCAATCGCAAACTTGCTGTCAGCGGTCGCTGTTCTCGCAACGTTGATTTATCTTGCCATTCAGGTGGAACAGTCGAACCGTATGGCCCGGTCCCAGTCGCGCCAACGAATGATAGAGCAAACCCAGCAGGAGCTCTATCAATGGATGGCTAATCCCGATTTGTGTGAGGCGTTCCTGAGCACAACCACGCCATCCGGCGTGACGCAGGCAAAAATGCACTTCTTCCTGTTGTCCGCAATGCGGCAGCGGGAATGGGAATGGTTCCAGTACAAGGATGGCGTCATCAGCAAGGAGGTTTATATAGCCTACCATGGCGTGATTGCCCTCCATCTGGGCATTCCCCGAACGCGGAATTGGTGGCGAACGGTCGGGCGGATGGGTTTCAATGCGACATTCGTGTCTGAGGTGGACGCGTTTCTTCGGGAGCAGCCGTTGACCGAAAAATACTATGAAGACATCCGATGTTTTGATGCGCCCGCGCCGGTAGATGAGACTGCCTTAGTCGCAAAGTGATTGATGACCCCTCTGGTTTGTGACATCCCGCGCCGGAGCTGCGCAACACGACAAATTGCGCCGAGCCGCTCCACGCGCCCCTTGATCACGGGAAACTGACCCCCATCTCCGCGCAAGGCCGGGGGGCCAGCGACGGAAGTGCCCCCATGTCTACAGCAAACGTACATTCCTACATTCTTCTCGACCGCACAGGCTCCATGTCCTCGATCTGGGACGAGGCCCTGTCTTCAGTGAACGCCTATGCCGGCAATGTCGCCAACACGGAGGGCGATATCGTCCCGGAACTGACATTGGCGGTGTTCGATGCCCATGACGGGCTGCAGTTCGATGTGCTGCGCCGGTCCATCCCGGCGAAGAACTGGACGGATGTGACGAATAATGAGGCAAGCCCGCGCGGCATGACGCCCCTGTTCGATGCGGTCGCCCGGATCATCGCCATGGCCGAAGCCGACACTCCGGAAAAAGCCGTCATCGTCATCATGACCGATGGCGCGGAAAACGCCTCGCGCGAAGTCACCAAAGACGGCGTGAAGGCGGCGCTGGACCGCGTCGGGACACGCGGCTGGGAAGTCGTGTTCCTTGGGGCGGAGTTTGCCAATTTCTCTGATGCCGACGCCGTAGGCATTGGTGCGGGAAAATCGATGGCGATGAGCGTCGGCCACATGACAGAATCCATGGAACGCCTCGCCCGCAAGACACAGGCCTATTACGCCAATGCCGAGATGGAAGTTGCCTTTGACGAGGCTGACCGCGCAGCAGCGGGCGAAGCCGATGTGCAAAAACGCCAGGGCGACAGCCTGTTCAATCGGAAAAAATGATCGAACCTGAATGCCTGTTCAGACTGGAAGGCCTGCCGGACGCCCGGCAGGCCTTTTTCCTTTCTAACAACGCGTTAATGCCACATGTGCGCCCGATTTCGCCCGGAGATTAACATGCATCAGGCCGGGTGGCCCGATGTAGATTTCTGGACAGGGACGCACGCATGAAAAAGCTCATCACAACATTCGCCGCCGGCGCAGCCGCCATCGCCCTGATGGGGCAGGCCTCCGCCAAGATACCTGCACCGGAGCCGGATGATGATCCGGGGGCGGTGCATTCCTACATCCTGCTCGACCGCACCGGCTCGATGAGCAGCATCTGGGACGAAGCCCTCACTTCGGTGAATGCCTACGCAGCCAGCGTCGGTGAGGCCGATGAAGGGGAGATCGAGGGCAGCGACATCGAAACCGATGTCACGCTCGCCATTTTCGATTTTCAGGACGGAATGCAATTCGATGTCCTGCGCGAAAAGGTCATCGCCGAGGACTGGACCGACGTCACCAATGAGGAAGCCAATCCGCGCGGCATGACGCCGCTCTTCGATGCGATCGGGCGCATGGTGTCGCTGGCGGAAGCCGACGATCCGGAAAAGGCTGTCATCGTCATCATGACGGACGGGCTGGAAAACTCCTCTCGCGAATTGACCCGGGACGGTGCCAAGGCCGCGCTCGACCGCGCCGAAGCCAAGGGCTGGGAAGTCGTTTTTCTCGGGGCCGAGTTTGCCCGCTTTGACGATGCCGAAGCCGTTGGCGTCTCCGCCTCGAAGACCATGGCCGTCGGCCAGGGCTCGATGCAGGATTCCATGTCGGCGCTGGCCAAGAAATCCCGCGCCTATGGCAAGGGCGAGGAAGCAGAAATCATCTTCAATGACGAAGATCGCGCGATTGCTGACGAGGAAGGCGTAAAACAACGCCAGGGACAGTAAAGGGGACGACCGGGAGCTGGGCTCCCTGTCATCCTCGTAGCCCGCTTCCATTAAAAAAAGGCCCGCCCCCAAACCGGGAGCGGGCCTTAGAAGCGTTTCTGAAACGGCGTGAGCCGATCAGCGCGGAGCCATGCGGATGGCACCGTCGAGGCGCACGTCTTCGCCGTTGAAGTAGCCATTGGTGATCATCTCGCAGGCGAGCGATGCATACTCGTCCGGATTACCAAGGCGAGCCGGGTTTGGCACGGAAGCCGCCAGCGCCTGTTTCACATTGTCCGGTGCGCCCTGCATCAGCGGGGTGTTGAAGATGCCCGGCAGGATCGTGTTGACGCGGATCAGTTCGCGGGCAAGGTCGCGCGCGATTGGCAGGGTCATGCCGACCACACCGCCCTTGGAAGCCGAGTAGGATGCCTGTCCCATCTGGCCGTCTTCCGCGGCAACAGACGCCGTGTTCACGATTGCGCCACGCTCGCCTTCAATTGGATCCAGCGTCATCATGCCAGCCGCAGACTTTGCGATGCAGCGGAATGTGCCGACAAGGTTGATCTGAATAATCATGTTGAACTTGTCGAGCGGGAAGTGGGTAATCTCGCCTGTCTCGCGGTTGCGGCTGGCCGTCTTGATGGCGTTGCCCGTGCCGGCGCAATTGACGAGGATGCGTTCCTGGCCGATGGCGGCGCGGGATTTGGCAAAACCGGCGTCTACTGACTCTTCATCGGTGACGTTCACCTTGCAGAAGACACCGCCAAGTTCCTTGGCGAGGGCTTCGCCCTTCTCTTCATTGAGATCGAAAAGAGCGACTTTCACGCCCTGCGAAGCCAGTTTACGAGCGGTTGCAGCACCGAGGCCAGACGCGCCACCTGTAATAACGGCAGAGATATTCGAGTTCAGTTCCATGGGCTGCTGCCCTCCCTTGTTTTTGTTGATACACTGTTGGTCTATAGTGCTGACAGGAGTTCGCAATGTCTGACGCAGCGGAAATTATCAACATGGTTCAGGATGCCGAGGGACGGTTCACGCCGCAATCGGTTGAGCGCATGGAACGTCGCACGAAAGGTCTCGTGCCCAAGCTGCTGCGCGTTGCCGGAAAGATCCCGTTCGCGGATGACCTTGCGGCAGCCTATTTTGCTGCGCGCGATCCGAGCACGCCGCTTAAGGCCAAAGGCGTTTTGTTTGCAGCCGGCGCCTATTTTGTGATGCCCGTCGATTTGCTGCCGGATTTCCTGGCCGGGCTCGGCTTCACCGATGATGCGACCGTCCTGGCCACCGCCCTTGGAATTGTCGGCATGCATGTCAAAGACACGCATCGCGGTATGGCGAGACGCCTGCTCCGCCTGCCGGAACCGGTAAAGCAGGACTGATTTCCTTATGACCCCCGACTTTCTTGCGCTGGCAGGCGCCATCGCGCTTGGCGTGCTTTTCTGGGTCTTCTGGTGCTGGCGCGCCGGAAGCAGTATTCCGCGCGTGGTCGTGAAGACAGGCTCGACCACTCTTCTGGCCCTGTTCGCGTATCTAGCCGGGGGACCGCTCCTGCTCGTGGCGGCGCTGGCGCTCTCATCGCTTGGGGATGCGTTTCTCGCTCTGGACGGTGAGAAATGGCTGAAGCCCGGCATGGCGGCGTTCTTCCTCGCGCATGTCGCCTATGTTGTCCTTTTCTGGGGCCTGCCCCTGGCGGAGAAGAACTGGCTCGTCCCTGCGGCGCAGTTCGGGCTTGCGCTTGGCGGCGTGGCCTATGTGCGCTGGCTGTCCCCTTCCCTGGGCGACATGCGCATCCCGGTATTTGCCTATACGGGCATCATCCTGCTGATGGGTGTGCTCGCGCTCCGGCTGGACCCGCAATATTTGCTGGTGACGATTGGCGCGATGATGTTCGTCGCCTCCGACATGATCCTCGCGCGCCAGCTGTTCACGCGGCCCGAAGGCGCACCGCCACAGCTCGTTTCGTCTCTTCTGGTCTGGGGACTTTATTTCTTTGGTCAGGCCCTGATCGCCTGGGGCATGATTGCCGCAGCAGCCTAACGCGGCTTGTCGCCATTGATCGTGGCCCGGCGCATGTGGCGGCGATGGCCGTGATAATCATTCAGCGCATAATGCCAGACACAGCGATTGTCCCACATCGTCACGTCGCCTTCCTGCCAGCGCACGCGGCAGGTATTGCGCTCCTCCCGTGACAGGTCGAACAGGTAATTGAGCAGCGGCCGGCTTTCCTTGCGGCTCCAGCCGGCAAAGCGCAGCGTGAAAGCCGGGTTGATGAACAGGCCCTTGCGGCCCGTCTCCGGATGCGTGCGGATGACGGGGTGTTCGTATTCCGGCGCATCAGGGGCGGACTTGGCATCCATCGACTGGCGCACTGCAGCGGAATAGCCATCCGCGCCGTATTCCTTGCTGGCCGTATGGATGGCGGTCATCCCTTCCAGGGTCTTCTTCAAGCCATCGGACAGACGGTCATAGGCGGCCTGCTGGTCAGCGAATAATGTGTCCCCGCCATAGGGCGGCACGTCGATGGCATGCAGGACCGAGCCGAGCGCTGGCTCCTCAAGGAAGCTCATGTCGGAATGCCAGCCGCCACCGAAATTGGTTTTCTCGTCCGGCTCCTTGATGATCTCCATGAGTTCCGGATGGTCGTCCATGCCCTTCACATAGGGGTGGATGTTCAGCGTGCCAAACCGCCGGGCGAATGCCTTTTGCTGGTCCGGCGACAGGCCATTCTGCCCGCGCAGGACGATCACCTTGTGATCCAGGAAAGCCTGATGGATTTCGTCAAAGGCGGCATTGGAGAGGCCGCCGATGAGGTCAGCCCCATGGATTTCTGCGCCGAGTGTGCCCGACAGGCGGTGAATGGTGAGGGTCATGAGCCGAAGTGAAGCACCCCGCTGCGCGGGACGCAATAATGTCATTTGCGCCCCTCATGGAAATGTGAGACAGACGCGGCGGGCCAGGCGCCCCCAACGGCGCCCAGCCTATCTGTGAGGATAGGAGTAAAAACAGATGACGAATGTCGCCAAACCCGGCGTGCTGCCAGCATGCCCGCACTTTTCTTCCGGCCCGACTGCAAAGCGTCCCGGATTTTCCCTCGAAAAACTTGAAACCGCCGCCCTTGGCCGCTCGCACCGTTCCGGCGATGCGAAGAAGAAGCTGAAGGCCGCGATTGACCGGTCGAAAGCCATTCTCGGCATTCCGGACGACTATCGCGTGGCCATCGTGCCCGCGTCTGATACCGGCGCCGTAGAGATGTGCATGTGGTCCATGCTGGGCGCAAAGCCCGTGGACGTGTTCGCCTGGGAAAGCTTCGGCCAGGACTGGGTCACCGATGCCACCAAGCAATTGAAGCTGCCTGAGTGCGAGACATACGGCGCCGACTATGGCGAGCTGCCGGATTTCTCCAAGGCGCGCGATGATGCCGACATCATCTTCACCTGGAACGGCACGACGTCTGGCGTGCGCGTGCCGAACGCCGACTGGATCAAGCCGAACCCCGACCGCGTCGTGATCTGCGATGCGACCTCGGCCGCTTTCGCGCAGGATATCGAATGGGCCAAGCTCGATGTCGTGACCTATTCCTGGCAGAAATGCCTCGGCGGCGAAGCCGCGCATGGCATGCTGATCCTGTCGCCGAACGCCGTGCGCCGTCTCGAAACCTATACGCCGGACCGTGCCCTGCCGAAGCTGTTCCGCATGACCAAGGGCGGCAAGCTGAACGAGGACCTGTTCGCAGGCGCCACGATCAACACGCCAAGCATGCTGTGCGTCGAAGACTATCTTCAGGCGCTCGACTGGTGCGAAAGCCTGGGTGGCTGGAAAGGCATGAAGGCCCGCTCCGATGAGAGCCTAGCGCATCTCACGGACTGGGTCGCCAAGACGGACTGGGTCGACTTCCTCTGTCCGGATGCGGATGTCCGCTCCAATACGGGCGTGACCTTCAAGATCGTTGATCCCCGCGTGGCCGGTCTCGACGAGGACGCCCAGCGCGCTTTCGTGAAGGCGATGATGAAGCGGCTCGAAGCCGAGAATGCCTGCTTTGATGCGGCCGGATACGCCAAGGCCCCTCCGGGACTGCGCATCTGGTGTGGGGGTTCCGTTGAACCATCCGACGTCGCCAAGCTGACGCCGTGGCTCGACTGGGCCTTCGCCCAGGAAGCTGCAACGCTCTAGCCCGCGTACCTATTCAAAAGAGATACTGAACATGACCAAAGTTCTGATTGCTGACAAACTCAGCCCCGCCGCCGTGGACATCTTCAAGGCCCGTGGCATCGAAACCGACATCAAGGTCGGCCTGTCCAAGGACGAGCTGATCGAGATCATCCCGCAATATGACGGCCTTGCCGTGCGGTCGGCCTGCAAGCCGGACGCCGACGTGATCGCCGCCGCCGACAAGCTGAAAGTCATCGGCCGCGCCGGGATCGGCGTCGACAATATCGACATCAAGGCGGCCACCGCCAAGGGCGTGGTCGTGATGAACACGCCGTTTGGCAACGCCATCACGACGGCCGAGCACGCCATCGCGATGATGTTCGCCGCCGCCCGCCAGATCCCTGCGGCGAATGCCGAGACGCAAGAAGGCAAATGGCCGAAATCCGGCTATATGGGTACGGAAGTTTCCTACAAGACCCTCGGCCTGATCGGCTGCGGAAACATCGGAAGCCGTGTCGCCGAGCGCGCCATCGGCCTGAAGATGAAGGTCGCTGCCTATGATCCGTTCCTGACGGATGAACGCGCCGTGGAACTGGGGGTCGAAAAGGTCGAACTCGAAGACCTCCTCGCCCGCGCCGACGTCATCACACTGCACGTTCCGCTGACGGAGCAGACCAGGAATGTCCTCTCCCGCGAAGCGCTGGAGACCACGAAGAAGGGCCTGATCCTTGTCAATTGCGCACGCGGCGGCCTCGTCGATGAGGAAGCCGTGAAGGACCTGCTGGAAAGTGGTCATATCCAGGCCGCTGCCTTTGACGTGTTCGCGGTAGAGCCCGCCAAGGACAACGTCCTCTTTGGCACGAAGAACTTCATCGCCACGCCGCACCTCGGCGCGGCCACGGCCGAGGCGCAGGAGAATGTCGCCCTGCAGGTCGCCGAACAGATGTCGGACTATCTCCTCTCCGGCGCCGTGACCAATGCGCTGAACATGCCGTCGATCACGGCCGAGGAAGCCCCCCGCATCAAACCGTTTGCAGCGCTTGCCGAAAAGCTCGGCAGCTTTGCCGGGCAGATTTCGGATTTCGGCTATGATGAAGTCGTCATCGAATATGAAGGCGAAGTCGCCGACCTGAACCGCAAGCCACTCACGGCGGCCTTGCTGGCCGGCATGCTGCGCGCCTCGCGCGGTGATGTGAACATGGTGTCCGCCCCGGCGATCCTTGCCGACAGCGGCGTCAAGCTGACCGAGACCAAGACCGAGGACAGCCCGGTCTATGACAGCCTGATCCGCGTCAAGGTGAAGACCAAGGCCACGAAAAACGCCCCCGAGGGCGGCTGGCGCACACTGGCCGGAACGATCATCGCCGGCCAACCGCGCATTGTCGAAGTGAAGGGCATGGCGCTGGAAGGCGATTTTTCGCCAGTCACGCTCTACGTCAACAATCTCGACAAGCCGGGCTTCATCGGCGCGCTCGGCCAGTTGCTGGGCGAGGCTGGCATCAATATCGCCACCTTCCATCTGGGCCGCACGGCGGCCGGTGAAGAAGCCATTGCGCTGATCGGCGTGGATGCGGCGCCGCCCGCAGACATGATGGAAACGCTCGAGGCCCTGCCCCAGGTCCGTTATGCGAAAGTGCTGACCTTCTAGGGCCTCACGCCGCGTTTCATACCGGACGGGCATAAATCCTATTCAATCAGGGCGGGCTGTTCCACGGAATGGCCCGCCCTATTTGCTCCTTTCAACATGAAAGGGTTTCCCATGGCGAAGATCGCAATCGTTTATCATTCCGGGTATGGCCATACGGCCAAAGTCACCGAACATGTCCGCAAGGGCGCTGCAGAGGCCGGGTCAGACGTCACCCTCTACAAGGCAGAGGATCTGGCCTCCCCGGAGAGCGGCCCCTGGGATGAACTCGCAGCCGCCGACGCCATCATCTTTGGCGCGCCGACCTATATGGGCTCCGCCTCTGCCCCGATGAAGCAATTCATGGACGCCTCCTCCAAGGCCTGGTTCACCGATGCCTGGAAAGACAAGATCGCCGCAGGCTTTACCAATTCCGGCTCTCTGGCCGGCGACAAGTCCGGTACGCTCGCCCAGTTCGCCACCCTCGCCGCGCAGCAAGGCATGATCTGGGTGAATTTCGGCATGAAGTCCGGCTTCAATGCCTCCAGCCACCAATTCGGTGAAGCCCTCAACCGCGCCGGTCACTCCAACGGTCTCGCCACTCAGGCCCTGACCGATCTGTCGGCCGAGGACGGCCCGGATGCCGCCGACCTGAAGACCGCTGAACTGTTTGGCGAGCGTGTCGCAAAAGCCACCCTTCGCTGGGTTCGTGGCAAGGCGTAACGGAACGCGCTTGACGGCGCGGAGTTGACTTCCATCTTGGGGATTAACCTTACAAAGGGGTAATGAATGAACCGCGCCGTCACTTTCCTTCTCTCCACAATCGCCTTCACCGCCGGAACCGCCCAGGCCGACATTCTCAGCGAGGCCCGGCTGGGCGTCATGCAGGAGAATATCTGCGTCCTCGACTGCGACAATGCCGACAAGGAGCCGGGCCAGAATATCAGCGCCGAACTCCTGTTCGCCTCCCCGGATTTTCTCGACCTCATCTGGAGCCCGAAGCCTTATGTCATGGGCAGCCTGAACACGCAGGGCGATACGAGTTTCGGGGGCTTCGGTCTTCACTGGTCGTTCCAATTTGCGGACAAATGGGCCTTCGAGCCAAGCTTTGGCTATGTCGTGCATGACGGCGAACTGGCGAGCCCCTTCCCCCAGGGCGATCCCCAAGGCGATGCTTTCACCGAGGAGCACGTCCTGTTCGGCTCGCGTGACCTGTTCCGGACCACGTTCGGCCTCCACTACGACATCAACGAGACCTGGGGCACGGAGCTCATCTACGAGCATCTGAGTCATGGCCAGGTGCTCGGAAACGGCCGCAACCAGGGCATCGACAATATCGGCGTGCGGGTGTCCTACACGTTTGACGATTAGGGCTCGCGCTGCGGAACCCCTTGTGAAACGCAGGCATCGTGACACTCTCTCCCCAAAATATAATGGGAGAGAACACGCATGCCGGATAAGCATATTGTCATCATCGGGGCTGGCCTTGGCGGCCTGACTGCGGCCATCAAGCTGCAGGAGGCCGGCTACGCCTACACGATCCTTGAACAGGCAGACCGGGTCGGCGGGACGTGGGCGCAGAACACGTATCCCGGATGCGCCTGTGACGTGCCGGTGGCCGCCTACCAGCTCTCCTTCGCGCAATCCATGAATTGGACGCGCGTCTTCCCGCAACAGGCGGAAATCCAGGCCTATGCCGAGGAAATCACCGACCGCTACCAGCTGCGCCCGAACCTCCGCCTGAACGAGGCCGCAGAGGAAGCCGTCTGGAATGAAGATACAAAGACATGGAGCGTCACGACCTCCAAGGGGGACACGATCAAAGCGGACGCTGTCATCGGCGCGCTCGGCCAGCTGAACCGCCCCTTCTGGCCGGACATTCCCGGCAAGGACAGTTTCAACGGCCCGGTCATGCATTCGGCTGAATGGGACCATTCGGTTGATCTTGAGGGCAAGCGTATCGCCATCATCGGTTCAGCGGCCAGCGCGGTTCAGATCATTCCCGAAGTCGCGAAGACCTGCGCCAAGGTCGGCGTGTTCCAGCGCTCGCCCAATTGGGTGATCCCGCGCAATGACCGTTTCATTGCCCCGGAAGAAATGGCGCTGATGTTCACCATTCCGGAAAAGGCGATGGAATTCGCTGAAATGAACCGCAAGCTGATCTACGAAAATGCCGACTATTTCTTCTGGCAGGCCTTCCAGTGGACCCCCGAAGGCCGGGCACACTTCACGCGCCTTGCAACCGATCACCTTCACGAACAGGTGCCAGACGAGGCATTGCGCAAGAAGCTGACCCCGGATTACCCCGTCGGCTGCCGCCGCATCCTGATTTCGGACGATTACTTCACCACGCTGATGGAGCCGAATGTCGAGCTGATCACCGAGCACATCGCGGAAATCGTGCCGGAGGGTATCAAGACTGTGGACGGCAAAGTGCATGAATATGACGTGATCGCCTTTGCCACAGGGTTCGAAACGACCGGCTGGCGCTGGTCTGTCGACGTGGTCGGCCGCAATGGCCAATCCATCGCCGAGGCGTGGGAAGATGGCCCGGAGGCCTATCTCGGCATCACCGTGAACGGGTTTCCGAACCTCTTTGTCCTCTATGGCCCGAACACCAATCTCGGCCACAACTCCATCACCTTCATGCTGGAACGTCAGGTCGAATACACGATCAAGGCCCTGCAAGCGCTGGACGAGAAAGGCGCCTCCGCCATGGTGCCGACCGAAGCCGCCCAGGACGCCTTCAACAAGGATCTGCAGGAAAAGCTCTCGAAAACGGTCTGGGCCGATCCGGCCTGCAACAGCTGGTACAAGACCGGGTCGGGCAAGATCACCCAGAACTGGGGCGGCCACACCCGCGCCTATGCCGACGCCGTCGCCGAGGTGAAGCTGGAGGATTATGAATTGGTGTGAGGGGCTTGATAGCGAGTTGGGGACTCAGGCCAGCCGAAAGTTGGCGGAGGACTGGTTCCATCGCGGATATGGACAACTGGTTCATCCCCAAAAGCTGACGTAGGCCGCACGAGTGCGGTAAAGCCCTCGTCAGCCTCAGAACTTGTATACAAACACTATAATTTGCTCCATCGGCCAGTGCTTCACGCCGTCGAGGCTTGAATTTGTTCTTGTTTAGTTCGATAAGTCAGGCGGGAGGATTCAATAGTGATCCGCAGCGCAGCGTTGCTCTTTCTCGCCAGTGTGATCTGGGTTCTTCCTGCGTTCCCGGACGCCACCTACTACCTCGTGGATAATTCAGGCTCAATGACCAACTATCGGGAGGGCGAGAACGGTGTCGACAGAGAGGTGGAGGGCCTGGTTAGAGGGAACCCCACTGGTAGCGAAGTCTACGTGCAGTATTTTCGCGGGAACACCATGATGGATTGCGAAAGCCCCGTTTCTCTACCCGACGAACCTGTTCTGGTGTCGAACGATTTCACGCTCGACCCCAGAAGCGCCGGCGGTAGTACGCTAATTCTCCATGCAGTTTCGGCGCTCTACGGAATTGACGCTGAGACTGATGCGGCCGTGGTCCTCTACACAGACGGCAGCTTCGAAGACAGCGTCTGCGAAACGCCGCAGCAAATCTGTTCCGCTTTGCTCGACCTTCAGCGGGATCGCCCTCGGATGAGGTTCAAATTTGAAGCTCCGAAATTACTGCGAGAGAGCGGCGCGCCGGTGCTTAGCTGCGCCGGTCTAAAACCGTTCGACCAACCTGCCGCAAGCGATGGCACAGAAGGAATCAGCGAAGAAGGCGATGATGCCAATAAGAATGCAGCGGGAGACGAGAGGGATCAATCTATTGTCTGGCCTCCGCTGATTGCGTTACTCTTACTACCGCTCTTCGCTGTTGTGCCATTTGTGATAAATATCCTGTCGATCCGGCGCTTCACCGTGGACATCGAGACAGCCGACAAGATTTTCGATCCCCACAAAAAGCTGATCACCGAGGAGGTTCAGGCATACTGGGCAGCAGCAGCCGTTATCATAGTGACGTTAGCTGTGATCGTAGCTTACTACGTCCTCAACCCGGACGCTCGCGATACTCACCTTCATTGGTTTGACGCCGCGAACAAACCGCTTCTGTCGATCGTTTATGCTTACGCCTACACCGTGGTTCTCGGATGGTATTTTGTTGAGCGCATGCGGGACTCGCATGCGAGGAAACAAAACGAGTGGAAGGTCAGCTACAACGAGTCTGTCCGCCAATTCGAAGTCTCCGAGGTGTCGCGGATCCAAGGGATGTTCGCTACTGCGCGGCGCGACCGAGACGAGTACGAGCGTAGGCTCATCGGAGATGCGCGTTCGCAGTTGGAAGCTGAAGCCAGTACCGAGTCGGAATCAATACAGCAGCAAATTCTCGAACTCTCCAATCACATGCAGGCAGTAAAGTCCCGCATACACCGAGCGCTAGGTGAGGTGGCCTCCTACCAGAACTTGAGAGGGTACCAAAACGCTTCTTTCACCGACTACGACAGTGTGGCTGAGCTACTGCTGATCAGCAATAAGATCGACAACCAGCTTGCACGTGAGGTTAGGCGGGTGTTCGCTACTTGGTCGAATCTGTTGGATAAACTTCCCCGGATCGACACCCGATTGGAGCGGATAATCATGGAGTTCGATCTTTCCGCTTTCGACTCTGTTGATGGTGCCAAAGAGGAACAGTAGTCGCCTTGCTTGGGAAACTACGCTTGGTGCGATAACTATTTCCGATAGTTCAGTATTCTGATGATCGCTCCTGCGCCCAAAGCAGAGGAAAAGAGTAGAGCCTTCAGCACATGGAATTTGCGAGAGTTTATCCCCTCCCATCGCCCCGGCTCACGAGGATAAGCGTCCCCCAATCCGTCTGACACATTCCGCCCTCACACTTGGGCCCATGAGTGTTGACCGGTCTTTCCTCAGCATGGGGCTGGAAGTTGCTGAGCGCGCGCTGACCGATCTGGTCGCGCGCGACAATCTGCATCTGCGGCCCGAAAAGATGCCGCGCACGCGCCGTGCCAAGGCAAATGGCCGCCTGAAACAAATTGAGCAGATCGTCCGGCGGCTGCTCGTCCTGATGGCGCTCAGCCTGCACATCGTGTTCGCGCCGCCGCGCAAGCGCGCCCCGGCCCCCGGCCTGCCGGAGGGCGTCGAACTTGTCACCTTCCCCGGTGCGGCAGACCCCTGTTTCGCGCTGCTGCCCCGGGCTGGCGGCCCATTTCCGTCTGGACCGGTTATGGACACTTTCGGGACCTCTTATGGACCACAAGGACCGGTCCCGACCGCAAGACTGCTCGCGCGCATCCGGGCGATCCGCCGCGTCCTGAAATCCCCGGACAGCGCCGCAAAGCGCCTTGCCCGGTTCATCCAGCGCCTCAGGGCCAGGGGCGAACCAAGGCCCATGGCGGGATATGCACATAGCGCGTTCCGGCTGTCCCCGGAACTCGGGGCGCTGTCCACGGCGCTGCCGGGCCTCCTCAATGCCTCGCTTGAGGCAACATGGGAGGAGTCCGGCTGAGGCCACTCCACATGCAGATAGATTGCCGGAGCGCACGCCGCGTGTCCGGATAGGGGCGCATCCCCGCCCGCCTGCGACAAAGGGATTTCATTCCCCCCTCTTGCAATTGGTGGCCAAATCCTGCCCATGTCGCCGCGGACTTTGCAGGAGCAGGAATCATGGCCGGAGTAGTGGTTGTCGGGGCCCAATGGGGCGACGAAGGCAAGGGCAAGATCGTCGACTGGCTGTCCAGCCGCGCCGATGTCGTGGTCCGCTTTCAGGGCGGTCACAATGCCGGCCACACGCTGGTCATTGATGGCAAAGTGTTCAAGCTGGCCCTGCTGCCGTCCGGCCTCGTGCGCGGCGGCAAGCTCTCGGTCATCGGCAATGGCGTCGTGGTGGATCCGTGGCACATGCTGGAAGAGATAAAGGGCATCCAGGCCCAGGGCGTCGAAGTCACGCCTGAGACGCTCGTGCTGGCCGACAATGCCTCGCTCATCCTCCCCTGGCACAAGGACATTGACGCGGCCCGCGAAGGCGCGCTCGGCGCTGGCCAGATCGGCACCACCAAACGCGGCATCGGCCCGGCCTATGAAGACCGCGTCGGCCGCCGCGCCATCCGCGTGGCTGACCTTGCAGACCCCGCCGCCCTCGACATGAAGATCGAGCGCCTTCTGGCCCACCACAAGCCGCTGCGCATAGGTGTCGGCCTGCCGGAGCCGGATGGCGAAGCCCTGAAGGCCGAACTCCTGAAGATCGCGGACCAGATCCTGGCCTATGCCAAACCCGTCTGGAAACTGCTCGACGAACAGGTCCGCGCCGGCAAGCGCATCCTGTTCGAAGGCGCGCAAGGCGTGATGCTGGATGTCGACCACGGCACCTATCCTTTCGTCACCTCGTCCAATGTGGTGGCGGGTAATGCCTCTGCCGGTTCGGGTGTCGGTCCTGGCGCGATCTCCTATGTGCTGGGCCTTGCCAAAGCCTACACGACGCGCGTCGGCTCAGGCCCCTTCCCCACCGAACAGGACAATGAGATCGGCGAACGCCTCGGCACCGTCGGCCGCGAAGTCGGCGTGAACACGGGCCGTGCCCGCCGCTGCGGCTGGTTCGACAGCGTCATGGTGCGTCAGGCCTGCGCCACATCCGGCGTCACCGGCCTCGCCCTGACCAAGCTCGACGTGCTGGACGGCTTTGACGAGATCAAGGTCTGTGTTGCCTACAGGCTAAATGGCGAGACGATTGACCACTACCCTGCCGGCCTGACCGATCAGGCCGCTGTGGAGCCCGTCTATGAGACGCTTCAGGGCTGGAAAGGCTCGACAGCCGGTGCGCGCTCCTGGGCGGACCTTCCGGCTGAAGCGGTCAAATATGTTCGCCGCCTCGAAGAACTGGTCGGCAAACCATGCGCTCTCGTTTCCACATCCCCGGAGCGCGAGGACGTGATCCTGATGAAGGACCCGTTCGAGGGCTAACAGACGCTTGCCATCTTTTTAGGTAGTCCAGCTGGAACTGACACGCCGCGACCTTGTTGATCAGGACAGACAACAAGGAGACCGGACATGTCCGACACTATGAACAAGACTGAAATCGACGCCCTCAATGACGTCACCAAAGTGCTGATCGATAGCCAAAAGGGCTACGAGAAGTGCGCTGATCTCACGGATGAAAGCTTCGGCTTTCGCGCGCAGTTCCAGCAACGCGCGAGTGACCGCGCGGCTCTCATCAGCCGCTTCCAGCAACAGGTGCAGACACTTGGTGGCGAGCCCCAGACGGATGGCGGCGCCATGGGTGCGCTGCATCGCGGCTTCACGGAGTTCTCTTCGCTGTTCCGGGATGACAAGAAAGCCGCGCTCTCAGCCATCGATGATGGCGAAGAGCACCTCGCAAAGGCGATCAAGGACCGGCTGGAAAAGTCCGAAGTTCAGGGCCAGGCCCGCGCGCTGCTCGAAGAAGCGTACTCAAGCGCGCGTGAAGGCGAGAGCTTTGCTGACAGCATGACCTCATAAGAGGCCAAGTGCAGCAGAAATATCGGGGCGGCCCCTTTTTGGGGCTGCCCCTTTTTTTGTTTTTCAGAGGGTAACTCAGAAAGCCGCCTGCCATGAGGAACCAACCGCGGCCTGGCGCCGTTAGAAATAGTATTCCTCTTAACCAATGGGATTCTCTCATGTCAGACAAACCAGACCTTCACCTCGACGAAGGTGGCGCACCTCATCAGACGACTGAGGATGGCCACGAAACCATGACCACCCAGCAAGGCGTCCCAATCGCCGACGACCAGAACCATCTGAAAGCTGGTGCGCGCGGCCCGATGCTGACCGAAGATTTCATCTTCCGTGAAAAGATTTTTCACTTTGACCATGAGCGCATTCCTGAACGTGTGGTGCATGCCCGCGGATACGGCGCGCATGGCTATTTCGAGACGCTCGACACGTTGGAAGACATCACCACGGCAGACATTTTCCAGAGAAAGGGTGAGAAGACGAATGTCTTTGCCCGTTTCTCCACGGTGGCTGGCAACAAGGGCTCGCCCGATGTGGCGCGCGATGTGCGTGGGTTTGCCGTGAAATTCTACACGAAGGAAGGCAACTGGGATATTGTCGGCAACAACATTCCCGTCTTCTTCATCCAGGATGCCATCAAGTTCCCGGATTTGATCCATGCCGCCAAGCCTGCCCCGGATCGCGGCTTCCCGCAGGCCCAGACAGCGCACGACAATTTCTGGGATTTCATCTCCCTGTCGCCGGAATCCATGAACATGGTGATGTGGATCATGTCGGACCGAACCATTCCGCGTTCATTCCGTTTCATGGAAGGCTTCGGCGTCCATACATTCCGCTTCGTGAATGCAGACGGCAAAGCGACCTTTGTGAAATTCCACTGGAAACCGAAGCAGGGTCTCCAATCGGTGGCCTGGAACGAAGCGCTCAAGATCAATGGCGCCGACCCGGATTTCCACCGCCGCGACCTGTGGGATGCCATCCAGATGGGTGACTATCCTGAATGGGAGCTCGGTGTGCAATTGTTCGACGAGGAATTTGCCGAGAATTTTGAATTTGACGTGCTCGACGCAACCAAGATCATACCTGAAGAACAAGTGCCGGTCCGTATTGTCGGGCGCATGGTCCTGAACCGTGTCGTCGACAATTTCTTCGCCGAGACCGAACAGGTCGCCTTCTGTACCCAGAACATTGTGCCCGGCGTCGACTTTACGGCCGACCCGCTGCTGCAGGGCCGCAACTTTTCCTATCTGGACACCCAGTTGAAGCGCCTTGGCGGTCCGAACTTCACGCATATCCCGATCAACCGTCCGCAATGCCCGATGCGCCACTTCCAGCAGGATGGCCATATGGCGATGGAGAACCCCAAGGGCCGCGCCAATTACGAGCCCAACAGCTGGGGACCGGAAGAAGGCGGACCGCGCGAAGATCCGGCCAGGGGATACCGATCCTATGCCGAGCCCGTCGGCGGAGAAAAGACACGCCTGCGCCCGGAATCTTTCGCCGATCATTACAGCCAGGCCCGCCAATTCTATGTCAGCCAGACCAAGGTCGAGCAAAAGCACATGGCCGATGCCCTGACCTTCGAGCTCAGCAAGGTTCAGAAGATGGAAATCCGTCTGCGCATGCTGTCTCACCTGCTGAACATCGATGAGGATCTGGCAAAGAAAGTGGCGGATGGCCTCGGCGTGACCGACATGCCGCCAGCAGCTGACCCGGCGAGCCCACCCATCACAGACCTGCCTGCCTCCGATCCCCTGAGCATCCTGAAGAATGCTCCGGACAGTTTCGCTGGCCGCAAGCTGGGGATCTTTGCCACAGACGGCGCGGATGCAGACCTTCTGAACGCGCTGAAGGAGGAAGTCACCTCGGCCGGCGGAATGACGATGCTGATCAGCCCGAAAGTGGGCGGCATCACACTCAGTGACGGGTCGCATATGGAGGCCGACGAAAAGATCGATGGCGGTCCATCGGTCCTCTTCGATGCCGTCGCCTTGCTGATCTCCGAAGAGGGGGCAGACATGGTCAAGAACGACGCCCCCAGCCGGGATTTCGTGGCTGACGCGTTCGCGCATTGCAAATTCATCGGCTATGTCGAAACGGCCCAACCTCTCATGGAGAAGGCCAGCGTCTGGGATGCCAAGGATGAGGGCTGCGTCGCGCTCAGCAAGACCGGAGATGTATCTGGTTTCGTGAAGATGCTCGGCAAGCTCCGCCATTGGGATCGCGAACCGATGGTTGACCTTGACGGCTAGGACAAGGCCCCTGCCCCGGAATTGAAACGAACATGAAGGAAGGCGGCCAGGTCGCCTTCCTTTTTTATGCGTCCATTACACGGCGGACCCATTTCGTGGTGCCTTCTTCCATCCCTTTGAATTTGGGCAGGGAGTCCAGGCGACCGACGAACAGGGCGTCCGGCTGGGCCAGGCGTTTGACGTGGTGGTAGAGTCTGGACTGCGTCTCCGGCGTCGAAACAAGAAACAGACGGTCATCCAGCTTCCGGGTCATCAGAGAGATATTGGAGGCCTGCAGCATTTTCCCGCCGGTGTAATAGACGACAAACATATCGGCGTCCGGCAAATCTGGATCAATCATGGAAACATCCCGTCATTTTTTAAAACAACGCGGCAGGTTTCAGGAGGTTTCGGAAGACTTCGGAATGGTGGGCGGTACAAGGTTCGAACTTGTGACCCCTACGATGTCAACGTAGTGCTCTACCACTGAGCTAACCGCCCGATCCATTCGGAAGCAGGGGTAATGGATAATTCGGCGCGCGCCGTCAAGACGGGTTTGGCGGTGTAACGACGCAGAGGGCAATTTTCTGCAGTATTGGCTCCGGCGTTTCGGGATCTTCAGCGAAAAACCAGACCTCCCCAAACGGGTCATTTGCGGAAAATGCATGCTCTTCCAACTGGAATGAAAACCAGTGGCCGAGTTCCGAGGGCGTCAGGGAAACGATGTTCAGACCCTCGAGGGTGGAAAGGCGCAAAATGCAGTCGTCGAGGCTCATGGTTGCCGGCGCATCGAAGAAATGCCGGCCAGCATCATGGGATATGGATTTCAGCAGCTTGGGAGGCTCAATGTCAGAGCCCTCCCCCATCAGGCCGCCATCACCTTGTCGACTTCGTCGACGATCTCGCGAAGATGGAACGGCTTTGACAGCACCTTGGCGCCAGCAGGGGTCGGCGCCCCGGAGGACAGTGCCACAGCCGCAAATCCCGTGATGAAGACGATCTTCATGGCCGGGTCCAGTTCGGCGCCGCGGCGCGCGAGTTCGATGCCATCCAGGCCCGGCATGACGATATCGGTCAGCAGCAGGTCGAAGACTTCCCGTTCGAGCGCAGACAGGGCACTTTCACCGTCGGCATAGTCCTGGATTTCGTGCCCGGCGCGGCGCAGGGCAGCGGCCAGGAACATGCGCATGGAGTCATCATCTTCGGCCAGCAATATCTTGGTCACGCGGAAAGCCCTCTTCTCGGTAGAACCCTAAGCATAAAGACCTAGTTCGGTAAATCAGGCGTGAATACGCACCCCGGCAAAGCCGTAAATTTGCGCCCCAACTGCCCGTTGATCGGCGAAAAGGCTTGACCTTCAGGCAAACAGAGAAACGATGTAGTGGATGACAGACGCCCCCCAATTTCTTGACAGGCCTGAACATTTTGAGCGGTCGCCCATTCTGGCGGAGGGCGCGTCGGCGACGGTTGGGTATGAAATCCCCTATCTGCTGCAAATACCTGAAAAAATGTCTGCGCCGGTCGTTTTTGCCTCGCCGCATTCCGGCAGCCTCTATCCGGGTGACATGCGCGAGGCCCTCTGTGTGCCCCTGGAGACCGTCCGCCGGACGGAAGATGCGTTTGTAGATGAGCTGTTTCGCGCAGTCCCTCACAAGGGCGGCATCCTTGTTGCGGCGAAATACGCCCGCACGGTCGCAGACCTCAACCGGGACCCAAGGGAACTGGACCCGGACATGTTCAGCGACGGCGTCCCTCGCCCATGCGGCATGCCCACCGCCCGGGTCGACGCCGGGCTGGGCTGCCTGCCCCGCGTCGCGGCCCGGGGAGAAACCATCTATGGCCGCCGCCTCACCCGCGCCGAAGGCGAAGCGCGCCTGTCCGGCATTCACGACCTCTACCATCAATGTCTGGCGACAGAGCTCGGCAGCCTGAAGGAACGCCATGGCCGCGCTTTCCTGATCGACTGTCACTCCATGCCCAGCGTCCAGCCCGGCCGGCGAAACCTGGCAGACATCGTGCTGGGAGACCGGTTCGGCTCCAGCTGTGATCCACGCCTGACCGGACGGATCGAGCGGGCGTTTCGGGCGCACGGGTTCAGCGTGGCGCGCAATGCCCCCTATGCCGGCGGCTATACGACACGCCGCTATGGTCGGCCCAAACGCGACTTCCACGCTGTCCAGATCGAGATCAATCGCGGCCTCTATATGGACGAGCATGCCGTGGCGACGAATTCGGGCTTTGAGCAGTTGCAGCAGACCTTGGCCAGTATTGTCGACGAGATCCTCTCAGTGGCAGGTCAGATCGGCCAACGTTGACCTGACTGACCCCGCACCTGCCCCAATGCCTTGTTTTCAAAAAAAAGGCCGCGCTACGAGAGCGCGGCCAAGGTCAAAGGGAGGAAACGCCAGAGGCGTCTGCACCGGAGTGCATGACCAGATTTATGTTGCGGCGCACAAAACGCAACAGTTGAATCCGCAAAAGTCTGCATTTTCGAAATCCAGCCCAAATTTTAGGCAAATCTGCTTATCGGCACGCCATTTGCGTAGGACCAGTCCGAACATCCCGTTTTGGGACTGATACCGGTCCCATACGCAAGGAGCTGAACATGGCTGATGAAACAGACCTGCACGTGGGCAAACGCCTTCGCCGCCGCCGCCGACTGCTTGGCATGACCCAGCAGGACCTTGCGAGCCAGGTGGGTGTGCGTTTCCAACAGATCCAGAAATACGAGTGCGGCGCGAACCGCATTACGGCATCCCGCCTCTACGAATTGGCCAAGGCCATGAACGTATCGGTGCAGTATTTCTTTGATGGCATTCCCGCTGCTGACGCTCCGGACGCCGCCAATGATGCCGAACGCATGGAAGGCGACATTCTCTCACAGAAAGAGACGCTGGAACTGGTCCGCGCCTATTACCGCCTCGGCGAACGCCCGCGCAAACGCCTGCTGGAACTGGCCAAGGCGCTGGAAGGCGACACGAGCAGTACAGGCGTCGCTTGACGACCTCTGCCGGGCGGGGCAAGCCCTGCCCGGATGACAAATTCCTTCTCCCTTGAAGATGAGCTGGCCTTCGCAGGCCGTCTCGCAGATGCGGCCTGGACAGCCATCCGGCCGCATTTTCGTGCGCTGGATGCGGTCGACAACAAGATCACCACTGCCCAAGCCATGTTTGACCCGGTCACGGCCGCCGATACGGGCGCCGAAACCGCTATGCGCGCCCTGATCGAGGCGGAGCGGCCTGATCATGGCATCATCGGCGAGGAATTTCCCGCTAAACCCTCGAAGAACGGGTTCACCTGGCTGCTCGACCCGATTGATGGCACGCGCGCCTTCGTGGGCGGGTTGCCGAGTTGGACGACGCTGATCGCCTTGTGTGACGAAGCCGGCACGCCCCTCATCGGCATCATTGACCAGCCGGTTCTGGACGAGCGTTATCTCGGCTGGCCGGGCGGCGCAGCTCTTCAGCATGCGGGCGAGCAAAGCCCGATCCGGGTGTCTGATTGCCGCGACTTGCGCGAAGCGGTCATCTCCACGACGGATCCATTCATCCTGAACCCGGCCGAACAGGGCGCCTGGACGCATTTGCGTGCCACCGCCCGGATCAGCCGCTATGGCCTTGATGCCTATGCCTATGCCCGGCTCGCCGCTGGCACGATCGATCTTGTGGCGGAAAGCAGCCTGAAGGCATGGGATGTGGCAGCGCTGATCCCCGTGGTACGCGGCGCAGGCGGCCTCGCGACAGACTGGCGCGGCAATCCGCCGAAGCTCGGGGGCCAGATCGTCTGCTGCGCCAGCGCGGAAATCCTCGAACAGGCCCTGCTGGCGCTTCGGCGATCCGCCGACACTTGAGCGCCTAGGGGCCCTCGACCTCATATCCTTTGGCTTCCAGCATCTCGATGACGCTGTCTTCACCCGCCAGATGGCCGGCGCCCACCGCGATCAACCGCGTGCCGGGCTCATCCAGCATGGCTTCGATCTTTCCGACCCAAACCTCGTTGCGCGATTTCAACAACGCCTCATAAACCTCGTCTGAGCCCATCATGTCCGGATTGGACATGAGCAGGCCGATGCCATGCACATCGCCATCGACCCATTCGGAGACCAGCGTGTCGAGCACGTCGCCGCCTTCCTCGATCGACTCCGCAGAGCTGACCAGAAAATCCACCTGAACGTCGGTCGGCATGTTAGCGAGCCGGCCAAGCTGCTCATCAATCGTCTCCAGATAGGCAAATGACTTGCCCGCCGCGCGCGCCTCAGCGCCCAGCACGGTCTCAACGCCGGAATTCGGGTCGAAGCCCTCTTTCTTGATCTGCAGCACGGACAGATTGACCGCCGCCCACCAGGGCCGGAACGGCTCTATCGCGCCGAGCGGCAGGCCGACATGGTCCAGCGCTTTCTGCAATTCCGCGCGCTCCAGTTCACTGAGCAGGCTCGACAATTGCTGGCCGCCTTCGAGCATCCCCTCCGACGAAATGAATTTCATCATTTCGGACGCGGCCGCCTGGCTCGTCACATCCGCCTCGAAGACAATCGTGTCGGCCTCGGCGAAGGCGGAATCCATCTCGTCACTGCGCCAGTCCATATCCGGACGGAGCAAATGCACCGTGCCGAAAATATAGAGCGTCGTGTCTTCGTCACTGAGCGTCCAGAGCGCCGGCTCCCCTGCCCCGCGCGACGCCTCGGCTTCGGCCAGGGCGTCTTCATAGGCGGCTTTCTGGGCTTCCAGCTGCGCGGCCCGGTCGGCGCTTTCGTCCCGCGAAATTGGCTTATCGGCCCCTTCATCAGGCCCACAGGCCGCAACGCCGAGCAACAGCGCCATCGCTGCCCCTGTCATGACAGTGGAAAACTTCCGCATCTCTGACTCCTGAAATTATGTCTGTTCCAGACCTATCCCAATCGGACCCACGTGCAAGCGCCGAGCGCCGCGCAAACCGCATTCCGGCGTTGCACTCGGCCGCAGCTTGCCGTATTCACCGGCTTCGGTTTGCACCCATAGCTCAGCTGGATAGAGCGCTGCCCTCCGAAGGCAGAGGTCAGAGGTTCGAATCCTCTTGGGTGCGCCAATACTTTCAAAGCCTTAGCGACCTCTGAAAATTTCACTTCAATATGCAAGTAACCACATAGTAACCACGCTCGCCCGTTCTCAATGGAAACGGGCCGGATTTTGGTTGACCAAGGCAGGGCCGTCCTTCAACCTCAGATTAACGTGATTTCGTCTGATACTGAGGCTTGTTGGCAATGACAGCACGCGCAATCTTGTTGGCCACCACCCTAGTAGCCGGATGCACCCCGTCCTCGATACCTGATAACTGTATCGGCGGATGCCTCGACGCTTGCGAGCAAATGTCATCCAGCAAAATCCAAGCTTGCGTTGGTCAGTACAGTTCTGGTTATGAAATGGGCTTTCAGGATGGACTAAAAAACATGCTTACGGATGGTGTAAACACTGAACCTTTCGTAGCGGGCTATTGGGACGGGCATGCCGATGGCCTGGCAAGTCGACCGACACAGTAATTATATACAGACCCGCAAACCATGCCCAATAATGTCTCCAAGTTTATTGCAATTGCCATCCTTGCTGCTGTCCACCTCCCAACTGGAGCATCCGCGTGGCAGCTGGCTGACGACACGGACTATGGCTGCGTAGTTGAAAGCGCCCATTGGTCACAGTTTGACGGAGAGTCCGGCGTTTGGACGAATGCCCCAAAATCATTGAAGGTACGCTTGGCCAATTGCTCAAACTCTAAGATGATACCATGCCAAGCGAACGACGGCTTTGGAAGAGTATTGACCATTTCCCCTCGGCTAGTTGGGGAAGAAGGAGTTACAACTTACTGGGGGCTTTTCGACTCCTATTCCAACGCACTAGGCGGAAGCATCCAGTTGATCGAGGACGTTTTGTACGGGGCGACGATTGGCACTACATCGGATCGAAACACGGCTGTTTTTTTACTTTCAGCACGCTGTTTCAAGCTCGGCAACTAAATCTATAGCCTAAATATGTGCCCCCTAATCGAGCGACTGATTCGCACTGACTAGACATTTTACAGCCTGAGCCCAAGCGGAGTACTTGCCGTGCTTCCAAGCATATCTGTTCCCCTTCGGTGCACCAGGACTCGACCCCCCATGCATCCGGCAACGCCCGTTCTTCATTGGTCGGCTTTTGCAGCGACCACCCGCACGTGTCTTAGCTCCGCACGACGCTTTAACGTCTGGCATATCTCAAACTCCGTTCCCACAACGCATGGGGTTGTTTCTCACATTTTTTGCCAGCCTCCCCTGTGCATCGACAGATATGCCGATACTGTTGTCGCAACGGGGACAAAGAATGCCTAAACCGAACCACATTTTGCAGTTCATCACACTTATGTTGCTTTGCGTGAGCTCAGCAGTTTTACCAGCATATCCAGACAAAACGATCCCACCAGACTCGGGCACTCGGTTTGATAAGAAGTTTGCGTGCTCCTACACCCCGAACGAGCTCTTCGTTATGTCCGCAGCTTTGTTCGAGCCAGAATACGTGACAGAGCTGTCTCCTAAAGCGGCTCAATTGGCAGACTCGTTGTCCGTTGAAGAAAGGACTCAGTTCTTCGTGGACGTGCTACAGATTGCCGCGAACCGAGGGCTGCCGGTCGCGCAACTTCAACTAGGTTTGGTCCATTTAAACGGAGCGCCAGGCTTGATACAGAATGAGTCTAAGGCGCTCATATGGATAACACGAGCTGCTGATCAGGGGCTCGTAGACGCTCAAATCACCGCATCCGCACTATTTGCCTCGGGCGTTGGCGCAGCCCCCGACTACGACAAAGCTTATTTTTGGTCGCTAATATCCCTTTCCTCGTATGACCAACCGCTCTTGCCCGGTCTATCCGACCGTCCTTCCCAGATTCGACACAAGCAAAAACTGGAACAGCTATTATCAACCGATCGCCGCATCGCAATGCAAGCGACTGCGGCGAATTGGGAGCCGACAAAGATTGGGGATGGATGCGCTGTCACGTCGATCGAAGAGTGAGAATTTAAGTGGTGGTGTCGACATTCCCCACAATCGCCTGACCACCATCATGCACGTGGACATGCTCGACAGTCACTTTCTGCTGCCCGCCCCTGCGTGACTTTTCCAAAGTGGCCAGGTGCTGAGCATAGGCGCGCGTCAACTTGGTGGAAAACTTCAGGTTCAGTTCGCGCCCCTCGAAAGTCTGCCCTGACAAGGTCGCGCGGGCCATGCAGTTCATCGCGGTCTCGTGGATCGCGACCATCTGCGCCGCCAGCATCGCTTCAGCACCGGTCTTTGGAGCCAACTCGTCCAACATCGCGAGAGCGCGGTTCAAACGGGTCGCATCCAGACCACTGGTATCCACATCATATAGCTTGATAAGCTGCTGGAGCAGGAAGGTTACCGCGCCATGATGCTTCAGGCCCGTGACAGAATGGAGACGCAAAATTGAGGCGTCCACATCCGCACCCCCGTATCCAATCACAAGCCTGTCGTCTTCGCGGGTCAGAGACAGAGTAGGCGGTTCAGGGCGTGCGCTCTTGGCTACCGCTAGCTCCAACGCAAATCCTCGTTCTGCATCGTTGAGGCCGCCTAACAAGTCCTCTTCCTGCAGATCCGCTTGCTGCATTGCCTGTTCAGTCATGCTGCTCTCCTAACATGGGCGGCTTAGGCCACCCCTATGGGTATAAAGGCGGTACTCATCCGGAACCGTCGATCACCTTGAAACCGCTGCGGCGGGTACCGGAACTGGACAGTGTTTCTCTCTGTCGGTACTCAGATGGGCCGTTTCTTCTCGGACGGTTCCGCATTGGTACCGACGCTTTGTTTTTCGATTTCGAATCCGCGCGCCATTTCTGCCAGTCACGGCTGGCTGGGTGCCCGCAATACGGAACATCTGTCAGCGTATACTCTGACGCCAGGCGACCATACCACTGCCCCCGCTTCCGAAGTTTCGCAAACCCCTTCTCCTCCAGTTCCTTGAATGCCCTGCCAACAGTCGACTTGCTCATTCCCAGCAAGTCAGCCGCACGCTGGAAGCTCAGCGACACCTGACCGTTATTGTGGCCGTTAAACTGCGTTCGCAGTTCAATCCACACCTTCAGCGCCGGGCCGCTGAGAGAGCGGAACGCTTCACTGTGCGCCATCGAATAAGGGATGGCCAGAAACTGGCCATCCCCCTTTGTGCGCCCGGTCGCGTTAATCCCACGATGACGTTTCTTACGCGGCATCTTTTGCCTCCGCGAACAGAACGAGGCTATGCAGCACATACCGCGCATGGTTGCCTGGAAAGAGTCCTGAGTGGCGCTCAGTGACCGTTTCGATATCGACGCCCATTGCACGCAAATTGTGAACGTACCCACTCCAGCGAGGCGCTGGGTTCTCTATGGCCGTGCATCCAGCCTGCCCTGCCGCTGCAAGCTCAATCAATGCCCATTCATCCCTGCCTCTGGCCTCGATGACGTGAGAGCCGTTTGCGCCGATGATTTCGTATCTCGCCATATCAGCCTTCCTCCACGTGGAACCCAGCCAGGCGGGCGTACAATGCGGCAGTCGACGGTGGATAGACTCCGCGCCGCTGGATCTCTCTTGCGGCGAGGCTGCGCGCCCTTTGGCGACGCCGGAAAGAATCGGCCCAAGCGAATAAGGGAAGCTCATAATCATTGCGCGCACCACGGCGACGCGTTACTTTCCGTCTCATCGAAAAGTCTCCTGTACGGGGGGTTTTGTCGATAGACCCCGGCGGTGGACTGCAATTCCGCTCCGGGGTCGATTTATGTTCGAGGCTCGCATCACGCCGCCTCAGACGTGCTCTGGCGTTGTCGAGTTTCAAGCCAGGCTTCAACATCGCTCCAACGATATCGGACGCTTCTACCCAGTTTTACGAACGGGGGCGTATGAGGCTCACCCCGCATTCGGCGTTTAGCCCACGTAGTCGTTCCGGTTGAAGTGCGGCGGGCCAACTCCGCTGTGTCGATAATTTGATCTTGCATTGGATCCTTCCTTTCTTCTCAGACGACAAGTCCAAGAGGTTAGAAGTATCTCATCATTGCCCTACATAGTCGCGACTGAAAAAAGGGGGGTTATTTTTGTCCTCGCGTTGTAGCGGAACGCGCCTCACGAAGACTGGAGCGTAGATCGTTTACGTCTCTCCCGAGTCGGCGTTTAAACGAACTCACAATCATGTCTGAAATCGCCGATCCGTAGTGGACCGTATGCACATCGTCGTCTTCCTCTAGTAGCTCCCGAAGTTCCACAGCACCTTCACCTTCTTGCAACTTTTGCGACCAAAACCCGGCAAGCTCTTCACAAAAAAGAATATACTCAACCTGAGTGACCTTCTTTAGTTCGGCTTCCCAATTCTTGAGTGTAAATTCGCTTACTCCAACGAGGGTACCTACCTCGCGGCGCGCCTCAAATTTTTTGGTCCCCGATCCATGCCTAAACAGTACCTCCTTGACGATGGCCAACTTCGCTGAAAACATTTTGCGAGGTTGTCCATGACGTTTTTCTACAGGGGAAAACAGTTTTGACTCTGAGCCAAAGATGACGTGGAACATTTCGTGGTGAGCAAATTCACTCCAGATCGTGCTAGCGCATCTGGCGCGAGTCATTTCGAGCATCACATGTTGAATCTCTTTTTGATCTATCCCCTTCCCGTTCAATAAATCATGGATTGCATCGATCTCTGGGAGCGATTCCAAATCGCTCTCGTCACTTCGCATTTCGAGCACCCGGCCAATTTCCTCGAATAGCCAAGTATCATCGTCCGGCAATAAATCGCGAAGTGGTTCGACTAGCTTGGCAATCTCTGAATAATTCTCATACCTATACACTCCTCTGCAAACATCCTCCGCCCAAACCACTCCCAATTCGTAGATTCGCCAAAAATACTGCGTGGCGCGCGTGGCAGATTCTGTCCGTACGAACTCTGGATCAACGTTTAGTCGAGACGCATCTTCGTAGCAGTCAAACATCAAATCCAATACCTGATGCGCTTCGGCCCTTGCTTCGCTGATCAATCTATTCCGCTCAATTGAAACCAATCGCAAATCCCTCGTTCATTTGAATCCATCTGAATACAATCGTTTTTGCATTGCACGCCCTACTGTATCGGACACACTACGTAATGGGTCTTCTTGCAAATGCGCGTACCGGGACGTCGTAGAAGAGTTTTTATGCCCGAGTAACGTCCCAACAATAGGCAGGCTAGCACCACTTGAAACCGCCATGCTGGCGAAGCTGTGTCGCAGGTCGTGCAGGCGAACACCAAACAACCCGGCTGCATTACGTATCCGTCGCCAGACTTTCGGAGCACCTACATAGAAACCATCCGACTGCGACGACGGAAATACGTAGTCAGACATATTCTGGCGAGGAAGAGACTTGAGCAATTGAACCGCCGCGCCATTCAACATGATTAGTTTTTGGCCGGTCTTGGAATCAGAGAGGCGAAGGTAGCTGTACTGCCAATCGACTTCCGACCAGCGCAGGCTTTCAATTTCGCCCTTTCGTGCGCCAGTGAGGATGAGCAGTCGAATGATAGCAATGGCATAGGGGTTTTCACCGTCCGCTTCGGCAGCCATCAGAGCAGCGCCCAATGTTTGCAACTCATCACCATCGAGGAAACGTTCATTGCGGCGGTCGCGGAAACGTTTCACCCCGCGAACCGGATTCTCTTTGATCCATCCGGCTTCCACTGCGAATGAGAATATTCCCCCCAGAAGCCCCACCGTGCGAGCAGCAGTACCCTTTCCACCTTTGACAATGGCTCGACCCCGCTTCCCGGTCTTTAAGTCGGTAGCAGTCTTCCCAACCGCAACATCCTGCATGAATTGGGAAACATCTGCGCGAGTCACGTCTATAATACGCCGATGGCCCATCAGAGGCTTGATATGACGTTCAATGCGCCCCCTGTCCGTTGCGAGCGTTGAAGCCTTCTTCGTCCCTACTCCAACCTGAAGATACCGGTCGCAAAGCTCCGAAACGGTCAGCACAGCCTTGTCTGCCTGCTTGACCTTTGCCGGGTCCGCCCCCTGAGCAACCTGTCCAAGTATCTTCGCCGCCTCTTTGCGAGCCGCATCGGGCGTCCAGGGCGAACCGTGCGCGCCAATCGTCATACGGCGCGTGGGAGAGCCGCGACCTGTTCCCACTCTGTATTTACAGACATAGCTCTTACGTCCGCCCGCACAGACCTTCAGGCCAAAGCCCTTTAGGTCAGCGTCCCAGAGAAAATAGTCTTTCTCTCTAGGTTTGGCCCCGTTCACGACTGAGAGGGAAAGGCGCTTGGACATGGTGGTTACCCTCGACGACGAATAACCACATAGTAACCACGCCAGAGGGAAACACAAGAAACCTTAAGGAATGTCGAGACGTTTGATTTATTGATTTTTCTCAGGTTTTATCAAGTTTTGGCGAGACCAGATATCTTAGGAAATCTTATTCCCCTGCCCTCCGAAGGCAGAGGTCAGAGGTTCGAATCCTCTTGGGTGCGCCATATTCCCGGTTAAGTGTTTGCACCCACGGTCTCGATCAGCCCAATTCCCCAACATCCAGATATGGTGCGGCATCAAGCGCTTCGGCGTCGAGGAGGCCCGCGGCGCGTTCCAAAGCAGCGACGAGCATGGCTTGTTCCCAGTCGGGCAGAATGTCGAAGCGGACGGCGAAGGTCTCGTGCAGCGGGTCCGGCGCGACGGACAGCGCCTCCTTTCCCTCCGGCAAGAGGTTCAGCCAGACCCGGCGGCGATCCGTGTCACAGCGGCGCCGGGCAATCAGGCCGCGCGCTTCCAGTTTGTCGACGAGGCTGGTGATCGTGGCGTGCTTGAGCTGAGTTCCCTCCGCCACATGGCCGGCGGATATCTCCCCCTGCTCGTCCAGCATCCGCAACACCGTCAATTGCGACGGGGTCAGCCCGGCCGTCTGGGCGAGGCGTTTGGAGGCGAGTTCGGTCATACGCTGGATCTTGCGCAAGGCAATCAAGGCATCATCGGACCGTGTGCTCACATGAGAAACCCTATTCAGGCGCGAGGTCTGGCCCCAGCGCAGCTTTCAGAGGCTGAAGGTGTGCCTCATAGGGGCGCCATTGTTCAAGTCCGCTCTTGTTGATCGGGCGGCGTACCTGTTCGGAGCTCGCCGTGCGCACAGCCCGGTCAGTCTTGTGAAAGTCGACACACGCCCGGTCGAAGGGCAGGTCGCAATAGTCGAGGATACGCCGTACCTGGCCTTCGAGGTCATCGAGCACGTCTTCATGCTGGACCCGCAGGATGCGCCCCTCTGGCAGGACTCTGTCCCAATGCGCCATCAGGTCGACATAGCCGCGATAATAATTGCCGATATCGTCCAGGCTGTAAGTGAATTCCTGACCTTCCGCGAACAGCTGTTTGAAGCCGGACCAGCAGCAATCCATCGGGTTGCGCCGTGCGTCAATGATCTTGGCATTCGGCAGGATCAGATGAATCAGGCCGATATGCCGGAAATTATTCGGCATCTTGTCGGTGAAGAAGGCCGCGCCCTGACGATGGATGCGCGTCGTTTCGATATATTCCTCGCCAAGCGCCTTGAACTCCGCCGCTGGCAGTTCATGCAGGATGCGGGGATAGCGTTCCCGATCCGTCAGCTGCTTGCGGCCGCGCAGACGATGAGCGAGCGACAGGATGTTGGGCAGCTCCAGCGTTCCGTCCACGTCCGGATGCGAGGCGAGAACCTGCTCGATCAGGGTTGAGCCAGCGCGCGGCAGACCGAGAATGAAGATCGGGTCCGGTGCAGCGCACCCTTTCCCGCCCTGGGCCTCGAACAGATCGGCCGTGCAGATGGCTTTCTGCGCGTCAAACTCGGCATGCATCTGCTCGGTCGTGTAGCGCACCGTCTGGTGCTTCAGCGCATTGCCTTGTGCATAGGCGGCAAAGGCGGCGTCATGATTGCCGCGGTCTTCCTGCGCCTTGCCAAGGGCATAGGCGATGTGGATGCGGGACATGTGGTCAATGTCCGGCGCCGCGAACTGGGCCTCGAGCCGGGAAAGTTCATCATCGCCGAAGGTATAGGTCTTCAGATTTGCGAGACCATACCAGGCATCCCCCTGCCCCGGCGCAATCTCGGTTGCAGCCTGGTAGGAGGCGATGGCATCCTCCGTACGCCCATAGGTCTTCAGGGCATGTCCGCGTGAGACAAGCGTCGCCGGATCATTCGGAATTTTCTCGAGAACGCGCTCAAAATACTCCAGCGCCGTTTCATAGTCGCCCGCCTGCATGCTTTCGATCGCAAAATGCGACTGGAACAAGGGATTGTCCGGGTCGCGCGCCATCAGCACTTTTGCCTGCTCAAGCGCCTCGGCGAATTTCTGCCGCTTGCGCAGCACCTGGATATAGTCGAGCCGGAGCTGGATATTGTCGGGGTCGAGATCGACGGCACTTTCCAGCAGGAAGTCTGCATCTTCCTGCACACCGAGACGCGAGCCGATATCGGCCAGCAAGCGCATGCCCTCTACATGCGTCGGATGGCGCTGCAGGAAGGCGCGGGCGATTTCTTCGGCACGAAAGACGCGGCCTTCATGAATATGATTGGTCACGGCTTGCAGGTCACGCGGCAGAGCGCGCACTCGCTCAGCCTGCGCGCGGGCATTGCTGGCCGCGTCTTCATTGCCCGCCTGCCGGTACAAATCGCCCAGCGCAGACCAGCTGGCAATGAGCGCCGGGTTGTAGCGCGTTGCGCGCTCATAAGCGCCGATGGCACCGGACATATCGCCGAGCTTCCGCTTGAGGTGACCTTCTTCCTGATAGGCCCGGCCGAAATCCGGAGATGCCGTCTTCAAGGTTGCAAGATGTGCCAAGGCGTCGGCGCTGCGGCCCTCATAGCGCGCGCAGACCGCCGCCATGTAAAGCGCGTCCTTGTGGGTTGGGTCCTCCGCCAGTACGGTCCCGGTGATCCGCGCGGCGGCAGCGAAGTCGCCTGCCTGAATGGCTTTTTGTGCGTCCCGAAGGGCGAGGTCCGGATCGGCCGTGGCGGTCATGGCGTGGCGTGCAACTCCAGTCAAAATGAAAACAGCGCCCTGAACCTGTCAGGGCGCTGTGTCTGTATCAAGTAGGCGCCTGTGTCCTAGTAGTCGTAGGAGACGCGAATCCCGATCGTGCGCGGGCGCATCGGCGTGATGCGTTCGCGGTCATAGACGAAGCTGCCGCTAAGCTCGGCATATTCGTTGGTCAGGTTCGAGGCGAAGATCTCCGCGCCCCAATTGTCGCCCGTGACGCCCATCGAGCCGCCCAGGGTGACATAGCCATCAAGGTCCATCTTGTTGATCTCGATGACATCGCTGACGGAGTCGTCGGAGAACACGATCTGCGGCATGACATGCGCGGTGAGGCGCTGGCCAGCCACTTCCTGCTCGAGGTCCCACTCATACCGAACACGCAGATTGCCCTGATAGGCTGGCGCGAAGGCGAGGTCGGACCCTTCAACAACATCATCTGTCGGAACGAGCACTTCGGTGATTTCCGTATCCAGCAACGAGAACGCACCCGCAATGGTCAGGCCGTCAACGGAGGCCGGGGCCCAGGTGAAGTCGCCTTCGAGGCCCTGGATCTCGGCATTGGCTGCATTGTCAGAGAAGAACAAATTCACGATCGACGGGTCGAAGATCGTGGTCTGCAGGCCTTCGATGTCAACGAAGAAGGCCGATCCGTTGAAGCGAAGCGAATTGTCGAACAGTTCGGTTTTCCAGCCGAGTTCGTAATTCTTCACTTCATCCGTATCGACCGCATACGGCACCGTGTAGCCGCCGGGGCCGGAGGCGCCGCCAGGACGGTTCAGCAGGCCGGCGCGGAAGCCTTCAGAATACGTGGCGTAGAACATGACGTCGTCGGTTGGCGTCCATTCCCCGGTCATCTTGTAGATCATGCCGTCGGTCGAGGCCTTGTCCGGCGCTTCTGCAGGACCGTCCGGGCCATAGATGAACGAGATGTTCGTTCCGAAGACCTGCTGGTCGCTTTCCGTGAACAGATTGTAGAAGGACGAGTTGGCGCTGCCTTCCAGATCGACTTCGACATCATAGTAGCGCGCGCCAACTGTAAGCGCGAACTGGTCGGAAATGTCGAACGTCGTTTCCCCGAACAGACCCATCTGCTGATCGGTCCGCAGAATATCATTGCGAAAGATCACCCCTTCCGGGAATGGGCCCGCTTCACTGTAGTATCCAGGATACACGCTTCCGATCTGACCGACCGCATCCACATTTGTCAGAGGATAGTTCGGCGCAAAACCGATGGTGCCATCCGTATAGGCCACTTGCGTTGAACCCGGATAGACGAAGTCGTTGCGCTCCGCCAGTTCCAGATCGCTGTAGAAGGCGCCGAAGGTGGCGCGCCAGCGATTTTCGCTCGGCGTGTTGAAGCGCAGTTCATGCGTCTGCACCTTCGTCTCACTGTGCGAATTCACGAACAGGTTCGGCGCGTAGCAATTGCCGGTCGGCGCACCTGACGGATAGGTGACCGAGTAATCACAGATATAGTAAGGCAGATACTGGCCGACGAAGAGATAGTCGGAATAGTCGACCGTCTGGTCCGTGGTGCGGTCCGTGTACGCGCCGGTATAGAGCGCTTCGAGCGCGCCGAGGCGGCCTTCCAGCGTCCAGGACGTGTTGTGGAACTTGTCTTCGATGTTCTCAGGCGTGAAGCGGACAATATCGTAATCATCCAGCTCCGGATCGGCGGCGAAGACACCGTCGGATTCGATCTGCTGCTGGGCATGCGTAATCAGCAGGTCCCAGTCTTCATTGATCTGGTACATGCCGCTCAGGCGGAAGCCCTGATAGGTGACATCATTGATGTCATTTTCGACAATGTTGCTGTTGTTGGCGTCGACAAAGTTGACGCCGGACAGGTCCGCGCCCGCCTGGAAACCCTCGCGCTGCGCGCTGACTGGAACGCCATTCGCACGAACGGTGCCCTCAGAGCGGAAGCGGGCAGAATCCCGAACCGACAGCGTGCCACCAACATTGTCGATATACCCGCCCTGGGTGTCATTATAGACGACACCGCGCAGGGCCAGCTTGTCATTGACGGGAACGTTGATCATCGCTTCGACGCTGTTGCTCATCTCGCCGCCATCGGTGAACGAGGTCGACGCGCTGAAGCCTGCATCAAAGCCGCTGAAGGAGGGCTTGTTCGTGATCATGCGGACCGTACCGGCCTGCGAGCTGGAGCCGAACAGCGTCCCCTGAGGCCCGGACAGGACTTCGACACGCTCGATATCGGCGGCATAGACATCCAAATTCCGGCCCGGCTGGGCCAGCGGCTGTTCGTCCAGATAGAAGCTGACATTCGGCGCGAGACCGGCCACGCCGGCAACTGTCAGGTTTGGCGTCGTCGAGGCGAGGCCGCGAATGTAGATCGTGTTCTGGCCGGGGCCGGATCCGCCTGCCGTGACCCCCGGCAGCTGGACCAGATAATCGGAGAAATTCTTCACGCCGAGTTCGCGGAGTTGCTGTTCGCCAAGAGCCGTAACAGCAACGGGCACGTCCTGCGCGCTTTCCGTCCGCTTGGTCGCGGTGATGGTCACCGTTTGAAGGCGTTTTGCGCTTGCCGGCTCTGCCGGAGCGTCCTGCGCCAGAGCAAGCGGCGCAACGAGTCCGGCCATCGCAATCAGCGAGGCTCCGTACTTGAGTTTATTCATAGGTCTTCCCTTTGGGTCGTCTCCAGCCATGGCGCGCCAGGAATTGCGGCGCAGCTCGGAACTAATGACTGCTCGATGCGTCCGACCTACTAGGTTATTTCGATCATAGAAAGGTTTTGCCCGGTCATTGAACTGTCACGCACGCCAAACTCGTAGAATGTGTTGCATCAAGAGCGCACTTCTCACACCGGGCGCGCAGATTTCCTCAGATCAATGCTTTGATAATCGACGGATTTGCGGCAGAAGCCCGGCATGGACACAGATACTTCCGACACGCCGTCTGCCCTCGTCACCGAGGATGAAGAGGCTCTTTTCGTATACGAAACCGACTACGAAATCGGACAGGACAATATCGAAGTCGCCGGGCTCGACATCCACAATCCGGTCTTCTTCCTGAGCGCGGGCCTGATCATTGTCTTTTCAGGCATCAGCCTCCTGTTTCCGCACATTTCTTCTGAATACCTGACCGCCGCCCGCACATGGACCTTGCAAAGCGCGGACTGGCTCTTCGCCCTGACGGCTGTCCTCGTCTTCTTCTTCTGCATCGCCCTGACCATCAGTCCACTCGGCAAGATCCGGCTGGGCGGGCCGACGGCGACACCGGATTTCACCATCATCTCCTGGGTGGCCATGCTGTTCGCCGCAGGCGTGGGCGTCGGATTCATGTTCTATGGCGCGGCTGAGCCGCTCGCCTATTATACAGACTGGTACGGTATGCCGCTGGATGCCGACCCCCTTTCGGCCGAAGCGGAACGCCTTGCCTATAGCGCAACCATCTTCCATTGGGGCCTCGCCCCCTGGGCCATCTATGCCATTGTCGGTCTCGCGCTGGGCTTTTTCGCCCATAATAAAGGCCTGCCGCTCAGTATCCGGTCGGCCTTCTATCCCCTGCTGGGAGAACGCGTCTGGGGCTGGCCGGGACACATCATCGACCTGTTCGCCGTCGTCTCGACAGTTTTCGGGCTCGCCACGACGATTGGGATCGGAGCGACTCAGGCCACCAGCGGCCTCGCCTATCTGCTCGGCTTCGAACCGAATGTGGGCATCCAGATCCTGCTTATCGCCGTGATGACCGGACTGGCGGTCCTGTCCGTGCTGCGCGGCCTGGATGGCGGCGTAAAGCTGCTCAGCAACATCAATATGGGCATCGCCTTCGCCCTCTTGCTGTTCGTGATCATTGCGGGTCCGACCGTCCTGATCTTCACCGGGATAGGCGAAAACCTGCTCGCCTACATGACCGACACACCGGCGCTGACCAATTGGGTGCGCCGCACCGACATCGCCTGGTTCCACGACTGGACCATCTTCTACTGGGCCTGGTGGATTTCCTGGTCGCCTTTCGTCGGCATGTTCATTGCGCGCATTTCGAAAGGCCGGACGGTCCGGGAGTATTTCGCGGTCGTCCTGTTTGCGCCTGTCACCATCGGCATCATCTGGTTCACGGCGTTCGGCAAGACCGCGATCGCTCAGTTCAAGACCGGCGAGGGCGAACTCGGCGAGGGCATGAGCAGCGCCTCACTCGTCCTGTTCCAGATGCTGGCTGATTTGCCGCTTTCCGCCATCACGTCCACGGCGGCCATTCTCCTGCTCGTCGTGTTCATCGTGACCTCAGCCGATTCCGGCGCATTGGTTGTCGACACGATCACCAGCGGAGGGAAGACCAATTCTCCCCGCCGTCAGCGTGTCTTCTGGGCCTGCCTGATCGGCCTGACGGCTTCGGCCCTACTCTATGGCGGCGGCACGGATGTGCTGCAATCATTGCAAGCGGGCACGATCACAGCCGCCCTGCCCTTTACGCTGATCCTGCTGACCTGTTGCCTCAGCCTCTATATCGGCATGCGGGACGAATATCGCAGCATGAATGAAAGCGACGCCGCCGGATTCTAGACCGGTCAGGGCATGATACGCCAAGCGCTCTGTGGGCGCGGATCAGGTCTGTTTTCGGGACATATCAAGGGAAGAGATGGCACACCCGGAGCGATTCGAACGCCCGACCCCCAGATTCGTAGTCTGGTGCTCTATCCAGCTGAGCTACGGGTGCCTGCCTTGATGAAGGCGGACACATACAGTGAGGAATCGGGGGATGCAAGCCTGTTTGCCACGGAACTGTCATTCCTCTGCAGTGGGCTCTACAGCAACTGGCACAATGCCCGTGACAGTGCTGATCCAGCCTGAATATGCACTGACTCGCATATAGATTCCGGGGCTGTCCGGACGGGCACATCCAAGCCCCCAGCTGACCACACCGATCTGGACCGGGCCGTCCTCATAATTGCGGAGCACAAGGGGGCCGCCGCTGTCCCCCTGGCACGAATCCACGCCGCCCGCGCCAGCACAAATCTGCGTCGCCGGATCGACTGCCACCCCGGCAAGATCGTCCTCAAGGCCGTAATCCGCGATGCGGGCGGCAGTCTGCTTCTGACAGTCCTCCACGTCGACCAGCGGCACATATCCTTCCTGCAGGATCAGGCTCGGCGCCGTCACGTGTCGCCCAGTACGGCTCGTCCCGTCTTCGCTCTGCGCGGTCTCGCCGATTTTGCCATATCCGGCCACCAGCGTGTCTGCATAGGATCCGGTCATGTCGACCGCCCGCGCCGTCAGCCCCTCAAGGGGCGCAACTTCGCCGTCCCAGCGGCCTTCGATGCGCAACAGCGCCAGATCATGTCCCCGCTCCGGATTGCCGGAATCATAGTCCGGGTGGACAACAATCTCGGACACAGGGAACAGGGCGCTGGAAGGAACATCCATCAGGGAACCGCGACCAATGGCAAGCCCAACAGGGCCGAACCGCTCCATCGTCCGCCCCGTCGCATCGGGGAAATACTGCGCAGCCCGCCCATTGCTCTCGACGCGGATGCCCTCAACGCAATGTCCGGCCGTGATCGCCCATTCCGGAGAAATCATGGTCGCGCCACACTCATGATAGACTGATCGGCCTTGCAGCGCCTGTAGTGAGGCCATGCCCGGCCAATCCGCAGGGTCTGCATCTTCGCCGCCGACCACACAGGCCGTGGCGAGCGCCAACAGCCCCGCACCGAGTCCAATTTTCCATCCCAGCCCCATGTCGTCCCCCGTCAGCGATTGGCTTCAAACACGCCCCTTGCGATTGCCCGGGAAAGCGTGGAGGCCGCCAATTCTCCGATCCTCGCGACAAGTATGGCACGCTTCTCCTGCGAGGCAATCCGGCCCGACGACATCACGAAAAGTGCGTCGCCGTCGAAGGGCGCGAAGACAGGCCGGATGGCGCGGGAGAAGCCGGACAAGGCCATCTGCGCGACGCGCTTGGCCTCACTGGCCGTCAGGATGACGTCAGTGGCAATGCAGGCAATCGTCGTGTTCTGGCCGAGCGCGGGATTGGCCTTGGCGGCCCCCCAGTCCTCAGCGTCGGCAGCATAATCTTCCGGCGGGCGCTTGCCGCCGAATTCGCCATCGACCTCGAAGGGCCATGCCCAGAAAGCGTCCGTTCCGGGCATGTAAGCGGATCCGAAACAGTTCACACCCGCAAGTGCCCCGACTGTGATGCCGTCATGCGTCACGATACTGGCTGAGCCCGTTCCACCCGCAAAGGCCCCTGCCCGGGCGCCATAGCCGGCGCCTGCCCGCCCAAGCGGCACATCCGTTCCGCGCGCGCGAAAAGCGGTGAGACCAAGCGCCGCATAAGGAGAGACGTCGCCCCAGGATTTGTCGCCACCATTGGCGAGGTCGTAGAGGATTGCCGCCGGCACAATCGGCGTCCGCGGCACGCTGGTCAGGGGGACGAGCGCAAAGCCTCGGCCCTCCTGCTTCAGCCCGGATGCGACACCGTCCGCAGCCGCCAGCCCAAAGGCGCTACCGCCTGACAGGCAGACGGCATCGATGCCATCAACCAGCATGCCGGCAGACAGGAGGTCCGTTTCGCGCGTGCCCGGTCCACCACCGGAGACGGCAACCGCCGCAATCGCTGGCGCGTCCGGCACGATCACGCTGACCCCTGTGCGGACGCTGGCATCCTCTGCCTGCCCAACCTTTATGCCCGGCACGTCGGTAATGGTGTTTCTTGCGCCTGGTTTCGCCATAAGCTGTCGCCCTACCTTTCCCTCATGAGGGATGTTTCATAAGGTCTGCCGCAACACACGCCAAGCTGAAGGGGCACCTTATGAGACGTTTGCCGATTCTCCTCACCTGTATTGGACTCTCCGCCTGCGCGCCGGGCGGCGATGGCCAGTTCAATGCGACCGAAGAGGCAAGACGCGCGGCCGACGCCGCACAGCAGGCCGGATCGGTCGAAGAAGGTGTGGCCGAAATCGACCAGCCAACCCAGGAGGCCTGGACCAAGGGCGCCATGGTCGCCGCAGCAGACCCACGGGCCGTCGAGGCCGGTCTCGAAATGTTGCGTCAGGGCGGATCAGCAATTGATGCGGCCATCGCGGTGCACTCCGTGTTGGGCCTCGTCGAGCCACAAAGCTCCGGCCTCGGCGGTGGGGCCTTCATGGTCTATTATGATCATGCCAGCGATGAGATAACGGTCTTCGACGGCCGGGAAGTTGCGCCCGCCTCCACCACGCCCGACCATTTCATGAAGGATGGCAAGCCGTTGGGCTTCCTCGAAGCCTGGCAGTCCGGCAAGGCCGTCGGCGTGCCCGGCCAGATTGCCCTCTACAAGACATCGCACGAGGCTGCGGGCAAACTCGATTGGGAAACCCTGTTCCAGCCAGCCATCAAGCTGGCCGAAGACGGATTTGAAGTTTCGCCGCGCCTCGCCGAGCTTCTGGCAAATCCACGCCTGCGCGGCGCGGTGCGACTGGACGATCTGGCTGTGTCCTCTGAATATTTCTATCCGGGCGGCGAACCGCTTCCCGCAGGCTTCAACCGGACCAATCCGGACTATGCGGCCACGCTGACAGCCATCGCGGCGGAAGGACCTTCCGCCTTTTATGAAGGCGAAATCGCGCAGGCGATTGTCGACGCCGTGAATAGTGATGCGACGCCCGGCAATATGAGCCTTGAGGACCTGTCATCCTATTCGGTGAAAATTCGTCCTGCCCTGTGTGGTGATCGGGCGGATGGCTATCGCATCTGTTCCGCCCCGCCCCCCTCTTCCGGCGGCGTGACGCAGAACATGATCATGGGACTTTACGACCTGCTCGAGCCAACAACTGAGGCGGAGATGACCGAAGAGGGCTATTTGAAGGCCTTTGTCGACGCCCAGCGCCTCACCTATGCCGACCGGGACCATTATGTCGCCGATGCCGACTTCGTGCCAGTGCCGTCAAAGGATCTGATCAACCCGGCCTATCTCCGCGTTCGCGCAAAAGAAGCCTTCGCCCCCGATGCGGCGAGCTTCCCCGGCGATCCGGGTGTTGCGCTGGGCCGTGATCCGATCCGCCCGCTCTGGGGCGAGGATGCCACCGAGCATGCGCCGGGCACGACCCATATCTCTATCGTGGATGCAGAAGGCAATGCGGTCTCCATGACCGCCACAGTCGAAGCGGCCTTTGGCACCTCCCTCATGGTGCACGGCTTCATGCTGAACAATGAGCTGACAGACTTTTCGCGCGAGCCCACCAAGGGCACCAAACCGGTGGCCAATGCGCCCGGTCCGCTGAAACGCCCTCGCAGCTCGATGTCGCCCACCATCGTTTTCGATCCTGACGGTGGTCTGTTCATGGTCACCGGCTCGCCGGGCGGCAATTCCATCGTGGCCTATGTCTCGAAGACTCTGGTCGGCGTACTGGAATGGGGCAAGACGGCTCAGGAAGCGATCAATCTGCCGAACATCATCGCGCGCGGGGACACTGTCGGGGTCGAGATCGACGTGCCGGGCGGCATGGAAGCCGCCGACGCCTTGCGCGAAATGGGCTATGATGTGGAAGAACGAGAGGGTGAGAATTCCGGCCTCCACGTCATCATCGTACGGGAAGACGGACTCGAAGGCGGCGCCGACCCACGCCGGGAAGGGGTTGCGAAGCCTCTGGAATAGGTCCCATGGCCAAGCTCTATTTTTCCTATGCCGCCATGAATGCGGGCAAATCGACGATCCTGCTGCAAGCGGCCTACAATTACCGTGAGCGGGGGATGGAGGTCCTGTTGCTGACCTCCGCCCTCTACAAGGATGACGAGGACGGGCACATCTCTTCCCGGATCGGGATTGGCGCCGATGCCATTCTCTATACGGAGAAGACAGATTTGTACGCCCTCGTCAGCGACGCGGTCAGCAACCACACGCTCAGCGCCGTTTTCGTGGATGAAGCCCAGTTCCTGACCAACGAGCAGGCCTGGCAACTGGCCCGCATCGCAGATCATCTGAACGTGCCGGTGCTGGCCTATGGTCTGCGCACCGATTTCCGGGGCGAATTGTTCCAGGGCTCGGCGGCCCTGCTGGCCATTGCCGACTCCTTGCGCGAAATCCGGACGATCTGCGAATGCGGTCGCAAGGCCACGATGGTGGTAAGGCTTGGCCCGGACGGTAAAGCCCTGACTGAAGGCGAACAGGTCAGCATCGCGAAGGCGACCTATCTGTCCCTTTGCCGGCGCCATTGGGAGGAGCGGATGGGCCGCTTCCCCCCTACCCCGATGTCAGGGTGACAGTTCTGCCGTCAGCGCGTCGGCCAGCAACCGCCCTTTTGCAGTAAGGGCGATCCGCGACCCGTCCTGTACCATCCAGCCTTCATCGACGAACACATCGATCTTCGTCTGCGGCAGGGCGCGATCGGCCACGGTTTCGATCCGACGTCGGTCTATTCCGGTGGCCGGCCTCAATCCCATCGCCAGCAATTCCCGCGCATTATCGATCGGATAGAGTTTCGAAGCATCCGACCAGCCCGACGCCAGCGCCTGCACATTCGCGATATAGGTAGCCGGCTGGCGCTCGGCTTCCGACGCATACCGGTTGCCGCCCACGCTGAGCCGCCCGTGTGCGCCGGGACCCACCCCGATCCAGTCCCCGCCATTCCAATATGTCTTGTTATGCCGGGACTGGTACGCCTCGGACACGGCATGATTGGACACTTCATAAGCGGGCAGGCCCGCAGACGACAATACGTCCTGTGTCAGTTCGTACAGATCGGCCTGGTCGTCATCTTCCATCGGCGTCATATGGCCCCGGGCCGCCGCCTTGCCAAATGCCGTTCGCTCCTCGATAGTCAATTCGTACAAGGATATATGTGGCGCGCCGAAATCCAGAATTTCTTCCAGCTCCACCTGCCACTCATCATGTGACTGGCCGGGGCGGGCATAGATCAGGTCGATTGAACTGTTCCGGAACACTTTCATCGCGCGCGTCATGGCCATGCGCGCGATTTCGCTGTCATGGTCGCGTCCAAGGAAGGCCAGGGCGTGGTCCCGAAGGGACTGCACGCCGATGGACAGGCGGTTGACGCCAGCTGCTTTCAGCCCCTCCAGATCCATCCGCAGGATGTCGTTCGGATTGGCTTCGAGGGTGATCTCGGCGTCCGGCTTCAGGCCAAAGCTGTCCTCTGCGGCGGTCACGAGGCCCGCAATGTCAGCCGGTGCCAGCAGAGACGGCGTTCCGCCTCCCAGATAGAGACTGTCGGCCTTGCCATGCTCCGGCATGCGCGGGCGGTGGATCTCGAGATCCTTCCGGATGGCGCTGAGCAGAGGGGAATTGTCCCGATCCTTGGCGGCATACACATTAAAGTCGCAGTAAGGGCAGATCTTCGCACAGTACGGCCAATGGACGTAGATGCCAAATCCATATTCCGGACCGAAAGGGGCGGGTGCCTGACTCATCAAAGCAACGCGGCTTTCAGCTTGGCGACAGCATTCGCGCGGTGGCTCATAGCGTGCTTCCGCTGCGGCTCCATCTCTCCGAATGTGATGGATTCGCCATCTGCAACAAAAACCGGATCATAGCCGAACCCCTTGTCACCACGCGGTGGCCAGGTCAGTTCGCCATGCACTTCTCCTTCGAAGACTTCGGCATGACCATCCGGCCAGACCACGGCCAGCGCGCAGACGAATTTGGCTGACCGGTCGGTGGCGCCAATGTCGTCCAGCTCCCGCTGGACCTTCTCCATGGCGCGGCTGAAATCGCGCGGCTCCCCCGCCCAGCGGGCGGAGAAGATGCCGGGCGCGCCGCCCAAAGCTGTAACAGACAGGCCAGAATCGTCCGATAAGGCCGGGGCGCCGGTGGCCTCGGCTGCCGCCCGCGCCTTGAGGATGGCATTGCCTGCAAAAGTCGCTTCAGTCTCTTCCGGTTCGGGCAGAGCCAGTTCAATGGCCGAGACAACGTCAAAGCCGAGCGGCTCGAACAGATCCTTCAGTTCCGACACCTTGCCCTTGTTATGGGTTGCTGCGACCAGCCGCCCGGGCGAAAGCCTTCGAATCATGCTAATTTCACCCATTCTGTAATGGCCCTATTCTTGCTTTTGTCAGTAATGTATATATCGTTATTCGGTAAGCCCTGCCTCTTTAGCGATAAAGTTAACGGGGTCCAAGTCAACAAGGCCGGAAGGTAGATAGAGACGCATGAGTACAAACGCGGGAAATTCCATGGCCGCCATCATGACCGTGCTGGTGACGATTGTCATGTGGATGACTGCCCTCATCGGCGCAATCGTTATCCTCGCAGCCGGGATAGAATTGATCTCCATGTTGTCAGGCAATCCAATCAATATTGGTGGCATCAAGATCGACGACCATGATATCAGCGTGCACGAACTCAGCGCCGGCCTGCTCGGCGCTGTTGTTGTGGTCGCTGCGGTCGTCTTTGTCTGTCTTGAATTGCGCAAGATCCTCGCAACCCTGTCTGCAGGTGACCCCTTCGTACCGGATAATGCTGGTCGGCTCACGCGAATCGCCATCGCCATCGCAGTGACACAACTGATGCGGTACGCGATCGCATTGGTTATCGGACTGACAGCCGAAGGGGCTAAAATACAACTCTCCTTCGACCTTATCGCATGGGCATCGGTTGCGGCGCTCTTCATCCTGTCCCAAGTCTTCCGTGAGGGCACACGCCTTCGCGACGAAGAAAAAATGACCATATAGGAGCACAGGATATGTCCATACGCGTGACCCTCGACCGAGTGCTTCTTGACCGCCGCATGTCCCTGACAGAGCTGTCGGAACGCGTCGGCGTAACGCTCGCCAATCTCTCAATCCTGAAAACCGGCAAGGCAAAGGCCGTTCGGTTCTCGACGCTTGAAGCGCTCTGCCGCGAGTTGGAGTGCCAGCCGGGTGACCTGCTCATCTTCGATGACGAGGATTCGGCCGACCATGAACAGGTCGCGGCGGAATAGATGAAGCGCCAGCGCCCCCTGCCCTTCGATTCGGGCGATGTGGTCTCAGTCAGGTTTGGCGCGGTCCTGTCGCATTATGGCGTGGTGACGTCTCGCGGAACCATCATCAGCAATTCCCGCCTGCACGATGGCGTCATCGAACAGCGCCCGGAAGACTTCGCCACGGGCCGCACCATTCGCCTGCATCGCCGCTACAGCTCGCTCGACGGCCACCTCGTGGAAGGCCGTGCCCGTCGCCAGCTTGGCCGTGACTATGATCTATTCGGCTCCAATTGCGGCCATCTCGTCCGCCACGCTCATCGCCGCAGACCGACACCCCTGCAGATTGGCGCCGCGACTGTGCGGGCGCTCGGCGACATGCTATCCAGCAAGCGCGATCCTTACTGAACCAGACGGGGAACGCTGGCGACAGCCCGGCGTAACTGCTGCATGACCCACAAAATTGCCTGCGCGATGCTCGCCCTGATTCTTCCCCTCACAGCTTGTGGCGGGGGTAAGGAAGTCGGCGAATTCAAGAATGACTGGCTCGGCAACGAGATCAAGATCAAGCAATTGCAGGATCCGAAGATCGCGGGCGTTGTCTGTCATCTCTCCTATTTCGATCGCGGCGTCTGGGACCGGCTCGGAAAGGGTAACTGGTTCGAAAACCCGTCCAACTCCTCGATCTCCTGCCTGCAATCGGGTCCGATCCGCATCGGCCGGATTGATCTCGACAAGTCGGGCGAGGAAGTGTTCGACCAGAATCAGAGCCTCGTTTTCAAGCAGCTCGCCGTGCGCCGCATTTATGATGCAGATTCCGACAGCCTGATGTACGTCTCCTACAGCCGCAAGATCGTGGACGGCTCCGCCAAGATGAGCCTGTCGACCGTGCCCTTGTTTGGGCGGGACGTGACATGGCAAAATGGGAAGCCAGCTTCCGACAACTAGACCCTTCCGGCCAAATCGCAGCCTTTCGGATTTCACGTATGGACGCCGCACGCTCCGGCAGCCATCTGGCACGACATGACCATTCGCATCCGATCCGCTGAAGACCGCCGCCGCGAGATTCAGGAAAATGCCGCGCGCCTTGGCATCGACGAGGCGTTCATCTCGGACCTTGTCGACACTTTCTATACGCGCGTGCGGGCCCATCCGCTGCTCGGACCGGTCTTCGAGGGCGAAATCGGAGACCATTGGGCCCCTCATCTCGCCACGATGAAGGATTTCTGGTCGTCCGTTGCGATGAATACCGGGCGGTATTCCGGGAAGCCCTTCCCGGCACATATGAAATTGACGGGCATCACGCCCGCCCATTTCAATATCTGGCTCGCTCTGTTCAGGCTGACCCTGGAAGACCTGACCAGCAATGCCGAAACGGTCGACTATTTCATGGAACGCGCCAACCGGATTGCCCGCAGCTTCCAGCTCGGCATGTTCGAGCTGGGCACCTAGCCCAACGCGGCCCGCTGGGCCTCGAACAATTCCATGCAGCCCTTTTCGGCAAGGCGCAGCATTTCATCCAGTTCCACGCGCGTCATTGGGCGCTCTTCGCCAGTGCCCTGGACCTCAATGAACCCGCCATCGGAACTCATGACGACATTCATGTCGGCTTCGCCGCGTGAGTCTTCCGGATAGTCCACATCCAGAACCGGATGGTCCTGATAGATGCCGACCGAAATGGCCGCAGCCTGCTTGGCGATGGGGTTCGCCGAGATGACGCCTTCAGCGCGCAGATAACGACACGCCATCGCCAAGGCGACAAAACCGCCGGTAATCGAGGCTGTCCGCGTGCCGCCATCGGCCTGCAACACGTCACAATCGATCGTGATCTGGTTTTCGCCGAGCGCCTTGAGGTCACAGACCGACCGCAGGGAACGCCCGATCAGGCGCTGGATTTCCTGCGTGCGGCCGGATTGCTTGCCGGAGGCGGCTTCCCGGCGACCGCGTGTATGCGTCGCGCGGGGCAGCATGCCGTATTCCGCCGTAACCCAGCCCTTGCCCTGCCCTTTCAGCCATGGCGGCACGCTCTTTTCCCAGCTGGCCGTGCACAGGACATGCGTATTGCCGAACTTGGCGAGACACGATCCCTCTGCATAGCGGGTCACATTGGTCTCCAGCGTCACCTCGCGGAGCTGGTCAAAAGCGCGTCCGGACGGACGGATAAGCGTGCTCATCTTGAAATCCTCTTTGCTGCCCTGCCTGATTGCGGGTTTTGGCGCGCCTGTCTACACCGGGAAAGAGGTTCACTACTGGTGGGGGAAACATGCCGACAGATATCGAGATTGCCCGGAACGCGAAGAAGCGGCCCATCCATGAACTGGCTGAGGCGCTCGAAATCGATGCTGCCAACCTCATCCCCTATGGACACGACAAGGCGAAGATCGCCGCCGATCATCTTGCCGCGATCAAGTCCAAGCCCGATGGCAAGCTGATCCTGGTCACTGCCGTCAATCCCACGCCCGCCGGCGAAGGCAAGACCACCACCAGCATCGGCCTGACCGATGCGATGAACCGGATTGGTGAGCGGACACTGCTCTGCCTGCGCGAGCCTTCCTTGGGCCCCTGCTTCGGAATGAAGGGCGGTGCGACAGGCGGCGGACAGGCGCAAGTGGTGCCGATGGAGGACATCAACCTCCATTTCACGGGTGACTTCCACGCCATTACGTCCGCCCACAATTTGCTGGCGGCCATGATTGACAATCATGTTCACTGGGGCGGGGAAAGCGGCATCGATCCCACACGGATCAGCTGGCGGCGCGTCATGGACATGAATGACCGCAACCTCCGCAATGTCGTCACCGGACTGGGCGGCAGCCCGAATGGCACGCCGATGGAAACCGGGTTTGACATTACCGTCGCCTCGGAAATCATGGCCATCCTCTGTCTCGCGAAAGATGCGCACGACCTACAGGACCGGCTGGAACGCATGGTCATCGGCTATCGCCGCGGGCGCGTGGCGGTCACTGCCAAGGAAATGAACGCCGTTGGCGCCATGATGGCCCTGTTGAAAGACGCCATGCTGCCCAATCTCGTCCAGACCCTGGAAGGCAATCCGGCCCTGATCCATGGCGGCCCCTTCGCCAATATCGCGCATGGCTGCAGCTCCGTTATCGCGACAAAGGCCGCGCTCAAGATGGCGGATTTTGTCGTCACCGAAGCCGGCTTCGGCGCGGATCTTGGCGCCGAGAAATTCTTCAACATCAAATGTCGGCAGGCGGGCCTGGCGCCCAGCGCAGCCGTGCTTGTCGCCACCGTCCGCGCGCTCAAGATGCATGGCGGCGTGTCCAAGGAAGACGCCGGAACGGTCAGCTATGACTCGCTGGAAAGAGGCCTCGCCAATCTCGGCCGTCACATCGAGAATGTGAAACAGTTCAATGTCCCGGTCGTGGTCGCCATCAACCGGTTCACCTCCGACACATCCAGAGAGATTGCGGCCATCGAAGCCTATTGCGCCCAGCAGGACGTGCCGGTGTCCATCTGCACGCACTGGGCCGAGGGCGGCCACGGCGCCGAGGATCTTGCCCGCACGGTTACCCGCCTCGCGAACGATACGCCCTCCAGCTTCGAGCCCCTCTATCCGTCGGACATGCCCCTGTTCGAAAAGATCGAGACGGTCGCCCGCCGCATCTACCGCGCCAGTCATGTCGAAGCAGCTCCCAGAGTCCGCAACCAGCTCGAACGCTGGGAAAAGGCAGGCTTTGGTCAGTTCCCGGTCTGCATGGCGAAAACGCCCTACAGCTTCTCAAGCGATGCCAAACTGGTCGGCGCCCCAGAGGATCATGTGCTCCATCTGCGCGACGTACGCCTGTCGGCGGGCGCCGGCTTTGTGGTGGGCATTTGCGGCGACATTGTCACCATGCCAGGCCTGCCGCGCCAGCCCGCCGCCGAAGGCATGCACCTGAACAGCAGCGGCCAGATCGAAGGCCTTTCCTGATCGGCACTCAGTATGGGATGTGAAACCTGTTGAACGCGGGGCAACGCGCGCCTAATCAATAAGGGATGATCCAGCCACTCGACACGCACTCCCTGTTGCAGCGCCTCGACCAGCGCTCGCGCGACATTTTCCGGGAGATTGTCGAAGGCTACCTGACCACGGGCGAACCGGTCGGCTCTCGCACGCTGTCGAAAAGCGGTATCGCCCTGTCCCCTGCGTCCATCCGCAATGTGATGGCAGATCTGACCGAACTCGGCCTGCTGGAATCGCCCCACATCTCTGCCGGACGCGCCCCCACCCATACCGGCCTGCGCCTGTTCGTCGACGGCTTTCTCGAAATCGGCGAGCCGAGCCGCGACGACCGGATGGAAATCGACGACCGGCTGAAATCCGCAGGCACCGACATCGAAGCCGTCATGGGCGAAGCCTCGAACATCCTCTCCGGCCTGACCGGGGGCGCGGGCCTCGTCTCGTCCCCGACCCGCGACGCGGTGGTAAGGCACGCCGAATTCGTGCCGCTCGGCGGACGCGAAGCGTTGTGCGTAATTGTCACCGAGGATGGCGATGTCGAGAACCGCATCGTCGAAGTGCCCGAGGGCCTGCCAGCCACCACACTGATCGAGGCCGGCAATTATCTCTCGACTCGCGTGCGCGGCCGGACCCTGTCGGAAGTCGCCAGCGATATCCGTCTGGAATTGCGCTCTCATCGCGCCGCGCTGGACCAGGCCGCCTCTTCCCTTGTCGAACAGGGGCTCGCGCAATGGAGCGGTGATGCGCCCGGACGGGGACGCTCCCTGATCGTGCGGGGCCGCGCGAATTTGCTCGAAGATGCACAGGCCGCGGAAGACCTTGACCGGGTGCGCCAGCTGTTCAACGAACTTGAACGCCAGCAAAGCCTGCTTGATATCCTCGATACGACCCGCGAAGCCGATGGGGTTCGTCTTTTCATCGGGGCGGAGAACCAGCTTTTCCCGCTATCGGGTTCAAGTGTGATTGTAGCTCCCTATATGGGAGGCGGAAAACAGGTTATCGGCGCACTTGGCGTGATTGGCCCCACCAGGCTGAATTATGCCCGCGTGATACCCATGGTGGATTATACGGCGAAAGTGGTCGGGCAGCTCCTGTCCACACGCCGCAAGAAGGAAACAAATGGATGAGCGACGAAACCAAACCCGGCGAAACCGCTGAAATCGATTCCAATGCCTCCAAGGCAGACCTGAAAGCGGCTGCGGACGATATCCTGAAGTCTGCGCCCAAACAGGCGGATGAACCTGAAACGACGGCGGACATTGATCCTGTGCAGCGACTTGAAATCGAGAAAGAAGAGCTGCGCGAGCAATTGCTGCGCACGCTGGCTGACCTCGACAACACGCGCAAGCGCGCCGAGCGTCAGGTTGCGGATGCCCGCATCTACGCTATCGAAAAATTTGCCGGCGACCTGCTCAGCGTGTCGGACAACCTTTCCCGCGCCCTCGCAGCCTTGACGGATGACGACCGCGCCGCCCTGTCAGAGGCGGGCCGGAACCTGTTCGAAGGCATCGAGATGACGGAAAAGGAGCTTCACACAGCCCTCGCCCGTCATGGCGTCACGGTGATTGCCGCCCTGCCCGGCGACACATTCGATCCGAATTTGCATCAGGCCGTCGCGAACATTCCGTCTGACCAGCCAAACGGCACCATCGCTTCCTGCTTCCAGCCCGGCTGGAAGATCGGCGAACGCACCCTGCGCGCCGCCATGGTGGCCGTCAGCGCCGGCGCGGCGAACTGATCAACGACTGACTTTCCAGACAGTCACTGTATTCTGCCCCCAATTGGGTACGATCACTGTATCGCCGATAACGGTCAGGTCATTCTGCATGACCTCACCATCGACCAAAGTCGTGACGACGCCGTCCTCACCGACATAATGGATCTGGCCGGGCCACGAAGAAACCAGGTAGCCGCCGCCGGGGACGGGTCCGATCCCGTCGGCATTCTCCATGCCGGACGCAATTTCGGTCAATTCGCCTTCCGCGGTCACGCTGAACAGACTGCCGGTGGTCATGGTAGAAACAAGCATCCGGTCACCCTCGCCCAGCAGGCCGTTCACGCCCGCGAGCCGCTCGTCCTGCAGCCAGAGCTCAGCCGCGCCGTCTGAAATCCGGTAGATCGCGGCGTCGCCGGAATCCGAAACATAGATCGCGCCATCCCAGGGCGTGGCATCATTCAGGAATTTGGCGCCCTCGATGCGTACTTTTCCGAGCCGTTTGCCATCGGCGACGCCGAACATGACCACATTATCGATATCAGTCGCGTAAAGCGCGCCATCCAGCACAGCCATGCCTTTCGGGGCATCCAGCTTCGCGGCCCAGTAGCGCTTGGTAATGGCGCCGTCATGCGAGAGGTGCGCGATATAGCCATCCCCGTCTTTTTCACTCCCCTCCCCGACCACATTGGAGATGAAATATCCGCCATCCGGGGCAGCAGCCACGCCTTCGGGACTTTCAAAGCCCTCGGCATTCCAGGCTTGCTCAATTTTTGGGATCGACAGAGCAGCCTCTTCGGGCTCGGCCGGTGCTTGCACGCAGCCCGCCGCAAGCAGGATGGCTGTTATCGGAAGAAATCTGCGTAACATCTGTCGTCCCCTCTTTGCTTTTGGGCACTATGCCCAATGGGAGACAGGAACGTCCAGCCTTTCCGAGGCCTCTTAGCCCGTAGGTTCAAGCGCGTTGCGTCTGCGACCCGGCAGACGGGCCCACAGCCGCTCATGGAAGGTGTAGGCAATTGTCTGCACCGCAGGCTCGATCAGGCCGATGGCGAGGGCAGCATGCCAGTTGCGCGTAAGGGCAAACGCCACGGCAATGGCAATCGTCAGATGCATCAGGCTATAGGTCATTGTCTTGATAAGTTGGCGCGGCATGGAATTTCCTTTCACACCAATCGATGTAGTGCGAGTGAGAACCATTATCAAATAAATAGATATGGAAGCTGCCATAGGGCCGATCTATCGCAGCTAAGCACCAAAATCCTGTACAGCTACGTATTGCTACCCCCTTGAGACGCGCTAAACCCTTCCCATATCGCAAGTCGAACCGGCGCACGGATGAAACCCGTTACCGCCGCCTCATTTGAACCCTTGGAAAGAGCCACTGGCTGTCCGGGGCTGCTGAGCAGACCGCAACAGAACATGGCCCGTGGCGGCTTGATAAAAAGAGAGATGCAATATGAGCAAAATCATTGGTATTGACCTTGGAACCACCAACTCCTGTGTCGCCGTCATGGAAGGCGGACAGGCAAAGGTCATCGAAAACGCAGAAGGCCAGCGCACGACCCCGTCCGTTGTCGCCTTTACTGAAGGCGGCGAACGCCTGATCGGCATGCCGGCCCGGCGCCAGGCTGTCACCAACCCGGATTTCACCTTCTACGCCATCAAGCGCCTGATCGGCCGTCAGTTCGACGATCCGACCGCGCAGAAGGACAAGGAGATTTCCCCGTTCGAAATCGTCAAAGGCCCCGCAGGCGATGCGTGGGTCAAAGGTCGTGACAAGGATTACGCCCCACAGGAAATCTCGGCTTTCATCCTGACCAAGATGAAGGAAACGGCGGAAGCCTATCTTGGCAGCGAAGTGACCCAGGCGGTCATCACCGTTCCGGCCTACTTCAACGACGCGCAACGTCAGGCAACCAAAGACGCCGGCAAGATTGCTGGCCTTGAAGTCCTGCGGATCATCAATGAGCCAACGGCCGCCGCGCTCGCTTACGGCCTCGACAAGGACGAACAGTCCAAGACGATCGCCGTTTATGACCTTGGCGGCGGGACGTTCGACGTGTCCCTGCTGGAAATCGGTGATGGCGTCTTCGAAGTGCTGTCCACCAATGGGGACACCTTCCTCGGCGGTGAAGACTTCGACCTCCGGATCGTCGACTTCCTGGCAGAAGAGTTCAAGAAGGATCAGGGCATCGACCTGAAATCCGACAAGCTTGCGCTCCAGCGCCTCAAGGAAGAAGCCGAGAAGGCCAAGAAGGAACTGTCGTCTGCCAGCCAGTATGAAGTGAACCTTCCCTTCATCACGGCCGATGCGACGGGTCCGAAACACCTCAACATCAAGTTGACGCGCGCCAAGTTCGAAAGCATTGTCGAAGACCTCGTCAAGCGCACCATCGAGCCGTGCAAGAAAGCCCTCGCAGATGCTGGCAAATCTCCTGCCGACATCGACGAAGTCGTTCTCGTTGGCGGCATGACCCGTATGCCGGCTGTTCAGGAAGCGGTGAAGAAATTCTTCGGCCGTGAGCCGCACAAGGGCGTGAACCCGGATGAAGTCGTTGCCATTGGCGCGGCCATTCAGGGCGGCGTGCTGCAAGGCGACGTGAAAGATGTGGTCCTGCTCGACGTGACCCCGCTGTCGCTGGGCATCGAAACGCTGGGCGGTGTGTTCACGCGCCTGATCGACCGCAACACGACGATCCCGACCAAGAAGTCCCAGGTCTTCTCGACGGCTGACGACAATCAGCCTGCCGTGACGATCAAGGTCTTCCAGGGTGAGCGCGAAATGGCTGTCGACAACAAGATGCTCGGCCAGTTCAATCTCGAAGGCATCCCACCAGCACCGCGCGGGGTTCCGCAGATCGAAGTGACCTTCGACATCGACGCCAACGGCATCGTGTCCGTGTCCGCCAAGGACAAGGCCACCGGCAAGGAACAGCAGATCACCATCCAGGCAGATGGCGGCCTGACGGACGACGACATCAAGAACATGATGGCCGACGCCGAAGCCAATGCTGGCGCCGACAAGGCCCGCCGCGAACTCGTGGAAGCCAAGAACCAGGCCGAAGCGCTGGTGCACCAGACCGAGAAACAGGTCGAAGAGCATGGCGACAAGGTGTCTGACGAGGTGAAAGCCGAGATCAAGACGGCCTCTGACGAGCTGAAAGAGGCCCGCGAAGGCGACAACATCGCTGACATCCAGGCCAAGCATCAGGCCCTGATGACGGCCGCCATGAAGCTCGGCGAGGCAATCTATGCCAGCCAGCAGGATGAGGCGGCCACTGCGGACGCAGCCGCCGATGCGGCAGCCGACGGCGATGATGTGGTCGATGCCGACTTCGAGGAAGTCGATGGCGACCAGAAGTCTGCCTAAGGCGGCTGACTACACCTAAAAGAAAAACCCGCCGGATCGCTCCGGCGGGTTTTTTCTTGGTCAGTTCAGCTGTTCAGGATCCGGCCGGACGAACAAATTGCGCGCCCACCAGAATGCCGGTCTGCCACCGCCTTTGACACGGCACGACCAGCTCAACGGCTCCGCTCGGCGACAGCAGCTGCAGGTCGAACTCGGTCGGAACCATCCAGATTTCCTGGAGCTTCAGCTTGGCCCCGGTCGCGGACAGGTCACGTACCACCACGTCAACTGAACTGTGACGCCGGTTCATGACAATTCGTCCCCGCCGCAAGGTGCGGAGGCGCTGGGTCGCGCGATCCTGTGACGGTTGTTCGGCGGTGTCTTTGGAAGTGTCTTCAGTCATGCGGGATTTATGCGTGAGAATTGGTTCGGTTCAGCGGCCGACTGTAATTCGTACAACAGTCGCACCAGTGTGTTGGAACGCGCCGACACCATCCGGCGGCGCCCTTACGAGAAACGGAAACGGAGGCGATCAGGGCGCGACAAATTGGGCGCCAAGATGATCGCCGCTTTGCCATTTCTTCTGGCATGGGACGACCGTTTCCACCGTGCCCAGAGGCGTGAGAATCGGTAATTCGAACTCTGTGGGGACGGCCCATGCCGTGGGCAGTTTCAATTGCGCCCCGCCTTCCGATACATCGCGGACAAGGGCATCAAACGTACTGTAGGAATTGTTCACGACCACGCGGGCACGGCGGAGGGTACGTCGCCGCGCTGCCCCGCGTCGCTCAGAAGAAGCGGCGGGAAATGTCTGTGCAAGATTGTCTGCCATGCCTCAACATTACAGAGAACTCAAAGGAATTTCCCGCCGGGATAGCAGTGTATCAGCAGTTGTCCCGGAATGGGACTAGATCACGACGACAACCTTGCCCTGCGCTTTCCGGTCCATCAGCTCCTGAATCGCATCGGCTGATTTCTCGAGCGGATAGGTGTTGGAGACGTGCGGCCGGATCTTGCCCTCACCGTACAGCTTGAACAGCTCCGCCACATTCTGCTGGTGCGCCTTCGGATCCCGCGCAACCGCCGCGCCCCAGAACACGCCCCGGATGTCACAGCTTTTCAGCAGGGTGAGGTTCAGTGGCAATTTCGGGATGCCGGCCGGGAATCCGATCACGAGGAAACGGCCTTCCCAGTTCATCGCCCGCACGGCCGGTTCGGCGTAATTGCCGCCCACGCCATCATAAATGATGTCGACACCGCCACCCGAGACTTCCTTGATGTCGTTTGAGAAGGCTTTCTGGCCGTCCCGATCCAGCTCACGTGCGTAGACGAGGCCCTTGTCGGCGCCTTTCGAGAGACAGAAATCCACCTTTTCCTGCGTGGAGCAGGCCGCGATCACTTCCAGACCCATTGCCTTGCCAAGCTCGACGGCTGCAATGCCAACGCCGCCCGCGGCGCCGAGGACGAGCAACTTTTCGCCTGGCTTGGGGTCAGCGCGATCCTTGAGCGCGTAATAGCTGGTGCCATACGTCATCATGAAGGCTGCCGCCTCTTCGAACGGCATCCCTTCCGGAATGGGCATCACGGCGTGCTGTGCCGCAACGGCATATTCCGCCATGCCGCCATTGCCAATCGACGCCAGCACGCGGTCACCTGCCTTCACATGCGAAACGCCTTCGCCCACTTCCTTGACGAAACCGGCGATCTCGCCACCGGGGGAGAATGGGCGCGGTGGCTTGAACTGGTACATGTCCTGGATGATCAGGGAATCCGGGAAATTCACCCCACACGCCTTAACTTCAATCAGGACCTGACCTTTGCCGCATTCCGGCATGGGCGCCTCTTCCAGCACCAATGTGTCCGGTCCGCCTACTTCCTTGGAGAGCACTGCTTTCATGCCTGCAACTTCCTTCCCGTCTTGTTGTTTCTGCTCGCAGACGGTAGCGGTGTGGCCGATAAAAGTCCAAGCCTGACGTAGCGGAGAGGTAGCACTCAAATGGCAAAGAAATGGGCCCTGGCCCTGCATGGTGGCGCCGGGCCAATCCCCGGACACGACTATTCCCTGCAGGAAGCCCATTTGGCGACCCTGCTGAAGAATGGTGCCAACCGCCTGCAGGATGGGGAAGCTGCGCTCGACGTGGTCGAAATCATGGTCCAGGGGCTCGAAGAATCCGGCCTTTACCTTGCTGGCAAGGGCGCTGCGCCAAACCTTGATGGCGCCTATGAGCTGGACGCAGCTATCATGGATGGCCGCAACCGCACGGCCGGCGCCGTAGGGGCCTTGCAGGGATACCGCAATCCGGTCTCCTGCGCGCGCGCGGTCATGGAACAGACGCCCAATGTCCTGCTGATCGCCGATGGTGCGCGGAAGCTGCTCGCCAATTCCGGTCTGGAAATCATCGAAGACCCGGAGGCGTATTATGACCCGGTCGAAGAGATGACGAGTCAGGACATGATCAAATCGACCGGCACGGTCGGCGCGGTCGCGCTTGATATTTATGGCGACCTGTCCGCAGCCACCTCAACCGCTGGCATTCGCGGCAAGACTCCGGGCCGTCTCGGCGACACCCCCCTCGTCGGCGCTGGCACATGGGCAGACGAGCGCTGCGCCGTCTCCTGTACGGGACTGGGAGAATACTTCATCCGCGCCGCTGCGGCGGCAGATGTGTCTGCCCGCATCCGCTATGGCGGCGCCCAGCTGGAAGCTGCTGTCCAGGGCGCACTGGATGATGTCCGCATGCTGGGGGGCCAGGGCGGCATGATCGCGGTGTCGGCCAATGGCGACATCTCCGCCCTCTGGAATTCGTCCGGCCTGAAACGGGCCATGGCAGATTCCAATGGCAGATTCGAAGTAGGAACATTTGGCTGATGGATATTTTCCTTTTCATCCTCCTGGGTCTGACCGTTTTCATCTTGCTGCTGGCGCTGCAAATGCGCTGGATGATTTCGGTCGCATTGCGCCGCGCCCTGACAGAAAAGTTCGGCGGCCTGCCTTCCGATACCGAATATCGCCAAGGCGTCGCGGATGCAGGCCGCCGCGTCTCGCACACGGAAATCGCAACTCACCTCAACGAAACCTATCCGAACCAGCTCGGACACCTGCGCCTCGCGCGGCGCGTCTCGGTCTATACGCTGCCCGTGATGATCGGCTTGCTCGCGATCCTGAGGTTTGGACTGGAGGCCTTCTGATATGCGCGGGTATTTCGCCATCGGCTCTGAACGTATTTCGAAACCCATGAACCTGGGGGCGCTGATGCGTACCGCCAATGCGTTCGGGGCCAGCTTTGTATTCTCCATCAACGCCGAACACCGTCTTCGGGCCGCCTATCAGGCCGACACATCAAAGACGGCGGGACAGGTCCCCTACTATCAATGGGACAATGTGGACGAGATGCAGCTGCCGCGCGGTTGCCAGATGGTCGGCATCGAACTGACCGACGATGCCGTCATGCTGCCGACCTTCCGACACCCTCCGCAGGCGGCCTATATTCTCGGCCCGGAAAAAGGCGACCTCTCGCCGGATATCCTTGCGCGCTGCGATCATGTCGTGAAGATCCCGACGAAGTTCTGCATCAATGTCAGCCTTGCCGGCGCGCTCGTCATGTATGACCGGCACCTGTCCATGGGCGGCTATGCCCCGCGCCCCATCATGCCCGGCGGTACGGGCGGGGATGGACTGACCGATACATATGTTCCGGGCCGTGACCGAAAATAGTTATTGGCCCAGCACACGCTGGATCAGCCCCATCACGCCCGTGAACCGCAGCCCCGCATCCCGCACGGCCAATGCGAAGCAGACTTCGCCCGCATCCCCAACCGGCTGATGCGTATCGTCCGGACCCTTCACGGCCAGGTCACCGGGTCCGAAGCTGCCGGTCTCATCCGAGAACCCGCCTGAAACCACCAGCGTGAATTCCTTGCCGCCATGCGTGTGGCGCGGCACTCTGGCACCCGGCTGTATGCGGTAGAGTTCGACCTCCAGGTCGCTGCCCACATCGAGCTTCATCCGGCGAATGCCCGGCGCGGTGCCCTGCCATCCCTTCGCGCCTAACGCATCCAGAACCGGGTCGTGCAGAGGTGCGGGCAGGTCCGCAAGCTCATCGTCGTGCATGGGGAAGCGAGCGACGGGAGTCTCCTCAGCCTCAAGCGCATCGATCAGGTCCAGCGCGCGGGCCCCTGCCCCGGCTGACATCTGAACCGGCACAGCCGATTCCAGCAGGCTGCCCGAAATCGCTTCACTGACGGCCAGCGCGCCGCGCACATCCGGGCGCAACATGCTCTGTGTCTCCAGCAGCAGGGCAAAGGCCGGGTCGAGCCGGCCCGCCGCATAGGCTGAATAGAGTTCGCTGAAGGATGACGTGGCTGAATCCTGCATCATGTCATGTCCCGTTCAATATGGTCTTGGGGCCCGTCTGCCGGGTCCAATTGCCCGCGAAGCCGGCCAAAGGCCAAGCGGATGCGCGACTTCACGGTGCCGAGCGGCAGGTTGAATTTCGTGGCGATCTCGGAATGCGACAAGCCCTCATAGAAGGCGGCCTGCAACAATTCGAGCTGTTCCGGGGGCAGTTTCACCAATTCGGCCCGAACTGTCTCCTCGATCTGGACGCGATGAAAGGCGGCTTCAGGCTGTTCGATGTCCGGCGGGCGCAGCATGGGCTCGTCCGCGTCCAGATCCGGCCGGGTTGTCTGGCGGAATTTGTCGATGCGCCGGTTGCGTGCCACGCGAAAAATCCAGGTCGAGACCGAGGCCTGCTTGCGATCATACATGCCGGCCTTGCGCCAGACAGTCACCATGACGTCCTGGGCGAGATCCTCCGCTTCGATCTCGTTCGCTCCCAGCCGAAGCATGTAACTCTTCACGCGCGGGGCGTAGAAATCGAACACTTCCGCAAAGGAGTCCCGACACTTTTCCGCAGCGATCCGCGCCATGCAATCTGCATGATGCGCCCTCATGCCTGGCGAAATGGTCGTTGTTACAGTGTCGTTCACACAAGAACCCGCAAGTTGCGCCAGCCTTTACTATCGGGGCGCCCCGCATGGAACGCAACCATCGGACCGAACAAGCAAGTGTGATCAGCCAGAAGAGCTGACATGCCGTAGTTTAGCCTTAACCCTGTTGTCTCTATGATACCGGGAAAGCTCCGCGCAAATGGGAAATGTATAGAAGATGCACACACTGAGACTCAGCCGGAAAACACTGACCATGCTGGCGATCGTGACGGCCCTTGCCATACCCACCGCCTCAGCCAGCCCGACAGCCATCGGCCGCTACAAGGATTGGTCGGTCTTCACCGACACCGCCAATGGCGAAACCATCTGCTACGCGGCTACACAGGCGACCGACAAGGCCCCCCGCGCCGCCGATCATGGCGATGTCTGGTTCTATGTGACCAATTGGAAATCGGGCCGGGCACGCAATCAGCCCAGCCTGAAAGTTGGCTTTGATCTGCGCGAGGACCTTGCGCCGAAAGCCAGCATCGGCCGGTCGTCCTGGGCCATGTTCGGGATTGGCCGCGAAGCCTTCGCCGATGATTCCGACGATTCCCGTATCGTCTCGGCTCTGAAAAAGGGCTCGGAATTGCGCGTGGAGGCCGTCTCCCAGCGCAATACGCAAGTCGCCTATCACTTCTCGCTAAGCGGGTCGGCAGCGGCTATCGACAAGGCCTCAGCCATCTGCCGTTGACTAGTATCGTCTGGCAGGCAGAAGCGCTCCGGATGGCGGCCTTTCGCATCACGATAGTGCGAAATGATCACGTCCATATCGGTCTCGATGTCACCACCGGGCATGATCGGGCCTTCCAGCCGCATTTCCTTGGTTCCGAAATCAAGCACGGCGCTGAACAAGGGTACACCGGCGGTTTGTGCGATATGCCAGAACCCTGTTTTCCAGACCGGATTGGCATTGCGCGTCCCTTCGGGCGCGATGGCGAGGTGCAGGGTATCCGTCGCATCGAACGCTTCCTTCATCAGCGACACGACATCCTTGGACTTTGACCGCTCAACCGGCACGCAGCCCGCCCGCCTGAGTAAACCGCCAAACGGCCCTCGCACGAGGGAAGCCTTGCCCATCCAACTGAGCTTTTGTCGGTACCAGCCCGCAATGGCGAGCATGACCAGCCCATCATAGTTTGAGGTGTGAGGCGCTGCGATGATCACGGATTTGGATGCGTCTGGCCAGTCTGTGGCGACATGCCAGCCAGTCGCTTTCAGGAACACCCAGGACAGCCCGCGAATGCCTTCGGAGAAGACGCCGCGATAAGGCGCTGACTGACCGAAGCGGCCTCGCTGGTTAGGAGTCGGAACGGGGTCCTGCATGTTCCGATCCTCTTCGCACTCGGTCTTGGACGCCTGTATAGGTGCTGCTGTCAGGAAAGTCGTGCAAATATCGACCGGGGTCGCGCCGCCGGACTCGCTACGGCGTGTGGCGACTGCTATCGCTACCGGGACCGCTATCTAGAGCTGGAATCGGAGTGCATCATGAATATCGGATTTGTCCTTTTTCCGAACGTGACCCAGCTCGATTTCACCGGCCCGCTCCAGATCCTGCATCGCATGCCGGGCGCGCAGACGCACATCCTCGCGAAGACGCTGGATCCCGTTCCGAGCGATTGTGGCCTGAGCCTCGTCCCGACGGGCACATTCGCGGAGGCGCCCCCGCTCGACATGATCCTCGTGCCCGGCGGATTTGGCGTGGTCGACGCCATCGGTGATGAGGAGACGATGACGTTCGTGCGCGAGGCCGGCACGGCGGCAGCCTATGTGACCTCGGTCTGCACCGGCGCCTTCATACTGGGAGCGGCGAGCCTGCTTCAGGGCAAGAAAGCGACCACGCACTGGGCCTATCATCATTTGCTGCCCCTGGTCGGCGCAGCCCCGACCGCAGGACGGTGCGTACGCGACGGAAACATCTATACAGGCGGCGGGGTGACCGCCGGCATCGACTTCGCGTTTGAAATTGTAAAAGAGATTTCCGGTCCCAAAGCCGCCGAGGGTATCCAGCTGGCTGTGGAGTACGACCCGGCCCCGCCGGTGGATGCCGGGCACCCCTCCAGGGCAAACGAGCAGCTGCTCGCCGCCATGGAGAAACGATATGCAGACCCCATCGAAGCGATGAGGTCTGCGATTACAGCTTAGTAGCTTTCTTCAGTGATCGGCGTCAGGATAATTTCCACCCGGCGATTGGCTGAGCGGCCTTCAGCAGTCGCATTGTCCGCGATCGGCTGGGTTTCACCCATGCCAACAGCCGCGAGACGTACCGGCGTAACACCCTGGTTCACAAGGTAGGAGCGTACGGACTCGGCGCGGCGGCGGGACAGGTCCATGTTGTAATCATCCGGACCATCGGAACTGGCGTGACCAATGATATCGACGGCAGTCGACGGGTAGTCGACCAGCGTTGCACTCACATCATTCAGCGCGCTGTAGAAGTTTGGCTGGATCGTCGCGCTGTTCACCGAGAAGGTGATGTTCGACGGCATGGTGAGGGCGATCTGGTCACCCTGACGCTCAACGCCAATGCCGGTACCAGCGGTCTGCTCGCGAAGGCGGCGTTCCTGCTTGTCCATGTAGCCACCCGCAGCGGCGCCAGCGATTGCGCCCACGGCTGCACCGATTGCAGCGTTACGGCCATCGTCGCCACCCGCAAGAGTACCTGCGCCGGCGCCAAGGATGGCCCCTACACCTGCCCCGGTCAGGACCCGTTGGCTGGGCCCGGTTTCGCAGGCGGGAAGAGCAATCAGGGGAAGCGCAAGCAGCGCATAGGAAAGGCGTTTCATATCATCAGCTCCTTTGGAAAGGACAGCCCGGTATTGGGCACGCATATCAACGCGTGGGCCAGTCTTTCCGTTCCTTCGATGACAAAACAATGGCGAGACTCATTAACTCCCCGTAATATAAGGCCTGCAGCGAGCAATTCCTTGAACGGCTTCAGCGTGTTATAGGCGCCCCATCATGAAAACCGAACTCGACCTCACCCGGCGTGCCGACGCCGCTTCCCCTGCCCCCCGTTCGCTGGCGGGGATGTCCCTGCCTGCCCTGAAGGCGGAGATGGAAGCGCTTGGCCTGGAGCCGAAGAAAGCTGGCATGCGCGCCAAGCAGCTACGCCGCTGGATTCACCATTTCGGCGTGCAGGAATTCGGCGGCATGACCGACGTTGCAAAGGATTTGCGCGAACAGCTCAGCGAGAAATTCATCCTGACCCGGCCCGAGATCGCAGACCATCAGGTTTCTCGGGACGGCACCCAGAAATGGTTGTCACGGTTCGGCCCCGGCATTGAAGGCGAAAGCGTCTATATTCCCGATGTCGGCAAGGCGGGCGCGCTGTGCGTTTCCAGCCAGGTCGGCTGCACCCTGAACTGCACCTTCTGTCATACAGGCACTCAGAAATTGGTACGCAACCTGACCGCGCAGGAAATCGTCGCTCAGGTCCTGACCGCACGGGACGCGCTGGATGGCTGGCCGAGCGACGAGGAAGATCGCCGCCTGACCAATATCGTCTTCATGGGCATGGGCGAACCGCTCTACAATCTGGACAATGTCGCAGAGGCAATCGACACGATCAGCGACGGAGACGGTATTGCCATTGGCCGCCGCCGGATCACCGTTTCCACCGCTGGTGTTGCGCCGAAGATTGCAGAGCTTGGCGAGCGCACGAACGCCATGCTCGCCATTTCCCTGCACGCGACGAACGACGATTTGCGCAACGAACTTGTGCCCATCAATCGCAAATACAATTTGAAGGAACTCTTCGCGGCGATCCGGGCCTATCCCGGACTTGGAAATTCCCGCCGGGTGACGTTTGAATATGTGATGCTGAAGGGCGTCAATGACAGCCTCGCCGAGGCGCGCGACCTCGTCCGCCTACTGAGGGGCGTCCCAGCAAAGATCAACCTCATCCCGTTCAACCCGTGGCCGGGCAGCCCGTATGAATGTTCCGACTGGGATACGATTGAGGAATTTGCCGAAGTGCTGAATCAGGCGGGCTATGCCTCTCCGATCCGCACGCCGCGCGGCCGGGATATTCTCGCCGCCTGCGGACAATTGCGCTCCGAGAGCGTCAAGAAATCTGCCGCCGAAAAGCGCCGCGAAGCTCTGGACGCAACCGCCAAATAAAAAAGGGGAGACATCGCCTCCCCTTTCCCTTCGATCAGGATTTCAGGCGATCATTCGCCTTTCAATGCTGCAATCCGTTCCTGGGCATCCGCCAGAATGTCCGAGATCGCCTTGCGCGTATCTTCATCATTCGATCCAGCCCGGACAGTATCCCGCACTGTATGGCGCAGCCGGTGCATGGCCCCGCGTACATCCTGCGGGTCTTCCGGCCGCTCGCTTTCCTGCAAATCTGCCAGACGAGCCTCGATCCCTTCGATGACCTCCGCAGAGGCTTCGCGCTCCTTGCGTCCTTCCTGTGTCAGGCGGAATGTGCGGCGCTGGCCATCCATTTCCGCTTCGACCCAGCCAAGATCCAGCAAGGCTTCAAGCGCGGGATAGATCACACCTGGGCTCGGCACATAGGCGCCGCCGGTGCGGGTCTCGATCTCGCGGATCAGATCATAGCCGTGACGCGCCTCAACTGACACCAGTTCAAGGATCAGTAAGCGAAGGTCGCCATGGTTCAGGGGCCGTCGGCGTCCGCCGCGATGCCCGTGTCCCCGCCCCTCGCCGCGTCCATGTCTCATTCTGCGTCGTCTCCCGCACATCTGGTCAAAATCTTCGTCGCCCCGGCCTGCGCCGGGGCGGTGTTTAATGTCTCTGTTGCGATACACCATGTGGTTTCCTTTCGATATATCTAAATCTCATATATTTTAGATATATCGAAAATCAAGCTTCGTTATATCGAAAATCTGAAAAGTGGGCCTGTGGCCGCTGGCAAATGCTTAACCAGACCTGAGGGCCCATCAATCAATTCATCCGAACCGCTGACGTGCGTTTAACTTCGACCGCGCACACTGCAGGCTGGTCCCGAAGACGAGATATAAGGGTGCGTCCATGCAGATTGCGGAAACTGCGAAACAAGATGGCCTCGCACCCGCCCTGATCCAGAGGCTGGGCGCCCGGCCTTGGGTCGCCACCGTCTTCTTCTCCGCTGCGCTGATTTTCCTTGTCCAGCCCATGTACGCCAAGATGACAACCCCACTCATGGGCGGCGCGCCCGCCGTGTGGAACGTCTCGCTTGTCTGTTTCCAGGCGGCCCTGCTGGGGGGCTATGCCTATGCGCACGTGCTGGGCCGTCTGAAGTCCCTGCCCCTGCAGGTCGGCATTCATGGCGCCCTGCTCTGCCTTGCCGCCCTCGCCCTGCCGTTGTCCATTTCAGGCCTGTTCGGTGCACCGGATCCGGAACATCCGGCGCTCTGGCTGACCGGTACCTTCCTCGTCTCGATCGCGCCGCCTTTCGCCATCCTGTCAGCGACCGCACCGCTGATCCAGCATTGGTACGCCCGCTCCGGTCGGCATGACGCCGAAGACCCCTACCATCTCTATTCGGCATCGAATGCCGGCTCCCTGTTCGGCCTGATTGCCTATCCCCTGCTGATGGAGCCTTTCTCGGCGCTCAGCGCGCAGTCCCTGCTGTGGAGCGGCGGATACGGACTTGTCGCCCTGCTCCTGGTGACTTGCGGCCTGATCGTCATCGCCCGTCATCGCCAGCCTGCGACAGAGGCAGCCCTGCCAGCGCCAACACACGACTCCGTCAGCTGGAAGGAAAAGGGATACTGGCTCCTGCTCTCCGCCATCCCGTCCGGCCTGCTTCTGGCGACGACCTCCCACATCTCGACCGACATCGCCTCGGCGCCTTTCCTGTGGGCCCCGCCGCTGATCGCTTATATCGCCACTTTCATCATCGTGTTCGCCAAGACACCGCTGATCTCGCCAGCGGTCGCCGACAAATACCTCCTGTTCGCAGTCGGCGCGGCGCTCCTCATGCTGAACGTCCCGATCTTCAATTCGCAAATTGTCCTTGTCGGGCTTGTCGTACATATCGGCGCCCTGTTCCTGGCTGCGCTCTGCCTGCATGGAGTGCTGGTCTCCCGCAGGCCTGCCGCCAGCGGGCTGACAGAATTCTACCTGCTCATGTCACTTGGTGGCGTGCTCGGCTCCGCCTTTGTCGCCCTGGTTGCACCGCAGATTTTCAACGACATCCACGAATACCCGCTCTTGCTCGGCGCGGCGCTCCTGCTCAGCCCGCGTTTCCTCGGCAAGGGTATCAAGCTGACCCTGGACCGGCGCACCCTGGCATTTGGCGCGGTGTCACTTCTCGCCATCGGGCTTGTCTGCGCGTACGTCGCCCTGACTCGCTCCAGCCACAGCGACAACATGGTCACCCGGCGTGGTTTCTTTGGCGTGGTGAAAGTCTACTCTCCCGAAGGCCAGGACCTGACCCTCATGCAACACGGCAACACGATCCACGGCGCGCAGATCCGCAGCCAGACCGACCGGCCCACACCCCTCGCCTACTACAATGCCGCCACGCCCATCGGGCAGGCCTTCACGCGCCTCTCCGGCAGCGCGACCCATATCGGTGTGGTGGGCCTCGGAGCCGGCGGTGTCGCCTGTCATGCCCAGCCGGGCCAGAGTTTCACCTACTATGAAATAGACCCCATCGTCGTAGACCTGGCGACGGATACGGACCATTTCACCTTTCTGTCCAGTTGCACACCGGATGCGCCGATCATTCTGGGCGACGCCCGGATCACGCTCGGACACGCGGCGCCGAAGCAGTTCGACCTCCTCCTGCTCGATGCGTTCTCCTCCGATTCCATTCCGGTCCATTTGCTGACCCGCGAAGCGATGCAGCTCTACCTGTCGCGGCTGAGCGATGATGGCGTGCTGGTCTTCCACATTTCCAACCGCCATATCGACCTCGTGCCGGTCCTGGCCCGGATCGGCGCCGCCGAACAGGCGGTCATGCGTCACCAATTCTACATGCCCACGCCGGAAGAGGCCGCGCAGGGCGTCCAGCCAACCAATGTCATGATGTTTGCGAAGTCGGAGACCGCGCTGTCGCCCTTCGCCGAAGACGCCCGCTGGCAACCCGTCACGGCCGACGACCAGCGCCCCTGGACCGATGATTATTCAAACCTCGTCGGCGCGATGCTGGAAACCCACATGGCAAATTGAACTTGCCCGTGGCGCGAGGCCCGGCCACCCGCTAATCTGGCGACATGCGCCTTCTTCTCACTCTCTTCGCCTGCACCCTTCTGATTCATGCCTGCGCCCGGGCGGAGACCCGCTCTCCCTGCGCGCCGGTCATGCATCTTGGCCAGCCTTATACAGTCTGCGCCTTCGACGCGGGCGAACCGGCGCGCCTCTGGCTGAACCATCCGGATGGGGCCCCCTTCGGCCAGTTCGACCGGCTGGCCGCGCATGTGTCAGACGAGGGCCGTGACCTCGTCTTCGCGATGAATGCGGGCATGTATCATGACGACCGCCGCCCGGTCGGGCTCTATATCGAGAACGGCGAACAGGTTGCGTCCATTGTCACGCGCGAAGGGCCCGGCAATTTCGGCCTGCTGCCCAATGGGGTCTTCTGGATCGATGCAGAGGGCGCCCCGCATGTCACGGAAAGCCTGGCTTTCGAGGCGCTTGCCGCGGAGGCGCGCTTTGCCACCCAATCCGGCCCCATGCTGGTCATTGAGGGGGAATTGCATCCAGCCTTCAATGAAGACGGCCCGAGCCGGAAACGCCGCAATGGCGTCGGCGTCAGCGAGGATGGGCAGATACTCTATTTTGCGATCAGCGATGTGCCGGTCAACTTTCACAGCTTCGCCACCCTGTTCCGCGACGAACTGGACACACCCAACGCCCTGTTCCTCGATGGCTATGTGTCAAAACTCTACGCCCCCGACCTCGGACGCAATGAGGCAGGGCTGGACATGGGCCCCATTGTGGGGGTGACGCGCCCCTCCGATACCGACTGACCATTTCTGTACGGCGTGCTATGGTGACAGGCGTTTCCAAGGGAGTCCGCCATGGTCGCAAACACTGTTCTCCTGCTGTTCGGCATGTACTGGATTGCGTCCGGCATTGGCCTGCTGACAGGCCCCGCCCGGATCGCGCGGCTCATTGACGAGTTCGAAGCCAGCCCTGCGCTAGGCTTCCTGTGTGGCGCGACCATGATCTTCGCCGGCGGCGGAACCTTGTCGGTTCAGAACAGTTTCTCGGGCGTGGCCGACGGCCTCGCAACCCTTCTTGTCGCTGGAGTGCTGGTCGAAGGCCTGCTGCTGGTGGCTTGGCCGAAGCCGCTTTGGGCGCTCGCCCATTGGATGATGCCAGACGATGACCACCTGAAAGGGTTTGGCATCGTGGCCGTAGCCCTCGGAGTGGTTGTGTTTGCCATCGGCGCAATCTAGCCCTGTCGGGCAAACATCTTAGGAGACCCATATGTCGGCTGGCCCGGTAACGATTTACGGCTTGAAGAATTGCGATTCCTGCAAGAAGGCGCTGAATGCCCTCGAAGCCTCTGACCGCGAAACCGCGTTTGTCGACATCCGCGAAGACGCTGACCTCGACCGGCTCCTTCCGGCCTGGCTTAAGGCGGTCGGCGCCGAGAAGCTGGTCAATCGTCGCTCGACCACATGGCGCACCCTGTCGGACGAGGAGAAGTCCGGTGCCCTCGGCCCGAAGGCGGAAGCCGTCCTGAAATCCTACCCGACCCTCATCAAGCGCCCCGTGATCGATACGGGCGCGGAAATCCTGGTCGGATGGGACAGCGGCACGCAGCAGGCGCTGGCGCGGTGACACTGGAAGACTACAATACCTATTGCGACGGTCTCGGCCAGACGACCCATGTGGTCCAATGGGGCGGCTCGCATGTCTGGAAGATCGGCGGCAAGGTCTTCGCCATGGGCACGCCGGATGGTGACCACCTCGCTGCCTGCACATTCAAGGTCCGCCCGATCAGCTTCCACATATTGAAGGAACAGCCCGGCTGCCAGGGCGCGCCCTACCTCGCCTCGCGCGGCATGAAATGGATCCAGCGTTTCTCGGACGAAACGCTCTCCGATGACGATCTCAAGGATTACATCACGGAATCCTTCCGGCTGATTGGCGGCGCGCTCAGCAAGAAGAAGCAACGTGAACTCGGCCTGATCGAGTAGGCCCTGGCAGGCGTGTCGCATTGACTTGCCCCCTCCCCTGTGGCGAAGCCCGCCCAACAGGAGACATGCATGCCAAACCCGCTCACCATCCTCATTCCGGCCCAGTTCAATGGCCCGCCCGGCTCCGCAAATGGCGGTGTTTCGGCTGGCCTCGCAGCAAGCCGGATCGACGGTCCGGCGGAAGTTTCGCTGCGCGCGCCGCCGCCCCTCGACGAGTCCATGGACATGGTCAAGGTGGAGGACGGATATGATATTCATCACGGCGACCAATTGGTCATGACCGCGCGTCCGGCCGCGCCCCTTGCCCCGCCTCCACAAGCGCCAGACTATGAACTGGCCCGGTCCGGCCCTGATCGCTTCCCGCCTGCAGAGACCCACGCCTTTCCGCACTGCTATGTCTGCGGCCCTGAGCGCACGGAAGACGGGCTCTGTCTCTTCACGGGCAGGCCCGACGGCTATGACGGCGTGACCGATGTCTGGACGCCCGATGAAAGTCTCGCAGGCGATGACGGCCTTGTCCGGCCGGAAATCCTGTGGGCGGCGCTCGATTGCCCCGGCGCGTTTGCGGTTGGCTTCCAGGACAATCCGATGGTGCTGGCACGGATCACGGCGCAGATACATGAGCGCCCGGCCCCCGGCGCTGACCTCATCGTCGCGGGCTGGTCCCTGTTCGATGATGGCCGCAAGCATGGCGCCGCCACTGCGCTGTTCACGCGCGATGGCCAGCTGCTGGCGCAGTCAGAGCAATTATGGATCGAGTTGAAGGCGCCAGCGGCCTGACAGGTCAGCGCCGACGGCGCGGGTTCAGGTAGAGATTGCGTTCCTGAGTGTCGAGCTGGCGCACGGCCCGCCCGAGATGGAGCTGCTCAACCTCTTTCGCCACATGCCGACGCGCGGCGCCGTTGAATTTCAGCAGGGCACAGAACATCTGCAATACCGCTTCAAGCTTGGCATAGCTTTCCGCCGCATCCACTTTCACGATCCATGAGCCGCCGAGATTGATGATCCGGTGATCGAGCTTGCCGATCTTCCGGCCCCGGTCATCATACAGGCTGTAATCCGCGCCGATGCCGATGACATTGCGGCGCAGGCGGTAGAAGCGCGGGCCTTTTGTGGTGTCGATGAAGAAGGAGAATTTCTCCGGGAAGAGCGGCCATTTCTGCGCCGAACGCTCCAACTGGATGATCTGGTCATGGCGGCTGATATTGACCGAATAGGACGGCACTGGCGTACCCTTGGCGCCAATGCTCAACTGCAGCGACCGGCCCATCAGCAATTCCGCCGTGCCGCGCCAATGCATGCCCTCGGAAAACAGTTTCAGCACGAGGCGGCGTTTCATGCCCTCCTCGGTTTTCCACATCTCCTTGCGATAGGCGAGAATGCCCGTCCGCTCGCGGCCATCCTTGACCTGCCCGAAGATCTCCATGTCCTTGGTGAACTGGTCTGACGCGGCCTCATGCTGGGTCTGCTTCATGATGCCGATTTCAGTCGGGTTCAGATCCGTCGCCCAGAGGTCCACCTTGAATGTCTTGTATTTCGGCTTTGCCTTGGTCTCTTCAGCACCGCCGAATGTTGCAGTAAAGGCCATGAGGCACGTCTCCGAATCCGCGTTCCAATATGCTGGAACCGTCTCAGATCAGGGTCGAGATAAGGTTAACAAAAGCGGGGAAACGCTTAATCAACTGCATTTTAAGGCTGGCACGCCCCTTGGCCGGTCCCCCGCCCCACGCCTGGATCAGTCGCCAGAGTTCCGGAGTGCATCATCAAGAAAGTCGAGAATCTTCGGCCAGCTGTCCTTCTGGGAGGCGTAATTGGACAGGGTCGTGCCGCCATATTCAGAGTCTTCAGCCTCCGAAGGCTCCTCTGCGGGCACACCGGCAACGAAATGACCCGCCTCCGGATAGGCCAGGATGGTCACGTCAGACCGCTCGCTTGCCCGCGCCCGAATCTGCTCCGACATGTCACAAGACGGCCACAACATGTCCGCGCCACCGCAGATCAGCAACATGGGCGCCCCTGTCTGTTCCACCGGAATGATGGCGGGCGAATCCGCGTCGAGCCCGGCGAGGCCATTGGCGTACAGGGAGTAAAGCCCCAGCTCCGGGTCCCACGCGCCGTAAGGCACGGCAGGATAGGCCTCTCCGTTCAGGGACCATGAGGGCTCTGCGGGCCGCCCGTCAAAGGCCCAGTTGATCCCGGTCCACGAAACGCTCGAAGGTACAGCCGCGACGATCGCGGCAATCTCGGGATGGCGCGACGCCACGATGAGGGCGGCCTCGGCCCCCTTCGACGTGCCGTAAATGCCGATATGGTCGGCCTCGACCTCTTCCCGGTCCTGAAGCCACGCCAGCGCATGATCAAAGGTTTCGAGCGGGACCCGTTCCAGATTTTCCAATTGCCCGGGCGCGCGATAGAACGACACTTGCAGGACATTGTAGCCATGATCCCGCAGCGCCAATGCATCCCGCCTGGCACCGCTGCCCAGCCCGCCCTCGGACCCGCCCAGCAGCAAGATGCCCGGCCCGGCTGAAGCGGCCCTGGCCGGGAAATAGTCGGCGTACAAGGTCTCCGTGCGCAGCTGTTGGTCTTCGCGAATGTCCGCTGTCAGGTCCGTATCCGCAGCGGGTATGGGCGCCGAATGCATACAGGCCGCCATAACGCCCGTCAGGGCCAGCAGGGAAAGTCGGCGAGACGCGCCACGCAAAAGCTGCATGATCAAACTCCATCCTTGGTGCCCGTGCAGCTTCCCGCCGTTCGAAGCCTCTGCCAAGGGGGCTCATGGCGCACATGCCGGGTTTGCAGCCACCCCGATTTCAGGCTATGCAGACCTATCCGAGGGGCGCGCATGGCAAGCGCTGAGATGGAGCCGACACCGCTCCAGCACCCTTTGAACCTGATCCGGTTTGCGCCGGCGTAGGGACGGAATGAAATCGCGGCCCACACGGCCCGGATTCCCTCTCTATTCCATGGGTGCAGGCCTCAATGCTCGCGAGGATGCGCCATGAACAAGCCCACGGACCAAAGCCAGTTCGAGACCCCCAAAGTCACCACCGGCGCCCTGCCCGCCAGCCGCAAGGTCTATTCCCACCCCGCCGACGCGCCGGACATTGCCGTGCCGCATCGCGAGATTGACCTCCACCCCAGCGCCAATGAGCCCGCCGTGCCGGTCTATGACACGTCCGGCCCCTATACTGATCCGTCGGTCACCATCGACGTGGAAAAGGGCCTCGCCCGCGACCGGCGCGCCTGGGTGCTGGAGCGCGGCGGCGTCGAGGAATATGACGGACGCCATGTGAAGCCCGAAGACAATGGCGGCGCGTCCGGCAAATACCTTGCCCGCGAATTCCCGGTCACGCACAAGCCCCTGCGCGGCCTGCCGGGCCACAAGGTCACGCAATACGAATTCGCCAAGGCCGGCATCATCACGAAAGAGATGATCTATGTCGCCACCCGCGAGAATATCGGCCGCGCCAAGGCCGTGGACGGCGCTGCGGAACAGATCGCGCAGGGCGAGAGCTTCGGTGCGCACATCCCGGAATTCATCACGCCGGAATTCGTCCGCCAGGAAATCGCCGCTGGCCGCGCCATCATCCCGTCCAATATCAACCATGCCGAGCTGGAGCCCCAGATCATCGGCCGCAACTTCCTTGTGAAGATCAATGCCAATATCGGCAATTCAGCGGTCACGTCTTCCGTGGAAGAGGAAGTCGACAAGATGGTCTGGGCGATCCGCTGGGGCGCCGACAATGTCATGGACCTGTCCACTGGCCGCAACATCCACAACACGCGCGAATGGATCATCCGCAACAGCCCTGTGCCCATCGGCACGGTGCCGATCTACCAGGCGCTGGAAAAGGTCGACGGCGTCGCCGAGGATCTCACCTGGGAAGTCTATCGCGACACGCTGATCGAACAGTGCGAACAGGGCGTCGACTATTTCACCATCCATGCCGGCGTCCGCCTCGCCTATATCCACCTCACCGCTGACCGCGTCACCGGCATCGTTTCGCGCGGGGGCTCGATCATGGCGAAATGGATGCTCGCCCACCACACGGAAAGCTTCCTCTACACGCACTTTGAAGAAATCTGCGACATCATGCGCGCCTATGATGTCAGCTTTTCCCTGGGTGACGGCCTGCGCCCCGGCGCCATTGCCGACGCCAATGACGCGGCCCAGTTCGCAGAGCTCGAAACCCTCGGAGAACTGACGAAAGTGGCCTGGGACAAGGGCTGCCAGGTCATGATCGAAGGGCCGGGCCATGTGCCCATGCACAAGATCAAGGTGAACATGGAGAAACAGCTGCGCGAATGCGGCGAGGCCCCCTTCTATACGCTTGGCCCCCTCACCACGGACATCGCGCCCGGCTATGACCACATCACAAGCGGCATCGGCGCGGCGATGATCGGCTGGTATGGCACGGCCATGCTCTGCTATGTGACGCCCAAGGAGCATCTCGGCCTGCCGGACCGGGACGATGTGAAAGTCGGCGTCGTCACCTACAAGCTCGCCGCCCATGCCGCCGACCTCGCCAAGGGCCACCCCGCCGCGCAGGTGCGCGATGATGCGGTCTCCCGCGCGCGGTTCGATTTCCGCTGGGAAGACCAGTTCAACCTCGCGCTCGACCCCGAAACCGCCCGCGACTTCCACGACCAGACCCTGCCCAAAGACGCCCACAAGGTTGCGCATTTCTGTAGCATGTGCGGCCCAAAGTTCTGCAGCATGAAGATCACGGCGGAAGTCCGCGACTATGCCGCGAACATGAGCGAGAACGAGCGGACCGATCTGGAAAAACAGGCGGCAGAAGCGAAGAAGGGGATGGAGGAGAAGTCTGCCGAGTACGAAGCCATGGGGCGAAAACTTTATGTTGAAAGAAATTCCCCCAATAGTTAGGTAATGGCTAGGAGGCAGACGATTCGCCGTGTCAGAAGAAGTTGATCCTGAAGAGCCGGACGAAGAGGAAGCTGAGAAGCTTGAGGCACTTATTGACCTAAAACAGTTCCTTGAAGAGACTCCGCCCAATAGTGCCTGTGAGCTATACGAGAGGTTCACAGTTGCTTATCGGCAATCCGGGGCAAGAATTCACACGATAGAGCTTCCTCGCATCAAAATTCACTGCCCAAATGGTGAGTGTTCAGGCGAGAGATATTTCGACCCAAGTAAAGCGAGCTTGGAGTTTTACCGTCTGAATACATCTGCATTTTTAGACTTCACGTGCTCAAACTGTGGGGCCAACAAAAAGCGGTACTCAATACATATTTCGGTTGAGGACCATGACGACGAAACCGGATATGGCCGTCTAAGATGTGAGAAGTATGGTGAAGTCCCCAGCTTTGGTGTACCCACCCCCACAAAATTATTGAGCTTGCTTGGACAAGACCGTGATCTATTTTTGAAAGGTCGCAGATGCGAGAGCCAAGGACTCGGAGTTGGGGCCTTCGCATACTATAGGCGGGCTGTAGAAAACCGAAAATCAGAGTTAGTTTCGGAGATAATAAAGGTTGCAAAGCTTGTAGGGTCTGGCTCTGAAATAATTAGCGCTCTTGAGGCAGCTCAGAAAGAGACTCAATTCTCGAAAGCTTTGTCTGACGTCAAGGATGCCATTCCCGAGTCGTTGAAGATAAAAGGTCAAAACCCGCTAACCTTATTGCACTCGGCGCTAAGCGATGGCCTACACGACAGAACTGATGATGAGTGTCTAAGCATCGCCCACGATGTGAGGATTGTACTCGCTGAATTGTCCGAAAGGATCGTTGCTGCACTAAAAGATACAGCTGAACTCACTTCGGCTGTCGACAGACTATCTAGTGCGCGATCCCGTCCGAAAATTTCTAAGATGGCAAAAAACTAGATCGTAGAGTTGGCGAGTAAGCGTAGTGCGACGTCTGCGGCGAGTCCGGCTGGTGGGTATCGGCGTTGCCTCAACCCACCCTACACTCGCCACGTTTTGACGTTCCGGAGTCATTGCCTCCACCCTCCCCCAGCGCTAATCCCCCCTCATGACTGACAGCCCTTCACCGAACTCCGCCCGCCTCGACGAGCTTGAAATGCGTGTGGTCCATCAGGACCAGACGATTGAGGATTTGAACGCGGCCATCACCGCGCAATGGAAGCTGATCGAGCGGCTGGAGCGACAGGTCGCGCGCCTCGCCGAGCGCGTGGCCGACAGCGAGCAGTCAACCGGCCAGGCGGCCCCCGTAGACCGGCCGCCCCCTCATTACTAAGGGCGCATGACGAGCTTGCCACGCCCGCACAGCGTCATAGAGTGAATCCCTCATATTGGGAGGACACGGAATGATTCGGAAATTTGCACTCACGGCAGCCCTGACAGGCGCACTCATGGCGGGGGCTGCGCCTGCAGCCCATGCGGGCCCGGACGCATATCTCGGCGAGATCATGACGGTGGGCTTCAATTTCTGTCCACGGGGCACGCTGGAAGCCGATGGCCGCCTGCTGCCGATCAATGAGAACACCGCCCTCTTCTCCCTGCTCGGAACACTCTATGGCGGCGACGGGCGCACGACGTTTGCCCTGCCCGATCTGCGCGGGCGCGTTGTGGTGGGCGCAGGCCAGGGCCCCGGCCTGACCGACCGCCGGCAGGGCGCGCGCGGCGGCACGGAGTCTAACATTGCCGGCCCGGCGCTTGCGCATGATGGCGCGGCAAACCCGCTCGGCGACTCCGCCGCCGGCAACAATATGCCACCCTGGCTCGCGCTGAAGCACTGCGTCGTGACGCAAGGCATTTATCCGTCCCGAAGCTAGGCGGGCCGGCGCGGCGATTGCGACCGTGCTGGATACATCCCGCGCTCTCCTCATGCGTCACCCCCGGCCGCGATAGCGGTCTGGGGGCCCAACTCTGAACGTCGCGGCCGGCGCGTCCTGTGCCGTCCGGCGCGCAGGCGTTACACACAGCGCCGCGCGCTGCTGTGGCGAATTCCGGAGAGGGGTCCCCGGAGGGCTTCGCCATCGGGGAGGATGACGGAGGCAAGATATCCGACAGGCCGCCCCACCATGCCACACTCCCCCGCATGGACCCGGCCTATCGCCCCTTCTTTGCCCATGTATGGGCCTTTTGCTGGCCTTGGCTGTGGTGGAACCTTGCGCGGCTGACGGTCTGGCGCAAACGTACCGGGCGGCGCGTGTTCGTCTCGGTCGATAAATATGGAAATGTAGTCATCCGCTATATCGGCGATGCGCCGACGCCGGACAATGCCTACACCTACACGCCGCCGCGTGTGCCGCGCTGGCAGAGCCCGTCGCTGGCAAGCGACCTGCCCTGCGGCCTCGATGTACCGTCCGCTTTTGTAAGGACCACTCCGTACATCTTATGGACACTTTATGGACCAGTTCGGGACCAGTTCGGCAACGCGCTGATCAGCCGGATCAGCCCGGCCCGCGCGCCGCCCTGACCGCTGCCTTCCTGTAATTCAGCCTATATAACCGGACGGCCCCGCCGCTCCGGGCACAGGTGCTGGCCGGAACGATTCCATTACACCGCCGTTATCTTCGCGAGCCGCGCCTTTTGCGGCACAGTAACAAGAAGGAAGACCACACTCATGAGTACAGGAAAAGTCGTAGGAATTGTCGTCGCGGTCGTTGCGATTGTCGGGGCCGTCTGGGTCGCCACAACGCTGATCGATGTGGACCAGACCGAACCGGGCAAACTGCCGGATGTGGATGTCGCCATTGACGCCGAAGCCGGCAAGATCCCCGAATATGATGTGGACACCGGCGAAGTGGAGGTTGGCACCGAAACCGAGACCGTCCTGGTTCCTGAAGTCGTGATGGTCGAAGAAGAAGTCGAAGTGCCGACCGTCGACGTGGAAGAACCGGAAGACGACCGCGAGGAATAATCGCCTCGGCGCGTACAAACTTCCCGCCCGGTAGTCCGGGCGTCCAGAATCGATCCCATGGCAGGCCGCAGAAGCGGTCTGCCATTTTTTGAATTGTCTGTCGGCGTCTGTCACGCCAACTCTTCCCCGCAATGCTTGTCCCATCGCCGGATTGGGATTATCTGCCTAGGTCTCAGGGCAATGCAAAAGCGCCCGAGACCGGGGAGGTTCGACCGAATGACAGATTTCAGCTCGCTGCGCGATCCGGCCAGGCCGGCCAGCCCGAAGGCGCCTGCCGCCCTGAATGGCCGCGAACTGGAGGAATTGTTAAGCCCGGTATCGTGCGAAGACTTTGTGGATCGCTATTTCGCGCGTGAATCCTTGCATGTGAAAGGACATGCTGGGAAGTTTGACCATATTTTCAGCATGGAAAGACTGAGACTGGCTCTCGCAAGAGGGCAGCATATCGAAGACCCCCGCTTCAACCTGACAGCCTCATTCGCTGGCGGAGAAAAAGCTGGCAGCCGCAAGCCCATGTTTGCGGCGCAGCTGGGCGAGGCCAGCGATCTGCTGAAATCGGGTGCCACGATCTGCATTACCAATATTCACATGGCCGATCCCTTCCTGGCCCGCTGGGCCCAGGCGATCCGGGCGCGCCTCAGCTTTACGGGCACAGTCGGGGTCAATTGTTATGCCTCACCCGACGGCGCCGGATTGCCCATGCACTATGACCGGCGCGTCGCCACGACGCTTCAGATCGCCGGAAAGAAACGCTGGATCTATTCCACCGAGGCCGCCAAACGCTGGCCCGACAATAATGCGACCTATTTCGAAGGCCAGGCGGAGCCTGCTGACATCGATGTCGGGACCCTGCCGGATGATATGGCGTTTCAGGAAGTCGAGCTGAACCCGGGCGACCTTCTGTGCCTGCCGGCCGGCGCGTGGCACGCCGCCCGTGGCGTCGGGTATTCGCTCGCGCTGAACCTCTATTTTGCCCCTCGAAACCTGTTCGACCAATTGGTCCCCCTGCTTCAGGATTTCGCGGCGTCTCAGGACAGCTGGCGTGGAGGACCTCCCGTCACATTGGACGACGCTCACGGGAGCCTGCCGGACGCCGTGTCAGACTATATGCGCGACCGTCTTGCCGAGTTTCAAACCCTGGTGGGCGAGACGCTGGCTGGGCCGGAAGCGATGAGCAGCCCCTGGCTGACTTCACTGACGCAAGGGCCTTATACCGGATGGCAACCCGATCCAGTATTGCCCCTGCCAACCGCGTCGGCAACGGACCGGTTTCGGGTTGTGATGCCGCCGCTGCGCTTCATCGCCTCCGGCGGCCGGGTGAGCCTGCCCTGCGACAATGGTCTGCTGGACTTCCCCGCAAATTTCGCGCCCATCCTTCGCCGCCTGTCTTCTGAACCGGCGGGGTTTTCGATCCCTGACATCATTGCTGGCCCACAGGGCGCCGATGCACCGCCTCAAGCGGAGATCATCGCCCACCTGCAGACATTGTTCCGAAACGGAATAATCGCAAAAAGCGATGCACCGCACATGGCGCAGCAAACGTAAATTCCTTGTGGCAGGTAGATGCCCGCGCAACCTTCCTCAGTTTCCGGCGTTCTACCGGCTCTCTCCCAAAGAAAGCCACAGGACATGTTCACCCAGCTCAATCCGCCTATCCCATTGACCGTCACGGACCGGGGCGATGGCTTCGCGATTGGCGTTATCGACTATGGCCAGGAGCACAACCTCATCTGGGTCACGGTGATCACCGCGACCGGCGAAATCTGGTGCGCGCCAAACCCCTCCGTGCGCGGCACCGTGAACTGGACGATGGGGCGCCCGCGTCCAGCCACAGACAGCGCGCACTAGTACCCCGAAATTTTGATCCAAGCCGCTGAACCAAAGTCTGCGGCGCGCGTTGAGTGCGCAGTGCCTGCCGGAGGAAAGGATCCCCGCTCATGAAACGCTCCCTGCTTGTTCCCGCTATGGCCGCCCTGTTCCTGGCCGCCTGTTCCGATAATGCCCCGGAGACCCGGACTGCGCCGCAGGACCCGGTCCAGCCCTATGCGGATGATGTCGACATCGCCCCTGCCCCGGATGAGGAAGAGACCTTCACCGACACGATCGACCGGGAAGACATGGTCGCCTCCGGCCCGAATCTGCTGGACGCCGTAGCCGCCGATCCACGCCTGTCCACCCTCTATGGCGCGATTGAAGCGGCAGGTCTCGACGAGACCCTCGCCACGGGCGGGCCCTATACGATTTTCGCGCCGACCAATGACGCCTTCGACGCCCTGCCCGAAGGCCAGCTCGAAGACTATCTGAAGCCCGACAATACCGACAAGCTGGTCCGGATGCTGGAATACCATATTGTCGAAGGCGAAGTGCGCGCTTCCACTGTGCCGCCTGCCGAAGAGGGCGTGCCCACGGCCAGCCTGAACGGGCTCGACCTGTCGGTGCGCGACATGGGCGGCGGCCAGCTGATGATCAACCAGGCCAGCATTCTCGAAACCGATGTCGAGGGCGGCAATGGCATCGTCCATGTCATCGACTCGGTGCTGGTGCCGCGTGAGACCGAATAGGTTTGCGCTGCAGCGGATGTGAACAAATAGAGAAAATGCAAGGTGTCATTAACCCATCCCGCTGATAGGATGGGCGACATGACAGCGACGATTCGTATTCTCGGCATTGACCCCGGCCTGCGCCATACCGGCTGGGGCGTGATCGAGCAGACCGGTGCCCGGCTCGCCCATATTGCGCATGGCGTGATCTCGGTGGACCCCGGCCTCGCCATGTCGGAGCGGCTCGGCGGCATCTTCGAAGCGGTCGGCGAACTGGCCCGGCATTACGGGCCCCATGCCTCGGGCGTGGAGGAAACGCTGGTCAACGCCAATCCCCGCTCGGCGCTGAAGCTTGGCCAGGCGCGCGGCGCGGCCATGGCAGCGCTGGCCATGGCGGGCATCCCGGTGGCCGAATTTGCCCCGCGTAAGATCAAGCTTGCCATCGTCGGCACGGGCACGGCGGACAAGGATCAGGTGGCCTTCATGGTCAAACGCCTGCTACCCCGCGCCGGAGAGATGAAATCAGACTCCGCTGACGCCCTTGCCTGCGCGATCTGCACCGCCCACCATCTGCCGCTGGACCTGAAGCGGGGCGCAGCATGATCATTGGCAGGCTGACCGGCACCGTCGCCGCCCTCGGCACGGACAATATCCTGATTGACGTCAATGGCGTCGGCTATGTCTGCATGGCCGGCACGCGGCTCTTGTCCAAGGTCCATGTCGGCGAGACCAGCGTGCTGCATGTCGAGACCAAGGTCAGCGAAGCGGCGATTACGCTCTATGCCTTCGGCTCGGATGAGGAGCGCGCCTGGTTCGTCCGCCTGCAGGATGTGCATGGCGTGGCTGGTAAGGCCGCGATGGCGATCCTCGATGCGATCACCCCGGCGGAATTGATGGATGCCATCGCGCTCGGCGATGCGTCCGTGCTGACGCGCGCCAAGGGCGTCGGCAAGAAACTGGCCGAGCGGATCACGGGCGAACTGGCTGGCAAGCCGCCGCCGATGGGCCGGTTCGGCAAGTTCGAGACTGCGCAAGTCGCCGGCCTTGCCAGCGCGCCCGTCGCCGCGACCACTGGCGCACGGAGCGAAGCGATCTCGGCACTGGTCAATCTTGGCTATGCCCAGTCCGATGCCGCGCGCGCCGTGGCCAGCGCCGCGAAGGATGCCGGGGACGATGATGTCAGCCTCCTGATCAAGGCGGCCCTCAAGGAACTCGCACGATGAGCCGCGAAGGCACCGTCTCTGATCCCAATGCGCAAGGTGGCGACGCGCTGGACCGCGCGCTGCGGCCGCAGGCGTTTGATGATTATGTCGGCCAGCGCAAGGCAAAATCGAACCTCAAAGTCTATGTCGACGCGGCCCGCAAACGCGAAGAGGCGCTGGACCATGTCCTCCTGTTCGGCCCGCCGGGGCTCGGCAAGACGACGCTGGCGCAGATCCTCGCCCGCGAAATGGGCGTCGGCTTCCGCGCCACCTCCGGCCCCGTCATTGCCAAGGCAGGTGACCTTGCCGCCATTCTCACCAATCTTGAGCCCAATGACGTCCTCTTCATCGACGAGATCCACCGCCTGCCCCCGGTCGTGGAGGAAATCCTGTATCCGGCGATGGAGGATTACGCCCTCGACATCGTCATCGGCGAGGGCCCGTCCGCCCGGTCGGTGCGGCTGGACCTGTCCCCCTTCACCCTTGTCGGCGCCACCACCCGGGCCGGCCTGCTCGCAACGCCGCTGCGTGACCGGTTCGGCATTCCGATGCGGCTCGAATTCTACGAACCGGAAGAGCTTGCCCGCATCGTCATGGCGGCGGCCCGCAAGCTGACCGCGCCGATCACGGAGGAAGGCGCCGTCGAGATTGCCAGCCGCGCGCGAGGCACGCCCCGGATCGCGCTGCGCCTGCTGCGCCGGGTACGGGACTTTGCCGAGGCCGATGGCGGGTCGATCACCCGGGAATCGGCAGCGAGCGCGCTGAAACGGCTGGAAATCGATTCCGATGGCCTCGATGCGCTGGACCGGCGCTATCTCCATGCGCTGGTGAAAACCTATGCCGGGGGCCCGGTCGGCGTGGAGACGCTGGCAGCGGCCCTGTCGGAAGCGCGCGATGCGGTGGAAGACGTGATCGAGCCATACCTGATGCAGAAGGGTTATGTCGCACGCACCCCGCGCGGCCGGGTTGCGGCGCCTCTGGCCTATGAACGCCTTGGCCTGCCGAGTCCTGGCGGACAGCAGACGGGCCTGTTCGGCGAAAAATAGCCCCCTGCCCGGCGGGGGTACGTAGTTTTCCCGATTCCGCGCGGCTGCGCCCCATGTCCTGATAGGGTCAGACACACCAGATCAGGGAGCCTATCCACATGTCTCACACCCCCCACGAACTCGCCGAGGAATTCCCGGACGCCGCTGACCGCATCCATGCGCTGAAGGAGACTGACGGACATTTTGCCCGCCTCGCCGACGACTATCATGAGGTGAACCGCCAGATTCACCGCATCGAGACGAATGTGGAGCCGGCAAGCGATGCCTTCCAGACCCAGCTGCGCAAGCACCGCATGGCGCTGAAGGACGAAATTCACGCCATCCTCACCGCGCCCGCCTGAGCGGATATGAGGGAACCGTATCATGGGAAACCTGAGCGTTGACGCCTTGGCCATTGCCGCCCTTGTCGGCTTTGCCAGCCTGTTGCTGATCGGGGTCGGCCTGACGGCGTGGCTGTGGAAACAGTCCGGCAAGTCCGAAGGGGATTTGTAAGCGGAGCCGAGAGCATGACGTACCATATCGGAGAACTGGTCGGCGAGTTCCCGGACGCCGTGGACCGCATTCTCGAACTGGAATCGACCAATCCGAGATTCGCGGATCTGGCCGATGCCTATGATGAGACCATGGACGCCCTGCAACAGCTCGAATGCCGGCTGGACCCCGGCAGCGCGGACGACCGGGCGCGGCTGCACCGCCGTGAGGTCGAGCTCTTGCAGGAACTCTGCACCCTCCTCGTGAGCTGATATTGTTCGGAGACAGAGATATTTGTCATCCCGGAATGTGCGCCAGCATATATCCGGGAGCCTGCGCCGATAGCTTCGTGCGTACCCGTCATCCTTCGACTTCGCTCAGGATGAGTCCTTGCTTTATGAGCGCTCATGCTGAGCGAAGTCGAAGCACGGGCGCGGGCTGGGTCCCGGATAAGCGCGGTGCGCTTTCCGGGATGACGAGATTGAGGGGTTGATGCCCTCCCTGCACAAACATCCGGACTGGCGCACGCCATCCGGGTATTCCGTGTTCCAGCTCCGCGAGGCGAAGCCGAGGCGCGGCAGGCGCCGTGGC